>MTKW01000052.1_pt1 | contig 514746 bp, 398 predicted proteins | sample 1042761 | NCBI WGS metagenome assembly MTKW01 (sample SAMN06205366, study PRJNA360243) | anaerobic digester metagenome | biome: Wastewater treatment plant; feature: Anaerobic digester sludge; material: sludge; isolation source: anaerobic digester fed with sludge from wastewater treatment plant ... | reverse complement strand
ATTTTGATTATCGCGATGCTCAATTACATCAACTTCGCTACCGCCACGCTGCCTAAACGAATAAAAAACATCGGAGTAACACGTATCCTGGGAAACAGCCGTCGACAAATTCTGATGACGAATATTTTAGAAAGCGTGTTTGTTTCCGGTGTATCGTTTCTCATTGCTTTGTTACTTGCCATGATGGTAAACCATCATTTTGGCATAAAACTTTTCGAGTACTCATTGAATTTTCAAGCATCGGCTTTCGTTTTGCTTTTGCTTTTTGGCGTAGCCTTGGCAGTCGGGATTATTGGTGCCTTGGCACCGGCTTTCGGCAGCATTGCCGTCGCACCAATGGACGCGGTGAAAAAACGTCACGCCATTACCCGCCAAACATCGCGCGGGTGGCTCACGGTGGTGCAGTTCACGGCAACCATACTGCTTATTGCCATATCGATCCTCACGATTAAACAGGTGGATTATATGAAAACCACATCGCTGGGTTTCGACAAGGAGAACGTGATGATCATCTCGCCCACCGAAGATTTGTTGAACAACATCGATGCTTTTAAAACCGATTTGCAACAAAATCCGTTGGTGGAAACCATTTCTTTGTCGAGTGGCATTCCGGGCATCCCGTCCAATCAGGAAGGATTTCAAGTTAACGATGAACTCATTCAAACTTGGCTCTGGTATGTAGATGGCGAATATATGAAGATGATGAATTTTCATTTGTTGGAAGGACGTGGTTTTTTAGAAGAGAGTGAAGCCGAGTTGGGGAGCATGATTATCAACGAAGCCGCCAAGAAGAAATACGGATTAGAAGTCGGCTCACATCTTATGAAATACGATAACGAAGGCAACCCGATGACATTTCAGGTGGTAGGGGTCATTGAAGATTTCAATTTCGTATCGTTGCGCGAGAATGTAGAACCGTTCACATTCAGGTATCATCCCGGCACATTCTGGTCTTGGATAAACGTGAAACTCACCGAAGGTGACACCCAATCTGCCGTCGATTACATTACGCGGGTATATAACAAACTAAGTCCCAATGAACCGATTCGATACTATTTTCTTGATGACAACCTGAATCTTTTGTACGCGAAAGAAGACCGTCAAGTGAATCTGATTTCGTTCTTCAGCCTCCTTTCGCTTGTGATATCCGTTTTGGGAATATTGGGATTGTCCATTTTCACGTCGCAATACCGCACCAAAGAGATCGGCATCCGAAAAATTAACGGTGCCACGATTACCGAGATAGTAACACTCCTCAATAAAGGTTTCATCAAATGGATTGTTATCGCCTTTGTAATAGCTACACCATTAGCATATTACACGATGACCCAATGGCTCGAAAACTTCGCCTACAAAACCGCCCTCAGTTGGTGGATATTTGTTTTGGCAGGATTCGTGGCACTTGTCGTGGCGTTACTAACCGTGAGTTGGCAAAGCTGGCGGGCGGCAACACGTAACCCGGTGGAAGCGCTGCGCTATGAATAAATTCAATTAACAATGTACAATGTGCAATTAACAATTTTCTTAGGAGCGAGAGCAGAGCCAAGCTTGTTTGAGCTTTTGCATTAAGTCGGTGAGCAGAAGACGAGCGTGCTCGGATTCGGCCACGACGAGCAAAAGTGTTGCGTAGTAAAACTTTGCCGAACGACGACAGAAAAAGCGCGTCAGCGAATGTGCAATGAGCAATGTGCAATGAATAATTATAAAAAATCATGAAAGAGAATGTGGTGCAAGATAAATCGTTTGATTTTGCAGTTCGCATAGTGAACTTATACAAACATTTGTCTCAAGAAAAAAAGGAATTTGAATCTATCTTTTATAATGCTGATGAATTGTGCAGACTACTATTCACAATCATCAAAAGTTCAACAGAATTATTGCAAACTACACATTGCTAATTACTAATTGATAATTGACTAAATATGAGATACTTAAAATTTGCTTTTAGAAAACTGTTTCGCAAGGGAGAACATTCTACCGCGCGAATCGTATCACTAGCCACCGGGTTGGCGTTCGGACTGATATTATTAGCCGAAGTGTTTTACTATTACAGCTTCGACAGCTTCTATCCCGATTCCAACAGGCTTTACGTGGTAAACTCTGTCGCCAAGCTTGACCAGTCATCGGAAGAATTGACCGTCTACCCGCGAGTAAGCGGTGCCATCGGTCCCGGGCTGAAAGCCGAGGTGCCGGGCATAGAGGCCGCCACGAGGATTACCCCCATGGGTGGGAGATTGGATTTTTTCTCCGAAACGGACCGGGTCTACAGCGCAAAGTTCGTACTGGCCGACGAATGTTTACACGAATTAATGCCCCGTCCCATGTTGGCGGGGAGCAGCGCCGCGGAGATACTGAAAAGTCCTATGACCTGCATGGTGTCGAGCGAGATAGCAAACAACATGGGCGGTGATGTAACGGGACAGATTATAGAGTTGAAAAACTACCCGGGTAAAAAGCTTACAATCGGTGGAATTTTCGAAAAGTTCCCCGAAAACAGCAACTACCCGTTCGATATCGCCATCTCGATGGTCTCTATCGGCCATTTTACGTGGGACGGATCAAACAACTGGCTTGGTAACGACCGCTATATGACGGTGGTAAAACTTGAAAAAAGTGCAACGCCCGAAAGTATCGCACCCGCCGTACGTGCCATGCAGGAAAAACATCAAAATATAGAGCAACTTGAACGGGAAAACGGAGTGAAGTTGAACTACAGCTTCGAGTCGCTGCAAAAGTTCTTTTCCAATCAGGCGAAAGATATGATATATATCATGAGTGCCATAGCGTTCATCGTGCTGTTTGTCTCTATCATGAACTATCTCCTGCTCACGGTGAGCACGCTGGTAAATCGCCGTAAAACGTCCGCCATTTACAAATGCTACGGTGCTGAAAAACGAGATTTGCAAGCCATGATTTTTATCGAGAACGCCCTGCTGTTCGTACTCTCGTTGCTATTCGCCTTTGCAATCATACTGATAGTCAAACCATTCGTGGAGTCTCAGGTCGCACACAGCCTCACCTCTATGCTTAACGCTCACGTGATCATACCCGTTTTACTTATCCTGTGCGTGATAGTTTTCCTGGTGGGCTACCTGCCCGGCAGGGTTTTCGCACAGATTCCCGTGGCCGAAGTTCTCAGGAGCTACCGGGCAAAAAGCACGCGGTGGAAAAAAGGGTTGCTGGCAGTGCAGTTCGTGGGTGTAGCTATTATCACGGCCATGCTTTTGGTGGTGAGCCTGCAGTACAACAAGATGAAAAACGCGTACCACGGCTATGATGTCAAAGGTGTCTACTATAGTTCCGTAAGCGGAATAGACCCTGGTAAATTGCAATCCGTTCTCAACGATTTGGAAGCGTTGCCCGAAGTAGAGAGAGTGGGATTGGGATACAGTGTGCCTATTAATATCGCGTCAGGAAATAACGTTTTATCAATCGATGGGCAACAGTCGTTGTTCAACGTGGCGGACTACTACGAAGTGGATGATAACTACTTTGCCGTGCTGAATATTCCCGTCCTATCGGGGCAGGCTTTCCGGAGCGATGTTTCGGCACCCAACGACGTGATGATCAGTCAACGCGGTGCCGACCTGCTGGTTATGAACAACGGCTGGAGCGATGGCGTGGTGGGTAAAAGCATCGAGGTGTCTGAGCATAACCCACTGGGGGCATCCAACATTACAGGTGTTTTTGGTGACCTGGTCAATGGCACATTAAACGACAACGATATACGTCCGTCGGTCTTTTTCTTCCAACCGCGGGAACAGTTTATCGAAAAGTATCAAAAGTATCCCAGCTACACGTTCTATATCCTTATCAAAACCACATCGGGTCGACATGCCAACGTGATGCAGAAGTTCACTGAAATTTTAAGTAACGCTATTCCTCGCGGCGAACCCAAGGTGTACAGCCTGGCAGCCGTGCAGGAGGGCAGTTACCAGGCCCAAAAAGGATTCAGGAACGCCCTTTACGTGGGAGGCCTCGTGATTGTACTGATTACCGTTATCGGGCTGATAGGCTACTTGAATGACGAGATCGCCCGAAGCCGCAAGAGCCTTGCCATTCACAAGATCAATGGCGCAACCGTGAACAATATCGTTCACATATTCGTGACAGATATATGGAAAATAGCTATCCCGTCGGTTATTTTAGGTCTGGCAGGAGCGTGGTACTTAGCCTCCGGCTGGTTAAGCAACTTTGCAAAGCAGATATCGCTTCATTGGTATGTCTTTCTTGTAACAGGCATAGTCATCCTCTTGCTGGTGAGTGCCATGGCCGTCCTCAACTCGTTGAAAGCCGCACTGCGCAACCCCGTAGAATCACTTAAATATGAATGATATCAATTAACAATTAACAATGTGCAATGTACAATTTTCTTAGGAGCGAGAGCAGAGCCAAGCTTGCTTGAGCTTTTGCATTAAGTCGGTGAGCAGAAGACGAGCGTGCTCGGATTCGGCCACGACGAGCAAAAGTGTTGCGTAGTAAAACTTTGCCGAGCGACGACAGAAAAAGCACATCAGCGAATTTCTTAAGAGCGTCAACTACACGAGGAGAGCATGACCATTATCCAGAATTTTACCCTGTTTTTATAAGCAAACTATACGAAAATGGTTTCTTTTATGTAAATTTGTCATTAAGAGGTATTAAGAAAATATCACATGCGATTGTAAGTGCAAAATATAGCCGTGAGACGAAGGAATCAAGAGCTTACAGGTAAAAACGACATGAGGATAATATGAAAAAAGATGCAACGAAATAGCGAATTTGAGTTTGCGTATGAACGAAAAAGAAAACAATACAAACAAAGGCGAAATAATCATCTATCAATCTGAAGATGGATTAACCCAAATCAATGTCAAACTTGAAGACGAAACAATTTGGTTAACCCAACAACAAATGGCTGAACTATTTCAAACGTCAAGAACAAATGTGGTTGAACATATAAGAAACATTTATTCCGAGGGGGAGCTAGACCAAAACTCAACTTGTCGGGAATTCCGACAGGTTCAGAGAGAGGGTAATAGAGAGGTTGTTAGGCAAATACTACATTATAATCTCGATATGATTATTTCCTTAGGCTATCGTGTAAAATCATCTGTAGCAACGAGATTTAGAATTTGGGCAACTGAGCGTCTAAAAGAGTATATGATCAAAGGATTTACCATGGATGACGCTCGATTAAAGGCTTTCGGCGGGGGGAGTTACTGGAAAGAACTTTTAGACCGTATTCGGGACATACGCTCATCTGAAAAGGTTATGTATCGACAGGTTTTGGATTTATACGCGACAAGTGTAGATTACGACCCCAAAAGCGATGAATCAATACATTTTTTTAAAATAGTACAAAACAAACTGCATTATGCCACACATGGCCATACAGCAGCAGAGCTTATTTTTAACAGAGTGGATGCCGATAAACCCTTCATGGGTTTGACAAGTTTCGAAGGTGGATTGCCAAGGACAAAGCCCAAGCTGAGTATAAAAAGTTTCAAGCAAAAACCCTAACTGAAGTGGAAAAAAGTTATTTAGAAACAATACAATCGATAGAAGCAAAGGCGAAAAAAGGTAAAGATAAAATGCAACAAAAAGGAGAGTAAAAATTCCACAAATGACCGAATGAAAACTCCACAAACGACCGAATTAAATCAATAATTATTTGATTTATCGACAGTTGTTACTATCTTTGCAAAAGCGTTTCTTAAACCTAATATATATAAAACAGGGGACGGGTTACAAATGGAATAGAGATAGTTACGTGATTGTGGCAGCTTGGTGTAATCTATTAGAATAACGAGTTACAAACAGGGGTACAGATAGTCACAGTATGGCACTAAAAACGGTTACATATGGAGTACAAGAACAGAATAGCGGATGATTTGCTAACAAGAAAACTGGAAAGCAGCGGTGCGGTATTGATAGAGGGTGCTAAATGGTGCGGAAAGACTACTACAGCCGAACAACAGGCACAAAGTATCCTCTACATGGATGATCCGGAGAACATGGCGCATAATATAGAGCTTAGTAAACTTAGTCCCAGACATTTATTGGAGGGTGACACACCACGTCTTATTGACGAGTGGCAACTCGCCCCATACCTTTGGGACTCTATCCGCTATACAATCGATCGCCGCAATCGATTCGGACAATTTATTCTCACAGGATCGGCTGTTCCTGCCGACCTCTCCTCCCTGCACCATAGTGGCACGGGACGATTTTCTTGGCTACGTATGCGTCCCATGACACTTTTCGAATCAAATGACAGCACGGGAGAGGTCAGCTTGAAAAATCTATTTTCCACACCGGATCAGATTTTTGGTCAAAACCAATTAGACCTTCATCGCATTGCATACCTTATTTGTCGGGGAGGGTGGCCTATGACCTTGAATATGAGAGAAGAGGTAGCCACCGACACTGCTTACAACTATTACGATGCCATCGTCAATACCGATATCTCGCGTGTAGATGGCGTATCCAGAAGTTCTGACCGCACAAGGCGCATCTTGCGTTCATACGCGTGGGCTCAAGGTTCACAAATGTCCCTCAATGCTATGAGAAAAGATCTGGTAGCAAATGAGACAGATACATTTGACATCGATACCCTCTCCTCGTATATCGAAGCACTAAAAAAGATATTCGTTATTGAGGATGCTCCTGCCTGGAACCCCAACTTGCGTTCCAAAGCCTCTATTCGCACCTCAGATACCCGCTATTTCACTGACCCATCCATGGCCTCGGCTTCGTTAGGAGCAGGACCGGAAGATCTTATCAATGACCTCGAGACTATGGGGTTCCTCTTTGAAACCCTTTGTATGCGCGACCTTAGAGTCTATGCCGAAGCAATTGGCGGAACGGTTTATCATTACAAAGATAGCTACGGATTAGAAAGCGACGCCGTGATACATCTACGTAACGGCTCTTACGGATTAGTAGAGATAAAGATCGGAGGTGACAAAGCTATTCGAGAAGGTATTACTTTGCTTCAAAAAGTTACCGAGGCGATAGACGAAACTCGTATGGGTACTCCATCATTCAAAATGGTGCTCACAGGGGTTGGCTCCTACGCCTTTAGATCGAAAGAGGGCACCTATATTGTCCCTATTGGCTGTCTCAAGCATTAAAGCCACTTTTAAGGGATAAGCTTCTCCCTCTACTCCAAAGCGCTAAGGATTTTGCCCGAGAAAAAGTTGAATGAACGTTTTGGGTCAAAAAATCAATATTCCTTGTCTAACCAATAACTGATAACATATTGATAATTGTTGTCATATGCCGGTTCCGGGGGGTTTTGCTGTTCTATTTTTACAAATCCCTTCAATTCTCTTTTGTCATTAATTACCTGCATAAGCGCGTGCGGGTGCAGGTTTTTATTGTAAGTAGGAAAAGCATCACCTGCTAACACTGACATATAATTGTTCCAGATCATTTGTCTTGAAGTATTCGTTGATGCTAAATGATAAATATGTCCCGTATGCTTATAGGTTGGATTTTCCGGCTCTTGACTTCCTTTGGGCTGGTGATAGTGTAGTACCGTGTTATCATCCGAGAACGTGTAAAGATCTAATGGCAGATTATATCGATACCAACTTGATTTGAGACTATTTTTAGGATCGTCTTTTTTAATGCTCATAACCGATACAGCTTTACCGTAGTACATGATTCTAGGTACTTCAGCCAATGTTTTATATTCACTCCAATCCGCGTTGCTTCCCAGTCCTACTCCATGTGTAGCATCATTGCTGGTAGAAACAAAGTCCATCCGTCCTACCCCTCCGGCACCTGTTACCTCGGTAGCTCTCCAAGTTAACGTATGTCCACCAGGATAAAGCAATTCTACTTTACGCGAAATAACATCATGGTGATATGTACCTTCAACCACTTTACTCTGTTCAGCTGGCTTTATCCACCCTGTAGGAGTATATACCGTAACAGGACCGGTTACACCATCCATAGTGCAAGAATGAGTGGCAAAAAACGCTTTCCCTTTTCTGAGACTCGTACTCCAGTACCAATAGGTCTCTCTAAATGTTCCACTTTCTGAAAATTCGAAATTGGAAAGTTTAACCCAGGTGGAATCTGTAAGCGACAGACGCCCGTAAGCTAACGTGTAATTCTTTTTTCCAGCCGGCAATGGTACTGTAGACGCGAGAGGTTCTCCACGCTGTGTGATTTTAATACTTACTTCATTAGTCGCTTCTTTCAATTTTATTGTAATATTCCCTTCTCGTATTTCAAGTGTAGTATTAGCCGTGGCTGTAATTATGGTATCTTTCACAGAAAGCCAATCTCTGTCAGCTACAATTTCATATGGACTATCTTCCACAACCCTATTGACCAGAATATCGTTTTCCATGGTTGATATCGTTTTTTTAGCACTCACAGATATAGATAAATCACCTCCTCCTGATAAGAATTGATAAGATGTTGGGGCAACATTCAAATAATAAGTGATGTGTACCTTTTGACTGTCAGTCGGTTTACACGACAAGTACAAAAGGGGCAGAAAAAAAACAAGTATTACGTTTTTGTATTTGGACATGACTATACTCCATTTGAATAATTACTTAACCTGAGTTCGAGATAAGAAAATCATCTGAACATTAGCAATATAGTAGGATAGTTGGTAATTTTAAAACTCTGACTTATACATTTACTAATAATCCCACTGTGATTCGGGAGCATAAAGTTACTGAATTAATCGAAGCGTAACACGAAGACCCTACAAAAAACAACAAAAGCACTTTACACACTTTTTAGGATCCTATCGAGAGGATAAACGATGTGGAAGTAATACCCTTCTATAAATGGGTTTTCAGGTGAACATTAACCCCGTCTAAAAGTTGAATTTTTCAGACAAATCGCGTATATTGCACTGAGCTTTCATACAAAAGAGGACAATAACAAAGAAATAACAATACCTATGTTTACAGATTTAATTAAAAAAAGGAGATCGGTTAGGACATACAGCGATAAACCGATTGCACGGGAAACGTTGCAGGTTATCGTGGATGCCGTTTTTCACGCGCCCACGGCAAAGAACCTGAACGACGTGGAACTGTTTATCGTGGAGGGGAAAGAGAAGCTCGAGGAGCTGAGTACCTTCCGGAAAAACTACGCGGGGCATATAGCCAGGGGACAGGCGGCTATTGCCGTGCTATCAGACACGGAAGCGTCACCCGGAAACAACCGACAGGATGCCTGCATCGCCGCCACCTATATCCTGTTACAGGCGGCAGACCTAGGTCTGGGAGCCTGCTGGACCAACGTCAACAGCGCATTCGACGAGAACGACCAACCGGCCACCATAAAGCTCCACGAGATACTGGGTGTACCCGATAAGTACAATATCGAAACGGTTATTTCTCTCGGCTACCCCCTGAACGAGCCTAAACCTAAAGTCCCCCGAGACATGGAGGGCAAGGTTCATTGGAGCAAAATGGAGTAAGCCGAAGTTCTCCGTTAGTTGACAATGATAGTTCTTCAAATTGAAAGATCGGTCAATACCTAATCGGATAAAATCGGAAGCAGATGAGCGTCGCGGAATTCATTAATCGTTACATCGAGGCTTTTGGGGTCTCGGTGCCGTTTCCTATTGCCCTCTGGTACGGTGACGAACCAGTAACCGAAATCAAGAAAATCCCAAGATGCTTTATCGGTGCTATCTCGAAGGTACGCGATGGTAATCCTTTAACCTTGTGTGCGGAAAACGTGACATGCGGGGGCGGCAGTACCTACACGGCCTTCAAAGAGATGCCCGAATACGTGCCACGGTTCGTCTCCGAGGTGGAACATTACAAGGAAACCCCGGAGATGGTGCAGGAGTACGCCAATGATCTGGGTATAACCTTGTCCGAGAAGCGATACCTTAATTTCGTGCGCGTCGACAAGCTGAAAGGTTGGGAAGAGGTAGAAGCAGTGCTCTTTTTCGCGACACCCGACGTGCTTTCGGGTCTATCCACCTGGGCCTTCTACGACAACAACTCCCCCGATGCCATCGTTACCCGGTTTGCCTCGGGTTGCGCGAGCGTCATCACCTTTGCCGTTAAGGAGAACCGCGAAAAGGGTAGAAGGTGCTTCTTGGGAATGCTTGACCCCTCGGCACGTCCCTTGATCCCGGAAAATGAACTCTCCTTCGCCATCCCGATGAGCCGGTTCAAGGAGATGTTGGGAACGATGAACAACTCCGCCCTGTTTCAAAAAGCTTTCTCTGTACTCAAAAAACGCATCAACAAGTAAGGTGTTCAATCAATATTTTAACCCCAATGATGATCAGGATTACTCCACCCACGATCTCAAATGGAAACTTGATACCCCTTTTCAATTTTTGTCCTAAAAACAGTCCCAGCGCGGAGAAAAGCAGGGTTGCTATAGCGATGATATAAGCCGCCTTCCAGTCCTGACCGGCACATGCAAAGGCAATTCCCACGGCCATCGCATCGATGCTGCTTCCCACGGCCAACAACAGCACATTCCAGAACGTGAAGGGGTTGTAACTCCTCTCCTCATTTGGATGCCTTAGCTTTATCACCCCCTCCCTGATCATATTTAACCCTATCATACTGAGTAGTCCGAAGGCTATCCAGTGGTCTAACGACTCAATAAGGTACTGAAAGTGAAACGCTAGTATCCAGCCGAGGCAGAAGAGACCGGCTTGAAAAACGGCAAGAACTACCGCGAAGAGGTAGTTCTTGCCGTTCCACTTTTCACTGCAACAGAGGCTTGAGGCGATGCTGACCGAGAAGCTATCAACGGATAAGCTTATCGCGATCAATAACGTGGATAAAAATCCCATAAGCTTAGCGGCTGTTTCCTTTACCGGTATTTACCGGTGTTTACCGCTGTTTTTAATGATAGAACGTTAACATTTGGAGGCACCGCAGTTCCTACACTTGAGGCATCCCTCCTCGTAGACCAGTGTCTCCTGGCTGCATACGGGACACTTTTGTCCTTTGGCTTCGGTTTCGTTGGGCAGGTAGCGCTTGAGCGCCCGCTCCACCCCGTTCTTCCAGGTGTTGATGGTCTCGCTGTCGAGTTCCAATCCCGATACCAGCTTGACTACCTGATCAATAGGCATACCATAACGAAGGACTCCCGATATAAGCTTGGCGTAGTTCCAAAATTCGGGGTTGAACTTGCCATCAAGCCCCTCCATGGTGACCTTGTAGCCACGTCGGTTCTGGAACTGAAAGTCGTAATGCTTACGTCCATCGCTGTCGTACGCCTTGATGATCTTCCCCTTGGTAACGTTCTTAGGAACCATAATACCATCGTCCTCATCGTTCAACCCGGTAAATATCTCGTACGGCCTACCGTTGAGCAACCCGATAAAAGCGATCCACTTCTCCTTGTTGTTCTGGAACTTGATCACATCGGCTTCCAGTTCAGCGGGACGAGAGGTGACGATCTGCGGTAGTTCGAAGCAATCGTCTTTCTTATCCTCCTCTTCATCACCGTTAGCGATCAGCACGCCGTCACGCGACCCGTCGCGATAGACCGTACATCCCTTGCAACCGCTTTTCCAGGCTTCCACGTACAACTTGCCGACCAACTCCTCGCTCACATCGTTGGGAAGGTTAATGGTAACACTGATGGAGTGGTCTACCCACTTCTGCACCCTACCTTGCATCCGCACCTTCTGCAACCAGTCCACATCGTTGGAAGTGGCCTTATGGTAAGGTGACTGGGCTACCAACTCGTCGATTTCACGCTGCGAGTACTTCTTGGTAGTAGAGTGGCCATTAGTCTCCATCCAGGTCACGAATTTATGGTGAAAAACCACGTACTCCTCCCACGAGTCCCCGTTCTCGTCCACGAAATCGATTTTCACGTCCTTGTCGCTGGGATTCACCTTGCGGCGACGGGTGTATACTGGCAAAAAAACCGGCTCGATACCCGACGTGGTTTGCGACATCAAGCTGGTGGTGCCCGTGGGAGCGATGGTGAGGAGGGCAATATTGCGCCTGCCATACTTCACCATATCATCATACAACTTGGGGTCAGCCTCTTTCAAACGATTGATAAAGGGATTGTCCTTCTCCCGCTCGGCATCATAGATCTCGAAGGCACCCCGCTCCTTGGCCATGTTCACGGAGGAGGCGTACGCGTTCAGCGCGATGGTACGGTGCACTTTTTCCGAGAAATCATTCCCCTCATCCGAACCGTAACGGATACCCAACGCGGCCAACATATCGCCCTCGGCGGTGATGCCCACACCGGTGCGGCGACCCTGCATCGTCTTGTGCTGAATCTTCTTCCAGAGGTTGCGCTCGGCAAATTTGACCTCTTCCGACTCAGGGTCTTGTTCAATCTTCTCCAGAATCTTAACGATCTTCTCTTCCTCCAGGTCGATGATGTCGTCCATGATGCGCTGCGCTAACTGCACGTGCTTCCCGAACAGGTCGAAATCGAAGTAAGCATCCTCCTTAAAGGGGTTCACCACGTAGGAATAGAGGTTGATGGCCAGCAGCCGGCAACTATCGTAGGGGCACAACGGGATTTCACCACAAGGGTTGGTAGACACGGTTCTGAAACCGAGGTCAGCATAGCAATCGGGTACCGACTCGCGAAGGATGGTGTCCCAAAACAGCACCCCTGGCTCGGCCGACCGCCACGCGTTATGCACGATCTTATCCCATAGTTTCCGGGCATCAATCGTTTTAGAGTAGCGCGGGTTTTTAGCGTTAATCGGGAACTGCTGCACGTAGGGCTTGCCCTCGGCAACCGCCTCCATGAAAGCGTCATCGATCTTAACCGAGATATTGGCACCGGTCACCTTGCCCTGCTCCAGCTTGGCGTTGATAAAGTCTTCCGAGTCGGGATGCTTAATGGCAACGCTCAACATCAAGGCACCCCGACGCCCATCTTGAGCCACTTCGCGGGTTGAGTTGGAGTAGCGCTCCATAAACGGAACCAGCCCGGTGGAGGTGAGGGCCGAGTTTTTCACGGGAGACCCCTTGGGGCGGATGTGAGAAAGGTCATGCCCTACCCCGCCACGCCGTTTCATCAGTTGCACCTGCTCCTCGTCAACACGGATAATCGCGCCGTACGAGTCGGCACTACCGTCCATGCCAATCACGAAGCAGTTCGACAGCGAGGCCACTTGGTAGTCGTTCCCAATACCGGTCATGGGGCTTCCCTGCGGGATGATGTAACGAAACCGATCGAACAGATCGAACAGCTCCTGCTCGCTGAGCGGGTTAGCATACTTTTTTTCGATCCGTGCCACCTCTTTCGCCAGCCTCCAATGCATATCCTCGGGTGTCTTCTCATAAATCTCACCATGGCTATCCTTCAACGCGTACTTGCTGACCCATACCTTAGCCGCAAGCTCGTCGCCCTGGAAATAGTCTAGTGAAGCGGCATACGCTTCATCAAACGTGTACGTTTTCTTTTTCATCAGTTACGTTGCAATTTAAACTGTAAATAAAGTAAACCGATCTCGAAAATAACGGATGAATTGGTCCTTCATGGTACCATTCACCTTAGAAAGGTTTTGGAATTGCAATTTTATGGAATCTTTTCCTAATTGCAAAATAATTTCCCATCAACTTATTAACAACAATGCAAAGTTTTCCAAATTAATTTATACTATACTGGTTATAAAGATATTAACTTTTTAAGTGATGGGGAAAGTTTCCCCAATCGTACAACTTTACTGAAAATCGACTAGATGAAAAGAAAATAAAAAATCACCCGCAGGTTTTAAAAACCGACAGGTGATTTCTATAAATGAAAATTATCGTGGTCTACAAATTAAACAAATGATCAAATGAAATGTATTTACTACAACAAGCTAAACCAAAGTACAAACAAACGAACGTGACCAACAAACGTGTTGAACCGAAGTACAAAGCAGCTAACGAGAGCAGCAAACGCGCTAAAGCAAGGTGCTAAGCCAAAAAGTTAAACATACGAACATTACGCGTAGACGAGCACTTTAAACTAAATCGCCCCTACTTGAAGTGCTTCACCGCACCCATGAACAGGATAGCACCGGTAGAATTCTCCTGGATCAGGTAGAGGAAGGGGCGGTTGGCGTTAAAAATCACTTTGCGAGGCGATGGCAAGGCTGTCACCTCAACTCCAACGGTGGTAACGGCCGCGGCCTCGGTACCCTCCTCATCAGTACTGATATAGGTATCCTGCTTAACGAAAGATATCTTCGCGCTGTAGTCAGACATACCCGAGAAGTCGGCCATATTTGAGAACGCAACCCCCATCCCCATCGTGGTGAGCACGTCGTTCAGCTTCTTGCTGTACTCGGTCTTGAACTTGGGTAACGAGAGGACCACCTCCGTATCAGAGAGCCTCGACTGCAACCCGCCCCAGTAGCCGTCACCGTTAAGGACCGTAACCGCTTCACCCAGGCTAATCCCTTCAAGCGGTAGCAGCACCATCATGCTAAATGCCTGATTCCCGTAAGGAAGTTGTATCAGTTGAAAGGTCCTATCCTCGGTGTAATTAAAATTCGCGGTCTGGTGCATCATATCCACGTTAGCACGTCCCCCATCCAAATTGGTAAAGGGCTTCCGGGAGGTGTTCTTCTTATCGAACTGGGTGGTCCATATCCCTTTAAAGTAGATGGCGTTGAGGAGGTACATCAAATCCAGCGACTGAGTCCTTTCGATTACCTTCTTTATTAGCCCGTTGGTGTGCTCCGATGCCCAGCCATTGATTATGCCCACGGTAGCGGGATCACCGAAGTTGACCTTTTGGATAGTGGCATCAAAGTAAGATTGATTAGTCTGGATGAACGCCTCGTGGATATTGACTAACTGGTTGGTGAAAATGGCGTTGGCGATGGAGAGCTTGGTCGATGGGTCGGTCTTCAATAGCGCCTCTTTCAGCTTCTTGTAATAGGCATTGACCTCCTCGTCACCGTATCCGTCCAGGTGCAACGTGGTTCGCATGGCCAACTTGGTCTCACCGGCCGCGCCATTGCTGGTCATCATCAGGGCCATGCTCAAGCTCAACGGGGAGACCATGAAGTTGGCATCTTCGTCCTCGGCCTCTTCCCGGTAAACGTTCTCGAAGAACTCGAACGCGAACGCTTGATCCGAGCCGATCATCTTCTTTTCTTCCGAGCGCAATTCAATCCGGATGGGATCGGGAAGCTCCCCCATGGGAACCTCCTCATCATGCACCGGGCTTTTATCACACGATACAGCCAATAACATGCCGGCAATAAACAGTGAAAACAGGGTAAAACAAGCTGGTTTCATACGATTTTTCTTTGAAACGATCGATTAACTATTTTCGATAAAGGGTTCATTCAATACAGCGCTTCCTGCAGTAGGCGTTCCCTACTTGAAATGCTTCACCGCACCCATATACAGGATGGCACCGGTAGAATTCTCCTGAATCAGGTAGAGGAAGGGGCGATTGGCGTTAAAGAGTACCTGCTGGGGGCCCAAGGCATTTTTCCTCATTGCAACGACAGTAACGGCCGCGGCCTCGGTACCCTCCTCATCGGTACTGATGTAGGTATCCTGCTTAACGAACTCAATAAAGGCAGGGCAGTCAGACATGCCCGAAAAATCGGCCATAGTGGAAAAGGCAATCCCCATCCCCATCGCGGTGAGTACATCGTTCAGCTTTTTGCTGTACTCGGTCTTGAACTTGGGCAGCGAAAGGGTCACCTCCGCTTCGGAAAGCCTCGATTGCAGTCCACCCCAATAGCCCTCGCTACAAAGGACAGCTACCGCTTCACGCAGGCTGAGCCCTTCGACCGGCAGAAGCACCATCATGCTGAACGCCTGGTTCCCGTAGGGAAGTTGCACCAGTTGAAAACTCTTATCCGCGGTGTAATTAAAAGTCGCGGTCTGATGCATCATATCCACGTCAGCACGCCCCCCGTCCTCTTGGGAAAAGGGCTCACGGGAAGTGTTCTTCTTATCAAACTGGGTAGTCCATATCCCTTTAAAGTATATGGCGTTGAGGAGGTACATCAGATCCAGCGGGCTCGTCTCTTCGATCACCTCCTTGATCAGCCCGTCGGTATGCTCCGATGCCCAACCGTTAATAATGTCCACCGTGGCAGGGTCGCCAAAATTGACCTGCCGGATAGTAGCATCGAAGTACGACTGATTGGTCTTGATGAAGGCCTTATGAATTTCAACGAACTGGTCGGTAAAAATAGCATTGGCTATGGAGAGCTTGGTCGACGGATCGGTCTTCAAAAGGGCCTCTTTCAACTTTTTGTAGTAGGCGTTGACCTCCTGGTCGCCGTACCCGTCCAAGTGCAACGTGGTCCGCATGGCCGACTTGGTATCACCACCTGCACCGTTACTGGTCATCATCAGGGCCATGCTCAAGCTCAACGGGGAGACCATGAAGTTGGCATCCTCGTCCAAGGCCTCTTCCCGGAAAACGTTCTCGAAGAAGTCGAATGCAAACGCTTGGTCGGATTCTATCATCTTCTTTTCTTCCGAGCGCAATTCAATTTGGATGGGGTCTGAAAGTTCCCCCATAGGAGCCTCCTCATCGCTTCTGTGGCACGAAACGATCAGTAACGTGCCGGCAATGACCAATGAAAAGAAAGGGGAAAAAGCGTGTTTCATACGATTTATGCTTTAAAATGTATTTGTAAATGGCTGATAACAATTACGGATAAACGATTCATCTTCATAAACCGACCTATATTAATTAGATGTTTTTAATCTGTGAATTGTTGCACTTGCAACGTTAAAAAAACAAAACAGATGGGTGTTAATGCATCACGAATTAACGCACCACGAATAAATCACCTTTCCTGTTGTCTCTACGCGACTTACACCTCCAGCAAGTAGTCGAATGACTCTTTTCCCAATCGTGATCGCGTGGGATAAAAGGCAAGCAGCTTGTCACCCGTTGCAATTCGCATGCGTTTTTCCCTCGACCAATTATCCATTATCAGTTATTTTCCCTAACTTTGTATCACTTGTAATTCATTAATTATTATTGTTATGGAACGGATTGTACTGGAAGTAGACGGGACTTCGGCTAAGATATGGAACAGCCTTTCTGATGCAAGCAAGAAAAAACTTACTTCGCGCGTGTTCGATGCAGTGCTTCGTGGTGAACTGTACCCTACCGGGAGCGAGCAATTAGAGCTTGCCATTGAATTAGCCGAAGAGGGCGTAAGCAACGATATTATCAGTAAGCTCACGCGCCTTGAACCCGAAATGTTCGAAGCTTTTCTACAACCGTAAGCGCCAACTTGTATGCGATTCGTTGCAGATACCAACACGCTCGTTAGTGCCATACTTAAACCGTTAAGTATTCCGGCACAGGCTTTAGAGGTTGCACGTGAACAAGGATGCATTTGTTTCTCCGAAAAAACACTCGCCGAAGCGACAGAGGTGCTTTCACGAAACAAATTCGACAAATACTTGCCTGAAAACAAAAGAATGAAACAATTGCAACAAATAGCAAAGCAAGCCGACTTTATATCGGTAGAACCTCTTTCGGTTTTAGCTTGTCGCGACCCAAAAGACAACAAATTCCTGGAACTTGCCGTAGCTGCCTGTGCCTCCTGCATTATTACAGGCGACAAAGATTTGTTAGTATTACATCCATTCCGCAACATTCCTATTCTTTCTCCTTCCGATTTTTTAAATACAAGTTTTTAATTAATTACTTGACTTTCGTGCGTCGCATGATATTGCACCGGCTATTTGACCCTGCTCACGGCCAACAAAGCGAAAAACTAACCGAAATAATAAAATTTATAGCTATTTTTGCAGCTCAATTCATAGGACACCTCCATATGCATCGTACACCGGGTTTGTAACAGGGTTTGTTCAGGAGTTTGCATAGGAATTCGCATAAGGGGTGTATTGGATCAAAGGGTTAATACCCACATCTTCATCACTTTTAACAGCGTATGCAAGCATGAGAAAATGGCGCATTGAAGACTCGGAGGAGCTGTATAACATTAACGGCTGGGGAAACGGCTACTTCTCCATCAACGATAAGGGACATGTGCAGGTCACCCCTCGAAAACAGGAGGGGCAGAGCGTCGACTTAAGCGAACTGATGCGGGAACTCTACCTGCGTGACGTGACCGCCCCGGTGTTGCTGCGGTTCCCGGAGATACTGGACAACCGGATTGAAAAGATATCCAACAGCTTCGCCATTGCCGCCAAAGAGTACCAGTACAAGGCCAAGAACTATATCGTCTACCCCATCAAGGTCAACCAGATGCGGCAGGTGGTGGAGGAGATCGTGGCCAGCGGGAAGCGGTTCAATATCGGCCTTGAAGCAGGATCCAAACCGGAGCTGCATGCCGTGCTCGCCATCAATACCGAGAGCAACTCGCTCATCATCTGCAATGGCTACAAGGACGAGAGTTACCTGGAGTTGGCGCTGCTGGCAAAAAAAATGGGCAAACAGGTGTTTATCGTGGTGGAGAAGTTGAACGAGCTGTCGCTCACCATCGAGATAGCTAAACGACTCAACGTAAGGCCCAACCTGGGGATCCGGATAAAGCTGGCCAGCTCAGGCAGCGGTAAATGGGAGGAGTCGGGCGGCGATGCCAGCAAGTTCGGTCTCAACTCGAGCGAGCTGCTGGAGGCGATGGAGATCCTTCGGGAAAACGAGATGACCGATTGCTTCCGGCTGATTCACTTTCACATTGGTAGCCAGATCACCAAGATACGACGCATTAAAACGGCGTTAAGGGAGGCTGCACAGTTCTACGTGCAACTTCATGCCATGGGGTTCAATATAGATATCGTGGATATCGGCGGGGGACTGGGTGTGGATTACGATGGCACACGCTCCTCGTTTACCGAGAACAGCGTCAACTACTCCATCCAGGAGTACGTGAACGACTCGGTATTCACCTTCGTGGACGCGGCTGATAAGAACGATCTACCCCATCCCAATATCATCACCGAATCGGGGCGAGCCTTAACGGCCCACCACTCGGTACTGGTGTTCGAGGTACTGGAGACCACCACCCTCCCCGAATGGCCCGAGGAGCTGGACATCCAGGAGGATGACCACGAGCTGGTGAAGGAGCTCTACAAAATATGGGACTCCCTCACGCGACCGCGTATGCTGGAGGCGTGGCACGATGCGCAACAGATACGGGAAGAATCACTCGATCTATTCAGCCTGGGGATGCTCGACCTCAAGACAAGGGCACAAGTAGAGCAGCTCTACTTTTCCATCGCACGGGAGATTAGCGCATCGATTAGCCGCGCCAAACACGCTCCCCAAGAGCTTCGGAACCTGGCCAGCTTGCTGCCTGATAAGTACTTCTGCAATTTCTCGTTGTTCCAGTCCCTACCCGACTCGTGGGCCATCGACCAGGTATTCCCCATTATCCCGATCGACCGGCTGGACGAGCGCCCCGACCGAACGGCGACGCTACAGGATATCACCTGCGACTCCGATGGAAAGATCACCAACTTCGCATCACACGATGGGGTATCAAGTTACCTTTCGGTCCACTCGATTAAAAAAGACGAGCCCTATTACATCGGCGTCTTCTTGGTGGGTGCTTACCAGGAGATATTGGGCGACCTGCACAACCTGTTTGGCGATACCAACGTGGTACACGTGTCAACCACCGATAGCGGCTACCAGATAGACCAAATCATCGATGGCGAAACGGTGGCCGAAGTGCTGGAGTACGCCCAGTACAACGCCAAGAAACTGGTACGCACCGTGGAGACATGGGTAATGAGTTCAGTGAAAAAAGGGAATATCTCCGTCGAAGAGGGGAAAGAGTTCTTATCGAACTACCGCTCGGGACTGTACGGCTATACTTACCTGGAGTAAAAGAAAATTATTTAACTATCGCATGCTGTAACATGCGATAGTTCAAAGATCATTTATGAAACGATACATACAACACTATTCACTCATCATAGCGGCACTGCTGTTGGCATCGTGCCACGTAAAAAAAGAAGAGGTGAGCATCACGAAGCAATCTGATTTTCCCGCACCACCAGTAGCGCGGGTGATTCCCGACACATTTTATAACTTCGGGCAAGAACGAATCGATCCCTATTATTGGATAAGAGACAAGGCCAACCTGGAGATAATCGACTACTTAGCGAAAGAGAACAGTTACACCGATATAGTGATGTCCTCCACCAAGGCACTGCAAGAGACGATCTACAATGAAATAGTGGGGCGACTGAAAGAGAATGACGAGAGCTATCCCACCTTTCAAAATGGTTACTATTACTACAGCCGCACCGAGCAAGGCAAACAGTACCGTACTTACTGTCGCCGCAAAGGCTCCATGGAGGCTCCAGAGGAGATAATCTTCAACCTAAACGAAATGGCCGAGGGGAAGTCGGCATTCATCTTCCGCGGGTACTCCATTAGTCCAGACAACAGCATGGCGGCATACTTTTACAACGAGACCGGTTCGTCTGCGGAGTTTACATTAAAAATAAAGGAGCTTGCTTCTGGAAAAGAGGTGGGATTTTCCGTTGACCGTGCCACTTCAGTGGCTTGGGCAAACGACAATAAGACCCTATTTTATGGCCTCTCCGATGAAACCCTGCGCCCTTATATAATTTATCGCCGCACGTTGGATGCTCCCACAGGAGAATTGGTGTATGAGGAGAAAGATGCCCGTTTCCGTGCTTACGTGTACAGCAGCAAAACCAAAGAGTATATATTTATTGCCAGCGCCAGCTCCACCACCTCGGAGGAACGCTATATCCCGGCAGATAAACCCATGGAATCATTTAAACTGTTTTTGCCACGGGTTCAGGATGTGGAGTACAGCGTCTACCCGCACAAGGAGAAGTTCTTCGTGCGCTATAAAGACAAAGAGCATCTCAACGGCATGATCTACGAGGTTCCGCTAACGGGACATGAAGAGCGTTCCCACTGGAAACTGTTCCTTCCTCACGACAGCGAAACACGGATCGAAGATATTGATATACTGCACGATTGGGTGTTGTTGGAACTGCGACGCAACGGGTTGAGTGAAATCCAGGTAATGCAAACATCGGGCAATGGGCAACCTACCACCATCGCTTTTCCTGAACCGGTCTACTCGGCGTGGCTTAACGGCAACCCCGAGTACGATGCGACCACCTTCCGCTACTCCTACACCTCGCTGAACCGCCCCACCACGCTGTACGAGTACAACATTGCGACTGGAGAGACGAAGAAGCTCAAGGAACAAGAGATACCCTCCGGGTTCAACACCGACGACTACACTGTGGAACGTCTCTGGGCCACCGCCCCCGATGGGGTTGAGGTGCCAATGGCGGTAGTCTACCGGAAAGGGCTGAAAAAGGATGGCTGCAACCCCACCCTGCTCTACTCGTACGGCAGTTACGGGAGCAGCACCGATGCCTACTTTAGCGCAAGCATCTATAGCCTTGTCGACCGGGGATTCATCTACGCCATCGCCCAAATCAGGGGAGGTAGCGACTTAGGGGAACAGTGGTACGAGGATGGCAAGCTGCTGAACAAGAAAAACACCTTTACCGATTTCATCGCCTGTAGCGAACGGCTGATTGAAGCGGGGTACACCTCGCCGGACAAACTGACCGCCATGGGTGGCAGTGCCGGAGGACTGCTGATGGGCGTGGTGGTGAACGAACGACCCGACCTCTACCAGGCCGTCGTGTCGCAAGTGCCATTCGTGGACGTGATCAACACCATGCTCGATGACTCCCTACCGCTCACCACGGGCGAGTACGAGGAGTGGGGTAACCCCAACGAGGAGGAGTATTACAACTACATCCTCTCCTACTCGCCTTACGATAATATCAAGGCGCAAGCCTACCCTCACATGTTGGTGACGGGGGGTATCAACGACTCGCAGGTGCTATTCCATGAGCCGACCAAGTACGTAGCCAAGCTGCGCTCGTTAAAAAGCGATGACAACATCCTGCTGCTCCATATGAATATGGATTCGGGACACGGTGGGGCCACCGGTCGTTACGACGGTATCAAGGACACCGCGTTCGAGTTCGCCTTTCTCCTGGACCGTGTTGGAATTAATAAATAATAATCAAGAATCTCATTGACGAGATAACTACCTGACAAATCAATGCGCCCTATTTTTAGACACCTGCTGGTTCCGTTCATTATCGCATTGTTCATTTTCGTGGGAACCTGCCTGATCAGGTCGGTCAATATGCCCGAAATGCCGCAAGGTATTCCATGGGACAAAGTGGCGCATTTCGGGATGTTTTTCCTGCTATCCGCGGTTTCTCTGTATGACTATTACCTCTACCACCAACGTGCCCCTGAGCTAATGCCCTGGATTTTCTGGGGATTCGTAATGCCGGTACTTTATGGTGGCGTGATTGAACTGTTGCAATCCAAGGTTTTTATTTATAGAAGCGGGGAGTTATGGGATTTCGTTGCCGATGCCTTGGGTAGCCTGTGCGCCCTCATATTGGCACTGATTATTTTAAAACGCAAACCGCGAACATCTTAAGCCGATGTGGCAGTTATGTTATATTACAAGGCGGGAGTAATAATAAAGTCACGTGCAATTGTTGACAAAGCTACCCTGCATTCTTCGACCGATGAACGTTATGAATTAATGGAGCCAACGGCTTCGAACGACTTACAAAGGGTATCCTCCCATAACGGATTAAAAAGCAAAATAACCGGTCAAAAACTTTGCAAATTTACGATTGGAAAGTAAATTTGCAAGAAAAAGGGCATGATAGATCGTACTATAACGGGGAAACTGCTCGCTATGGGGAGCAAATTTCCAATTGTAACGCTTACCGGTCCAAGACAATCCGGCAAGTCCACCTTGCTTAAATCGGCATTACCCGACTACAACTATGTTTCAATGGAGGATCCCGACAGTCGCTTACTGGCCATTAACGACCCGCGGGGTTTTCTTAAAACCTATCCCGATAAAACCATTATTGATGAAGTACAACGTGTACCCGATCTCTTTTCCTATTTGCAGACGCACGTTGACAACGAAAACCGGGAAGGGATGTATTACCTGGCCGGATCGCAAGACTTTTTGTTGATGCCACCCATCAGTCAATCGCTCGCGGGAAGAACGGCTATCCTAAAGTTATTGCCTTTTTCACACAACGAGTTAAAACTGGCAGACTTGGCTCCGGAAACGAGCAACGAGGAGATTTTTAATGGTGGATACCCCAGGATTTACGACAAAAGGATTCATCCCTCCGATTTCTACCCGAACTATATTCAAACCTATATTGAGAGGGATTTGAGGCTGTTGAAAAACATTGATAACCTGAGCAAGTTTATCCGTTTTATTAAGCTGTGTGCCGGACGCATCGGGCAGCTGCTTAATCTCTCATCGTTGGCCAACGAGATGGGAATAGCCGTATCTACCGTCCAATCATGGTTGTCGGTTTTAGAAGCTAGCTACATCGTTTACCTGTTGGTACCAGATCACAACAATTACGCGAAGAGGCTCGTGAAATCTCCCAAGCTCTATTTTTACGACACGGGGTTGGCCTGCTCGTTGTTAGAAATCGAAAACGCCTCGCAGCTATCTACCCACTATTTACGTGGAGGACTTTTTGAGAATTTGGTGATCAACGAATTTGTTAAAGCCGCTTTGCACGACGGGCAAATACCCCGCCTCACCTTTTGGCGAGACAGCACCGGCAATGAGGTTGACCTTCTGGTCTCTGTGAAAGGCAAACAGAAAGCTTACGAGATAAAGTCGGGTGCCACCTTTTCTTCCGACCATTTCAAGGGCATCAAGGTATGGGCTAAACTTTCAGAAACCAAACCGGAAGATTGTTGTATCATCTACAGCGGAGACCGCGCTTTATCCACTTCACATGGAGAGGTTATTCCCTGGAACGAACTCTCCTTGGCTCAATTCTCTTGAGGCAGGAATCTCGAGTAAAACAGATTAATTGTCTGAGAACGTCCACTCGGAATAAATCGCGAATAAGAATATGAACATACCCAACATACGGCTGCTCAACCAACAACTGGTCGCTCCTCAATTCTCCGAGGTGCATGATATGGTGTCATGGATGGGTATGTTGCAAGCTCAAGAGTACAGGATGATGCGCTGGGCCGTTGGAACACGATTAAAACGCCCATCNNGCCAACAACCTAATTCATCAGGTACTTACCGGTCATACATCAATGACTAAAAAAGAGTTGCTATCCCATTTGGCAGAATATGGCTTTGCTGAAGACACCCGCCTCATATCTATATACCTTCGTAGGGCAGAAGCTGACGGGGTGATTTGTAGTGGTAAGCTGGATAGAAGGGAGAACACCTACGCCCTGGTGGATGAACGGGTTCCGGGATCATCTGATTTGACACGGGAAGAGGCTGTTGTTCGGCTCGCCCAAAAGTATTTTCGCAGCCACTCACCGGCTACGTTAGAGGACTTTGTTTGGTGGAGTAATCTGAATATCGGAGAATGTAGAATCGCCATGAATACCATTCGCGGCGAATTGCTTGAAGAACGATACGAAGGGAGCACCTATTACATCCACCAGGATTGCAGGATAAGAGGGGGGTGCCCACGAACGATATTGTTGCCCTCTTACGATGAATATCTCATCGGTTACAAGAGTCGCCAACATGTTATTGAAGAGGAATATAGAGATAAGGCATATAGCCGCAACGGAATTTTCTATCCCGTAATCGTACACGACGGCAAGATTATCGGCAATTGGCATCCGAGTAAAGAGGCCACGTTCTTCAATGAGGAGTACAAGGTGGATATTGGGGATGCCATCGCGAAACACCGTGCTTTTTTGTCGGAATCGAGTAGGAGGAACAGTTTATGAGATATTACCCTTTTTTATGATGAATAATCTCTTAATGACATCGGTTCCACGAATAAACACGAAATCTCTTAAGGGGTAACCTTTTTCACTCTTTTCACTCTTTTCACTCTTTTCACTCTCTTCCCTTATTTCCACGAGTCCGAGATGGCAAAATAGCCTTTTAAACACCCTAAGCGAATAGCAATTCATCGCGTTTTCTTCTCGTGACCTGTACCGGTCATCGGCCTCTTCAAAGAGGTCAGGAAAGGCTTGGAAGTATTTATCGGCGTAGAACTTGACTTCTCGTTCCTGGTTGCCGTACCTGTACAGCAGCACGAGACTAAAGCAGTTGCCAACAACACCAATATTATCTGAACGGTAGCCATCAAAAGCGGCCATATTGATCTTTGTAAACAGCGTGATCAAACACCTTGATAGCAGTTCGCGGTTATCTTTCATTAACTCCTTACCCCTTTCAGTTAAAGAGTAACGATTATGCCGTTTTTTCACGATTCCCATCAACTCGGCTACTATCCTGGTAAGCTGTACAGATCGTGCGTTGTCTTCCGAGCGCAAACGCGTAAGTCCATATTCGATAAGCTCATCGGGAACCCCAACCGCATAGAGCTCTTTCACTATGTAAACGGGTAGATTACCCTTCGGGGTTAATTTCACACTCTCCTCTTTTTCAATCATTTCAAGCAACAGCCTTAGCTGACGAAATAGAGGCACCAAATGGCAATCTTCGCCGGTAAAGTTGGCAAATTGAACGGGACAGTTCTTCTCAAACGGAAAGTACAACATGTGGTGCATGTCTGAAGAAGAAAATCCGTCGAATGCTTCTAACGGGCGGCTGTTGATTACTTGCATCCACTCGTTAAGAAACTGGTTGAGTTGATCGGCAGTGGGACTGTAGATACCCGTTTCCTGCATTCGCCTATTAAGATACCTTTGCAACTCCGCTTTATCAATCATAAAATCAAGACTTTAGGGTATTTTATAAAGATAACAAAACACCCGCGACCCTCGTATACATACAACGGGGATAAGAAGGCGGGGGCTACAACGAAGCATATTTTAAACAATGCCTCCCAATCAGCTATATAAAGTTGTATGTACCCAACCTAAAGAGCTATATTTTACTCTTCACCCAAAAGCACGTAGATGAAGAGGAGCAAGACTCTGAGAAACTCCGAGAGCCAAATTACTCTTCATCCAGAAGGATATGCATGATGTCGCAAGCCGCTTTGGTGACCGAGCTACCCGGGCCGAAGATGGCCGCGACGCCCGCCTTGTACAAGAAGTCGTAATCTTGCGCGGGAATGACCCCTCCGGCAACCACCACGATATCGGGACGACCGAGCCGCTTCAACTCATCGATTACCTGCGGAATCAGCGTCTTGTGGCCGGCAGCGAGCGAGGAGACACCCAACACGTGCACGTCGTTCTCAACGGCCTGACGAGCAGATTCCGCCGGGGTTTGGAACAACGGTCCCATATCCACGTCAAAACCGCAATCGGCATAGCCCGTGGCCACCACCTTGGCACCGCGGTCGTGGCCATCTTGCCCCATCTTGGCCACCATGATGCGGGGTCTACGCCCCTCTTTTTGGGCAAACTTGTCGGTGAGTGCACGTGCTTCATCGAGCATCGCATCACCCTTTGATTCGGATGAATACACGCCTGAAATAGTTCTGATTACTGCATTATAACGTCCCACTACCTTCTCGCACGCGTCGGAGATCTCTCCCAACGTGGCCCGGGCACGTGACGCTTCCACGGAGAGTTCCAACAAGTTACCCTCCTTGGTCTCCACGCAACGGGTGATGGCGTCAAGCGCTTTCTGCACCGCCTCGTTGTCGCGGTTGGCCTTCAGTTCCTCTAAGCGGGCCACCTGCTGCTTGCGCACCTCGGTGTTGTCCACCTCCAGGATATCGATCGGATCCTCATACTCAAGACGATACCGGTTCACACCGATAATCGCCTGCACGCCGGAGTCAATCCGGGCCTGGGTTCGAGCGGCCGCCTCCTCGATTCGCATCTTGGGGATACCGGTCTCGATTGCCTTGGCCATACCACCCAGCTCCTCGATCTCCTGGATAAGCGCCCACGCCTTATCGACCAGCTCCCGGGTGAGCGACTCCACGTAGAAGGAGCCCGCCCACGGATCCACTTGCCGCGTGATCTTGGTCTCCTCTTGCAGGTATATCTGCGTGTTGCGCGCGATGCGGGCCGAGAAGTCGGTCGGCAACGCGATCGCCTCGTCGAGCGCGTTTGTGTGCAGCGACTGGGTATGCCCCAGCGCGGCGGCCAGTGCTTCAATGGCGGTACGCCCCACGTTGTTGAACGGGTCTTGCTCGGTGAGCGACCACCCCGAAGTTTGCGAGTGGGTACGCAGCGCCATCGACTTCGGGTTCTCGGCGCCAAAGCTCTTCACGATCTTGGCCCACAGGAGCCGACCCGCACGCATCTTGGCAATCTCCATGAAGTGGTTCATGCCGATGGCCCAGAAGAAGGAGAGCCGCGGCGCGAACTTGTCCACCGGGATACCGGCGTCAATCCCCGCCCGGAGGTACTCGATCCCGTCCGCCAGCGTGTATGCCAGCTCGATATCGGCCGTGGCACCCGCCTCCTGCATATGGTAGCCGGAGATGGAGATGGAGTTGAACTTGGGCATGTACCGGGACGTGTACTCAAAGATGTCGGCGATGATCTTCATCGAGAACTCGGGCGGGTAGATGTAGGTGTTGCGCACCATGAACTCCTTCAGGATATCGTTCTGAATGGTTCCCGCCATCTCCTCCAGCTTGACTCCCTGCTCCTGCGCGGCCACGATGTAGAACGCGAGGATCGGCAATACCGCCCCGTTCATGGTCATCGATACCGACATCTTACCAAGCGGGATGCCGTCGAACAGTATCTTCATATCTTCCACCGAGCAGATGGAAACGCCCGCTTTCCCCACGTCGCCCACCACCCGCTCGTTATCGGCGTCGTAGCCGCGGTGCGTGGGGAGGTCGAACGCCACGGAGAGCCCTTTCTGCCCCGAGGCCAGGTTACGGCGATAGAATGCGTTGGACTCCTCAGCGGTGGAGAAGCCGGCATACTGGCGAATGGTCCAGGGGCGCATCACGTACATCGTGGAATAGGGCCCCCGCAGGTAGGGCGGGATGCCCGCGGCGAAACCGAGGTGTTCCATTCCCTCGAGATCCTCCTTGGTGTATACCGGCTTCACCGGGATCTGCTCTGGTGTCACCCAATCGGCCTTGATCTCATTTTTCTCCACCCACTCGTTCACATCGACCGGGCAGAAACCTTCGGATTGAATATCAATACCTTTAAAATCTAGTTGCATGTATAAATCTATTTTTCTTATTAATCAATGTATAGTAAAGCAGTTGCCTGCGTTGAAATGATGCGAGAACGCTATATAATGATTCGCGTTGAAACAATGGGTTTCGCTAAAACCTAAAACTACGACTTACGTTAAAGCGGCGATGACGTTGCCCGTTACTTGCAACAGGCCGAACAGCATCACCAGCAGCGAAGTGCGGGCATCCAACGTCTGGATAGCCCCCGGGTAGTCCATCGTGGCCCGGTTCATCTGCCGGATGTTCTTCATCGCCAGGGGGAAACTAAGCAGCACCAGGAAGGTGTAAGGGCTCGTCAGCTTCAGCATCACCAGCAGGGCCACCAGCAGGTATGCCGTCAGCAGGAATGCCTGGTAGGTGACCTGCGCCCCCTCCAATCCCTGGTTCATTGCCAAGGTGCGGATACCTGCCGACCTGTCTTGCTCTATATCCCTGGTATTGTTGGCATGCAGTATGGCCACGATAAGCAGCCCCAGCGGGGCCGATACGGGCAACACCGCCCAAACGAGCTGCCCCGTCATCACGTACACCGTTCCCAGCGCAATGGCCAGGCCGTAGCAGATGAAAATCATCAGGTCGCCCAACGCCACGTACTTGAACTTGTAGTAAAGCGTGGCGCTAAGGACGCCGACGAGACCGATAAACAACAGCGGGAGACCAGTGCGCATCATCAGGTAAAGACCCAACAGGATACCGGTGAGCAGCATCGAACAACCATAAAGCAGGGCCGATTTGGGTGTAAAGTACCCCTTGGCAATGGGACGAACCCGGTCGCTTTTCTCTTTCAAATCCACGCCGTTCAGAAAATCGTGGTAATCGCCCAGGATATTCCCGGCCGCGTGAAAGAAAACGACACCAATCACCGCGAGTATGCCGTGCACCCAGTTGAGGGTATCGACACCCCCGGTACGGTAGAGGCAGTACGCGTACGAACCGGCCACTACCGCGGGCGATACCGAGGCGGGAAAAGACCACGGGTGCGCTAAAAGCACCCATTTTCTCAGTCCCCTTACCCTCTCGACCTTATGATTACTTGCTCCTTCCATTGACACGCTCTACTCACGTTTAGCACGATAACAACCTTCTCACGACGACAACCTTCTTACGATAACAGCTTGTCGTTAAACACTTGTAACGTCTCCAGCACGTTGCTGCGCACGTGGATGAAATGCTCGACTCCTTGCTCTTTCAGTTCCTCCATGCAGGCCGGTGCACCCGCTACCACGAAGAGTTCCTTACCCCCCTTCAGGAGGTTGTACGCCTCCGGGGCGAGCTGCACGTACTCATCGTCACTTGAGCAGAGCACCACCACGTCGGCCCCCTTCTCGCGGGCGGCATCTACCCCTTCGGCCACGCTATCGAAGCCGAGGTTATCGATAATCTCGTACCCCGCGCAAGCGAAGAAGTTACTCGAGAATTGCGAGCGGGCAAGCCGCATGGCCAGGTTGCCGATGGTAAGCATGAACACCTTGGGTTGCTTTTTGCTCCGCTCCGTTGCGAGACGCAGCTCGTTGAACGCATCCGCCAGTCGGCGCCTGTTCAACCGCTTCAGCGGGGCAGGAGTGCCGGCGGAGATGCCAGAGGAAACACCGGTAGTCGTATCGGTGTCACTGTCCCCACACGGGTTCATCTCCCCTATCTTATCCCCCATTTTCTCGGTGAAATTGGGGTACTGGTTGGTGCCCAGCAGGATCTCCCTGCGGTTGGCCACCGCCTTGAAGCGAGCCTCGGCAGACACGTTGATGGCATCCTGCACGGTTCCCGCTTTGAGCGCGCTATAGAAGCCTGTCTCTTCCGTTTCGAGGAAGAGGGCCCAGGCCTGTTTCGCCAGCGAGGAGGTAAGCGTTTCTATATAGTAAGAACCCGATGACGGGTCGGTAACCTTATCAAAGTGCGACTCCTCCTTCAGCAGCAGTTGCTGGTTGGCCGCGATCCGCTCCGCGAAGTCGGTAGGCGTTTCAAACGCCTCATCGAACGGACGGACGGTGAGCGAGTCGACCGAACCAATCACGGCAGACATCGCCTCGGTTTGGGTGCGCAACAGGTTGACGTACGGGTCGTAAACCGACTGGTTAAAGGTAGTAGTAATCGCGTGAGCGTTCATCTTAGCGGCACAGCGGCAAATCCCCTCCTCCGACTTGTTATCGCAATCGTGCGAGCAATGCGGCTTGTAAGCATCCACGATCAGTGCCCAGAGCCAACGGGCCGCCCGGAACTTCGCGATCTCCATGAAGTAGTTGGCCCCCACCCCGAACTTGAACTTGATTTTTTTCGCGGCTAATTGCGAATCGACTCCCCGCTCGATAAGGGCACCCAACAGCTGGTTGCCATACGACAAACTATAACCAAGCTCTTGGTAACTATAGGCCCCGGCGTTGCTCATCCGGTTGCCCGACACCACGATCGCCCGGTAACGCGGCAGAGGTGCGGTAACCGTTGCCAGCTCCACGGCCAAATCCAACCACTTCGGTTCATCGACCCCCTCTTGTAAGATGCTCCCGAAAGGATCGAACTCGATGGAGCCAAAACAGTCCATCACGTTGAGCCCCAGCGACTGCACGTGCGCCACCACCAGTTTCGCCAACTCCACGATCCGGTCGGTACCGGTGCAGAAGTTCAGCTCTACCTTATCGGGGGCGATACCGTCGAGGAGCCTCCGCACGTTTTCAGCCGACAACTCGCTACCCGGCAACTTGAAGCCCAGTGAGGTAATCCCTCGCTCGAGGAGGGTACGCGCCCTCTTGTTCGCTTCCTTAAAATCCTTCACCTCGATCTCCTGGCGGACGTACCACACGTTGTCTACCCGGGTACTCCGCACGTAAGGAAACTGCCCCGGCAAATTACCCGTGGAGGGGAAGCCCTCGATATCCTCCGCGCGGTAAAAAGGATTCACGTTAAACCCTTCATCGGTTCTCCACACCAGCCTCCGCTGGAAGTCGGCACCCTTCAGGTCGCGCGTTACTACCTCCATCCACTCTTGGGTGGTGGTGGGGGAGAAATCGGTGAAAAGTGGTTCTCTTTGATTGCTCATATACTTATTACTGATAATTGATTATGTTGATTGTTCTACTTCATTTTGTCTCGAAGGTCCCACCGCTTTGGTGCCAGATTCACAAAAGTTACGGAAACGGGTGAACTTTCTATCCCGTGAACGAAAACTCTACCGGTTTTCCGCGAGCTCCACAAGCAGCCGCACCACTTTCTTGACGACCGCCTCCGCGTACCGCTTCCCTTTCTCGGCAGTTGCTTTCTTGGGATACCCGATTCCGGTATCGGCCGACACCTCATCCCAATGCCTGGGCATCCATCCCACCCTCTCCTCCAGCGAGGGAACTTTACCAGGGGTGACACGACCGTCGCCCGCACGCTCCATCTCCACCAGCTCAGGGTGGTAGTGCAGCATGACCGATGTCTCCTGCTCACCAGCATGGTCATCCACCTCCTCCTCGAAGAAGCCCCCCTTCGGGAGCACGTTATACCAATCGACCACCACGATCTTAAAATCGGGATAGGCCATCGCCAGGTCGCGCACGGGCGACTTGAAGCTGTTCCCGCCGTGGCCATTCACGATGACCAACGTCCGGATACCCTGTCCATGTAAGGAGGCGACGATATCCACCAGGATTGCTTTCTGCGTCTTCCCACGTGCATGCACGCAAAAGGGTTTGTTCCATTGCCCCGCGTTCTGCGAACCCATGAAGACGGGTGGCAGCACCATGCAGGTCACTCCCTGCTCGTATGCCGCCTCCGCGGCATCGCTCGCGATCGCGCTCGAGAGGATACAGTCGGTCAGGTAGGGAAGGTGGTGGTTGTGTGGCTCCATGGCACCCCATGGGAGGATGGCCAGGTCGTACACATGTTCGCTCACTTCGCCCCAATTGGCGAAAAGCATATGCAGGAATTTGTTCTTTCTCGGTTTCACACGATTATTTATTTTTACATTATAGTGTATGGAACTATTTTATTAACCCTCTATGTTTCATTATTTAGTTCAAATGATGGCTCATATTGTACATTCAACTTAACTGCATAGATACCAGCCCGTTTCGCAGACTGTAAAAAGTGAGTCCCGACACGGTTCGGATACCCGTTTTCGCGATGATATTTTTGCGGTGCGTCAACACCGTGTTTAGGCTTATATTCAGCTGCTCGGCAATCTCCTTGTTGAGGTGTCCCTGAACGATTAACTGTAAAACCTCCACCTCCCGATCGGAGAGTTGATGGGTTGACGGTTCGCCCTGCCGCGAACGCTCGCTCGAGATGGCTGACTGCAACCGTTCGATACCACCGGGGCTCAACTCGCTCACCTTAGGCAAAAGCACCCTGTCTCTCAAGCGGTTATGCGCCTCTAAGTCTTTTTGGAATGAATGTAGGGAAAAGATGACCGCGTGGCAAAGGTTTTGATTGCATCCCGGCGATAGATGCTTGATAAGAATCTGCTTCAAGTCGTGCAGTAGCTCATCCGGGAACTCCTCTTCATACCCGTTAGAATCCCGTAGATATAGGGTCATTCGCTCTTTAAACTCTTGGAAAATCTCCCGCAACAGCTTAAGCTCCTGTTTTTCTGGGCCGCTCATCGCGATGAACGCGTTCAGGTGCTTCTCGATGTTGGGTATGAGGTCGTGGATGTAGCTCTCCACGGTTTGATGGAAGTAGTCAGCAATCGATTCCGCGTCGAAAAGCGGCAGGGAATGATCGGGAACGAACGACTCATCCAGGTAGACGTTCAAAACGGTAAGGATGAGGTCGGTATTGAGTCCCTGCTCCTCACATAGTTCGCTCACGCTCTTATCCCCCACCCCGAGCCGTATCCCGAATCGGTTCAATACCGGGATCAGTTCGCTGTGCTCCGCGAGCAGACCTGCCATTGTACTATGTGGGTGGAGAGTCGACACCTGACTTTTTGAATTAGCCCGTAAAATTAGCCATTTTCTTTATCCTCACCAAATCATGCCCGCAGTTTCGTATTCTGTTAGTGCCACCACGCAATGGTTTCACGTTCACGTTTACCGTAGGTATTTTTTAAGCGATCGAGAAATGTGGTTTTCCATAACGGGCAATAGGGTTTGTGCTTACTACAGGAATTCTTTTGAGCGCCCCATTACCTTCGCGGAGAGCCGCGTCACCCATTTGCGGGGCAAAAAGCGGATGGCGAAGGGTGCCACCTTGTTCATCGCACCATGGATGGCCACCGGTTTACCCTTCATCATGGCTTTGAATCCCAGCTTGGCCACCGCCCGGGGGGTAGCCACCTTCACGTTCTTCACCAACCGGGCCGCCTTCATCCCCGAATCTTCCAAGAAGTGGGTTCTCGTGGGTCCCGGGCAAAGCGTTGTGACGGTAATACCCTCTCTCCTTAACTCGTGATTCAGTGCTTCGGAAAGGTGAAGGACGTAGGCTTTGGTCGCGAAGTAAACCGCCATCATAGGCCCTGGTTGGAAGGCTGCCGTGGAGGAGATATTCACTATTCTTCCCCTTTTCCTCCCTGCCCAATCACGTGCGTAAAGATGAGAGAGGTGGGTCAGCACCTCCACGTTAAGCGCGATCATCTCCTCGTACCGCTCCCATTGGGTATCCACGAACGCCCCGTGATCGCCAAAGCCCGCGTTGTTGACCACGTAATCCACATCCACCCCCAGGGCTTTCACCTCCCGGAACAGCTCGTTCACCGCATTTGGAGCAGCAAGGTCTTTCACGATCGTGTGAACATGCACACCATGTTTCTCACTCAGCGCTTCCTTGAGTTCTTCTAGCTGATCGGCACTACGGGCCACCAATACCAGGTCGCACTTTCGCTCCGCGAACAACACCGCGAACTCCCTCCCTATCCCTTTAGAAGCGCCGGTTATCAATGCTGTTTCACTCATATTGGTACTTCAATTCATTTGCCACTATTCATTATCCCAATCATTACGCAACCCGTTACCCACTCGGGTACCATTACACTCGGTTTATCCATTTTATCACCTTCGCCTGCTCGCCATATCGATTCGCAGGAAAATGAAAAGCAGGATGGTGAATCCCCAGAGCGATGACCCACCGTAGCTAAAGAACGGGAGGGGGATACCGATGACCGGCATGATACCGATGACCATCCCGATATTGATCAGCAGGTGAAACATAAAGACGCTCGCCACCCCGTAGCCATAGACACGCCCGAACACCGAGGGCTGTCGCTCGGCCAGCCGAAGGATACGGAGCACGAAAAGGGTAAACAGGATCAGGATGAGGGAAGAACCGATAAAGCCATGCTCCTCACCGATGGTGCAGAAGATAAAGTCGGTATCCTGCTCCGGCACGTACTTCAATTTCGTCTGTGTACCGTTAAGGAACCCTTTCCCCGTGAGTCCCCCCGACCCGATAGCTATCTTGGATTGCCCCACGTGATAACCGGCACCACTTAAATCCTGTTCCATGCCCAGCAGCACCTCGATACGCATCTGCTGGTGCGGTTGCAGCATGTTGAGGAAGACGTACTCCGATGACTCAAGGAAAGCGAACGAACCCACCAAGAAGAGGAGGGTAAAGAGGTAGGTTCGCTTGCGGTGCTTCACGAAAAGGAAAAGGAGGTACAATCCGGTTACCCCCAGCGCGATCAACGCGGTCAAGCCCCAGTCTATCGACACCGAAAAAAGGGAAGCAGCGAACGCGGTCAGGAAAACCGCACCAGGCAAAAGGAGCAGCCTGAAGAAGGCTTGGTATCTTTTCAGGTAACTCCATAGCAAGGCAGCAGAAAAGAGAATAATTAGAATTACCGAGATCAGCTCTCCCACGGAGAGCATACCTAGCTGGTTTTCCGAAAAGCGAATCCCAAGGATAAAGTAGAGAATCGCCGCCAAGCCCATGAAGAGGATTCTACCGGGCAACCCTTCGCGGTACATCACCAAGATAAAGCTCAGGTACACCAACGCGGTACCGGTTTCCTTCTGCAGGATGACCAGGAGGGCCGGCAACAAGATAATGGCGCTAACGAGCAGGAAGTTTTTCGTCTCCATCAGTTTGAAGCCGTATTGGCTAAACACCCGCGCCAACGCAAGCGCGATGATGAACTTCATGAACTCGGCCGATTGAAAATGCACGGGCCCCAAGATAAGCCAGGAACGAGAGCCGTTGATCTCTTCCGCCACAATAAGGGTGAGCACCAAGAGCCCGATCCCCACCAGGTAAAAGAGGAAGGCGTACGTTTCATAAAAGCTGACATCAATCTTGAGCAGGGCGAAGGCAATCAGCAGCGAGGTGCCGATCCAGATGAGCTGTGAGCCAGCCCGGGTAGAGAGGTCGAACAGGCCGGTAGCGTTCTCCAGGTTGAAGCTGGCCGCGTATATATTGAGCCACCCTAACACCACGAAAAGGAGGTAAAGGAAGACAATTAGCTTGTCCACCTTCCCTTGCTCTTCCTTAACGTTTTCTCCCTTGTACATCATGGTGCAATTTCTTAATTGGCCGGCAAGTTCCTCGTGTAGAAGTAGGGCAGTATCTGGCGTTCGATTATCATCGTTTCCAGCCACTTATCGCTTTCCGGAACCTCCCCGTGGAAAAACTTCTGAAGCATCAGCCGCGCGATGGGTACCGCGTTGGTAGCCCCCCAACGCCCGTTCTCGACCAGCACGGCGATAGCCACCCGCGGGTTATCCCTGGGTGCGAAACCCAGGAAGAGCGAATGATCATCACCGTGCGGGTTCTGCGATGTTCCGGTCTTACCGCACACCTCCACGTCTGGTGCCAGGTTCGCTCCCCAAGCAGTTCCTTGGCTCACCGCGTCGGCCATGCCCGCTATGACTGGTTCAAAATGCTCTTTATCGACACCCGACTCATGTCTTTGGGTATATTTCGTTTCCAGCGGCTCGCCCTTTCGTTCCCTGACCACGTGAGGCGTGAAATAATACCCCCGGTTGGCGATTAACGCCCCCAGGTTAGCGATCTGCAAGGGGGTGCTCAGTACCTCCCCCTGCCCTATAGCGATGGAGATAATGTAGTGAGCGTTCCAGCGATCGGTTTTGTAAACGTTAGTATAGAACTTGCTGTTCGGTATAAATCCCCTGTTCTCGGAGGGCAGGTCAACCCCTAGCCGGTATCCAAATCCCATGTTCACCATGTAATCCCGCCAAACGTCCAACGCGCTTGCCACGCTGGTATATTTTTTCCGGTTGCTCAACATGTGATTCAGTCCGTAACAAAAGAAGGAGTTGCAGGAGGTTGACACCGCGTATTGAAGGGCGAGCGGTGAGTAGTGGGCGTGGCAACCGGGACGCCCCCCTAGGGGTGGATAGCCCCCGTGACAGGAGTACTTCGTTTGAGGCGTGATAATCCCCTCCTGCAAGAAGACGAGTCCCTGCGTGAGCTTGAATGTCGACCCCGGCGGGTAGGTGCCCGCCACCGCACGGTTTAACAGCGGCTTGTAGGGGTTCCTCTCCAGCGTGAGGTAGTTGGCACCGAACTGTTTTCCCGTCAGCAATGCCGGATCATACGTGGGTGTTGACACCATGCAGAGCACCTCTCCGGTAGCCGGTTCAATCATTACGATACTACCCACCTTGTTATGCATCAACAGCTCCCCGTACGCCTGCAGGTCAATATCGATACCCAATATGAGGTCTTTTCCCGACACCGGCGCTTTATCGTGCGCTCCCTCCTCGTAGCGTCCCTGTATCCTCCCGTGGGCATCCCGAAGGAGGATCTCTACCCCCTTCTCCCCCCTCAGGTCAATTTCGTGCGAGAGCTCGATACCCGATTTACCCACGTAGTCCTTCCTCACGTAGTAGGGGTCGGCCGCGATCGTGTTTTGGTCTACCTCCGCCACGTAGCCCAATATCAGTCCCATGTTGGGGTAGTTGTACTGCCGCTCCGTGCGACTTCGAATATATATCCCCGGGAACTTGTACAGTTTCTCTTGCAACAGGCCATACTCCTCCACGTCGAGCTGCGACATAAACAGCTGCGGGGTGTAGGATGAGTAGCCCGGGTTCCGTCGCCGGTCTTTCATCTCGGCATCTAAAGCGTGGAATCGTTCCAGGTCGATGTTCAGCGTCCGGCAAAAGTCAAGTGTATCGAATTCGCTCATCTCCCGCACCACCATCATCACGTCGTAGGTGGGACGGTTATAAACCAGCAGCTCCCCATTCCTATCGTAGATGGCACCCCGGGCGGGATACAACGTTCTACGGAAAAAGGCGTTGCTCTCGGCGTACTCGCGATACTGGGGGTTTAACACCTGCAGGTCGAACAGTCGGGCAATGTAGATGGCCGTGATGACGACCACCACCAAGGAGATAATAAACTGCCGGCTGGAAAATGGACTACGCTTGATCACCGCTTTTCTTCTTATATGTTAAACTATCCACGGCCAGGATGAGGGCCACCGAAACGATGGTCGATGTCACCACCCGCAGCAACGTGTTCAAGAAGTTAAAGAGGGTGAACGACTCGATGAAGAAGAGCAGGGTGAGGTGCAAGGCAACGGTAAAAACGGTGAAACGAACGAATGACCCCGCCTCGCTATAAATATTGGGCACGAACTCATCGTTCTCCACCCGTTCGTAGAACAGGTTCAAGATAGACCCTCTAAACGCGGCCACGATAGTAGTAGCCGCGGCGTTCATCCCGGGCGTGTTGAGAAAGATATCGATCACGAGTCCCAGCAGGAAGCCCGAGATAATCACGTGGAAGGGGCTCCGCCCGATGGGTAACTTAAGCAGGAAGTAGATATAGACCACCGGGGTAACGATGCCAAAGAGGGCTATCCTGCTCAGCAACAACACCTGCAACAGGAGCAGCAACAGGAACAACAACCCTTCATGTAGATAACTGACTTTCATTGTCCCTCCTCTTCGAGCTTTTTTTGCTCCTCGTAAAACGCGTCCCGAATGATCAACACGTCCCTCAACGAGTAGAAATCGGTCGCCAAACGGATATTGAACGTGTTGAAGTTATCATCCTTCGACTCCCCTATGTCGCTCACGTATCCAATGATCAGTCGCTTGGGGAAGATGCGCGAGAAGCTGGTTATCACCGTGTCGCCCGGCTGGAAAAGCTCGTGCTTGGGCAACTCGCCCAGTTGGGCCTGTTGCACCTCCCTCCCATCCCACGAGATGGAACCATAGTTGTCGGAATTCTTTAGCTTTGCACTCAGCCTGAACTTCGGGTTAATCACCGGGATGACCATCGAGAAGTTATTGGAGACCGTCGCGACCACCCCCGCCACGCCCTGCCTCGAGATGACCCCCATATCCGGTTTCACCCCGTGCAGTGCCCCTTTGTTGAGCGTGATGAAGTTGTTGGGGCCGGCGAAGCTTAGGTTGACCACCTCAGCAGGGATAAACTCGAACCGCGACTGCTCCATGGTATCCAATACGAACGCCTCCACCTTTGATGAGTCGGTGGCCGTCAGCTGATCAATCTCCGCCTTCAACAGGTAGATCTCCTGTTCCAATTGCGCGGCACGTTCCATCAGCCGCCGATTATCCCCCTTGAGGTGAAAGAACGAGGAGACGTTGCTCCGGGCTGTGTAGCACCATCCTGCCACCCTGTTGGCCGACGAGAGGAAGACGCTTCGTTGGTAGGAGTTATGCGAAAACAGGAGGTAAAAGCTGAACGCGATCAGCAGGATCGCGACCAGCCAGTGACTGTTTCGAATAATAAAATTCAAAAGATTTCGCATACGTGACCCCTCAAGTCGCCTTTCCCACGCTCCATACTATTGACTTGTCCAAATATCCCTTTGTTGGCTAGCCCCACCTTACCTCATCAGGAACGCGAATCGCTCGATGTTCCGCAGCGCGATGCTGGTGCCTTTCGCCACCATGTGCAGGGGGTCTTCCACCACCTTGAACGGGATGCCGATCTTCTCGGTCAACCGTTTGTCAAGCCCGCGCAGCAGTGCACCGCCTCCTGTAAGGTGGATACCGTTGCGCACGATATCGGCGTACAGCTCGGGAGGCGTCTGCTCCAGGGCACTCAATACCGCCGAATCGACCTTGGTGACCGACTTCTCGATGCAGTGCGCGATCTCCTGGTAGGAGATCGGAACATCCATGGGCAGCGAGGTCATGCGATTGGGGCCATGCACCACGAAATCCTCGGGTGGATCATCCAGTTCCGTCAGCACCGAGCCCACGTTGATCTTGATCTGCTCGGCGGTTCGGTCGCCCACCTTGATATTGTGCTGACGCCCCATGTAGTCCTGAATATCTTCGGTGAAGTCGTCACCCGCGATCTTGATCGATTTATTGGAGACGATGCCCCCAAGCGAGATCACGGCAATCTCCGTGGTTCCCCCGCCTATATCCACGATCATATTCCCTTCCGGTGCCTCCACGTCGAGCCCGATTCCCAAGGCAGCGGCCATGGGTTCGAAAATCATGAAGACGTCCCTGCCCCCGGCGTGCTCCGCCGAGTCGCGTACCGCACGGATCTCCACCTCCGTGCTTCCCGAGGGGATGCAGATGACCACCCTCAATGTGGGCGCGAAGAAACCCCTTTTATTCTTGTTGGCCATCTTGATCATGCCCCGGATCATCTGCTCTGCCGCGTCGAAGTCCGCGATAACCCCATCCCTCAACGGCCTTACCGTTCGGATGTTCTCATGCGTCTTACCGTGCATCTGTCTCGCTTTCTCCCCCAGCGCGATCATCTTATCGGTTTTATGATCCAGCGCGACGATAGATGGCTCGTCGAGCAGGATCTTCCCCGCGTTGTTCACGATGACGGAGTTGGCGGTTCCAAGGTCCATGGCCAGCTCCTGCGTAAATGAAAATAAGCCCATAGTATCTATTTCAATTTGTTCCTTATTAATGTTTAAAGTGACGGATACCGGTGGTCACCATTGCCATGCCGTTCCGGTTGCAGAACTCCACCGATTCCGCGTCACGGATGGAGCCACCGGGGTGTATCACGGCCGTGATACCGGCTTGATGTGCTATCTCCACGCAATCCGGGAAAGGAAAAAACGCATCGCTCGCCATGACCGCCCCCTTCAGGTCGAGGCCAAAGCTGTTCGCCTTCTCGATCGCCTGCTTCAGCGCGTCCACCCGCGAGGTTTGCCCGGTACCACTCGCGATCAGTTGCTTATCTTTCACCAGCACGATGGCGTTCGATTTGGTATGTTTCACCAGGATGTTGGCGAACAGCAGATCCTCCACCTCCCGGTCAGAGGGCTTCCTGTCAGACACCACCTTGAGGTCGCTTACACCCTGCACGCTGTTGTTCACATCCTGCACCAGTGCACCGTTCAACGCGGAGCGGTACTGCTTGTGCTGAAGTACGTTCTCTTGCGACTTCTGTATCAAAATGATACGATTTTTCTTCTGCGTCAAAATATCCAGCGCCTCTTTGTCGTATCCCGGAGCGATAATCGCCTCGAAGAATATCTCGTTGATCGCCTCGGCGGCCAGCTTGTCCACGGGCCGGTTGGTAATCACGATACCCCCGAAAGCCGATACCGGGTCGGCAGCCAAGGCCGCGTCCCACGCCTCTTTCACGGTGGGTCGGCACGCCATGCCACAGGCGTTGTTGTGCTTGAGTATCGCGAGCGCCGTCTCCTTCACATCACCTATCAGCGACACGGCCGCGTCAATATCCAGCAGGTTGTTGTAGGAGACCTCCTTGCCGTGAAGTTGCTCAAACAGCGCGTCAAAGTCGCCGTAGAACACCCCCTGTTGGTGCGGGTTCTCGCCGTAGCGAAGCGGCTTGCACTGGTCCAGTCCAACGCGCCACGCCGTCCCCCCCTCACCATCAAAGTAACGGAAAATGGCGGCATCGTAACCCGATGAGACCTTGAAGGCCTCTCTCGCGAAGCGGCGGCGATCCTCCAAGCTGGACTCGCCCCCCTTCTCCTTCAAAAGGTTCAACAGCGGCCCGTATTGGTTCTTCGAGCCGACCACCAGCACGTCCTTATAGTTTTTGGCGGCACCCCGGATCAGGGAGATCCCGCCGATATCGATTTTCTCGATAATCTCCTCGTCGCTCCCCCCCGCGGCCACCGTCTCCTCGAACGGGTATAGGTCCACGATCACTAAATCGATGGAGGGAATATCGTACGCTTTGACCTGTTTCCTATCGGCCTCGTTCTCGCGCCGGTAGAGGATACCCCCGAACACCTTCGGGTGCAACGTTTTAACCCTTCCCCCTAAGATAGAGGGGTAGCCGCTCACCTCTTCCACCGCCTTGCACTCGTACCCAAGCGACTGGATGAAATCCCGGGTTCCTCCCGTGGAGATGAACGTTACCTGCAAGCGGTCAAGCTCGTAAAGTATCTCTTCCAATCCCTCCTTATGGTACACCGAGACGAGGGCCGTCTGAATTTTTCGTGACATTTCCTGCCTTTTTGACATTATTACTGAATAAAACAGGTACAAAGGTATAAAATCTATCGCTCATTTTCGTGAATTAACCCATTTGTTTTCACAGAAGCAGGAGAAAGAGGGCGGGCAGGTAATCTTTTAACTCTTCTCTCAGTATCTCCAATGCTTTGCTTAACCTGTAGTTCACGGTTTGTCGCGAAACGTTAAGCAAATCGGCAATCTCCTTGTGGGTCATCCCGTCGAAACGGCTCATCTCGAAGGCTTCCCGATAGCTTTCGGGAAGTCGCTTCAAAGCATCGTTGAAGAGCGTGAGCAGTTCATTTTCGAGGTAGAAATCGGGGTCGTCAAATATCGGCTCGTACTTTTCTTTTATAGCCTCCAGGGTGCGGCTTTTCATTTTTTCATGGCGTACACGGTTCAAACACCTGTTTTTTACCATGGTAAACAGGAGCGACTTCAAGGACATCTCCGGAATGAGGGAGGCGCGGTTTTCCCACAACCACAGCATCACGTCCTGAACCACCTCTTTGGCCTCCTCACCGTCGAGGTACCGGGTGGCGAATGCATACAAGGCCGCGAAGTAATGCTTATAGACCTTTTCGAAAAAAAGACCATCGTCCGCTTTCAGCAGGCGTATCGTTTTTTCATTGTCAGGCAACGCGTTCATCTCATTCGGCTTTAATAGCAAAGAAATAGAAAAAAGGGGAGAATTCAAAAAAAATCCATGAATCGTTTAGTAACTTTTCGTCTTGGTTTGTATTACCTATATAGAGGTATGCTCTTACGGGATTTTTGAAATAATATTGACTTAACTTTCACATGTAACTGTTTTATCACTTTCAGGCTCGACTGGCGCAAATATGAATAAAATGACCATTGTTATAGCATTTTGGCTATTTGATATAAAATCTTGAAAACAGACGTTTTAATCATATGGAAATGAATAGTGATGAGTAACAAGGGAAGCTTGATGAAAAATGATGTATGTTCGACGGTTAAAAGAAACAGAGATAAAAATGGAAGAATATATTTTAATAGACTATGTAAAGGGGAAGCTTGACCCGGTAGAGGCAAGCAAGGTTGAAGAGTGGGTCGCGCTCTCGGATGAGCATCGCGCAACGCTTGAGAACCTCTACGTGCTGATGTTCGTGGGCGATCGGGTGAAAGCCCAATCGGAGATTGATGTAGAGCGTGCCTACGAGGAGTTCAAGCAGCGGTTGGCCACGCTGTCACGCGAAAGGAAAGTGAAGCGCATCCCCACTTGGCGTCGTGTTGCTTCGGTGGCGGCTATCATTGCCGTTCTCTTTCTCTCGGGCACTTTCGGTACGCTGCTGTTGATGGAGCGGAACGTCGAACCCCTGAGGATCACTACCGACCTGGGTGAACGGGTGCAGGTACAGTTGCCCGATGGCTCTAACGTTTGGCTGAACACGTACAGTAGCCTCGAGTACAAGCAGTCCTATTTCCCGCGTGTTCGCCGTGTCAATTTAAAAGGGGAAGCCTATTTCGACGTGGCCCATAACAAGTCCCTTCCCTTTATCGTTGCCAATAATGGTAGCCAGATAGAGGTAGTCGGCACCCAATTCAACGTCCGTTGCAACGACGATGAGAATTTTCTCTCCGCCACGTTGATGGAGGGTGCCATTCTTTTCTCGAACCCGGCAAGCGGCAGCGACATCATGCTTAAGCCGGGGCAAGAGCTGCTATTCGATAAGGAAACGCGGCAGGTTCAGGTGAAAGAGCTCACCCACCCGGAAAATATGGTTGGCTGGAAGGAAGGGCGGCTTATCTTCGAAAACGCCTCACTATCAGAGATCGCGAAAACCCTTGAGCGTCATTACAACGTGGATATCGTGTTCAAGGATGACAACGTCAAAAACGAACGCTTCAACGCCGAGTTCGAAACGACCGATAATATTTACCAGATACTGTCCATGCTTGAACTGACCCAAAAGTTTAGGTACGAGATTAACAAGCGGGAGATAGTAATCTCATCGAAGTAAGTTCAGAAGAGGAGAAGAACATGGATTTACATAATAATAAAATAGGGTACGAACTCGGAAGACGAGCATTCGAATATCACGTTTTTATAACATTAATTTTATTGGTATCATGTTCAGATAGATGTGAATATGAAAATATAGAAAATTATTTAAGTAAAATAAGTCCTGAAACTGAAATTACCTTCGATTCTCTCACACGGAACCCTTGGAATAGCCTATATATTTTAAAACCTTATTCGTACAATGAAATTGAAGAATATAATATTCAAATACCTAAAAAATATCAAAAAAATTTCAAGTCGGAAGCATCTTTTGATAATTCGTGTATTTTAATTTTTGTAAGAGACAACAAAATGACAGGTTTTGCTAAAATACCAAGATCCACTGCTGATTTTTCATATCTCAAGCAAAATCAATATCCGAAAGGACAAAAATTTTATATAAATGATAAAAGAATAGTAACTGTGATAAAAGAATAGCAACTGTATGAGAAATTTTTTAAAAACTACGATGTTAAGTATTCTCATGCTTGCAAGTTACCCACTTTATGCGCAACTGAAAGTGGATGCGCAGGAGCGCACAATCACTTTTATAGATGACGACCCTACCCCTATTTTATACCAGTGGATGGGAACAAACTCTAAAACCCTGACTAAAAAAGGGATGGTATACAAAAAACCCAAGAGGTTTAAAGAGATAGGAAAAACGGAATGTTTTAACGACTACCCGCTATTAAAAGAAACTTTCACCTGCATGGGGAATCAACTGCAATCTAATGATAAGCAATTTATTACATTCATTGTAAATCGCCCAATTTTGGACGCGGAGTTCCAACAAAGCATGGAAAAGCTTTTCAGGAAGAAATATAATCTCGTGGACAAACAGCACCAAGATCAGTTGAGAAATATTTTAATAGACTATTATGGAGATAGTATTGCAGAAAGCTGGCAAGATTCACTCGAATACTACCCCCCGGATAAAGCAAAAAAAACATGGAATGCTGATACCATCATCAGGACATCCCTACATCTTCACCCCCGAGATTACTATGAAGAGGTGTACAAGCATGTTGACATCTTTTTAATACAAAGGCAAGGCCGTGGCTACGTTTACCTCGTAAGCTTTTACACCGATAAAGCAAGGAGGAGGTTAAGGTCTTACCAGAAACGAGTAGAAGGGATGCTGAGATATGAAGATCACGTCACAACATTTTAATTATCCAGATTTTACATGCTCTTCCACCGTTTCCCCGTAGAACACCTAATGGACTTGTTGGCAGTGATTTATCGTTATCACAAAAGGAATTTCAATAAAGACATTCCCTACTTTTCTACCTTATCTTCTATTCTAATTCTTTTAATCATTAACGGTGGCTCCGTCTTAGCTTTGCTTGACAAGAAGCATACGATAAGTTTTGGGGAGAGCGCATCAAAACTCACGGAATATATTATCGGTCTTATTTGTCTTATTCCGGCCATATTGATTTTAGCCATATTATTCCCTCCTTCAAAAATCAAGAAGCGGGAAAGCGAACTGTCAGAAAAAGAATATAAAGTGGGTAAATACATTTTTTGGGGCATCTACCTGCTATCAATTGTTGTTTTCATAGCTGTAATAAAATGAGAAAGCTTACAAGAAAAAATTTAGACGAGCTGGCAAAAGTAATGCCAGTGTTGAGTGAAAGGACACAATAATCATTTGTCGGCAGAGGTTGTGGCTCGCAAAATAATCCGTATTCTGAGGCTGAATACGACAGTATGCTTGCAAGTGGCACACGGTTCATCTGCTTATCGAAATAATCCCAATACTGTATATACGATTCTAAGAAAAAACTAATTCAAACAAAATATCCAAAAATGAAAAGTAAAATTTTATACCTGCTCTCTATTTTCCTTTTTTTTATATGTAGCTGTCATGGGCAAATATCACAAAAGTCTATTTTTACAACAAATGAACAGAAAAAAGAAAAGGATATAAGTCAAACAATTAAAAACTTCTATGTCTCTTATGCTTCAAATGTTTCTAATGGGTTTGATGTTGAAAACGATGTGTTGCTGAAAGAAAATATGACACCAGAACTAATTGCTAAAATTCATAGAATCTCAGCTGCAGTAGGAAGTGACCCTATTATTCGAGCTCAAGATTTTAATTTAGAAGCCTTAAGCTCATTTGATGTAAAACACTTGGAAGAGGATTGGTATATGGTTAGTTATATCTCAACTTATAATGATAAAGTTATTAAAATTCCTATCAGAGTGAAAAACAAAGATAACAAGCTACAGATTGACTACATTACACCAGAGTGGAATAATTCTTTATATGGAGATAGTTTATTGTGTAAACAGGATACGCTTCAAACGATAGACTCATCATCACCTATGTTGTTTTTAAAAACATTCTATGCCACATACACTATGCAGTATTGCACCATGTCTTTAGACTTAGTAAATCGATTGGAAGTTTTGCGCGAGAAGTTTTGTACAAAAAAAGCTTCAGATAAGATTCAAAAAACGAGAGCAAGTGAACAAGGCTATGACTTACTTATAGACTATTATGACTTTGATAAACTTTGGTTACCAACATTATCTTTTGCCCATCTTAATGGAGATGAATATAAGGTTTCTTATACAAAATGGCAAGATATGACTACTAATATTTTTGTTTCCGTAATAAAGAAAAATGACATGTATGTTATTGATGATATTCGTGTTGAAAGTGACTATTAATAAGTAGTAATGCCCATAAACAAAGAAACATTTGTCGGTGGAGGAGATGGGTCTTACCTCAGTCCATATACATGGGACGAATACATTTATATTTTATGCAACAACTAACTAAATTTTTGTAAATCATGAGAAAGAATCTTGTTTTTATCTTGTTGATAATGAATATTTATTTTATTCAAGGCCAAGATTATCTACACAATAGTCCTGTTAATTCGCACATTGATTCTTGTGCATTTGGTATTAATGGAGAAATCATGAAACATCCATTTATCATAGATATGGATAGTATTGTGTGGTTAAATATTGTGAAAGATACTTTGATACAGATTGATGACAAAAAATATGATAAATATCTTTCCATAACATACAAGAGAACTCCCGTAACTTTGATTCCCTTGGAACAAGTAGATAACGCTATCTATGTGAAGTATCGTGATTTCTGCCATATTTACATGATAAATGATGAATTTATTGAAAAAAGTCCTTCTGATTTATTGATTGACAGAGATTATATCGAGGAAGTCAAATTGATAAATTATAGTGGTTTTGCAGATGAAAAAAAGAATCCGAAAGTATTAATAATCAAGATATATACAAGAGGATGGAAAAAAGCAAAACAAAGATGAAAAGAAAAGGTAGTTTTAAAGTATAAAAAGAAAAATGTCCAACTTGGGAAAAATTCATCGTGTGGTTCATAAACTCAGGCAAAAGAGCAATGTCAAATGATCGTCAACGAATACAATATAAACGAACAGCAACGGGCGCATTAACCCAATTGCGAAAAGGAGATGTCATTTCGTATTTGGAAAGCGGAGCCAACAATGCCTTTCTACTCGCTTACCTGCAACACGCGTCTATCGATGGGGAATTGGAATACCTCGGGTTTTGGCGAAATAACAGTTCCGTGCAAGCAGGACAGGAACTTTTCTCTATTATCCCCGATAAAAACAGCATCTTGGGTGAAGTGATGATACCCTCTTTCGGTCGTATCCCGTATCACCAGCAAGTTAAAAACACCAAACGGCGATGTAGATGCCTACTTGGTACTTATTTCGTTTCCAGATGGCACGATGACCAATTTCGGGAAGACGCTTCCACTTGATTTTGAAAGTAAGGGAACGGCCGAAATTATCACCAAGCGCAAACGGCTAATCGAAAGGCTGTTCGATAACTTAAAAGCAAAAGGAGAAAAATAGATGTTTTACATTACTGATTATGAAAAAAACGAGTCTATCTGCCTTAAAGTGTGGCGTTTATATTTTTTTAAATGTTTTACATATTGTTTTTTTTGTATCATTAATGATTGTTCTCTTGGATGTAGAATACAATAATAGTAAAAACATAGCTTTGATTATGTTTTTTGTTATGATTTTTTCTGTATTAGCTTTCTATCCACTTGTATTTTTAGTTCGTTTTTATCTATATGACAAAAACACACTTATTCTTTTTGCAGATGATACAGATGATATTGTTTATAAAAGAAACGGGAAAGAACATCTAACTTTTAATGTTAGAGATATAAACAAGATAAATGTATGTTTTCCATTTATTAGAATAACGGTCAATCATTATTATAAATTATATTTAAAATCAGGTCATATTATTATTATCTCTTGCCTTGTACCAATCAAGGAACTAAAAAAACGAGTGACTAATAAAAATGAAAAAATTGAGACAGTATTTTGGATCAGTGATTTTACATATAACGACAAAACAATTTTCAATTAAATTTAATTCGAACAATAACTAAGAAATTACTTAATGCTCTTCCACCGTTTCCCCGTAGAATATCAGATGGACTTGCAAGATCGCGGCCCGGCAGCGCTGAAGATTATCGCCAAGCATTTCGGCAAGTACTATTCTTTGCAATTCCCGCGAGACCATTGTGGCATAACCAAAGAGGGTGTTTCGTTGCTTGACCTAAGCACCGGGACTGAAAGTATCGGTCTTCGCACGCTTGCCGTCAAATGTCTAAGGCAGGTACTTGGCAGGGAGGGTGTGTTGATTGCTGGGGTTACACCTTGAAAAAAAGCAATTGATGCCGTATCAAATGAATATAGAAAAGACCATGGATAAATTGATGATCACATTAAGCGTTTTCGTACTTTTTATTTCATGCCATTCAACAAGTGATAAGCAAAGTGAAAAAGTTGGATGCGTAAGCAATGAAAGCACAAGTAAATTAGCTTCTTTAAGATAATTCCATCTTATAATAATTTAACGTATTTGACATTTTCACATTCAGCAATTGAATACCTAGATATTTCGCACAATCCAAAAATGAGTAATATCGTTTATTTTTTTCCGGAAGTAATAGATACTGTAATTCATAATGATATATTGAATGAAAAGCCTTTGGTATTTTGGCTGTATGGTGCCAAAATAAAATAAAAACGTTGATACTAACAGTAAATAAAAAAACATATGCATAAAAAAGTTTATAAAATCGTGGGACTTATAGCATTATCATTCTTAATCCTCATGGGATTCTATATTAATTTTAATTCTCCAAATCAATTATTAAAGGGATGGAGTATTGTTTTTATTTCATCTGGCATAGCGGGTTTGATAGGACTTTTCATAAAAAATAAAATTTGGGGGCTAACATTCATACTTTTATTACTTAGCATAACAATTTATTTAATTATAAATCAATGAGTCCACTCCGAAAAGTCGGGGCAGACGTTTTGTAATTTATTAATTCTCAATTTACAGTTTTCGTCATCGTTCATTTCGTTTTAAAAACACTCGATAAGTTGTTGTGACAAACATCCCGTTTTGCTTGCTCATATCGTTTATTTTCAGCACCTTTGATACTTACCGGCTTGCAGGGTCGCCCGTCTCGATACGACCTTTCCTTTGACGATACTCAAGGTTCCCTCACGGTCATTGACCGTGAAACGAGGGAGATACAACAAGCCATAGAGGCAAAGCCAAAAAAGAATACACCCGTCAAGCGATGGCGAATTAAAACCTGCAAGGGTTACCGCTACTTTGACGAGAACGACGTGGAGGCTACCATATTTCAACTCGGTTACCACTGCCCTCACGGTAAAACCCGGTACAGANNTCCTCAAACATGTCACAACAACAAGTGAAAGAACGCTTTCAGGACAGCTTTCGTCCTGTTTTCTCACCGGTGTACCGGCGAAAATATCTTTTTTAGTGAAAATATTTTTCAACAACGTCAAATCCTTGAAATCCCGGAAAGAAACCGTCTTGTGGGCCGTTTCGTGAAAACGGGGTTTTCAAAGGGGACTCAATTCTTTTAATCATTAACGCTGCCTCCGTCGAATTATTCCATTCATCGTTTAGTAACATTTCGTCTTGGTTTGTATTACTTATAAAGGACAAAAATGCAGCACTATGATAGAGAGAAGAAGATTATATTATACTTATCATTTAACCAACTACGATAAAATGAATTGTAAGGTTTTAGGGAGATTCGGAGCGCGACTCCTACTGCTTATCGCGATCCTCTCCCTGTCCAGTATGCAAGCGAACCTGTTTGCTCAAAGTCAAAAGGTTACGCTAAACGTCACCAACGAGCCCATAAGCGAGGTTTTCAAAAGCATTAAGCAACAAACCAACTTGTCGATCATCTTCAACGTGGATGATATCAACCCCGAGAAACGGGTAAGCGCCAAGTTTGACAACCAATCGGTTGAAGAGGTGTTGAACGTGTTGTTGGCCAAAGAGAACCCCGGTTTGGGCTACGTGATACAAGGTCACTACATCGTGATCGCGAAAAAAGGGGCTTCGCGGGACGCCGTTCAGGCACAAGTGAAACGAACCGTTTCCGGGAAGGTGGTGGATGAGAACGGCGAAGCGTTAATCGGGGTCCACATCGTGCCTGATGGCGCAACGGTAGCCGGTACAGCGACCAATATCGATGGCGAGTTCTCGCTGGTGGTCGAAGGCGATGCCCGCCTCACCTTCTCGTACATCGGCTACATCACGCAAGTGGTCAGCACCGCGGGCAAAGATGTACTGCACGTGGTACTGAAAGAGGATGACGAGATGCTCGACGAGGTGGTGGTCACCGCCCTTGGGATCAAGCGAAGCGAAAAGGCGTTGAGTTACAACGTCCAGCAAGTGAAAGCCGAAGAGCTGACCACCATCAAGGATGCCAACTTCATGAACTCGCTGGCGGGGAAGGTGGCCGGTGTGAACATCAATGCATCGGCTGCCGGTATCGGGGGCGCGACCCGCGTGGTGATGCGCGGCCCCAAATCCATCAACTACAGCAACCAGGCTCTTTACGTGGTTGACGGTATTCCCCTGTTTAACATCAACCAGGGGAGTACCGACGGTAAGTTTTCCGCGCAACCAGGCGGGGAAGGTATCTCCGACATCAACCCCGAAAATATAGAGAGCATGTCGATACTCAGCGGACCTGCCGCCGCGGCGCTATACGGCTCTTCGGCCGCGCAGGGTGTAATCATGATCACTACCAAGAAAGGGCAAGAGGGAAAGGTATCGGTAACCCTTACCAATAACAGCACCTTCTCCCACCCGTTTATCATGCCGGAGTTTCAAACCTCTTACGTGAACAGGCCCGGGGAGTTCGCCTCGTGGGGGGCCAAAGAGGAGTCGCCCTTCGCGGTTTTTGACCCCGCGAACTTCTTCAACACGGGTAGCAATATACAAAACACGCTCTCCCTGACCATGGGAAGCGATAAGAACCAAACCTACCTTTCACTGGGTACCACGAACGCGCAAGGGATCATGCCCAACACGGCCTACGACAGGTATAACTTTACTTTCCGCAACACCACCCGTTTTTTGCAGGATAAGATGACGCTTGACTTCGGGTTTAACTACATCATTCAGAACGATAAGAACCTGATGGCTCAAGGACGTTATTTTAACCCGCTCACGGCACTCTACCTGTTCCCGAGAGGGGAAAGCTTCGACGCGGTCAGAACTTTCGAGTTGTGGGATCCGGCAAGGAATATTTACACGCAAAACTGGACGTGGGGAAACACGCTCGACATGCAAAACCCCTACTGGATTGCCCATAGGATGAACCGCACGAACAAGCGCGATCGCTACATGACGGATGCATCCCTGAAGTACGAGGTGTCTGACTGGTTTGACGTGGTCGGAAGGATTCGCCTGGATAACACGACTACCGATGCCGAGGACAGGAGGTTCGCGTCTACCTACAAGCTGTTCACTTCCGGCTCGCAGTACGGCTTTTACTCGCAGAACAAGGCCGACGAACGGTCACTTTACACCGACTTGATGGGAAACGTGAACAAGGTGCTTGGTGACTTCTCGGTGGGTGCGAACGTGGGTGTCAGCTTGGCGCAACAATCGTATCACGCGTTGGGAATTCAAGGCGGGTTGAAATCGCCCTCCAACGTTTTTAGTCCGTACGCCGTTGACTACGGCAATGCCAATCAGGACAATCACCCCAACTACGGGGATTGGAAGCATCGCACGAACTCCGTTTTTTACAACCTGGAGTTGGGCTGGAGAAGCATGATCTACCTCACGACAACGGGACGCCAGGAATGGGACTCATCCTTGTCTAACACGAACAACCCCGGTTTCTTCTACCCGTCGGTCGGCTTATCGGGGGTTATCACCGAAATGGTGAAGTTACCGGGCTGGGTCACATTCCTGCGGGTAAGGGGTTCATGGGCATCGGTCGGTTCAGCCATCGAACGCAATATCACGTCGCCTTGGCGCTACCAATACGATGTTGCCAAACAGGCTTACGGAACGGTGACCTACATAATGCCCGAAAACTTTTACCCCGAACGTACCGATTCGTGGGAGGGTGGTATCTCGGCCCGCCTGTTCAACGGTGCCGTAAACATTGACGCGACCTATTACAAGTCGAACACCCGAAACCAAACGTTCCTGCGACCCATCTCCTCCTCTTCCGGGTTTGACAGTGAATACGTGCAAACCGGTAACGTGGAAAACAGGGGGGTCGAGCTGTCGGTAGGGTACAACAAAACGTGGAACCGGTTCACCTGGAACACGAACTTCACCTACAGCATGAACCGCAACAAGATCATCGAACTGCTCCCCGATGAAAATGAGTTCATCAGCAAGGGCGGATTCGATGGGGCCGATATCCTGCTCAAAAAAGGGGGTACCATGGGCGATTTGTACATCTACAACGAGCTACAACGCACGGCGGAAGGGTACATGGCCCTGAACGATAAGAATAACGTTATTAAAATCGGGTTGGGTTCGCATCCCCGCTACATGGGTTCGGTACTGCCTCACGGTAATTTCGGCTACAGGAACGATTTCTCCTGGAGAGGCGTTAACTTCGGCTTCATGCTATCCGCCCGATTAGGTGGCGTGGTCATTTCCAGCACGCAAGCCATGTTGGACCAGCATGGGGTAACCAAGGCCACGGCCATTTCCAGGGATAATGGCGGGATAGCGGTGAACAACGGGTTGATCAACGCGGAGGCGTACTACCAGGTCGTGGGTGGCGAGTCAGCCGTCTGGTCGGAGTACATCTACAACGGCAGCAACGTCCGCCTGCAAGAGGCATTTATCGGGTATTCACTGCCCTCAAGCTGGTTTGACGACAAGGTGAACATGAGCGTGACGCTCACCGGAAGGAATTTGTGGATGATCTACAACAAGGCTCCTTTCGATCCCGAGCTAACCGCCTCCACGGGGACATATTACCAGGGCTTTGATTACTTCATGCAACCCGGTTTACGTAACTTTGGATTCAACGTGAAATTGCAGTTTTAAACTATTCCTCGCCATGGCCTTGTCCAAGTGCACTTGTCCAATGCTCATTTGGCTTAACGAAATAGTCCACATGATACCTTTAAAAATAAACGTTTTAATCAATATGAAACATTATACAACCAACGTCTTGTTGCAGGCCTTCATCGTGGGTATATTCCTGTTTACCTCTTGCACGGCTGACTTCGAAGAGATCAACCGTCTCGGCGGTGCCTTGTCGGAAGAGGAGTTAAACCGGGATAATTACCGTTCGGGGGTATTCTTCATCACCTTACAAGACAACGCCTTCCCGGCTCAGGAGAATAATTACCAGATGAATCAAAATCTCATTGGCGACTACCTGGGCAGGTACATGATGTACACGAACGCGGGGTGGAGCTCGGCAAACTTCACCACCTACAACGCCCCCAGGGCATGGGTTAATTACCCGTTTAACAACGTGATGACCAACATCTACTCCGCCTGGAACGAGATTGCCCGGGCTACCGGTAAGAGCGGGATAAGCTACGCTTGGGCGCAAATATTACGGGTGCAGGCGATGCATCGACTGACCGACATGTACGGGCCTATACCCTATTCCAAAATTACCGGTGAAGAGTTAAAGACCTCTTACGACACCCAAGAGGAGGTGTATAAGAACCTGTTCACCGACTTAAACGAGGCGATAGAGACCTTCAAGTCGTACGTGGCATCGAACCCGCAGGGCACCCCTTTCGCTGAATTCGACCGGGTTTACGGCGGCAACATGAATCAATGGATAAAGTATGCCAACTCCTTGAAGCTGCGCATGGCCATCCGTATTCGCTACGCGGATCCGGCGTTGGCACGCGAGATGGGCGAAGCGGCGGTTAAAGACGGGGTCATTACCGCTAACGCCGACAACGCCATGGAAGCTTACGCCAAAAACCCCATCGAGGTGATGTGGAACGCGTACGGTGACGCGAGGCTTTGCGCCGATATGGAGAGCTACCTGAACGGGTACAACGACCCCCGTGCGAACGCTTACGCGCAGCCCTCCAACATCGAGGGAGCATCCCGGAGTATCGTCGGCATCCGTTCCGGCGCTAACGTCACCAACCAGGAGATCGCCAGGAGGTACTCATCGCCCGTTGCCGGCATTAAAGACCCCATCTTGTGGCTTTCCGCTGCCGAGATGGCGTTTTGTCGCGCCGAAGGAGCACTCATCGGCTGGAATGGCATGGGCGGTACCGTGAAAGAGTTGTACAACGAAGGCATTACCCTCTCGTTCGAGCAATGGGGCGTAAGCGGCGCGAGCAAGTACATCGAGGACGACCTGCTTACCCAGGCCGACTACACGGATCCCCAAAGCGTGGCGGGAAACCTCTCTGCCGTGAGCCATATCACGATAAAGTGGAACGACAGGGATGGGGAGGAAAAGCAGCTTGAACGCTTGATCACCCAGAAGTGGCTGGCCCTATGGCCCAATGGACACGAAGCATGGTGCGAGATTCGCAGAACCGGTTACCCGCGTATATTCCCATTGGCCCAGTCCACCAATTACGGTAGCCTGAAAGTGGCGAACCGCATCCCTTTCAACTCCGATGAATATACCAACAACAGGGAAAACGTCGAGACGGCCGTTGCCGCGATGGGGGGTACCGATGATTACGCCACTAAAATGTGGTGGCAGAAGAAATAGCTCCATACATCGAAACAAAAAAACAATATAATCGTATGAAACAATTTAGCAGATTTTTCTTAGGCGCGATAGCGGTCGTTTTCCTGTTCTCTGCTTGCGAGGATTGGACGGAAACAACACCCATCATGCCAACCGAAATGACTCATGTTATCAGCACGGTAAAAACAGACGAGTATTACGCGAATTTACGCACCTACAAGAAGTCGGATCACGCCATCTCTTTTGGCTGGTACAGTGCTTGGTCCGGAACGGGAGCCAACATGGTCACCTCGATGGCGGGACTGCCCGACTCGCTGGACGTTGTCTCCATGTGGGGCAGTTGGTCCAACCCCTCGGAAGCACAGTTGAAGGACTTACGTTACGCACAAGAGGTTAAAGGAATCAAAGCGCTCATGGTTTTTATCGTGGAAGATATCGGCAGTGGTAACATCACCCCCGCCCCGCACAACGAAAGCATGGAGAGCATTAAAACCTATTGGGGATGGAACGACGATAACGACGCGTCGATACACGCGGCGATCGAGAAATATACCAACGCGTTGTGCGACACGATAGACAAGTATAACTACGACGGGTTTGATATCGACTTTGAACCCAACTTTGGACATAAAGGGAACCTGAGCGGTCACCCGGACAGGATGATGACTTTCGTGAAAACCATGGGTAAACGCGTGGGGCCCAAAGCGGAAACCGAAAGAGGGCGTGAAAGGCTACTGGTGGTGGATGGAGAGCCTCACTCGATGCCCCCCGAATCGGGTTCCTACTTCAACTACTTTATCGTCCAAGCGTACGGTAGCTCCGGCGACGCGAACCTGGATAGCCGCTTGGCCCGCACGATCAGCAACTTCGAGGGGATTTTAACTCCCGAGGAGGTAGCCAACCGGTACATCGTCACCGAAAATTTCGAGAAATACGCCCAAACCGGTGGCACCTCCTATAGAGACAGGTACGGGAACACCTACCGCTCTTTGGAAGGGATGGCGCGCTGGACACCCATCGTGAACGGCAAAAAGGTCCGCAAGGGGGGATGTGGCGCCTATAGGTTTGACCTTGAGTATGACCTTGGAGGTCCCACCTACACCTATCCTGCCATGCGCAAGGCTATTCAAATCATGAACCCGGCAGTACATTAACATTCAAACAAACCATCATGAAACATATCATCATCAAACATTTACTTGGATCGCTCTCCATTTCACTGCTTGTTTTATTAAGCGGCTGCAATGACGCGGAGTACAGTACCCTGAACAATCAACTTTTCTTGGCAGAGACGGGAACGTCGGCAAACGCGTTTAAAAAAGTGACGATTGATGAAGAAGGGGCTACGGTATCGGCCACGGCGAGGGTAAGCAACCCCGTTGACCAGGACGTTAAAGTGAGATTCGTGGTAGATGCCTCCATCCTGGAGAAGTTCAATACGCGCAACAGCACCAGCTACGCGCCGCTACCCACCAGTCACTACTCGTTAAGTGAAACGGAAGTGGTGGTTAAAAAGGGCGAAAGCATCGCCCCGGCCATCAATATCGCCATCGAGGCGTTGAGCAAAGAGTTAATCGACTCCGGCAATCAATTTGCCCTACCGATAAAGGTGGAACTCGCGGAAGGGGATAACATCTGCCTGTTAGAAGGGGCTAACAGCATCATATATGTTGTGGACCAGGTTATAATCTCGTCCGTTCCGGTGCTTGGGACAGACCCGGCAACAAGAAGATATCACTCAGCGGCCGCAGCGCTCAAAGAGGATATTACCCTGAGGGAGTGGACAGTAGAGATGCGCGTGAACATGAACGGCTTCAGAAAAAACAATCAAGCCCTGTTTGGGGCCTGGGGACCGGGTAGTGAGCTCTACATTCGTTTTGGAGATGCCGGAACCCCGTACAACACCCTTCAGGTCAAGTTCGGGTTAGAGGGTAGTGGCAACGCCTTTTCCCGCTCCAACACCGAATTTGAGCCCAACAAGTGGTATCATGTAGCGGTTACATACGATGGGACCAATATAACCTTATACGTTGATGGCGTGAAGGATGTAGATACCGATAACTTGAAAGGGAAAACCACCGTTATAAGTGAAAAGATTCAGGTGGCAAGTTCAGGCTCGGAGTGGTTTGTTAACTCCTGCATGATGCAGGAGCTCAGGGTGTGGAACGTATGTCGCACGCAACAGCAGGTGGCCAATAACGCCCACACGGTTAATCCCAAAACCGAAGGATTGATCATGTATTGGAAAATGAATGAAGGGGAAGGAAATCTGCTTCACAACTCGGTTGAAGGCGCTCCAAACCTCGTGGTTGAACCGGACACCCCCATTCGCTGGCTGGACAACGTTCGTTCCGATGGCAAAGGCAGAACCGGCTTGAATTAATTAACGTCATAATCAGTAAAAATTATCCCTTATGAAACCATATTATTCCATACACGCGCTGGCACTGATTTTCAGCTTATTCATGATTGCCTGCGATAGCGATTACGGTATGCCGGAGCCATACACCCCCTACATGGAGGATGCACCGGATTACAAGAGCAAGGTCTACATCAATAATCAAACGCTCCCCATTAACCGCTATGATTTTCAGGCAACCTACCGGGAGAAGGAGAACAGGCTGGAAATCACCGGCGATAGCATCTTCAGGTTTCCCGTGAAGATCACAGCCCCGGCCGAGGATAGGCTGGTGATAACATGCGCCGTGGACGAAGGCTTCACGGATGAGTACAACGAGCGTCACGACACCCGTTACATCTCGCTTCCCGCCAATTATTACGTTTTTGAAAAGAGCGAAGTGGTTGTTGAGAAAGGGGCGGTTGAATCAAAAGACTCCATATCCGTTCGGCTCAATATCGACAACACGATAAAAGAGGTTATCGATGATGTATCGCTTTCCATTCAAATTGCATCGGTAAATAACACGAAAGAGCACATCAGCTCCAACCTATCCCGCGTATCGATATTCGGGACCATCGCCCCCGTGCTGGATAACGTGGATTCATCGGTAGGAGCCATTGAAGGGGAGCGGTTTAACGAAAACATCGCCTTCGAGTCTTCAAGCTATGCCCATTTGCTCCACTTTTTAAATGACGGGATAACATCCAACTTCTACCGGTCATGGATGACCCAAAGTCCCGGCGACTATTTGTCCTTAGGACTTCCGGAAGAGGAGACTATACGCGGAATCATCATCTACTCGATGGCGGGAGGGTACCAAATAGCCTCTTTGGATGTTAAGGCGGATAAAGGTAGCAAGTACATCAACCAGGGTGTGGCACAGTTTCGTCAATTCGGTTTTTTCGACGAGCCAATACTTTACATACAGTTTAAAACTCCCGTTAAAACCAAGTCCATCCGTTTGGATAACTTCAAAAACTTCGGCAATGAAGCCCAAACGCATATTCAGGAAATTTATCTTGTGAGGTGACCCTTATTATAGTTAATAGCGATGAAAAAAGCTTTCGCCTTTCTATTCATAATTAGCCATGTTGTTGTAACAGGTCAAAACAAGAGCCAGTTCGATAGTTACATATCTAACTTCAAAAGCATTCAAACGGGTATCCCCACGAGAAGCGATTTCTCTCTTGGTTCGTCTAAAGCCCTAACCCAAGACTTCGTAGAACAGTTTGTAACAAGCACTCCCGACTGTGAATGCTTGAATGAAGGTCTTTGGTATCGATATATGTTTACCATTGAAAAAGGGGATTTCATCATCGCGTTCGTTGCCAAGAGTTGCGACATCCCGTCACCTTCGGGCAGTTACCCTTACACTGATTACATCCTTATAGTCTATTCCCCAAAGGGTGAAGTAATAGACAGTGAAATAGTCTCTCGCGAGGGAGATTTATGGGAATGCAATCACCGTGGCACCGTTGAGCCGTTCGTGCTCACGGTCGAACAAGCGAACGTACCCGAAAAAGTATTCGAAAATAACAAGCGTTATCCTTTCCCTTGCGAAATCAGCACGTGTGAGTACCGGGTTAGTAAAGAGGGACGGATTCAACAAACGGTTATATCCGAGAGAAAAGGAACCATTGTATGGGATAAAAAGAACAACAGGAGTTCAATCGTCAAAAACATCGATGAAAAAGAAGCGTTATGAGACCCTTCTTTTTATCCATAATAGCCCTGTTAAGTTGGGCGCAATGTGAAGCCAATAACAGGTTCGGCACCCCTTCAGGGCAATGTGAACCCTGCGTGGAATGTTTTGACGACAACCTATTGACTTGGACAATATACCCTACTCAATACAACTTTGTAAAGGTCGATAGCTCCATCGTTTACAACAATAGGCACCCCCTTAAAATCTTCACGTTGCATGATCTATTTGCCCTCCAGGGTTATTTTTTCAAGCGAATTTTACTTCCGGAAGTTTTTATTGACACTATTCAAGTACAAGTAAACTCTAAATCAAAAAACATTGGTTACGCCAAACTGCTGGTTGATAGGATATCAAGCGATGAAAAAATATTTTTCACGGATACCATGAGTATCAATGTCAACGATACCTCATGGTGTACTACATCATACAAGCTCCCGGCCTCAGGCATGAAGTTCATGGGTTTGCGCCTATTGATTTATGAGATGAATGAAGTAGAAAAGATTTTTTGGTTGGACCAGTTAACGATTTTGCTTGATGGTAAACCGATCAATGAGTTTCCATCGCCCACTATCCATCCGTTTTCCGTATCAGATCCCGAAAGCATGAAAAAGCTCTCGTTCAATAAAAACCTTTATGATCATATCGAAGAGCTCAAGGTAAAAAAAATCATCGCCCTCGGGGAAACAGTACATGGAAGCGAGTCCATAAACAGGGCCACCTCCCAAATCATCAAACATCAAGTGTTAAACAACGGGTGCAAGCTTGTATTGCTGGAGATTCCTTTTGAAATAATGATGTTTTTTAACAAAGAGGTACAGGGAGAAGTGATATGTAAAGGAGATAGCATTTTGAAAAGTTCCAATCCTCTATTTGATCTCCCGATTTTAGGCGACTTGATCAAGTGGTTAACCCAATATAACAAAGAAAATCCGGATAACATGGTAACGCTAATGGGGACAGACATCCATCCGTTGGAAGAGGAGAATCGGAAACTACTTTCCGAGTATGTCACATGTTTAAACCGTACCATAAACAGCCAAGCATTAAATGATTTCTCGGAAGTACTATCGAGAAAATTGGATTTTCGCGAACCTAACAGGGCACTAGCCTACTTAAACGAACGGCCGGAACTAAAAGAAGCGTTACAGCCTACTGATTACCTCATGATTAAGCATAACCTGGAGATGTCATTAAAGGCTACCCCAATTACACCAGCACGGTTAGACAGGAGAGATGCAATCATGAAAGACAATGCCGTTTTCTTAATCGATTTATTCGCTCCCGAAAATGAAACGGTAACCATTTGGACACACTTCGGTCACGCAAATTATACCAAGGATCACTCTGACCTACCACATCCCTCGTTCGGCTCCTACATGAAAGAGCTGTACAAGGATAGGTATGGTTGCCTGGGAATAACCATCGGAGGTGGAGGTGTCAACGCCGTGACAGCAGTTTATGCTTATTAATCCGAAAACCAGAATGGATGGCATGATCTTCATCAAAAACAGTGAACCTTCTAAAGAATAACTTTTCGCGATATGTTAAGCTGTCCAATAATGAAATTTAAAGACAACATAATCCTATGAGAACTTACATCCTGTTTCTGCCCTTTGTAGTACTTTGCGCCATGTCATGCACGGCACAATCGGAGAAGCAAACATATACAGAGCTATATGATTTGCATTTCGCCATGCCTCATGGCACCACGGTGAGGTATCCATGGCTTGATAATGGGGCGTATAGCTTCTACTCACTTCCGGCATCTATTAAAGATTCAACCAATAACTTAATTGCAAGGATATACTTAAAGGGATCCCCCTTTCTTAATCGGCTAAGAACCGAATGCGGGCAGAGAATCTTGCTCCCCGATGGTAACCTGCAGAAGGCCGTTGTTGAATTTGAAAGTAAAGGCAAAAATATTCAACAACTCTCTATCGTCTTGGATGCCATTGATGAGGAAGAGAAGATCCTCTTTTCCGACACCATGAAACTCGTTCCGGATACCCTATTGGGCGTAGCTTCCAAAAACATAGCGCTGAAAGATGCAAAGCTGTTGAATATCCGCATCAACAGTGAAGGAAAAATTGACAGCGACGCTTATATCGCTTTCTCCAAATTAAACATAGTGATTGATGGCAAACCGATTGATAAGTTTCCCGTCCGAGAACTGCCCCCGTTAACAACAGGTGATCTATATTACTATACCGCGATAAACAGGGATGAAAACATATCCCCGGAGGTGATGGATGAATTTAATAATCACAAAATCATCGGCTTAGGGGAATCGATACATGGAAATAGAGGAGTACAGGGTATGGCCTACAAGCTAATCCTTCAGGCCGTTGAACGATTAGATTGCCAGTTGGTACTTCTGGAAATGCAGTTAGAAAAATCACTTCACTACAATAGGTTTATTCAGGATGTCAATTACACCTTTGACAGTTTTTCGGCTTTAGACGAGACCACGAGCGATTTTTTGAAAAAACTTCAACGCTTCAACACAGATAAAAGCGATGAACAGAAAGTCAGGTTGTATGGTATCGGTTACAACACGAACATAAACACGAGCCTAACCCCCAGTAAAAGTTCAGCTATAGATATATTTGATTTCGTTACTAACCTGAACCAAGAATTAAAGATATCGGCAGTAGATCAATTCGCCCTTTTATTAGCAGAAGAGAAACAAGATCAGGCCATAGAGTTTCTTGATAATCAAAGGAATATAACTGAGAAAGCAGTCACACCCGAAGAGGTAGAGAGTATATTGCATATTTTGAAAATTTCTGAAGAGATGGGTAAAGACCCGATTGATAGATTCGTGAGACGTGACTCCACGATGTTTTTAAATGCGCAATATTTGATTGACAGGTTTGCCAACGCGGATAATGCGAAAGCGATAATCTACGCGCATGCCGCGCATACCAATCCTGTCTCAACCTTTCCCGCGGTTCCTTGTTTCCCCCTTGGGCACTATATGCGTGAAACGTATGGCGACGGTTACTCTTCCTTCCTCCTTTTAACGGGAAGCGGGAAATCTGTAGCGAGTGATACAGAATTCAACATGAGAGACAGCTTGTTGAAAGAGCCCCCCAAAAAAAGTATCGAATATGCATTAAACCTTATGGAGGACAATGCCTTATATCTTCCTTTAACCGCCGATTTCAATACACTGGTATTGTCACGATTTAAGGGGAGCCACCACACCCCGCAAGAGTTTTACCCTTTCAACCTGTATCAAAGATACAGGGGCATTTTTTTCATCAAAGATGACAAAGATTACGATGCAGGTAAAAAAGAGTCCTCTTACGAAGAAGCTCTTGACCAGCAGGTTATCGAAATGAATAAGAGGGAAGAAAAAATAGAAGAGATACGTAGGCGCGTGAGTAATTGATGAAATGTGACTTATAATTCAAAAGGGCAAAACAAAATTTGAATTTTATGGTTTTACATTTGGTGAACTACAAAAAAAATGAAATTAATAGTCTATGCTTTTTACTTTCTCAGACACACTAAATGTAACACTACCGTAGAAGGGATGCTGAGATATGAAGAGTAAAGCGTTTAAAATTATTTTCATCGGTTTAATAACGATTATCGGTATCTACCTCTTCTTGGTGATAATGCCGATTAGAACCACCAAAACAATGGAGTGGTGGGCTTGGCAAAGGGTCAATGCCGACCTACAAGAAGTATTTGGAATGGAAACATACAACAAGTTGATGCATGACAGCATGATAAAAGGGCCTATTATTCGTCCGATAAAAAACGGATGGCAATTTCAGTGGTATGTCCCCCTCGAATGGGGAGACAGTGCTTCTTTTTACAAAAATGTTTATAGTAATCCTATTCAAGTAGGATGGAGAGAATATATGTCAGTGAGCACGAGCATGAACTACCAAACCAAATACCTGCAATACCTGAATGGTTTTTGGCATTTTGTCGATATCCTGCCTTATAAAATGAGAGGAGACACAACCCTTCTGGCTAACCTGAAATTAGACCGCTCGCACCAGCTTGATACAGACAACGAGTACAAGCCAATCAAAGAAAAAGAGACGCTCTATTATTTCCTGGAGAAGGGATTTTTCCGCACCACGAAGAAAACAAACGATTATAGCGTTGTGGAGTTTTTTGAGCCAATTGGATGGAAGTTTGTTGACGAAAGCAACAAAGGGATTAATTCCACGAACAAGCAATACACCGAAAAGGCGAGAATAGACATTACAGAAGATTTCAACGTGCAAATCACGTTGGTCGACAGGTAAACAAATAGTTTATGAGCGATGCGTTAATTTAATCATGTTACGATCAGAATAGAAATGCCCTATAACAATTTATCGTCACTTAACTAATTTATAATATTCAAACAGTTACAACAATGAGAAAGATTATTATCCTATTTGCCGCGCTTCTACTTATCTCTTGCGGTTCAACAAAAAACAGAAGTACAACTCAGAGCATGTTTAGTGGAAAGCATGAACTTGTAGATTACCAGACTTTCAAGGTTGATGAGTATTCCCAAGATGAATCATACGGGTACACCGAAAAGAATCCAATTAAGGTTGGCGGCGTAACAGAAGGGCCCATGAATGAAAGAAGGTTTCTTAACGCGCTGGCTGGTCCAAATGGCGAGAAAATTTCTTATTACAGAATGGGGAGTTGCTGTCATTTCAAAACCCAAAACAGTCCGACCGGTACCGGTCTACTAGACAAATACAGTGTTACCTACAAGGGAGCAACAAAAGAAATCGTGCTCTATATCAACATGTATGATGTAGATCTCCTTAAAGTGCCCGTGGGATTCACATTGAAAAAATAAACAGTTTTTCACATGAATTACTGAAGAATTCACATAACCGATGCGTATGCTCAATGGGTGAACAAATATAAAACGGGTTGATGCTGTTTACTTCTTCAGGAACTCGGTGAGGATAAAGATGGTTTGACCATCTACCCTCCCTTGCACGTGCGTGGGATCTTCTTCCGAAAGGCGGATACCGCGCACCCGCGTGCCCCGTTTTATCACCATGGACGAACCTTTCACCTTCAGGTCCTTGATAACGGTCACATCGTCACCGTCAAAAAGCTCGTTCCCATTGCTATCCAATACCTTCCCTGACTCATTAGCCGCCTCCATATCCTCCTGCGTCCATGCATGGAAACACTCCGTGCAATGAAACAGGGAGCCATCGAAGTAGGTGACGCTGCTTTGACATTTAATGCAATTGGGTGTTTTTTCCATGTTTCTTCTATTTTATCGTGTTATAAAATCTTGATCCCTCGCGCTTCGCACAGCTCCAGGGCCATCTCCCGAAGGCGAAACTTCTGTATCTTACCACTACCGGTCATCGGGAACTCCTCCACGAAAAAGACGTAGCGCGGTATCTTGTACTTGGCGATCTTCCCCTTGCAGTAGTCCCGTACATCTTCGGTTTCATACTCGTAACCCTCTTTGAGGATGATGAAGGCGCCGACATCTTCCCCGTATCGTTCCGAAGCCACGGCTACCACCTGCACATCTTGTACTCCCGGCATACGGTAGAGGAAATCTTCCACCTCCTTGGGCGATATGTTCTCACCTCCCCTAATAATCATATCCTTGATACGACCGGTGATACGGTAGTTGCCGTTCTCATCCTTCACCCCCAGGTCGCCCGAGTGCAAGAAACCGTTCTTATCAATTACTTGAGCGGTAGCCTCGGGGTTCTTGTAATAGCCTTTCATCACGTTGTAACCACGGCAGCACATCTCTCCCTCTACGCCCACGGGGCACTCCTTCCCGGTCTCGGGGTCGAGTACCTTCACTTCGGTGAACTCGTACGCCCGTCCCACGGTAGCACACCGCACCTCGAACGGGTCGTCCACCCTACTCTGCGTCATACCGGGTGCAGTCTCGGTAAGACCGTAAACGCTCGTCAAGTCCATGTACATCTTCTCGTTCACCTCCTTCATCAGCTCCTCGGGACATAAAGATCCAGCCATAATGCCCGTTCGAAGCGTGCTCACGTCGAATAGCTCGAACATCGGGTGGTTCAGCTGAGCGATAAACATCGTGGGCACCCCGTGCAATACGGTGCATCGTTCCTTATGGACGGAAGCGAGCGTCACCAACGGGTCAAACCGTTCCACCATCACCTGCGTGCTCCCGTGCGTTAGGCAGCACATGGTGGCCAGCACCACCCCGAAGCAGTGAAACAGGGGAACGCAGATGCAACACCTGTCGTCAGACGTGAACTTCATATGCTCCCCCGTGAGGAAGCCATTGTTCACGATGTTGTAATGGGTGAGCATCACCCCTTTGGGAAAGCCGGTCGTACCGGAGGTATACTGCATGTTAACCACGTCGTGGCAGTTGGAAAGCGCACGCAGACGGTCGAACTCATCGTCAGGCACGTTACCCCCCAGTAGCAGCAACTCAGCCGTGTTGTACATACCCCGGTACTTCTCTTGCCCAATGTAGACCACGTTCTTGAGTTCGGGGAATCGCTCCGACTGAAACGTGCCCCGCCGGGTAGTTTTCAACTCGGGAATAAGCCCGTAAATGATGTCGGTATAGTTGCTTCCCGCCGCGCCGTCCGTCATGCAGAGCGTGTGCATGTCCGAATCCTTCATCAAGAAGGCGATCTCCTCTGATTGGTAGTTGGTATTTACCGTCACCGCCACGGCACCTATCTTGGCCGTCGCGTAGAGGAAGGTGAGCCAGTCGGGCACGTTCTGCGCCCAGATGCCCACGTTGCTGCCCCGGGTCACCCCTATCGCGATAAGCCCCTTGGCCATGTTATTGACCCGCTTGTTAAAGGTGTCCCACGTGAAGCGCAGGTCGCGATCGGAGTAGACGATATACTCCTTATCCGGCGTTTTCTCCGCCCAGTACTCCAGCCAATCGCCCACGGTTTTTTCAGAAAGGCTTAAGCTGCTTATATTGCTCATACTTGTTGTCGTTATTGTTGATTATTGAACCTTTGCATGTTATTCACTGTGTAAGCTTTCAGAGCGAAGACCTCGTGAATATTTGCGATAGGCCGAACGCAGAGTCAAGCTTGCTTGAACTATGCTGAGGTGAGCAAATATCTACCGCGTGAAATTTCGTGGGGACACATCCTGAGAAGATGGCGTTAAAAAAGAAAAGCTGTTTGAAGCGAAGCAGAGTTCTTTTCTTTTAGCCATCAAGCGGTAGATGGGTCACGAAATTTGCGTCAGTCGAGCTTGAAAGCGATAAAGCAGTTACGTGCGAAAATTAAACTGGTTGTTTTACGCGGGTGCGTAGACCACCCCCAAGATGGTAGCCGTGGCGTTATCCCCGGCGGTCACCAGGTGATCCACAATGGAGTCGTAATAGATGCTATCGCCCGGGTGTAGCTCGTACGTCTCTTTCCCGTAATAGACCACGAGGGTACCCTCCAGAACGTACAGGAACTCTTCCCCCTCGTGCGAGGAGAAACTTTTCTCACCCTTAATGGGCCGAATCTCGATCAGGAAAGGCTCCATGTTCCTGCCGGCTTTCTTGGCCGCGAGCGAAGCGAAATCCATGTGGGAATGGTCGTCGGTCAAATGGCTCGTGAAAGTGACGGTGGGGAAGTTCTCGGTGTGTCGCGTAACGACCGGCCCCATCGCCTCGCTATCATCGAGGAACGTGCCGGGACGTACTCCCAGCGCACGGGCTATCTTGATGATCGACGCGAGCGAAGGTATCCGCTCCTCTTCCAGTATCCGTTTCACCTGGGGTACCGTCAACCCGCTACCCTCGGCCAACTCTTCTGCCGAAATCTTTTTAGCGGCGCATAAATTTTTAATTTTTTCTGTAACAGCTGTCATCTTATAAAATTGAGTTTAACGCGCAAAAATAGGAAAATATACAGGACTTGTCAAATATTCATCGACGAACGCGCTATAGATTTTTCGGTATAAGGTAAAAGAGCCCCCATACCGTCAACCAAATCATTGGCGAACAATCAATACTTGATGTTTTTAAATAGCACCCGATTTTCGCGGGCCTCGTTCAAGCGGATCAGGATTTTCTCGCGGCTATAGTCGGAAAAGTCATCGGCATCGCTACCCATTATCAGACCTAGGAGAGAGCGAAGTTCTTTGTCGGAGAACTGATTCATGATCTCGTCGAAGGGCTCTTTTGACCCAATCTCGAAACGGATGAAGGCCAGCCTCGATTTCGCGGTGGGGTAGTTAGGTTCAAGCTCGAGGAGCTCCTCAAGGTACTGGGCAGCCTGCTCGAATTTCCCCTGAACCACGCTGATGTTCGCCAGCCTGTCTAGCACATCCTCGTTCCCCTCCGAGACAAGGGCAGCCTTGATGTAGGCACCCTCGGCACGGGGGTAGTCCTTATGGTGAAAAGCCAGTTCCGCCTCCAGCATGAAATAGTCGAGGGTCTCCCGCTCCTCTTCGGGCACCTGGTTAAACAGCTCGTTGGCTTTTTTATAATCGCCCGTGTACACGCATACGAAAGCCCGTTTAATCACGATTCCCTTGCTCCCGAACAGTGCTTCTTTCCTGTCGATCAAGTCAACCAGCTCGTCATACCGCTCCATGGTCGCGTAAGACTCGAACAGGGAATCGTACACCGCCTCATCGTCAGGAGAACGCTGCAAGCACTCCTCGAAGAGGGCGATGGACTCATCCACGTTGTCATTCAGGAACAGCGACAGAGCCTTCATTTTCAGCACACTTACATCGTCCTCGTTGATGGTGATCGCGAAGTCGAACGCATCTATCGCCTTATCGTGCTGCTCGTTCATGGAGAAAAGCTTGCCCATGTTCACCCATCCCTCGAAGGAGTATGGATCGATATCGAGGAGCCGGTTGTTGTAAACGATGGCCTTTTCGTAATCGCCTTTCATCTCGTACGCGTAAGCCAGGTCCACGATGGTATCGATGTTGGTTTGATTGATACTCATGCTCTCTTCGAGCAACTGGATACCGCGATCGAACTGGTCCACATCATTGAGCAAGTACCCTACCTCGGTGATGAAGTAGTAGTAATCACTCGGCGTCAAGTTCCTACCCAGTATATTGTTGATCAGATCATTGGCCTCATCGTCATGCCCGAGGTAAAGCAGCGACTCGATTTTCAGCAACAGGAAATCCACATCCTCGTCGTCCGAAACCCACTGCATATACTCGAGGGCCTCCTCGTACATCTCCAGGAACACCAGGACCTTCACCTTCATCAACATCAACTCGTGGCTGCCGGGATGCATCTTCAGCCCCTCATCAATGAGCCGTTCCGCTTCCTCGCTATCGCCCTCCGAATTGTAGTAATCGGCCAGCGATGCGAACTCATCGGCGTCGAAGTACATCGCCTTACCAAGCACGCGCGCCTGCTCGTACTTTTCTACCAATGATCGAATATCCAGTTCGCTATCTTCCATGTAAACGTTCCTTCACACAATTACCACTTCCTTCAAGTTACCACTGCTCCACAACAATTCACCACCGCTCCCAGAAACTCTTAGCTATTCACAGCAGAGTATCGACATTAAAACTTTACTGCTACTTTGTTCCCCTCTTCCAGGAGTCCCTAAGGGCGACCGTCCGGTTAAAGACCAGCGCCCCGCTCGTGGAATCGGAATCCACGTTGAAGTACCCGATTCGCTGGAACTGGAAGTTCTCAAGCGGTTTCGCATCAGCGAGGTACTCCTCCACCTTGCACCCTTTTCGCACCACGAGCGATTCAGGATTAATCAAATCTTTAAACTCCTTATCTTTTTCTGCCAGCGGGTCCTCCACCATGAAGAGGCGGTCGTACAGCCGCACCTCCGCGTCAAGGCTATGCGGCACGGAGACCCAGTGAATGGTACCTCTCACCCTTCGGTTCGCCTCGGGCATACCGCTCCTGGTCATCGGGTCATATTCGGCATACACCTCCAGCACGTTCCCCTCGTCATCCTTCTTGCACCCGGTACATTTCACGATATAGCCGTTCTTGAGCCGCACCTCGTTGCCCGGCGTCAACCGGAAGTATTTCCTGGGCGCATCTTCCATGAAGTCGTCCCGCTCAATCCAGAGCTCGCGGCTAAACTTCACCATCCGGCTACCCATGCTCTCGTCCTCCGGGTTGTTGATCGCCTCCATCTCCTCCACCTGCCCCTCGGGGTAGTTCGTGAGGATCAATTTCACGGGATCGATCACCCCTGAAACCCTGGCCACCCGTGCGTTTAGGTCCTCCCTCACCGCGAATTCCAACAGGGAGACATCATTCATGCCGTCGTACTTGGTGTAGCCTATCTTGTCGATAAAACCGCGGATCGCCTCCGGCGTGTAGCCCCTGCGGCGCATCCCCGCGAGCGTTGGCATCCTCGGGTCGTCCCACCCGGAAACCAGTCCATCCTGCACCAGTTCCAGCAGCCGACGCTTGCTCATCACCGTGTAGGTGAGGTTCAGGCGGTTAAACTCGGTCTGCCTCGGACGGTAATCGCTATCCGCCAGCTGGTCGATAAACCAGTCGTACAACGGTCGGTGTACCTCGAACTCCAACGTGCAAAGCGAGTGCGTTACCCCCTCGAAGTAGTCGCACTGCCCATGCGCGAAGTCGTACATCGGGTAGGCCTTCCACTTCGTGCCGGTCCGGTGGTGCGGCATATGGATGACCCGGTAGATGATCGGGTCCCGCATGTGCATGTTGGGCGAAGCCATATCTATCTTAGCCCGAAGCACCATCTGCCCCTCTGGAATCTCCCCGCTGTTCATCTGGTGGAACAGCTCCATCGATTCTTCGGCAGGTCGGTTCCTATAGGAACTTTCGGTTCCCGGCAGGGTCGGTGTCCCTTTTTGTCGGGCAATCTCCTCGGCCGACTGCTCATCGACGTACGCTTTGCCCTCCCTGATTAACTTCTCCGCGAAATCCCACAACTGTGGGAAATAGTCGGAGGCGTAATAGACGTTATCCCAATGAAAGCCAAGCCACTCGATATCCTCCATGATGGAATCGACATATTCCACCTCCTCCTTCACGGGGTTGGTATCATCGAACCGGAGGTTACAGGTGCCACCATAATTATCAGCGATACCGAAGTCGATACAGATCGCTTTGGCATGACCAATGTGCAGGTAGCCGTTTGGTTCCGGCGGGAACCGCGTCTGCACACGCCCACCGTTCCTCCCCTCCTTCAGGTCGTTCTCCACTATCTGCTCTATGAAATTCAAGCTTCTCTTGCTCTCTTCCATTGTAGGATTATCTGTTGTCATATTGTTATAATTCGTTAGTTCTTTATTGCATGGAGACCCTTGCGAACGGCACCACGTCCGGTTCGCAAAACAGGCCATCCAAGTACTTGTAATAACCGGTTATCGCCACCATCGCCGCGTTATCGGTCGTGTACGCGAACTTGGGGATATGGATCTTCCACCCACGTGCTTTACCACACGCCTCCAACGCGTTTCGCAGCCCGGAGTTGGCCGATACCCCCCCAGCCAATGCCACCTCGTTAACGCCAAGCTCCTTTGCGGCGAGGCAAAGCTTATCCATCAAAATATCGACAATCGTCTTCTGCAGCGAGGCGCAAAGGTCGTTTTTATTCTTATCGATAAAATCCGGGTCCTCTTTCAACTCGTCGCGCAGGAAGTACAGGAACGACGTTTTCAGCCCGCTAAAGCTATAGTCATACCCGTCGATCCTCGGCTTGCTGAAAGTGAAACGTCCCGGGTCGCCCAGTTTCGCCAGGCGGTCTACCTCAGGGCCGCCAGGGTAGCCAAGTCCCATCACCTTCGCGCATTTGTCAAACGCCTCCCCCGCCGCATCATCAATGGTCTGGCCGATGATCTCCATATCGCTGAGAGACTTTACCAAGATAATCTGCGAGTTCCCTCCCGATACCAGCAGGCAGAGGAAAGGGAAATCGGGCTGATTCCTATCATTCTCATCCTCCTTGATAAAGTGGGCCAACACGTGCGCCTGCAGGTGATTTACCTCGATAAGCGGGATGCCAAGCGCGGCAGTGAACCCCTTCGCGAAAGAGGTTCCCACCAGCAACGAACCCAACAGGCCCGGGCCTCGTGTGAAAGCCACGGCCGACACCCCCTCCTTGGGTATACCCGCCTGCTTGAGCGCATCATGCACCACGGGCACGATGTTCTGCTGGTGCGCACGCGACGCCAGTTCCGGCACCACGCCCCCGTACCGCTCGTGCACCGCCTGCCCGGCGATCACGTTCGATAGGATAACGCCGTCCCTCACTACCGCTGCCGACGTGTCATCGCACGAGGATTCGATTCCCAAAATCGTTACCATTTAGCCATCGGATTTAGGAGACAAAGATACTACAAAAAAGCGTGTGATTTCACCAAGTTCTAGCGATTACCGGATTTTAAGTTAAGTGAGTTGGATTTCACAAGAATTTATCGTAAGTTTGTCATGCGAAAGAAACAAAAAGAGATGAACACCATAAGCTTAGAAACACGCAAAAGAATAATCACGGAAAATCTTTCTCTGGTGAATGACGCTTCTGTAATAGAACAAATTGAGAATATTCTCACGAACTTTACTACCGTAAAGCGCTTTACGGTAGAGGAGCTCGAAGAACGAGCAACCAAGTCGGAAGAGGCGATAACGGAGGATAGAATATATTCGGTTAATGAGGTAAGAGAAAAATTAGGATTGTGAAAATCTTTTGGACTGAACCCGCCTTAGATGAGCTTCTCGATATTTATCAATTCTTACTTGATAATGCAGGTATTTCCATTGCTAAAAGTATTATAGACGACATATTAAACACAGACCAAATAGAAGCTTTTCCAGAATCAGGAACCATTGAAGCAAACCTCAAAAAGACGGGAAAGGAATACCGCTACATCCTTCGGGGACACAAGCGCTACAAAATCATCTACAGGATTGAAGGCAATATCATCTACATCACAGATGTTTTTGATTGCCGAAAAGACCCCTCGTCAATGAAAGCATAGCTAACTCGAACTTACAACGTTGCACCTACCCTAACCGCTCCCAGTAACGCATCGGGGTGATCGCGATAAGTAAACCGATGCACGTACTCCACCCTCAAAAAGCCCAGGATATTGGTGATCCCGAACGTTCCCTCCACGTAAGGCACGTTATCGTAACGTTGTGATACCGGCGGTAACAGGTAGGTTCCGGTGGCACCAGGCAGGTTTTTATCGCTTAACCGTCCGTAGGCAGCCCTGACTGAAATCAACTCCCTTACCCTTAGTCTATTCAGCAGGCTGACCCGCGAGAGCAACAGCTCCTCCCCAATGAACGTCATCCGCAATGTCAGCTGCTCATCCGCCACGAACTCAAGCGCACGGCTCAGGAAGAATGCATTGTTTTCTATATGGTGACGAATACGTTGATTAGGGTACACCAGCAATGGGAACGGCACCGCGTTCCACACCTTCATCGCTTCGCCCACCACGTCGATTCGGGCCGCGTTACCCAACAGGAAGCGTTTTTGCACCGACAGTTCCGTCCGGTGAAACGGCACCTCACCGCCCAGGAAGTTATCTATCCCCATGGAGTGCGAAAGGAAAAAGACGGGGCTTGTCATCTCCAACGGCTTCCTCTTTCGCCTTTGTTGATCATACGCCTCTCTCACGGAGTAACGCAGTTGGATACCCACTTCAGCGGTGTTCAACGCATCGGATCGGTTTACCACCTCATCATTCAACCACTCGAACACCAACTCCCCTTGCGGTTGTAACCGGGAGCGGCGCACCCACAAGGTGTGAGCCAGCCCGTTGCGGTATTCCCGCTCGTAATTAATCTCCCCGAAGTCACGGTAGGTGGCTTCATTGAGCGATCGCCGGTAGGTTATCAGCAACAGGTCATTGGGTGAACGGGGATGCATCTCGCCAGGCGAGTAGAGGTCGTTCTCGTAAACCAGCCGCAGGTTATTTTTCGGGAACTCCTCCTCATGGTACATTTTTTTGGTGAACGAGTAGGTCGCTTCGCCCCGGTACTTGAAGCGCTGGTCCCTAAAGCCGTACGCCACGTATCCCTTCACGAAGAGGTAAGGGTTTAACCTCGAGTTGGAGGCGATACCCGCCCGTAACCGTACCCCCTCAATGGGGTTGTAGGTGGGTAACGTCTGTATCCTCCCGAAGTCGAACCGGTTCGTCTCAGTATTACCCAGCGGCACCCAATCGCCTATAACGAAGTTGACCGCCCGTTTAAGAAACCCGGGAGAACCTTCGGATTTTTCCGGGGATGTCGCTTGGGAGTGTGAAAGCGTCTCAGCATGTGAATCGTGAGAAGCCCGGGAAACTGGCACGGTACTCTTCGTATCATCTGCGAAAAGTAGACCACACAGCATCCATAATAGAAGGGGGATAAACGTTTTTTTCATTTTGCATTCTATTTATAGTTTCCTGTACCGAACCCGCTTGGGTTCCACGTTACCGAGTCGCATCTTCTTGTTCTCCTCGTACTCGCTGTAGGAGCCTTCAAAGTAGAACACCTCGGAGTTGCCTTCAAACGCCAGGATATGGGTACAGATGCGGTCCAGGAACCAGCGGTCGTGCGAAATCACCACGGCGCAACCCGCGAAGTTTTCCAACCCCTCTTCCAGCGCCCGCAACGTGTTGACGTCGATATCGTTGGTCGGCTCGTCTAACAACAGCACGTTGGCCCCCGCCTTAAGGGTCAGCGCCAGGTGCAAGCGGTTCCGCTCCCCACCCGATAGCACGCCACACAGCTTCTCTTGATCGGCACCGGAGAAGTTGAAGCGGGCAAGGTACGCACGCGCGTTGATGTCCCTACCCCCCACTTTCACGAACTCCGATCCGCCGGAGACCACCTGGTAGACCGTCTTATCGGGGTCGATGGCCGCGTGTTGCTGATCCACGTAGGCCGTCACCACGGTCTCTCCCACCTCGAACGTCCCGGCATCGGGCTGCTCCATCCCTTCAATCAACCGGAAGAGCGTGGTTTTACCTGCCCCGTTCGGGCCAATCACCCCCACGATCCCGTTGGGTGGGAGCATGAAGTTGAGGTCGTCAAACAGCAACTTATCCCCGTATGCCTTCTTCACCTGCTTTGCCTCGATGACCTTGTTGCCGAGACGGGGACCGTTCGGTATAAAGATCTCTAATTTCTCCTCCCGCTCTTTCTGGTCCTGGTTCAGCAGCTTCTCGTACGAGTTGAGGCGCGCCTTGCCCTTCGCGTGGCGTGCCTTTGGCGCCATGTTGATCCACTCCAATTCACGTTCCAGCGTCTTACGCCGCTTGCTGGCCTGTTTCTCCTCCTGCGCCATCCGCATGGTCTTTTGCTCAAGCCATGAGGTGTAATTCCCTTTCCACGGGATACCCTCGCCGCGATCCAGCTCAAGGATCCAGCCCGCCACGTGATCCAGGAAGTAACGGTCATGCGTGATACATATTACCGTTCCCTTGTACTGCTGCAGGTGTTGCTCTAGCCAGTCGATCGACTCCGCGTCGAGGTGGTTGGTCGGCTCGTCCAGGAGCAGCACGTCCGGCTCCTGCAAGAGGAGGCGGCAAAGGGCACGCGGCGCCGCTCTCCACCCGACAACTCGTGAACCGGTTGCTCTTCCGGGGGACAACGCAGGGCATCCATCGCCCGCTCCAGCCGGTTATCGATATTCCACGCGTCAGAAGCGTCCAGCTTATCTTGCAGTACCGCTTGTCGGGCGAACAGCGCGTTCATCTTCTCCTCATTCTCGTAATACTCGGGCAACCCGAATTTCTGGTTGATCTCCTCGTACTCGTTCAGCAGGTCCATCACCGGTTGCACCCCCTCCCGCACCACATCAATCACCGTCTTACCAGAATCCAGTTGCGGGTCTTGCTCCAGGTAGCCCACCGTGAAATCTTTATCGGACACCACCTCACCCTGGTACTCCTTCTCGATTCCCGCGATAATCTTCAACAGCGTCGACTTCCCCGAGCCGTTCAGCCCGATGATCCCGATTTTGGCACCGTAATAAAAGGAGAGGTATATATTTTTCAATACCTGCTTGTGTGGCGGGTACATCTTGCTCACCCCCACCATCGAAAAAATAATCTTCTTATCGTCTGACATACGCTTTTATATCATCAATATTACATCTATTTCAAATCCATTTGCCCCGTTGAACCTACATGCGACATACTTTACTCAACGTGTTACACGCGACATACGACACGCAAAACGCACGATATACGATACGCTCCTTAACGGTCCACAAAGATAGCGGTTATTTCCGAAAACTGCACTTGGAACGCAGTACGCACTCCTCGCACAGGGGCTTGCGCACCTTACACACCAACGCCGAAAAATCGAGGATAGACCAGTTCAACTCCTTGCATGCCTTCACGTTGGTCACCTTTTTCGCCAACTCCTGAATCTCCTTGTCGTTCCTCACGTCCTGCATCTCGCCTGGGATAAAATAACGCTTCAGCAGCCTCGACATGTTGACGTCGAGCAGGGGGGCACGCCGTTTCAGCACGAACAGTTCATAGGCGTTCGAGGTATAGAGCGAAGCGAAGCTCGACTCGCTCAACTCGTTCCTATTTTTGGGTAACTCGCCGTTCTTCTGCTTGTACTCATCGATGATCTTGCGCATCCTCTTCGCCCGGTGCTTATACAATCCAAGTGGCTTGAACACCTCCTCCAGCTCCTCATCCGTGGCCTGGATCAAATGGTTCCAGTCGGGGTAACGGCCGAAAAAAACCGGGTAGTATTGCGCGACGGTCTCCGCCCGGGTTCGCTGCAACAACACCTCGCTAAAAACCAGCTCGAAGTTAGTCACCCCCTCCCGCCTCCATGGGAAGTCCCTTCTATTAACCTCGAACCATTTCAGCAAATGGTGCCGGAAGTACCTCGTTTTGTTTTTTTCATCCATGAGGTGTAAAAATAGGATTAAACATCCGTATTTGCAATCAATTACGGTTTTTTGTCCCAATTTATTTTCACTTGACGAAAAGAAATTGTATTTTTGTGATTCAATTTAAAAGATAGTTTTTAGGGTTCTTTTCTTCTTACGTGGTGAAACGGTCGCAGATAAACACATCGTTTTAATGCTCGGGAAGAGACTCATTCAATGACACTAATTAACAACTAAAATTCAATAAAGTATGATTAAAGTAGGTATTAATGGATTTGGCCGTATCGGACGTTTGGTTTTCCGTGCAGCACAACAAAGGAACGACATTCAAGTCGTGGGTATCAATGACTTGCTGGATGTAGACTACATCGCTTACATGCTGAAATACGACACCATCCATGGTCGTTTCAACGGCGACATCGAGGTGAAAGATGGAAACCTCGTGGTGAACGGAAAGAAAGTACGCGTTACTTCGGAAAGGAACCCGGCCGATCTGAAATGGAACGAGGTGGGTGCCGAGTACGTGGTTGAGTCTACCGGTCTCTTCCTCACCAAGGATAAAGCGCAAGCTCACATTGACGCGGGTGCGAAATACGTGGTTATGTCCGGACCTTCAAAGGACGACACCCGAATGTTCGTGGTTGGAGTTAACCATAATACCTACACCAAGGGTGAGCAGTTTGTTTCCAACGCCTCTTGTACCACCAACTGCTTGGCCCCGATTGCCAAGGTGTTGAACGACAAGTTTGGTATCCTCGAAGGATTGATGACTACCGTACATGCTACCACCGCTACCCAGAGGACGGTTGACGGACCTTCGGCCAAAGACTGGAGAGGTGGACGCGCCGCTTCGGGCAACATCATCCCCTCCTCTACCGGGGCTGCCAAAGCTGTTGGCAAGGTAATCCCCGAACTGAACGGTAAGCTGACGGGGATGTCGATGCGCATTCCCACGCTGAACGTGTCGGTAGTCGACTTAACGGTTCGCTTGGCCAAGGAAACCACCTACGAGGAAATTTGCGCCGCGATGAAGGAAGCCTCCGAAGGCGAATTGAAGGGCGTACTCGGGTACACCGACGAAGCAGTGGTCTCCAGCGACTTCATTGGCGATCCCCACACCTCTATCTTCGACGAGAAGGCAGGTATCCAACTGAGCCCCACCTTTGTGAAGGTAGTATCATGGTACGACAACGAATGGGCCTTCTCCCTGAAGATGCTCGACCTGATTGCTCACATGGCAAAAGTAAACGGGTAAATCGATTCCCGTGTTGATAGAAAAAGCGTCCCAATTCGGGGCGCTTTTTTATTGCTTACAAGCAGTGTTTCAAAAAAGAGTGTCCTCAATACAGGTAGCATAAGAAGGGTAGCCTCAAGGGAAATCGTAACACAAAAAAAGAGACCACTCCATGTTGCAGGGGCAGTCTCTTTACACTCTTTCTGATAGTTTTCCGTATCTTAAGCCGGATGAATTGCTTCGGTAGGACAAACGTCGGCACAAGAGCCACAATCGGTACACACTTCCGGATCGATCACGTAGATGTCACCTTCGGATATTGCTTCCACCGGGCATTCATCGATACATGTTCCACAAGCAATGCAATCTTCAGTAATTACGTAAGCCATAATAGATAAATGAATTAGTTATTACAAAATGTTCTGTTTCCCACGCGAAGGTAATCACTATTTTCTAAATAAGAAAATGGATTCACCCCACACCCCTTATTTGAAATGTGTCTAAATTACAGCAGTGTTGGAGAGGCTGTCATTTTCGATGATCAGGCTTACACACAATAAGTGAGCAGGTGGCACGTTTGTTTATTAGGGCATATACCAATGCCTGCCACGAGCTGGCTTACGCGATATAATTGGCACGTCTGATGAGAATCGGCTCGTCTAAAAAGGCCCTATTCAAGTAATGCCCTATTCAAGTTGAAGATCAATGGTAGAACAAAAGAAACTTAAAACCCCCTACCCTCTGCGAACATACTTGTGTTTCACGAGGCTGACAAGGGTGGCGAAACCAGCGATACTCACCTTGCTGACGGTACTCTCGCTGTTCGCATGCAGCACAAAGGCTTGGGGACAACATCAAAAGCTGCAGCATCAGCCATACGTCGACCAGCGGCTGTTTCACCTGGGGTTCACGATTGGCCTTCACACGCAAGACCTTATCTTAACGCAATCGGGGTACGTTGGTAAAGAGGGGGAGGCTTGGTTCTCCGATATCCCACGCTACTCGCCGGGCTTCACGGCCGGCCTTATCGCCGATCTCCACCTGACCAACCGCTTGAACCTGCGTGCCATACCCACGTTGCAGCTGGGCGAAAAGCGGTTTGTATTCAAGGAGCAAACAACGGGTGAGGAGTATAAAACCCGCGTACGCAACAACTACATCTCGCTACCCCTGCAACTGAAACTCTCTGCCGACCGGATCGACAACTTCCGACCGTACATACTGCTGGGGGGATACGGGAGCATCGAACTGGCTTCCCGTAAAGGCGAAGCAGTACGGCTAAAACCGTATGATATGGGAATCGAGCTGGGCGTGGGATGGGATCTCTACTTACCCATGTTTAAACTAGCCCCGGAGCTTAAACTGGGTCTTAGCCTGATTGATATCTTGGAGAAAGAGCGGTCTGACCTTACAGACGAGAGCCTGCGGAAATACGCCCTTTCCCTCTCCAAAGCCTCCCAGCGGGTAGTCACGCTGAGCTTTCACTTCGAGTAGAGCGACTGGTAGGTCTTTTTCCCGGTATAAAAACGTATCAAGATGCTCTTGGGGTACTGCGTAGGTATCTTTTCGATAAGGGTTTTGGCAAGGTTCTCCCGCCTGACCTGCTTGTAGGAAGGGCGCATCTTCCAAAAGTCGACGTACGCCTTTACAACGGCCCGGGCATTTTTAAAATTCCCATTCAGCAGAAGGTGAGCAAAGGCCAGTAAATCCATCAAGTAGCGAACGGCAAACGTGGTGAGGTAACGAGCGCGAGGCACGTTCTTATACAACATCAGTAGGTTGTTGCGGAAGTTGAGGTACATCTTCTTCGGGTTCTCCTTGTCCAAAGAGGCTCCCCCCACGTGATAAACGGTTGAAGAGGGCACGCACATCACCTGGCGACCGCGTGCGTTCAGTCGCCAGCAGAGATCAATCTCCTCCATGTGCGCGAAGAAGCGGCCATCCAGTCCCCCATGTTCAACGAAATCACCCTTCCGAATCATCAGGCAGGCACCGGTAGCCCAAAACAGGGGGATTACCGTATCGTACTGTCCACGATCTTCCTCCACCTCCTCCAAGATACGTCCCCGGCAAAAGGGGTACCCGTATCGATCGATGAACCCTCCCGCCGCACCGGCGTACTCAAAGTGATCCCGCTGGTGGTAAGAGAGGAGCTTAGGTTGCACGGCCGCCACCTCGGGGTGGTTATCCATAAAGGCGACCAGCGGCTGCAACCAGTTGGGCGTGGTCTCCACATCGGAGTTCAACAGCACCACGTATTCCGAACGCACCTGCGCCAACGCCCTATTGTACCCCCCCGCGAAACCATGGTTTTCATCAAAAAGGATCAACGGCACCTCCGGGAATCGCGTCTGCAAGAACTCCACCGAATCGTCCGTCGACCCGTTATCCGCCACCACCACGCTGTAGACATCGCTCACCGTATGCTCCAGTACCAGGGGTAAAAACTGCTCCAGCAGCTTTCGCCCGTTCCAGTTTAAGATAACTACCGATACCTTCGGCTCGTCGCGTTGATTCTCCATGTGATGTTTCATACGGTTATTTTATTCTTTTACATTTCGGTGTATGGAACCTTTGATGTTTAAAATAATAGTTCACTAAAGTTAGACTATTTCTCGCCACGGCATAGTACAAGTGAACTTGTCCTCTGCTCGTTTGGCTTAACGAAATAGTTTTCAAGGGTGTTTAATGATTATTTTAATCATGTCGGTTTCATACAGTTAGTTATTTAACTTTCGCATGTAACTGTTTTATCGCTTTCAGGCTCGACTGGCGCAAATTTCGTGAACTTCCAGCGGTCATGCGACCAGAGGTAGTAGCCCGGCTCGTTCAGGATGGTGCTCTCTAACTTCCGGGCGTAACGCTCCGTAACAGCGTATTTGGGTTCAATACTCGCGTCGGGGGTAATCACGAAAAAGCGACCGACGTAACGCCCCCGCTTCACTTTTTTAATATCGAGGTAGACCACCGGAAGGGTCAACGACCTCGCAATTCGCTCCAGTCCAGTCTCTATCAACGTGTCTTGATTCAAAAAACGGGTCCAATACTCGGTCACGTGTCTCGGTGGACGCTGGTCCAACAAAAAGCCGACCACCACGGGGAGTTTCTCGTCCCGTGCCTTGACCATCGTTCGGTACGTGCGTCGCTTCTCGATGGGTAACGAGTTGAAACGGCTCCGTATTTTCAGGAAGAGCCGGTCGAACGCGTCCGAGCTCAGCTGTTTGTAGATTAAACCCGTATTAACACCCTCTGTCAGGTACAACCCGATGGAAGGCACCCACTCCCAGTTGGCGTAATGTCCCAGGCTAAGCAGGCAGGAACCCGACTCTTTGACCAAACGGTTAACCATCTCAGGATTTTCGAACTTCATCCGTTTCCGGATCTCCGCATCACTAATCCGGAGCGTTTTTATCGTCTCCACGAAGTAATCGCACAGGTGGCGATAAAACTTCCGCTCGATCGCCTGTCTCCCCTTGCCCGTTTTTTCGGGGAAAGCGTTTGCCAAATTTTTCCTTACCACCTTCCGGCGATAACGCACAACATGGTACGCTAACAGGTACAAGATATCCGACAAGATATATAGTACCCGAAAGGGCAACAGTGCATGCAGGTAAACTATGCCGTACAGCAGCCGGTACCCGATACCTCCCTTTTTACCATCCTCCTCCATGTAAAGTTCTCATCGTTGTTACACAACTCTCGCCGCCACCTCTGTTTTCGGCTTTCAAGTTAGACTGACGAAAGTTAAGTTATAATCGCCTCCATCGCGACCTGCCTTTCATCGTAAGGCCCCACCTCCACCTCGATGACCCGGTTGATAAGCACCGGGTCGAAGTCCGCGTGCATCCTGACGTAGTTTTCGGTAAACCCGTGCATCTTCCGTCCCCGCTTGGTATGTTCAAACAGCACCTCCCTTCGGCTCCCCTCTTGCGACTGGTAAAACGCGTGCAGCTTCCGAGCCGACAGCTCAAGCAGTACCTTGCTTCGAGCCTGCTTGGTCCTGTATGGCACCACGTGGTCTACCTGCAACGCCCGCGTACCGGGACGCTCGGAGTAGGTGAAAACGTGGAGCTGCGAGAAATCGAGCGACTCGATAAACGCCCTACCCTCTTCGAAATAGGCATCGGTCTCCCCCCGAACGCCCACGATTACATCCACCCCGATGAACGCGTGGGGCATGACCCCCTTAATCCGCTCGATCTTTTGACGGAACAGCGCCGTGTCGTACCGCCGCCCCATCTGCCGGAGCACCGCGTCACTGCCCGCCTGCAACGGTATATGAAAGTGAGGGGCAAAGTGTCGGGAGGCAGCCACGAAGTCAATGATCTCATCCGACAACAGGTTGGGCTCGATAGAGGAGATACGGTACCGCTCCACGCCCTCCACCCGATCAAGTTCCCGAATCAGGTCGATAAACCTCTCCCCGGTCGTACGTCCGAAATCCCCGATATTCACGCCGGTGAGCACGATCTCTTTTCCTCCCTCCTCCACCACTTGCTCGGCCTGCCTCATCAGTTGGGCTATCGAGCCGTTACGGCTGCGTCCCCGGGCAAAGGGGATGGTACAGTAGGAGCAGAAGTAGTCGCACCCATCCTGCACCTTGAGGAAGTAGCGGGTCCGGTCGTCCGCGGAAATGGAGGGTGCGAAAGTACGTATCTTTTTCGCTTCCGAAACCACCGTCTCACCCTTCCCCTTTTTCGTGAGGTTACCCAAGTGCTTGAGTAAATCATGCTTCTGTCCGGTACCCAGTACCAAGTCCACCCCCTCGATCGCGGCTAACTCATCCGGTTTCAACTGCGCGTAACAGCCGATAACCACCACGAACGCGTTCGGGTTCTCATGAATCGCCCTACGGATCATCTGCCTCCCTTTCTTATCGGCCAGCTCCGTCACCGTACAGGTGTTAATCACGCAGATATCGGCCGGTTGCCCTTTACGGGCACGGGTCACACCCGCGTTCAGCAGCTGCCTGCTTATCGCCGAGGTCTCGGCAAAATTCAGTTTACACCCCAACGTGTAGCAAGCGGCTGTTTTATCGTGATAAACGGTTCGATCGTCCATAAGCTGGTCACAAAATTACACTTTTACTCTCAATTTCCTTCCCTTTTTCCTTTGATAATCGGGTTTAAGCTATTACTTTTGCACATTATTATCAATTTTGTGCAAAATGATCGAGCAAAACTTCATTAAACTATACGAAGAGAACTTCCAAAAAAACTGGGAGCTGCCGGCTTTGACCGATTACAAGGGCGATAACTCCTACACCTATGGTGAGCTGGCCGGCGAGATTGCAAAGCTCCACCTGCTCTTCAGAGAGCTGGGTATCCAAAAGGGCGATGCCATCGCGCTGATTGGCAGGAACCACTCCTCGTGGGCCATCGTCTTTTTGGCGGCTATCACGTATGGGGCCGTGATCGTTCCCATCCTTCACGAGTTCAACCCGGAGAGCATGGTGAACATCATCGTGCACTCCGACTCGAAGCTTCTGTTCGTTCACGAGGATCAGTGGAAATGGATTGACGCGGATAAGGTACACGTTCCGGTAATCGATATACCCACCTTTTCACTCCTTCAATGGAAGGACGAGGAGACGTTGCTCGCTTTCGACAGGTGGGAGCAAAAGTTCCGCGAGACCTACCCTACCGGGTTCACGAAAGAGGATATCCGTTATGCCGACGTGAGCAATGACGAGGTAGTATGCCTCAATTACACCTCCGGCACCACCGGATTCAGTAAGGGGGTGATGATCACCGCGAACAACTTCGCGGGGAACGTGACTTACGCGCACCAGTTGGAACTCCTTTTCACCGGTGATCGCCTCTTGGCCTTCCTCCCCATGGCACACGTGTATGGCTGCGCGTTCGACTTTCTCTACTCCCTCTCTGCCGGCGTTCACGTCACCCTCCTCGGGATGATTCCCACCCCGCGGAACTTGCTGAACGCGATGCAGGAGGTGCGGCCACACCTTATCATCACCGTTCCCCTGATCTTCGAGAAGATATACAAGAGCAGAATTCTCCCGACCCTCAACAAGCCACTCATGAAAGGGTTGATGCGCATCCCGGGGGTTGAGCAAATCATCCTGAACCGAATCAACAAAAAGCTGATCCACACGTTGGGCGGTCGCTTCCGGCAAGTGATCATTGGCGGTGCAGCCCTCAACGCAGAGGTGGAAGCCTGCTTTTACAAGATGCGGTTCCCCTTCACGGTGGGCTACGGCATGACGGAGTGCGCTCCCCTTATCTCATACGACCACCATCATGAATTCATACCCACCTCTTGCGGCTCCGTGCTGAAGGGAATCATGGAGGCACGAATCGACTCGCCTGACCCGGAGAACGTGCCCGGCGAAATCCAGGTGCGCGGTGAAAACGTGATGAAAGGGTACTACAAGAACCCCAAAGCTACCAAAGAAGCCTTCACCGAAGATGGATGGCTGAAAACGGGCGACTCGGGTGTGATGAAAGGCAGGCGCCTCTTCATCAAGGGGCGTATTAAGACGATGATCCTCTCCGCCAACGGGCAAAACGTGTACCCCGAGGAGATTGAATCGCGGCTGAACAACCTACCGTACGTTGGCGAGAGCTTGGTGGTGCAACGCAATAATAGCCTGGTAGCGCTCGTCTACCCCGAGGTGAATGCCATCGCTTCGGAGGGTATCACACCGTGGGAGCTCGAAGAGATCATGGCCGAAAACAGAAACACCCTGAACCAATCGGTGGCTCTATACGAACGAATCAGCGACATTGTAATCGTGGAGAAGGAGTTTGAAAAAACACCGAAGAAAAGCATCAAACGATTCTTGTACACGTGAAACTAACAGTTGACTAATCAGGTAATTGTCAATTAATTATCAAACGAAGTCATCAAGCATAATATAAGCATCATGAAAAAAACAGTTATCGCCATCCTCTTTTTGGTAGTGGCTATTACCGTTGGGTGCAACCAACGTACCAGTACCTATTTCGAGAAGGAGCTTACCTTCCCGGAAATGGTTACCGGCGATCAAAAGGTAAAACTCTCCGCGTACGTCGTTCCCACACCCCAACAACTGGAGTGGCAACAGCTGGAACTGACTGCTTTTATCCACTTCGGGATGAACACCTTCACGGGTCGTGAGTGGGGGGATGGCACGGAGGAGCCTGCACTCTTTAACCCCACCGACTTCAACGCCGACCAGTGGGTATATACCCTGCAGGAGGCCGGGTTCAAGATGCTGATCCTAACGGCTAAGCACCACGATGGCTTCTGCCTGTGGCCCACCGCCACTACCCGGCATTCCGTGGCCTTCTCCCCATGGCGGGATGGACAAGGGGATGTGGTGAAGGAGGTGAAGGCGGCCTGCGACAAGTACAACATGAAGTTTGGCGTTTACTTATCGCCATGGGACAGGAACGCGGAGAGCTACGGCGATTCGCCGAGGTACAACGCGTTGCTAACGGAACAACTGACCGAGCTGCTCACCCGCTACGGGGAGATACACGAGGTGTGGTTTGACGGTGCCAACGGCGAAGGGCCCAACGGCCGGGTTCAGGAGTATGATTGGGTACGCTTTTACCACGTGATCGACAGCCTGCAACCCCAGGCGGTGAAGGCGATCATGGGCAACGACGTGCGGTGGGTAGGCAACGAGCGGGGACTCGGCAGGGAGACCGAGTGGAGCGTTACGCCGCTGCAGCCGGACATCAACGAGTCGATCATCAGCGAGAACCGGCGGCTCGACATCTCTCCTACCGCCAATGACTTAGGGGGTCGGGAACTTATCGCCAACGCGAAAACCATCTACTGGTATCCTTCCGAAGTAGATGTCTCCATTCGCCCGGGTTGGTTTTACCATCCCGAGGAGGATGAGCGGGTGAAAACGTTGAAAGAGCTGGTCGATATCTACTACCAATCGGTCGGCATGAACTCGGTATTGCTCCTCAATATCCCGCCCGATACGCGGGGACAATTTCACGAGGTGGACGTGCAGCGGTTAAAGGAGTTTGGTGCCTACATCCAAACCACCTTTCAAGATGAGAAGCTGGTTGATGGTGAAGGGTTATGGGAAGCCCGTTCCGGGGACTCCAAGGAGTTCGCCCTGCTGCCCGATGAGCCTATCAACACGGTTCTCCTGCAAGAAGAGATCACGAAAGGCCAACGGGTTGAGGCGTTTGGCGTGGAGGGACTGGTGGATGGTGAATGGGTGCTGCTGACCGAGGGAACCACCATCGGCTACAAGCGACTGCTCCGGTTTAGCGATCTCTCCCCTACCCGCTTGCGGGTTAATATCACGAGCACCCGCGACGTGGCCAATATCGCCAAGGTGGGGGCTTACCACGCACCCGACCTCGGTGAGTAAACGGCAACTAAACTGGACGGTTCTATCAGGGGATATAACGGCAACTAAACGGCAACTAAACCGGACAACCAATCCAAGCAGCTGAACCCAACGATTCAAACGATGTTTCAACGGCGAAAGTATAAAACCAACCCTATGAAAGCGATTCTTTTACTGCTCCTATGTTTCACGACCCTGGCAAACGGGCAGACCGTGGGTGACCTGTTCAAAGCGATGCCCTCGGAACTGCTCCCCGGCCTGTCGGAAGGGAACAAGACCATGTTGCTGGTCGATACCGGGCAAACCAGCGTGCCATACCCGTTGGGGGAGGTTAAAAAGAGGGTACATAGCGATGATCATCTGCTGCTGCAAACCTCTAACGTTGGCACCATCGAATTAAAGTTATTACCGGTTGCCTACCCACCGGTAATTAAAGATCTCATGTCAAAAGAAGTGGCGACACAGGATACCGAAACGCGAAATCCCGCGCCACAAGATTCCTCACCCCAAGACTTCATAACGAAAGATACCGTAACAGAAAATCCCGCAATCCAAGATTCCATGATCATTTGCGTGATCAGGACGGTCTGCGCCCAGGCATGCGACAGCCGGATCGACTTTTACAGCACGGGGTGGGAAATAATAAACGATTCCACGCTCCTCCCCCCTATCAGCGGGGAAATTTTCTTTGATTCTTCCCAAAAAGAGCGGGAAAATTATAAATATGCTGTATCTTTGCCTGGAATTTATCCCGTATCGGCCAAGTTTAGCGAGAACGGGACCGATTTGCTCCTTGCTTTTGATTTCAAGGAATACCTTGACGAACAACAAATCGCCGAAGTACAGCTTTTCCTCAAAAGTGACACCATCGTACTCAAGTGGGACAGGGTATCTTTCAAGGAGTAACTGAGCATAACGACCATTTGCACCCGTAGTTCAATGGATAGAATATCGGATTCCGGTTCCGACGATGTGGGTTCGATTCCCGCCGGGTGTACAAAGTAGGCCGACTGTCAGTCTTTCGCGTAAAAGCAGGACGAACAGTCGGCCTAAATTTTAGTAATCCTTTAGTTAACCTTCAACCGAGAAGCAAATGTTTGGAAAACACAACACATCGCGTATAAAGATGTCAACAGGAGTATCTGAGAAAGCACCACCTTATATACAGAAAGTCGCATATAAAGGTACCGATTTTATCCCGTTTTCAAAACCAAAATTCCTCTTAGATACGCATATCGCGTAAGGTGATTTGTATTTTTCCATGAAAACTCTCAGGCTTCTTGATCGATTTCGTCTTCCCTTTTTCACTTCTATCGGAATAACCTCATCATTAATTTGTAGCACGAAATCAACTTCAGCTTTCCCGTTACTCTGCCAATACATCAAATCGTACCCTTTGCAAACAAATACTTGCGCGACGTAGTTTTCAGTCATCGCTCCAAGGAAAGTATTATCAACTTCAACAGGAGAAAGTATAGTTTGCAACGGAATCTTAGATTGCAATGTAAGAACCCCTATGTCGGCCATATACAATTTAAAATTCACCAAATCAACGTACGCGTTAATGGGAATGTAACCGTGATTGAGGCGCTGACACTTGAGGGCAACTCCCGCGAAGACAAGCCACTCGATGGCTTCACCAAAGATAGTTGCCGTTCCTCCTCTTTGAACCACTTTATACTGAAACTTGGTGTTTTCTTTTGCCAATTGAGCCGGTATAGAGTTATAGCATGCCCTTATTTTAACACTTGTAGAAGGATCGGCATATTTTGCCATATCGGCAATGTACGCGTTCAATATCTCGTTTTGAACCTCTTGTGTTTTGACAAAACTGTTTGTTCCAATAAAAGTTTTTATTGCCGCTGGCATACCTCCCACGATAAAATAGTCGCGATACAGATTCAATGCTGCTTCATGCAACGCTTCCGGCATCTTTTCGTTGTTATTGTAGTGGTCGTGAATTGTATTTACAAGTTTTCCCATGTTCATCGCCCATAAAAACTCCTCGAAATCCATGGGGTACATGTTCAACTCGTTGACCTTACCTACGGGAAAGGAGAATTTTTCCCGGTTAACAGCCACTCCTAAAAGGGAACCGGCAGCAATTATGTGATGTTCGGGCATCTGTTCGGAAAAATACTTCAAAGCCGTTAACGCCCTCTCACAAGCTTGAATCTCATCTATAAATATAAGCGTTTTGCCGGGAATGATATCTTGCATATTGACCGTTTCAAGGTACTGGATTATCTTTTCAGGGGACAATTCAGTTTCGAGAAATTTAGCAAACATTGTCTCTACTTCCATATTAAGATACAACAAGATTTCGTAATGCTCTTGGGCAAACTTTTTCACTATATAGGTTTTGCCCACTTGACGAGCCCCGTTTATTAGCAGAGGCATTCGGCGGGAACTCTTTTTCCACGCCACAAGAGATTCACTCACTTTTCTTCTCATTATCTGTACCTATTTCTTCAATAATCAACCTATTCATCCGGGCAAAAGTAACAATAAGTTCCGAAAAATCAAAATATTTTGATTTTTCGGAACTTATTAATCATTTTAGCCTATTTTAGCTCAGCTATTAATTACGCGAAGAAATATTGAATTTACTATCAATGACCTTATAAAAGTTTCCTAACCAGCTGAATCATGATGTTTCACCGTAGGCAATTGAATTTTATACCTAACGGCAATAAATCGTATCAACATCACGGAAGAAGCCGAAATAATGTTGATTAAAGCACGGTTCATATCAAGCCAATAACAAAATGCGAACACGAGCCCCCCGATAATACAAGCTACCGCGTAGATATCCCTACGCAAGATGAGCGGCATTTCGTTGATTAACACATCACGAATAAGACCTCCGACCGAGCCGGTAATCATACCCATGATAATGGCAACCCAGAACGGGAGATTCGCGGCTAAGGTTTTTTCGATTCCCACCACCACGAACAGGCCGAGACCAATGGTGTCGAATAAAAACAGGGTTTTATTCAACCTGAAAATATACTTTTTGAGAAAGATGAACGATAGCAAAGCCACCCCTGTAACTATCAGGTAAGAGCTATTTAGCATCCAAAATGGCATCACTCCTAACAGTAAGTCGCGCGTGGTACCACCACCAATAGCCGTGACCAGTCCTACGACGTACGCTCCAAACCAATCGAACTCTTTTTCGGCAGCCAACCTGATTCCGCTCATGGCAAATGCAAAAGTTCCAATATGGTCAAGGAGTATGACAAAATTCTCTCTAATATAATCTGATACGAATTCAAATAATAGTCCAAGCATATGACATCAATTTATGGTCTGTAACCCGTTTACTAATTTCCATCGATTATCAATGCAAAGATAAGCCTTCCATGATGAACTTTACAAAAAAAGAAAAAGAAAGTAGATTGATGCTATATCATGTTGTTTTTGGAAGTATTAGGCAGTATCTTGAAAAAGTAAGTCAGGTTAAACACCCAAGTTGGATGATGAACAAATTAATTGAGTGCACTCGCGAAACCGGGGTTGGTCACACTTTACTTAGCAAGCTACAAAGAAAATCAACAAATTTGTTCGCAATTTTGTGAACAATTAGATATAATTCTTATATTTGAATTAGGTAACATGAAAGTCTATGGATACAATACAAGGAATTAATCCCCAAATGATTGCTAACAATATCGATCCTTCCGTACCTGTTCACCCGGGACCGGTCATTAAAGATGAAATCGAGTTCAGGGGTATCAGTCAACGGCAACTTGCCAAGCAAATGGGAATCTCTTATTCGCAGTTCAACGAAATCCTCAACGGTAAGCGCCCACTCTCTACTGAAACGGCTCTCTTGTTAGAAGCAACGTTGGGTATTGACGCTGCTCCACTAATGAATATGCAAACCGATTATAACCTACAGGTAGCTAAAAACAATCAATCGTTTTCAAGGCGACTTAAGCAAGTGCGCGAAACATGCGCCTCGCTTTAGACTTTCAGATAATTACCAAAATAGTTATTTTGTGCGCTTAATCCACTCGTCGGCGATGGTGGCTTCATAGCCCATCTTTTTTGCCTGCAGGAAATCCTCGCGGGCCGCCATCTTATCAAACTGCTCCAAGCGCAAACGGCCACGCAACACGTAGTAGTAGGGATTGTCCTTTTGTGAACTCCACGCCGCTTGCAGGTCGGCGGCCGCCCGTGAAAGCCGGCCGGTGTTCAAGTAACACTCCGCCCGATTCATGTAAAAAATGGGGTTCGGATCCGGCACGGTTTTCAACAGGTGGGTGTAAATCTCACCGGCGGCCTCCCAGTTGTCGTCCAGCTTAAAGAGTAGCGACTCGCACAACTTCGTGTACATATTATCGGGGTCGATTGCTTTCGCGGCGTTAAAATCGGCCTCAGCGCTCGTGCGGTCGCTCTTGTCCAGGAACAGCAAACCCCGACGGTAATAGGCCTCCACGTCTTCCGGGTGGTGGCGAATGATGGCATCGTAATCCTCCATCGCCTCATCGAAACGGTCCATATCGCATAACAGCGAGGCACGTTGATGGAGCACCACCTCGGGCATCGGGTTATTCCCCAAGGAGGCGGTGAACGATATGTACGCGTCATCAAGCAGTCCCAATTGCCGCTGCAAGATCCCCAAGTTCAGCAGCAGCACGGGGTTGTGCTCGTTCGCGGGCTCCATCGCCATAGCCCGCTGCAAGGCGTAAGCCGCGCTATCCAGCTTGTTCGCCTCGATATAGTCGGCCGATTGGCTAACCCACCCCATGTAATCGGGCGTTTGCGCCACCAACACAAGCGAGTAAAGGGATAGAAGCAGCGTAAGTAAAGTTTTCATTTCATTCGTTGACTGATTCTCCCTGCAAAAGTACATGAAAAAACAGCTTTTCGCAAGTGTATGATACAATCACTGAACCCGCTAAAACTCGGAGTTGAAGTGGAAGCGGATGTTCTTGAAATCCTGTTGCGCCATCATCAAGATATAGTTTGATTCCGCGAGGAAGACATCCCGCCCCTCCTTATCGAGTGCCATGTACTGGTGCTTTCGCTGCTTGAACTCCGCCAGTTGCGCCGCATCGTCGCTCTCGATCCAGCAAGCTTTATAGAGGTTGATCGGCTCCCAGCGGCACTGCGCACCGTACTCGTGCAACAACCGGTACTCGATTACGTCGAACTGGAGCTGACCGACCGTTCCAATCACCTTCCTGCCGTTAAACTGGTTGGTGAACAGCTGGGCAACGCCCTCGTCCATCAACTGTTCCACCCCCTTGTGCAGCTGCTTCGACTTCATGGGATCGGCGTTCTCGATGTACTTGAACATCTCGGGCGAGAAGCTGGGTAACCCCTTGAAGTGCAACAACTCTCCCGAGGTAAGCGTGTCGCCAATCTTGAAGTTGCCGTTATCGGGCAACCCCACGATATCGCCCGCGAACGCCTCGTCCAGGATCTCCTTTTTTTGCGCCATGAAGGCGGTCGGCGACGAGAACCTCATCGTGCGGTCAAGTCGCGCGTGCCGGTAGTTCACGTTCCGCTCGAACTTGCCGGAGCAGACCTTCAAGAAAGCAATGCGTGAACGGTGATTGGGATCCATATTCGCGTGAATCTTAAAGATAAAGCCGCTGAACTCCTCCTCGTAAGGGTCTACCGTGCGCTCGATGGCCTGCACGGGACGAGGCGAAGGGGCGATCTCGAGGAAGCAGTCCAGCAACTCCTTTACCCCGAAGTTATTCAACGCGGAGCCGAAGAAGACCGGTGCCAACCTGCCCGCGAGGTACTCCTCGCGATCGAACGCGGGGTACACCCCGGTGATTAACTCCAAGTCGTCGCGTAACCTCTTCGCTAGCGCACCGCCAATATGCTGTTCCAGCTCCGGCCCGTTCACATCCAGCCGAATCGACTCGGTGACCCGCTGCTTGCTCGGCTGATAGAGATCCAGGCTATCGCGGTAAAGGTTATACACCCCCTTGAATCGCTCCCCCATATCGATGGGCCAGCTCAACGGGCGAACGGAAATCTTCAACTCCTCCTCCAGCTCATCGAGGATTTCAAACGGATCGCGCCCCTCGCGGTCCAGCTTGTTCACGAATATCATCACCGGGGTGTGGCGCATCCTGCAAACCTCCATCAGCTTGCGGGTCTGGGTCTCCACCCCTTTCGCCACGTCCACCACCACGATCACGCTATCCACCGCCGTGAGGGTACGGTAGGTATCCTCGGCGAAATCCTGGTGACCGGGCGTGTCCAATATATTTATCTTATAGTCGTTATACCCGAATCCCATCACCGAAGTGGCGACCGATATACCGCGCTGTTTCTCGATCTCCATCCAGTCTGACGTGGCCGTCTTCCTGATCTTGTTCGATTTCACGGCACCCGCCACGTGAATGGCACCACCAAAGAGCAACAGCTTCTCGGTGAGCGTGGTCTTTCCCGCGTCAGGGTGGCTAATCACGGCGAACGTGCGTCGCCGCCGAATCTCTTCTTTTTCTGTCATCTATTTCTATCTTGTCTTCCTTGTAGTTCCTTTTACTTCCGTTCGTTCTGCCCTTTATGCTTCCTATTATTTTCCGCACCTTTTAATCGCTTGAATGCAGCGCTCCAGCGCATCCTCCCAGGTGGGGATAACCACGTTGAACGCCGCCCGGACCTTGGCGTGATCCAGCACGCTATACGCGGGACGTACCGCGGCCCCACCGTACTCTTCCGATGAAATGGGCAACAACTCGCACCCTGTTAGCCCGGCCAGTCGCCGGATCGATCGGGCAAAGTCGAACCACGTGACCGCCCCCACGTTAGAGAAGTGATACAGCCCTGTTTTCCACGTCTGTTCCTCCTCCGCGCGTTGCAGGATGTAGAGGATCATCTCCGCCAAGTCGACCGCGTAGGTAGGGCTTCCCGTTTGGTCGTTCACCACGGCAAGGCTCTCCCGCTCACCCATAAGGCGAATCATCGTCTTCACGAAGTTGGAGCCGAATTCCGAAAAAAGCCAAGCGGTGCGCAGGATGATCCAATCGCCCCCCACCGCTTGCAGGGCCTCCTCCCCTTTCAGCTTCGATGCACCGTAAACCGACAGCGGCCCCGGAATCATCGCCTCCGTGTAAGGGACATCCGAGCGGCCGTCGAACACGAAATCGGTCGACAGGTGAATCAACCTCACGGCGTGCTCCCTAGCCACCAAGGCCAGGTTTCGCACCGCCCCCTCGTTCACGGCAAACGCACGCTCGGACTCCGCCTCGGCCTTGTCCACCGCCGTGTAGGCCGCCCCGTTCACGATGTACTGAATATGATAACGGGTCACGTAGTCATCTACCTGATCAATATCGGTAATATCCAGGCTATCCACGTCCGTGAAAAAAAAGCGGAAGGGGAGGTTCACCCGCTCGCTCACGCTCTTCAACGCACACCCCAGCTGACCGTACGCGCCGGTTACCAGCACGTTCTTCTGCACCAACCCGTAAAAGACCGGTCGGGGGAGAACAACCTGATCAGTTCCCCCCAGGTGCTTGCTCATACCCGTGAAAATAGCCATACCTCCTTGTTATTGAACAGTGTTATATTTCTCCGAAAGCTGGTACTCCGCGATATTGTCTCGTGTAGGTCGTACTGACAAAATATTGTAATTTAGCCACAAAATTACAACATTATGCCCAAGAACCGTGCCATCGGGCGAATATTTTTCCTTTGCCGATGGTGTGATACCACGACATTACCACCGCGTTTGCCCTCATTTTACAGTTTTTTCGGCTATTTTTGTAGCCACAAAAGACAAAGGGATGGTTACATTGCATATCATTGAGTCGGGTTACTTCCTCGGCGATGGCGGGGTGATGTTTGGATCGGCTCCCAAAAGGTACTGGTCGGCCAAGTACCCGGTAGACGATCACAACATGTGCGCGATGGCGCTCCGTTGCTTATTTATCGATACCGGTGATCGACGGATCCTCGTGGACGCGGGGATAGGCAATAAGCACGACAACCGGTTGAAGTTTTACCACCCCTACGACCAGAAAGATATCGCACAGGCGATCCGCGAGATAGGATACGCACCGGAAGAGGTGACCGACGTGATCTTGACGCACCTGCATTTTGACCACTGCGGCGGTAGCACCGTGCTAAACACGAAGGGAAAAGCGGTGCCCACCTACCCCAACGCTACCTACTGGGTGAGCCTGGATCAATGGGAGAACTACCGAAACCCCATGCTCTTCGAAAAAGGGTCGTTCTTCGCCGACAACATCGAGCCCGTTCACGATGCAGGGCAATTGCAACTCGTGGAGGGAGACACCCGAATAGACGAACATATCTGTCTGGAGTTGTACGATGGCCACTCACCCGGGCAGATCGTGGTGCTTATTGATACCCAACAGGGTGACTACGCGTTCCCGGGCGATGTGGTCCCAACGTCGCTCAACCTGTCGTTAAGTTGGGTTTCGGCCTACGATAACAGCGCGGCTATCGCCATGGAAGAGAAAAAGCGGTTCCTGGACAAGGCGAAAGTCGACCAACGAACGCTGATCTTCTGCCATGACGCGTACACGGTATCGGCGAAACTGTAAAACAATAACAGCAAATTCAAATCATAGTCTATAAGAATTTCTCAATTTCAGCAACAATTTGCTGCCAGTCCAGCAATTTCCCGGTGCCAATATCGCCGCAAGCCAGCTCGCCGGATGCCGTTCCAAAGAGGTGATAGCCGTGTTTTTTCAGCTTTTGGATATTTTCTTGCACAATGCTGTTTTCATACATCGCCGTGTTCATGGCGGGGAAAATCAACACCGGGCTTTTTGTCGCCATTACAGTCGTGCTGAGCATATCATCGGCTATGCCATTGGCAATTTTACCGATTATATTGGCTGTTGCCGGAACGATGACAAACAGGTCTGCCTCTTTTGCCAGGCTAACGTGTTTCGTGTCCCATTTTGCTACCGGGTCAAACATTTCTGTCACCACGGCATTGCGCGACATGGTTTGGAAGGTAAGGGGTGTAACAAACTGTTGAGCGGCTTTCGTCATGATTACCTTCACGTTGTAGCCATCTTTTCTTAGTTGATTGACCACTTCAACAGCTTTGTAACACGCTATTCCACCCGATACGCCAATCACCACGGTTTTTTTCGCGTTGGTTTCGCGGGGTTGCCCCGGCGTGATTTCTTCTCTTTGTAAATGACTGTTAGTATTCATAATCCAATAATCTTCAAATTAATTTCTTAACTTTCGCTTGTAACTGTTTAATAGCTTTCAGGCTCGACTTGCGTAAATTTCGTGACCCATCTACTACTTGATTGCTAAAAGGAAAATACCTCGCTTGCGCTCAAACAGCTTTCCTTTTTTAACGCAATCTTCGCTGGATGTGTTCCCACGAAAGTTTACGAGGTCTTCGCCCTGAAAGCTCAAACAGTAAACAACATGCGAAAGTTAAGTTAATTTTTCAGCATACTGTCAATAATCAGTTTTGCAATTTCAGACTTACCCACTGCCCGGGCAATTATCTTCTTTCCTTTCACCAAAATAGCATGATGATTGGTTTCGCCGATCGCTGAAGCTTCATTCGCCACGACCAAATCGCACCTGTTTTTTTCTGCCAATTCGTTGGCAACATGCAGCAGTTCGGTTTCATCCACGTTTACAAGCAGCTTAAATCCCACTAAAAAGGTATTCGGGTTGTTCTTTTTTATCAACGGGATGACTTTTTTCGTTCGTTTAAGTCCAATGAGAATATCCTCGTCCGATGAAATTTTTTCGCCCGTAGCATGTCGTGATCGTGGGTTTTTTAATAGATGACGCACCTCTTCACCCGTGAAACCATCGGGATGTTGTAGCGCTTCAATTTCCCGTGCAAGCTTAGCATGGCTAACCGAGTAGCTAAATGTAAAATCAGAAATCGCCATGGAATGGATAAAATAATCCAGTGCCACTTCTTTCGTCAGCTTGTCCACCGCTTGAAACACGCTTTCAGCATCCGTTACAGGAATAAAACTGACTTTCTTTTTATTATTTTCAGCTAACTCTTTGATAATCGCATTTTTGGTGTGGATGTAGTGAACGTGAAAATCGGCAACAGATGGCGTGTTGAACTTGCTGAGCACAGCTTCCAAGCAGTGCCATCCCAACGAACCCGTGCTGATATTCGTGATTTCGCGCACTCCATCCATGCTTTCAGAAGTTCCCCCGGCTGTAATGGCAATATTTATCACAGTTAGCCTGCTTTTAGCTCTAAAAGAAATGGTCAGAAAAACGAATCAACAGTTTGTCCGGCAGTTTCAGTGATTTTTCTCAAAACCCGGTTGTTGTCGCCCAATAAAAGCACGCTCGGCTTATAATTCGCTGCCTCTTCAGGTGTCATATGCGCGTAAGCCATGATGATGACTGTATCGCCGGGTTGTACCAGTCGAGCAGCGGCACCGTTGAGGCAGATTGTTCCGCTTCCGCGCTTTCCCTCTATCACGTAGGTTTCAAAGCGTGCACCGTTGTTATTATTGACAACCTGCACTTTTTCGTGTACGACAATTCCGGCTGTATCCATCAAATCACGGTCGATGGTGATACTTCCGGTGTAATTCAAGTTGGCCTCGGTCACCGTTGCCCGATGCAACTTCGATTTTAGTATCGTTAAATACATAGACTTTTCTAATTGTTCTATAAAAAGGTAATATTAAGCCACCACGTGTCTTACATTTGTTCGTGAACACATTTTCTTCGTGCTTCGATCTTCCAACTTTATTCCTCTCTCAAGATTCGATTGTCAATCAGCCGGGTTTTACCAAACTTCACGGCGACCGCCGCGAGTGCCCGATGTTCAACTTTCTTGATTTCTGTCAGACCAGGAAAATCGTAAATACTCACGTAATCAATCTCGGCCAGTGGCATTTCTTTTATCTTGCCGGCAATAATGGAAACGAGCTTCTCAACCGCTGTTTCGCCTGCCAAAAACGCTTTTTCGCCCTCTGCAAGGGCTTGATTAAGGATTGTAGCCTGTTTCCTTTCCTCCTCGTTAAGGTAGGTATTTCTTGAACTCATGGCCAGCCCGTCCTCTTCACGCGCGATTGGACAAACCACCAATTCGATATCTTGATGCGTATCACGCACCATTTTCATCAGGACGGCAGCTTGTTGAGCATCTTTTTGCCCAAAGTAGGCCTTGTCGGGTTTCACGATGTTAAAAAGCATATTCACCACCGTGGTCACGCCTTTAAAATGGGTAGGACGCGAAGCCCCGCAAAGAACGCGTGTAATATTGCCTTCCACTTCCACGAAAGTAGCACTGCCTTCCGGGTACATTTCCGTTACCGAAGGATGAAAAACCACATCGCCACCGGCAGCAACAGCAAGCTTTGCGTCACGCTCAATGTCACGGGGATAGGTCTCGTAATCCTCGTTAGGGCCAAACTGTGTAGGGTTTACAAAGTCGCTTACAACTACCACGTCGTTCTCAGCATTGGCACATCTGATAAGCGACAGATGTCCTTCGTGCAGAAACCCCATGGTTGGAACCAATCCAACGGTTTTGTTTTTCGCACGTTGAGCTTTCAAGTAGTTCCGAAGTTCGGAAATCGTTGTTATGATCATTGCTCTTGTTACTTATAGGTATACTCCTCAGAGGGGAATTCACCGTTTTGCACTTCGTGGATGTAATCTTTTACAGCAGAAGTGATAATGCTGTTCAGGTCGGCGTATTGTTTTACAAATTTCGGAACGAAATCGCTGTACATCCCCAGCATATCTTGCAGCACCAATACTTGTCCGTCACAGAATTTCCCGGCACCAATACCGATGGTCGGGATGTAAAGCTGTTCAGAAATCTCTTTCGCCAGTTTTTCGGGTATCCCTTCCAGCACGATAGAGAAAACACCTGCCTCTTGCAACGCTAACGCATCATCTAAAATTCGTTTTGCATTCTCTTCATCGCGACCCTGCACTTTGAAACCGCCAAAAGCATTTACCGACTGCGGTGTAAGTCCCAAGTGCCCCATCACGGGCATTTGAGCATCAATTATGGCTTTCACTTGGTTGATAATGTTGCGTCCACCTTCCAATTTTACCGCTTCGGCGCCACCTTCTTTTACTATTCGCCCGGCATTTCTAACCGTATCTTCTACCGAAACGTGGTAAGAAAGGAAAGGCATATCGCTCACTATCAGGGCATTCGCATTGGCATTTGCATTGGCTTGAACCACCATTTTGGTGTGGTAAATAATATCATCCACCGTAACGGGCAGCGTTGAGTCATGTCCTTGCATGGTCATTGCCAACGAGTCACCAATGAGAATGGAATCGACCCCGGCGTCAATAACCAGCTTAGCCATTGAATAATCGTAAGCCGTGAGCATGGTAATTTTTCTACCCTCGTTTTTGAATTCTTGATACGTTTTTACCGTTACTTTCTTTTTCATACGATTATTTTATTTTTATATTTCAGTTTATGGAACCTTTGATGATTAAAATAATCATGTCGGTTTCATTTTATCGATTTTTATTATTCATCAAAAATATTTTTTAGACGGAAATCGTCAATCATATGCATCGTCTCTTTGCCTAAAACCTTATACACTTCGGTTAATCGCGGCAACTCTTTTGCAAGAATTTCAAGGTGTTTTTTTACCGTTTGGACGTCGCCACGCTTGATAGGCCCGGTCAAAGCCTCTTTGGGCCCCTTTCCTTCCAAATTCTGCAACACGCTTGCCATCAACGTATTTGTTGCCGGGCTCAGAACGTGGTTTGAAATTCCAGCCAGTTCGAAAAGCTGGTTGGATGCATGCACCAATGTGACCAAATAATTTGAAATCATGCAGGCACCCGCGTGATACGCCGCTTTTTGTTCCTTTTTAATTTCTGCAAATGTAAGGCTTTTATCTTCAAAAACCTGCTTTATTCCTAACAAGTCATCTGGCTCACCTTCCAAAAAGAACGTTGTATTGCCCAGCATTTTCACGGCTTGCTCAACCGTGCTGAAAGCCAACAGTGGATGTACAGAACAGGTTTCATGTCCTTGTTTTTTAAGCGAAATCAGCACGTCGGATGTTTTTAGCCCACTCGCGTGTATAAAGGTCTTTTTCTCGTGAATGTTTAATTCGGCAATCTGATTAGCCACGCTTTCTATCGCGTCGTCGTTGGTGGTAATCCAGATAAATCGACTTTCGTTTACCATGTTTTCAAGCCGGGTGTAAGCCCTGGAAGAGGTAAGCAAGGCGGCTGTTTCAGCACTTTTAAATGTTCTACTAAAATACCCGCGGATAGCTATCCCGTTCTCTTTGAAAAAAACGCCCAAAGAAATTCCCACATTTCCGGCACCGACAAATGAAGTCATTTTTTCAATCCCTTATTATTTAAATCTATCGTTCTGTGAAATGATAAAGTGTAAGTTCAAATAGCAAAAGCAACACCAAGTAAACAAGATAGAAGGTGCCACCCGCTATCTTTAGGGCAAAAGTCATACTTTTACCCCTCCCAACAGCTTTCCACTATTATTCCGCTCTCTGTCTTTACGGTAACATGTAAGCTTTTATTCGGTGCATTGGTAAACCAACAAACCTCTATCTCATCTATGTTTGACTGAGATACAATGGCGCCACCTGCAATATCCCACTTAACTTCCCCGACCGATATCGACCCATGGCTGTCTAAAGTATAGATAGCACTATTCTTGCCCGTTTTATGCTCAACTATCCGGGGTTTTGCATTGGTCAGTCTTTCATACAGGTAGTTTATGGTCGTTTCAAGTACTATTCGCGTGTTATCATTGGGACTATCGTCACCATTTAGGTGCAGGTCATGCTTCAAGTTGCTGAAAGCATGAAGTTTACAGGGTAAATTCACCTCTTGCATTCGCTCTTCAATGGCTGCACTGCCGTATATTTTGATAAAGCTGCTTCCAATATTATGTATCAGATCTCCCGTGATACCCTCAAAAGGCATACCTGAGTGAAAGGGTACCACGTCATCATCCGTCCCGTGAAACAAAAGCATATTCACGTTATCATCGTGATCTATCAACTCCAAATCAGTGATAGCTCCCGATAAACTAACCACCCCTTTTGTTTGGGTATTTAACGGGATAGGGCCCAAATCATCCCTGAAAAGATTAGCACCCGTGGATGTGTAAACCTCGTGTTGTTCCATGATGGCGGCGGTCAGCGCGGTTACCGCTCCCGCGCTATGTCCCATGTAAAACACCGCTGTAGTGTCAATCCCGTAACGATGGGCATTGTCGATCAAAAAGCGTGTGGCGCTTCTGTAATCTTGCACGGCACGGTAAATAGTTCTCTCAACAATGGCAGGCTCGAGAAAAGAACCTCCCAACCTGTAATTGATGGATGCCACCAAGTAACCCTGACCGGCAAAAACGTTTGCCAACATTTTCATAAGAGAACCCTGTTTGTCACCAAACAAAAAAGCGCCACCGTGTGCCATGACGATTAAAGGACGTTTTGCTACAACATCGTTTTTAGGTTGATAGAGGTCTAATTTCAAATCGATGGGTACTACGTCTTTCTCAAGGATAGGGTTTCCTAATATTTCGGTTATTAGTTTATTAAAGTCAGAAGTGGAGGTATATGGAGATGAAGGTCCGGTGTAAAACCCTTTCCGGTTATCGTAAATAATATCTTCTTGTATAGCCACTTGACTGTTAGGGAGCGCCTGTAAATAGCGTGGGAAAATGTTTGTTTTTATGGTAACACTCTTCCAAGGTGCTTCAATTTTTAATAACGGGTACGCCTTATCAGGCAAGTTACTTTCCGGGAATGTTACAAACAGGTCATCGCTCCCTGTTTTAAATAGCGCGATGGTACGGTTGTTTTCCACTGAAACCAAGCGACCTCCATCAAAGGTAACGGCGACAGAGTCGCAAGAGCTTCCCTTATCTATAAAGCAATAAGCCGAAGAGAATGCCTTTCCGCTTGATCTGTTCACTTGAAGGTAAAAGACTTCAGACGAAGTGTTTACCTGATATAAACCTTCCATTCCAACCTCTGAGATATCAGAAATATCTGAAAGCTCAAGAATTTCATCCTGGTTTTCGCATCCCGTGATAAGGATCACGAAAGCCCACAACATCAATAAAACAATATTAAAGGGTAATCTATTCATCAATGTTTCAGGTTTAAATGGTTAGTCTTAGACTTTTAAAAAACAGACTCTGGTTATCGGGGTGGTTCTGGATATTCCGGCGATAGCCACCCACCGATTCCGATGATAAGCACCCAACTGCTTAATAATCACTTTGACAAAAGTAGATGAAAATCACCCAATTTCCAAGCGTCTATAATAAAAATTGGAAGAGGATTAATAGAAGAAAGTTATTGTTGTTAACTTTCGTGAGAAAGACAGTTGAACCTATGAGATAAAAAAAGAGCCGCCCCATTCTGAGACAGCCCCTTTTTAGGATGAGCCTGTGTGGATGTACCTTATTTGGAGGTAACCTCCTTGAGCTTCTCGATGAGCTGCTCACCCCTCAAGTTTTTAGCCAGTATATTGCCCTCTTTATCCAGGAGCACGATAAAGGGAATGCCCGAGAACTGGTACAGCTTCATGACCTCTTTCCCGGCTTCAGGTGCCAGCACCTGATCCCAAGGCATTTTTTCCTCGTCCAGCGCCTTTAACCAGTCCGCTTCCTTGCTATCGATTGACACGTTAAAGAACGAGACCCCTTTGCCCGAGAACTGCTCGTACGCCTTCTTCATGTTGGGCATCTCTTTCCGACAGGGACCACACCATGATGCCCAGAAGTCGATAACCAGGTAGTTGCCTTTAAAATCTTGCGGACCCATCGTTTTCTGCTTGTCGGGGGTCGGGTAAGCAAACTCGGGTGCCGGTTGACCCAATGCTACCCGTTCGGTCTGCAATTTCTTCTCTTCCCGTTCGGTCTTAAAGGCTACCAGGGGAGCGTAGTTGGGATTCTTCGCTTCGAGTTTGCCCAACACCTCCTCTACCAGCGGCTGGTCGTCGCTGCTTCTCAACCCGGGCAGAATAGTCAAAACACTGTTCCTGTCGGCATAATGCTTCGCTAAAAAGCGGCTGCGCGCCATCCGATCTTCATTCAAAGCCCCGAAGAGGGAGGTAAACGCCTCTTGCCGCTTAAGCGGATCTATATCTATCTTATGCAGGTTTTGAGAGATCGCGATCATCTGTTGGTAATAACGATAGTCGTCCCAGTTCACGAGGTTCATCAACTCATTGTTGGGACCACCATAGATATGCACGTAAGGCGGGTTTTTAATTTTCACCTTGGCGGTATCCATACCCCTAAAGTCAATCACCAGGTCTTCATCCTCGGCCCAAAAGTTCACGGCTTGCCATTTTTGACAGTCGAGCGTGTACATACCAGGCTCTTCAACGAGCAGTTGAATGCTATAGGTACCATCTTCATTCACCTTGCAGGAGTCGACCACCACCTTGTCAAATTGGTCACGCTTGATTACCTCGATATTGAACTTGTTGTCGGGGAACTCCACCTTCCCCTGGATAGTAATCGTCTGCTTCTGCCCGGAGGGTGTACACATGCTCAAGAGCACCATGCAGACTAATAAAAAAATCATTTGCCTTTTCATCACCTTTGTTTGTTGTTTTTTTGTTTGTTTGAACTATTGTTTGCTAACCCCGTCACTTTTTATACATCAGATCGACGATATGGTTGAAGCCCGAGTAGACGGTTCCCTGTTCGGTGATCGCGCCCGTCATCTCGTTAAACTTGAACTTGTAGACTTTCCCGGATCCCCCGCCGTTTGTTGTGACGAACAGTATTTTACCGTTATATTGGGCATCGTCTTTATTAACATAGACCATTAAGCCAGAGATCTTCTCGCTGCCCGTAACGTTGAAAACGTGGGTCTCGGCCTCTCTCCCGAACCGGTAGCAATAGAGATCGCTGTCGGTCGCGTAGAACATGAAGTCGCCCCGAGTGCCAAACGCGTAGGCGTTGGCATCGCGTATACCGGTTAACGCGCTGATGTCGCTGCACTCGAGCGGAACCGGTTCAGCCGACTTGAAGTCCACCCTAAAGAGGTAGGGAGATAGCTGCCCGTTCTCATCCTCTTTGTTAAAGATGGCACAGGTGCTCCCATCTTTGCCCTCATCCAGGGTTACAAACTGAAAGGCGGGATCGATCTTGCCGGGGTTAAACAGTTCGGAAGTTGAACTAGGAACGTTTAGCGCACCCCAGAGACGAATGTTCATGAACCTATTTTTCTGTTGGTCGAAGAAAACCGCCCGTGTTCCCGGACTGTTCCCGGCGTTGGTAACGCCCGCCAGCACGGGTGCCACTTTGTAATCATCGCCCGCGAGAGTAGTACTGTTGAACATGGCACCTCCCCAAGCCATCATGTAAGCCACGTAATATATTTTCCCATCGTTTACGATCGTTTCAAATCCCCCGTTGGCATCGGTAAAGTGATAAGCCTGCGGGGCTAGTGTCGTAGGAGTACCGACCGTCTGGTTGAAGAGCGACAGGTATGTAGCCTCCTTCAGCTTGTAGGTACCGGGGTCTAACACGTAACCCCCATCATCGGCAAATATATACAGGTTCTTCCGGGTGTTGTGCGGACAGTTGCCGAAGAAGCGTCCCTTTTCAATCTTCTTCCCACCGTTAACGGCAGAGAAATGGTTTTTCACTACCCTACCGTCGCCGCCCACTACAATGTCTTCATCCCGAATAAAGCCAATATCGCCCTTGCCGGAAGCATCCACATCGAGTACTGCCAACCCATTGAGGGGGGAGATAATGAAATGAAACAGGTGGCTGGTTGTCGCACCGGTTTTTTTGTTGGAGACGGTAAAGACCGCCCAATACTCGGTGGGGGGTTCCGCTATTTTGTACTCCAGGTTCAGCGATGTGCCTATCACCTCGGGTTGCTTGTAGTCGCCATAGGTTCCCTCCGGTGTTTTGTTGTACCGCTTCCACTCGTAGCTGTAATCGCCTTCGCTGGTACCCTCGGCGAACCTCATCACGGGCTGCAACTTAACCAGCTCATTTTCGAGGCAAAACAGGGTATTATTCCTGTCGGTAACACCGGGAATAGCCTCGATAACCGGCTCGCCGATATTGTCTAAATAGTCGTAATTCCCTTTATCCTGGTAACACCCGGTCAAGGTGGCGGCGATAAAAATCGCTACACCGATCAGCGCTGTTGTTAGTTTATTCGTCATATCGTTCAAAAATTAACTTCCAAACCTCATGGGGCTTCCATCATCATCCAATCTGGGGTTCTTGACCAACTCCTCGTTCAACAACCTCTTCAGGCTCTGGTAATAATCTGCCCGGTAGGCCGACAGGTCGAGGGTACCGATCATCTCGTACACGAACTTGTACTTTGCCTGCGTACATGGACCCAACGCCCAGTTCGCCGCCCAGCCGGTTGGGTCTCTCCACTGCATGGGAAACCCTATCATCACCTTAACTTCTAACGAGTTGTGGATACCACCACCCTCAAAATCGTCGCTGGGCAATATCCTAAAATCGATTAACAGCGGGTCAAACGTGAGGTGCTCTTTGTACACTGTACAGTTCACCACCGTGTCGACCCTCCCCGCTTCCAGGATCACCTCATCGGGCATATCGAAGTGGACCCCCTTTTTGGCGGTCTGCTTCTCTCCATACCCGATCTTGATAACCCGATCCTTATCCGATAGGACCGATTGGGCCCTTAGTAAGATGGAAAACGTTTTTTCGGTCATCTCCTCATCCTGCACGAAAACCCCATCCCCCTCTTCCGCCAAGATATTCACCAAATCGGGACCGTGATATACCTCGATAGCATCCTCCTTACAGGAGATTGTCGACAGCAAGATGGAAGCAAAAATAACTATGTAGAATACCTGTTTCATCTTTTCAATATTTTCTTGGCTTATACATTCAATGTGCCCGGGTTTATTAAAGGTTGTGATCGCCTTTACTTTATAGCCCATTATCCTAATTTATTCTCTTTTCCCTAAATCAATCTCCAGATCCGGCATCGGGAAGACGTAGTTGGCATTGGCATGCTGCTTGTCGATATTAGGTGTACCTATGCGCTTGTGGTAAAAGTAGAGCTGCCCTTCGCCCACGAATTCGCGGTAATACTCCCGGGTGAGTTCCTCTTGCAGCTTTTCTCCGCTATCAATGCCTTTTATCGGTTCGAGCCCCCTTCCACTCCGAAGCTTGTTCAGCGACGAAACGGCTGCGGCCAAATCACTCTCCTTTAAGCACTCTGCCTCAATATAGTACATCTCAGACACCCTGATGACCGGCATCCTATCGCGCTTGGGTTTTACTGTTCCCACGCCGGCAATATATTCGTTGTCCATCTGCCAAAACTTGGAGAGCACGTTCGATGCACCGCTGTAAGTCTCGTAAATGGCTTTTCTAAAATCGTCGGGCTCGTACAGGGAGTTGGGATCAATCCTCACGGTACGTGGTTTGGTGAACTCCCGGAAGCAGCCCTTGATATACTCGTTCAGCAGGGGAATATGCAGCGCGAAGAGGTGTTCCGACGAGAAGGTACGATCCCGCAAGTTGATATAGGTGGTGGTGAGGTCGTTGGGATCCACCCAGGGGAAGAGTGCTTTCTGCTCTTTTGCCCCTATCACCTCTCTCGCGGCCGCTAAAGCCTGCTGATGGTCCCCTTTATAGAGGGCTACCCTCGCCTTTAGCCCCAACACGGCATAGTAGTTGAGGTGAAAGTTGCGGTTGGCCAGGTAGCCGTTATCCACACCCGTCACATCGGCACCCGTGAATATGGGATCCACTTTCAGAAGCCCTAATGCTTCATCAATATCCTTAAGCGCTAACTCAAAAAAAGCGTTGGCCGTGAGCTGTGGAGAAACTACAGGTTCCGGTTCCAGCACGTACGGGATGTAAAGCGCGCTGGCGTCGGAAAAATCGTGGGGTGCGAACATGCGGAACAGCTCAAAGTGCATGAATGCCCTTAAAGCCAACGCTTCGCCGCGTATCACGCCGTAGTTGTACTCATTGAGCACCGACCCCTGAAGCTCGGTGTATTGTAACAAGGTGTTGATATTCGCGATGGCCTTGTACATGTTCGTCCAAACACCCTCTATCCTCCATTTTGAACCGGCACGCTCGTAATTGTAATCCCTGAGGTAACTGTAATCTGAGTTCGAGTAGAGGTCATCACCGTCTCCCCACTCCTGTGCCAACATCCCAATCATGCCAAAGGTTAGCTCTTTCCCGTACAGCTCGGGCTTGGAGAGCATGATATAGACCCCCGCGAGGGCGCTTTTAAACCCATCGTCGGTACTGAAGTGTACCGAGGCCTCTTCCTCCGTTTTGGGCCGCACATCCAACCAGTCGCTACAGGAACTGCTTAGCACGAAGATGGTTAGGAGTAGCGTGGTGGCAACTGTTCTACAAGCTGTTTTTATCATCTTTCCATTCATAATACTCAAAAATTAAAAGGTTGCTTGTACCGATAGGGAGAACGAACGGGCAAAGGGGTAGAGAATACCTCTTTCAATCCGCACGGTAGAGGCGTGAAATATATCGTTCATGTACAACATCACTTTCAACTGCTCCAGGTTGGCCTTTCGGATAAAGTCGTCATACCTGAAGTCGTACCCGATACTTAGGGAAGTCATCTGCAACTCCCTCACATCCTGAATGAACCGGGAGGTGGGTCGGGTAATGGGATCCGACTCGTTAAAGCGTTTAAACTTCGCCGGGACTCCCGGGGTGGTCCATCGGTCGCTCAACACCCGCTTGTCCACGTTGTATTGCATATCCACGTTCTCCACCTTGTCCACCAACGTTTGGTTGTACACCTGCCCGCCCAACCGGTAGGCAAACGAGCTGTTGAGCGAGAATCCCTTGAAGTTAAAGTTGAAACCGAAGGTACCCCTCAATTTAGGCAGCCTATTTCCGATCACCACCTGGTCCTCGGCCCTCCAGTCGTAGGTCATCTCGCCATCTCGCGTTAAGAACACCTCTCTACCCGTCACGGGGTCTATCCCGAGCGACTTCACGCCCCAGATGGCATCCATGGATTGCCCCTCCTGGTACCGCACAGACGGTTTGGCCACCTCTCCCCTGTTTTCCAGGTCGGGATTCGTGCCTCCCCCAGCCTGCTTCTCCTTGTCCCTCACTTCGTTGATCGAGGTAAGGGCATCCGATATCTTGCGTATGGTGTTTTGGTTATGCATGGCCGTCACGAAGAGGTTCAGGTAAATATTCCTACGCGTGTCCCTTATCAAACGGTAATTCAGTTTTCCTTCAAACCCCTTGTTTCGGGTCTCCCCTAAGTTCTCCGTGTAGGAGGTAAAGCCCGCGGAGGGAGGCAGGGAGACGGGAGTCAAAAGGTTTTCGGTATCCTTGATATAGTAATCAAACGACAAGCTGAGCGCGTGGAACAGGTCGAGGTCTATCCCCACGTTGTTGTCACGCGTCTTTTGCCATTGCAGGTCGTCGTTCGCCAACCCAAGCAGGTAGCTACCCACGATATTGTCATAGCTCTCGTTGAAAAACCTGTAGGTGGCGATGGCCTGATAAGAGTTAAAGTTTTGCGAGCCCGACGAGCCGGTAGATGCCCGCAGCCTCATTCGCTGTACCTGATCTTTAGCACCGCGTAAAAACGCCTCGTGGTGCACATTCCAGCCGATACCCGCCGAATGGAAGTGCCCCCACCGTTTATCGCTCCCGAATAGTGAAGAGGCATTGGCCCGGTAGGTTAAGTCAAACAGGTAGCGCTCATCATAGGAGTAGTTCGCGGAGAGCAGCGCGCTGGTCTCCCTCACGAGTGACTCCATGCCCGTTGGGGATCCCGTGATGTACTCCTTGGCGTTGGTAATGTAATCCATTTTGTTGTTGGCGAAGCCTTGGGCGGCAAACTCCACGTACTCGCGCTTATCCTCGCTGAAGCTCCACTGGGCATTGGAAAAGATCACGTGCTTGCCGATCTCTTTCGAGTAGTTGGCCGAAATATCGGCGTTGTACGAAAAGTTCTCGCCGTTACCCATGTTGTACCTGCCACGCTCGAAATACTCCTCGGAGTCGGGCTGAATATTTTTAAACATGGTGTGGTCTTTGGGATAGAAGGTCTCCCTGCCATTTTTCTGTGCGATTACCCCGAGGCGTCCCCTGAACTTCATCCCGCTAAAAGCGCTCCACTCGATGTAGAAGTTGTTGGTCACGTCGGAGTACTCGTTGCTGTTCTTGGTGTTGATGGACGCGTTGCAGAGGGGGTTGTAGATGGGATGAGTCCAATAATCCACCTGTTCGTAGTCGGCCAAAACCTCCTTGACCGTGCCATCTTCATTGTAAGGTCTCCAATAGGGGTTCAGCTTCGCGTATTCAGAAAAGGTACCGTAGGGAGAGTCGTGCGACTTGTTAAAGGTCAACGACAACCTGTTCATAAAGAGCAGTGAGCGGTGCCTGTATTGAAAATTAAAGCCCCCGGAGAGCACGTTCCTGCCAGACCCCTTCATCACACCGGCCACGTTATTATATTGAAAGTCGATACCGTAACGCACGATATCGTCACCCCCCTCGAAGTTGAGCGAATGCTTTTGCCCCACGCCTACCCGTAACGGCTGGCTGAGCCAGTAGGTGTCGACACCCCGCAGCACCTCCTTATGGTAATACTGGTACTTCTCATCGAGCGGTTGCTGGTATATCGGGTTGCGCCCCGCATCGGTATAGACACCCGCGTTTTTCTCTATCTCCAGCTTCTCGACCGCGTTGGCCAGGTTATAACTGGTGAGGTCGGGCGACTGGATATCCACGCTACCCGAGTAGGAGACCCTTAGCTTCCCCTTATCGGGAACCAACGTCTCGATAACCACGATACCGTTAGCCCCCTTTGAACCGTAGAGCGCTTTGGCAGTGGCGTCCTTGAGCAGCGTGATGGATGCCACACGGTTCATATCCATGTCCATCACCTTTTCAATCGACTGCTCGAAACCGTCCACGATAAAGAGCGGCTGGTTCGGGTTCGTACGGTACTTGTCTTTCATATCGGTGAAGCTGGACGCGCCCCGCATCTGCAGGTCGGGCATCCGGTTCGGGTCGGAACCGAAGTCCATGCTTTCCAACGCCTGAAACGATGGTTCGATGTTCTTTAAGGCATGCAAGATATTTTGGTTGCTCACCTTCTCAATATCCTCCGACTTGATCGCGGATACGGCACCGGTATAACTATCGGCCACGCGGGTGAAGATACCGGTAACCAGCACCTCCTGCAGCACTTCGGTTTCCGGCTCCAGGGTGATAAACATATTAGCGGCCGCCTCCACCTCCTGAGATTTATACCCCACGAAAGATATAATCAAGATGCAATCTTCAGGAACGGAGAGACTGAATTTGCCATCAACGTCCGTTGCCACCCCTATACCCGGGCTATCCTTTACCACAATAGTGGCCCCAATTACCGGCTCACCCTGCTCATCCACTACCGTGCCCTGTATTTGCTGATCCGCAAACAGATGCATACTACTCAAAAAGAGCAATATAGACGCTGCTATAATGCCAATTCTCCTCATATTATCTCATTTTAATGCCGCAACACCTAAGGGATCTAAGTGTTTGCCTTTCTATAAAAACTCCATACAAACAAACGCGAAGTTAGTGAAATTAATTGCATTTTGTTATAGTCAGATCAAAGAATTTCATAAATTATTACTCCTTGGACTTCAGGCGCCCATTTTTTTTAAGCGCCTGGTCCAAAATCCACTGTATTTGACCATTCACGCTGCGAAATTCGTCGGCCGCCCACTTCTCGATAGCCTCCAGGGTGTCCGAGTCCAACCGTAGACATATCATACATTTTCCAAACAACCAAGCCAATCGACCTCTTTTTTTATTACATTATGTTAAATGATAGCCACCCCGCTTTCCTCATCTGGAGAAATTAAGTTATCTTTGCGAAAATCAGCTTGGCAGGCTATTGAACTGACTGGGAAAATCAGGCCAAGAAAGCTAACGACCAACAAATTAAGCCCAATTACATATGGATACACAGGTACTACTTGTTTTCGCGATCATCATCATTGCCATCGTCTTCTTCGCGTGGGGCAAGATACGGTCAGACATCGTTGCCTTATCGGTACTTATCTCGTTGGTGTTAACCGGGATCCTCACCCCTGCAGAAGGGCTCTCCGGCTTCTCCAACTCGGTGGTAATCATGATTGTTAGTCTCTTTATCGTGGGAGGTGCCGTCTTCCAGACGGGGCTTGCCAAGATGATTAGCACCAAGATACTCTCCTTGGCGGGACAAAACGAGTTAAAGCTATTCGTTTTGGTGATGCTCGTCACCGGGGGTATCGGGGGTCTCCTGAGCAATACCGGGACGGTCGCCCTGATGCTCCCTATCGTGATCAGCCTCGCCGCCGATGCAAAAACCGACGCACGCCGCTTTCTGATGCCGATGGCCTTCGCGAGCAGCCTGGGCCTCCTCACCCTGATCAGTACCCCCCCGAACCTGATTGTGAACGACTCGCTCATCAGCGGGGGATTCAAAGGACTCTCGTTTTTCTCGTTCCTACCCGTCGGTCTCATCACCCTCTCGGTAGGTATCCTGTTGCTTTGGCCCCTAAGCAAGATATTGGTGTCGGGCAAGAACAAAGACAGATCGAAGGAAAAAAAGGACAAAACCCTCACCCAGCTCGCTTCCGAATACAAACTGGCCGATAACCTCTACCGGGTAGTTATCGGGGAGAACTCGCCCTTTATCAACCAATCGCTCCAAGAGCTGAACATCACGAGCAGATACAACCTGAGTATCGTTGAAATACGCCGGGTCGAGTCAAAGCACCGCTTTCACAAGACGGTTAACATGGCGATGGCGGGCCCTACCAGCACGTTCATGCAAGGCGACATCCTCTACGTGCTGGGAGAGTTCAATGACATCATGACCCTGGTGGAGGAGAACGGTCTCGAGCTCATCGACACGCACGAGACAGAGGGCAATGACAACGCGCTCTCGGTCTCCAAAGCCGGGGGGATGGAGTTCAGCGAGATAGGTATCGCCGAAGTGGTCCTGATGTCCACCTCCAAGCTCATCAACAAGCGGGTAAGAGAGTCCAACTTCCGCCAACTCTACAACGTGAATATCCTGGGGATACGCCGTCAGGACGGGTACATCTTGCAAGATGTTAAGGATGTGCGAATGCATTCGGGCGACGTACTGCTGGTACAAGGGAAATGGAGCGACATCGAGAAGCTGGATTTAGAAACCTCGGAGTGGGTGGTGGCAGGTCGCCCCATGGAGCAGGCGCTAAGGGTACCCCGCGACCACAAGGCCCCCATCGCCGCGACGATCCTCATCCTGATGATCCTGGCCATGATATTCAACCTGGTACCCACCGTGATCGCCACGATGGTGGCTGCCTTGCTGATGATCCTCACGGGGTGCTTCCGCAACGTGGAGTCGGCCTACAAGTCGATCAACTGGGAAAGCACCTTCCTCTTTGCCGGTATGTTTCCCCTGGCCATCGCCATGGAGAAGACCGGGGCATCGTTGCTTATCGCCGAGGGTATCGTGAACGGACTAAGCGGCTACGGTCCCACCGCGGTCATGGCGGGTATCTACCTGGCCACCTCCATTCTCACCATGTTTATCAGCAACACGGCCACGGCGGTGCTCTTTGCCCCCATCGCCTTCCAGACGGCTATCTCTATCGGGGTGAGTCCCTACCCCTTCATGTTCACGGTGACGGTCGCGGCCAGCATGTGCTTCGCCAGCCCGTTCGCGACACCGCCTAACGCGTTGGTGATGTCGGCAGGACGCTACAAGTTCATGGATTACGTGAAAGTGGGTCTCCCACTGCAACTCGTCATAGGAGTCATCATGATCTTCGTGCTACCCCTGCTCTTCCCGTTTTAACGGATGAAAAGCTGTACGGGTACGGTGCGAAAGCAACCCAAACTATTCACTAAAAAACAAATAATCGTATGAAACGAGCATGACAACTGTTCATTAAAAGCGAGTTCCATATGATACCATTAAATATAAAAGTTTTATCATATGAAAAAAAATTGTATCTATTTATTATTAATCCCGTTTATGACACTACTGGCATGCAACGACCAGCAACGCTCATCGGGCGAACCCGGGAGCATCTTTATGACTGAATATGAGACTCCGTTCGGGACTCCCCCGTTCGACCAAATTGAATTCGAAGACTTCAAACCTGCCTTTTTAGAGGGCATCGCACAGGAGGACAAGGAGATCGAAGCAATCGCCAACAACCCGGAAGCGCCCACGTTCGAGAACACGATCGTGGCGATGGACAAGACTGGTGAAGTGCTACGGCGCGTTTCACGCGTATTTTACGGCTTACGCGGTGCAGAGACGAACGACGACATCCAGGAATTGGCCAAAGAGCTATCCCCTATCCTATCAGAGCATAGCGACAACATCAACCTGAACGAGCAACTGTTCAACCGGGTGAAGACGCTACACGACGATACCACCGGCATGAACCTTACTACAGAGCAGTACCGCCTGCTCGACACCTACTACAAGGGATTCGTCCGCTCCGGAAGCCTGCTGAACGAGGAACAGAAGGAGCGGTTACGTGAGCTTAACAAGGAGCTATCGGCCCTCACCCTCCAGTTCGGAAGCAACCTGCTCGATGAGACCAATGACTTCAAGCTCATTGTCGACAACGAGGAGGATTTAGCGGGCCTCCCCGAAGGGGTAATCGCAGCTGCTGCTGAAGCGGCCAAAAGCCAAGGCGAAAAGGGCAAATGGGTGTTCGGCCTGCAAAAGCCAAGCTGGCTCCCCTTCCTTCAGTACTCCGAAAAAAGGGAACTGCGTGAAAAGCTATACAAGGCCATGTACAACCGGGGTGATAACGATAACGAGAAAGACAACAAAGAGATCATCAAGAACATTGTGAACCTCCGCGTGGAGAAGGCACAACTGTTAGGGTACGATTCACACGCCCACTTCATCCTGGAGGAGAATATGGCCAAAAACCCTGAAAACGTTTACAAGCTGCTGAACGAAGTATGGGATTACGCCCTTCCACAAGCGAAAAAAGAGGCCGCGGAACTGCAGGCACTCATCGATGCCGAAGGGGGTGACTTTAAGCTGGCCTCGTGGGACTGGTGGTACTACACCGAGAAGCTACGCCAACAGAAATACGCGCTCAACGAAGAGGAGGTGAAGCCCTACTTTAAAATGGAGAACGTGCGCGAAGGGGTCTTTGAAGTGGCCAACCGTCTGTATGGCCTGAGCTTCAAGAAGCTGGATAACGTACAAATCTATCACTCCGAAGTTGAAGCGTACGAGGTGCTGGATACCGATGGCTCTCATCTGGCCGTTTTCTACACCGACTACTTCCCACGCCCGGGCAAAAACGCGGGCGCATGGATGAGCAGCTTCCGGTCGCAACAGGTGAAAGATGGGGTAAACATCCGTCCCCTTATATATAATGTAGGTAACTTTACCCGCCCCACGGGCAACACACCCGCGTTGCTCACGCTTGACGAAGTAGAAACCCTGTTCCACGAGTTTGGTCACGCGCTGCACGGTATGCTGTCTAACGTGAACTACGTGAGCCTCTCCGGCACCAGCGTATCACGCGACTTCGTGGAGCTACCCTCGCAAATCATGGAGCACTGGGCTTTCCACCCCGAGGTACTGAAACTCTACGCCAAGCACTACGAAACCGGGGAGGTGATACCCAATGAACTGATCGAGAAGATCAACGCGGCCTCCACGTTTAACATGGGCTTCGTGACCACCGAGTTCGTGGCCGCTGCCCTGCTCGATATGGAATACCATACCCTGACCAAAACGAGCACGATTGACGTGAACGCGTTCGAGGAGCAAGCGATGAAGAAGATCGGGCTCATTGACGAGATCATCCCGCGGTACCGCAGTACCTACTTCTCCCATATCTTTAGCGGGGGCTATTCCGCTGGGTACTACGCCTACCTCTGGGCAGAGGTGCTGGATTCCGACGCGTTTCAGGCGTTCGAAGAAAACGGGATCTTCGACCAAGAGACCGCGCGCCTCTTCCGTGAGAACGTGCTCTCGAAAGGGAATTCCGATGACCCGATGGAGCTCTACAAGCGATTCCGCGGCGCCGAGCCCAACCCGATCTACCTCCTAAAAAACAGGGGATTCGTACAATAACGTTTGGAAAGACAATCCAAGAGCAACATCACCGGAAAGTTTCACGCGATGAAAACGGCTGTTTCCAGAGGGATTTGACGGTTGTTTAAACCGTGTCAATTTCAGGTCGATGAAAATTATCCGGTGGTATTGTTCTTAAAAAGATAAAAAAAACGTATCTTTGCACGCTCAAAATAGCGGGCAACCCTATTTCATTGTTTGTGAAGCCCGTAAAAGCGATAATTGTACATAAAAAGTAATATTGACATGCAAAACAAAGGATTTATCAAAGTTTTCACTATTATCCTTACAGCGATTTGTCTGTTTTACTTGTCATTCACCGTCGTGGGACGGCAATACAACAAGAAAGCAGAACAATACGCGAAGGGGGACTTGGCCCTGCAAAACCAATACCTCGACTCACTCTCCACCGAGAAGGTGTACCTGAACTACACGCTGAAACAGGTACGTGAGAAAGAGATCGGGTTGGGACTCGACTTGAAGGGAGGGATGAACGTGGTCCTCGAGATCGATGCATCCCAAGTGCTGACCTCCTTGGCAAACACCGACGACCCGCAATTCAACCAAGCCATGAGGGAAACGGTGATCCAAAACCGGCGGGGCAGTGCATCGGACTTCATCTCGCTGTTTCAACAGAACTACGAGGCAATTGATCCCAACGCGAGGTTGGCAAACATCTATAGCGTAACCATGCGCGACCGGATCAGCCCTACAGCAACCAATGCACAAGTAATCAGTGTTTTGCGCAACGAGCTGACCAGCGTGGCCAACAACTCTTTCAACGTGCTGGCCACCCGTATCGACCGGTTCGGGGTGGTCGCTCCCAATATTCAAAAGCTGGATCGGGCAGAACGGATTCTCGTGGAGCTGCCGGGCATCACGGAACCCGAACGGGTACGTAACCTGCTGCAGGGTAGCGCCAACCTGGAGTTCTGGAAAACCTACAACGTGAACGAGCTGAGCCTCTACTTCAACGAGTTGATTACCCGATCGAACGAGTATGCCATAGTGCAACGTGAGGCCCTGGCCGCCGCGGAAGGTGCCACTATCGATGGTGCACCTGCAGACGACATCACGTCGGAAGCCGCAACCCCTGAAGCTGATCAGGTAGATGAAGCTACCCCGGCAGATTCGATTACCCGTGAAATTGGGGAAATAATCATTACCGAAGAAGGCGAAGAGAAGCGGATCGTGATTACCAAAAACTTCATGGAGTACTTCCACGAGCCCTACTTTGCCATGGGCGGGGCATCCGGCCCCGTGGTGGGTACCGTCTCCAAGCTGGACACGGCCGATGTCAATTTCCTGCTGAACCGGTACAAGGACCTGTTCCCTGCCGATGTTCGCTTCAAGTGGGGTTTCAAGCCGGTGGATCAACGGGAAACCTACTTCCAACTGTTCGCCCTCAAGGGGGATGGTAGCAAGCGAGGCCCGGCATTAGAGGGAGACGTGGTGACCAATGCCAAGGCCGACCAAGGGCAACGCGGTTCCGCCTGGGAGGTGAGCATGACGATGAGCTCGGCGGGGGCCAGCCGTTGGGCCACCATCACCGGGGCAGAGATCGGCAAATCGATCGCCATCCTATTGGATGGCTACGTCTACTCCGCGCCCACGGTCAACGACCGTATTGAAGGCGGGCGCTCCTCCATCACCGGGAATTTCACGCCACAAGAAGCACAGGACTTGGAAAACGTACTTAAGTCGGGTAAAATGCAAGCCGGCGTTCGCATCGTTCAAGAAGACGTGGTGGGACCCTCGCTAGGGCAAGAGGCCATTCGAGACGGGTTTGTCTCCTTCATCATCGCCCTTTTGGCATTGTTCCTCTTCGTGATTATGCTCTACGGGTTCATTCCCGGCAGCGTGATCAACGGGGCGCTGCTTATCAACCTCTTCTTCACGCTGGGAACCCTCGCGGCATTCCAGGCCGTGCTCACGCTCCCCGGTATCGCCGGTATGATCCTGGCGCTGGCCATGGCGGTAGACGCGAACGTACTGATTAACGAACGGATCAAGGAGGAGCTTGCCGCGGGCAAGACCGTGCGCCGAGCAGTTGAAGATGGTTACAAGAACGCGTTCTCGGCCATCCTTGACGCTAACGCCACCAGTATCATTAGTGGTGTGGTTCTCGCCATCTTCGGTTCGGGCCCCATCCGCGGGTTCGCTGTCACCCTCGTGATCGGTATCACCGCTTCGTTTCTGACGGCGGTCTTCCTTACCCGCTTGCTCTACGAAAATCGGATGGCCAAAGGCAAGTGGCTGAACTTGACGTTCGACACCCGCTTCTCGAAGTTCATGTTCAGGAACTACCACTTCAAGTTCATCGAAAATAGCAAGTCGGTCCTCACGGGCATCGGCGTCTTTATCATCATCTGCATCATCTCGCTCTTCACGCTGGGACTGAACTCCGGGATTGACTTCACCGGAGGACGCAACTACATTGTCCGGTTTGACCAGCCCGTTAAGGTGGGCGAGGTAGAAGAGGCGGTGTCGCCCCACCTTGGGGAGTCAGCCAAGGTGATTACCATCGGCTCCAGCAACCAGGTGCGTATCACCACCAACTACATGATTGAAGAGGAGGGACAAGGCGTGGAAGAGGAGCTGCGCGGCTACCTGGCCGAGGGACTCAAGGATTTCATGACGCCCGGCAAGACCATTGACGACCATATCCAAAGCTCCACGAAGGTGGGACCCAGCATTGCTGAAGATATGATTCGCGGCGCTTTCCTCGCGCTCTTCTTCGCGCTCTTGGGAATGGGACTCTATATCCTGCTCCGATTTAGCGGCTGGGGATTCACGCTGGGTACGGTAGCCGCGTTGGCAGTGGACGCCTTCGCCGTTATCGGCCTCTACTCGCTCCTCTGGAGGATCATGCCCTTCTCGATGGAGATGGACCAGACGTTCGCCGCGGCAATTCTCACCGTGGTGGGTTACTCCATTAACGACAAGGTGGTGGTATTCGACCGCGTACGCGAGTACATGAAGCTATACCCCAAACGGGAGCTGAAGCAGCTCTTTAACGACTCGATGAACGCCACGCTGGCACGTACCATCAACACCGGCCTCAGTACCATCGTGGTAATCATCTGTATCCTCATCTTTGGTAGTGACGCGGTGCGCAGCTTCGTCTTCGCGCTCATGATCGGGGTAATCGTGGGTACCGTGACCAGCTTGTTCGTCGCTTCACCCATCGCGTACGGCGTGATGTCCCGTAAGCAAAAGAAGGAGGAGGAGAAAAAGCTGCAACGGAGATAGTAGGAAAATTGAGCCTTGCAAGTAACGGATGATCGAAGACGAAATTGCACTGTCTGACAGAGAGCGAACCCAGGCAAGGGGAATTTTATAGGGATAACAACGGGTGGTCGGCAACATGGACCACCCGTTATTTTTCTCATACCGCCCAACCATCGTTTTTCACCTGTTGTTGCATTCCAATTCAAATTGAACTCAACTTTCGCACGTAACTATTTCATTGCTTTCAAGCTTGACTGGCGCAAATTGCACAACGTAGATATTTGCTCGCCTCAGCATAGTTCAAGTAAACTTGACTCCGCCTTCGGCTTATCGCAAATATTCGTGACCCATCTACTGCTTGATTGCTAAAAGAAAAACAACTCGGCTTCGCCTCAAACAGCTTTTCTTTTTTAACGCGATCTTCGCAGGATGTGTTCCCACGAAAGTTTACGAGGTCTTCGCTTTGAAAGCTGAATTTTATTAGGAACGAGAGCATAGCTGAGTTCGCTCATGCTTTGCCGAGTGACGACATAAAAGGCAATAAATTGAAACAGTAAATAACATGCGAAAGTCAAGTAATTGAACTTGCATTTCACGTTTTCTCGCGTTAAAAAATGGAAAGAATTGACAAGTATCGGTTTTTTTCATAATTTTGCCAACCGTATACATCAAGCCACAATAGCTCAGTCGGTAGAGTAACGCATTCGTAACGCGTGGGTCGCGAGTTCGAATCTCGCTTGTGGCTCTCTTTTTTATGGAAACACATAGAGCTACACGATATGGCAGAATTAAAAGGACATGTATCACAAATCATCGGGCCGGTCGTGGACGTTCGATTTGAGCGAACAGACCCTCTTCATCAAAGGCTTCCAGCCATCAATGACGCCCTTTACGTAACCCATTCCAACGGTAACGACATCTTCTTGGAGGTACAGCAGCACATCGGCGAGAACGTTGTGCGGACGGTCGCTATGGACAGTACCGACGGCCTTAGCCGCGGGATGCCCGTTCAGCTGCTTGGGGGCCCCATCAGCGTGCCCATCGGCGACCAGATTAAAGGGCGACTGCTTAACGTGGTGGGGGAACCCATCGATGAGCTCGCCGAGTTGAGCCGTGAGGAGCAGTACCCCATCCACCGCGAAGCGCCCAAGTTTGAAGACCTCACCACCTCGCAAGAGATCCTGGTTACAGGGATCAAGGTGATCGACCTGCTCCAGCCCTACCTCAAGGGGGGTAAGATCGGGTTGTTCGGGGGTGCCGGCGTGGGTAAGACAGTAATCATTATGGAGCTGATCAACAACATCGCGAAGGGACACGATGGCTACTCCGTCTTTGCCGGTGTAGGCGAGCGAACCCGCGAAGGGAACGACCTGCTGCGCGAGATGATCGAATCGGGGGTAATCAAATACGGCGAAGAGTTTAAGAAAGGTATGGATGAGGGCAAGTGGGACCTCTCAACGGTAGACTACGACGAGTTAAAGAAATCCCAAACCACGCTGGTGTTCGGGCAGATGAACGAACCTCCTGGGGCTCGTGCTTCCGTGGGGCTTACCGGTCTCGCCGTGGCTGAATCGTTCCGGGACAGGGGCGGTAAAGGGAGTGACACGCTCCTCTTTATCGACAACATCTTCCGGTTCGTGCAAGCAGGTTCCGAGGTATCGGCACTGTTGGGGCGCATGCCCTCTGCAGTGGGTTACCAACCCACCCTCGCGTCAGAGATGGGTACACTGCAGGAGCGGATCACCTCCACCACCTACGGCTCCATCACCTCGGTTCAGGCAGTTTACGTGCCGGCGGACGACTTGACCGACCCGGCACCCGCCACCACCTTCAGCCACCTGGACGCGACCACCGTGCTGAGCCGAAAAATTGCCTCCCTGGGAATCTACCCAGCGGTGGACCCGCTGGAATCGACCTCCCGTATCCTCGATCCGCTCGTCGTGGGGGACGATCACTACCAAACGGCCACCCGTGTGAAGCAGATCTTACAACGCTACAAGGAGCTACAAGACATTATATCCATCCTGGGGATGGAAGAACTATCGGACGAAGACCGGCTCACGGTAAACCGCGCCCGAAAGGTACAACGCTTCCTCTCCCAGCCCTTCCATATGGCCGAGCAGTTCACCGGGCAACCGGGGGTGATGGTCGCGATCGAGGATACCATCAAAGGGTTCAAGATGATCCTGGATGGGGAACTCGACCACTACCCCGAAGCCTCCTTCATGAACGTGGGTGTCATCGAAGACGCGATAGCGAAGGGCGACCGGCTCATCGAACAGAGCAAACGTGGAAGCAGGGTTGCCACTTAAAACCTGGAAGCAAAACGAAACGCTGAAAAAGGGAACAAAGTTCCTCATTCGCTAACTGAACGATATGAAACTGGAAATCCTAACCCCCGAAAAGAGACTCTACCGCGATGAAGTAGAGGCCATCACCCTGCCGGGCGCGATGGGCTCGTTTCAGGTGCTAAGTAGCCATGCCCCCATGGTGGCTGCCCTCACGAAGGGAACATTGTCGTTCACGACAAAGGGCAAAACCGAGGAGATCGAGATCGAGGACGGGGTGCTCGAAGTACACGAAAACAAAGTGGTAATCTGCCTCGATGGCGTGGTATAATAAAGAGTGAAATAGGCGGTACCGATGAAGAGACTGATGATCTATTTCGTGATCTTACACACTTTCATGATCCTGTTCACGGGAGTGGGTATGTGGTGGGTCATCAACCGTTTCTTCCCGAACCTGACGATAGATACATACTGGGTTATTCCCCTTTTTTTCTTTGTCCTCGGCCTCATCTTTATCGGGCAGTTCCCCAAAGCGGTCGTCAAGGAATCACGCAAGTTGGTAAACCTCTACATGTTGATGCGCATGGTCAAGATCTTTGCCTCGCTCCTGTTCGTTTTGGTCTTCTGGTTTATCGACAAGCAAAATATCCGGAACTTCGCGATCCTATTCATTATTTTTTACCTGATGAACTTGGTTTGGGAAACGTACATCTACACCCGGATGGAGAGGTACATTAAACAACAGGATAGCCTAAAAGAGATGGCCAAGAAACTAAAGGAATCAAACAACCAATGAGAAGTGACATGATGCATATACACGCGGTACTGCTGCTGTTCACCTTGATGGTGCTGCCGGCAAAGGCTACTGCTCTACCGGGAAGCGAATCAACCAGTACTATGGCTGGCGCCGGGAACATCGAGGCTGGCGAAGCCCAGGAAGAGCTCAACGTGAAGACCTTTATCCTAGACCACCTGGCTGACGCCTACGAGTGGCAGATCTACAGCGACGGTAATCGCCACCTCACTGTCTCGCTACCCATCATCCTGCGCGGCAAGGAGTCGGGCTGGCACCTCTTCTCGTCGTCGCGCTTGAGGGACCAAGCCTCCTACCTCGGTTTCCAGATCGCCTCCGAAGGCAAGTACAAGGGGAAAATCGTGGAGAGAGACGACTCGGGACAAGAAACAAGGCCCCTTGATCTTTCCCTTACCAAGAACGCCGCATCGCTCCTCTTTGCCTCCGCGTTGCTCATCCTTATCGTGATGGGGGTAGCCCGCTCGCTGAAACGAAATCCCATGGAGGGGAAAAAGGGATTCGTCGGGCTAATGGAGATGTTCATCCTATCCATTAACGATGAGATCATCAAGCCTTCCGTAGGCCCCGAGCACCGAAAATACGCCCCCTACCTGCTAACGGTGTTCCTCTTTATCTTCACCAACAACCTGCTGGGCTTAGTCCCCATCTTCCCCGGGGGAGCTAACGTCACGGGGAACATTGCCGTGACCATGGTACTGGCCCTGGGAACCTTCTTCGTGATCAACCTCACCGGCACCAAAGAGTACTATAAGGAGATCCTGTGGCCCAACGTACCCACTTGGCTCAAAGTGCCCATCCCGCTGATGCCGGCCATTGAGCTGGTAGGCATCATTACCAAACCCTTTGCCCTGATGATCCGTCTCTTCGCGAACATCATGGCCGGCCACTCTATTATACTGGGATTATGCACCCTCATCTTCATCACCGTGTCAATGGGAACCGCCATCAACGCGTCCATGACCGCCGTTTCCCTCCTCTTCACCATTTTCATGAACTTCTTGGAGCTGCTAATCGCTTACATCCAGGCTTACGTGTTCACACTCCTGTCGGCTGTTTTCATTGGCCAGGCACGGGTACACGCCACGAGCCCGAAAAAAAGCAACGTGTAGCCAACAGCCCCCAAAGAAATTATGAAAGAATAGATATAATCGTTACCTTTGCCGGAAGTTTTTTCGGGTAAGCAGGATTGTCACCTCCAGGTTGAGGAACTGCTCTCTGTTTGGATAGTCAACGAAAGTCAATATAAAATCATTGTTTCATGGATAACTTTTCGCTCTTCGTGGTTGCATTGCTTGCCGGAGTCGTTTTAGTCGTGGGAGGCATGCTGATCGCGCTGCTTATCTCACCCCGCTCCCTTAACTTCCAGAAGGGAGAACCCTACGAGTGCGGGTTGCCTACCCACGGTACCTCCTGGATGCAGTTTAGGGTGGGTTACTACCTCTACGCCATCCTCTTTTTGATGTTCGACGTGGTAACCATCTTCCTGTTCCCATGGTCCACCGTGGTACGCGAATTAGGGATGATGGGATTCGTGAGCGTGCTGTTTTTTATCGGGATCATGAGTTTAGGCTTAGCCTACGCTTGGAAAAAAGGTGTATTGAAATGGACGTGAAAAAGATTAAAATAAAGGCCTTCCCGGCAGAAGAGTTTAAAGATAACGACTCGCTGCAAGCCTATATCGATGAGCTGAACGCGGAAGGGACCAACGTCATCATCGGAAAACTCGACGAGATGATCAACTGGGGGCGCGCCAACTCGCTCTGGCCGCTCGCGTTCGCGACCAGCTGCTGTGGCATCGAGTTCATGGCCGCCGCTGCCGCGCATTACGACCTGGCCCGGTTTGGTATGGAGGTCACGCGCAATAGTCCCCGCCAGGCCGACGTGATGATCGTGGCCGGCACCATCGTGAACAAGATGGCCCCGCTCCTTAGGCGCGTGTACGACCAGATGGCCGAGCCCAAGCACGTGGTGGCCATGGGTGCCTGCTCCATCTCGGGAGGGCCCTTTACCAACTCCTACTGCGTGATCAACGGGGTGGACAAGCTTATCCCGGTGGACGTCTACGTGCCCGGCTGCCCACCTCGTCCAGAATCGCTCTTCTACGGGCTGCTGCAACTGCAACGCAAGGTGAAGGCCGATAAGTTCATCCAAAAAAAGCGGATCGTGCGTCCCTACCGGCCCGAAACGTTGATCAACCCGAAAACAGGGGAACCGATCGACATGGAGGTATGCCTCGAGCCAACCCCCGATACAAGCATAGAGTAACTGCATATGGAGACAATCAAGAAAATTATAGCGCAAGCGGCCAGCGACGCGGTGATCGAAGAAGCACAAAGGCTCACCGTCACCGTACCGCCCAAGCAGCTGCACCCCCTGATGAAGGCACTCCATGATAACGAGGAGCTCCCGTTCGACTACCTCATCAGCCTCATCGGTATGGACTGGGGAGATAAGCTGGGCGTTATCTACCTGCTCTCCCCCTCCAAGGACCTTACCCGGGAGCTGGTCGTGATCACGGCCACCGAAGAGCGGGAAAACCCGCTGCTCTACAGCGTGACCGACCTGTACGAAACGGCCCACCTCAACGAACGGGAAGTGTACGCCATGTTCGGCATCCGCTTCATCAACAACCCCGATATGCGTCCCTTCCTGTTGGACGACACCTGGAACGGCTTCCCCCTGCGGAAAGATTACGATGCCGACCCGGCACGCAACCCGGTCACCGTGATCAGCAGCGAAGTGAGGGACGATGTGCCGCGTATCATGGAGGATGAGAACGGGAACCTGGTAGAGAGCACCACGAGGGTCTTCGAAAAAGACGACTACATCATCAACATTGGGCCGCAACACCCCTCCACCCACGGGGTGATGCACTTCAGAACCGCCCTCAACGGGGAGCTCATCAAAAAGATCGACGTGCGAAGCGGCTATATTCACCGGGGAATCGAGAAACTTTGCGAAAACCTCACCTACCCACAGATACTGCACCTGGCCGACCGGCTGGACTACCTCTCTGCCAACATCAACCGCCACGCGGTCTGCATGTGCGTGGAGAAAGCGGTCGGCATTGAGGTACCTCCACGGGCGCAATACATCCGCACCATCATGGATGAGTTGAACCGGATCAGCTCACACCTGCTGGCGTTTGCTTCGCACTGTAACGACCTGGGGGCAACCACCGCCTTTATCTACGGTATGAGGGAGCGGGAGCACGTGCTGGACATATTCGACAAGACCTGCGGGGGACGCCTGATCATCAACCAAGATGTGGTGGGTGGGGTGATGTTCGATATCTACCCCGACTTCCAGAAAGATGTGAAGGCCTTTATTCCCTACATGCGGAAAAGGCTGAAGGAGTACGAGGTCTTCTTCTCCAAGAACCCCATCGCCCTCAGGCGGATGGTCAACGTGGGCTACATGAGCCGCGAAGATGCCATCACCTACGGCGTGACCGGCCCTGCCGGCAGAGGCTCCGGCTGGTCATGCGACGTGCGCCTCCACAAACCCTATGCCCTCTACGAGCAGGTGGAATTCACCGAGGTAATCCGAACGGAGGGTGACTCCTACGCCCGCTACTTGAATCGGCTGGACGAGATCGAGCAGGCGCTCCAGATTATCGAGCAGCTGATCGACAACATCCCCGAGGGAGAGATACAAGGCAAGGTAAGGCCCATCATCCGAATACCCGAGGGACGCTATTTCCAGAGCGTGGAGACCGGTAAGGGCGAGTTCACCGTCTTCATCGAAAGCAAGGGCGACAAGCACCCCTACCGGCTAAAATTCCGCTCACCCTCCATGGCGGCCGTATCGGTTATGCCACTTATCAGCGAGGGGGAGTTCCTCGCCGACTTTATCGGTATCGGCGGCTCCATGGACTACGTGATTCCCGATATCGACAGGTAACGAATTGATTCCTTTACGTGACAAATCCCATTACAACCATATGAACTATAAACAACCATTGGAATTAACAGGCCTAATCGCCAACCTCGACGCCTTCTTCAGGGAGCACCTCTCCCCCTTCTGGGCATCGGTGGTGGAGGGACTGTTGATACTGTTAGCCATCGTGGCACTGTATGCCGTGATCGCGCTGGCCCTGATCTACGTGGAGCGAAAGATCACGGGGTTCTTCCAGTCGAGGCTGGGCCCCAACCGCTTGGGAAAATACGGCTCCATCCAGAGCATCGCCGACATGATCAAGATCCTGATCAAAGAGATCATCCATATCAACCGGGCCGACCGCTTCCTCTTCTACGTGGCACCCTTCTTCGTGATTGGCTCCTCGTTGATGGCTTTCGGTGCCATCCCCTTCGGGAAGGGGTTACAGGCGGTCGACTTCAAGATGGGGGTGCTTTATCTCATCGCCGTCTCCTCCATTGGGGTGCTGGGCGTGCTGCTGGCCGGCTGGTCGAGCAACAACAAGTACTCCATGCTTGGCGCCATGCGAAGCGGGGCGCAAACCATCAGTTACGAGCTCTCCGCGGCCTTTTCGCTGATGACGGTCGTTGTCCTGACCGGCACCATGCAACTCTCCGATATCGTGGAGGGCCAACGCTACGTCTGGAACATCTTCAACGGCCATATCCCGGCGTTGGTCGCGTTCGTGATCTTCCTAACCTCAGGACACGCGGAAACCAACCGGGGCCCGTTTGACCTGCCCGAGGCAGAGGGTGAGCTCACCGCGGGGTACCATACCGAGTACTCGGGAATCCAGTTCGGTTACTACTACCTGGCCGAGTACCTCAACATGTTCATCGTCGCTGCCATCGCGACCACCGTCTTCCTGGGCGGCTGGATGCCCATCCAGGTGCACGGGTGGGACGGGTTCAACCAGGTGATGTGGTACATCCCCTCCTACGTCTGGTTCTTTGGCAAAACGGCCCTGCTCATATTCTTGAGCCTCTGGGTTCGCTGGACGTTCCCGCGCCTGCGCATCGACCTCCTGCTCAACCTGGAGTGGAAGGTGCTGCTTCCCATCAACCTGTTCAACATCGTGATGATGGTCATCGTAGTACTCGCGGGATGGACGCTCACCGACCTGTTCCCCAACCTGTTTGGGCTGGCTTAACAACGTAATGAAATAGATCATATGAAGGCATTGATACAATATATCACCGACATATTCGTCGCCATCAAAAACCTCTTGAAGGGGATGGGCGTAACGTGGAGGCAGTTTTGGGCCAAAAAAGTGACGATGGAGTACCCCGAGAACAGGGATACCCTGGTCATTTCGGATCGATGGAGATCGGAACTGACCATGCCGCACGACGAGAACAACGAGCACGGATGCACTGCCTGCAGCATCTGCATGATGAACTGCCCCAACGGCACCATCACCGTCACCTCCAGTACCGTTGAAACCGAAGATGGGAAGAAAAAGCGGGTCTTGGACGCGTATACCTGGAATCAGGGGAGTTGCACCTTTTGCAATCTCTGCGTGCTCACCTGCCCCTCGAAGGCCATCGCCTTTACCAACGATTTCGAGGGGGCCGTATTCAACAAGGAGAAGCTTATCTACCGGCTGAACCAACCGGGATCGAAGTTAAGAGAAAAGAAAAAAACGCAATAAAGTTATGGTACAACAAATAGTGTTTATCATTTTGGCGCTCGTGATCGCCGTCTGCTCGGTATTAGCCGTGACAAGCAAGCGGGTGATACGCGCGGCCACCTACCTGCTGTTCGTGCTGCTGGCGACCTCCGGGCTGTTCCTGATGCTCAATTACCACTTCCTGTTCGCCGTGCAGGTCTTGGTCTACGCGGGGGGGATCATGGTGCTCTTCATCATGGCCATCTTCCTCACGCATCAACCAGGGAAAAGGGTGGCGACCAAGGCGAGCTGGAAGGTGACCTCTTCGGCCTTGCTGGCGGTTACCGGGCTCCTCCTTTGTGGCGTTATCATTGTCCGGAACGTAGCGTGCGCCTTCCGCGTGGTGACGGCTCACGAGGTAAGCATGCAGACGATTGGGCAGGCGTTATTAGGAACTGAAAAGTACCAGTTCCTGCTTCCCTTTGAGGCCATCAGCCTGCTGCTATTGGCCTGCATCATCGGGGCTATCATGATCGCCCGTAAAGACAGGGGTGTCAAAGAGATAGAGAAGGTAGAAAACGAGGAAATAGAAAACAGAGAGTCATGGGAGAAATAATTGTAAACACGGCCGGGGCTATCCCCTTGACGGCCTACCTCATCGTGGGTTTAGTCATGTTCTTCGCGGGAATCTACGGCTTCTTCGCCCGCAAGAACCTGATCATGATCCTTATCTCGGTGGAGTTGGTCCTTAACGCGGTTGATATCAACTTCGCGGCGTTCAACCGTTACCTGTTCCCCGACCAGATGGAGGGGATGTTCTACGCGTTGTTCGTCATCGCCATTGCCGCGTGCGAGACTGCCGTAGCTATCGCCATCATCATCAACGTGTACCGGAAGTTCGGTAACGTGGAGGTAGATAACATTCAACAAATGAAGGAATAATGCATATGGAATATACACTACTCATACTGCTGCTGCCCATGCTCTCGTTCGTGGGTATCGGGTTGATGGGGAGGAAGTTGTCGCACCGGGCCGCCGGGATTACCGGCACCCTCGTGCTCACGGTGGTGACCCTACTCTCCTACCTCACCGCGTTCGACTACTTCACGACCCAAAAGGTCAACGGCGTGTGGCAGGCCATCCAACCCTACAACATCACGTGGCTCAACGTGGGCGAAAGGCTGCACATCGATCTGGGCATTCTGCTTGACCCGATCTCCGTGATGATGCTGGTGGTTATCTCCACCGTATCACTCATGGTACATATCTACAGCCTGGGTTACATGAAAGGCGAGAAAGGATTCCAGCGCTACTACTCGTTCTTATCGCTGTTCACCTTTTCGATGATGGGGCTGGTGCTGGCCACCAACATCTTCCAGATGTATATCTTCTGGGAACTGGTGGGGGTGTCATCGTACCTGCTAATCGGCTTCTACTACACCAAGCCCGAGGCAGTGGCTGCCTCCAAGAAGGCGTTTATCGTCACCCGTTTTGCCGACCTCTTCTTCTTGATCGGCATCCTGCTGCTCTCCTTCTTCACGCAGACCTTCGACTTTGAAGCGATCATGGGAGGTGACGGTTCCATCCTCAGCTCCGCGCTGGGCACCACCTTCTTAGGGGCCTCCGCGCTCACCTGGGCCATGGCACTCGTCTTTATAGGTGCGGCCGGTAAGTCGGCCATGTTCCCGCTGCACGTCTGGTTGCCCGATGCCATGGAGGGTCCCACCCCCGTGTCGGCCCTGATCCACGCTGCCACCATGGTGGTCGCCGGTGTCTTCCTTGTGGCCCGGCTATTCCCCATCTACATCGGCTTCACGCCGGAGGTGCTTCAGGGGATTGCCTACGTGGGTGCCTTCACGGCCCTCTTCGCGGCCATCATCGCCGTGGTGCAGACCGATATCAAGCGGGTGTTAGCCTTCTCCACCATCTCCCAGATAGGGTTCATGATGGTGGCACTGGGGGTCAGCACCAGCATGAAGCTAACGCCCGAAGATCACGGCGGCCTGGGCTACATGGCCTCTATGTACCACCTTTTCACGCACGCCATGTTCAAGTCGCTCCTCTTCCTGGGTGCCGGGTCGGTCATCCTCGCGGTAAACAGCAACGATATGAAAGATATGGGGGGATTACGGAAGCATTTGCCTATCACCCACGTGACCTTCCTGATCGCGTGCCTTGCGATCGCGGGCATCCCGCCCCTCTCCGGCTTCGTGAGCAAGGACGAGATCGTTACCGCGGCCTATCAATTCAGTACCGGCATGGGCATCTGGATGACCGTGACAGCGGGATTCACCGCGTTCTACATGTTCCGTCTCTACTTCCGTATCTTCTGGGGCAAAGAGTACCGGGGCGAGGTGAAACCCAAAGAGAGTCCCCGCTCCATGACCTACCCGCTCATCTTCCTGGCGCTGATTACCCTGGTGGGTGGCTTTATCCCCTTCGGCCAGTTCGTCACGGCCGATGGTGCCCCCTACACCATCCGGTTGAACAGCACCGTCGCCATCATCAGCGTGGTGGTGGCCCTGGTGGGCATCGGGTTGGCAACCCTGCTCTACAGGAAGGAAGAGAAGCGGGCAAGCTGGCTGCCAAGCCGCTCGAGCGGCCTTTACAAGGCGGCTTACAACCGCTTCTACATCGATGAGGCCTACCTCTTCGTCACCAAGAAGATCATCTTTAACAACATATCCCGGCCGCTGGCCTGGTTTGACCGCCACGTGATAGACGGGGCGATGAATGGGTTGGCGTGGATCACGAACCGCACATCCGATGCTATCAAGGGATTCCAATCGGGCAGCCTGCAATGGTATGCCTGGGTGTTCCTATTGGGCACCCTGCTCATCACGCTGTTTGCCATCCTATTATAATGTATCGAATATAACTTTCAGCATATGAACTTTCTAATAGTCTTTATACTGATCCCGCTGCTGATGCTGATCGCCCTGTTCGCGACGCGTAACCGCAAACAGGTGCTAGCGGTCATGGTAACCGGCAGCTCGGCCCTGGTACTCGCATCCATCTACCTGACGGTTCGCTACATATTGCTGCGTAACAGCGGTGTAACCGAAACCATGTTGTTTACCAGCAGCTACACCTGGTTTGAACCGCTCAACATCGGATTCTCGCTTGGCGTGGATGCGGTATCGGTGACGATGCTCGCCCTCTCGGCCATCATCGTCTTCACCGGGACCTTCGTCTCGTGGAAGATTAAGCCGCTTACCAAGGAGTTTTTCATCTGGTTCTGCCTCCTCTCGCTGGGGGTGTTCGGCTTTTTCATCACGACCGACCTCTTCACGCTGTTCATGTTCTACGAGATCGCGCTGATCCCCATGTACCTGCTTATCGGCATCTGGGGAAGCGGCAGGCGGGAGTACTCCGCGATGAAGCTCACGCTGATGCTGATGGGGGCCGCCTCATTGCTCATCGTGGGCATCCTGGGCATCTACTTCAGCACGGGAGCGGTCAGCATGAACCTGCTCGACCTGAAGGAGATCGATATTCCGCTGAACCTGCAGCTCCTCTTCTTCACGCTCACCTTCGTGGGATTCGGCGTGTTAGGGGCGCTCTTCCCATTCCATACCTGGTCGCCCGACGGTCACGCCGCGGCACCCACTGCCGTGTCGATGCTCCACGCCGGGGTGTTGATGAAGCTGGGAGGATACGGCTGCTTCCGCGTCTCCATTGGACTGATGCCGGAGGCGACGGAGATACTGGCACCCGTCTTTATCGTGCTGACTGCCATTGGTGTGATTTACGGGGCGTTGTCCGCGATTCATCAGACCGACTTGAAGTACATCAACGCCTACTCATCGGTGAGCCATTGCAACCTGGTACTCTTCGCCATTCTGATGCTCACCCGTACCGCCATGACCGGTGCCGTGCTGCAGATGATATCACACGGGTTGATGACCGCCCTCTTCTTCGCGCTCATCGGTATGATCTACGAAAGGACGCATACCCGCATGATTACCGAGATGGGGGGATTGATGAAGGTGATTCCCTTCCTAGGTGTCTCCTTCGTGATTGCCGGGTTGGCATCGTTGGGATTACCGGGGTTGAGCGGCTTCGCGGCCGAGATGACCATCTTCGTGGGCGCGTTTGAAAACGCCGACCTGTTCAGAAGGGTGCTCACCATCGTGGCGGTATCCTCTATCGTGGTCACCGCGGTCTATATCCTCCGGATGGTCGGTAAATTCCTGTTTGGCCCCATGCAGAACAGGGAGCACCTCGCGAGCATCGATGCCGTCTGGTACGAGAAGCTGGCAGTGGTAATCCTGATCGCGGGCATCGCGTACATCGGTATGTTCCCGTTAGGGCTGTCAAACCTGATAAGCGACAGCCTCGCGATGATCGTAAAGTAATTATAGAAACAAGATAATACGTAGCAATGGAGAATTTCAGCAACTTTTTATATATGCGGGAGGAGCTATCGCTCGTGGTCCTAATCGTTTTCTTGCTCCTGTACGACCTGATCGCGGGCAAGAGGGGGATGCGGTACTTCCAGCCGGTAGCTATCGGCCTGATGGCCCTGCACACCCTCGTTACCATCATCCCGCGTGCGGAGGTATCTGCATTCGGCGGGATGTATACCCACCTCCCCATGGCCGGCGTGGTCAAGAGCATCCTTAACCTGGCCACGCTTATCATCTTCCTACAGGCGAAGGAGCTGTTCAGCTCCTCCAAACAGCGCCAGCGGCGTGGCGAATACTACTTCCTCACGCTTGTGACCCTGCTGGGGATGTACTTCATGGTGTCGAGCGGCCACTTCCTGCTGTTTTTCATCGGGATAGAGATGGCCTCCATCCCCTTGTCTACACTGGTAGCGATGGACAAGAAGTGTAAAAAATCGGCGGAGGCGGGAGCGAAGTACATCCTCCTGGCCGCCTTTTCATCGGGCATCCTGCTCTTTGGAATCTCCTACCTCTACGGGACCACCGGCACCCTTTATTTTGCCGACATGCCCCCGCTCATCAGTGCCAACGCGCTCCAGATCATGGGATTCATCTTCTTCGCCGCGGGGCTCTTCTTCAAGCTCTCGTTCGTCCCGTTTCACTTGTGGGCGGGCGACGTGTACGAGGGCGCACCCACCAACGTCACCTCCTACCTCTCCGTGGTATCCAAGGGGGCGGCTGCATTCGCCTTGGTGGTGTTGCTATTCAAGGTATTTGGCAACCTTATCGTGCAGTGGCAAGGCATCCTGTACGCGATCATCATACTGACCATCACCGTGGGTAACCTGTTCGCTATCCGACAGGAGAACATGAAGCGATTCTTGGCCTTCTCCTCTATCTCGCAGGCGGGGTACATCGCGCTGGGTATGATGGGTGGCACCGCGTTGGGTATGAACATGCTGGTATACTACCTGTTCGTCTACCTGTTCTCCAACCTCGCCGCGTTTGGCGTGGTGATCTCGATAGAGAACAAAACCGGTAAACTGAATATCTCCGACTACAACGGGCTCTACAGCACCAACCCCAAGCTGAGCGTCGTGATGATGCTGGCGATGTTCTCGCTGGGGGGCATTCCCCCGTTCGCCGGCTTCTTCAGCAAGTTCTTCATCTTCTCGGCAGCGGTGGAACAGGGTTTCTACGTGTTGGTACTTATCGCGGCTATCAACACCGTGATATCCCTCTACTACTACCTGAAGGTGGTGAAGGCGATGTTCATCAACCAGTCAGATCACCCCATCCCCACGCTACGTACCGAGGGGTACAACCGGGTGAGCCTGGTACTCTGCACGGTAGGGATCCTGGTAACGGGTATCGTGAGCCTTTTCGTGGAAAGTATATCGGCTTTTGGCTTCGGGATTCAATAAGCCGACCAACTGTTATCAAGAGCAACGACATGTTAAATTTCCAAAAACAACCCCCCGTTATCATTTCAAAAGCAAATGTTTCATTAACTTTGTGGGTATAAAGCATGAGCGAATGCTTTGATAAGACTACTGTTTTACCTGCTTACACCTGTATATGGACGCGATCACAATCTATTGGGTAGTATTTATAGCGATCTTTCTCATAGTTTATGCCATTGATGTTTCAGTAATGTCCCACAAAAAGGGACCCGTTAGCGTGAAATCAGCCCTCAAATGGGTTGGCGTCTGGGTATCTATCGCTCTGCTCTTTGGCATCTCGCTCTACTTCTTCTTCCCGCAGAACGAATTCAGCGAGGTACACACGGGGAAGGTGATGATGACAAAGTTCATCGCCGGCTACCTAACAGAATACTCCCTATCGGTGGATAATTTGTTCGTTTTTATCCTGATTTTCTCGCTGATGGGGATAAGTACGGAAAATCAGCCCAAACTTTTGTTGCTTGGTATTCTGATTTCTATTATCTTGCGCATCGTTTTCATCCTGGTGGGGATGGAACTGGTAGAACGCTTCCACTGGATCATCTACGTTTTCGGCGCCATCTTGATCTTCACAGCCTACAAGATGGCGTTCACGAAAGAGGAAGAGAACGTGAAGCCAGAATCAAACATCTTGTACAAGGTCGCGTCGCGCCTCTTTCGGGTGGACCCCGATGTGCATGAACCGAGGTTCTTTACCAAGATTGATGGAAAACGTCATATAACGAATGTGTTCCTCGCGTTACTCGTTATCGGATCAACCGACATCCTCTTCGCGGTAGACTCCATCCCGGCCATCATCGGGGTGATTAAAGAGGGACAGGCGAACGTGTTGACGCTTTCGGAGGAGAACTTCATTGCCATCACCTCCAACATGTTCGCGGTGATGGGGCTGATTTCTCTCTTCTTCGCGCTGAGAGGCATCATGGGCATGTTCAGGTACCTGAAGCAGGGAGTGAGCTTGATCCTGCTCTTCATCGGGGTGAAGATGATGATTACCGCGATCCCGGCGGTTGCCAACTTTTTCGCGGTTCGCTCGTGGTTCTCCTTGTCAGTAATTGGCTTTATACTGCTGGCCTCTATCCTGCTGTCAGTATGGACCAACAAACGGGAAGCGAGACTCGAGGTGCAACGGGTAGACCCAACCGAGAAGAACGAGTAGATACAAGCGGTACGCGGTACGGTGGTTATACCAAAGAAATAAGAGGAACAGAGAAGAGCATAAAGAAACAGACAAAAGCATATAATTACACATACAATTAATAATCAAACAGTTCAACACACTCATTTTTAATTTAAAAAAATCATTATGGAGACAAAAAAACAAAAACGTAGAAGCAAAGGCGCAAGTGCCGGCTTGATTATTCTCGCTTGTCTTATTATCGCAGAAGTTTTCTTCTGGGGCTACTGCGGGCATCCCAGTCACTTCGACGAATCAGGTATGCCACTTCCTGGCGACACCTTCGGTCTTCTCTACCAGGGGGGGTTCGTTATCCCGCTAGTTATCACGCTGCTGCTCACGGTACTCACGCTCTCTGTCGAGCGCCTGTTCGCTATGAACCGGGCCAGTGGAAAACAGAATAACGAGAAGTTCGTGATTGCTGTGAAAGCTAAAATCGCCGAAGGTGACATTGCAGGGGCTACCGAATTATGCGACAATCAGAAAGGCTCCATAGCCAACATAGTTAGGGAAGCACTGGTGCGCTACGAAGACGTGGAACACATTCCCAACATCACCAACTCCGACAAGGCTGCCCTCATTCAGAAAGAGATTGACGAGGCCACCACGCTGGAACTCCCCTACCTCGAAAAGAACCTGAACGTTATCGCTGCTATCTCCAGCTTGGGTACGCTGTTCGGGCTGCTCGGTACGGTTCTCGGGATGATCCGCGCGTTCGGCGCCATGGGACAAGAAGGGGCACCCGACTCCACCGCGCTTGCCGTGGGTATCTCTGAGGCCCTCTTGAACACGGCCCTCGGTATCGCCACGGGAGCAACGGCTATTATCTGTTACACCTATTTCTCGGGCAGGATACAAAAAATGCTCAACTCGGTGGACGAAATTGGTTTTGCAGTTGGACAATCTTTTATTAAATTGCACGGTGGCTTGGCTAAATAATGAGGGCCAAGGCGTAGATAACCATTAATTCAAACAAAAAAAATGGCAAAAGCAAAGAAACACGATGTCTGGATAGACATGACCGCTATGAGCGACGTAACGGTTCTTCTGCTTACCTTCTTTATCCTTACTGCCACTTTCTTGCCACCGGAACCCTTTAGGGTAGTAGCACCTGCCTCCGTGATGGAGATCAAGATACCGGAATACAACGTGATGACAGTCTTGATAGACCTCGATGGAAAGGTTTTTTTGAATATTGACCGACCAGACGTTCGGCTGCAAGCGCTGGAACAGATGGCAAGTGAATATGGAGTAACGATTACAGATCAGCAGAAGAGGGTGTTTGTGGAGCAACCCTTTATAGGGGTGCCCATGAACCGAATGCCTGCTTTCTTGGACTTGCCCATGACTGAACATGATGCGGCAATGCGACAATATGGGATTCCCAATGACAGCACCAACAATCAGTTCACCGATTGGATACAGAAAGCGAGAGCGATCGATAGCGATATGAAGATAACGCTAAAGGCCGATGAGTCCACGCCCTACCCCATTATCGAGAAGGTAATGAAGGACCTGGTACACATCAAGGCCAATCGATACAGTTTTATAACCGTGCTTAGAGGAGCACCGGAAGGGTTTTAACGATATTAATTAAACAGTATGGCACAGATTAAAACAGGTGGAGACGGTGGCGGAAGAAGCGAACCTAAAAAGTATGACACGCGGGTTGATTTTACCCCCATGGTTGACATGATGTTGCTGCTTCTAACGTTCTTCATGTTCGTTACCACCTTATCGAAGCCCCAGATAATGGATATCGCGATGCCTTCCGACGCGGAGATAATGGAAGACGAGACTCCCAAGGTAAAGGAGTCGAGGGCCATTACCCTTTTGCTCGGTGAAGAGGACAAAGTTTACTATTACCTGGGTAAAATTGATGAGAGTTCGTACAGCGATTACACTACTATCAAGGAGACCACCTACTCGACCCGGACCTCCAACGAGGGCTTGCGGGCCATCCTGCTGGAACGGAATGCCGAGGCGGTCAACCAGATGCGCGAGTTGAAGCTGGAACGCTTGGAGAGAGGCGATAAGATGCCGGTAGAGGAGTTCAACGAACGCTCCAATAAGATCAAGGGAGATATCGATGCGCTCACGGTGGTTATCAAACCCCTGGAGTCATCGAATTACAGGAACTTAGTGGACGCTTTGGATGAGATGCAGATTTGCAGCGTGGGTAAGTACGCCATCGTGGATGCCACGGAGGGAGACCTCTTCCTCGTGGAAAACTACAGGACGAGGGGTGCTTACGGTGAGGCAAATTTAATACCCGAAGCCCGATAAACGATTAGATAGCATGAGTAAATTTATTGACTTAGACTCCAGAGAATGGTGTGACTTGGTTTTTGAGGGCAAGAACAAGCGGTACGGGGCCTATAGATTGCGTCAGTCCTCCTCAAAGAGGCACTTGTACGCGCTCGCCATCGTGCTAATCGGGATGATCCTCCTTAGCGTCACACCCCAAGTGGTAGGAGTGGTAAAAGAGCTGACCAGAAAACCCGATCTCGGCCCTATCGAGGATGTGGTGGAATTATCGAACCTCCCCATTGAAGAGCAGGTTCCACAAGAGAACATCATCAAGCAGGAATCGGCACCGCCACCCCCTCCCTTGAAGTCGAGTATCCAGTTCGTTCCCCCGGTCATCGCGGCCGACGATGAAGTGACGGAAGATGACGTGATGAAAACGCAGGAGGAGGTGCAGGCCTCCGACCTCCAGATCTCCGTGGCCGACGTGAAGGGTACGGACGAGGAGCACGGGATAGATATTGCCGAGCTTCAACAGCACAAAGTGATCGTAGAAGCTGAACCGGAGGAGGAGAAACCGTTTGAGGTGGTTGAACAGAACCCCGAGTTCCCAGGCGGTATTGCCGAACTGCACAAATACTTGTCGGATAACATCCGTTACCCGGTAATCGCGCAAGAGAACGGGATTGAAGGAAGGGTTATCGTCCGCTTCGTGGTTTCCAAAACCGGCGAGATCTCCGATGTGGAGGTACTGCGCGGCGTGGACCCATCACTCGATAGAGAAGCGGTGAGGGTAGTTGAATCGATGCCGAAATGGATTCCCGGACGTCAAAGGGGAAGGGCGGTTCCCGTCTACTTCACCCTGCCGGTTCTTTTCAGGCTGAACAAGTAATTTTTCACCGTGTGTGATATTAAAAGAAACGAGGAGTAGAGCGAATGACTTTCCTTCATTCGCCTACTTACTCGTCTCTTTCGTTTTTTGCCACTGGCTACATGAAATAGTACCATCGAGTAATTGCAAACAACGCTCTAAGCCAATGAGAGAATTCAAACGAGGGATTGATCCAAAGAAGAACTTCAAGCTGATATGGGGTGCCACGATGGGAATCCTCTACATCACGTTCGCGTACTTCTTGGTCTTCACCCCCTTTTTTGAATCCAAACTACTCCCCAAGGGGATACGTATCATGCTGGGCGTGATTTTCACCCTGTATGGGATAATGAGGATTTATAGGTCTTGGAAAGGAAGGTAATGAATATGAAGCTGACACGTTTACTGATCTTGATCACGGGGATGATATTTTTAGCATCCTGTTACGATCGGCCAAAGCGCACGGATACGGCGACCTCCGGTATCACGCAGGTCGCGGTAGACGAGAGTTTTGCCCCGGTCGTGGAGGCCTCCATCAACGTGTTTGAGTCACTCTACCCCAAAGCCGCGATTATCCCGATTTACACCACCGATTTAAACAGTTACCAACTGTTGATGGACGATAGCATCCGGTTGATTATCGGAACCCGCTTGCTCACTGAAAGCGAGATGGCCATCATCAAAGAGAGAAAGCAACGGATACGAAGCCACAAGATCGCCATAGACGGCATCGCCGTGATTACCCACAAGGAAAACAAAGATACACTGTTAACGACCCAACAACTACAACAGATATTGACGGGCGAAATAAATAGCTGGAAACAGCTTAACCCGAAATCTCCGCTCGACGAGATTACCGTGATGTTCGATACGCCCAATTCCAGTATGGTTCGTTACATGCAAGATTCCATCACCCAACATCGCCCCTTCGGGGCCAACGTGAAGGCCCTGTCCACCGACAGCGCGCTGGTCGATATCACCCAGTTGGTCTCTCACGACAAGGCGATAGCATACGTGGCATCCCACGAAAATGCCATCGGTTTTGTAGGACTTAATTGGATTTCCAGTCCCACTGACAGCCTGTCGCATGGATTTATTGAGGATGTCAACCTGGTCTCGATGAGCAGCGCTTCGGAAGCTACCCCGTTGACCAGCTACAAGCCTTACCCCTACCAACTCGCGCTGGAGATGGCCCATCGGCAGGACCCCAGGGAGTTCCCTGCCAGGGGGTACCCGCTCACCCGCGACATCTACATGATCATTACCGATTCGCCGGGTGGCCTCTCTTCGGGGTTCTTCAACTTCGTCTCGGGAGACCGGGGACAACGCATTATCTTGAAATCAGGCATGCTCCCATCCAACCGGCCGGTTCGATTGGTGCAAATATCGGAGGAGTAAACTTTTTTTGAAACAGATAGTCCTAATAATGACAATAATATAATAATGTAAACATAAAACCCACACTGACATGAAGAAAAATTACGTACTAATCGCCCTGTTTTTAATCGCGCTTATCCCGGCTGCATGGAGCCAGGTGGATAAAGGCTTAGAGCTGCTCCTCCTGGAAGACTTTGACGAGGCAAAGAAGGTGTTTGAACAAACCGCGACCTCACAACCGGACATCGCGTATTACTACCTTGGTGAGATCGCACTCCAAAAAGAGAACACCGAAGAAGCCATGGCCCACTACCAAAAAGGAATCTCTGCCGACGAAGATGCGATTTTCTGCCAGATTGGGGCGACCAAGTTATCGTTAAAATCCAATCCAGACGAATTCAAAAAAAGCATGAAAGGCTTCGCCAAGAAAAACAGGAAGAAAGCACCTGTACTCTTAGCCGTAGCGCAAGCTTATCGATATAACGATATGCACAAGGACGCGTCCGGCGCCTTATCATCGGCACGAAGCGCGGATAAGACCTATCCCTACATCTACCTCTTCGAGGGTTACTGGATGGAGAAACAGGGGAACACGGGGGGAGCCGCCACACAATACGAGCAGGCTATCAACTTTGATCCTAACTGCGCCGTGGCCTACGTGAAAAACTCACTGGCCTACAGTTCCGTGCTACCCAGCGCCGCGACCAACACCTTAAAGGCGGGCTTGGAGGCCAACCCGGGCAATGAACTTATCAGTAAGTACTTGGCCAGAAACTATTACCGAACTGGTTTCTACGAACTGGCCATCAACGAGTACAGCACCTTGCTCCAAAAAGGCCCGTTAAGCCCCGTGGATGAACGCAACTACGCGGCGAGCCTCTACTTTTCAGACAAATTTGAGGAGGCGCTAAAAGCGCTGAGTGATATCCTGGCAAAAGAACCGGATCACCCGGTGATGAACCGTCTCATGATGTACACGCAGAACGAATTAGGGAACTACGAGGAGGCAATCGCGGCTGGTGAACATTTCTTCGAGTTAAGGAGTGATGATGAAGAGTTTACCCCGTTACTGACCGACTTCACCAAGTTGGCCGAGGCCTACATGGCCGTAGAAGCCTTTGACCAGGCGATCGAAATGTATAGGGGAGCGGTGAAAGTTAACCCGGAAGAAACGGCAATCTATAAAGAGGTGGCGACCACTTTGGCCCGGGCAAACCGGACGATTGAAGCCATCGAGTTTTATCAAGGATATATTGATGCCACCCAAAGCACCGAGTCGGCCGATTACATGCAACTGGGTATCTACAATTACCAAGTGGCAGGGCAATTGGCCAGGAAAGTCAACGCAGCTAAAAAGGCTATTGAAGCAGAAGAAACGGTAGAGGTCAACCTCGGGCTACTCAACGATAGCCTGGCTCAATTCGCGGGGAACGCCGTGGAAGCCTTTGGCAAGGTAATCGAGCTGGCCCCAGAGAGCTACCAAGGGTACTACAGGCGTGCGAACGCCAACACGCTGCTTGACCTGGACCTATCAAAAGGGTTGGCCAACAGCGACTACCAGAAGATGATCGAGATATTGGTCGCGGATAGTGAGGACAACAACCAAGACAGGTTGGTCGAGGCCTACCGCTACTTCGCGATATACTACCTCTACCAGTACGATGCCAGCAACTCCAACGATGACAAGAACCAATCGATAGAGTACGCCAAGAAGGTGTTGGAACTGAATCCGGAGGATGCTACCGCGACTCAAATCGTAGAAGGATTGCAACAATAAACAGGAAAACATAACCATTTAAGAGAAGGATCATGACATTACTTACCGTGTTGTTACAAGCCGCGACCCAAGCAGGCCTTGGGGTATTCGGGGCAGCTTTAGGCACTGGGCTCGCCGTGATAGGGGCCGGCATTGGAATTGGAGGAATTGGTAAATCGGCCGTTGAAGGTATCGCCCGTCAACCCGAGGCCAGCTCAGACATCCGTACATCGATGATCATCGCGGCCGCCCTTATCGAGGGGGTCGCTTTGTTTGCCATCGTGGTGTGTGGATTTATTCTATAAGGTATGTCGTTGCTTACACCCGAACCAGGACTCGTTTTCTGGATGCTCATCGCGTTCGGCGTGGTGCTGTTCGTGCTGATCAAGTTCGCCCTACCGACCATCTTGAGTTCGGTAGAAAAACGCGCGGACTGGATCGACGAGTCGCTCCAAGCCGCACGGGAGGCACGTGAAGAGCTGGCCAACGTGAAGAAAGCGGGTGAGGAGATGATGGCGGCCACCAGGGAGCAACAAGCCGCCATGATGAGGGAAACCGAGAAGCTGAGAGAGAAGCTGATCAAGCAAGCCCGGGAAGATGCTCGCCAGGAGGCAGAAAAGGTCATAACCGCCGCACGCGAGCAGATTGGCGCTGAAAAAGAGGAGGCGCTCCGGCAAATTCGGGATGAGGTCGCCGAGATATCGCTGGAACTCTCGGGGAAAATCCTGCGCGAAAAGCTAAGCACCGGTCAAGAACAAACGCGCTTGATCGAGCGTCTCTTAGATGAGATTGATCTGTCGAAATCGTAGGAAAAGGTATGAACAGCGGGCTGGTATCCACACGTTACGCGAACGCCCTCCTGGACTTTGCCATAGAGCTGGGAGAGCAGGAGCAAGTATACGCCAGGATGAAGCTGCTGGCCCATATGTTCTTTAAAGTACCGGAGTTGAAAGGGGCCGTGCAGAACCCCTCTATACCGGCAAAGGAGAAAAAAAAGATTATCGCTACCGCTTGCGGTGGGGAACTACCCACGTCGCTTGACAAGATGATCGGGCTCATCCTTGAAAATGAGAGGGAGAATCAGCTGCAATTCATCACCCAACGCTTTATCGACCTCTACCGCAAGCGTTTCCGTATCCAGGCGGGCAAGCTGATCACGGCGGTACCCATCGAAGAGGAGACCCAAAAGCGGCTCACGGAGAAAATTCACCAATTGATAGACAACACCCTGGAGATAGAGGCCGTGGTGGATCCTGACATTATTGGCGGGTTCATCCTCAACTTAGACGATTACCGCTGGGACGCGAGCGTGAGCGGCGAACTCGAGCGGGTCAGGCAGTCGCTAAAACAATGAAAAACAAGCATTAAGAAAGGAAGTTATGGCAGATAAGGCAATTAAGATAAGCGAAGTATCCGAGATGTTGCGCATGCAACTAAAGGGGATTGATAACCGCGTGCAATTCGAGGAGACAGGCGTGGTGGTCAGCGTCAGTGATGGCGTGATTCGGGTCTTTGGCCTACATAACGCCGAGGCAAGTGAACTGCTGGAGTTCGATAACGGCATGCATGCCATCGTGATGAACCTCGAGGAGGACAACGTGGGTGCCATCCTGCTGGGGCCATCCAGCGAGATCAAAGAGGGGTACACCGTGAAACGCACGGGGCGGGTAGCCTCCCTGTTCGTGGGCGAAGGTATGCTGGGCCGCGTCATCACCCCCACCGGCGAACCCCTGGACGGGAAAGGGCCGGTGAAGGGCGAAAAGGTGGAGATGCCCCTCGAGCGAAAAGCGCCGGGCGTGGTATTCCGCCAACCGGTGAACACCCCCCTGCAGACGGGGCTGAAGGCGATTGACGCCATGATCCCCATTGGCCGGGGACAGCGGGAGCTGATTATTGGCGACCGGCAGACCGGCAAGACCAGTATTGCCATCGATACCATCATCAACCAACGTGAAAACTTCGAGAAGGGCAACCCGGTTTACTGCATCTACGTGGCCATCGGGCAAAAGGGCTCATCGGTGGCCTCCATCGTGAAGACCCTCACCGAGAAGGGCGCCATGGACTATACCGTGATTGTCTCGGCCAGCGGGTCCGACTCGGCAGCCATGCGCTACATCGCACCGTTTGCCGGCGCGGCCATTGGCGAGTACTTCCGCGACACGGGCCGCGACGCGCTGGTGGTGTACGACGACCTTTCGAAGCAGGCGGTGGCCTACCGCGAAGTGTCGCTCGTTCTTCGCCGCCCCTCCGGTCGCGAAGCCTATCCCGGCGACATCTTCTACCTCCACTCCCGTCTGTTGGAGAGGGCGGCACGCATTATCTCCCAAGAAGAGGTAGCCGTGAACATGAACGACCTTCCCCCAAGCCTTAAGGGGAGGGTCAAGGGAGGCGGTTCGCTGACTGCACTGCCCATCATCGAGACGCAGGCCGGCGACGTTTCCGCGTACATCCCCACCAACGTGATCTCCATCACCGACGGGCAGATCTTCCTCGAGAACGACCTTTTTAACCGCGGTATCCGTCCCGCGATCAACGTGGGTATCTCCGTCTCCCGCGTGGGGGGTAACGCGCAGGTGAAGGCCATGAAAAAGGTGGCCGGTACGTTGAAGATCGACCAGGCACAGTACGAGGAGTTGGCCGCGTTCACCAAGTTTGGCGGGGATATGGACCCCGTCACGGCGATGACGATTGATAAGGGAGCCAAAAACGAACAGTTGCTGGTGCAGCCCGTGAACAGTCCCATGCGCCTGGAACACCAGATAGCCGTCCTCTATTGCGGTACCCACGGGCTGTTGACAGAGGTGCCCCTCGACCAGGTAACTCGCTTTGAGAAAGAGTTCCTCAACGCGCTGGAGGCCGGTCACCGTGAGGATGTACTTGACCCGTTGGAAAGGGGTGAGATGAGCGACCAGATCGGTGAGATCATCGAAAAGGTAGCGCGCGATACCATATTCACCATGAAACGATAACTAGCGATGTCAAGGCTAAAAGAGATAAAAGGTAGGCTACAGTCGGTTCAATCCACCCGAAAGATCACGTCGGCCATGATGATGGTCTCATCGGCCAAGCAGAAGAAAGCCGAACGGGTACTGTTGAACCTGCGCCCCTACACCCAAGCCTTGCAACAGATCGTGCAGCCCCTCTTGATAAATGAGGAGGGGCAGGCTGAAACCTCACCCTACATGGCAGAACGTCCCGTGAAACGGGTGGCCATCGTGGCCTTCTCGTCCAATAGCGGGCTCGTGGGCCGTTTTAACGATAATGTGACCGAGATGGTCTTGGAAACTTTTACCCGGTATCAATCCCTGGGTAACGAGAACATCCTCCTCTACGCCGTGGGGGAAAAGGTTCTAAAAGGGGCACGAAAAAGGGGGATAACGGTTCGTGACGACTTCCTGGAACATGCAGAAAAACCTTCCTACGCCAACGCACGCTACATCGCTCAATCCCTTATGGGCCTTTTCATGGGTGGGGAGGTAGACCGGGTGGAGCTTATCTACCACCATTTCCGAAGTACCCGTTCGCAGGTGTTAAGGCAGGAAATCCTTCTTCCCATTGACTTCAGCGACCTGGAGGAGGCCGCCACAAACAAAAGTGCCAACGAGCTGGACTACATTCTGGAACCCGACAAACAGACCTTGCTGGAACAACTGGTTCCCAAAATGCTCCAACTCAAGCTGCACACGGCCCATGTTGACTCCGTGACCTCGGAACACGCGGCACGTGTGACTGCCATGCAGATCGCCACCGACAACGCCGATGAACTGATCGAAGAGCTCAGATTAGAGTTCAACAAGATGCGGCAGCAGGCCATCACCAACGAGCTGCTCGACATCATGGGCGGCACCGTTGGACAGCGTTAGCGCACTCCGCAAGCATAAAAACAACGCTACACAGCGCAATTGCCACCTTCACCAACAGCGCAACAGCCCTTACAACGACGCGTTAATCTCCTTGATGTATTGCAGCAACTCTTCCCTACCCTCTTTTTTCGTGGAGGAGGTGATGAAAATGGGGGGCAGCTCCTCCCATGTCTCCAACAGTTTCTCCTTATACGCGTCCACATTGGCTTGTACGCGGTTAATGCCCAGCTTATCGGCTTTGGTGAATACGATGGCGAACGGAACACCGTTCTCGCCTAACCACGCCATAAACTCCAGGTCTATCGCCATCGCCTCGTGGCGGGAGTCCAACAGCACGAACAGGCAGGTCATTGCCGGACGATGCAAGATATAGGCCCTGATCATCTGCTCGATCTTCTCCCTCTCCCCCTTGCCACGGCGCGCGTAGCCATAGCCCGGCAGGTCCACCAGGTACCACTCATCGTTAATCAAAAAGTGGTTGATCAACCAGGTTTTCCCCGGCTTGGAAGAGGTCATGGCCAACCCCTTTCGGTTCGTCAGCATATTGATGAGCGACGATTTACCCACGTTGGAGCGCCCGATAAACGCGTATTCGGGCCGCCCATCCGCGGGACATTTTCGGTAGTCCGTGTTACTAACCACGAACTCGGCTTTCCCTATATTCATTGTTTACACCATTTTTTCTTGAAGTTTACCTCTATTATCTAAATCTCTTATTCCATAGGTTTAATCATTCGCTCAATAAACTCGATTTCCTCTTGGGATAGATTATATTTTGTATAGAGTTGCTGATCTATTTCTTTTACGGATTTTGTCCAATCAATATCTGACTCTTTGGTGAAATTCTGAAGAGGAACAAACCTCCACGTACTTCTGGGATTATCTTGAGTTACTTTAAGGATGCCTAAAAGGGTTCGCACGAACTTACTTTTAATATATTTAAGACAGGCTTCAGCTTCATCAGATGTATCAAACGCTCCAAACATGATGAACGTCTGAGTAACCCCAATTAAAGGGCCACCAACTATGGGTGTTGATAATATTTCACCAAGCGCTCCAGTTCCATTACTCTTAGGAATAATTACTTTATATTTATCAAGGTTGTCACCCTGCTCAACAAATATTTTGTCAATCCAACGATATTCTCTATTCCCGTTCTGTAAACCTAAAATTTGTATTTGAGTAGGGTTTTGTTGTTGTTTTGAAAAAATCTCGCTTAAATTAAATATTGATGAAGTGAGTCGTCTTTCAAGTCCACTACTCCCAATCTTTTCTCTAAGATGAGGCATCTTGCTATACAGATTGTCTAAAATGAACTTGGTTTGTGGGTAAAAAATTTCGGTGATAGAACGGAATTGCTCTGCCCCTCTAGTCTTGGTATATATACTATTTAGTTGAGGAAACGCCGAGAAGTGACCTATCTTTCCAAAAACCTTTTTTTGGTCTCGATACAAAACGGCTATCCCTCCCTTAATATCAACGTTTGGGAAGATTGCGCTACTATTAGAATTATATAAAAGGACTTTGATGTGTTCGTCATTCAACACTTTTTTATTCCATGCCTTCGGTGTTTTCCCCGCATTAAATAGGTAACGTGCTGGAGTAACCAGTGAAATCTTTTGAGATAATATAGAAGACAAGTCAATAAACTCGTGATAAACAGGGATATCACTGGTATCCTTAACTGTCTTGTGATAAGGTGGATTTCCAATGGCAACATCAAAATTCATACTCTTTAGTTGTTTCATTATTTCAGTGTTAATATCGTTATTGATAAGGTCGTAGGAGGTAAAGTCGGAGAATACATTCTCCTCCGGTAGCTCTAGCAACCTATATACTTTTCGTGTGAATTCATAGCTAATAGTTGAGGTGGGTATAGAATACACTTTTCTTCCAACGTTTGCCCCATATTTAGCATAAAGCGCACGAACGAACTCGCCTTGTTTAGATGCAATGTCCAACACCTTGGAAGTAGAGGTTACTGCTCCATTAGGCAGAGCATCTATCATTTCTCTCGCGATAGGTTGAGGTGTAACAATTTCAGAGGAGGAGAGGCGACCGAATTTCGTCATGGCTACTTCAACCCTCTCTTCCGGCGTTAAACTTTCATCTCTTACAAGTGAATTTACATTCTGTATCTTATAATCTAATGCACTTAATATAAAAGGATTGCTCTTTTCTTGGATAATCCTTAGCATATCTTCGAGCAACCCTACGTTTTGGGCAATCCTTTTATTCTCGTCAGAGTAGCTTATAGCCGCGATGACTTCCTCAAGGGACTTCACGTTACTTTCTGTCAGAAGCGCGAAGAATAGAATTTGCGCGTAAAAAGTCGCGAGCTTTTTGTCTAAATTTTCATTTGCCTCTTCGAGAAGTAGAGCATCCCCTGAAGATTTTTCTTTCTCCGGTATCTCCTGAATCTTTAATTCGTCAAATTCTATTGGCAAATCAATCTCTTCACCCTCAACAGGCCTAATATCCAATCCTTTTCTACTGTCAATTGGCGAAAGATGAGCTATCGCCTGCCTTACCTGCTCAATATCAAGTAACAAACGGTCTATAGGTATATCATTCGCTTCATCAAGCACGCTTCTTTCATTTGAGTATCTGCGTACGGCATCCATTATGTCTGTAGCGCTGACTTTTTGAAGTCCGGACTCCTTTACCGTTATAATTGGTGATACACGTAACTCTTCCGCGACTCTTTCCTCCAATCGGCTATTGCCATGCTCTTCAGCATTCACATTGTATATTTGCGACTTCTGCTCTTGAAGAACAAACATCCTGTTCGGGTCGAAGTCCACCAAGAGAGTCTGTGGCTTCATATTATACCTGATAACATCACCATGTTCATCAGACAAGGTACGAATATACTGGTTTTGTAGTCGGAAAATAGCTTGATCGTACTCTTGGGGAGAAGCGCACTCCTTTAGGAAAATCATGGTGTCCCACTCCTCCACGGTGCTACCTGTTAGCATCCGATTGACTGTAAGGGTAATCGTTTTCTCTCCTTCTTGCTCACACTTCTTTATTTTGGCTTTAACGTCAGAAGTACTCTTGTAAATCCTTTCGTTATGAACGCCTGCTATGTTGATCACTTTATATTCGTTAAGGTGGCGGAAATCCCCTTTGCGCTTATTCAGTAACGTCTCCATAGCATCACATGAAGCCCTGTAGGGTAGAACGAACACCATGTGCCTACACATCTCCCCCTTTCGTATCTGTTCTACATCGAGGAATGGCAAAATATTATCATCCTCTTTAGAGCCATCTATGGCTTGCAGTAATCCTAGCACCTCCTCTTCGTGAATGAATTGCTTATGTAGTCCCTCCCTGTTTTTACTGATAGAGTGAGGTTTAAAAAGTTCCGATAGGGCAAAAGAGACTCCTTCTTTTTTTAGGGCCTCCATCTTATCGATAGAGGCTTGGTTGGGGAGGAATGCAAAGCGAATCATCTGGGGAAAACCGTAATAGGGATTATCCCACTCTTTGGTGTTATCATCCAACAGATGCTCTTTATCCCACTTTTCCTGTTCTTGAACGATATCCGTGGATTGATAGAAGGCAATAATATCTTCTTCTTCAAACTCGCTACCCATCAAGATCCTGTAGGGTGTGCCAGATAGATGTACGCGTACTTTAGCACGTAGCTGCTTTAGTTCTTGGCTTTCTTCATAATGGTCAGCACTATCGGCCTCTTTTAGTTCCCTTTTAAGAGCGCTTGGGGATAAGTTTAGCACTCGTCCATATTCTTTTGCACGAGCTCCATAGTGAGTTTCGTCTATTAATAGAAGGTCTATTTCTTCTTCAAAGATTTCTCGATGCTTCCTCTTTATCTCCTCTCCCATCAGGTCTTGTAAGGTGAGGAAGACGACCGCTTTTCCCTTTCTCAAGGTTTCTTTCAAGACATCTTCACGTTCTAAGAGGACGCTGCTATCCATAAAACAGTAGTCAGCAAACTTAACATGACTCTCAACCGTTTTTTTCCACTCTTGTTTCACATCTGCCTTGGCAGAAACGATAAGCACGAGGTTAGCCTTCATTTCCACGGCACAACACATGGAGGTAAAGCTCTTTCCAAATCTCATGACAGCATACATCAGGAGATTGGTTCGTCCGGCCTTTAAAGCATTTTTGAAACGGTGAATCGTCTCTGCTTGATTGGGTCTTGGCTCGTATTTTTCTGTACGTTTATACGTATGCTCAAGGGGAATACGACTATCCTGGAACGCGTAAAAAGCATATTTTCCACTATTCTGCTCATGCGATTCTTGAATATCCTTTATCGCCTCTTCAACATGCTTATTATCCGTATCCTTGAAAAATTCCCTTGAATAGTGACTTTTCAGTTTCTTTGCCTCTAAGGGTTCTAACCTCTTTTTCCCTAAAGTTTCCAAGTAATGATGTACCGCGTGATCCCTAAAATAGGTATCCTCGTCCACCTTCGCAACCTTATTAACCTGGAATTGTAAGTCGGGGAAATATCTTCTCCACTCTTGCAAACGTATCCCAACAGGACGATATGTATCGCCTACCTTTAAGTAATTAGGATAAGTCTCCGTTGTAAAAGCGTAGATGTGGGGTTCAACACGACCAATAATTATTTCGTCTAATATTGAGATCTCTTTCATAAGTTACAATGTCTCGGGGTATAATGAACGAAACTCTATCGGCTCTCCAGCTTTCCAATCCATAATAACCGCGTAAATGCCATTGTGGCGATGAATTTTATTATCATTGCATCCTTCACAAGGCAAAACGATCTCCTTGTCTTCAAATATTTCTCTTTTAACGAGAACCCTATCATGGCAAGTCATAGGAAGCACCATTTTTAAGCCATCCATTTGAAAGATATTCCAAGATACAATGGTAGCCACTTCCGCGGTTTGGTCTTCCAACGGCAGCTTTTCCCACCTATCTCTGTAATAATCAATGAACGTGGACAGTAGATTCTCTCGTGCAAGCAAAATATTATCCCCCTGCCACTCATAGCCATAAGTACATTTATATGCTAGTATAACAGATGAGTACCACTCATTGAAAGTAGTTGTGTTCTCGTTGATAATTCTCAACTTTCTATCAAGAAGTCCGATTCGTTTGTAGATAGGAATGCTTTCTCCCGTCGTTGTATCGTAACGACTTACCAGGTAAGGGGCTTCTCCACATGTTATTTCAAGGCAATTTTGAGATATATATTCTTGCCACGTAACCTCCTCTGGCAAAGGGATTTTACCAGCTCTCGGTATCCAATCGTGCTTATTGTCAACAAAAGTGGGAGTATTAAATAAGTTTGTCACGCCTGTAAGTGATTCATCAAATGCATTGCATTGTTCGTTACAAACCCATGTAGGCGTGAATATTTCCGCCATATTTTGAGTACGGGTTTTCTTCTCCTCTTTTGACTTTAGAACACGAGGTATAACCACATCCCTGTTTTCCCCAGTAACCTGTTTTAAAGTAATGGTATCACCAAAAGAGAACCCTTCCCCTAAGTGTTCATAGTCCGAGGTAGCCCAAAAGATATTATTTCCGGTAGTGCGGTCGGTAAGCAAAATTTCCAACAAGCTTACTGGCAGTAATTCCTTTTCTATATCTATCAAAAACGGCGCTAACATATCACTCTACTAAATCTTTCGGGGAGACGTTAAGTATATCAGCCACCTTGAAGACAATGGCAAGATTAGGTTGCTTACGGTTACAAACGTACGCGTTAGTCATGCTAAAGCTTAAGCCAAGTTGTTTGGCAAGCCACGTTTGGGTAATCCCTTTTTCTTTTAGCACCTCTTTAATGAGGTTTTGATGTCCTGTTTCCTGTTTCATACAAGTGTCACTATCAACTGTAATACTACAAAGATATGAACTTATATTGAACAAGGAAAAAAACAATGGATTAGACTATCGCCTAAGGTTCTTTTCAACCGCCGGTCGTTTCGAAACCATCCAAAGCCCCAAGCCGGTGAACAGCCCGTTCATCAGCAGCAGCTCGTACCCCACCCGGTAGCCAAAGAGCTGCATCATAGAGATCTCTATCGCGAAGCAGAGCACCGGGGAAGCTATGGCCACGTACGGCACGTACTTGTCAACCGGCTTCACCTTCGAATAAAGTCCAAAGAGGTAGAGACCCAACAGGGGACCGTAGGTATAGGAGGCCAATTTATAGATGGCAGTGATGATGCTATCCGAGCCAATCGCCTCGATGAGCAGGATAATAAGCACGAACAGGGTACTGATGCCCACGTGTACCCAACGGCGCGTTGCCACGTCCCGCTTCTCCTGCTCCTTATCCTGGTAGACTGCTTTCATGTTGAGGATATCCACGCAAAAGGAGGTCGTCAAGGCGGTCAACGCCGAGTCGGCGCTCGAGAACGCGGCCGCAACGATCCCGATGCTGAATACCCCCAACACGATCGGTCCCAGGTACTCGCTCGCCAAGAAAGGGAGGATGTTGTCCGACACCTCGGGCAACACGATATTGTTCTTCGACGCGAAGACAAGCAACAGCACCCCAAGCGAGAGGAAGAGCAGGTTGACCGGCACGAACGCGAAGCCGTAGGAGAGCACGTTCTTCTGCGCATCCTTTAGCGAGCGGATGGTCAGGTTCTTCTGCATCATATCCTGGTCAAGCCCCGTCATCACGATGGTGATAAACATCCCGCTGAAAAACTGCTTAAAGAAGTTCTGGGTGCTTGCCCAATCGTCGAACAGGAAAATGCGGGAATGCGGGCTTTGGGCGACGGCCGTCACCATCTCGCCGAAACTGAAGTCGAGTTGCCTGGCGAGCTGCCAGATAATCAGCACCAGCGCCGTGAGGAACAGGATAGATTGAAGCAGGTCGGTCCATATGATGGTCTTGATACCGCTCTTATGGCTGTAGAGCCAGATAACGAGGATAATCCCGATAACGGTAATCGCGAAGGGAACGCCCCAGGCGTCAAAGACCAGCTTCTGCAGGATGAAAGCCACCAGGTAGAGCCTGGCCGCGGCTCCCACGATCTTGGAGATCAAGAAGAACCATGCACCCGTCTTGTAGGATTTGGGACCGAACCGCTGCTCCAGGTAGCCGTATATCGTGGTCAGGTTCAGCCGGTAGTAGAGCGGTAACAAGACGTAAGCGATCACCAGGTACCCGAAAAAGAAGCCGAACACCATCTGCAGGTAGGTCATGTCCAGCGCACGCACCATCCCCGGTACTGAGACGAAGGTGACCCCGGAGATGGAGGTCCCGATCATGGCGATCGCGACGATGTACCATTTAGACGACTTGTTGGCGCGGAAGAACGCATCGTTACCCGAACCTTTCCGGCTGGTAAGGTACGAAACAAGCATCAGCGCACCAAAGTAGACGGCGATGGTGACAAGAATAAACGTAGAGTGCATGGCTCACGCTATATTATGGCGAATCAGACGATCTCGACCAAGGGAGCACCATCTTTCACGATTTCTCCCTCCGTAACGAAGATTCGATGGACTTTCCCGGCCACTTCCGTGGCGATCTCGTTCTCCATCTTCATCGCCTCCAGGATCACGACGTTATCCCCCTTCTTCACACTGTCGCCCTCTTTCACGAGCACCTCCAGTATCGTGCCGTACATGGGGCTCGTCACTTGATGTCCCACCACTTCGTCCACCGGCTGAATATCGTTCGCTGCTTCTGCCGCTTCTGGTCGCACCTCTTCCGCTGCCTTCTCCGCCTGTCGCGTTTCCCACTCCTCTTGCCGGAGCTTTCGCAGGAAACCGGTTGCCACCGCGGGGAAAAGCTCCATCAGGAGTTCCTCTTTCTCATCCTTGGCTAATCGTACCCCGCCGTACTCTTCGAGCGTCGGGTTATCCTGGCGCTTGTAGGTAGACGTATCGTACTCCACCTCCTCCCGGGTGCCTGCGATTTGGTACCGGAACTCGGGATCCACGGGTATGGGCGTCTTCCCATATTCACCCTTGACCAGCGCCACGAATTGGTTAGAGGGATTCGCGTACTTGGGGCGACCATTTTTCCGGTTCATGGCCGAGTTGACCGCTTGTGCCCCCACGATCTGGCTGGTGGGCGTCACCAGAGGTGGTAATCCGGCATCACGCCGCACGCTCGGGATCAATTTCATCGCCTCGGGCAGGATCTCCAGGGCGTTAAACTGTTTGAGCTGCGCCACCATGTTGGTGTACATGCCACCGGGTATCTCCGCGTTCTTCACCTGCTCATCCGGGGCCGGGAATCCAAAGTAGGCCTCGATCGCGTGGCACGCCTGCAGGAGCGCCTCTTCGTCTTCATTTTTCACGGCGGCGATTGCCCGGTCAAACTGTTGATCCACCTCGTCGGGCAGCTCGTCGGTCAGCGGGTTGAACGGGTTCGGGAACTGTTTCACCGCGTCGTACTTGTCCAGCTCTCGGCGGATGGTCAGCAACTCCTCGTTGATCTTGGCCACCGCCTCCATGTTCACGTCCAGTTCAATGCCTAGTTTTTGGCAGAAGATATAAATCAGCTCCAACGCCGGTGCGGCCGGCCCCCCCGCGAAGTTCCATATCACGGTATCCACCACGTCAACGCCGTGCATGATGGCCGTGAGGACCGCGCCCAACCCGAAGCCGGGTGTGCAGTGGGTATGGAAGTCGATCGGCACGTCCAGTTCCTTCTTGAACAGGGGAATTAACTGGGCTACCCTAGAAGGTGGGATTAGCCCGCTCATATCTTTAATCGTGATCATGTCGGCCCCCAAGGCACGCATCTCCTTGGCCTTGTTCAGGAAGTAGTCGTTGGTAAAGACCGGCTCGTAGGTCACACCGCTCTCTACGACTTTTTTCCTGCCAAACAGTCCAAAGAGTCCCCGTTTCTTGGGTTGTGATTGAGCTGCCGGCTCCTCCGGTTTCGGGTCCACGGTATAACATACCGCGCAATCGGCCATGCCCCCATATTTCTTGATATATTTTACGCTCGACTTCACGTTATTGACGTCGTTGAGCGCGTCGAAGATACGCATGATGTTCAGCCCCGATGCCACGGCGTTCTTGAAGAAGCCGTCAATGATCTCATCCGGGTAGGGCGCGTAACCGTACAGGTTGCGCCCGCGCGAGAGTGCCGTTAACTTGGATGCATCCCCCACAGCATGGTGAATCTTCTCCAGCCGATCCCACGGGTTCTCATTCAAAAAGCGCATCACGGAATCGGGCACGGCCCCACCCCAAACCTCCATGGCGTAAAAGTTGGCCTCCTTGTAAAAAGGCAATACCCGATCCACTTGCGACTGGTTCATTCTCGTGGCGAAAGCGGACTGCTGTCCATCCCTCAACGTGAGGTCTCTAATCAAAAGTTTTCGGTTCATACAATGGGTTTATGATTTAATATTTTACCTCCGGCTACCGCTCATCGCGATCATGATGTAGTAGAAAAGCGTTGCTAGTGAGCTCAAGGCCGCGACCACGTAGGTGTACCCTGCCCACCGGAGCGCATCTTCCGCCTGGTTGTGGTTGCTCACGTCGGTAATCCCAGCGCTGCTCAACCACCGGATAGCCCGGTTGGTCGCGTTTTTCTCCACGGGCAGCGTGACAAAACTAAAGAGCGTGGTGAGGGCAAACATCGCGATGCCAATCCATAACAACATCGGGAACACCTCTATCAGGAGAATACCGGCCAAAATGACCCACATCATCCACTTGGAGGTAGACGAGATTACCGGCACCAGTGCCGACCGCATCTTCAACGGGCCGTAGCCCACCGCGTGCTGTATGGCGTGTCCCGTTTCATGCGCCGCCACGGCAGCCGCGGCTACACTGTACGACCCATACACCGGCTCGCTCAAGTTAATGGTCTTGTTCAGTGGGTTGTAGTGATCCGTGAGCTGTCCCCTGACGGAGATCACCTGCACATCGTAAATGCCGTTATCGTGCAGCATCTTCTCTGCCACCTCTTTGCCCGTCATTCCATTGCGGAGCGGGATCTTCGAGTACTTCTTAAACCTACTCTGAAGGGTACCTTGGACAACCCACCCCGCGATCGCGATCGCGAAAAATAAAATCCAGATTGTTGCCATGTTTATATTACTGTTTTTTACCTATTGATTTAACAAAAACTGTGCCGCTTCAGAGCTAATGGATGACGAACGAACAGCCATCGTTGCCAACCATCAGACTGAAACGTAATTTTATCGTGCCCTATATCTTACGTGCGAATAATCGTCTGTGACCGATCCGGCCCTACCGAGACGATAGCGATGGGAACACCCAGCTCCTTCTCCAGGAAGGCCAGGAAGTGGTTGAACTCGTCGGGGAACTCTTCCGCCGAGCGCATCGCCGTCAAGTCCGTTTTCCAGCCGGGCAGCTCCACGTAGACCGGTTCGAGGTTCGTTTCGAGGTTGAAAGGCAGTTCATCGGTCACCTCCCCGTCTATCCGGTAGGAGACGCACGCCTTGACCCGCTCGAAGGTGTCGAGCACGTCGCTCTTCATCATCACCAGCTTGGTCACGCCGTTCAGCCGGATGGCGTAACGGAGCGCCACCAGATCGACCCAGCCGCAGCGCCGCGGGCGCCCCGTCACCGAGCCGTACTCGTTCCCCTGGTCCCTCATCCGCTGTCCATCTTCATCGAGCAGCTCCGTCGGGAAAGGGCCGCTTCCCACCCGGGTACAATAGGCTTTGAAAATACCAAACACCTCGCCAATCTGGTTGGGTGCAACGCCCAGCCCGGTGCATGCCCCGGCGCAGGTGGTCGTGGAGGAGGTCACGAAGGGATACGATCCAAAGTCGACGTCCAGCATGGTACCTTGTGCCCCTTCCGCCAGCACCTTTCTCTCTTCCCGCAGGTAACGCTGTACCAGGTGCTCGCTATCCACGATCCGGAACTCCTTCAATTTTTCCACCCCCTTGAACCACTGCTTTTCGAGTGCGGTAAGATCGTACCCCAGATCGCTTCGGTCCAGTATCTCTTTATGCCTTAGCACCGCGTTCCGGTACTTCGTTTCGAAGTCGTGAAAGAGATCGCCCACCCTCAACCCCTGGCGGCTGATCTTATCGGTGTAGGTCGGCCCAATGCCCCGTCCCGTGGTACCGATCTTGGCATCGCCCTTCGCCTTTTCTAAAGCGGCGTCCAACAGCCGGTGGGTCGGCAAAATCAGGTGCGCCTTCTTGGATATGCAGAGCCTTTCCTGGAGCGGGTGGCCAGCCTCTTCCAGCCCCTCCACCTCCAGTTGAAAGAGCGCTGGGTCAATAACCACACCGTTTCCAATGAGGTTCAGCTTTCCTTCTTGAAAGATACCGGAGGGAATCGACCTCAGCACAAATTTCTTCCCCTCGAACTCAAGCGTGTGCCCCGCGTTGGGTCCCCCCTGAAAGCGTGCTACCATCTCGTAGTTTGGAGTAAGCACATCTACCACCTTCCCTTTTCCCTCATCGCCCCACTGGAGCCCTAAAATCACATCCACCTTCATATTCAGTTGTTCATTTTTTTGTTTCCTATATGTAGTTCTATTAAATTGGCTTACCGCCTCTTTTTAGGTTCAGCGGCTATTTTTCCTTACTGCCTTCTCGCTCCAATCTCCTCAACTCCATCCTCTTCGCGTGAGCGCACTTGCTGCATATCCCGTAAATGTACATGCTGTAGTAGTTCACCGTGAACCGACGGATCTTCTTCAGTTGCGAGGGCGTCAGCAGGTCGTCATTCTTCATCTCCCACACCTCCCCGCAGCTGGTACATATCAGATGGCTGTGGTTCTCGTTCCCGTAGGAACGCTCGTAGGTCGACACGTTTCCCCCGAACTGGTGCTTTACCACCAACCCGCAATCGAGCAGCAGGTCAATGGTGTTGTACAAGGTGGCGCGGCTCACCCTAAAGTTCATCTCCACCATCGACTTGTAGAGCGAGTCGATATCGAAATGTCCCTTCGTGGAGTATATGTGGTCGAGTATAGCGAATCGTTCGGGTGTCTTCCGATGCTTATGCAGCGTGAGGTACTCCGTGAACTCCTCGTTTACCCGATTTCTCAACTTTAGATTGGCATCCATGGTTACAAAATTATGCTTTTTTTTCGACTTCCCCGTGGTTTTTGGACTCAAACCTACCCTATCGTTGAAAACTGACGGGAAAGAAGCTATTTCACCAAAGCTGGGTATCGTCTGTTTCGCCGCCGCATCGTTAGAAACATTCAGAGAAGGACCTATTTCACCGTATCTGAATGATAAAAAAAGGCCGGTAGACAGGGTTCACTCTCGTTGTGGTACGCGTTGGAGGCGGTGACCCAATAATAAAACGCACGGTCATCGTTCGGCACCAATAGCTTGATGTTATTTCCCCGCACCCCGGTAACCAAGAGGTTGGAACCATCATTCCTATCGAGGCTATCCGTTTCACACCGGTAGACGTTGTAAGTGATCCTTTCCCCCTCCACCTCTTCCCATGTCAACTCGAACTCCCCCTCGGGGGTACGTTCCGCCCTCAGGTCTTTCGGGTTACCTGGATCACTGTCGCTCAGCCACTCCATCGGGGGCTGCTTGGCGGGGTAGCGGTAGTACCGTTGCAACGCCGTCAATAATCCTTTCGTGTTGGAAAGCACATGTTCGGCTCGGAAAAAGGCCTGTCCCTGCACCCCCAGTTCGCGGGAATGCTCCACCTGGTCAAGGATATCTTGCAGTGCCCATCCCAGCTCGATCATCTGGTAGGGGCCCAAGCCCGGTACCACGATGCGCCGGTTCGCCTGTTCCACCCAGTCTTCCACGAAAGGATAGAAGAGCTGATCCTTGTAATACATCATCGGGTAGATCGCGTCATGCTTACCTTCACCCATCCAGCGGGCCACGTCCTGGTAAACCGTCTCGTACGCCGTCCACCCATGCCCAACTCCCTCTAGTGCCCGGTACCGCCCCAGCAGGGCGCTACTTACCTGCACCCAAGGCTTCCTCTTTTTCACCTCATCGTAAGCCTTTGTCACGAATCGGGTAATGTTTTCCCGCCTCCAATCTTCCCTCGTTTTCCCTTTACCGTGGAGTCTATACATCCCATCGTCCGGAAAGCGTCCCCGGTTATCCGGGTACCGGATGTAATCGAAGTGAATGCCATCCACATCGTAATTCTGCACCACCTCCAAGAGTAAGGCGAGCAGGTAATCATCGGTGCGGGGATTTCCCGGATCTAAAAACCACTCCCTGTTAAACCGCTTGACGAGGGAGGGGTTCTTTCGGGTAATCGACTGATCTCCCAAGCTCTTCACCTGTTCATCGTTCCCCAGCGGGTAGGTCACCATCCACGCGTGCAGCTCCATCCCTCGCTTATGACACTCCTCCACGGCGAACTGCAACGGGTCGAAAAAGGGTTCACCCTTCCGGGCGGTAGCGATTAACGTTGACATGGGTTCCAGACGAGATAGGTAAAACACCTCTCCCCTGGCCCTAACCTGAAAGAACACCGTGTTGAACCGAAGCGCCTGCAACCCGTCCAGCATCTCCCTTAGCTCCCGTTTTTGAGCCTCTACGCTGGTCCTGTTCCGCGGCCAGTCCAGCCCGTAGTTCGTGGTCAGCCATACCGCCCTCACCTCCGTGGCGGGAGGGGGCGTGTTCAGGGAATCCACGATGAGCGAGTCTGCCACGAGTGAATCCGCCACTTGGGCTTCATGGACAACCTCTGCCGGAGGCTCCGTGGCGTGCAGGTTTATCATGCAGGAAAAAAGGAAAATGATGAGGATAATATAATTAACTTTCGTTTCTTCATTTATTCTTGCTTTCAAAACGAAGGTCTTCGCATTGAAAGCGAACAGTAACCATAAAACATACAAAAGTGGAGAAATATAGTGCATGCAAATCGTTCACATTAAACAGCATGCAAAAATAGAACAATTCCCGCGCCACTGGATTCATTTTCGTATAATTAACATTTTCCAATCGCACATGAATGGAGTAGATTGGTAGTGTTACATTTAGTGTGCCCCTAGTCTAAGTCCATTACTCACCTTCAAACGCTGGCATACAATCAGCCCATGAATGGCATCACGCCGTGATCGACATTGTGAGGGACATTCGCAACGATTCCTGTAATTACGTGACAGAATTCTTTCCTGTTTAAAATCGTTATTTGTGATAGGAAGCGACAAGCTTTTACAATATTGCAAAATGCAGTTGACAAAATTCTCAATATTTTGTAATGTGTAGTTGCCAAATAATTGTTATATTTGCGAACTATAACTTGCAAAACATTACATCATGGAGAAGATAATTGAAAAATCGCACGGCCGTTTATCATTAGTTGATACAACATTTGTGCGTTCATTGGCGGATAGAATAGATTGGAGTTCTCGTTTGATAGGAATTAGAGGTGCTCGTGGTGTGGGAAAAACCACTTTGTTACTTCAATATATGAAGCAGAAACATGGATTTGCAAATAATGCTCTCTATTGCAGTTTAGATGATATTTGGTTCGCGGAACATCGATTGAGCGATTTGGTTGATATTTTTGTAAAACGGGGAGGGAGATATCTTTTTTTGGATGAGGTTCACACCTATCCCCCGTGGTCGCAGGAGATTAAAAATTTTTATGATAATTATCCCAATTTGCATATAGTTTTTACAGGTTCTTCATTGTTGAATATTTTAAACGCTCGTAGCGATCTGTCTCGTCGTGCCGATATGTATATGATGCAAGGCTTGTCTTTTAGGGAGTATCTTGCGATGTTTCATAATATTGTAATGCCGGCTTATTCGTTGTCGGATATTTTAAGCAACCATATAGATATTTCATTATCCACTCTTGAAATCTGCAAACCTTTACAGTTCTTTTCTGACTATTTAAAATATGGCTATTATCCATTCAGTCTGGACAATCTGTCTCGTTATTATTTCAGATTAGAAGAGGTTGTGAACATGATACTTGAGATTGAATTGCCACTATTGAGAGGTGTAGATAGAGCCTATGTACATAAACTTAAGCAACTGTTGCAGATAGTTTCGCGTTCCGCGCCGTTTGTCCCTAATATTAGCAAACTGGCTGAGAGAATAGGGGTTGCGCGTGCAACTCTTATCACCTATCTCAATTATCTGGAAGAGGTGAGATTGTTAAATCTTATATATAAAGATGCAGGTGGAGTAGCAAAATTACAAAAGCCTGACAAGCTGTTTCTTGAAAATAGCAATCTTGCCTATATGCTGGGGGCGGAGCAAATTGACAAAGGGGGTGTTAGAGAGACATTTTTTATAAATCAGTTAAGCTATTTGCACTCTGTTAACTATTCTGCAGTCGCCGATTTTTTTGTTGACGGTAAATTCACGTTTGAAGTAGAGGGTAGAAAAAAAACGAAGCGACAGATAGGGGGCGTTGAAAACTCATATATCGTTTCCGACGATATTGAGTTTGGTACAGAAAATCGTATCCCACTTTGGATTTTTGGTCTGATGTATTAAAGTTGCAATCTAAGTGAAATCCACTTTTTCGAGCTGGTACAAATTGACAAGTAAAATCTGGCCAAATTGACAAGCAAAAATCAGCCAAATTGACAAGCAAAACTCAGCCAAATCAACAAATCGCACTTATGTTTTTTTGGCAATGTCTTGAAACTCAAATACATTTGCCATGAGAAACAATGAGGTAGTAGTAATGAAAGTTGATGGTGTGCAGCTACTCTTGCCTCATTGGCAGAAAATATTGATACAACAAAGATGAAAGCTCCCGCATTTAAAATGGTTTTGATAGGCATCGGAGCATTTGCATATAGGCGGACTGATGGGGTTTATAAAGAATGAAATTTTACGCCTATCACGGCGTTTTAGAGGCGGAGACGATTTTCCCCACTTAAAATTTTGTCATCACGAAACAAAAAGGTAACTTTGCAGTCGCACTTGTAAAAGCAACAGTTGTCGCGGAAGTAGCGTTCGTTGCGGAAGTAGCTCAGTTGGTAGAGCACGACCTTGCCCCAAAAAGGATATGAAAGCGACCTTGGCAAGGTGTTGTTTAAAATAATCGCGGAAGTAGCTCAGTTGGTAGAGCACGACCTTGCCCCAAAAAGGAAATGGAAGCGACCTTGGCAAGGTGTTGTTTAAAATAATCGCGGAAGTAGCTCAGTTGGTAGAGCACGACCTTGCCAAGGTCGGGGTCGCGGGTTCGAGTCCCGTCTTCCGCTCTTAGTTTGTTACCCTATCGTTACCTTTTCTCCTTCCCCAAAAAGACCCGTCAATCCATTTCATTTGCCCTTCCCATTCAACGTAGGCGTTAGTTAAATTCGAAATTCATCGTTATTTGAACCACACGTCCGTTCCATTTGATGACAAATTTCTAAGATTAAAGGTAACAGAATTACAAATATTTCAGAATAAAAGGGGGATTTCGACAAATTTTCCAGAATAAGAGTGCAGGATTACCCTTTCGTTGACCTTTCCCCGTTCCCTGTTCCCCGTTCCCTTAAGAAGAGGTAGTAGTAGACGCAGCCGACAAGGAGCATACCACCCACGATATTTCCCAGTGTTGCAGGGATAAGGTTAATCACTACAAAGTCGCCCCACCCGATGGCGGCGCCCGAGTAGATGGCCGCGGGGATAAAGAACATGTTCGCGATGGAGTGCTCGTACCCCATCGTCACGAAGATCATGACCGGTATCCATATCCCGATGCATCTGCCAATGGTATCCTTGGCCGTCAACCCCATGAAGACGCCGAGGCAGACCAGCCAGTTCGCCCCGATCCCTTTCACGAAAATGGTCCAAAAGTCTTGATCCAGCTTCGCCTCGGCCAGCCCGTGCAGGTAAGCACGCCACGGGTCGGCATCAAACAAGCCCACGTTAGCCGAGAGGAGGTACGCGACAAATTGCGTGCCCACGAAATTGAAGAGGTAAGAGAAGAGCAATACTTTGAGGATGGTGATGACGGGGAGCTCCTTTGTCAGCAGAGGGAACGTGTAGCCCGCGCAGTTGCTCGTGAAGAGGTCGGCTCCCGTGATCACCACCATGATGAGGCCTACCGGGAAAAGGGCTCCCGCCACGAACTTCACGATCCCGGGGTTCATGGCCGCCGCTTGTGGCATTCCGCCTGCCACCACCACCGTCAACAATCCCCCCATGGCGATGAAGGCGCCCCCCAATATGGCTATCAGCGCGAATTCGGGGAGCGTTCGTTTCGATTTGCTAATCGCCGAGGCGCTAAACGCTTTGGTGGCCTCGGCCGGAGTCAAGTAGTTCATATTCATGCTAAACGATTGCTTACCAGGTAGTCGCCACTCGTGACGTTCTCCAGCCATTCGGAGTTATCCAGGTACCACCGGATGGTCTTCTCGATGCCCTCTTCAAACTGTAGCGAGGGTTCCCATCCCAGTTCACGCTGTATCTTCGTCGCATCGATGGCGTACCGCAGGTCGTGCCCCGGGCGGTCGGTCACGTAAGTGATCAGTTCCAGGGACGTGCCCTCGGGGTTACCCAGCATCCTATCGGCCACCTTGATCATCGTTTTGATCAGGTCGATGTTCTTCCACTCGTTGAACCCGCCGATATTGTAAGTTTCGCCAATCTTTCCCCGGTGAAAAACCGTGTCGATGGCTCGGGCGTGGTCCTCCACGTAAAGCCAGTCCCGCACGTTTTCACCCTTGCCGTACACCGGCAGGGGTTTCCGTTCTCGGATGTTGTGGATAAAGAGCGGGATCAGCTTCTCCGGGAACTGGTAGGGGCCGTAGTTGTTGGAGCAGTTAGAGATGACGACGGGCAGACCGTACGTGTCGTGGTAGGCCCGCACGAAATGGTCGGCCGCCGCCTTGGAGGCGGAATAGGGACTATGTGGATCGTACCGGGTCTCTTCGGTGAAAAGGGTATCATCAAACTCCAGCGAGCCGTACACCTCATCGGTAGAAACGTGGTAAAAGAGAGGCTCAGGACTCCCCTCCCCGCGTGGGGCAGATAGCCACTGCTGCCGGGCAACCTGCAGCAGGACAAGGGTCCCCATCACGTTGGTCTCCGCGAAGGTGAAGGGATCATTGATGCTCCTGTCCACGTGGCTTTCGGCTGCCAGATGGATCACGCCATCCACGTCGTACTCCTTAAACAGCTGGGTCAGCAGTTCCACATCGCACACGTCACCCTTCACAAAGGTGTAGTTGGGGCGATCCTCGATATCGGTCAGGTTCTGCAGGTTGCCCGCGTAGGTGAGCTTATCGAGGTTAATGATCCGGTACCCGGGGTACGAGGTGACGAAGAGACGCACCACGTGCGAGCCGATAAAGCCGGCACCCCCGGTTATCACTATATTGCGTTTAAAGCTTTCTTTCTTCATCCGGTTGGTCGTTTTTACAGGTTCACTAAAGTTAGACTATTTCTCGCCACGGCATGGTACAAGTGAACTTGTCCTCTGCCCGTTTGGCTTAACGAAATAGTTCACTAAAGTTAGACTATTTCTCGCCACGGCATAGTACAAGTGAACTTGTCCTCTGCCCGTTTGGCTTAACGAAATAGTTCACTAAAGTTAGACTATTTCTCGCCACGGCATAGTACAAGTGAACTTGTCCTCTGCCCGTTTGGCTTAACGAAATAGTTAGAGTAACTTCAACAGGTACTGCCCGTACTCGTTGTTCTTCATCGGCTCCGCGATCTCCGCCAGCTTATCGCTGGAGATCCAGCCGTTGTGCCAGGCGATCTCCTCGAGACAGGCGATCTTGAGGCCTTGCCGCTTCTCGATTACCTCCACGAAAGTGGATGCGTCGGCCAGCGAGCCGTGGGTGCCGGTATCAAGCCAGGCGAAACCGCGTCCCAAGAGGCTCACCTTAAGCTGCCTTCGGCTGAGGAAGGCCTGGTTCACCGTGGTGATCTCCAGCTCTCCCCGGGCGGAGGGTTTGACCCCTTTGGCCACCTCCACCACGCTGTTCGGGTAAAAGTAGAGGCCCACGATGGCGTAGTTTGATTTCGGCTCCTTGGGCTTCTCCTCGATACCGAGCACGTTACCCTTATCATCGAACTCGGCCACGCCATACCGTTGGGGGTTGTTCACGTAGTAACCGAACACGGTCGCCAGGTCATGCTGTTCAGCCTGTTGCACGGCCTGCTTCAGCATGGCAGAGAAGCCTTGCCCGTAGAAGATGTTATCACCCAAAACCAGGCAAACGGTATCCTCCCCAATGAACTCCTCGCCAATGATAAAGGCCTGTGCCAAGCCATCGGGGCTGGGTTGCACCGCGTACTCGAAGCGCACGCCGTAATCACTACCATCACCCAACAGCCGCTGGAAAGCCGGACGATCTTCGGGAGTGGTGATAATGAGTATCTCGCGAATCCCGGCCAACATGAGCGTCGAGATGGGGTAATAGACCATGGGCTTGTCGTAAACGGGCAGCAGCTGCTTGCTCACCCCCTTGGTGATGGGATACAAACGGGTGCCGGATCCCCCGGCTAAAACAATTCCTTTCATAGTGAATGCACCTGTTTAGTGGATGGTGTGTGCTGTATTTCGCACAAATGTAAAAGTACACAAAAAAACGCTATTTGCATACGATTATGCTATTTTATTGTTCAGGGTATGGAGACTTGAATACTTGAATCTAAGACATCGGTTTCATATAGTTGTCCGTTTTTCCCCGCTCAACAAAGCACACACCTTCTTTAAGTAATGGGCATCAATCTCGTTGAAGGCATCGAGTTGGTCGCTGTCCACATCCAACACGGCTATAACCCGATTGCCGTTCCAGAGCGGCACCACGATCTCAGAACGAGAAAGGGAGCTGCACGCAATGTGCCCCGGGAACTGATCGACATCCGGGACAACCACCACCCGCCTCTCCTTCCAGGCGGTTCCACATACGCCCTTTCCGTAGGCAATGCGGCTGCATGCCACCGGCCCTTGAAACGGCCCCAGAACCAGTTGATCGTCCTCAACACGGTAAAAACCGACCCAGAAAAAGCCGAACCCCTCCTTTAGGGCTGCCGCCACGTTGGCCATGTTGGCGATGAGATCATCTTCGCCCAACAACAGGGCTTGTAGCTGGGGGTACAACGACTCGTACCGCTCCCGCTTGCCACTCCCGATAACTTGTATTTCGTCTGACATGCTCACTTCATTTATGGCTTACAAGTATATCCAAGTCAAGTAGTGAATAACCTATCTAAAAAACGAATGGATAAACCCATGCCGTAAAAAAGGAATCGCGCAACCCATTACAAGCCGCGCGATTCACCATAATTCCATTAGCCTTAATTTACTGGGCTTGTTCTTGTGCTTCCTTAATCATCTTCGCGTTGGGGAAGATAAACACCTCCACGCGGCGATTCTCGGCACGGCCTTGAGCAGTGCTGTTATCGGCTACCGGCTGCGTGGACCCAAAGCCTTGCGACTCCATACGCGAACCGGCTACTCCTTTCGACATAAGGTAGTTGTAGACCGACTCGGCACGGCGTTCCGACAACGGGTTGTTGATGGCATCGCTACCGGTGCTGTCTGTATGGCCGTACACCTTCACGTCGGTATCCGGGTTGTTCAGCAGCGAAGCGGCGAACTTATCAAGAGATGCGCGCGAAGCCGTGTTGAGCGTGCTTGAGTTGGTCGCGAAGAGAATACCCGATTCGAAGGTCACCTTGATGGCCTCGCCCTCGTTTACCTTCTCTACTTGAGCACCTTCAATCTGCTCCAGCTCGGCGGCTTGCTTGTCCATTTTATTCCCGATGATAGCACCCGCGCTACCCCCTAAAACGGCCCCAATAGCCGCACCGATAATTGCCCCACGCCCCCCGCCGGCAATGGCACCCACGCCGGCACCTACCGCGGCGCCGCTACCGGCACCAATGGCACCGCCTTGCGCCGTTTTGCTGGCTCCACAACTAGATAACACCATCGCGACACTTAACAGGGCGATGGCCAACACTTTAGAAAATTGTTTCATAGTCAGTTTGGTTTTTTAAAAAATCTGTTTGCAAGAAATTACTCGAACAGGTTCAAGGTATCGCAATAAGCCAGTTCCCCGGCCACGATAGCCTCGATCTGCTCATCGGTATACTCCCTAATGCCATCTTCACGAGCGTTATCGAAGATGTACTCCAACAACTCGTCCTCATCAATCTCCACCTCGGCATCGTCATCCTCATCCAGGAAACCCTTCACCTCGTAAAACTCGTAAATCAGGTCGACAATGTAGTTGATCTCGTCGTCCGAAAACTCACCCTTCATCTCCGGAGGCAAACACTCCTGAATGAACTGTAGGGATTCATCCTCATCGTACTCAAGTACTTTCTTTTCTTCGCTCATAGTTTACAACAATTTTACGTTTATATTATTAAAACAATTAATGGATAAATAAGTTCAACCCTCGTCCATCACCTCCTGTAGTTGCGCCTGGCCGCCTCTTTGGCACGCTCCCTGGCCAGTTTCTCCTGCTGCTTTTGCGCCTCTTCGAGCCGGGCCATAAAGCCGGACTTCTTCTTAGGCTTCTTCTTGTTGGCCTCAAGCTGCGCGAGGAGTTTATCCTCATCAACGAGCTTCCTCATGGTAAACGTGATACCCACGGTAAACAACGTGGAGAGGAAGTAGTAGTAATTGAGCCCCGAAGGATAGGAGTTGAGGATAAAAAACATGAAGAGGCTCATGAAAATGGGCATCTGCTTCATCCCGGGCATCGTCTGCTGCCCTGTATCTGTCAGGGCCATGTTGTACCTCGTGTAAATGATATTCACGGTGGTCATCAGGAGACAGAAGATGCTGATGTGGTTACCCAAGAAGCGGGTGATAATGGGGATGTTACCGCCCCACGATATCAGCGCGTCGTACGAAGAGAGGTCATCGGCCCATAGGAACGACTGCTGCCTCAGCTCGATGGCCGAGGGGAAGAAAAAGAAGAGGGCCAACAGCACGGGCATTTGGATAAGCATGGGGATGCAGCCGCTCATGGGACTGACACCCACCCTGTTGTACAGATCCATGGTGGCCTGTTGCCGCTTCATCATCGCATCTTGATCCTTGCCCGGGAACTTCTCCTCCAGCTCCTTTATCTGGGGACGAAGCACCCGCATCTTGGCAGACGACATGAATGACTTGTAGGTGACGGGCAGGGTGACCAGCTTCACGCAAAGGGTAAGGATAAAGATAATCAGTCCCATGCTCCATCCCAGTGAGCGGAAGAAATCGAAGATGGGAATCACGAACCACTTGTTGACCCAGCTGAGCCACCGGTAACCGAGGTACACGATCTCTTGCAACTGCAACCTATCGCCCTTGGGCACATCCGCATCATACGCCTTTAGCGTGTGGTAGTGCACGGGTCCAAAGTAGTAGTTGAAATGGACAGAGACGAGGTCGGCCTCGTTGCTAAGGGTCACAGGCGCCCATACCTCGGCCTTGTACTCCTTGAGGTAAGCGGCATCGCTCAACACCTTGGTGTCGAGGAGCGTGTTACTGAAGGGCTGATCACCGATAATCACCGATGAGAAATACTGGTCTTTAAACGCGAACCACTTCACCGGCTCGGTAAGCTCCACGCGGGCGTTCTTGTTCTCGCTCATCCGCTCCACGTCTTGCCTATCGTACTTGTAATGGATGCGCGAGAAACGGTTCTCGAACATGCGCCCACGCTCCTGTTGACGTATCTTCTGCTCCCAGTTGAGGCGGAAATTTGTCAGGCTCTCGGGATGAAGCCCCTCTTGCATCCCCACCACGTGGATATCAAACGCCATCATGTACTCATCCTCAGGCAGGGTGTAGATGAAGTCGATGTATTGCTGGGGCGTGTAGGCAAGGCGCATCGTCAAGCTTCGGCCATCGGCACTTTCAATCGGCGTGAAATGCTCGTTCTCGGTAGAGAGGTGCACGCTGTGGCGATTAAAGAGGTCGAGGTTAAACCGGGACTCCTCAGGCGTCTCGAAGAGGTAGAGGCTATCGCGACTGTGATGCAGGAACTCCTTAAGCTGCACGGAAGCGATGCTTCCCCCGCGGGTATCGATCAAAAGACGCACCTTGTCGTTCTCGAGCACCACCTTCCGGTCGACCACGGGCATGATCACGGAATCGGATAAGGTGACCAAAGAATCGGCTTCAGCCGTAACGGCTTCTATCGCGGTGCTTTCAACTCCTTCACTAACAACCTCTACACTATCGGTTGCAACGGCAGAGGCCGCGGGTGTCACAACGCTAAAAAAATCGGCAACCGCCTGGCCATCATCTTGGGACAAATCAATCGCTTCCTCCTGTACGGTCAGGCGTTCGGCCTCTTGTTGGGCAATCGACTCAACCATCGCGATCGAGTCGCGCAAACGACGCTGTTCCTCTATCTGCTCCTGGCTTGGGCGGTTATAAATGGAGAATATGACCATCACCGCACCAATCAAAAGCAGACCTATAACTGTATTTTTATCCATATCAAGTGGTTGACGGGAAAAATCCCGGCAGTAATTAACATTTAGTGAAAAAGCAATTAGCTGTTTCCCTCCCCGGGGCACCCCCCTTCGCTAACGCGTGATGCCGCCTGTATGAAGCTCATAAATAGAGGGTTAGGCGACACGACGGTGCTGGTAAACTCGGGATGAAACTGGGTGCCCAAGTACCAACGGAGGGCCGGTACCTCTACCACCTCCACGAGGCTGGATTCGGGATTGATCCCGCTGCACTTCATGCCCGCGGCCTCCAGCTGTTCCAAGTAGCAGTTGTTCAGCTCGTAACGATGGCGGTGGCGCTCCTTGATCCGGGTTTTCCCGTATGCCTTGAACGCGAGCGACCCCTCCCTCAGGACACAGTCGTACTCCCCAAGGCGCATGGAAGCCCCCATGCTGGTAATCGCCTTTTGATGCTCCATGAAATCGATGATGGGATCTTCGGTTTTCGGGTTCATCTCTGTAGAGTTCGCACCGGGTAGGTTCATGACCGACCGGGCGTACTCGATAACCATGCACTGCATGCCCAGGCAGATACCGAAGGTGGGGAGGTTCTGCTCGCGCGCGTAACGAATGGCGACGAACTTGCCCTCTATACCTCGCTGACCGAAGCCAGGAGCGATGACCACCCCATCGGCGCCCTTCAGGACATCGGCCACGTTGCTATCGTTGATCTGCTCGGAGTGACAAACGTCAAGCACCAACTTTCGGTCGTGGTAGATGGCCGCCTGAGAGAGCGACTCGTGAATGGACTTGTACGCGTCGGGGAGCTCAGCATATTTGCCTACCAACTTGATGCACACCTCTTGGGTAGCCTCCTTACGTTTCTGCAAAAAGGCCATCCAACTCTCCATCGCCGGCTTATCGCCAAGCGGCATGTTTAACTTGCGAAGCACCACCTCGTCCATACCCTGGCGCTGAATCATCAGGGGTACCTCGTAGATGGTGGAAACGTCAACCGACTGCATCACGGCACCTTGGTCCACGTTACAGAAAAGGGCCACCTTGTCAAGGATATCATCGCCAAGCTTCCGCTCAGTGCGTAGCACCAGCATGTCCGGCTGAATACCGAGAGACTGAAGCTCTTTGACCGAGTGCTGCGTGGGCTTCGTCTTCACCTCGCCCGCTGCCGAAAGATAGGGCACGTAGGTGAGGTGCAGGCAAAAGCAGTTACGCCCTAACTCTCGCCTAAGCTGACGCACCGCTTCAAGGAAGGGGGTCGACTCAATGTCACCCACGGTTCCCCCTATCTCGGTGATCACGATATCGAACTTATGTTTTATACCGAGCGACTTGATGTTTCGCTTAATCTCGTCCGTGATATGCGGAATCACCTGCACCGTCTTGCCTAGGTAGTCGCCGCGACGCTCCTTGAAAATCACGTTCTGGTAGATACGGCCCGCGGTGATGTTGTTATCCTTGGTGGTCTGTATGTTCAGGAAACGCTCGTAATGACCCAGGTCAAGGTCACCCTCGTGGCCGTCCACGGTCACGTAGCACTCGCCGTGCTCGTACGGGTTGAGCGTGCCGGAGTCGACGTTAATGTAGGGGTCAAACTTCTGGATGGTTACCCTGTATCCCCTTGCCTGCAATAGCTTACCAAGCGATGACGCGATAATTCCCTTACCGAGGGAAGAGACCACGCCACCCGTCACAAAAATGTATTTCGTTTCAGCCACAACTTCTATCGTTACTATTTTTCAAAGGTGCAAAGGTAACCATTTTTTTTGGATCACATGGGTACAAGCGACATATTCTCGCACCGAATGATCTTCCCGGGGAAGGCTTGCACGATGGAATAGTTGTGGGTGGACATGATAACGGCGGTACCCCGGTTGGATATCTCCTGCAAGAGGAAAACGATCTGACTCCCCGTCTCGGGATCGAGGTTCCCCGTCGGCTCATCGGCCAACACGAGGGCAGGCGAATTCAGCAGGGCACGGGCAATCACTACCCGCTGCTGCTCCCCACCCGACAGCTCGTGTGGCATCTTGTAGGTTTTGTTCTGCATGCCCACCTGCACCAACACCTCGTTAATCCGGTCCTTGATCTCGCGGCGGTTCTTCCACCCGGTGGCGCGTAACACGAACTCCAGGTTCTTCTCCACCGACCGATCGATAAGCAGCTGAAAATCCTGGAACACGATGCCAATCTTCCGGCGAAGAAACGGGACGAGCCGACGCTTGATACCGGCCAACTCGTAATCGAAGACCCGGGCGCTCCCCTCCTCGATGGGCAGTTCGGCGTACATGCTTTTCATCAGCGTGCTCTTCCCGGACCCCACCTTGCCAATCACGTAGAGGAAGTCCCCCCGATTAACGGTAAGGTTCACGTTGCTCAAGATGATATTCTCCTCCCGGTTGAGCTGCACGTTGGAGTAGTTAATAATCTGTTCCTGAATCATCACTTGATGAATTGAATGGTGAAAGGGTGCCTCCAGAACTCCCCGTTATTGGCTTTTACCGCGGCAAGGATCTTTATATCTTGGTACTTCATAATTCGTTTATATGCTACGAAACAAAGATACGGTAATAGCTTTAGAAATCAAAGATTTTGCCGCATTCAAGTTGAATGGTAGAGCCAAGAGCCCCAATCCAAGCTTAAAACCGCGACGACTCCTCACGTAATCAAATCAATCTCCCGTTGCAAAAAGGCGCACGCTCATAGCGGTTGAATAAGGATTAATATCGGTGTTTAGCACCCTGTCGGGTAAGAAGCACATGAATTGGGCGTAATTGGTATCGTACTGTGATGACGACCAGAAATAGCCTTCTGAGCCCACGTTAAGGCGTGAACCCGACTTTTGCAGGCCACTGGCCGGGAAGTAGCGGACGACATCATTCTCGGCGTTAGCACTCCAAAAATCCGGTCGCACGATGACATAAGCACTTATACCATACAACTGACCTTGCAAGCTACGCGCGGTTATTTTCATATGGGTATTGTTTCCATCACTGATATACTCGTATCGCCAGGCTGAGACCCAATCGGTGCCCTTGTATCGAAGCGCGTAAGAGACGCTATCCACGCCAACACAAAAATCACTGGTGAAAGTCATGCTTACGCCTCGAAGCGTTACAGTCTCTCTGACATCAATAGACCAATCGTTCCAGGTTGAAAAGGCGTTCATAAAGTAAAAGCCGTGCGGCACGATGGTTCTCCACTCTTCCTTATTAGGCAGGTGGTAACGCTTACCGTCAATAGTTATATTACTGAACCATGAAACAGCATCGTCATACGAAAAGTAACCGCTCCCATTACAGTCGGTCAGGTTCGTCACGAAACCGTCGCCCGAACAATTCACGTTGTACTCGGCAACGTAGCTGAGCGGGTTGTTCGAACCCGTTACAGACGAGGAGCCGTTCCACTTGGGCATGGAATATGTTTGCCCCATGAAGGTGACAACAATAGTGGTATCGGTTTCGGTAATGGAGAGGTGTGAGGTGCCGCTCGGTCCTTGAGCTCCATCCTCACCAATTGCCTTTACAGGGTAACCGTTGGAATCCTTTACCTCCTGCCAAGTGGTAGCACCATCGAAGCTCACCTCCCAGTGTCCCGCGGTATTCACGCGCAGGGTTGGGGTAACACCCTCTTTCCCTTGGGCGCAAATCATCTTGCCTAATGCATCGCGCATGAACTCGCCGTTTAGCGTCCAGTAAAGCAGCCCGTCGGTGTGCACTTTAGTCCCCACCACGGAGGCTTTTCCATGTTTGAGATTAATGGTAGTCCCATCGCTCATGATAAGCTCGTAACCGCTCATATCTGCCAGTTCCTTGTATGATACCACGCTCACCCTCTTCTCCACCGCGTTAACAAGTCCCTTAAGGGTCGTTATCTCAGAGTTGGCGGTTCTCACAAGGCCTTCGAGGGCTTTTAATCGCGCCTCGTGATCATTCAGCCTATCGGCTTGCTCCTTGTTTCTCTTTTTCAGGTCATCGAGCTCACGGTATATATCGTCCAAGTCGGCACATCCAGCGAAAGAGATAACCGCTCCTAACACAATTATGGTGAAAATCCTCTTCATATTGATTGTTGTTTACTATTTCCCTTTAACCTTTAACTCAACCCTTAATCCCCCGATGTGAACAAGCGCACGTTTAACCCGCGGGTTCGATAGGTCTGACCAGACGATGACGCGTAGCTTTGCTCCTCCCAGTAATAGTAGTTAGAGACGAAGACCATGTTAAATGCACTGGTCGAATCCTCCACCGATAATGCCCAGAAAGAACCATAAACTCGCTCGTAAATGAGGGTTTCCCCATCTGAAGGGGTTAGCCTTTCACCACTGGCTGGAAAGCAGCGAACCACGTCAATCTCGTTGTTTACGCTCCAATAGCCTGGTTGGGCGATATCCTCCACGGTCACGCCTGACTGTCCATGCAAGCTACGCGCGGTTATTTTCATATGAGTGTTGTTCCCGTTACCGATATACTCGTATCGCCAGGCAGACACCCTATCGGTACCCTTGTAACGAAGTGCATAACAAACGTCATTCACCCCAGAACGAAAATCACTGGTAAAGGAGATGCTTTCGCCTTGAAGCATTACGCTCTCACCGACATCATCATAGGCGTTCGTAATTTTGAAGCTAACATAGAAGCCAAGGTTATTGTATATCTCCGGCACAATGGCCCCCCACTCCTCTTTACTCGGCAGATGATAGCGTTTGCCATTAATCGTGATACTTCTAAAGCGGGCGACAGCATCGTAGAACGAGAAGAACCCACTCACGTCACAGGCGGTCATGTCCGTCACGAAGCCATCTCCAGCGGGATTCATATTGTACTCGGCGACACAACTAAGCGGGTTAAGATGACGCCGAATAGGAATCACGTACGCCGTGCCGTTATAAATAATGGTAATGGTGCTGTCGGATTCAATAATAGAGAGGCCCAGCGTGCCACTCTCCCCTTCCTTGCCAATTGCTTTCACAGGGTTATCAGTGGCATCCTTCACCTCCTGCCAGATGGTGCCGCCATCGAGGCTTACCTCCCAGTTCCTATCGATATTCGCTCGCAAGATGGGGACGATACCGTCTTTTCCTTGGGTGCAAATCATCTTACCTAATGCATCGCGCATGAATTCACCGTTAAGCGTCCAGTAGTGTAACCCGTCACTGTGAACTTTTGTTCCCACCACGGGAACTGGCGCGTGCTTAAGGTTAATTCGAGTCCCATCGCTTAAGGTGAGTTCGTAACCACTTTTATCGTCCAACTCCTTGTATGACATTACGCTCACTCTTTTCTCCACGGCGTCCATGAGCACCCGAAGGGTCTTTATCTCCAAGTTAGCGGTCTCCACGAGGCTTTCGATGGCTTTCAACTGTGTCTCATGGTCATTTAGCCTATCAATTAGCTCCTTGCTTTCCTTTTTCAGGGAGTCAATTTCGCTGTAAATCTCATCGAGATTGGTACAGCCGGTGAAAATAATCATCACCGTCAGTGCGATGGACGTTAAAAACCCCTTCATTGTATGTTGCAAAGTTGATTATACCCACGATTGATCCTTCCGCCAATCACGCCGCATTTTTGTTGGTCAACAAATCGTCGTAAAATTTGGCGTAACTCACGTACAGATAGGGAGACACCCACAGTGAAGCGATACCCAACGTTATTATAACGAGTAGAAACCATCCTATAAAGCGCAGGTTGAGGCAGAAAAATTTCCACTTGTATCCGTACATCAGCTCCCTGCTCTTCTTCATCGCTTCTACCGCGGTGAGGTTCGGGTTGTCGACCAGTATAAAAAAGGTCATCGAGTAGCCAATAGCCAATATGATACCCGGAACGATTAAGAGAAGCATACCCAATCCGATGAGAAGCATCATCAGCAACATCGCCACAAGCGCCACGGCAAAACGTTCGAACCCCTTGAAGAGTTGCTCTATCTCAGCCTCCTGACCTCGTGAAACAGACAGAATGAACAACGCGAACCCCAAAGCCAGGGGACCTCCAACAAGCAAGGTACCTGCAACCGGAATGGCACCTGCCGCCATCGAAAGCAAGACATACACCAGATATGTTCCAACGGCTATGCCCCACCTTCCTTTGAGGGACTCTTTAGCCATTCTCATCAACACCACATTTTTTGTCATCATACCTGCTTTTGTTTTATTTGGGTGAATTATTCAGATATATGCTCACAAATATAGCCACTTTTCCTGAATTTAAGCAGGTACACAAACCGATTTAAAAACATATAACTAAAACCATCCCCCCTGTTCTTGAAAAAATTTGTTCCTTTGTGGGAAATAGAGGATGACAGGTACACTAAAACAGCACGCAATGAGAAGAATCACCCTTTTACTGCTCGCGGGCACGGTTGCCCTGCAGATGGCAGTAGCCCAAGCGCCGACCCCCGAACAGAACCAGCGCTACTTCGACATCAACAAGAACATCGATATATTCAACTCGATCATCCGAGAGTTAGACCTCTTTTACGTGGACAGCATCGAGGTGAACCAGCTGATACAGGGAACGATAAACAACATGCTCACCCGATTGGATCCCTACACCGAGTACTACCCGGAAGAAAACGTGGGGGAGCTCCAGTTCATGACCACGGGAGAGTACGCGGGCATCGGTGCCATCATCTCCTACAACGAGGGCCGCGTGGTAATCAACGAGCCGTACGAGGGGCTACCAGCCGACAAGGTGGGGTTGAAGGCGGGTGATAGCATCCTGCAGATCGATGGGGAGGATGTGCGCGAGTCAACCGTGAAAGAGGTGAGCGACCGGTTGAAAGGGACGCCCGGCACGACGCTTAAAGTAACCATCGCCCGACCAGGTGAAAAAAAGAAGCGGACAATCCCCATCACGAGGGAAAAAATCGAGATAGACCCCATCACCTACGCGAATATAGTGGATGACAGTATCGGCTACCTCCACTTCTCCAGCTTTACCTCCGGGAGCGGGAAGCGGGTAAAGGAGACGGTCAAAAAGCTCAAAAAAAAGGGAGCCACCTCGCTCATCATGGACCTCCGTGGAAACGGGGGCGGTATCCTGGACGAGGCGGTAGAGGTGGTGAACCTATTCGTACCGAAAGGGGAAGAGATTGTCTACACCAAGGGGAAAGTGAAGGAGTGGGACCGGAGCTACCGCACCCGCGAGCAACCTATCGATGAGCTCATGCCCATCATCGTGTTGATCGATACAGGTTCGGCATCGGCCGCCGAGATCGTCGCCGGTGGCTTGCAAGACCTTGACCGGGCGGTTATCGTGGGAAACCGCTCGTTCGGGAAAGGACTGGTGCAGACCCCGCGCAACCTGCCCTACGGGGGGAATATCAAGATCACGACCTCCAAGTACTACATCCCGAGCGGACGCTGCATCCAAGCACTGGACTACTCGCACCGCAACCCCGACGGGAGCGTGGCACGGGTTCCCGACTCGCTGACCAACCTCTTTCACACGCGCAACGGGCGTGAGGTGCGCGACGGGGGAGGCATTACCCCCGACATCACGGTTCCCCAAGAGACGGGAAGTACCATCGCCTATTACCTGATGATGGACAACATGATTTTTAACTTCGTGACCGAGTGGATGCTACAGAACCAGGAGGCTTCCGCTCCCCCTCCCGGCACGTTCCAACTACCGGACACGGATTACGAAGCGTTCAAAACGTTCGTGAAGTCGAAGGATTTCGAATACGACAAGATGAGCGAGCACTCGCTGCAACAGCTGAAAAACATCATGGAGTTCGAGGGGTACATGGGGGTGGCCTCGGAAGAGTTCAAGGCGCTGGAGGCTAAACTGCATCCCGACCTGGACAGAGACTTAGAGCTGTTTAAGGAACAGGTAAAAAGTATGATCGAGTCAGAGATCATGCAGCGGTTCCATTACAAGAAGGGGGTACTTCTCCACCAGCTCGCGAGCGACAAGGTCTACCACAAAGCGATCGAGCTACTACAAGATCAAGCAGGGTACCATCGCGTGCTGCGACCCTCACCGGCATCATCGACCCCACCAGTGGAGTCAATACCGGCAGATCAGGTTGCCAGTTAACCCATTTAAAACATTCAAGCCAAAAGGTGACTGCTCCCCGCAAGTGTAGTGGATTCCAAGTTCACCCATTCATTTACAACACCCGGGCAACGATAACACCGGTGCAAGATGGCTGAGCCGCGCAGTAATCGCCGAGTGAGTTCTGGTCCACCACCACCTCTCCCCGGGAGGAAGAGGCATGGATAAAGGTCAAGCTATCGTGCCGCCAAAAGGTAAAGCCGACGTGGCTGGTGTCAAGCCCCTCAACGCGGGTAGTAAAAGCCAGAACCGCCATATGCGGAATGTTAGAAGCGGCAGCTTGAATCTTATCTTTTGGCAGGTAGCAAAAGCCACCCCTGTCACCCATCGACTCCTCCACAACACGTATCTCCTCGAACAGTGTATCGTTGTTCTTCAATTGCCTGTATGCATCCCTATGGGAGGTCATGAAGTGAATCTTTTTACCTTCACGGGTACCACCCAGTTCACAGGAGATATTATTCAACAAGCCGTTTTGCTCGTGATGGTATAGCCAGTCGGACGTGTAATGCAAACGGCTGGAGTAGCCATTCCTCTCCCCATTACGGTAACGAACACGCTCCAACTGGCGGGTGAATGCATCAAAGTCATGCTTTCCCGACCGAACCGTGTTGGTCAAGGCGATAACCGTTTCAACGAACGTTACGCAATCAAGCCCCCGGAGGTTGACCACCAGTTTCTCCTCGTCGGTCACCTCGAGCGTGTGAGCCACGTAGGGCGTACCCTGAAAAAACAGGGCCGTCTTTTCTAAGAGGAGTACCAGCCTTTCCTCTTCACGAGTCCCGGAAGCAGTTTCCAAGTAAGGTTCAATATAGGAAAGGTAGCTATGAAAAAGCTGTTTGTCTTCCAATGTATAGATAACATCTTGCCAACTCCCATGGGGTTCGCGGGCTTTACTTGTAACAGGGAACGTTGATTGAGACTGCAAAAAGAGCGTCAAAATCACTAAAAAGAATATACGAATCAATTGAGCCATTCGATTATTGTACGTGAGTGACTATTTGGGCTTGGTCAACGACAACAGGTAAAAGTCCAAAAGGGTAATGGCCGCCATGGCCTCAACGATAGGAACCGCCCGGGGGAGCACGCAAGAGTCATGCCGCCCACGCGCCTTAACCCGGATCTCCTCGCCATGAATATCCACCGTCTCTTGCTCCTTTACAATGGTAGAGACCGGCTTAAACGCCACGCGAAAGTAGATATCCTCCCCGTTGGAGATGCCCGCCTGGACACCTCCGGAGTAATTGGTGCGGGCACGCACGGTACCCCCATCGTCATAAAACGGGTCGTTCACTTCCGACCCACGTCCCGAAACGTCAAACCCCGTCCCGTATTCGAATCCCTTCACGGCGTTGATGCTCAACATCGCGGAGCCGAGGGCGGCATGAAGTTTGCCGAAAACCGGCTCACCTAAACCCACGGGAGTACCCTTGATCACGCAAGTAACAATCCCCCCAATAGTATCGCCTTGGTGACGTACCTCGTTGATCAGTTGCATCATCCGCTCAGCCACATCGGGATCAGGGCATCGAACCATATTCTCCTCCACCCGATCGAGGTCGTACAACCGGTAATCCTTCTCAAGGGCGATATCCCCCACGCGCGAGGTGTAGGCCTGTATTTTAACGCCCAGCCTGTTTAGGTACAATTTGGCCACTGCACCCGCCACAACGCGGGCAACCGTCTCGCGGGCCGAGGAGCGCCCCCCACCCCGGTAGTCGCGCAGACCATACTTCTGCTGATAGGTGAAATCGGCATGCGAAGGGCGAAAAACATCTTTCAAGTGGTCGTAGTCTGAGGAGTGCTGGTTACGGTTCCTCACCAAGAAAGCGATGGGTGCGCCGGTAGACTTCCCCTCGAACAGGCCCGACAAGAATTCCACCTCGTCGGGCTCATCCCGGGGAGTGGTGACGCGTGATTGTCCCGGGCGACGGCGGTTCAACTCCAACTGTATAAACTCCCTATCAAGCTCCAGCCCCGGGGGACACCCATCGATAATCCCCCCCACGCCCAAGCCGTGCGATTCACCAAATGAGGTCAGCCTGAATATATGGCCAAACGTGTTCATCATGCATCCTGTTTTTCTTTGTTTTTATTCCTTCCAATCATCTAACGGGTAAAAATGACCGTCCACAACGTGAATCCTTCGTTAATCGGGTTCACTTTCACCCTTATCCGTACTCTCCATGGTCGCCTTATCTATTTGCTCCTCCCGTTCTTCTTTTTCACGAAGCACGGAAGCCAACAGGTCGCTTACCCCGCCCAACACCTGATTGGAAGAGAACAATGGGATTGATATATGGCTGTGGTAACCTTCTGCCGTGGTTGATTGTAGCGGGTAAAGCAGCATGAAGTTTCTATCCTTGAATTGATGGTTGATATAGTCCGGGATTCGCTGCATAACCGGATGGTAGGATGCCTTTCGATCTCGGCTCATCACGATAAACAGTGCCTCATCCTTACCTATCTCGTTCGCGAGCGAGGGGAAAGCGTTCCAATCCTCGAACAGGTGAAAGTCACCATCCACGGGGTGAATCTTCTGTATTTGCCGCAAGACATCCAACATCTCCTCATCGGCGTAAAAGCTGAGCTTGGCACCGGTATTGCGTCCCAGGTTCCATAGCTTGGAGATCCACAAGGCAAACCCGATCTCCTTATCAGCGTCCCGGGGCACGATCACGAGACGACGCTTGACGGTAGAGAGCGGCTGCATGGCCTTGTACACGTAAAGGGTGGTACGCGATTTGTCGAGCACCCCCTCCACCAGGTTCCCGAGAAACGATTGGGATATCTCCTGCCTCATATGGAGCCCCATCACGATATCGGTGATGGCGTACTTCTTCACCACCCCTAATATACCGTTGAGGATGTTCATATCGTAGCGTTTCAGCGGCTGTATGATGGTCTCGGCACCGGCACCCAGCTTCATCGCCTCCTCCAAAAGTTTCTCGGAGTTTTTTTCTGCCTCGGGAGTCGCATCGCTACTCTTGATGATGTTCAGGGCGTACAGGTCCCGGGTGTTCTCCTTCGACTTGATCACCAGGCTAAACTCGATCAGGTCTTTAAGGGTATCCTTGTTGGCCACGGGAATAAGAATCCGTTCATCGAGCACGCTTTCGCCTTCGTTCTCACCCATCGTTCCCTCCGCCAGGGAGGTCGCGATCGCCCCCTTCTGCGCCCGAAGGGAGGAGACAGTACAGGTAATCAGGATCATCACGATAGCCCCGTTCAGGATAGCGTCGTCCAACAACCCCACCCGGTGACCAACCATGACGGTGGCCAGCGTGGCCGCCGCCTGCGAGTTGCTAAGACCGAAAATAAGCATCCGCTCCGCGTTGGTATACCGGAAAATCTTTTGCGTGAACAGCGCGGCGAGGAACTTCGATAGGATAGCCACGACCGTCATCACCACGGAGACCTTCAAGGTTTCTATGTCACCGAAAAAGACACGGTAGTCGATGAGCATACCCACGCTGATCAGGAAGATGGGAATAAAAATGGCGTTCCCCACGAAGTCGACGCGGTTCATAAGCGGGGATACGCGGGGAATCAACCTGTTCATGGATAAGCCGGCCAAGAACGCGCCGATAATTCCCTCGATGCCGGCCAGCTCGGCCAACAGGCCGCCCAGGAAAATCATCGTCAGCACGAAGATGAACTGGGTGGTATTGTCTGGGAAGTGCTTGAAAAACCAACGGGTAAAAAGCGGAAAACCGACAACCACGATCAAGGCGAACAGCAGTATCGAGATGGTAAGCTTCGTCCAAAAGGCGAGGCCGACTCCCCCTTCGTTCATGCTAACGACAACCGCCAGGACGAGCAGCGCGATCGTATCGGTAATCACCGTACCCCCCACCGCGACCGTGACCGCCCGGTTCTTACCCACCCCCATCTTGCTAATCAAAGGGTAGGTCAGCAACGTGTGAGAAGACAACATGCTGGCAAACAATACCGACGACATCACGGTCATTCCAAGGAGGTAGTGCCCCGCGAGATAGGATAAGATCATGGGCACGGAGAAGGAAATCAACCCGAAAGCCAAGCTTTTCGCGCTGTTCTTCTTAAATTCGGCTAAGTCGATCTCCACGCCGGCCAGGAACATGATGTAGAGCAGACCCGCGTTGCCCAACATGATCATGTTGCTATCGCGGGTCATTAGTCCCAGGCCATACGACCCGATAACGGCACCCGCGATGATTAACCCGATAAGGGATGGGACCTTTATCTTGTTAAAAAGAATCGGGGCCGTCAGAATTATGACGAACAGTATCAGGAACTGCAGCGTCGGGTTCGTGATGGGGAGCGTGAAATCGACCGCAAGTAACATAACCTATAATTATTCCGATCCGCAACCCTCCGGTCCACAGCCGGAGCAGTCACTACAGCCACCCGATAGCACCATGGCCATCTCTTGAGCCGTGGCTTCCCGAACGGACAAAACCTGCCCATCGAAATGCATCGTCTCTCCCGCGAGCGGATGGTTGAAGTCCATGGTGACGGTATCGCCTTCGATCTCGACCACCGATCCCATCAAGCGGTTACCCGATGAATCCATCATCGGTAGCGTGTTGCCCTCGAAAACCACGTTTGTATCGATTTTTCCATCGACCTCGAAAATCTTTTTGGGCAGTTCGATGACCCGCTCCTCCTCGTACTCGCCGTACGCCTCTTCGGGGGTAAGGGTAAACGAGAAGGTATCGCCCTCGCCCAGTCCCTTGAGCTCTCGCTCGAACGCGTCGAGCATCATGTTGGCGCCATAGATAAACTGTAGGGGACGGTCGACCGTGGTCTGTTCCATCAGTTCGCGCTCCTCTCCCTCGCCCACGTGTAGGTCATACGTGAGCGTAACCATTCTGTTGCTTTCAATCTTCATGTTGTACTATTCTATGTTTAATATTATTTATTACTATATCGGTTGAATGGTACATCGTGGATTCACTGACTCATGAGACATCTGTTTCACCGTTTCACCAACCAATTGGTTCACTGGTATACCAGTTTGTCGGCAGCGATAGCAACGCGTTTTTCAGCTGATTGAGGGCTTTCCTCAACACGAACCGCGAAGTACCCACGTTGAGCCGCATAAACCCCTCTCCCTCCTTGCCAAAGATGGCCCCGTCATTGAGGGCTAATCCCGCCTTATCCACGAAAAAACGGACCAGCTCGGGCTGCGAAAGGCCCAAACGGCGACAGTCGAGCCACACGAGGAACGAGGCCTCGGGGATCATCGCCTCGATCACGGGAATATGCTCCCTGAGGTACCCATCCACGAACCGAACATTCCCCTGTACATAATCCAACATCTGCCGAAGCCAGTCATCGCACTCCTCGTAGGCCGCCCTCGTGGCAGTAAAAGCGAAGAGTGTCCCCTGTTGCAACTCACGAGGTTCAAGGTAAGCCAAGAAGCGTTCGCGCACCTCCTTACCGGGGATTACCGCGAACGAGCTGACGATACCGGCGATATTGAACGTCTTGCTGGGAGCCATGAACGTAAGGCTGTTCACCTCGGCTTCAGCCGATACCGTGGCAAAAGGGGTGTGCTGATGACCCGGAAGGGCCATATCGCCATGAATCTCGTCAGAGACCACCAGTATACCGTTCTCGGCGCAGATAGTGGCCAGTTCCTTTAGCTCCTCGGGGCGCCAAACCGTGCCACCGGGGTTGTGCGGATTACAAAGGATAAGCATCTTACAACGCCTGCTCAACGCGATCTCCCGAAGCCCATCAAGGTTCATCCGGTAGCGTCCCCCCTCCGGGACAAGGGGGTTGGTGACCACCTCACGCCCCATGGATTGGGTAACGATACGGAAGGGGTGATACACCGGGGGCTGTATAATCACCCGATCACCCCTCTTGGTGAACGCGTCGAGCGCGAACGCGATGCCCTTTACCACGCCCGGTATGAAATTGATATGGTCAGGGCTCACCTCCCATTGGTGGTGCCGGATCAGCCAGTTGACGATGGAACGGGTGTAACCCTCCGAGGGAACGGTATAGCCGAAAATCCCGTGCGATACCCGCTCTTGCAATGCGCGGATAATCGCGGGAGGCGACCTGAAGTCCATATCGGCCACCCATAGCGGGATCAGGTCGTCCCTCCCGAAGAGCTCCTTCATCCTCTCAAGCTTCACGCAATCGCTGTTTGTCCGATCAATCAGCTCGTCAAAGTTATACGATTTATTCATATTCCCTGTCAATTTCAGGTGCTATCTTAGTACCAAACGCATGGTAATGCCAAGCGTTCATTAAAAAAAATCTTTCTTAATAATAGACGCTTTCTAACCAACGGTTGTCGCGCACCCGTGTACCCCCGAAGTAGAGCGACTCAAACGCGAGTCCCAACACGAACTGGTGAGAGAGAACGCGGGTGACCAATTGATTCTGGTCGGTTCTATAGTAGTCGCCCAGGTAGCCCGCCCGCAACGTGACATTTCTAATCGGCAGGTCGACCGTGAAGTAGTTACGGAGCGCCTGCTGGTTATGAAACGACGCGAAGTGAAGGGTTTGCCGGCTATTTCCCAGGGTAAATATCTCGTAGTAGGAGTGGCCGTACTCCGGCGAAAAAAAGAGGCCAATGAAAGGTGTGCCTAACTGCCACCGAAATGTTATTCCCCGCCAACTATAAAAGGCCATAAGCGAGAGGTTCAGGTTGGTGGATGCCTTCAGCGAGCCCGGGTTATTGCTGTTCCGCATGTTGTATATACCACCAAGGGATGCCTCCCACCCACCACCGGCCAGCAAGCGAAACCGGGACTGTTGTAGCAACGGGTAAAAACCGCTAATCCGGTAATCGAGTTCACCGTAATACTCCGAGGCCGAGGAGGTAGGATTTTTCGTGGTGGCTACCTGTATCTTACACTGCTGTTGTAACAAAAGGCGGGCGTTGGCGTAACGTGATCCGTTCAATCGGTCATGCAGGAGCGTGAAGGTTATCCCATCATACTGGAGGGGTGACAAATAGGTGTCGTTTAGAATGATCTTACCCACACCGGCCAACGTCGATTGATTCACTGGACGAACCGAGACGGGTAACGTTTCTGCCTGCGACCACAGAAGAGAGGCCACGGAGAACCAGATGGTGAGTATAATCGCTCCCTTTTTCATCCGATTATGTATCTCTATATTTTAGTCGAACAACTTCATCTGTCCCGTGATCTCGTCCAGCAGGTCGGCATCCGAAACCGATGTTTCATCGTCATCCTCTTCGATCTCCACCTTAATAGATGCCTGTTCCTCAGGTCCCGGTTCCGGCTCCGGGAAACGGGTGGGGTCAAGCTCTTCCACGCCCTCCACCTCATAATTGGAGATCCGTTTTCCGCGTGCACGGTAACTCTTCACGCCGATAAACTCTTCAACGTCGATCTCGATGGGATCCCTGAATTCGTCTCCCCCACCAAAGATAACCTTTACCCGCGGGTAAACAACGTCGGTCAGTAAAAAGAGTCGTGAGTCTGGGTTATCCCCGATAAAACTCACCGGCTTGTCGGAGTCCTCAAACGTGAAGCGCTTGAGATAAGCGTATTTCTGATTGGCATCGTAAAGGGCCGCCGACCACACCTTGGCCTCGTCAAACTTCTCTACCCGAAGGACATCGGTGGGGAAGTGGTTACTTAGGTCGAAGTTGCAAACCCAAAAGTCGCCGCCCTTGGTGGTGACCAGTATCTTGTCGTCCCCCTGGAACTCTCCCAGGTAGTGGCCTCCACCCTCGTAGTTCAGTCGGAACACGTCGGGGTCAAACCACACCTTGCGGCCACCCAGCGTGGAGAGCCCTTTCTGCTTCAGCTGGATACGGTGAACCTCCGCCTTGGTAAGGATATTGCCCATCGCCTGCCGCCCCTTGATCGCGATCTCGCTGAAGTCTTTCTCGAACTGCAGCACACGCATCCGCGGCTTCGGCTTCAAGATGACCCGGATGGTCTCGGCCTCCCCGTTGGGGTTGGCGCTAAAGTAGACCACGCGAGAGCCCGGCTTGCCCCGGGTCAAATCGTACTCCCTATCCCGGGAAACTCCCGTGACGGCAAATCGCTTGATGTAATGGGGCGAACTCTTTCCGTGACGGTACACCACGTTGTAAATGGTGCGCTTATCGTTGCGCTTAAAGACGTTCACGTAGAGGATCCCCTTGCCGACGAACATTTTTTCGCTTACCTTCACCACCTTGTAGGTACCATCCTTGAAGAAGACGATGACATCGTCGATATTCGAGCAGTTACAGACGAACTCGTCCTTCTTCATATCGGTACCGATAAACCCCTCTTCGCGGTTCACGTATAGCTTCTCGTTGGCCATCGCCACCCTGGAAGCATCGATGGTTGCAAAGCTTCTAATCTCGGTGCGGCGCGGGAACAGTTTCCCATATTTCTCCTTCAGCATCAGATACCACGAGATGGTGAAATCGATCAGGTGGTTCAGCTGATGCTCGATCTCCTCGATCTGCTGTAGCAGTTTCGCGATTAACTCGTTGGCCTTGTCAACATTAAACCGGAGGATCCGCGCCATCTTGATCTCCATCAGCTTGAGGATATCATCACGCGTGATCTCGCGGATAAAATCCTTCTTGAAGGGCTCCAGCCGCTTATCCACATGTGCCACGGCAATATCCATGCTCTTGGCCTCCTCGAACTGCTTATCCTTGTAGATCCGCTCTTCGATGAATATCTTCTCGAGCGAGGCGAACAGCAGCGCCTCCTCCTTCTCATGCTTCTCGATCTCCAGCTCCCATTTGAGCAACTCTTTCGTGCGGTCGACCGACGAGCGCAGCACGTGGCTCACCGTAAGAAAGTGCGGCTTATTATCCTCGATCACGCAGCAGTTGGGCCAGATATTGATCTCACAGTCGGTAAAGGCGTAGAGCGCATCGATGGTTTTATCTGAGGAGACGCCCGCGGCCAAATGTACCTGTATCTCCACCTCCTGTGCCGTGATATCATCCACCTTCCGGATCTTGATCTTGCCCCGATCGTTGGCTTTTAGGATGGAGTCGACCACGCTTGTCGTGGTTCGCCCGTAGGGGATATCCCGGATGACCAGCGTACGGTTATCGAGCTTCTCGATGGTGGCCCGCACTTTCACCGAACCACCCCGCTCCCCGTCGTTATACCGTTCTACGTCGACCTGCCCGCCCGTCTGGAAGTCGGGGTAGAGCGTGAACTCCTTCTCTTGAAGGTAGGCCACCGCCGCGTCGCAAATCTCGTTGAAGTTGTGGGGAAGGATGCGGGAGGAGAGACCCACCGCGATACCTTCGGCACCTTGCGCCAGCAGCAGTGGGAACTTGACCGGTAGGGTTACCGGCTCCTTGTTGCGGCCGTCGTACGAGGGCTTCCATTCGGTCGTTTTGGGGTTAAACGCCACCTCGAGGGCGAACGGGGTGAGCCGCGCCTCAATATAACGGGGCGCCGCCGCACCGTCACCGGTAAGGATATTCCCCCAGTTACCCTGGCAGTCAATCAACATCTCTTTTTGCCCAAGCTGCACCAACGCGTCACCAATAGAAGCATCCCCGTGAGGGTGAAATTGCATGGTGTTCCCGATAACATTGGCCACCTTGTTGTAACGGCCATCGTCCATCCGCCTCATCGCGTGTAAGATACGGCGCTGAACCGGCTTCAGCCCGTCGGAGATATGGGGTACGGCACGCTCCAGGATCACGTACGAGGCGTAATCCAGGAACCAGTTCTGGTACATCTTGGAGAGGCTTAGCGAACTGTCGTCCCCCAACCTCACCGGCACCCTGGAGCCAGAGAATGAGGTAGTGGCAAACTCCTCATTGGGGTCATCAATGGGATCGTTAATAAAATCGTTATCTTTAGTTGAAGACATAAGTTATTGTGGTATACGAGAGCAACGCCTCCCTCCTGGTCGTTTTTAGAGCGCCTGCATTGCCTCGCTATCGAGTTATTGTTGTATGTAAAAAATCGCTCAAAGATAGAAAAAAGGAGGATATTTTCAAAACCTTACGGATTTATCGCTATGTTTGTGGTTTGATGCTGCTTTTTGCATTTAAGCAGAAAGGTTTAGCGCGTATTTGCATTACCCTGATAAGCAGAAGATAGGTAAATATTCGCGAAGTGAACCTGAAAGCAGATAATAAACGAAACGACGAATATTGAGTCATAACAGTGATAAAACTTGGAAAGATGAAAACATTACAGACAACCCAACTCACCTTCACGCTGCTGCTCGCGTGGCTGCTCACCGCATGTGGAAGCGTCCCCTTCACTGGAAGAAGGCAGCTACAACTGATATCGCACGGCGAAGTGGTTGCCTTAAGCTTACAACAATACAAGGAGTTCATGAAAACGGCTCCGGTAGAAGAAGGCACGGCCGATGCACGAATGGTGACACGCGTGGGAACGCGCATCGCTAACGCGGTAGAGACCTTTTACAAGAACAACGGGTATGAATCGGAACTGGCCTATTTCGATTGGGAATTCAACTTGATCGCTGATAAAAGCGTGAATGCCTTTGCCATGCCGGGGGGAAAGATCGTGATCTACACCGGGCTGTTACCGGTAACCCAAACGGAAGAAGCCTTAGCGGTGGTGGTTGGTCACGAGGTGGCGCACGTGATCGCCCAGCATGGCAGCGAGCGGCTTAGCCAGCAAATCGCCCTCCAGTACGGGGGTGCCATAGCTGGTGAGCTACTGGGCAACTCACAGGCCATGAAGGAGTTGGGCAGCACTGTCTTCGGCCTTGGAGCGGAAGTAGGGGTGATGCTTCCCTATGCCCGAAAACAGGAGTACGAGGCAGACGAGATCGGGCTCATCGTCATGGCCATGGCGGGGTACGACCCAAGGGTAGCCGTGCCGTTCTGGCAGAGGATGGCCGATGCCGGTGGCGCTAACGTCCCCGAGTTCCTTAGCACGCACCCTTCAGACAGCAAGCGTATAGCCAATATAGAGAGGATTATGCCCCGGGTGCTGCAATACTACAAGGGAGCAGGCGTGCAAAACCGCACTACCGCCCCTATACAAACAAAAACGCCCGTGCCAACGGGCACGGGTCAAGCAAAAACATCGCCCGAGTGGGTCTTCTAAATTACCTATCTCAGCCGATCGAGGGAACGCACCAGCGCCTCATCGGCTGAAATTCTACGAATCGCCAGCACAACAAACAAGATGGCAACGGCCGGCATTACCGTACCGGCCCCCAACCTCACGAACTGCAGGTTACCCGTAGTGGTGAGCTCATAAAGAAGATAGCCAAAGTAGAGGTAAAAAGCGACCATGAGGCAAATATTGAACTTCGACAACCGAATCTGCAACTTCCGCTTGCGATAAAAGAAGATGCTGACGAACGATAGGACAGCGCTTATCACCCCTATACCCACCAACCCCCACGTGAAGTGGTGCAACTCCCCGTTAAGGTAAACACCAACAGCTTCCACCATCATCCGGTCGCCGTTGTAGGTAAACGAACCCAATGAGGTGGCGCAGGCAATCAGCATAGCCGAACAAGCCAACAACAAGAAGATGGTTTGAATGCGTTGCAACATGGCGGTTAAGGCTAAAACAGCTCCTTGTCTTTCTCCGGGTTGCGGTAATAAATACCCCCCTCCTTCCACTCCTCTATGGCAATGAGGGATGGCTTGGGCAGTTTCTCGTAGAAACGCGAAATCTCTATCTGCTCGTGGTTCTCGAACACCTCTTCCAGGTTGTCGCTATAGGAAGCGAACTCCTGAAGCTTGCTATCCAAGTCACGTTTCATCTCCAGCGAGAGTTGATTCGCCCGCTTGGCGATGATCATCGTCATCTCGTATACATTCTGCACCGGCTGAGCCAACTGCATCACATCGCGTGTCTCCGTGTTGGTACTTGCAGCTATTTTTCTGTAATCCATTTTATATATAACGTTTATAGTTTCTCAACGATTATGTGGCTGGTAGCACGTCAATCTTGCCTTGTGCCTCCTTGTAGTATCCCTCTGCCTCACCCAAGTACTTCCCCTCGGGGAACGAGTTGGTGTAGTTGAAGTACTCGTCGACCACCATCCGGTAGCGCTCGGGTTGCGTTTGCAAGGTGCTCCGCTGCGCGTACGCGTAACGGGCCCGGAGGATAATGATCTGGTAATCCTCCATGTACTTGGAGTAGGGGTAGCTCTTCATCGCCTCCCGGGCGGTAATCACCGCCGCCTCGTAATTGTTGCCCATGTAATTCCCCAGGTTAAGGTAGAGCTGAGCAGCCTGAAGCTCCTTCAAGGCCAGCTTCTCCTGCAGCTCAAACAGGTAATCCTTGGCCTGCTCTGCCCGCTCGGTCTGGGGGTACCGCTCGATATACTTTTGAAATTCGATGATCGCGGTGTAGGTCTTGGACTGATCGAGTCGCGAATCGGGCGAGTCGAGGTACATACCATAGGCAGAATAAAAGAGCGCCGACTCAGCGTACTCCCCTTTGGGGTAAGAGGTGTAGTAGGTAGTGAACGACTGCGTCGCGGAGAAGTAATCCCTGGAGTTGTAATGGCTTTGTGCCAGCAGGTAGAGCGACTCCTCAGCATAAGCCGTCCCCTTCATAAAGGGCACGAGCTCCTCTAACAGCGCGATGGAGCGGCTATACTTCCCTTCGTCGAAATACTTTTTCGCGTAACTATACTTCAGGTCCCGGTCGGTACTCTTCAAAATCTTATTGTACTCGCTACAGGAACCCAAAGCCAACGTGAGCAACAAAAAGCAGATCAGTTTTACTCTCCTCATCGTACAAGTCATGTTTAGAACAGGCAAAGTTACGCAATCTTTCTCATTTGGAGGCAAGGAAACCCCTTTTTATTCAATTTTAGGATTCTTTTTCCACGAATGCCAACAGGCTTTCCACATGCTTCCGATCATTCGACAACTTAGGTACCTTGTTCTGTCCGCCCACCCTCTCGCGCTGTTTCATCCAGTTGTAGAACGTCCCTGTCGCCATCGCACGAACAACGGGCGATTCAAGGGAGAGGTTGTACGACCGCTTCGCCTCGTAATCGGAGTTGAGCCGCTTGAGGCTTTCATCGAGCTGTTGCGCGAACCAATCCAAGCTTGGTGGCCCCACTTCAAACTCGATCAACCACTCGTGCGCCCCGTTGCGGTGCTCATCGAAGTAGATGGGCGCGGCCGTGTACTCGACCACCTTAGCCCCCGTCAGTCGGCACGCCTCCTCCATAGCCCGGTCGGCGTTATCCACGATCAGCTCCTCGCCAAACGCGTTGATGAACTGCTTGGTGCGACCGGTAACCTTGAACAGGTAGGGATCGGTGGAGGTGAACTCCACGGTGTCTCCCAGCTTATAGCGCCAAAGCCCCCCGCTGGTACTGATCACCACGGCGTACTGCTTGCCAACCTGTACCCCTTCTAACGGAACCGTTTCCGGCGAATCGCTGTCGACCTGCTCCATCGGCACAAACTCGTAGTAGACCTCATTGTCTAACAACAACAACAGGTCGCTGCTCTCCGGCGAGAACTGCACCCCAAAGAACCCTTCAGACGCGTTATAGGTCTCCCAATAACTCATACGATCAAGCGGTATGATCTTCTTATACTGCTCTTGAAACGGCAAGAAGCTCACGCCACCGTGAAAAAAGACCTCTATGCGGGGCCATAACTCGGGAATCGTCTTCCCGGTATCTTGCACGATTTTCTTCAGCAGTACCAGCGTCCACGAGGGGACCCCCACCATGGCCCGTATATCGGCTTGCACCGCGTACTCGGTAAGCCGCTCCAGCTTCTCTTCCCAGTCGGGAAGAAGCGCGATACTTTCGGGTGTCCGCCTTCGCTTGACCACTTTCGGCAAGTTCTTCATCAGGATGGCGGAGATGTCGCCCGTGAAAATGCCATCCCCAATGCGGTTCACCTGCTGGCTCCCGCCCATCACCAACGTCTTTCCCAAGATAAACGTGCTATCGGGATGATGTGTCGCGTAGAGTCCCAACATATGGTAACCCGCACGGTAGCTGCCGTTAAAGAGCGACTCTCGGGTTACCGGAATATACTTGCTTTTATCTTCCGTGGTTCCCGATGACATGGCGAACCACTTAACAGGCGTATCCCAGAGCACGTTCTCCTCTTTCTCAACGATTACCCTGTCCAGGTAGGGACGTAGGTCTTCGTAAGCAATGATCGGCACTTTCGAGCGAAAATCGGCATCATTCTTCACCTTCCGGAAGCCGTGCTCCCTCCCGTAAAGTGTCTCGCGACCATGCTTCAGCAGGTAGTTCAGCGTGTTACGCTGGGTGCCAAGGGGATCTTGGATAAACCTCTCTACCGGCTTATAGTATGAACGAAGTATGGAACGTGCTATTCTCTGTATCATCCTTGTTCGAACATCATTACAGTTACTCAACCTACGCGTTTAACGTGAATAACCAACCACGTATGGGGGGTGAGTCGTTTCAACAAAGGGCGTTGTTGGGTGTTACAGGGTGTGGTGACCCCATTAAAAACGCGAAGGTAGGCAGCAGTTTCCAAAAAGAGAAAAATAAAATCACAATTTAAGATAAAAAGGCAAATCAGCCGATGCGGCTCACTTTGATGAGGCGCTCTTCATCGATAATCTTAATTTTTCGCCCATCGATGGCAATCATGCGTTCGTTCACGAAGTTGGAGAGGGTGCGGATAGCGTTGGAAGTGGTCATGTTAGAGAAGTTGGCCAGGTCCTCACGAGCCAGGTAGATATTGATGGTAGCCCCATCTTCTTCCACCCCGTAACTCTCTTTTAACAGGAGGAGCGTCTCGGCGAGGCGACCCCGCACATGCTTTTGGGTCAAGCTAACCACCCGGTGGTCGGCTACCCCCAAGTCCACCGACAACATCTGGATGAAAAAGAGTGCCAGGTTCCCATTTTTTCGGAGGAACTGTTCAATCAACTCCATGGGGAGAAGACAGACCGTGCAAGGCTCGAACGCGGAGGCTGACGAAACGTACGGCTCACGGGCGAAATAGGCCCTGTAGCCAAAATAGTGAACCGGGCAGATAATACGGATAATGTGGTTTCGGCTACCTACACCCCGCTTGTATATCTTCACCTTACCCTTGAAAAGACACATCAAATCCTTTGGGGTTTCACCTTCGGTGTAGATTAAATCATTCTTCTTGAAATGAAGAATACGCGCGTTGTCACGCAACTTCTCCCTCTCAACATCCGACAAAACCCTCCATATATCTGTCAGCGAGGAGGACAAATCAATTATCCCTCTATTCTTCCCGGCCATCCGTGTTATATAACTATGTTTAAAAACACAAATATAACGGTTTTTTTACACTATAATTGTAAAATAAGGGAAAGTTTTTGTTAAAATTTGGCGCTCTGGGTAAAAGGGGTGAAAAATCACCTATTTTTGTGATGAAAAGGTTTCTGTAACGATAACTTGCATCAATGGGAAAACGGATTGCAAATAGTCTTATTTCTCTCCTTTTTATGTCCGCTGTTTTTGCCTCGGGTACCGCGTTTACCACGGAACCTGCTTCTTCGCCGGCAACCACCACCGTGAAGCCAGCCTTCACGGTAAGCGACACCCATGTTGCGGATCCTGCTTCCACGACAGCAACCCTCACCACAGAGCTTTCCCACGCCCCGGATCCGGTTTTCACGGTAGACTCGATCCTATTTCGCGCCATGAACGCCGCGGAGAAGTACAATAACCTGGTAGAGAGGTACACCGCGGAAGTATACACCCGAACGTACGTGGAGACAATCAACAAAAACTTCCTCTACAAGTACACCCACCTGATCCCGCACTTCGTCTTGCACGATCCGAAAAACGACGAGGCGTTGATTGAAACCATCAGTGAGCTGAGGTACGACTACCCGAACAATTACGTGCAGGATATCCGACACGTGATGGGTACGCTGACCAAACAAAAAGAGATCGACCTTATCCCTTTCAACCTGTTAAACATCAATATTTACGGGGAGACCACCAATGATGAGAGCTTCTTCATGCCCATCCGCTTCAGCACGGCCAAGTACTACCGCTACTCCCTGTACGAAACATTCAAGGAGGGAGGAAAAAGCTTTTACCACGTTCTTTTCACGCCAATTTACGAGAACACGAAACTGCTCAAAGGGTCGTTTATCGTAGAACGAGGCACCTGGCGGGTGATATTTTTCAGGGGTGAGGGGGTGGGTATCTTCTCCAACTTCTCGTTCGAAATCACGATGGGCAACGAGTGGATTACCAACTACCTACCGGTGGAGTTCACCATTTACCAAACCGCATCGTACCTGGGCAACGTCCTCGCCAGTCGACACCTGGCCAAGTTAACTTACCGGGACATCCACCTGCGCCAGCCCACGAAGCCGGAGCGGTCACTCAACATTAGCGACTTTTACAAAGTAAGGCTCGATTCGGTACCGGTCCATAACAGCCTGGCGTTCTGGGAAGCGAAGAGACCCATCCCCCTGCAAGCGAAAGAGAGAGACATCATCAGCGAATACCAAAAGCGATGGCAGGATAAAAAGGCAAACGGGGATACCTTAAACGGCTCCAGGGTTGCGCAACAGGTGGCACAACGCGTGGTGATGAACTCCAAGTACAAGTACCGATCCACCCGGATCGGCTATTCCGGGTTGCTGAACCCCCTGATGCTCGCCTACAACTCAAGAGACGGGATCAGCTACAGGCAAAAGCTCTCGTTCAATATCGATATGAGCCACCAAAGAACCGTGAAAATCAACCTGTTTGCCGGATACATGTTCCATAGGAAGGAGTTTTTCACCGACCTCACGACCACCTTTAACTACGATCCATTTCACCTGGGAAGTGCCACCCTCTCCTTAGGAAAGGGAAACCCAACTTATAGTTCACTCTTCGTGGAACAGGTTCAGGACAGCCTTAAAAAACAGGGGATCAAGTTCGAAGACATCTCACTCAACTATTACCAGGACTACTACGCGAGGCTCTACAACACGCTGGAAATCACCAACGGACTCCTCCTGCAAACAGGTATCAACTACCATATCCGCAAGAGCAAAAACAAGACGATGAACCTGCGAAGCAGCACGGTAAACAGCGAGCCAATAGAAGGGCTATTCGGAACGCGCCGGTCATTTGCCCCATTCTTACGTGTCAGCTGGACCCCAAGGCAATACTACCGTTACGAGGGGCGACAAAAAATTTACGTCCGATCTAACTTTCCCACGTTCAAGCTGGAACTGTCAAGAAGTTTTCAAAACATCTTGGGTAGCACCTCGGAATACAACCGCGTGGAACTGGATATCAGCCAAAACATCCCAACCGGGCTGATGAACTCCCTGCAATACCACGTGGGAGCCGGTGTGTTTGTCAACCAAAAAACGGAGTACTTCGCGGACTTCGTCTACTTTTCAAAAAACAACTTCCCCGAAAACTGGGATGATGGACTGGGTGGCAACTTCAACATACTGAGCAGGGATCTCTACAACGCATCCGACTCCTACATCCAGGCCCACATGATGTTCGAAGCCCCCTTCCTAATACTCAAGAACATCCGTTTCATCTCCGACTTCGCCGATAAGGAGCGGATCTACCTGAGCACCCTCTACACCCCCCAAATCATCTCCTACACGGAGCTCGGGTACGGCATTGGGAACCGCTTCTTCAACGCGGGTCTCTTCACGTCGTTTCACAAGACCAAGTTCCGACAGGTAGGCGTGCGGGCGGCATTTGAATTTTAGTCGCTCACTAAGAGGAAGAGAGGTGCAAAAAATATGTATCTTCGCGGTAAAGTAAGCACGGCATGATCTGTTTTCCCAACGCGAAAATCAACGTGGGCCTTCACGTCCTCTCCAAACGGAATGACGGGTACCACAACCTAGAGACCCTCCTCTACCCCATCGGGCTAAAGGATGCGCTAGAGATTATCCCCACGTCTACCGGAAACACCAAGCAGTACGGGGCGATAGAAGCGAATCAAGAGAAAACGGTGAATCCCGTCACGTCTGCACGATACCGCTTCCACCAAACCGGCCTGCCGTTAACGGGGGTGGCAGAAGGAAACTTGGTGATCAAAGCGCTGCAACAGGTAAAAAAGCGAAGGGAGATCCCCCCCATCGATATTCACCTGCTCAAGAAAATCCCCTCGGGTGCCGGGCTAGGCGGTGGGTCGTCAGACGGCGCATTCATGCTCCAGTTGCTTAACGAGACGTTTCAGCTGCAATTTTCCGAAGAGGAACTCAAACGAATGGCAGCGATGCTTGGTGCAGATGCCCCGTTTTTCATCGGCAATCGACCCGCGCTGGCAACCGGCATTGGTGACCAACTAGAACCGGTTGACCTGGACCTGTCGAGGTACTTCTTGTTGCTCGTGAAACCAAACATCGAGGTTTCCACGAAAGCAGCCTACGCGATGGTCACCCCGGCCGTGCCCGAGGTATCCATCCGGGAGATCATTCGTCAACCGGTACACGAATGGAGGCAAGCGCTGAAAAACGATTTCGAACCCCCTGTCTTCAAGAAATACCCGGCTATAGCCCGGATCAAGCAGCAGCTCTACGAAATGGGTGCCCTCTACGCCTCCATGAGTGGCTCCGGCTCATCGGTCTACGCCCTATTCGAGGGGGAACCGAAAGAGCCGGCGTGGCAGGAATCCTTCCCAAGCTGCTTCACCTGGTGCCACCAACCACTATTGCCATCGTAACACGTGGATCAGAGCCGACGGTACAGATGGTGGACAGGCAAATAGAACAAACAGTAATGTAGAAAACAGATAGAGTAAAGATGAAAAAACGTATGAAACGACAGATTATTTGGATGATCGCATGGGCCTTCCTACTGCCCTACCTTAGCGCGCAACAGGTCGTGATGCCTGATAACATCGCCGCTTTTGGTCCCATCGAGGTGCGAAAACCGGTGTTGCTGGATAGCGTGAACTTGAAGGATGCCTCTTTCTCTGACGAGGCGCTTCTCACCTATCCCATCACCTTCCCCGAGCAGGAGCGGTTCACCACCGAGTTGACAGCCGATACGGCGGGTTTCTTCCACCCTAGCAAACCGGAACGGGGAATGGCCTTCCAGCTCTTCTCAATCTACTTGACGGGCGACTGCTATGGCAAGGGCAAACTCACGGTCACTTCACCCAACCCCCTGGAGGTATGGATTGATGGGGCAAAGAAAGGAAGCAAGACGCAACGGGAGGATAGCCTGCACCTGGCCGGCAAAGTGACCACCAACATAGAGGGTTTTACCAATAGCGTACGGCTGGTGATCAAGCTGCTGGCATCGGCCGAAGATAAAGTCGACCCGGCCTTTAAAATCGAAGTGAAACCGGAAAAAGGCGACTCGCTGCTCACCTACAGCTTTATTGGCGTGGGAGCCAGGCGCATCGACATTAAAGACATCCTGGAAGGAAAACGGGTATCCAGTTCAACGATATCGCCCAGCGGTCGCTTTATACTGCTATCCCTTCGCGAAACCTTGCCTGGAGGAAGTGCCCGAAGCTATACCGAGGTGTACGATGCCCATCAAAAGCGCACCATCCTGTCGGAATCATCCAACCGTGCCCAGTTGGGTTGGATGCCCAAGCAAGACCTGCTCTACTTCACGGAGGACAATAAGGATAGCTATCGGTTTTGCACGTTAGACCCATTGACGATGGAGGTGAAAGTGATGGCTGAGGGGTTGCCCAAAGAGCGGTTCCAGGTGGCACCCGATGAACAGTCGCTCTTCTTCTCCTCCAAGGAGACCCTGAGCGCGAAGAGCCCCGGGGGGCTGAAAAGGCTTATCGGGATAGATGACCGGCAGGCCAATTACCGCGATCGCTACTTCATCTACCGCTACTTTTTTGATACCGGGCTCACCCAACAGCTCACGTTCGGTCGGCAAACCGCCTCGCTGAACGATATCTCTGACGACACGCGCTACATGCTCTTCAGCACCTCTAAAGAGGAGCTCACCGAACGCCCCTTCCGAAAAAGTTCCCTCTACAGGCTGAACCTTGAGTCGATGCAGGTAGACACCGTATGGAAAGAGCAGGTCTACGCCTATACCTCCCAGTTCTCACCGGATGGCAAGCAGCTGCTGGTGCATGGGGCACCGGAAGCGTTCGGCGGCATCGGGCTGAACATCCAACCGGGGCAGATCGCGAACAGCTACGACACCCAATCGTTTATCTTTAACCTCGACACCAAGGAGGTGGAGGCGGTAACGCGCGACTTTGGCCCCACCATCAGCACGCAAGAGTGGAACCCGAGGGACAACCGCATCTACTACCGGGTGGAAGAGGGAGACCGCGCCAACGTGTACCGCTACTCGCCCAAGAACAAGAAGTTCGAGAAACTGCCACTGAAAGAGGATGTAATCCGCTCGTTCTCCATTGCCAGCGATGGCGACTGGGCTACTTATACCGGTGTGAGCGTCTCCAACTCCAACCGGAGTTACTTGCTTAACCTGCGTACGCTGGAATCGACCCTGATTTCCGACCCGTACGCGAAGCGGCTCGAACAACTACGGCTGGGCGAGGTGAAAGAGTGGCACTTCACCAGCTCTTTCGGTGACCAGATAGAGGGACGTTACTACCTACCACCCGACTTCGACCCGGGCAAGAAGTACCCGCTTATCGTCTACTACTACGCGGGGACAAGCCCCACCACCCGCGTATTCGAGAGCACCTACCCCCTGCACGTGTACGCCGCGCAGGACTACGTGGTCTACACGATGCAACCAAGTGGCACCACGGGATACGGGCAGGAATTCTCGGCACGACACGTGAACGCGTGGGGTAAGCAAACCGCGGAAGAGATTATCGAGGGGGTGAAGGCGTTCGTCGCCGCGCACCCGTTCGTGGATGGCAACAAAATAGGCAACATCGGGGCATCGTACGGCGGCTTCATGACGCAGTACCTGATTACCCAGACAGACCTCTTCTCGGCATCGGTATCGCACGCCGGCATCAGCAACATCACCAGCTACTGGGGAGAAGGCTACTGGGGATACGCCTACAGCGCGGGAGCCAGCGCGGGCAGCTTCCCTTGGAACAACCCGGAGCTGTACGTGAAACAGAGCCCCCTCTTCCTTGCCGACCAGATCAACACCCCGCTGCTGCTCCTCCATGGCACGGCAGACACCAACGTGCCCATTGGCGAAAGCATCCAGATGTACAACGCGCTGAAGCTGCTGGGGAAAGAGGTGGAGTTTATCCAGGTAGAGGGGGAGAACCACGCCATTTACGATTACGAGAAACGGATTGCCTGGAACCATGCCATATACGCCTGGTTCAACAAGTGGCTTAAGGAGGATGCCCGCTGGTGGGATTCGATGTATAAGGGCAAGTAAACGGGAGAAAGGAAAACGGGAGAAACGGCGCACCCGGTAAGAGCAAAAAAACGGCGTGGAGGCAAGATTCGATGTGACTGGACAAATAACCTACGTGAAACAGGTCCCGTGAAGCGAAAAAAACGTATCTTCGCGATACGAATGCATTATTGCCCTCGATTTTCACACGCTCATCGTTTTGTCACGATTTTCACTTTGAAAGCGGAGAGAGAATTGATTAATTTTACCTAACTCGGAGGAGAGAGAGATGACAACAGACTTGAAACAGATTGGAGAACGAATTAAAGGGTTGCGCGACGCGGTCGACCTAACCCCCGCGGAGATGGCCCATAGGCTGGAGGTAGACCTGGAGGATTACCTGAAATTCGAGAGCGGGGAAGAGGATATCTCGGTCTCGTTCTTACAAAGGATTGAACGGGAGTTTCACGTGGACATCTCCACGCTGATGTTCGGCACGGAGCCGCGCATGAACGCGTACTTTATCACCCGAAAAGATAAAGGGGTAAGCGTTGAGCGGGTATCGGCCTACAAGTACCAATCGCTTACCTCCGGCTTCACCAACAACGTGGCCGAGATATTCGTGGTAACGGTAGAGCCTAAACCGGAAGAGGAGGATTTTTTTAAGAACATCCATGCGGGACAGGAGTTCAACATGATCCTGGAGGGAAGCATGGTGCTGAATATCAATGGGAAAAACCTGATACTGAAACAAGGTGACAGCATCTACTTCGACTCTTCGCTGCCCCACGGGATGAAGGCGATGAACAACAAGCCGGTGAAATTCCTGGCCGTGATCCTTTACCCGTGACCCTTGCCGGTGATCATTTACCAGCACCTTGGCACTATATATGAAATTATTAGGTTATCATGATAAAAAGATTTGTAAAGAGAACATCGTTCGCTGACCATAAGGACTTCGTGCAAAATTACCGCATCGAGGTTCCCGAGAACTTTAACTTCGCGTACGATGTGGTGGACGAATGGGCCCAAATTGAGCCGGGTAAACGGGCGCTCTGCTGGACCAACGACAAAGGGGCACACCGGGACCTCACATTTGTTGAGCTCAAGGAGCTTTCCGACCAAACAGCCGCGTTCTTCCTATCCATCGGGATTGAGAAGGGGGACCGGGTGATGCTGATCTTGAAGCGAAACATCGAGTTCTGGCCAACCATCCTGGCGCTCCACAAAATAGGTGCCGTAACCATCCCGGCCACGAACCTGCTGACCGATAAGGATATCGTCTACCGCAACAACGCGGCTAGCGTGAAGGCGATCGTGACCGCAAACGATGAACTGCTCATCCAGCATGTGAACAGCGCCATGAAAGATTCTCCCACCGTGACGCTCCGCATCGTGACCGGCGATACGGTTCCCAATGGATGGATCGGTTTACAGCAAGGAATGAAAAATACCCCCCCGTTTAAACGACCGGAGCATGTAAACGACAACGGGGATACCATGCTCCTCTACTTCACCTCCGGCACCACGGGACAACCCAAGATGGTGATGCACGACTTCACCTACCCGCTGGGACATATCACCACCGCCAAGTACTGGCACAACCTTCACGAGAAGAGCCTTCACCTGACGTTGGCCGAAACAGGTTGGGCCAAAGCGGTGTGGGGTAAACTCTACGGGCAATGGATCGTGGGTGCTTGCGTCTTCGTGTACGACTTCGAGGGGCGCTTTATCCCGAGTGACGTGCTGAGCATGATGGCGAAATACCGGGTGACCTCGTTCTGCGCCCCACCCACCATCTTCCGCTTCCTCATACGGGAAGACTTGAGCCAGTACGACCTGTCTGCCCTGGAGTATTGTACCACCGCCGGAGAAGCCCTCAACCCCTCGGTTTTCGAGGCGTTTCGAAAGAAGACAGGCATCAAGATGATGGAGGCGTTCGGTCAAACCGAGACGGCCCCCACCATCATCACCTTTCCCTGGATGGAACCCAAGCCTGGGGCAATGGGGGTTCCCAACCCGCTGTACAAAATGGATCTGTTGACCCATGATGGACGTTCGGCCGAGGATGGCGAGCAGGGCGAAATCATCTTCCACACCGACGAGGAGTTGCCCTTAAGCCTGTTCAAAGGTTACTACCGGGACGAGGCACTCACCCGCGCGGTGTATAGCAACCATATCTACCGAACTGGTGATATAGCCTGGCGCGATGAGGATGGGTACTACTGGTTCGTGGGGCGGACCGACGATGTGATCAAGAGTTCCGGCTACCGCATCGGGCCGTTCGAGGTGGAGAGCGCCGTGATGACGCACCCTGCCGTGGTGGAGTGTGCTATTACCGGGGTACCTGACGAGATCAGGGGGCAGATTATCAAGGCAACCATCGTGCTTGGAGCAGAATACAAATCGAAAGCAGGCGACAAGCTGGCCAAAGAAATTCAAGACCACGTGAAGCGGGTGACGGCACCCTACAAGTATCCCCGCGTAATAGAGTTCGTGGATGAACTTCCCAAAACGATTAGCGGAAAGATTCGCCGCGTGGAGATTCGAGAGAAAAATGCATCAAGTAAACATACATAAATAAAACAATCGCATGAAAAAAGCATACCTATTTCCAGGTCAAGGAGCCCAGTACGTGGGCATGGGCCAAGAGTTGTACGAAACCTCTTCGCTCGCGAAAGAGTGGTTCGAGAAGGCGAACGACCTACTAGGATTCCGGATTACCGACGAGATGTTCCACGGTACCGACGAGTCGCTCAAGCAAACCAAGGTGACCCAGCCGGCCATTTTCCTCCATTCGGTGATACTGGCCAAGACGTTGGGCGAAGCGTTTAAACCCGATATGGTGGCTGGGCACTCGCTGGGAGAGCTCTCCGCGATAACGGCCGCCGGCGGCCTCTCCTTTGAAGATGGGCTGCGCCTGGTACGTATCCGCGCGTTGGCCATGCAGAAAGCGTGCGAAGCCCGCCCATCGACCATGGCCGCGATACTTGGCATGGAAGATGAGAAGGTGGAGGAAATCTGTGCCACAATTCAAGATGTGGTCGTACCTGCCAATTATAATTGCCCTGGACAAATCGTGATCTCCGGAACCCACACCGGGGTAGATAGCGCGTGTGAACAGCTGATAGACGCTGGCGCAAGGCGTGCGATCCCGCTAAACGTGAGCGGAGCCTTCCACTCGCCCCTGATGAAGCCGGCTCAAGAGGAACTAAGAAGGGCCATTGAGGAGATGGAGTTCCGTGTCCCCACATGCCCCGTTTACCAGAACGTATCGGCTATAGGCGAGACCGATCCGGAGACGATCAAGAGTAACCTTATAGCGCAACTCACCTCACCGGTAAAATGGACCCAATCGATACAACGGATGATCGCCGATGGTGCCACGGAATTCATTGAATTAGGCCCCGGGAGAGTGCTTCGGGGATTGGTTTCTAAAATTGACAGGAATGTAACCACATCAGGGTTAAGTTAAAGCAGATGAAGCAGTTGTATGTATGGGTAGCGATGTGAAAAATAACGTGCTGTTCGCCCTCGCGGCATTGCTGGAGGCGAACCGGGGAAAGATCATGGAGGCCAACGAGACAGATGTACAAACGTTTCCCGATATGGACGCCTCCATGAAAGACAGGCTGAAGGTAGACGACCGCAAGATCGACGGGATGATCCGCTCCCTGGAAGAGGTAGCCACGATGGCCGACCCGGAGGGAAGGGTTCTTTACGGGTTCGAGCGACCAGACGGGCTGCGTGTCTTCAACCGCACCGTGCCTTTTGGCACTATCCTGATTATTTACGAATCGCGACCCGACGTGACCATCGAGGCGGGAGCCACCGCCTTCAAGGCGGGGAACAAGATCCTGCTGAAGGGGGGTAAGGAAGCTTTTCACACCAACAGCCTGCTGACTGCACTGTGGCAAGATGCACTCCAGCAAAACGGGGTGGACAAGCATTGGGTGGAATACCTGAGCCTCTCCCACGCCGAAACACAGCAACTCATCAAAGAGAACACGCGGAAGGTTCACTTGATTATCCCCCGGGGAGGGGAAGGGTTGATTCGATTCGTGCGGGAAAACGCCACGGTACCCGTGATCGTGAGCGGAAGAGGCAACAACTTCCTTTACATCGATGAAACCTCCGATTTCGAGATGGCCGTCCAACTGGTACTGAACGGGAAAAGCAGGATCAGCGTCTGTAACGCGATTGATAAGGTACTGCTACATAGGAACCTTCCAGATCTGAAAACGAAGGTAAACGAGCTAATCAATCAACTTGCCCAAAAAGGGATTACGGTATGGGGGCACCGGGAGGTCGCCCAACTAGACAAGCGTATCCAGGTGGATGAAGCTGAGGCCACCCTCTATGAGGAGTACCTCGCCCCCAAGCTCTACCTCGCCCTGGTGGACGAGGTGAAAGAAGCCATCGGGATGATAAACCGGTACTCCGGGGGACACACGGCGGTTATCGTCACGAGCAATGCCGTGAAAGCCGATCGGTTCATGCAGGAGGTGGACTGCGCGGCGGTTTACCACAACGCCTCATCACGGTTTACCGACGGGGGGCAGTTTGGCGTGGGGGCAGAAATTGCCATCAGCACGCAAAAGCTCCATTTCCGTGGCCCGTTGGGGGCTAACGAGCTGGTTACCAACAAGTGGTTCGTGTACGGGAACGGGCAAATCAGGGAGTGATAAAACGAACAGGTTTTGGAAATGAAAATAACAGAAGAGCGTGATAGCGGTCGTGAAATAAAGAAGAAGCTGATTCTGAAAGTTGGGTCGTCCACGCTCACGGCCAGTACCAACCGCATATCGTTCGCGGTGATCGAGGCGTTGGCACGGCAAGTCGTGGAGCTAAAAAAGGAACACGACATCGTGATCGTCTCATCGGGTGCCATCGCCACGGCCCGCCAGTTCGTGGAGATCAACGGGTTCAACAAGCAGGTCGACTCCAAGCAGGCGTTGGCAGCTATCGGCCAGACCAAGCTGATGGAGATCTATGACACCATCTTCAGCTCGTTCGGGTTAAACATCGCGCAGGTGTTGCTGACCTATCGCGACTTCGAGAACCCGGAGGCCAACGAGAACACCCGGAATACCATCCGCCGATTGTGGCAAGTGGATTACATCCCCATCGTGAACGAGAACGACACCGTCGCCATCGAGGAGATCATGCTGGGGGACAACGATAAACTCTCTGCACTGGTCGCCGTTATCACCGAGGCCGACCTGCTGGTGCTGATCTCCGATATTGATGGCATCTTCGACTGCAACCCCCACCTGCACCCTGAAGCTCACCTCATCAATGAGGTGAACGACTTAGAACAGGTGCGCTCCTACATCGAAGAGAAAAAGTCCACCCTCGGTACCGGGGGCATGTCGTCCAAAATACACGCGGCCGAGATTTGCATGAAGCACGGGATCGAGATGTGGATCGTGAACGGGCAACGCCCCAGCTGCATCATCAACGCGATGCAAAGCCAAATCCCGTTTACCCGGTTCAGGAAGAATAGGTAATTCAACTTTCGCATGTAACTGTTTCATCACTTTAATATAACATTGTAGCGTGAAGCATGGATTTATAGGTTTCGGTAACCTCGCGAAAGCGGTATACCGGGGATTGGAAGAGGAGAAGGGAATGCAGTTCGGGTACTTCGCCCGAAGCCGCAAGGAAGTCCCTATCCCCTTTCACGAGCAGATGGAGGGGCTAGTCGATTTTGCCGATGTGATTTGGTTGATGGTGAAACCACAAGATTTGGAGGGCATCCTGACGCAACTCCGTCAACATAACACGAGGGGTAAGACCATCGTTTCGCCGGTAGCAGGCAAACCCATCGCCTACATTGAACGTTTCCTGGGTAAAGAACAACGGGTAGTACGCATTATGCCTAACCTGGCCATCGCGTACCGTGAATCGGTCACCGCCGTGGCTACCAACCGGCCGGGTTGCACGGAAGCGATGGAGCTATTTAACCTGTTGGGGAAGATGGGCAAAGCGGTATGGCTGGAAGAGAGTGGGTTCGACCTCTTCACCTCCGTTTTCGGCAGCGGGCCTGCCTTTATCCTGGCGTTTATCCAGACCTTTAAAGAGAAGATGCAGGAGTTTAACCTCCCCGGTCCGCTGTTGGACGAGCTGCTGCTGGAGCTAACCCAAGGCACAACCACCTACTTCACGCGCAACCAGCAGCGGTACAGCATCGAAGAGCTTATCCAGAACATCACCAGCAAGGGGGGTACCACCCAGGCGGGTCTCGACTACTTCCGGGCGCAGCAACTGGGAAAGCACTTCGAAGGGGTACTTGACGCCGCGAGGAGGCGCTCGGAAGAGATGAGCCGCAACGGCGATGATTAGTTGGGGATAGCCAAGAAGCAGAGACGAGACAGCAACAATTAGATCAATTGACGCCCTCCTTGGCTTTATAAGCGACGGCGTAATAGCGCACCTGCTGGATTACCGAGAGTAACCCGTTGGAGCGGGTGGGTGAAAGGTGTTCGGTTAACCCGATCTCTTTCATGAAGCGCAAGTCGGTCTCGATAATCTCGTCCGGCGTTCGCCCGCTAAATACCCTCAGCACCAGCGCCAGCAACCCTTTCACGATCAGGGCATCGCTCTCGGCACTAAAAAAGAGCCTCCCGTCACGATACTCGGTCTGCAACCAGACCCTGCTCTGGCACCCTTTGATCAGGTTTTCCGGCGTCTTATACTGTTCATCAAGCGGCTCCAGGGCATTCCCCTGCTCGATGATGTAAGCGTACTTATCCATCCAGTCGCTGAAAAGCGAAAACTCATCAATAATCTCCTGCTGTATCTCGTCTACCGTCCGCATTGGCTCATCGTTTTACTCACTATATACTACCTCCATCACGGTTTGCCCGGCCGCCTTCAGGCTTGCCCGGTCAATGTTTCTCATATCATCGTTTCGCGTGTGCCAATGCACGCCAAACCCGGTGCGGGTATCGCTCTTCAGGTTAATCACGTTAATGCTGGGCGCCCGGTGGTATTGATTCACCGGCAAGTGGTCATCCGTGATATAGCCCCCCTGCTTGGGTATAAAATAGTTTCTGTAACCCAGCTTGGTAGCGGTGGCCCACACCTTCTCCACCACGTTCGATGCGTATTGGGTGGAATAGCCCTCTTTCGGGAAGGTAGCCCCGGCGGCTCCCACCATGTCCAGCAAGATACCGTAAGCTGCCCGGTACCCCTCCACGTGCGGTTGCTCCGACCAGTAACGCGAACCCACGCACCACCAGTCGCCCTCCACCCAATCGTCGCTATAAGAGGGAGGTCCCCAGTCCTCCAGGTCAAAGAACACGATGTCTACCCCCACCCCCGTGGGTTGCGCCTGCAGGTGCCTCGCTATCTCCAGTAGCACCCCTACCCCGCTTGCCCCATCATCGGCCCCGGCAATGGGTTGCCGTTGTTTCTGGGGGTCAGTCTCCTCATCGGCAAAGGGACGCGAATCCCAATGCGCGAAAAGGAGCACCCGTTTCTCCTTCTCCGGGAAAAAGGAGCTAATGATATTCCTTAAGGGTAGGTTCTGCCCGTCGTAATGGGTCACCTCAGCCCGCTGCTCCTGTACCTGTGCCCCGTACCCGGTCAATTTGTCCACCAGCCAGTCGCCACAAGCGGCATGGGCGGCCGTGCCGGGCACCCTGGGACCGAAAGCCACCTGCGTTTCCACGTAGTGATAGGCACTATCGGCATCAAAAACAGGGGATCGTTGGGTGTAGGGCTCAGGGGTAGCCGTAGTTTGAGAGGACTGGCATGAGTTACACGACACGGTAAGCAGTACCGCGCTCAATAGCAGGAGGGTAGCTAAAAGTGTACCCCACGTTGTACGGGTCGTCATTGCCTATAGGTTTTCGATTATTGTTGTAAAAAGACACTGTCGTTATTGACCCTCAACTCGGTCATCACCCCCATGATCAGTGGGAAGTTCAACTTGACATGCCCGACCGGGAAGTTAAAGCAGACGGGGAAGTCGTACTCTTCCACCGCGTGCAGAATAGATTCGTAAAGTGGGCGGTACATCTGTTCATCCTCCTCGTAATCGGTAAAGCGACCAACAATCATCCCGCTAATCCGGTTGAAAACACCCGCGAGTTTCAACTGGTAAATCATCCGATCCACACGGTACGGCGCCTCGCCCGTATCTTCGATGAAAAGAACACCTTTATCGGGGATCCGCGCGTAACGCGACCCCATGATCCCGCAGAAGACGGAAAGGTTGCCCCCGAAGAGCCTCCCCTTCGCGGCACCGGGCCTGTTAAGGAACGCACCCGGGTTCATCAAATCCGAGGGGATGGAGTAGCAAACGGACTGGCCGGCCAGGATACTTTTCACCATCCGAACCGATACGTCATCCGCCCCTTCACGGGAAAAATGCGCCGCCATGGGTCCATGGATCGAGGCTACGCCATGATGTTGCAGGGCCGCGTGGAGAGCAGTGATATCGCTAAAACCCACCACCCACTTTGGGAACCGACGTATCCCGGTAAAATCGATCTTGGAGAGGAGGTGAACCGTTCCATACCCCCCTCTGGCACAGAGAATCAAACGTGCACGACGATCATCAAACGCATTCTGCAAATCAAAAAGCCGGTTCGCTTCCGATCCACTAAAGCGGCCTTTTTCATCGAGCGCATGCTCGCTAATCTCGGGCTGCAAGCCCCATTTTTCCAACACGGCCGCCGCATCTTCCACGAGGTGCCGGTCAATGCTCCCCGCGGGGGAGATGATAATCGCTTTATCGTTGCTCTTTAGCGAGAGGGGTCGTTTCACGTTATTCCTATTTTATGAAACCGGCAAGGTCACCCAATGGCAACCGCCTGTGCTTCTGTTAATATCGTTACGCGTCAATGTTCGCGTAGGTGGCGTTCTCCTCGATAAATTCCCGACGAGGGGCCACCTCTTCGCCCATCAGCATGGTGAAGATCATATCGGCATCGGCCATATTCTCGATGGTCACCTGCTTCAATGTTCTATTCGCAGGATTCATCGTTGTTTCCCAAAGCTGCTCGGCATTCATCTCTCCCAAGCCTTTGTATCGTTGCGTATGCACCAGGTTCTCGTTCCCATCGGCGTAGGTATCAATAAAGATGCGCCGTTGCCGTTCATCGTAGCAGTACTCCTCAGCCTTACCCCTTTTGCACAGGTAAAGCGGGGGCGTGGCAATGTAGACGTACCCTTTCTCAATTAGAGGACGCATATAGCGAAAGAAAAAGGTGAGGATCAGCGTATCGATATGGCTACCGTCCACATCGGCGTCTGTCATCAAGATAATCTTGTGGTACCGAAGCTTCTCGATATTGAGTTCCTTGCTATCCTCTTCGGTCCCAATGGTAACACCCAGGGCCGTGTAGATGTTCTTTATCTCTTCGCTCTCCAACACCTTATACGGCATCGCTTTTTCCACGTTAAGGATTTTCCCCCGCAGCGGCAAGATAGCCTGGAACACGCGATCACGTCCTTGCTTCGCGGTTCCGCCCGCGGAGTCCCCCTCCACGAGGAAAATCTCGCTCAGCGCCGGGTCTTTGCTCGAACAGTCGGCCAACTTACCTGGCAGCCCGGCTCCCGATAGGGGAGACTTCCGCTGCACCATCTCCCGTGCTTTACGGGCCGCGTGGCGAGCGGTGGCAGCCAGGATCACCTTTTCGACGATCAATTTTGCCTCCTTGGGGTTCTCTTCGAGGTAGTACCTCAACGCTTCACCCGTGGCTTGATCCACGGCACCCATCACCTCGGTATTCCCCAGCTTGGTCTTGGTCTGTCCCTCGAACTGCGGTTCTGCTACTTTCACCGACAGCACGGCCGTGATCCCCTCACGGAAGTCATCGCCGCTGATCTCCACCTTCACTTTATCCAACATTTTTGAGTCTTCGGCGTACTTCTTCAATGTCCGCGACAACCCCCTGCGGAAACCGGTCAGGTGGGTACCTCCCTCGATGGTGTTGATGTTGTTGACGTAGGTGAAGATGTTCTCGTTATAGGTATCGTTGTAGGTCATCGCGATCTCAATGGGGATCCCGTTCTTCTCGGTTACAATATGGATGGGATCTTGGATTAGCGATTCCTTATTCTTATCGATGTAGCGTACGAACTCTTCGAGACCCGTCTCGGAATAGAAGCGTTCCGTCTTGAAGCTTCCGTCCTCCCTGGGCGCTCGTTTATCAGTAAGGGAGAGCGTGATGCCCGCGTTAAGGAAAGCCAGCTCGCGCAGACGCGTGGCCAATATGTCGTAACGGAATTCCAGAACCGTGAATATGGTATCATCCGGTTTAAACGTGATGATGGTTCCCGTTTTATCGGTATCACCCACGATCTCCACGTCGGCAAACGCCTTCCCCCGGGAGTACTCCTGCACGTAAGTCTTCCCTCCCCGGTGGATCTCAGCCCTCAAGTGGACCGACAAGGCGTTCACGCAAGAGACCCCCACACCGTGAAGGCCACCCGACACCTTGTAGGTTCCCTTATCGAACTTACCCCCCGCGTGCAACACCGTGAGTACCACTTCAAGGGCCGACTTTTGCTCTTTCTCATGCCAATCTACCGGGATACCCCGACCATTATCTATAACCGTGACCGAATTATCTTCGTTGATGACCACGTGAATCTCATCACAATAACCGGCGAGCGCCTCATCGATGGAGTTGTCCAACACTTCGTAAACCAGGTGGTGAAGCCCTTTCTCACTGACGTCACCAATATACATGGCAGGACGTTTACGAACCGCTTCCAAACCTTCGAGTACCTGGATGTTCTCGGCGGAGTAATGGCCGCTCGCCTTTTTCTTTTCTTCTTCTGACATTGCCTACTTGTTTTATTTAATCATCTTGTAAATGAGGCCCTTAATAAACACCCAAGGGCCCTCCAAAAAACGAACAAATATACGAAAAAAAACGTTTCCAGCAACCTTTTCTCGCTTCGAACAGAAACAAAAAAGGCCGAACATCTGCTGCTCGGCCATCCCTATATATTAATCGTTTGCTGGGTCTCGAAGCTTAACTCAAGCTATTCACGTGTATAGCTAATTTCGATTTCAGGTTGTTGGCTTTATTCTTGTGAATCACCTTCTTCTTGGCCAACTTATCCAGCATGGAACAGACTCTCGGGTACATCTCCTTCGCCTCTTCCTTGGATGTGGTAGCACGCAGTTTGCGAACCGCGTTTCGGGTGGTACGGGATACGTACCGGTTTCGGAGACGGCGAGCCCTACTCTGCCTAATTCTCTTTTCTGCTGATTTGTGATTTGCCATTCTGTTGACTTATCTGTTTTATACTTGTTATTGCTTTAGTAGCCCATAGGGGAATCGAACCCCTCTTTCAAGAATGAAAATCTTGCGTCCTAGCCGATAGACGAATGGGCCTTGTTTGGGCGTGAACCCAGTATCAATAAGGAACTCTCTCCTAAATGCGGCTGCAAATATAGAACGTTTTTTTCAAATGACAAAATATTTTCGACACTTTTTCCTGTTCGCAGATTTAAGTCGCTAATGCAACTTTATTAAAACTGAACCACTATGTACCAGCTTGAAAAAGTGGACATTATTTTTTTTAAGATGTTAATGTGTCTGTAAATGATGTTTTCGATGTTGAAATAGAAGGCAATCACCCTGTGCGTTGGGATGCTTTAGATGTAGATTTGGAAATAGAAAGCATTGTATATCCCGAGCGTTATCCTGTTATGGGGAAGATTTAACTAAACGACCTCCCTAATGCTTTGCAGTATTTGCATCTTTGAGTACCTATAAACAATTAAACATCAAACATCTAGCGTATGGCAAATATAAATATTAAAGAATGCGCGTAAAGTTTTTTTTATTGCGTAATTATTCTTACTTTTAGAAAATTTTTGCGATGTGTCTCAAATCGCGTAGAAGTTTGGTATTGGTTTAAAACAAATAATAATATGCGGAAAAAAAGAAACAAAGATTTGGGTCCTACCCTTAATGAAACTACCAGACTCGAAGATCATTCCATCAATACGATTTTAGGTAAGGGTATCGTTTTTATCGGCGATATACAGGGAGATGGCGTAGTGCGTATCGATGGAGAGGTCAACGGCAATATACATCTAAAAAAAGGTATTGTTTTAGGAGAATCCGGAAAAGTAAATGGTAACATTCATAGTGACAACCTGATAATTTACGGCAAGATAAACGGTAATGTTCTCGCGAAAGAGGTTCTTATTAAGCAGGGTGGTCAGATAGCGGGGGATATTGAAACCGAAATTATTGAGATTGAGAAAGGCGGTGCTTACAACGGTCAACTTAAAATGACTTCGGCTAACCCCGGCAACGCGCAAAATCCAACTTCGTCACTCTCTAAGTCTGTCGAGTCCACAAGTCCCGCATCCTCATCAACTGCATCTTCGTCATCCAAGACGGAAGCGACGGAACTCAAAAAGTAAAAAATATAAACTCATCCCGATTTATGCTTTTTAAAGAGATAGACAAAACTACAATTATACTTGCTAATTGTGGTAAAAGCGGACCTCGTGTTCGTCGTGTTCCCACTTTTCTTTTACGTACATGGCAACGATGGGTAGGGCTGTTCTTCTTTGTACTCGTAGCCCTAATAGCTACTCTCTGTTTAATAGTGTATCAAAATACCAGCCGCGATTATCAGGCACGTTTAGACAGAGCAAACTATATTCGCAGCAAAATAGATGTTGAGCAGATACAATCCTCTTTCATGGCTATCGATTCAGGTCTGTATCAGCTTAACAGTTTTCTAAATGAACGGGGGTTATCCCATTTTCAGATTGATGAAAACATGGGAAATCTGGGAGGTATACCTGAGGATATCGATGCAACCGAAGTGGCATCGGTAGGAGTATTTTTTGAAAAAGAACTGACCTCATTACTGTCGGATCTTAAATCTCTTCCACTGGGCAAACCTTATGACGGCGATATTACATCAAAATTCGGCTGGCGTCGCAGTCCATTTAATAGGCGTATAGGCGAAAATCACACGGGTATCGATTTTAAAGGTGCAATAGGAGATACAATTTGTACAACCGCGTCGGGTCTTGTAAAAGAGTCGAACTATAATAGCGGTTACGGACATTTTATAGTGGTGCAACATTCCGATACCTTACAAACTCTATATGCCCATCTCTCACGCCGTTTGGTTAAGGTGGGAGATAAAGTGGACACAGGTCAACCTATTGGACTTTTAGGTAATACGGGCAGAAGCAAAGGAGCCCATCTTCATTATGAGGTGATTCATAATTGCCGCAAAATAAATCCTGAACCATTTCTTCTGCAATAACTCAAATGTAACAAATAATATTAATAGCACCTGTTTTTAGGGTGCTTTTTTTGTTGCAACTATTTCATCAAAAACCATTTTTCCTCGCCGTTTCATTGGTTCTTTCATTTATTTTGTCTATTTTTGCAGGCCGAAAAAGGAACCAAGACAGTAGTAAGAACAAATACATTACGCATATAATAAAGCAACGATCAATATGAAGAGAACATTTCAACCCTCCAACAGAAAGAGAAAAAACAAGCACGGGTTCCGCAGCCGCATGGCGACCAAAAATGGGAGGAAGGTACTGGCCGCACGCCGTGCAAAAGGCAGAGCAAAGTTATCCGTTTCTGACGAATTCTAACGCGCTGCATCGTAATTAATTGATAAAGACAGGAGCCCGAGATGTCGAGTTCCTGTTTTTTTTGTATTTTTGCATGTAGCTATACACCCTTTTCTTTTAATGGAACGTATGAATAAACAGAAGTCCAATAAGCCGATACTCGGTAACAGCTTCCTTAAGAACCTGCTAGCGATCATCATCAGCGGTATCGCCTTGGTTCTTTTAGCACTAATCTTCCTGCACGTCTACACCCGGCATGGGCAGAACGTGGTGGTACCTGACCTCGAAGGGCTACAAGTGGAGGAGGCAAACGTTATTCTTACCGCGAAAGGGATGCACGCCGAGATCGTGGATTCCATTTACCGTACCGACGCGGTGCCCGGCGCCATCCTCTCGCAGGTTCCCAAACCCAATAACCGAATCAAGGAGGGGCGCTCCATCTACGTAACGGTCTACTCGAAGAGCCCCAAGGAGGTAGCCGTGCCGGGGCTGGTCGACTTCTCCACGCGCCAAGCCACTGCCTTGCTCAACTCACTTGGATTCAACAACATCACGATAAAAGAGGTGCCATCTCAATACGCCGGGTTGGTATTGAGGGTGGAGTACCGCGGCAAACAGTTGGCACCTGAGGAGAAAGTGCCTGCCGGTTCACCCTTGCAGTTGGTGGTGAGTAGTACCGCCGCTTCCGATTCGCTGGTGGTGGGGACAGAGGCGGAGATGAATGACAACCCCGTGGAAGGGGGGATTGACGACTCATTCTTTTAATTGCCTGTTTCGTGTTGAAGGAGAATTCGGATCATATCGACCCGTGGCTTTTAGAAGAGGATGAAGAGGAGCAGCGATTCGAGCACTACCGCTTCGTGGCCGACAAGGGACAAAGCTTGTTGCGGATCGATAAATTTTTAACAGTCCGAATAGAAGGGGTGTCACGCAACCGCATCCAACAGGCCGCGGAAGCGGAGTGCATCTTGGTGAACGGGGTACCCGTGAAGTCGAACTACAAGGTAAAGCCGCTAGACGTGATTACCGTCATGTTGGATTGGCCGCGACGTGAACTGGTCATCATCCCCGAGGATATTCCCATCGATATCGTGTACGAAGACAACGCCCTGCTGGTCGTCAACAAGCCGGCAGGCATGGTGGTTCATCCCGGGCATGGCAACTACACCGGCACACTGGTCAACGCGCTGGCATACCACCTGAACGTGGACAAAGCGATGGAGATGGATGATCCCCGAATGGGATTGGTGCACCGGATTGACAAAGAGACATCGGGCCTGCTCCTGGTAGCCAAGACACCCGAGGCAAAGACCCACCTTTCCGGTCAGTTCTTCCGCAAGGAGACCCAACGGTCATACGTGGCCCTTGTCTGGGGCAACGTGGCGGAAGATGAGGGAACCATCGAGGGTAATATTGGCAGGGACCCCAAGGATCGCATGCTGATGCGCGTATTCCCTGATGGTGAGCAGGGCAAGCCAGCCGTGACCCATTACAAGGTTCTGGAGCGATTCGGGTATGTCACGTTGGTACAATGCCGACTTGAAACAGGGCGTACCCACCAGATTCGGGTGCACATGAAGCATATCGGCCACACGCTTTTTAACGATGAGCGATACGGGGGCAACGATGTTTTACGGGGAACCCGCTACGCGAAGTACAGGCAATTCGTGAACAACTGTTTCGCCCTCTGCCCCCGCCAATGCTTGCACGCGTGTCTGCTGGGTTTCATCCACCCCGTAACAAAAGAGTCACTCCATTTCGAAAGCGATATCCCTGCAGATATGCAAGCGGTCATCGACAGATGGAGGGTCTACCGAAGGAGTCAGGAGTAAAAACAACATCAACCTATGAAAAAAAACATAGCTATCGTATGGGGAGGGTACTCTTCCGAAATCGTGATTTCTGAAAAGAGCGCGGCCGGCATTTACGCTTTCCTGGATAAAGACGACAAGTACAACCTGTTCAAGGTAAAGATCGACCGCCACACCTGGGAGGTGGAGCACCAGGGGAATCGCTTCCCGGTGAACAAAAACGACTTCAGCTTCGAGGCTGATGGGGCAACCACACGGTTCGATTTCGCGTACATCACCATCCACGGCACACCGGGTGAAGATGGCGTACTGCAAGGCTACTTCGATATGCTGGGTCTCCCCTACTCCAACTGTGGGGTATTGGCCTCGGCACTCACTTTCAACAAGTTCACCTGCAACAACTTCCTCAAGAGCTTTGGCGTGAAGGTAGCCCCCTCCATACTATTGAGAAGAAGCGACGCCCACACGCCGGAACAGATCACCTCCAAGCTCGGGTTACCCGTTTTCGTGAAGCCCAACTCGGGTGGCTCCAGTTTTGCCACCACCAAGGTTACCGCGACCACCGAAATGAAGGGTGCGATCGAGGAGGCATTCACCGAAGCGCCGGAGGTCATCATTGAACAGTTCATAGCAGGTACGGAGGTGACATGCGGCTGTTACGAAACTGACAAGGGGATCATCGCGCTCCCCCTCACGGAGGTGGTTCCCGCGAACGAGTTCTTTGACTTCGACGCTAAATACAATGGACAGGTAGAAGAGATAACCCCCGCACGCATCCCGTCATCCACCTCGCTGGTCATCCAGGAGGAGACGAAAAAGATGTACCGGCTTCTTGGCGCCAAGGGGATCATTCGGGCCGATTACATCCTACAAGATGGCGAGCCGATTTTGCTCGAGGTGAACACCACCCCGGGAATGACCAGGACCAGCTTTATCCCTCAACAGGTGGCCGCAGCTGGTCTCTCGATGGGCGACGTGCTGTCGGACATCATCGAAATTGAATACGCTAAAATCCATGTAAACCGATAACGACCATGACCGATATCACCGATCGCTTTCAAGACATTCGGCCGCTGTTGGACAGCGAAGTACCTGAAGCCGTTGCCCGGCTGGTTGCCGACAGAGGGTTCAGGCGGGCTGTAGAACCTATCATGAGACCCCTCTCCTGGGAACAGTTCTCAGAAATCGTCACGCGGTGCAAAAGTAAAGATGACTTCCAGGCGCAGATAATTCACCCGCTTCTAAAGCGGGTGATCGAGCAAACCACCACGAAGATGGTCGGCGCCGGGTGGGAGAATATCGAGAAGAAGAACAGCTACCTCTTTATCTCCAACCACCGGGACATCGTGTTGGACGCGGCCTTCTTTAACATCCTCCTCTTCGATAAGCGAATTCAAACCACCGAGATTGCCATTGGTGACAACCTACTTATTCACCCGTGGATTACCGACCTGGTACGTCTTAACAAGAGCTTTATCGTTAAGCGAAGCGTATCGGTTAGAGAGATGCTGCAGGTGTCACGACATCTCTCCGATTACATCCACCACACGATCAACCAACGTGCGCAATCTATTTGGATCGCACAACGAGAAGGAAGGGCAAAGGACTCTGACGACAAAACGCAAGTGAGCCTTCTAAAGATGTTCACGCTCCATGACAGTGCCAGGCCATTGGAGATGCTGCACCAGCTGCGCATTGTTCCCCTCTCTATATCGTACGAGTACGATCCCTGTGACTTTCTGAAAGCCAAGGAGTTTCAACTCAAGCGAGATGCGGAGGATCATAAAAAAAGCGAGGCCGATGACATCGAGAACATGGCCACCGGTATCATGGGATTCAAAGGGCGTGTCATCTTCCGATTAGGGGAATGTATCAACCGCGGCCTGGAAACTATCCCCGCGGGAACGGGACGCAACGAGGTGCTCGACCGGGCGGCCACGTTAATCGACAACGAGATTTACCGTAACTACACCTTCTTCCCAATCAACTACATCGCGTACGATCGGATGAGCGGCTCCGACCGGTTCAAAAACGAGTATAACGATGAGGAAGTGGCCCATTTCGATACCTACCTGCAACGACAAGTCGACAAGATCGATATCCCAAACAAAGACAGCGATTTCCTACGAGACAAAATCATCGAGATGTACGGCAACACCGTTAAAAATCATCTGGAGCAAGGAGGCAAACAATGATACAATAATTACATGCAAATCAAGAGGATAATAGCGTTCGCTTTCATGGCATTTCTTCTATCCGTTTTGGGTTGCGACAAGGAGCCCAAACGAATGGATGACTACTTCGTGGAATTCGCTACACTGCTGAAGGAGGGTAACTCCATCCGGTTTCAACTCGATAACGGCCAACTGCTTACACCCGAAAGCAACAAAAACATCAAGGGAGAGCATAAGCAACGCGTAATCCTCAACTACACCCCCCTAAAAAATAACCGGGTAAAGGTTAATCACGTGTCACCCATTTATACCGGTGCAATCGAAAACGGCTACCCCGAAAGGTTCAACAACGACCCGGTAAAAATACAAAGCGTATGGGTTGGCGGCGATTACCTCAACTTGATCATCGAGGTGGAATACCGCGAAAAACCTATCACCTTGGCACTACTTCGCAACCTGGAGGCAGCAGGTATCGAACTATACCTTAGCCACTCACGCAACAACGACCTACCTGGGTACCCGCAAATAATGCATGCTTCATTCCTGCTTAGCACGCTCCGTTCCGAGCATCCAGAAAATTCCAAACAGACCGTTCCCTTCAGGCTTTTCATCAACACCCACGCGGGTATGAGGCTGTTTCAGTTAGAACTCATCTGAGCGGCGGCATCGGCCCTTCATGAGAGTAAATCAACCTTCTTTCACACACGCGTAGGTATCATACCCACCGGACAGGTTGTACACCGCTTCAAAACCACACTGCATAAGAATGCGCGTGGCAACATATCCACGGAGGCCTATCTTGCAGTAGATGTAAATGGTTTTACCCTTCGGTATCTCGCCCAGCCGTCCCCGCAGTTCGTCAACAGGGATATGCAACGATTGGTCAATATGTCCAGCTTGATACTCCTCCGTTGTCCTCACGTCAACCAAGACCGTTTCAGGGTCCCTGGTATCGATATCGTGCCAATGGATGATCTTCACCCGACCTTGCAGGATGTTTTCCGCGATGAAACCGGCCATGTTCACCGGGTCTTTCGCTGATGAGAACGGCGGTGCGTAGGCTTGCTCGATCTCTTGCAAATCCTGCACGGTACCCCCGTTTCGAATTACCTGTGCCAGCAGATCGATTCTCTTGTCCACTCCACCAAACCCCACGGCTTGTGCACCCAGCAGTTTCCCGTTGGGGGAAAAATTGATTTTAAGGGAGATCGGTAAAGCACCGGGATAATATCCCGAGTGCGTTGACCCATGACAGATGGAAGTAATGTACTCTATGCCCTCTTTTTGGAGCTGTCGCTCTGTAGCCCCTGCAGCGCCCACCGATATATCGAATAGTTTCGCGATGCAAGTCCCGACGGTTCCTTTATAGGTACGGCTGTTACCCATCACGATGTTATCGGCAGCGATTCGCGCCTGTTTGTTTGCTGGTCCGGCCAATGGAATCAATGCCGGCTTACCGGTTACGAGGTTCGTCACCTCCACGGCATCGCCCACCGCGTAAATATCGGGGTGGGAGGTCTGCATATACCCGTTCACCTTGATCCCGCCTGAACAACCTATCGTTAACCCTGCCTCCCTGGCTAATCCCGTCTCCGGTCGCACCCCAATACTCATGATTACTATATCGGTTTCGATAGCCTTCTGACTCTTGGTTTGTACCCGTAGACGATCACCCTTCGGTTCAAACGCGGTGACCGTTTCACCCAACAAGAGGTTCACCCCCTGTGAACGAAGGTAACGATGCACCATGGCCGCCATGGGGTAGTCGACCGTGTTCATTACCTGGTTGAGCTGCTCGATAACCGTTACCGATAGCCCAGCCTTTTTCAAGTTCTCGGCCATCTCCAATCCGATGAAGCCTGCTCCCACGACCACGGCAGAGTCAACCCCTTCGCGGGCAACCGTTGCTTTTATTCGGTCCATATCCGACATATTGCGAAGGGTAAAGACCCGCTCGTTATCGACTCCCTTGATATTGGGCTTAAGGGGACTCGCACCGGTGGAGACGATTAGTTTATCGTACCCCTCGACATAGCTTCTTCCCGTCTTTACCTCTCTCACCGTCACGCTTTTCGAGTCTGGGTGAATCGCTATCACCTCTGACAAAACCCGCGCATCGACATCGTATCGACTTTTGAACCCCGCGGGGGTTTGCAATAGCAGCTTCTCGCGATGCTCGATAACTCCGCCAATATGGTAGGGGAGCCCGCAATTGGCAAACGAAACATACGTGTCCCTCTCGAAAAGCACGATATCCGCCTTTTCATCCAGTCGCCTGAGTCGTGCAGCGGCAGTAGCGCCACCAGCCACTCCACCAATAATTACGATTTTCATACGATTATTTTACTCTTTTAATTTCGGTGTATGGAACCTATCGGTTTCATTCGATTATTTTATTTTTTTTGTTTCGGTGTATGGAACTATTTCGATAAGCCAGACGAGCAGAGGACAAGTTTACTTGGACTATGCCGTGGCGAGAAATAGTCTAACTTTAGTGAACTATTTCGATAAGCCAGACGAGCAGAGGACAAGTTTACTTGGACTATGCCGTGGCGAGAAATAGTCTATAACCCCTGACCGTCACGTGGAGGAACGCGAATAAAAAACATTTCCACTTAATTCGCAAATATTATTCCCCTAAAGATATCAGGGTGCGACCTTGCTATTTGAATTTACATCCTTATCATTTTTCTGAATTTTCAGTTTGCGAACTTGGATAAAGTTTATTTTTCATGTACTTTTGCGCGCTTGAAAGATTGTTTTACATGCAGCAGGATATTCGCAACATTGCTATCATCGCCCATGTGGATCATGGAAAAACCACACTGGTAGATAAAATGCTGATGGCGGGAAACCTTTTCAGGGACAACCGGCTCACGAACGACTTAATCCTTGACAATAGTGACCTGGAGCGTGAGCGTGGCATTACCATCCTCTCCAAGAACGTGTCAATCCAATACGGGAAAACCAAAATAAATATTATAGATACGCCGGGGCACGCCGACTTCGGCGGTGAAGTAGAGCGGGTGCTGAACATGGCAGATGGATGCCTTTTAGTGGTGGACGCTTTCGAAGGCCCCATGCCGCAAACCCGGTTCGTACTACAAAAAGCACTGGAGATTGGATTAAAACCCATCCTGGTCATCAACAAGGTGGACAAGCCCAACTGCCGCCCCGAAGAGGTACAGGAACAGGTATTCGACTTGATGTGGAACCTGGAAGCCACCGAAGAGCAGCTCAACTTCCCCACCCTGTACGGTTCGGCCAAGCAGGGGTGGATGTCGGACGACTGGAATAAACCCTCTGACAATATCATCCCGCTGCTGGACGCGATCGTCAAGTACATCCCGAAGCCAAACATCCAGGAAGGGCTCCCGCAAATGTTGATCACCTCGCTTGACTACTCCAACTACGTGGGACGCATTGCCGTGGGGAGAGTACATCGCGGCACCATTCAACCCAACAAGGATTACGCGCTATACAAGCGCGATGGCAGCATCAAGAGAATCCGCGTGAAAGAGGTGAACCTGTTCGAGGGACTGGGCCGTACCAAGGTGGATGAAGCCTCATCGGGCGATATCTGCGCGTTGGTGGGCATCGATGGCTTCGACATCGGGGATACCATCAGCGACCTAGAGAAACCGGAGCCGCTGGACCCGATCGCCATCGATGAGCCTACCCTATCGATGCTCTTCACCATCAATAACTCTCCCCTCTTCGGGCAGGACGGCAAATACGTTACCTCCCGACATATCCATGACAGGTTGATGCGCGAGCTCGATAAGAACCTGGCGTTGCGGGTGGAGAACAGCGATAGCGCCGATGCATGGACCGTGTACGGCCGGGGGGTGTTGCACCTCTCGGTGCTGATCGAGACCATGCGCCGCGAAGGATACGAGCTGCAGGTGGGACAGCCTCAAGTGATTATCAAGGAGATTGGTGGCGAGAAGCATGAACCGGTAGAACAACTCACGGTCAACCTGCCGGAGGAGTCGGCCAGCAAGGTCATCGATATCGTCACCCGCCGCAAAGGAGAACTACTCGTGATGGAGAGTAAAGGCGACCGCGTACACATGGAGTTCGTGGTACCATCCAGAGGAATCATCGGCCTCAACAACACCCTGCTTACCCTCACTGCCGGCGAAGCCATCATGGCGCACCGGTTCCTCGAGTTCCAGCCGTGGAAGGGAGCGATTGAAAAGCGACAAAACGGTTCCCTCATCGCCGGCGAGTCGGGCAACGCTTTCGCGTACGCCCTGGACAAGCTGCAAGACCGGGGGCGGTTCTTTATCGAGCCGCAAACCCACGTGTACGAAGGGCAGGTAATCGGCGAGCACAACAAGGAGGGCGACCTCGTGGTCAACGTCACCAAGTCGAAAAAGTTGACCAACGTGCGCGCGGCGGGAAGTGACGACAAGGTACAGCTGGCACCACCCGTCCTCTTCAGCTTAGAAGAGGCGCTGGAATATATCAAGGAAGACGAGTACGTTGAAGTGACCCCCCTGCACATGCGCCTACGGAAGATCTTATTAAATGAAACCGTCCGCAAACGGGCAGCAAAAAAGCAGGAAATAGATTAACACGCTATTTGAGTTCACACCGCCAGCGACGTTAAAAAAACACAAATAAGTCCAGGGTGTTTAGATTTCATTCTGGACTGAATGGTTAATAAACATTTTTTTTGTTACTTTGTCATACTTTCGTAACAGTAAATCCCGTTCTTTGTGTAATAACTCAAGGTAATTGTTAAAAACAATATTTGTACACGAAAAAATGCGCTTATGTTCAAGGCATCCCAAGACTATATTGGATGAGCCGCAACTTATAAATAAATAAACGTTCTTCGCATGAAATTTCAAAAGCGACCCAAAGGTTGGATTTAAAAAACAGTTGTGAACAGATTCGAGAACGTTTTTGTCTACCGTCTGTTCACCTTACTAAAATAACTCTTTTATGCAAATTGAAATCAGTAAAAAAGGATGGTGCCGACACGTCATACTTGTCACGTTGACGATTCTCGCTCTTTGCCTATCATGCAAAGAAACGGGAACAGATATTAACCATTCCGGACAACCTTATGACCCCGGTAAACCCGTTGAACTCACGGAGTTTATCCCCGAAACCGGGGGCATGGCTTCCCAGGTAATCATCAAAGGTTCAAACTTTGGCACCGATGCTACCAAGCTGAAGGTTTACTTTAATAAAAAAGAAGCCAAGGTTATCCGTACGATTGGCGACCTTGCTTACGTGCTAGCCCCCAGGCTTCCCGGTGACACATGTACCATCTCGGTGGTTATAGGTGGGGACTCCGTATGTTATGAGAAACCCTTTTATTATCAAACCAAGGTACATGTCTACACCGTGGCCGGAAACCCTGAAGAGAAAGTAACGACCGATGGCACTTTGGTAGAAGCTCGTTTTGACAGGCCTTTCTATCTCGCGGTAGATAAGGAAAAAAACATTTTCGTTGGCGAATGGCGATGCCGTGCCCGCATTGTCAATGAGGAAAGGAACTCGGTAATCACCTTGATGAATGTCTCCACGAGCGGGGAGATGATGTCGGGTTGTACCGATGCCAAAAACGAAGTGATCTATTTCCCCATGAACGGGATGCCCTACTATTACGAGTTTGATCCGGAACAGCAATGGACACCAAGGAGAATCAACCCGACCATTCAGCCCGGTGACGATATTGATTTAACAGGCAAGTACTCGTTCGCTGTAAGCGAAATAGACAGTATGATCTATACCATCACCACCCGTGGGGAGTTGGTGAGAATTAACCCCAAAACAAAGGTCGCATCGCTGCTCATGAGAGATATTCTCAAAGAGCAGGTACAGGGGAAGCTACAGGTGTACCTCGCTTTTCATCCCATTGAAAAGCATATGCTCTACTTTGTTAATCCTTCTTCTATGGATCCAAGGGATGGTCCCATACCTGGGACGGATAAAATATATACCCTGAATATGGTAACCCAACGCATTGATGAGTACGCGGGGAGTGGAGTCAAAGGCCATGCAGATGGTCCGAAAGAGTCAGCAGAATTTAACAATCCCTGCCAAATATGCTTCGACAAGGATGGCAACCTCTACGTGGGTGACACAGACAACTTTTGCGTAAGGCGAATTTCTCCCGAGGGGGTTGTCTCAACCATCGCCGGGATACCCAGAACATCCGGGTATTTAGACGGTGATCCCGAAATTGCCCTCTTTAACCGCTTTTGGGGTATGAAGATAGACGAGGAAGGTACCCTCTATATTACTGACTACTATAATGCAGCAATCCGCAAGTTGACAATTGAATAAGACTATGGGAAAAAAGATAATCTCCAAAAATACAGTGCTAAAGTGGTTGCTGAGCGGATTGCTTGTGACTTGCCCTGTAATGATGATGTACGCGCAGGACAACCTGTTGACACTATCCGGCGTAGTGGAAGATGAACAAGGTGAACCCTTGATCGGGGTAACCATTTTTCTGAAAGACCGACCTGGTACAGGATGGATAACAGATATAGATGGAGGCTTCTCCATCAAGGCTGCCAATGGCGATGTGCTTGTTTTTTCCTATATCGGTTACGATAGGTTGGAATATCCAGTCAAGAAGTCGGAATCGGAGCTAACCATCACGATGGAAACCGCATCCAGTGAACTGGAAGAGGTGGTGGTCATGGGGATGGGAAGCACGCAACGACGAATAAGTGTAGTAGGTGCGGTAACCTCAGTGGATGTGAAAGATATACAAACGCCTGCCACATCAATAAACAACATGCTCGGAGGACGTATCCCGGGAGTTATCTCATTGCAAACAAGCGGGGAGCCCGGAAAAAACATTTCAGAATTCTGGATACGGGGTATAGGTACTTTTGGAGCCAGCAGTGGGGCTCTGGTACTAATCGATGGACTAGAAGGCACTCTCAATCAAGTAGATCCCGCTGACGTGGAGTCGTTTTCTATCCTCAAAGATGCCTCGGCTACGGCTGTATATGGTGTGCGCGGCGCCAACGGCGTGGTACTGATTACCACGAAACGGGGACAGGAAGACAGGCTCAGAATCACGGTACGATCCAACGTGAAACTCTCAGTGCTAAAAAGAATGCCAGAGTACCTGGATGCATACGACTATGCCATGTTGGCCAATGAAGCGTCAATCGTTTCCGGTAACCAGCCCCTCTACTCCGATGTGCAGTTAGAGATCATCAAACATGGTCTTGACCCCGATCTTTTTCCAAACGTGAATTGGAGAAAGGAGATTTTGAACACCAGCTCTTGGCAAAACACCCATTACATTAGTGCCCGGGGAGGTGGAACGGTAGCCAGGTATTTCATGAGTTTAGGGATGTCCACGGAAACGGCAGCATATAAACAGGATAAAGCCAGCAAGTACAGGAAAGACGTGGGCTATAACACCTATAACTACAGGACAAACCTAGATATCAACCTCACCAAGACAACGCAAGTGTACATGGGGCTAGACGGTTACATATCAATCAACAACCTACCGGGGATGCAAAACACGCAACTGCTTTGGTCTTCCCAGGCCAAGCTTACCCCCCTTACCGTGCCCACCGTTTACTCAAACGGGATGCTTCCCGCCTATGGTAGGGAGGATAATATCTCCCCTTACGTACTACTTAACCATACGGGGATGACCTCACAGGAACATTATAAAAACATGGTTACCATCGCAATCTCTCAAGATCTGAAAAGCATCACCCCAGGATTGACCGCGAAGGTACAGGGCGCATTTGACAACCGCTCTTATTTTACAGAAAGGCGTCATAAAATGCCCAATCTCTATAGTTCCAGGAAAAGAAACACCAGTGGTGAGCTCATAATGACAAGGCGCGTTAACGCGTATGACGCGCAATATTCCTCTACAGAAACCCAATGGAGAAAATACCATCTGGAGGCAAATGTTAACTACGAGAGAGTTCTTGATGACGACCACCGCCTTGGAGGACTGGTTTACTACTACATGAGTAGTGAAAAAAACACCCGGTACACTACCAGCATGACAGCTATTCCACAAAGGTACCAAGGAGTTTCGTCCAGGTTAACGTATGGGTACAAAGACACCTATTTGATTGATGCCAACTTCGGGTATACCGGATCGGAAAACTTTAAAAAAGGCGAACAGTTCGGATTCTTTCCTTCGGTAGCAATAGGTTGGATACCTACCCAATATACATGGACCCAGGAAAGAATACCGTTCCTGAGTTATCTAAAGATCCGGGCCTCATACGGTACCGTGGGCAACGACCGCATTTCTAACGACCGATTCCCTTACCTAACCATTATAAACTCTAATGCAGCTGGGGGATGGGGAGGCTCAGGACTAATTGAAACGGTGGTTGGTGCAGACAACTTGAAATGGGAAGTAGCAAAAAAAGCGGATGTAGGTCTCGAAGGAAAACTGTTTAACAACAGCCTCGAATTTGTTGTAGATGTCTTCCATGACCGTCGTGACGGGATTTTCCAACGTCGTACCCAGCTTCCCACATGGGTAGGTTCAATGCAGATGCCTTATGGAAACGTGGGGTCAATGTCAAGCTACGGTACCGATGGCAATATCAGTTACAGCCATACCTTGAATGAAGATATGAGCTTCACACTCAGAGGCAATTACACCTACTCCACGACCATGGTAAACAATTGGGAACAACCTTTCCAACGGTATGAATACCTCTCCTACACGGGAAGACCATATAACGTGTTAAGGGGATTCAAGGCTATTGGACTATTTAAAGATGAACAGGAGATTCTCAATAGCCCCACCCAATTCGGCAAAGTTCGTCCCGGCGATATTAAATACAAAGACATTACCGGGGATGGGAAGATTACCGATGACGATAGGGTTCCCCTCTCCTACTCCCCATTCCCACGTTTCATGTACGGTTTTGGTGGTGAGTTCAGATACCGGGACTTCACGTTGGGTGTCTTGTTCAAGGGAACAGGGAATACCGACTTCTTCATGCACAACAATGGATTTGGATACATCCCATTTTATGGCGGGGAGACTGGAAATGTGCTCGCTCATGTGAAGGATCAAAAAAACAGGTGGACACCCGCATGGTATTCAGGAGACCCGGCGACTGAAAAACAAGATGTCTTGTTCCCGCGACTACATTACGGCTCTAACGAAAACAACGATAAATATTCCTCTTTTTGGCTAGCCAACAGTAGGTACGTGAGACTCGAAGAGGTAACACTTAACTACAACCTGAAAGCTAACACTTTGAGGAACGCCCTTGGCATTAACTCAATTGACCTCCAGCTTGTTGGAAGAAACTTGGCGCTGTGGGACAAGGTGAAGATTTGGGATCCGGAACAAGCGAATAAAAATGGGTATGAATACCCGATTCCCCTCACCGTAACATTTCAGTTATACATTAACTTTTAAGAAAAGGGAAGAAATATGAAATCGATAAAAACCTCTATTTTGGCCATCGTCTCATCCGTGATGCTTTTCACATCCTGCAACTACCTAGATGTCAGTGATTACTTTGAGGATTTGGTAAACCTAGACTCCGTTTTTCAAAGCAAAGTCTACTTGGAGAAATACCTGTGGGGGGCAGCCGCGTTGTTGCCGGACGAGGCCAACATATTCGAGTACAGCTACTACCCAGCTATACTGGGATCGGATGAAGGATTCACCATGTGGGAGTCAGCCTACGTTCCACAGCGCTTCCTCATTGACGAGGTGACTGCCGATAACTTGGGAAGCATGAATATATGGCCTAACATGTATCAAGTGATTCGGAAAGCCAACACTATTTTCGCCCGCATCAATGAATGCGCTGAACTAACCGCTCAGGATAAGCGAGAAATAGTAGGATACGCCCATTTCATGCGGGGTTACGCGTACTATTTCCTGTTATTAAATTATGGACCACTCCTCATCGCGGGAGACGACGTGTATGATACCAGCCTTGAAGCGGACGCGTATCAAAAATACCGCTCCACGTATGATGAGAGCGTGGATTACATCTGCAATGAACTAGAAAAAGCGGCCACGTACATGCCACCCACCGTCCCGATTAACGTGTATGGACGTCCCACGCGAGCCGCCGCCTACGGCCTTATTGCAAAAGTCAGGGTCTATGCTGCAAGCCCTCTTTATAACGGGGGACAACCATCCAAAATCTATTTCTCGAACTTCAAACGTCAATCCGATAAGGTTCACTACATTTCCCAAACGTACGATGAAAAGAAGTGGGCACTTGCCGCCGCTGCATGCAAAAGGGTAGTCGACATGGATTTTAGCCTGCACACGATTGAGGCAAGCTTCGACACCCCACCGTTACCTGAAGGTATAACGCATGATTTGGATTACTACAAGCCCTGGCCGGAAGGTGCGGCGGGGATAGACCCTTATCGATCGTATGCTGACATGTTCAATGGCGAAACCTTGGGCTTTAAAAACAGAGAGTTCGTGTTTGGGAAAAACTCCAGCACGGTCAGAAACGCCACGCGACTCTCGTTCCCAGCTCAGTTTGGAGGATGGAACTGTTATTGCATACCGCAAAAAATCATAGATGCCTATAAAATGGTGGATGGAAGAGACATCAATAACTCGAGCGATGACTATCCCTATACCGAAGAGGGCTTTACCACCACCGATCAATCTTTTTCGGGATATACCATTCGGCCTAACGTGAGCAGCATGTACATCAACCGAGAGGCACGCTTTTATGCCAGCATAGGTTATAGCGGTTGCTTGTGGCCCATGAACTCCACAACGGAAAATGGTAAATTCATGCAGCAAGCATTCTACACGCTAGATGGAAATGCCGGCAAGAGTGCCGCTACCCAAGGTGACCTGCGCAACTATCCCATCACCGGCTACGTGTTGAAAAAATACATTCATCCCGATGATGCGTGGAGTGGAGCTAATTGGGCTGTCTTAAACAAATCATTCCCCATCATACGCTATGCCGATATTCTCTTAATGTACGCTGAGAGCTTGAGTAACCTAACTGAGACACATGTCGTTATACTGGGTGAAGAGGAAAATAGCTATACCGTGTCGAGGGATGTAGATGAAATCAAAAAGGCCTTCAACCAGGTACGTCATCGGGCCGGCCTTCCAGGATTAACGGATGAAGAGGTTAGTTCACACGAACACTTCTTTGAAGTATTGAAGACCGAAAGGATGATTGAGTTTCTGCACGAGGGGTTGCGTTATCATGATACCAGGCGCTGGGGAATCGTCAAGGAGGAAGAAGACAAGCAGCCCATTACCGGCATGGATACGGAAAAAACCGTGAGGGGGGGATACTTTAACCGTGTGATTGCCAATTATAGCACAGTGAGAAACAGGGTTTTCAAAGACAAAATGATGTTGCTCCCTATTGAAAGACAGGAGATAAAAAGAGTACAGACATTGGATCAAAATCCAGGTTGGGAGAATTGATAAATCAATTTACAGTACAATGATGAAATCTAAACTTACCTATTTGTTGGCAGTTATAATGATATTGCCGTTTTTTGCTTGTGAGGAAGACCTCATGAATGAGGAACATTACAAGAAAATCGTTTACTTGAAAAGTGGAGACAATAATATCTTCGACTTTCCACATATGATGAATGACTCCGCGACCACCGGTTATATAACAGTTGGCAGTGGAGGATCCATGCCACTTACGGACGACCTCCTGGTAACGCTGGAAATGGATTACGAAGCATTAGAAACGTATAACTACCGGAACTACGGGGATGAACTACAAAAGTACGCCCAATTATTGTCGCCTGAACGGTTTGTTTTCCCATCTTTTAGCGCATACATCAAAGCTGGTGAACCCTCAGCTACCACCTTTATACCTGTCGAAATCGATGCAAACGGTTTATCTCCTGACACCACCTACATGTTACCGGTAAAAATAAAATCGACAGCGGGTGTAGAAATTAACGAGGATAAAAACTTCCTGTTATATAGGATTCAATTGGTCAACAAGTACTCATCTGCCACATCAAGGACTTATAAGATGAAAGGCAGCAAGATACCCGAAGGAGCATTTGTTTCAAACATCACGACCAACAAAACACTATTGCCGCTGGCTCACAATCAAGTGAGGCTGTTCCCGGAAAACTTGACCAGTTCAACCTCCTTGACTGGCATTTATAACACGGCAATCGTACTGGTAATCAACGATGACAACAGTGTGCGGGTAAAATCGTACAAATATATTGAAATCGAACAGTTAGATGACTGCCATTACGATCCCGAGAAAAAAGAGTTCATGATTCATTATAAATACCGTCGACCCAGTGACACGAAATGGACTACCGTTCATGAGACACTTACACGACTGGAGTAGCAATGTTTTGATGTTTTAAAACAGTACAATAGCATGAAGAAAATTATTTATATACTACTGCTATCCCTTTTGGTTTTTGCCTGCAAGGAGGAGATTACCTACACGGAAGGCAGCTATTTCGGCTTATCCGACACAAACGTCAACTTCGACAGTAATGCCGGAGAGTTTGTGGTCTACCCGGTGAATCTGAATGGGAGTATCACGGCAACCGTTACATCAGAAGGAAGTAAATGGTGCAGCGTCACTGTAAACAACAACACGATTGTGATTAAAGTGGAGGAAAACGTGCTGGTTACCAGCCGCACCGCCGTGATTGAAGTCACTGGTGGCTCCGAAAAGCTTAACCTCTTGGTAAGACAAGCACGTAAGTACTTCACCAGCATTCCCGCGGTGAAAAATTTAGAAGCCATATCGGGTCCCAACCAGGTAACCCTCAAATGGATCAATCCAGAGCAGGATAACTTCTCGCATACCATCCTCACTTATCACAAAAGGGGGGAAGACCTGAGGCTTATTTTGGAAAGCGGTGTAACGGAATATACCGTTAAGGAGTTATTAAATGCCGATGGTGAGTATACTTTCTACCTGCAGTCGGTAGATAAGGATAACGACTTCGGCGAAACTGTTTCGATAAAGGCAACGGCAGGCAAATTGGTGGCATTTAGGTTTGAGCATGAGACCCCCACGCAATGGTTGCCCTATTACCTAAGAGAGAGCGACACCTTTACCACCACGCTAAGGGTTGGAAGCGAAGAGTATGATGAAGGTGAGGTGATTAGCGTAGAGCTGGCAGTAGATGAGGCCCTATTGGATGCATATAACCAAAAAAACGATACATCTATCCCATTACTGCCAGAAAACAGCTACAGCATGCCACAAAGTATAACCTACACGGGCAGTAGCAACTATCAAGATTACAAGGTTGTATTAAATATTCCCGCCATTGGGGATCAACAAATATACGCCTTGCCACTAAAAATCGCGTCCACCTCCTCGGCCCAAATAAGCGAAACCATGTACTCCACGGTGGTGATTATCTACGTGGATGATCTGGAGGGGTGGTACACGGTCGATCGTTTACCCAAAAACGGCGAATCTGCCAGCAGATACCCCTCCGATCCTCAACAAAGACGGCGGTATATCAAGCGAACAGGTACCACAACTTGGGAGACCGGCTACCTCTTTCGCGCCTATGCCACTTCTGAGTCGAGAGCAGACAATGAATCGGTTGGCAATATCCAGCACATAAGTCTGGATCCGTCCACGAAGAAGATAACCATTCAACAAGGTGTTTATGCGACATCCACCCAGCTAAACCACTTCAACATAGAAACCAACGAGTTACACATCGAATATTTGTATCGGGACTGGAGTGGCTGGTGGAATAACGAGAGAATGCACAGTAGGTCACTGAAAAGATGAACCCACTATACCATTTAGGGTCACTTGACGGTAAATCCATCAAGTGACCCTAAATGGTATGGTACAGGTTCATCACCTAATCAACGCGATAAACTCTTCCCTTGTTTTTTGTTCCCGGAATACGCCGGTGAAATCGGAGGTGGTGGTAATAGAATTTTGTTTCTCCACCCCCCGCATCTGCATGCACATGTGTTGCGCCTCTATCACCACCATCACGCCCATGGGGTGCAAGGTCTTCTGGATGCACTCCTTAATTTGGGTGGTGAGGCGCTCTTGTACCTGCAGCCGACGGGCGAACACATCCACCACGCGGGCAATCTTGCTCAGACCCGTGATATAGCCGTCTGGGATATAGGCCACGTGCGCCTTGCCGAAAAAGGGTAACAGGTGGTGTTCGCACAACGAAAAGAGATCGATATCTTTCACGATTACCATCTGCCGGTAATTCTCCTTGAACAGGGCGGAACGAAGAATCTCCTCCGGATCTTGCCAGTAACCCGTGGTGAGGTACTGCATCGCCTTGGCTACCCGATCCGGGGTCTTCAGCAACCCCTCCCTGGCAGGATCTTCACCCAAGAGCGCGAGGATATCCCGGGTATGATCTGAAATAATCGACCTGCTTTTTTCTATCTCTTCGGATGACATCTGTTCGTCTATTCTGGCTAATTAATCGGTATCTTCACCTCATCCACCACGATATACATCTCCCTACCAAAAGAGGGGAACCGCTTCTTGAACTCCTGCATGGCCTCCTCCGCCTCCTCGCGGGTGGCAAAGTTGCCCACGCGCAAGCGCCAAAACGGGGAGTCGAACAGAACCACCGTCTCGTGCTCAGGGAATGCCGCGTTAATCTGTGCTTGTTTTCGGTGTGCCTCGTCTTTCGAGGTGCGCTGGTTATTCCCGGAGAACGCCTGGACCTTAAAGCCCCGCAGGCGATGGAACTGAACGGTTCCGTCGGCCGAGGTATAGACCGTGCGGGCAGGCGACATGGGACGCCCCAGCACGTGCTTGATACTCTCATCCTCATGTACCGTGACCCTCCCCTGACCAGGGGTAGTGGAGTTTAACTCCTTCAGTATCTCGTTCCGCTGTTTTTGTGGTGACTGGGCAAGCACGGTACCCGTCACCGCTGCACCCAACAACAAGATACAAACCGTCAAGGGAAAGCAAGATGGAAAGTGATGTTTCATTGAAAATGAGGTTTCGTGTAACAACCTATCAAGCCGTTAAAAACGCCTCGACAATGGGCAGGAACTTTTCTACCCCGAGGGAGGCACCGCCAATAAGGCCGCCATCCACGTCAACGTTCGAGAAGAGCTCCTTCGCGTTGCCGGCGTTTACGCTCCCCCCGTACAGGATAGAGGTTCCATCGGCAACTTCCTTACCGTACTTGGCGGTCAAGGTCTCCCGGATAAACGCGTGCATCTCCTGGGCTTGATCAGGTGTTGCCGTCTTCCCTGTCCCGATGGCCCAAACCGGCTCATAAGCCAACACGATCTTCGCGAAATCCTCTGCCGAGAGTTCAAATAGCGATGCTTGTAATTGCGCTTTCACCACGTCGAAGTGCCTGTTCGCCTCCCTCTCCTCCAACACCTCACCGATGCAAAAGATGGGGATAAGCCCGTTGGCCAACGCCAACTTCACCTTCTCCTTGAGTATCTCGGGGGTCTCCCCGTAATAGGTGCGACGCTCACTGTGTCCAAGGATCACGTACTTGGCGCCGGTGGAAGCCACCATCGAAGCCGACACCTCCCCGGTGTAGGCACCCGATTCCTTATCGGCACAATTCTGGGCTGCCACGCCAATCTTGCTCGTGTCAATGGCCTCCACCACGCCAGCCAAGTGAATGAAAGGAGTGCCGATAATTACATCACAATTCACGGCTTTGTCCTTCAACGCTTTGTCTAGCCCTTTCGCTAACTCCAAACCTTCTTGCAGGCTTTTGTTCATCTTCCAGTTGCCCGCTACAATCTTCTTTCTCATATTATAGTATATTAAATCGATTAATGCTTTAATAAACGTTGCTCACGCCCCTTCAACAATAACAACGGAACCAAGAAGAGCAACGCGGTAATGCCTAAACGACCGGCCTCGGCCCGCTTTCGATCCGGCGGGGAGGCCAACCGGGAATCCTCTAACGAAGCATTCACCTCGTTGAAACGGGGAACCCCATGATAGCCCCACTTGTTGATGATCACTCCCCCTTTTAACAATATCAACCCGGGCTGCGAACGAATCATCGTCTTCAGTTCCCGTTCATCGGCCTGTATAAACTGAAAACAGGTCTGATGCTGCCCTTCCCAGTTGCCCACCTCTTGTGGCGAGGAAGCGGTAAACAGGTAAAACGGGTAGTCATGCGCTTCCGCGTAGTCACGTGCCGCGATAAAACGATCCAAACGCCCCTCACGTACCCCCTCCAACGAGTAGGCAATCATCAAAAGCTGATAGGAAGGCTCCGACAGGATCAAGTCGGTCACATCACCACCGACATACCACTCGCCATCCGCATCTTCGCGGTAGATGGGAGCAAGGGCAAAATCCTCGATCGCCGGATTCTCCCCTTCCCGCACCACCCGTGTTCGGGCGTCAACGTAGGTCCACGTGCTATCATCCCACGGGAGATTCTCCTCGGTAAACTCCTGCTCTACCCCCTCCTTGCTATAAATAAAAATTGTTTCAAGCAAGTCGCCCTTTTCCGGGTCCACCTGCATCTGCGCCGGGATATTGGCACCCACATGGTAGGGCCTGAAATCCATGATGGGGTAGTGAAACAGGTTGTAGAGCGAGAAAAAGAATCCGAAAGCGATGGTGAAAATCGTCGCCAGCGGAGCCGATTCGCTCGAGAAAAGCGGCTTTATCTTCCTCCAGTTCAACAACAAAAAGAGCGTACCCAGCAAAAGCAGCAGATTTTTATAAAAAGTCTGCCAGTTGCTGATGATAAACGCATCGCCAAAGCAGCCGCAGTCCTCTACCGGGTTAGTGAGCGCGATCCACAGCGTGAGCGGGGTATAAAAGAGCATGAATAACCCGATTAACCGAAGCGTCCACTTCCTGTAAACTCCCAGTAGCAGCATCACGCCCAAGGCAAACTCGGCAACCACCATGAGCAAAGCCGCCGGCTGGGCCAGAGGAAACAGCTCCACGAGCTGGAACGCTATCAGGTAATCCTCTATCTTATACGCGAAACCAGACGGGTCGATCGCCTTCACGAAGCCGGAAAAGAGGAACGTAGCCCCGACCAGCAGGCGGGTAAACTCCACCAAAGAACCGACAACCTTAACCCTTGAATCACTCATCGCCCATTCGCTAACGCGCCTTTTCTGTCGTCGCTTGGCAAAGCTTGAACAAGTTCAGCTCTCAGTTTGAAAAAATTCGCTAACGCGCCTTTTCTGCTCTCGCTCCTAAGAAAATTGCTAATTGCTAATTACTCATTGCTAACTGCCAACCTCCCCGAACCTTAATTTAATCAACGCGAAAATCGCGTAATTAATCATATCCTTGTAGTTGGCATCCACACCCTCCGATGCGAGCGTTTGGCCACCCAGCTCCTCGATCTCCTTCGCACGGTAAATCTTCATCAAGATGATGTCGGTGTAAGAGCTAACCCGCATGCTGCGCCACGCCTCGTCGTAATCGTGGTTCTTATCGAGCATCAACTCCTTGGTTTCAGACACGTGCTGGTCATATAACCTCATCGCCTCCTCCGGGGAGATATCCACCCCATCGGCATAACCAAGCGACAGCTGAATCAACCCGATGATACCGTAATTGACGATAGCCATGAACTCGGGGACAATCCCCTCGCCCACCCGGCTCTCCTTTTTCATCTCAAGGGAGCGTATCCGGTTGGCCTTGATAAATATCTGGTCGGTTACCGATTCGGGACGGAGAATGCGCCACGAGGCACCGTAGTCATGCAACTTCTTCTCGTAAACCTCGCGACACAAGCGAATCACCTCGTCAAACTGGGTATTTGTACTATCCATAGTTGGCTTTGTCTCTTCTTGAATCCGGGCAAAGATACTAAAAAAAGGTACAAGTTTACAATCCTTGTACCTTTTCTATCATGTGAATCACTATCACTTTCGCCTATCCATATATTCAAGAGACCCGAAGGGTTCTGCCTATTCTCAGCACGGTGCGTGAGGTGATGTTGTTCAAACGGCATAACTCACCAACCGTCGTCCCGTAGCGCTTCGCGATAGCGCCCAGGGTATCACCGCTCTGTATCCGATGGTAGCTCACCTCACCCGACACGAACTTGTTGGTGCTCTCGGATGAGGCTGCATCGCTCGATGCCACGCTGTTGCCGCCACCGTTAGGCGACTTGTTGGAAACCACCACACGGCTACTGCTGTTCGTCTTCCGGTAACTGGAGTTGGTCACCAGGTACTCATCGCGATGGGTAACCTTATTCTCGAAATCGATGATGAAGTTCGGGTTTATGGGCTTGCCAAGAAAACGGGTCTCAAAATGGAGATGCGACCCGTATGAGCGGCCGGTGTTACCAGCCAAACCGATAGGCTGCCCCGAAAGGACGAAATCATTCTCGTCAACCAAGAACTTCGAGAGGTGTGCGTAAACGGTTTCCAGCCCGTTCACGTGACGAATCACCAGGTAGTACCCGTACCCTCTTCTTTCGTATTGCTTAACCCTGACCTTACCATCAAACGCGGCGTAGATGGTGTCACCCGTCTGTGCCTTCAGATCGATACCGTAATGATAACGACGGCTTCCCCTACGCCCGAAGTTGGAAGTCATGTAACCATCCACCGGCATGGTGAAATTTTCCAAATCGACCATAAACGTGTCGGGAGCGTTTTCCAAACCACCGTAGATGTTGACATGCCGGTTACCCCACATCCCGCCGTAAATATCGTCTGCCGGAATCTCGGTAGGGTCAAATTCTTCTCGCTGCTCTTCCACCTCTTCAAGTACAGAGAGGTCCATTTTGAGCTTCAAACCATCGGCAAACAAACCGTTTTCATCGCTAAAGCTCGAGCTATGCAATTGCTTGTACGTCACTTCCGATCGGGACTTCTCCTGGGTCACCGATTTTTCAGGTGCCACCGATGTCTCCAACTCCTCAGGAAGCGATTGTGAAAATGAATTGAGCGTGAAAAATAGTAAGGTCGAGCACAATAGAACGCTTGCTCTTGCGAATAAATTATTTTGCTCCATTACTTTGTTTTTCAGTGTTACGCGAAAACGACTTTCTAATTATTCATTTTTTCCTATCGATTACCAAAGTAAACTTTTTATTATTTCACGCGCAAATCTTCTTTATTCTTTTTTAGACAGCAAAGGATTAAAAATCACCTGGGAAAAGCATTATTAAGCTGACATACAGACAAATATCCCATATTATGTTATAAAACATATTTCTGCTATTTTTATTTTATTAGGATTATTTTCACTTCGTTTAGCCTATTTTTCGACATCCATCCTGGAGAAAGCCCGTGGATTCACGTTTTTTAATAACGTTCTTCACAAATGGACACTTTTTACTCCTTCAGTGTAAGGAGATTTCCGTATCTTTGCTCCGGTTTTTCGATTAAACCAGCTGCACCAGGTTGGATTTCCCTAAAAAACTAATGTAGAGAAAATAATGACCAAATACAAGTTAATCAACAACATCACGGGGTGGGCCGTGTTTGCCGTGGCAGCTGCCGTCTACCTCCTCACCATTGAACCGACAGCCAGTTTTTGGGATTGTGGCGAATTCATCACCCAAGCCTACAAGTTAGAGGTAGGTCACCCACCCGGTGCCCCCATCTTCATGTTGGTGGGAAACTTTTTCTCTCAACTGGCACAAGACCCGTCACAAGTAGCGAAAATGGTCAACAGCATGTCGGCGTTAATGAGTGCCTTCACTATCCTGTTCCTATTTTGGACCATCACCCACCTTACACGTAAGCTGGTGTTACGAAAGGGCGAATCCGAGCTGACCGTTGGGCAGACCATCGCGGTTATCGGCAGTGGTGTCGTGGGAGCGCTGGCCTACACCTTCTCCGACACGTTCTGGTTCTCGGCCGTGGAGGGCGAAGTCTACGCGTTCTCCTCCATGCTGACCGCCTTGGTCTTCTGGTTGATCCTCAAGTGGGAGGATAACGCGCACAAGCCACACTCCAACAAGTGGCTGGTGCTGATTGCCTACGTCATCGGGCTGTCGATAGGCGTGCACCTCCTTAACCTGCTCTGTATCCCGGCTATCGTTTTGGTCTACTACTTCAAGAAAAACGATGCCCCCACGCTAAAGGGGGTCTTGCTGGCGCTGTTAGCCTCCTTCGGAATCATCGTTGTGGTGCTATGGGGCATCATCCCCGGTTTCACCAAGGTGGGCGGATGGTTCGAACTCTTTTTCGTGAACACGCTGGGCCTCTCGTACAACAGTGGTGTCTTGGCATACCTAGCGCTGCTAGTAGCGTGCCTCGCGTGGGGACTCTTCGAAACGCTCTCCAGGAAGGGAGAGGAGTCGAGGGCACGAACCGCCTTCTTCATTAGCCTTGGATTGACGGGGATCCTCTTCATTGGGAATAGCGCCTGGCTGTGGGCTATCCTTGTAGCCGCTGGCGCGTACTTCGTGTTCAAGTATAAAAAAATGAACAACCAGTTCATCCACCTCTCGATGTCAATGTTGATGGTCATCCTGGTGGGCTTCTCGGCTTACGCGATCATTCCCATCCGCTCCAGTGCCAACCCCCCACTCGACCTGAACTCGCCGGAGGACATCTTCTCCCTGGCCAGCTTCCTGAACCGCGAGCAGTACGGGCAGACACCGCTCATCCACGGCACCACCTACGCGTCGCGTATTGAGCGGGATGGCAACGGGGTAGCTATTATGAAAGGAGAACGAACCTCCTACCAACAGGTGATAAAGAACAGTCCGGACGAGAAAGACTGGTACGAAAAGGTAACCTCTCCCATCTATAAATATACCCACACGATGCTGTTCCCCAGGATGCACTCAACCAGCAACAACCCGTCGTTCGTGAACCATATCCGGGGGTACGAGCGGTGGGGAGGGGTGACCGACCAAAACAAAAAACCCACCTTCTGGCAAAACCTGAAGTTCTTGGTTAACTACCAGGTCAATTTCATGTACTGGCGCTACTTCATGTGGAACTTCTCGGGCAGGCAAAACGATATTCAAGCTGATGGTGGCCTCACCTCGGGCAACTGGATTACCGGCATCCCCGTGGTGGATGAGCACGTGTTGGGGCTGGGGCCGCAAGATGAGATCGCCCCCGACATCGCAGATAACAAAGGGCGCAACAAGTATTACATGTTGCCGCTGCTCCTCGGGATCATCGGGATCCTTTACCAATTGAAGCTAAAAGAGCGGGGTGTGCAGAGCTTCCTTATCGTCTTCATGCTCTTTTTTATGACAGGCCTGGCCATCATCCTTTACCTCAATCAAACGCCCTTTGAGCCGCGGGAAAGGGACTACGCGTACGCCGGGTCGTTCTACGCCTTCGCCATCTGGATTGGGATGGGTGTTGCCGGTATTAGCCTCTTCCTGAGGGAGCGAATCAAAAACACTACCGTCGCCACGACCCTGGCCACGGCGGCCTGTCTGTTCGTGCCCCTGCAAATGGTCTCCCAAACCTGGGACGACCACGACCGCTCGGGACGTACACTGGCACGAGACACCGGTATGAACTACCTGGTAGGCGTGGGCGAAGACGGGATTATCTTCACCAACGGCGATAACGATACCTACCCACTCTGGTACGTGCAGGAGACAGAAGGGTTTCGTACCGATGCGCGGGTGACCAACCTCAGCTTCCTGCAAACGGAATGGTACGTAGACCAACTACTGCGCCAGGCCTACGAGTCGACCCCCCTACCTATACAGTGGGAGCGCCCCAAATACTCCGGTGAGGCGGGCAGCGCGGCATTCGTCATTACCCGTAAGGAGATAGAAGATGTATTGCGGAAAAACAATATCCCCCCCATCAGCTACGGGAGCTATTTCGACCCGAGCGCTTACCGAGATACCGTCTCGCTTAAGCGGATCATGGAACAGCTGCGTACCGGGGAGCACAGGCCTAAAAACCCCTTTACCACCGGTGAAACACAAGTAATCCCATCCGACCTTTTAAGGTTGGAAATCGACTCGGTGAATGTCGACTGGGAACGGTTGGCTGCTTCACCGTCAGACCGGATGCACATCAGCCTGGCGGGGAAACAAGCTGTATACCGTCAAGAGCTGATGATCATGGAGATACTGAACAACATCAACGAGGGGAACTGGAAACGCGACGTGCATTTCGCGACCACCATCACGCCATCGCTCTACATGAACCTACAGAACAGCAATTTCTCTTTAAACGGGCTCTCCTACCAGGTGGTCCCGGGAACCCCGCTACACGGGGGTGTGAACATCAACGCCGCCTACGACAACATGGTGAATAAGTTCCGGTGGGGCGGACTTGAAGAGAACCCCAATATTTACCTAGACGAGACCTGTAGAAGGATGCTCTCCACCTACCGGCTCTACTTCTCGCAACTGGTGAACGCGCTCGTGGAGGCGGGTGAAAACGAGAAGGCGCTGACCGCCCTCGACAAGGTAACGGGAATCGTTCCCGACTCAACCGTACGGTACGGAAGTGACGGGGTGATGTTCGCACAGGCTTACTACCGACTGGGTGAAGAGGAGAAAGCGAAGGCCTTGATTGAAACCATCAAGGGACGATTAGATGCCAACCTGAACTGGTTCACGCGGTTGAGGCCCTCACAACTATCCAACACGATGAGCGACGTGATCTACAACAACATCAACCCCATGATGCACATCACGCGGGTATACCAGCAACACGATAAAGAGAACTACATCGCGATAACTGATGAGCTGTTGCAGCACGCTTATAGATTCTACACCGCGGGGGTTCCCTACTTGGGCGATATAGTCTTAAGGGAGATTACTGATGGTTCGCTACAAGGGTACTACTCCGTTGAACCCGGCGACACGGTAGGTAGAGCCACCGAAGAGGGCGTCATGCAAAAATCACTGGGGATGATGCAACAGTTCAGCCCCCGCCTGCTGGAAAAGTACAGCGGCTCAGCTGAATAAAAAATCAAGACGCGTATGATGATTGAACAACCCCCTTTGCTATATAGGGCACTCTATCCCAAAGCCCTTTGGTGCGTGAAAAAGCCACACCAAAAGACGGTCTACCTAACCTTTGATGATGGTCCCATACCCGAGGTCACCCCTTGGGTATTGGATCAACTGGATAGGTACAACGTAAAAGCCACCTTTTTCTGCGTGGGCGATAACGTGCGTAAATACCCCTACCTATACGAGGAAATTCTGGAGTGTGGTCATCAAGTGGGGAACCATACCTTCCATCACCTGCAAGGATGGTTAACCGCCTCCAACCGATTCGTGGAAGACACGTTGGAAGCAGGACGCTTAATCGCCTCCAACCTGTTCCGCCCACCCCACGGCCACATGATCTTCCCGCAGCCCCACCTACTCAAGAGGAAAGGGTACAAGATAGTGATGTGGGATGTGGTCACACGTGATTACAATGTGAAGCTATCGCCTGAACAAGTTTTGGATAACGTGAAAAGGTACACGCGCGACGGCTCCATCATCGTATTCCACGACTCGTTGAAAGCGGAGAAAAACATGAAGTTCGCGCTCCCCCGATCCATCGAATGGTTGCAAAGAGAAGGATACACATTCGAGCTAATCCCGGGTATGCCCAAACTTTCAAGAAACCAAGAGAAAATTCTGAAGCGGGAGGAGACGGTTGCTGTTGCAGCCTCCCGCTAAGCTACTACTCCAGCATCCCCATATCCCTTAACCAAGCGAGAACACGGTAAGGCCACTCGTTCACGGTATGCCCCGTGTTGCGAAGCCCGTACCCATGCCCACCCGACGGGTAAATATGCATCCCGGCAGGCACCTTGGCCTCCTTCAGCGCGTGGAAATAAAACAGGCTGCTGTTGATATGGCTGCTGTCGTCTTGCGTCTGGATGAGGAGCGTGGGAGGTGTATCGGCATCGACACGCAGCTCAGGCGATATGGAAAAATTGTCACCCGATAGGTAAGCCGGGTAAATGAGGATACAGAAGTCGGGGCGAAGGCTCACCTCATCGAAACTATCGACCGCTGGATAGGTACGTGTCCGATACGCCGTGCTGCCCATGGCCGAGAGGTGCGCACCGGCAGAAAAGCCCAACACCCCGATCTTTCCGGGATCAATGTTCCACTCGGTAGCATGAGAACGGGTGTACGCGATGGCACGCTGCAGGTCCTGCAAAGGCGCCTCATGCTTCTCCAACCCTTCGCGGCGGGGCACACGGTACTTCACCAACACGCAATTGATGCCGTACTCGTTAAACCGCTTGCAGATCTCCGTTCCCTCCAAGTTATAGGCTAAGATCCGATACCCACCACCGGGGTTCACGAGGATGGTAACCCCCGAATTGTTATCCGCCGATGCTGGATAAAAGGTGAGCGTTGGTTTATCCACGCTACCAATACGGAGCACGGGGCATCCCGCGACCTTATTGCCACCCAGGTCGTCCACCTGCTCCATCTTCCCTGATTCACCCGGTGCACCACCAGGGAACAACAAGACAGGCTGCTCTTGCGATGATAGGGTCGTTATCATAATGCATGCGAATACCGTTAATAAGGTTGTACGTTTCATCATTTTTTATGCAAACCTACATAAAAAAACCGACTCTCATACGATTACTGCTGTTTACAATGACTATTTACACCTATTCAAGCGAAAAAAGGAGGAAAAAAATGAAGTCCCATGCAATGAATACGGCAGGTTGGTGTTATCTTTGTATCCTGTGAGCTGGCGTTACGTCCAGCCTCGACAGGAGAGCCGGTTGGCGTGAAACCAAGAATCAATCGAGAGAGAAAGGAAACAGAGATGGAACAAGAACAGAAGCGCTATTTACTGGGAATGACCCTGCAGGAGATCACCGAAGCGATGGTAGAACTGGGACTCCCCAAGTTTGCCGGCAAGCAGGTGGCCGACTGGGTATACGTGAAGCGGGTGAAGGGTATCGACGAGATGACCAACATCTCTCTCAAAAACAGGGAACTCCTTTTAGGGAAATTCGAGGTGGGACGCTCAGATCCGCTGGAAGTACAAACTTCGGTAGACGGCACACGGAAAATGCTGTTCAAAACGAGCAACGGCCATTTCGTCGAAACGGTAACCATCCCCGATAGGGAGCGGCTCACCCTCTGCGTCTCCTCACAGGTGGGTTGCCGTATGGGCTGCGACTTCTGCTTGACCGGGAAGCAGGGCTTTCAGGGCAACCTGAGCGTGACGGAGATACTGAACCAACTCTACTCGGCACCCAACAGCGAGGCGATAACCAACATGGTGGTCATGGGGATGGGCGAGCCATTGGACAACTACGACAACGTGCAGAAAGCGCTTGAACTATTGCAAGCGGAATATGGTCTTGCCTGGAGCCCCAGGCGAATCACCCTATCGACCATCGGGGTTAAGGCCAACCTGAAGCGTTTCCTCCAAGAGAGTAGGTGTCACCTGGCCATCAGCCTCCATAATCCCTTCCCGGGGGAGCGATTGGACCTGATGCCTATCGAGAAATCGACACCCGCGGCCTCGGTAATCGAGGCGTTGCAGGAACATGACTGGAGCAAGCAGCGTCGCCTCTCGTTCGAATATATCCTGTTCGATGGGGTGAACGACTCACCCCTGCACGCCCGGGAGCTAGTGAAGCTGCTCGGGGGACTAAGCTGCCGGGTCAACCTGATCCGCTTCCACGTGATCCCCAACAGTAACCTGCGCCCCTCACCCGAGGAGAACATGATCAAGTTTCGCGATTTCCTGACCGCCAAAGGGGTCACCTGTACCATACGGACATCAAAGGGGGAGGACATTTTGGCCGCTTGTGGAATGCTATCAACCGCGCACAAGCATTAAAGAACTGCACGCGAGCGTTAGAGAACTGCACGCGAGCGTTAAGCTATTTTCAGATAAAATCGCCCCGATAGGTTCCATTTCCACCTGAATAATCGTATATTTGCCGGGAAACGGGATTACTGGTAAGGAATATCCCGCGATAGTGGCTACGGACACGACAGTTTCACCAAGGAAGTCAAGGAAAAGAAAAAAGGAATAAACAAGCAAAGCATGTCACATTTAACGAAAGTAGGAATCACACACGGCGATGTCAATAGCATCGCGTACGAACTATTGATAAAAACATTTTCGGATGCCCGGGAGATAGAGCTATTCACTCCCGTGATATACGGCTCCTCGAAATCGGCCTCCTACCACCGCAAGGTACTGGATAACAACACGGTCAACTTTTATATCATCAACCGGGCGGAAGACGCGCAAGATGGAAAGGTGAACCTGGTGAACTGCGTGAAAGAAGAGACCAAAATCGAACTGGGAACCGCGAGCAGCGAAGCGGGAGAATCGGCGTTCATCGCACTGGATACGGCGGCGAACGACTTGAACGAGGGGAAAATCGACCTGCTGGTCACGCTCCCCATCAACAAGGATAGCATGCAGAGCAATCGATTTTCCTTCCCCGGACATACCGAGTTCCTGGAGGAGCGTTTCGCCAAGGGCAACGATAAAGCACTGATGACCTTGGTGAGTGGATCGCTGAAAGTGGCCGTGGCGACCGGTCATATACCCCTCTCCGAGGTGCCAACCGCGATCAGCAAAGAGCTTATCCTAAAAAAGTTAAGAACGCTGAACCATTGCCTGAAACGGGACTTCCTCATCGAGAAGCCGCGTATCGCCGTACTGGGGTTGAACCCGCACGCGGGCGAAAACGGGCTCCTCGGGAAAGAGGAGGCAGAGATTATCGAGCCGGCAGTGAAAGAGGCCCAAAACGAGCGGATCCTATGTGCCGGACCGTTTGCCGCAGATGGGTTCTTCGGCACGGGACGCCACGCGGCGTTCGACGCTGTGCTGGCCATGTACCACGACCAGGGGTTAATCCCTTTCAAAACGCTGGCCATGAACTCCGGTGTCAACTACACGGCAGGGTTACCCGTCGTGCGCACCTCACCCGACCATGGCACCGCCTACGATATTGCCGGGAAAAACGAAGCCTCCGACGAATCGTTCCGCCAAGCCATCTACCTGGGCATTGTGATCGTGCGCAACCGGAAGCTCTATGACGAGGCACGAAAGAGCCCACTGAAGAAGATGTTTTTCGACCGGGGCAGGGACGACGAGAAACTCGACCTCACGAAAGAAGACGACGACATGTAAAAACGCTTACCACTATCTCTCTATACATACTGGAATTGTCTCAAAACGAGACGGTTCTTAATTCACTTTTTAAAATTTATTTACTATGAGAACATCAGCTATTTTGAGTTTAATTTTAGTGATCGTTTTGGGGTCGTGCGGCGAAAAGAGACAAGGCCCGAGTGTCGCTGTTCCTCAGAATGATGTTTCTTCCTATTTGGGTCAATGGACATTCGATTTCGGACAAAAATCCGTTGGATGGCTTCAGGTAAGACAGGAAGAAGGGTATTTGGATGCCGATCTTATGTGGGGCGGCGGAAGTGTTGCTTATGGGTTGCCTTATGTGTATGTTGCCGGAGACAAACTCTACATCGGAAGAAATCCTAGAAATGTAGTGTTAACCAGAGATGCGGAGGGTAAGCCTCAATTATCGCGAAGATACCCGACATGGATCGAGTTAAAAAGGGATGGAGACAGTATTTCGGGTTACTATCTAAGCCCGAAAGTGGATGGCATTGGACTCGACTCCGTTTATATTAGAGGTGCTAAACTGCCCGAAATGGGACCTGCACCGGATGTAAGTAAACTAAGTTTTGGCGAACCCATACAATTAATTAAAAATAACAACGACCTTACCGGATGGAAATTAATAGAAGATGACTTGAAAAACGGATGGTCAATGAAGGATGGCGTGCTCACGAATGATCCGGCTCAAGTGGAAGGACAAGATCATATTCGATATGGAAATTTGCGTACCGAAGAAGAGTTTGAAGATTTTAACCTGAAACTAGAAGTAAATACTCCTCCCGGCAGTAACAGCGGCGTTTATCTCCGTGGAATGTATGAGGTACAGGTCGCCGATTCCTATGAGCGTCCATTGGATTGGGGGGGTAGCTTAGGAGCTATTTACACGAGAATTACCCCAACAGTAAAAGCAGAAAAACCTTCGGGAGAATGGCAAGAATTGGATATTACACTTTATAAACGTCATGTTACCGTGAAGCTGAATGGTGTAACGATTATCGACAATCAGCCTGTGGAAGGTGCTACCGGAGGTGCCATACAATCGGATATTAATGCTCCGGGCCCGATTTATCTTCAAGGAGATCACACGGCTATTTCATACAGAAACATAGTTTTGACTCCAATAACCAATGAATAAAAGATCCTTACTAATGAAGTCTATGCATTCAACAAAAATCAGTCGGAGGGAGTTTATTGGAACCTCTGCGCTGGCCATTGGCGGGCTTACCATTGTTCCCGCCCATGCTGTTTCGGGTTTGGGACACGTCGCTCCCAGCGATAAACTGAACGTTGCCGGAGTCGGAATCGGGGGAATGGGTCGTGGCGATTTGGAAGACGTTGCCAAAACAGAGAATATCGTGGCGCTTTGCGATGTTGACTGGAATAATTCGGTAGAAAATGTATTTAAGATTTATCCGAAAGCGCAACGATATAAAGATTATCGCGTCATGCTGGACAAACAAAAGGATATTGATGCTGTAATCGTTGCCACACCCGATCACACACACGCCATCATCAGCATGGAAGCCATCAGAAGAGGAAAGCACGTTTACACTGAAAAACCGCTTACACACACGGTGTACGAGGCAAGAATGTTGGCTGAGGCAGCCCGTGAATATAAAGTAGCCACCCAAATGGGTAATCAGGGACAAGCCGGAGATGGGCCTCGCAGATTGCAGGAGATGATTCACGACGGGGCAATCGGTACTATTGAAGAAGTTCACGTCTGGACAGACCGTCCGAACAGAGGCTTATCCGACACGTACTGGCCACAAGGTGTAAAACGCCCGGAAGAGACTCCCCCGGTACCCGATACCCTTGATTGGGATTTATTCACAGGGCCGGCACCATTGCGCCCCTATCATCCCTCTTATCACCCTTTCAAGTGGCGTGGATGGCTCGATTACGGAACAGGTGCGCTTGGTGATATTGGCTGCCACTCCTTCGATTCGATTTTCAGGATACTAAAACTAAAATATCCAACAACCATTCAAGGAACATCCACATTAGTTAACGGAGATTCTTTCCCGCTTGGCTCCATGGTTACTTACGATTTCCCGGCAAGGGAAAATATGCCTCCATTACGATTGACGTGGTACGATGGTGGATTGCGCCCACCGCGCTTAGCCGAGATAGCTCCTGGAACTCAGATGGGTGCAGGCGGTGTGTTGTACTTGGGAAGTAAAGGAGTAATTTTAGGCGACCAACTCTTGCCAAAATCATTGAATGATACTTATAAAAGACCTGAACCGTATCTCAAGTCCTCTCCCGGACACCGTCAGGAATGGATCCTCGCGTGTAAAGGAGGTGAACCGGCCGGATCAAATTTCGATTGGGCAGGACCGCTAACCGAAACAGTGTTGCTTGGAAATATCGCGTTAAGGCCCGAGTTAAGGGAAAAGATGAGTTACCAAAGTCTGGATTTCGATCCTGTAAAATTCTCGTTCCCCAATATGCCGGAAGCCGACCAATTCCTGCATTACGAATACAGGGAAGGGTGGGAATTATAAATGAAAAAACATAAAAAAAGAGGCTGCCTCGGAATTCGAGTTAGCCTCTTCTTTTTGAAACTTACACACCTATTAGGATAGTCTCTCTTGAAGTGGTGCTAATCAACCATCAGTTATTCTCCGGGCGTAGCTTCCGCACCACCGCGCCCGTTTGCCACATCTCGCTCTCACGGAGGGCTTTCAACTCCTCTTCCAGCTTCTCCCGGTAATCGGGTTGCGAATTGCTATCAATAGCACGCTGCGCCTCGTTGCCGCTGGCTACCTCCTTGTACAGTTTCTCGAAAAGCGGCTTGGTCACGTCGTGGAACGGTCCCATCCAATCAAGTGCACCCCGCTGTGCAGTGGTAGAACAATTGGCATACATCCAATCCATACCATTCTCGGCAAAGAGGGGCATAAGCGACTGCGTGAGCTCCTCTACCGTCTCGTTGAACGCCTCCGAAGGGGTATGCCCATTCTCGCGCAGCACCTCGTACTGTGCCAGCAACAAGCCTTGAATCGCACCCATCAACGTGCCACGCTCACCCGTCAGGTCGGAATAGACCTCCCGTTTAAAATCGGTCTCGAACAGGTAGCCCGACCCCACGCCAATGCCCAAGGCGATCACGCGGTCAAACGCGTTCCCGGTCGCGTCTTGATAGATGGCGTAGCTGGAGTTAAGTCCCCTTCCCTCCAGGAACATACGGCGCAAGCTGGTACCCGACCCCTTGGGGGCCACCATGATCACGTCCACATCCGCGGGAGGAACAATACCGGTACGGTCGTTGTACGTGATACCAAAGCCATGAGAAAAGTAGAGCGCCTTGCCCGGGGTAAGGTGTCGCTTCACGGTATCCCAAAGGGCGATCTGCGCCGCGTCAGACAACAGGTACTGGATGATGGTACCCCGCTTGCATGCCTCTTCAATCTCGAAAAGCGTTTCGCCCGGCACCCACCCGTCGGCCACAGCCTTGTCCCAGGTCCTGCTCTCCTTGCGTTGACCCACGATCACGTTAAAACCATTGTCGCGCAGGTTAAGGGACTGCCCCGGCCCCTGCACGCCATACCCGATCACAGCGATCGTTTCGCCTTTCAATACCTCCCTCGCTTTCTCTAAAGGAAACTCCTCGCGGGTAACCACATTCTCTTCCACCCCGCCAAAAATCATTTTTGCCATTGTATTCAGTTTTTACGTTTAACTTAACTCTTGTCTATTCATTTTTCTTTCGGGTTACACTTCGCGGATATTCTCCGCGTTACCCCGTTCCAGTTCTCCTACCTATTCCTACTCTACAGCCTTTTCCTGTTCCAGTGCCCGCTTCTGCTCTTCCCGCTTGGCGAGCATATCGCTCAGCCGTTCCACCTTCGATTTGGTGATGGCGATACGTCCCGAGCGCACGAACTGCAACACCCCAATGGTGTTGGCCAACTCCTCGAAGAGCGCTTGCGTCTCCGCGAAGTGACCTGCTTTTAGAAAGACCACGCAATCCTTGGAAACCTCCAAGATACGCACATTGTATCTACGCACCAGGTATTCGATAGAACCATGCTCCAGCACCTTCTCGGTTGAGAGCTTATACAGCGCCAGTTCCTGGTGTACCAAATCCTCGTTCGTGTTGTAATAAGCCTTGAGGATATCGACCCGTTTATCAATCAGGCGCACCAGTTTCTTCATCACCACCTCATCATCGGCAAAGGTGGTGATGGTGAACTTGTGAATACCTTCGATGGTGGAGGGAGAAACTGATAACGTTTCGATGTTCAGCTGCCGTCTCGTGAAGATGGTGGTGATTTGGTTCAGCACCCCCACCCTGTTCTCCGAGAAAACGGTAATCGTGTACAGTGTCTTGCTCATTGTGAATTGCCCAATAAAATGTTCGTGATACTCTCTCCCGCGGGAACCATGGGATAGACCATCCCCTTGGTTTCCACCACCACCTCCAGCAGGTAGGCACCATCGTGCTCCAACATCTCACGGATGGCACTGTCCAGCTCCTCGCGTCGGGTCACCTTGCGCCCCTTGATACCATACGCGTCGGCCACCTTGACAAAGTCGGGGTTCTTCATGCGCGTGGATGAATAGCGCTCCTCGAAAAAGAGCTCCTGCCATTGGCGCACCATTCCCAGGAAACTATTATTCAACAAGATAACCTTCACATCAACACCTTGCTCCATAATGGTACCAAACTCCTGTATGGTCATCTGTAACCCCCCATCACCCACGAAAATACATACAGTACGATCCGGCGCACCATACTTGGCCCCGATACCTGCCGGCAGGCCAAAGCCCATCGTGCCCAAACCACCCGAGGTGACCAAGCTTCGATGCCGCTTGAACTTGAAGTAGCGGACGCTCATCATCTGGTGCTGCCCCACGTCGGTCACGCAGATCGCTTCACCTCGGGTAGCCTCGCTCACCTTGTTTACCACCTCACCCATCTTAATCGCTCCCCCATCAGGATAAAGCTCACTCCTAATCACGCGATCGTACTCCTTCTCGTGGAGCGGTTCAAATTCCGCGAGCCACTCGGGATGCGACCGCTCTTCCAAGAGACTCGTCACCAGCGGCAGCGTCTGCTTGGCATCGCCCACCACCTTCACGGTCGTCATCACGTTCTTATCCATCTCAGACAGGTCGATATCGAAGTGAATCACTTTCGCCTGCTTAGCGTAGGTCTCCAGGTTACCGGTCACCCGGTCGTCAAACCTCATGCCAATAGCGATCAGCACGTCGCACTCGTTGCTCTTGATATTGGGAGCAACGTTGCCATGCATCCCCAGCATACCCCGGTTTAGCGGGTGGTCCGACGGCATGGCCGACAGACCCAGGGTGGTGGACGCGAACGGGATACCTCCCTTCTCCAGGAAAGCTTGCAATTCATGCTCGGCATTTCCCAATGTCACCCCCTGCCCCACCAGCGCCAATGGCTTCTTGGCACGGTTTATCAGCTCCGCGGCCTGCTTGATCCTATCCTCTTCCGGCTCGGGTACCGGCTGGTAACTGCGTAGGAAGGTGGTACGCTCGTACGAGTAGGTACAACTGTTTACCTGTGCATCCTTGGCGATATCAAGTACCACGGGGCCGGGGCGACCGCTTGAAGCGATGTAGAACGCCTTGGAGATAGCCCAGGCGACCTCCTCTACCCGACGCACCTGATGCGCCCACTTGGTGATGGGTTGGGTCACGCCGATTACATCGGCCTCTTGAAAGGCATCCGAGCCTAGCAGGTGAGAGCTCACCTGCCCGGAGATCACCACCAGGGGGGTACTGTCCATCATGGCATCGGCAATGCCGGTAATGGCGTTGGTAGCACCCGGACCGGAGGTGACCAAGGCGACCCCCACCTTTCCCGAAACACGCGCGTACCCCTGCGCCGCGTGCACGGCTCCCTGCTCATGACGCACCAAGATATGGTTCATTCGCTCCTTGTGGTCGTACAGCGCGTCAAATATCGGTATGACAGCGCCACCCGGGTAACCGAACAGGGTATCCACCCCCTCAGCCATCAGCGCCCGCACGATAATCTCACTACCCGAAAGGATCTCTTCCCGCGGTTCTACCTCTTTAAGAGCGTTAGCCCCTACCCCTTTCCCATTATCTCCATGCGTTTCTACCTCCGTAAAGGCCGCTAACGCGACAATTGATTGGACTTGATTCTCTTTCACTATCATTCAAATAAATTAAATCAACCTTACACCACCCAGGTCGGCCGAACTAACAAACGCCGCGTAGGCCCTTAGTGCCTTCGATACCTCCCTGGAACGTGGCTTCGGCTTGAACGCTCCTTCGCCCTTGACAAGCTCCTGCTTCCTTCGCCACTTTAACTCTTCATCGCTCACCCTCAGGAGAATGCTCCGGGTCGGTATATCGATATCGATGATATCGCCGTCACGTACCAGCCCGATATTGCCTCCCGCGGCCGCCTCGGGCGAGACATGGCCAATGGAGAGACCCGACGTACCACCGGAAAAACGGCCATCGGTAATCAGAGCGCACACCTTCCCCAGGTGGCGTGCCTTAATGTAGGAGGTAGGGTAAAGCATCTCCTGCATCCCGGGGCCTCCTTTAGGCCCTTCATGGATAATCACCACCGCGTCACCCGCTTGCACCCTATTGTCGAGGATCGCTTGGCACGCCTCTTCCTGCGAGTGGAATACCTTGGCACTACCGCTGAACCTCCAGATATCCTCATCCACTCCAGCCGTCTTCACCACGCAACCGCTCTCGGCTATATTTCCTTTCAGCACGGCCAATCCGCCATCGGCCGTGTAAGCATGTGCTACACTCCGGATGCACCCCTCCTCCCGGTCGGTGTCCAGCTGTTCGTGGCGGTTGTCTTGGGAACCCATCACAATGGTACGACGGTTACCGGAAGCCGAAGAGTAGATACGCTTCGTCTCCGGGTGAACCGTCTCTTTCGTGATATCGTACCGATCGAGGGCTTCCGCCAGGGTCATTCCATCGACACGCCGTACCGAGGTGTCGATCATCCCCGCTTTGGCCAGCTCATTGAGTATACCCAAAATGCCTCCCGCACGGTTCACATCCTGAACGTGGTACTCCTTCGTATTGGGAGCCACCTTGCAGATACAGGGCGTTTGGCGCGAGAGCCTGTCGATATCGTCAAGCGTGAAGTCGACCTCCCCCTCGTGCGCTATGGCCAGCGTATGCAAGATGGTGTTGGTGGATCCCCCCATCGCGATATCGAGCGTCATCGCGTTCAGGAAAGAGGCACGGCTTGCGATATGGCGCGGCAATACCGACTCGTCCCCCTCGAAGTAGTACTTGTGGGTGTTCTTCACGATCTGCTTAGCAGCATCGATGAACAGTTGTAACCGGTCGGCATGTGTGGCCAGGATGGTTCCGTTTCCGGGGAGTGCCAGCCCGATTGCCTCGTTGAGGCAGTTCATGGAGTTAGCCGTGAACATGCCGGAGCAAGAGCCACAGGTGGGACAAGCCAGCCGCTCCAGTTGATCCACCCGCTCGTCGGGAACCGACTCGTCGGCCGATTCGATCATCGCGTCGATCAGGTCGACCGACTCCTCGCCTATCACGCCTGCCTCCATTGGGCCGCCCGAAACGAATATCGTGGGGATATTCAACCGCATCGCGGCGATCAACATCCCGGGGGTAATCTTGTCGCAGTTGCTGATGCAGACCAGGGCATCGGCCTTGTGCGCATTCACCATGTACTCCACCGAGTCGGCGATCAAATCGCGCGACGGCAGGGAGTACAACATGCCGTCGTGTCCCATCGCGATACCGTCATCCACCGCGATGGTATTGAACTCGGCCGCGAAGCATCCCAGTTTCTCCACCTCCCGCTTCACCAGTTGTCCCGCGTCATGCAGGTGCACGTGCCCGGGAACAAACTGGGTGAAGGAGTTCGCGATGGCGATGATCGGTTTGCCCATCTGCTCACGGGTCATACCGTTCGCGTGCCAGAGTGCACGTGCACCCGCCATGCGACGTCCCTGGATAGTGGCCGCACTCCGCAACTCGAACTTTTGATTCTTATTTATCTTTTCGCCCACTTGACTTTACCTTTTACCTTTATCCTGAATATAACGGGTTATCCACTCGCCCACCTCGCTGGTCGTGTACGCCTTTCCATCTCCGGCAATATCTTCCGTCACGATACCCGCCTCAAGGCTCGCGTTAACCGCCTCGCGTATCCACGCGCCCTCTTCCATCCGCTGGAAGCTGTACTCGAACATCAGGGCCACGCAGAGGATCATGGCCAAGGGGTTCGCGATGTTCCTTCCCGCGGCTTGCGGGTAAGAACCGTGTACCGGCTCATAGACCGAGGTGTGAAGGCCAATGGAGGCCGAGGGCAAGAGCCCCAGCGATCCGGTAATCACCGATGCCTCATCGGTAAGGATATCACCGAACATGTTCTCGGTGACCAGCACGTCGAAGCTTTTGGGCCACTGGATAAGGCGCATGGCGGCATTATCCACGAAGAGGAAGTCGGTCTCTACATCAGGGTAACCCAATGCCACCTCTTGTGCCACTTGGCGCCACAGACGGGAGGTAGCCAGGATATTGGCCTTGTCCACCACGGTCAGCCTCTTGCGCCGTTGCCCCGCGAAACGGTAGGCCAGGTGCAACACCCGCTCAACCTCCTCACGGGTGTAGACGCAGGTGTCGTACGCCGTATCCCCATCCTCACTACGACCTTGCGGACGCCCAAAGTAGAGACCACCGGTCAGCTCCCTAACACATAGGAAGTCGACACCCTCGACCAATTCCGACCGGAGGGGCGATTTATGGATAAGCGATGGAAAGGTCATCACGGGACGAATATTTCCATATAGCCCCAGTTGCTTTCGCATGCGCAGCAATCCCTGTTCGGGGCGCACCTTAGCGGTGGGATCATTGTCATACTTGGGATTACCAATCGCCCCGAATAGTACCGCATCGCTCTGCATGCAGAGCGCGTGTGTTTCTGGCGGGTAAGGATCACCTGTCTCATCTATGGCACATGCCCCCACGACGCCCTCTTTGCAGGTGAGCTCGTGGCCGAACTTCTCGCATATGGCCTTGGTGACGTTCAAACCCTGGGTCATAATCTCGGGCCCGATGCCATCGCCCGGCAACAAAGCTATAGTCAGTTTCATATCGACCTGTTTTCTATCATCCTTTTATATTCTCCTGTTTAAGACCATCACTAATTAATGAACATCGGCCAAACAGGCTTATCTTCTCCCTATTGCTTAACTAGAAAATCGCTAAACGCGCCTACCAGGTAGCACCTTAAAAACATCAAGGAAGAGGGGCAGGAACCTTCACGTTGGGAATATTCCCGCTCTCGATCATGTTCAACATCTTCATCGTCGCCTTAATAGCCGCGACGGTCTGGTCGATATCGAGCGCCCGTGTTTTAAACACCCTACCCTCGTATCTCCAGGTAATTACCGTCTGCACGTAAGCGTTGGTCTTCCCGCCCGGGGGAATCACCACCACGTAATCAATCAGCTCCGGCACCGGTTTTTCCAGTTTCCTGTATATCTTGTACATCGCCTTCGAGAACGCGTGATACTGCCCCTCACCGGCGGCACTCTCTTGGAATACTTCCCCCTTGATAGATATCTTCACCGTGGCGGTGGGACGTAGCCCGTCGGTCAGCGTCAGCGAATAGTTCAACATCTCTATATCATTGTTTTCAATCCCGTTCTTGAGGACGTCTGAAACAATATAGGGAAGCTCTTCGAGGCTCACGATCTCCTTTTTCTCGCCCAACTCGATGATGCGGGCGGTCACCTTCCGGGTCGCCTCATCGTCCAATTCGATGCCCAGCGCCTCCAGGTTTTTGATGATATTGGATCGCCCGGCATTCTTGCCCAACGCGTATTCGCGAAACCTTCCAAACCGCTCGGGCAAGAGGTTGTTGAAGTAAAGGTTCTTCTTATTATCACCATCGGCATGCACGCCGGCCACCTGGGTAAAGACGTTATCGCCGATGATCGGCTTATTGCTAGGCACACGTACCCCCGAATAGGTCTCCACTACCTTGCTCACATCATACAGCCTCGCCTCATTCACGTTGGTGCGCAGCTTCATATGGTCGTGAATCAACGCGATCACGCTGGTCATGGGCGCGTTACCCGCCCTTTCACCCAAACCGTTCACGGTAACGTGCACCCCCTTGGCACCCGCCTTGATCGCCTCGTAGACGTTCGCGACCGCCAGGTCGTAATCGTTGTGCGCATGGAAGTCGAAGTGAAGCGAGGGGTAGCGGTCAACCATCTCCCGAACGTAGGCCGCCGTTTCATCGGGATTCAAGATCCCCAGCGTATCGGGCAGCATGAAGCGGGCAACCGGCTCTTCTCTCAACCCATCGAGCATATGGAATACATACGCCTTAGAATCGCGCATACCGTTAGACCAATCCTCCAGGTAGAGATTCACCGTCATACCCATCTCCCTGGCTGCAGCGATGGTTTCCTTCACGTCGGCCAGGTGCTCCTCGGGAGATTTACAGAGCTGATACTTGCAATGTTTCAGCGACCCCTTGGTCAACAGGTTTACCACCCGGCACCCCGTTTGCGCGATCCACTCCAACGAGGCAGTACCGTCCACGAATCCCAGCACCTCCAACTTATCGATATGTCCGTGCTCCTTAGCCCACCGCGCCATCCTCTGGACGGAGCGAAACTCCCCCTCCGACACGTGTGCCGAAGCGATCTCCACCCTATCCACCTTAAGCTCTTCTATCAGGAGGCGCACCACGCTCAACTTCTCCTGGGCAACGAACGACACGCCGGAGGTCTGCTCCCCATCGCGTAGCGTGGTATCCATGATCTCTATTTTCCTTGCTTTTTCCAAAACAATCTATTAATATGAGTAAACACGCTGCTTCTCGAACGCTTCAATCTTTTCCCTGTTAGAGAGCAGGTAATCGATATCATCCAACCCGTTCAGCAGGCACTCCTTCTTGTAAGCGTTGATGTTAAATGACTCCGACTTCCCGGTCTCGTTATTGGTGATGGTTTGCTCTTGAAGGTTCACGGTGACGGTAGCCTTGGAATTCCGCTTCACCGAAACGAACAGCTCACCCAGAAACTCTTCGCTCACTGCCACCGGCAGAATACCGTTATTGAGCGCGTTGTGGCGGAAGATATCGGCGAAAAAACTGGAAACCACCACCCTGAAGCCATACCCCCCGATAGCCCACGCCGCGTGCTCGCGGCTACTCCCGCTACCGAAGTTCTTCCCGGCAACCAGCACCTCTCCCTTGTAGGTGGGATTGTTCAGCACGAAGTCACCCTTGGGGTTCCCCGCCTTGTCATACCGCCAGTCGGCGAACAGGTTGTCGCCAAACCCTTCACGGGTAGTTGCCTTCAGGAAACGGGCAGGTATGATCTGATCGGTGTCCACGTTCTCAATGGGCAGTGGCACACAGGTTGATGTTATGGTTGTAAACTTCTCCATCTCTATATGTTTTGCATCTATTTCTATTTTGTCAACCGTTACAAGTGAAAGTTCTATTCACGGGCTTTACCGTACTTTACACCTCATTCATAACAGCTTTTCCCTATCCTTATTCACGGCGCCGTGATCTTCCCGTTGACCGCCGCCGCGGCCGCCACCAGCGGCCCCGCGAGGATGGTACGGGATCCCGGCCCCTGTCTCCCCTCGAAGTTGCGGTTCGACGTGGAGACCGCGTACTTGCCCGCCGGCACCTTATCCTCGTTCATCGCGAGGCATGCGGAGCAGCCCGGTTGACGCAACTCGAACCCGGCCTCTCTCAATATCTCGTCCAATCCCTCCTCCTCGATTTGCTCGCGTACCTGCCAACTGCCGGGCACCAACCAGGCCGTTACGTTATCGGCTTTTCTCTTGCCTTTCACGTAGTTAGCAAAGACCCGAAAGTCCTCTATCCGGCCGTTGGTGCAGCTGCCCAGGAAAACGTAGTCGATGGGTTTTCCCACCAGCTTCTCACCCGGGGCAAAGTTCATGTAGTGGAGCGACCGCCTGAAGGAGCCCCTTCCTGCCTCCTCGATATCGTCCAATGTAGGAATCGAACCATCGACTGGTATCGCCATACCGGGGTTGGTCCCGTAGGTGATCATCGGTCGGATTTCGGCCGCGTTGAAGGTAATCTCTTTGTCGAACCGTGCGCCATCGTCGCTCCTGAGGGTCTTCCAATAGGCCAATGCCTCCTCCCAGCGCTCCCCCTTGGGTGCGTACTCTCGTCCCTTCAAGTAGGCAAAAGTGATCTCGTCCGGCGCAACCATCCCACCCCGGGCCCCCATCTCGATACTCATGTTACAGAGGGTCATCCGCTGCTCCATGGTGAGGTTACGCACCGCTTCGCCGGCATACTCCACGAAGTATCCGGTAGCCCCTCCGGTGGTCATTTTTGAGATCATGTAGAGGGCCATATCTTTAGCCCCCACGTTCTCCGCCAGTCGCCCCTCGAAGTGGATCCGCATTGTCTTGGGGCGTGACTGTAAAACACACTGCGAGGCCAGCACCATCTCCACCTCGCTGGTACCGATCCCGAAAGCGATGGCACCGAACGCACCATGCGTGGAAGTATGGCTGTCGCCACACACGATGGTCATTCCCGGTTGGGTATAACCATTCTCTGGACCTATCACGTGCACGATCCCATTCTTGGAGTGGTTCAACCCGTAGTAGGTCAACCCGAAATCGCGGGCGTTCTTCTCGAGCGTCTCCACCTGAAAACGGGAGGTATCGTCGCTAATAGGCTTATCCTGCCCCACGGTGGGAATATTATGGTCGGCCGTGAGCGTGGTACGTTCCGGTCGCAAAACCTTCAACCCCCTTGCCCGAAGGCCCGAGAAAGCCTGGGGACTAGTCACCTCGTGACAGAAGTGACGGTCGATGTACAACTGCGTGGGACCATCCTTGATCGTGGTCACCACGTGCGCGTCCCATATCTTATCGAAAAGCGTCTTCATACTGCTATTACTTAATTGAACTTTCGTCTATTTATTACTGTATGAGCTTTCAGAGCGAAGACCTCGTGAATTTCGCGATCCATCAGCCACTTGTATCCATCAAAAATTATTCCACGAACTTGTTCACCGCATCGATAAACGCCTCCACCGAGGCCGCGATAATATCGGTATTAGCAGCAAAGCCGTAATAGTGCTTGTTATTATGTTCCACCTGCATATGCACCTTACCCACGTCGTCACTTCCATGATCCATAGCCTGTATTAGGAACTCCTGTATCTTCATCTTCCGTTTAATGATGTTCTTCACCGCCCGGATGGCCGCATCCACCGGTCCATTACCGGTTGCCGTGGCTTCAAACTGCTCCCCGGCAATGTTTAACCCGATGCTGGCCACATCGCGCACCCCGATACCACATACCACTTGCAGGTACTCCACCTTGATGCGGGCTTTACTGGACTCCCTGCCGACCAACATCAGCAGGTCCTCATCCCGGATGTTTTTCTTTTTATCGGCCAGGTTCAGGAAGTTTTGGTACACCTCATCCAGCTCATCGTCGCTCAGCTTCACACCCAGTATCGAGAGGCGATTCTTGAGCGCCGCTCGGCCGCTGCGTGCGGTGAGGAGGATCGCGTTGTCATCAATGCCCACCTCTTTCGGATCGATGATCTCGTAGGTCTCCACGTTCTTGAGAACCCCGTCCTGGTGAATCCCGGAAGAGTGCGCGAAGGCGTTCCTTCCCACGATGGCCTTGTTGGGCTGCACCGGCATGTTCATCAAGCTCGACACCTGACGACTGATGCCGTAGATGTACTGCGTGTTGATATTGGTGTCGAACCCCCTCTCCTTATGGCTCTTGAGGGCCATCACCACCTCCTCTAACGAGGTGTTCCCGGCCCGCTCGCCGATACCGTTCACGGTCACCTCTACCTGCCGCGCACCGTTCAACACACCTACGATGGTGTTGGCCGTGGCCATGCCCAGGTCTTGATGGCAGTGGGTCGCCAGGATCGCCTGCTTCATATCCACGTTGTCGATCAGGTACTTTATCTTCGCACCGTACTCGTCGGGAAAGCAGTAGCCGGTAGTATCGGGGATATTCACAACCGTGGCGCCGGCATCGATTACCGCCTGAACCACCCGTGCCAGGTACTCGTTATCGGTACGTCCGGCATCTTCGGCGTAAAATTGCACATCGTCCACGAATCGCCTCGCGTACTTCACCGCCTTCACCGCCCGTTCCAGTATCTCCTCGCGGTTGGAATTGAACTTGTGGCGAATATGGAAGTCGGAAGTTCCAATCCCCGTGTGAATGCGCTTACGCTTGGCATATTGAAGCGACTCGGCCGCCACCTCGATATCCTTCTTCACCGCCCGGGTGAGCGCGCAGATGGTGGGCCAGGTGACCGCCTTAGAGATCTCCACGACCGACTGGAAGTCGCCCGGGCTCGAAACCGGAAAGCCGGCCTCGATCACGTCCACGCCGAGCGATTCAAGCGACTGCGCGATCTGTATCTTCTCGATGGTGTTCAACTGGCAACCAGGTACCTGCTCGCCGTCCCTTAACGTGGTGTCAAAAACATAAATACGCTCCATGCTGTTTCCTTAATAATTATGCTTACCCTTAAATGCAAAAAACCTTTCCCACGGGGTGAGAAAGGTTATCCTTATATTTTTTTGTTCATCCAACGATATTCCAGTCTCACCCCCCGATGACATGCAGAAGGACAATAATAGAGACGACTAGAATAGCGATGTAGGTGTACATTGTGTATACTTTACCTGAAATGAACGGATGCAAAGTAAACATGAAAAAGTGAACTTGCAAAATTTTTCCCGCGTTTTCTTCAAAAAAGTTTCAATTTGCCAGTGTGTAGCCCTCCACTGCTTCGTTTTGTAACGGCTATTTCACCCGCCCCTTCTACTACCTTCCACGAAACAGCATTTTTTACAATTGTAACGACGACTGCCTACCCAAAGTCGTCAAACATGATCATCTCCGGTGGCACCCCTAAGCTATCGAGCATGCGTTGAGCAGCATCGGCCATGGGGCCGGGACCGCACATGTAGTACTCGATATCTTCGGGTGTCTCGTGCTCTTTGAGGTAAGTGTCGTAGATCACCTGATGAACAAAGCCCGGTGTGTACTTCACGCCCGCCGCATCTGCCGCCGGATCGGGACGGTCAAGCGCCAAGTGGAACGAGAAGTTGGGGAACTCCCTCTCCAACTCGTAAAAGTCTTCCAGGTAGAACGCCTCGACCAACGCCCTTGCCCCGTAGAAGTAGGACATCTTCCTGTCGGTCACCCTCAACGTTTTGGTCAGGTGCATGATCTGCGAGCGTAAAGGAGCCATCCCGGCACCACCCCCGATCCACAGCATCTCCCGTTTACTATCGAGGATGGGGTGGAACTCACCGTACGGTCCCGACATCATCACCTTATCTCCCGGTTTCAGGTTAAAGATGTATGAGGAGACGATACCCGGGTTCACCTTCATCCAGGTACCTTTCGCCCTGTCGAACGGCGGTGTCGCTATCCGCACGTTAAGCGTGATGATATTCCCTTCGGCAGGGAAGTTGGCCATGGAGTAAGCGCGCACGGTATCTTCATCGTTCTTGCAGACCAGGTCCCACATCTTGAATCGATCCCACTCTCCCTTGTACCGCTCGTCGATATCGAAGTCGGAATAACGGACCGCGTGAAACTTGGGTACCCGTATCTGGCAGTACGCGCCCGGCTGGAAGTTGAGTATCTCCCCTTCCGGCAGCTTCACCACGAACTCCTTGATGAACGAGGCCACGTTGCGGTTGGAGACCACCTCGCACTCCCACTCCTTAACGCCGAACACCTCTTCGGGGATCGTGATGGCGAGGTCACCGTTCACTTTCACCTGGCAACTCAACCGCCAGTTGTTCAACTGCTCCTTGCGTGTAAAGTGCACCTTTTCGGTGGCAAGTATCTCACCTCCCCCATCGGTTACCCGGCAGCGGCACTCACCGCAGGTGCCTCCACCCCCACAAGCGGAGGAGAGAAATATCTGGTTAGACTGTAAAGTGTTCAGCAACGTGTTCCCCATCGGCACCTCAAGCTCTTTCTCACCGTTAATCGTGATCTTCACGTTGCCCGACGGCACCAGCTTGGCCTTGGCCACGAGGATCATGATCACGAGGACCAGGATAATTACCAGGAACACCACGACGCTCGTCAAGATCGTCAACATCGCCACGTTTACTAATGGACCCATACCCTTGATGCTATTTCATTTGTCTACTTCATTACATATCGATTCCCGCGAAGCTCATGAACCCGAGGGCCATCAGGGCGGTGATAATAAAGGCAATACCCAACCCCTTCAGCGGCTTAGGCACGTTGGAGTACTCCAACTTCTCGCGGATAGCCGCCATCCCCACGATTGCCAGCAACCACCCTATCCCGGAGCCGAAGCCATAGGCCGTGGCCATCCCAATATTGGGAAACTCGCGTTGCTGCATAAACAGCGACCCTCCCAGGATGGCGCAATTCACCGCGATAAGGGGCAGAAAGATGCCCAGCGAAGAGTAGAGGGCAGGGCTAAACCGCTCGATCACCATCTCCACGATCTGCGTGAAGGAGGCGATGATGGCTATAAAGATAAGCAGGCTAAAGACGCTCAGGTCCACGTTGGCGAAATCATCACCCAGCCAAGCGAGCGCACCCGCCTTTAGCACGTAATTTTCAAGCAGGTAGTTGATTGGAAGGGTGATTACCAGCACGAAGGTAACGGCAATCCCCAATCCCATCGCTGTCTTCACATCTTTCGATACCGCCAGGAATGAACACATCCCCAGGAAGTAGGCGAAAATCATGTTATCGACAAATATTGATCTAACAATCAGGCTAATCGCTTCCATATACCGTTCAAATTATGTTTCCTCTATAAACCGTACTTGAGTTGTTCACGGGTTACCCCCTCTAGTCAATTGGTCTCTTCCTGCAACTCCTTGTTCACCGCTCGATGCACCCAGATAATACAGGCTACCAGCAGGATAGCCATAGGGGCGAGCATCATCAGCCCGTTGTCCTGGTAACCCGCGTCGTAAAACGCTTGCGGAATTACTTGGTGCCCCATCAGGGTACCCGAACCCAATAACTCCCGGAAGAAACCGACCACGATCAATATCCATCCGTATCCCAGTCCATTGCCTATCCCATCCAAAAAAGAGGGCCAAGGTCCGTTACCAAGGGCAAACGCCTCCAGGCGACCCATAAGGATACAGTTGGTGACAATCAGGCCCACGAATACCGAAAGCTGTTTGTTCACATCGTACGCGAAGGCTTTCAACACCTCGCTCACGATGGTCACCAGCGAAGCGACTACCACCAGTTGAACAATGATGCGGATGCGGTTGGGGATACTTTTTCGCAACAGCGAGATAATCACGTTCCCAAATGCCACTACCAACGTTACGGAGATGGCCATCACGATAGAGGGTTCCAACTTGGAAGTAACCGCGAGGACCGAACAGATTCCAAGTACCTGAACGAGGACGGGGTTGTTTTTATTGAGCGGTCCCAACAGTGCCGCTTTGGTCTTGCTTGATAACAGTGCCATGTTCTTTCTATTGTAATCGGCCATTACCTATTGGTTAGCCATGTTTAGCTTTATCAAAAAATCGCGGTACGCACCCACGCTTTCACGCAGCATCTTATCGACACCCTGGCTGGTGATGGTCCCACCCGAGATACCATCCACGTAATCGCGGTGAGCATCCGTCCTACCCGGCTTGACCACCGCGACGGAGCGAAATTCACCATCCCGAAACAGCTGTTTCCCTTGAAACTGTTGCTTAAAGGAAGTATCGGCTATCTCAGCACCCAACCCGGGTGTCTCACCGGAGTGATCGAACTCCGCGCCATAAATAGTGCTTCCATCAGCCTCGATAGCCATGTACCCCCATATAGCACCCCAGAGACCCGCCCCGCTCATCGGGATCACGTACTTGAGGGAGCCGTCCACCACCGCCTCGTAGACCGGCAACCCCTTCGCCTCCGGGTCGCCCAGCTCAGTTGAAAAAGCGGGATCCTGGGGTGCGGTACCCTCCGTTTCGGCCACTTTCACACCCTGTTCGTCAATCAGGTACGCGTTCTGTATCAGCTGACCATATCGATCGAGGGCTTCATCGGCGGTCACGTCAACATTCAGCGAACGCAATATCTGTTGCATCTTATCGATATTCTCGTTCTCGACTTGTCGGTCTTTGAGCAGTTGGTGCGTAAGGGCCAGGCCCAGCGCCACCACCACGACCATTACCACCGCGTACAAAATGGTATATGCATTGCTTTCTCTATTCATAGCCATACTCCTCTCGTTATTGATCGTTCGTTGCCTTTACCGCCGCCGCACGCTTGAGACGACGCTTGATATTGGCGTCCACCACGTAGAAGTCAATCAAGGGTGCGAAGATGTTCATAAACAGGATAGCCAGCATCATTCCCTCGGGGTAGCCGGGGTTAAAGACCCGTATGGTAATCGCGATCACCCCGATAAGGAAGCCATAAATCCACTTCCCTTTCTCCGTTCTGGCCGAGGTGACCGGGTCGGTGGCCATAAAGACGGCCCCAAACGCGAACCCACCCAGCAAGAAGTGATAATGCATGGGCATCTCCATAAGGGCATTTTGCGCAAAGAGATTGGTAATCAACACGGTTACTCCCCCTCCAAGGAAAACGGCCAACATGGTTTTCCAGCTACCCACGCCGGTAGCTATCAGCAGGATGGCTCCCAAGAGAATCGCGAAGGTAGAGACCTCCCCGATCGACCCGGGGATAAAGCCGAAAAACATATCGCTGATCGAAAGGGGTTGACCGGTAATGCCTTGAAATGTAAACCCGCTAAAACTGGCCGCCTCGGTAGTCGCGATCTGCCCAAGCGGCGTCGCACCCGAGTAGCCATCCAGCACGGTGCCTCCACCCATACCAAAGGTGTCAGCGGTTCGCACCCAGACCTGGTCGCCCGACATCTTGGAGGGGTAGGAAAAGAACAGAAAGGCCCGGGCGACCAGCGCCACGTTAAACACGTTGTAACCCGTGCCACCAAACACCTCCTTCGCGAAGACCACGGCGAAAGCGGTAGCCAGGGCAATCATCCAGAGTGGGGTGTCTACTGGTAAGATCATGGGGATAAGGATTCCCGATACCAGGAAGCCTTCGGCCACCTCCTCTTTTTTTACCTGCGCCACCGCGAACTCAATCCCGAGCCCCACCGCGTATGAGACCACGATCTGTGGCAGCATGGCAATCAGCCCGTAGAGGAATTGGGTGAACCAGCTCACCTCCTGCCCAATAGCCATGTAGTGCTGGAGCCCCACGTTGTACATTCCCACGAGCAACGCGGGAATAAGCGCGATGATCACGATCACCATCGTCCGTTTGGAATCACGTGCATCGTGAATATGCACCCCCGATTTTGATGTCGTGTTCGGCACGAAGAGAAACGACTCGAACGCCTCGAACGTGGAATAGAGCCAATGCAGCTTCCCACCCTCCTCAAAATTCGGTTTTATCTTATCCAGGTATTTTCTTAACGCTCTCAAAATGATATCTTTTATAGTTTTTACTCGTCATCATGTCCCTCACGTCTATCGCGTTCTAATCGGGAAGCCCTACTCTACCTCCTTGCGAAGCAGGTCGAGCCCGGTACGGATAATGCGCTGCAGTTCCAGCTTCGAGGTATCCACGAACTCGCAGAGGGCGAAGTCCTCGGGTGCCACCTCGTAAATACCCAGGCGCTCCATCTTTTCGATGTTGAAGGCCAGGGTGGCCTTGATGAGCTGTTCCGGGAAGATATCCATCGGAAACACCTTATCGTACTCGTTGGATACGATAATGGCCCTTGGGCCACCCAACAAGCGGGCATCCATCCGGTACCTTTTTTTCAGGTTCAGGTAGGTGCCACCGGCGCTGTACCGTTTCGGGGAGAGTGAAGCCCAGCCTAAGACCTCGTGCACGTCATCGCCCTCGGGTATCACCGTCACCTGGGCATCATAGGCCCTCAGCACCCCGTCCTCTTCAATCTTCCTGCCGGTCAATGGGTTACCGCTGATGTAGCGGAGCGAGATACCCTCGGTGACGTTTCCTTTAAAGAGCGACGACAGCTCCGTGCCGATTAGCATCTTGTAATAGCCCTTCTCCTTCACCTCCGAGCCGGTCAGTGCCACGGTGCGGGTAAGGTCGACCGTGCCGTTCTTGAACAGGCGCCCTATCAACACCACATTCAGCGCATTGAGCGTCCAGACCACTTCACCCCGGTTCACCGGCTTGATGTGGTTGATCTGCACCCCCACGTTCCCGGCAGGATGGGGCCCATCGAACTCGTAGAGCTCCACGTTCTTGGCTTGCTTCAGGGCGCGGCTGGTGCTGTTGGCGCTTATGGAAAGGTAGACCTTTCCGGCGGTTAACTTGGCCAACGCATTCAACCCGACCTGCAACTCCTCCTCTTGCCCCTGCAGTATAAAGTCGTACGATGGAGCCAATGGCGAGGAGTCAAACCCGGTCACGAATATATCCCGGGGCGACCTGTCCGGCAACGCCACGATATCGTATGGCCGTTGCCGTATCGCGAACCACAGTCCGGCCTCGAGGATCGCCCCCTTCACCTCTTCCGGCGAGAGGTTGCTCACCTCCTTCTCGCCGAACTCAATCCGCTCGTTCAGCCGGTCGCTTTTAATCGCGATGTTGAGGATTCGGCGCCGTTCGCCCCGCTCCACCTCGGCCACAACCCCGCTCACGGGCGAAACGAACACCATCTCGGGATGATCCTTCTCGTGAAACAAGGGAGAGCCGGCTTTCACCGTGTCACCCACCTTAACGGTTAACCTGGGGGTCACACCGGGGTAGTCTTCCGGGCATATTCGCACCTGCTCGCTGGTCACCGTCCCCAGAAGCCGCTCGTCCGGCTCACCAAGCAGCGGGATACGCAACCCTTTTTTGATTTTAATTCGTTTGGCCATCTGTTTCGTTTAAATAGTTTGGCAGTTGATCGTTGAATATCGGGTTCCTGTCAATGCCTACTTCTCTTTAACCCCCACCATTTCGGGGTCGATCATGATACGGCCGCAATACTCGCACACGATCACCTTTTTGCCCAACTTGATATCCATCTGCTTCTGCGGGGGGATCTTGTTGAAGCAACCCCCGCAGGCACCGCGCTGAATGAGCACCACGCCCAACCCGTTTCGCGCGTTTTTGCGGATGCGCTTAAATGCGGCCAGCAACCTCGGGTCGATACTTTTTTCGGTCTTCTTGGCCTTTTCCCGTATGGTCTCTTCTTGCGACTTCGTTTCGGAGATAATATCGTCCAACTCCTTCTTCTTGTGCTCCAGGTCGGAGGTTTTATCCTTGAGCTGCTCATTGGCTATATCGATCTGCTCCTTAATGTTCTCCATATCCTGTCCATACTCGCGAATATGTTTTTCAGCCAGTTCAATCTCCAGCGTTTCAAACTCGATCTCTTTCGACAGGTGGTCGTACTCCTTACTATTGCGCACGTTATCGAGCTGGGTATTGTATTTCTCGATTCTCGCCTTGCTGGTTTCGATCTTCCCTTTCTGCAGCTTGGTGTTCGTATCCAGCTCTTGCAGCTCGAGCTCGAAGTTATTGATCCGCGTTCCCAAACCCGCGATCTCGTCGTCCAGGTCGGCCACCTCTAACGGCAGTTCGCCCCGAAGCGTTTTGATACGGTCGATTTCCGACAGGTAGGATTGCAGTGTATACAATGCTTTCAATTTATCTTCTACCGATATCTCCTGTTCAGTACTTTTCTTTTTTGTCGCCATAGCTATAATATTTGATAGTAGTTGTATTCGGACCCTTTGTGGGCGGGGTTTTTCAAGCCGTTTAACCCCTTGGCTTGAACCGATCACACCGATGTTTTAACAAAAAAGTAGCGATGCAACGTCAAACCAACCGTTTCATCACCACACCTTTACTGTAAACGCGGGAACAAGTCGAACCGCTCTTTCACAAGTACTTAACCGGGTTCGAATCAAACGCCGATTTATGTAGTGCAAAGGTAGGAAATTTTCTGGATATTAGCTCATAAAAGATCTCTTTCGTGCAAATTTCCGACTCGTGATGCCCCACCACCGCGAGCAGCAGCTTGTCTTCCACGTCATGGTAATCGTTGTACTTGGCCTCTCCCGTGATGAACGCGTCAGCCCCGTAAGCGATCGCCTTTGGTATCAGAAAGGCACCCGCGCCGCCACAAAGGGCTACGTCCCGGATCTCCCTGCCCCGCATCTTCGAGTGCCGTATGACGGGCAGGTTGAAAAGGTCCTTAAGCAGGTAGAGGAACTCCTGCTCAGGCATCGGCTCCGGAAGAACGCCCGCGACCCCGCTGCCGCTCCTTGGCCAAACGTTCTCGATCGGGTACAGATCGTAGACGGGCTCCTCGTACGGGTGTACCGCCAGGAGTGCCCGCAGCACTTCCTCTTTTTTCATGGCCGGGATAACGGTTTCAACCCGTACCTCCTCCTCGAAATGAAGCCTGTTCACCTCCCCCACGTGGGGATGCGCTCCCTCCTTGGCCCGAAAGGTTCCTTGACCGGTGAGGTTATGGCTGCAGCTATCGTAGTTACCGATATGGCCGGCACCCGCGTTAAATAGGGCATTGCGCACGCTATCTGCCTGCTGTACCGGCACGGTGGTCACGAATTTGAGCAGCGCCCCCCTTTTGGGCTCAAGGATCTTCACGTTCTGCAGCTCCAGCTTCTCCGCCAGCTTGAAGTTGACCCCGTTCCAGGCGTTGTCGAGGTTGGTGTGCGCCGCGTAGACAACGATGTCGTGCTTGACCGCCTTGATGATGCAGCGCTCCACGTAACTCCTACCGGTCAACGACTTAAAGGGACGAAACGCCAGGGGATGGTGCGAGATAATGAGGTTGCACCCCAGTGAAATGGCCTCGTCCATCACGTTCTCGGTAACATCAATCGCGAGCAGCGCACCGGTAACCTCCCGGTTCAGATCGCCCACCTGAAGGCCGCTATTGTCGTACTCCTCCTGCAACGGCAGGGGCGCCACCTGCTCGATAAGCTGTATGATCTCTTTTACACGCATAGCCACAAAGGGTTTGTGAATGGATGGGTTCCCACGCGAATATAGTTTTTTTTCGTACATTCGCGTTCATTATTTCCATTTTGTTTTGCGTTTACGCTGTTTTTTATGAAACCGACAGGTTTCATATACCCAGCCGTCAACAATACTTTAATCGTATGCATCGTATGAAACGGACACTGCTTTTATTGTTCACTTTAGCCGCGACCCTCACGGTCGCCGCCCAACGCACCCAAGCACCGGTCATCGTAGAGTTATTCCAGGGCACCCCCGTGTTGTTCAACCCTTCGGACTACCCGAACGGTGTAGTTGAAAAGGATGGGGTTACCTACTTGGGAAATGGACGGATCGCGCTAAAAAAAATAGCGGTTCCCCAATTCTCCCAATATACTGAAGCGGAAATAGAGATCACGCTGGTCTCGAATGGCGACCCCTGGGATAAGTCGGGCTCCTGTTTCGTGATCCCCCGCACATCGGCCATCAACATGATCGACGTGGCAGCTGGCCGGGCCAAGTACCCACCACACGATACGGTGCGTTACGAGCAACTCCCCGGGATTATCCGGGGAGAGGGGTACCTCCCCACCGTGGAGCTTATGCGGTTTATGACCCCGTTTGGCGTAGGCCATTTTAGCAACAACGAGGACTCGGTCTCCGCGAAGCGCCGGCCGGTCTACATTGATGGGTGGGCCGAAGAGGTTACCTGGAAACAGGATATTACCGACCTCCTCCCCCTGCTGGAAGGCGAAGCGTACGTGGGTATCTACGTGGATACCTGGACTGCCGAAGGGTACAAGGTAGACGCCCGGTTCACCTTCACCGAAAGCGCCATACCCGGCGACACGAAGCCGCGGCTACACGTGGAGCCGTTGATCAACACCAACTACTACATCGGGCAGAAACACCCGGACATCTTCTCCAGGCGGGATGTGGTAATCGACTTCACGCTTCCCCCGAACGCGAAAAACTGCCGCCTCAAATACATCACTACCGGCCATGGTGGCCACTCCGGTGGTGACGAGTTTCGTCCTCAACGCAACATCCTTTACGTGGACGGTAATGAGGTGTTGAATTTCCTCCCCTGGCGCACCGACTGCGCCTCCTTCCGACGGTTTAACCCCACCTCGGGCGTTTGGCTCCGCACGCGTCCCATGGCCTTTATCGGCCGTGGGGGACAACGAGAGGTGAAGGAGATCGAGGAGCCCCTGGCATCGTCCGACCTCTCCCGCAGCAACTGGTGCCCGGGAAGCGATGTACCACCGGTAGAGGTGGTTCTAAAGGACATCGCCCCAGGCAGCCACACCCTCACCATCAGCATTCCGGAGTCCACTTCAATCAGCGAGAACAAGCTCAACCACTGGCTGGTATCGGCCTACCTCGTTTGGGAAGAGTAGAGGGGTAGGTAACCTATCTCCCCTATTATGTAACAAATTTTTCCACTGCTAAGCCACAAATTCCCGTTCTTTGATGGCAAATAAACATTTGTATGCAAAGAACGGTTATTCTTATTTCGGCCTTTATTTCCATTAGTAGCTGCTGGGCAATGGGTCAGGCAGAACAGGGGGGACGAACTTCCATCACGCTCAATTCGGGATGGCAATTCGCGAAAGGTGACAGTGCTTCTGTAGTGCACCCCAACAAACGCACGTTGAACTGGCAAACGGTAGAGTTGCCCCACACATGGAACGACAAGGATGTGCTGGCTGATGAACGACGGGGTTATTACCAGGGTATCGCCTGGTACAAAAGGTGGTTCAGCTTACTGCCGGAAACCGGGAAACGGTATTTCCTCCGGTTTGAAGGAGCCAATCAGGTAACAGAAGTACATGTAAACGGGAAATTCGCAGGAAAGCATATAGGGGGCTATTCCGCCTTCAACATCGATTTGACTCCACACCTGGACGCTTCGGGAGAGCAATATATTGCCGTTAAGGTAGACAATAGCTTTCATGAGGATATAGCCCCTTTATCCGCCGACTTCACCTTTTTCGGGGGTATTTATCGCCCGGTACACTTGATCACAACGGGCGACAAGCACTTCTCGATGTCGGACCACGGCGGTCCCGGTGTCTATATCTCCACCCCGAAAGTAACAGAAACAAGCGCGGACGTCAACATCGACTATCACCTAAAAAATGATACGGGAAAACCCTCGAAGCTGCAACTAACCACCCTTATTCGTGATAAAGAGGCTAAGGTACTTACAGAGAAATCGACTTCACTATCCCTACCCGCCTTCACGGATACCGTGGTTACAATCGCGATAAACAACATTCGTGATTTCGAGCTGTGGAGTCCCAACACTCCCAATGTATATTATGTGGAAAACAGCCTCATGGAGTCGGGTGTACTGCTGGATCATATCACCCAGCCGATGGGCTTCCGCTGGTTTAGCTTCGATGCTTCCAACGGGTTTTTCATTAACGGTGAAAACGTGAAGCTGATGGGTGCCAACCGTCACCAAGACCGGGTTCCTTACGGGAACGCGCTGAGCAACGATATGCATCGTCAAGACATGCAGTTGCTCAAGGAGATGGGTGCCAACTTCTTGCGAAACGCGCACTACCCGCAAGCGGAGGAGATATTGAGAAGTGCCGATGAGATGGGCTTCGTGGTGTGGGAAGAGACGCCACTGGTAAATGAAGTCACCATCAGTGAGGCACACACGGAAAACGCGATGCTGATGGTGAAAGAGATGATCAAACAGCACTACAACCATCCATCGATCTTCATTTGGGCCTACATGAACGAGATCTACTGGGCACACCGTTTCAAGCCCGAAGAGGAGCTGCCGGCCCGCAACGCTTACACGCTAGAGCTGACCCAACAGCTTGAAAACCTCGTTCGTGAGATGGATCCCTATCGCTATACCGCCATCGCGATGCACAACTACCCGTTGTACGATGAGTCGGGCATAGGCGCTATCCCCATGATTGCCGGGTGGAACCTGTACCACGGTTGGTATTACGATGAGTACAAGGATTTTGGCATATTCATGGATGAACAGCGCGCCAAGTACCCGGAACGGATTCATATGATTAGCGAGTACGGGGCCGGTTCGGATACGCGGTTATACTCGGAAAAGCCGGAAAAGTTTGATTTCACGGTAGAGGAGCAAATCAATTTCACACGGTCGCTGATGACCCAAATCTTGGAACGCCCCTACATTGCAGGTGCCACCTTGTGGAATTTGATTGACTTTAGCTCCGAGCGTCGGGTGGATGCCACGCCACACCTCAACAACAAAGGGTTGGTAACGGCAGACAGGAAGCCCAAAGATGTGTACTACTTGGTACAAGCGCTGCTTTCTGAAGAGCCGATATCGGTACTGGGCTATCCATTCCGCGATCAGTGGGTACACGCGGCTGAAAACCCTTCCGACACGTTGGTCCCGGTTAACATGTACGCTTTTTCCAATGAGCCATCCCTCTGCTTGTACGTCAATAACAAGTTGTGGGAAAAGAGCGAGGTGGTAAACGGCATGGCGGAGTGGCGTTTGCTGTTGCCCGCGGGAAAGCACCTGCTCTCCCTTAAGCCCAACGACTTTGGCTCTGCAAAACAGGTCCAAACCACGTTAATCCCTTACGGGCTGGGAAGCGACCACCTGGACATCGCGGTAAATATCGGCTGCCATTACGCGTTTATAGATGACAGGACCAACCTTTACTGGTTGCCCGAAAGGGAGTATACCCCTGGCAGTTTCGGCATTATCGGCGGCAAGCAGCTATACATCAGCAACAAGGTGGGAACCAAAGAGGATATCCTCTCGGTACACGAAGAAGATCCCCTCTACCAGACCATGCGCGTAAACCCGTCTGAGTTTAGGGCCGATGTCCCCAACGGTATCTACGAGATCGAGCTGCTGATGGTGGATTACGTGAGGCGATACCGCCGCTTTGCCGACGTTGACAGAGAGATCAACTATGAGCCCGGGAGAAGGGTGTTCGATATTTCGGTAAACGATGAACGTGTGATAAAAGAGCTTGACCCGGGAGGCACTTACGGGCTAAACGTGCCCAATCGCTTGCGGTTTACGCGCACGGTATCCAACGGTGAAGGTATTTCCATCAAATTCCACCCCGTTAAGGGAGAGCCTATACTCAGTGGCGTGAGAATAAGAAAGGTACGCTACTAGTACCTCTTCACGAAAACGAGCAAGAGAGGTGACAGGTAACATAGTTCCTCTTTTTGGTAACATGTTTCACTGGAAAAAAGAAAATAAAACCCGATATTGAGATCGCAAAATCATATAGTTATGAAGAAATATGTAATGAAGTGGGTATGGCTATGCTGCTGTTTATTCACGCTACATGCCCTGCAGGCACAGACCTACGAGATCAGGGGTAGGATAACAGATGCCGCGACCCAAGAGCCTTTACCCGGTGCCACGATACATGATAAGGTGAACTACAGTGGTACGGCCGCGGATTACGACGGCAACTTCAGGTTAACGAACCTGAAGCGCGGGAAAACGGTGTTAACCATATCCTATTTGGGTTATGACAGCAAGGAGCTCGAGGTAACGATGCCTGACGATGGTGATAAAATGTTTGACATTGTCTTGTCGGATGCCGGCATGCAGTTGAGCGAACTGGTGGTAACGGGAAGCTTCGAGGGACAACAGCGTGCACTCAACCTGCAACGTTCGGCCGACAATATCATGAACGTGGTGTCGGCAGACCTTATCGGTAAGTTTCCCGATAAGAACGTCGCGGAAGCTCTTCAGCGTCTGCCCGGGATCAACATCCTCCGCGACAAGGGGGAAGGCTCTACCGTAACCATTCGTGGAACGCCGCAACACTTCACCAACATCAGTATCAACGGGGAGCAGCTGGCCTCGGTGCAACAAAGCGGGGCCAGGACTGAAGCGCTGGACCTTATCTCAGCCGATCAACTCGGCTCAATCGAGGTAACCAAAGCGCTTACCGCGGATATGGACGGTGATGCCATTGGTGGAAATGTCAACTTGAGAACGCCCACGGCGCGGACGCATACCTGGCGGGTAAGGGGCGACTTGGGAATGGGGTTCAATAATCTTTCAGGAAGGCTCAACAACATCAGCAAGGTGCAGGTAAGCAGAAGGTTCTTCCCGAACGCGCAAAATCAGCAAGGACGTTTAGGCGCGTTGCTCAGTGGCAGCTATTACGGGAACAACAACTCCGAAGACCGCATGGATGCCACTTGGGCAGGAGTGAGAAGACCTGTAAAGATATTAAACGACCATTTGATTTTGCCGGAAGACTACGAGTTCCGAAAGACCGAAAACAAACGTGAGCGGGTTGGGCTTACCGCGACGGTGGACTACAAGGTGACAGACCATCAGGTGATCTTCAATTACATGTACAACTACCGTGAAGACGATGATTTGCGAAACCGCGTGCGCTTTGACTTGGATCAAAGCGGCACGGAATGGATATCGCTCGACAGTATCCTTAACGGAAGGATACGGCGCGACATCAACCTGTGGAACGAGATAAAAACCAATCACAACTTCAACCTCGAAGGGGTACACACCTTCCATAGCTGGAAGGTGGATTGGGGAGCTTTTTACACCCGCTCTCAGCGTGATTACACGAGTACGCGAGGAGACTTCGCAAGAGCCGGGATGACCATTATTCCCGACAATGAAGGTGGTATTTTGCAACAAGTACCGCGGCTCAGACCGGCTATACCTTACGATGTAAAAAACCCGTTGTTGCTGAACGACTTCAGGCGTTACGAGGAAGATATGGAATATACCAAAGCCTCCAATCTCGTGGGGAAATTCAACGTGCGGAAAGACTATATATTGGGTGGTAACAGCGGTAACTTCCAGTTTGGAGCGAAAGTAAGAACGATGGTTAACGACAAGTTCAGGGATAACAGGGTATTCGCGTTCTTCGACCCCAACCAGGTGCTGAACCTCGAGGAGGCCTTTGCCCACGTCTCTACCCGAACGGAACCCATCAACTTCCTGAACAACCGATTCGAGTTCGGTCCCCGTGTCGATAGAGAGAAGTTCACCCGTTACATCGATACCTACCGGCGTTTGCTTATTCAAGGTGACGACTCATGGGATGCCGAGCGACTGTCCAAAAACGACACGTACGACGCGTCGGAAAATGTGTACGCCGGCTATTTGATGAACCGCCTCCAAGTGAAAAACCTCCTCCTCATCGCCGGGCTAAGGTACGAGTACAACAATGTGACGTACAACGCCTTCGATGTAAAGCGGAGGGGTACCAACGTGGAGGCAACCCCCATTCAGGGTGGCTCCGATTATGGTTTTTTATTGCCGAGCCTGCACGTGAAGTACAGCGTGAACGACCTTACCAACTTCCGTTTCGCTTACACGCAATCGTACGCGCGCCCCAACTTCGTGGACCTGGTGCCTTTCGTGAATTACGATGCCGACGCGGCCCGGTTATACATTGGCAACACCGAGTTAATGCCCTCCCGTTCCAACAATATCGACCTGATGTTTGAAAAGTACGACCGCGATGGCGGTGTTATTTCAGGAGGGCTGTTCTTCAAGCATATGGACCGCTTTCAGTTTACCCGTATCGTGCCGTCGCTACTCGAAGATTTCCCGGGTTACCCGCAAACGGCAGGGTTTGAATTCCGCCAGGAACAAAACGGGAAAAGAGCCATCGTGTATGGATTCGAGTTCAACTACATGCAGCAACTCTCGTTCCTACCGGGGATATGGGGTGGACTCAGTGCCTACCTAAACTACACGTTAACAGCAAGCGATGCCAGCACGCAAGACCGCTCGGGGATGCGTTTACCCGGACAGGCCCTGCACACCGGGAACGCCGCGTTATCGTGGGACTACAGAGGTTTTACAAGTAAGGTAAGTGCCAACTACAACGGTTCATACATTAACTCGGTAGCAAGCAACGAGAATGATGACATTATCCAAGGCGACCGTTTTCAGGTAGACCTGAACCTCTCCCAACGTGTCAACAAGAGGGTGAGTGTTTATGCCGAGTTTGTGAATATAACCAATTCGCCATCTATCCGATACCAGGGAAATGAAAATCAGATTTCACGCATCGCGTACTTCGGATGGTCAACCCGTTTTGGTATTACCTACAGGTTATAACGATGAAACCGATGGGATGACAACAGTCATAACCAACAAAGGTTCTAAACCCTTAATGAACAAGAAAATAATCGCATTACAAAACAGCAGATAGATATGAAGTTCAGATTATTAATTATTATAGCGCTTGCTCTATTGGTCGCCTCGGGATGCGAGCGCGAACAGGAGCTCGTGCTACCCGATGCCACTATTTCGGTACTGAACTACGACGGTAGCCCCATTATCCAAGAGCTAAACGGGGAGGTAATGATAGATATCACCTCGCAGTCGCTTGCCGGCGTGGATAAAGTGGAGGTTTGGGTAGATGGCAGTTTGGTTGAAACGGTACAGCCGGAAAGCGACCTGTTCACATTTAATTACGCCTACCTATATAAAGTTGCACCGACTGCCAAAATGGGTGATAAGGTAACCATCTCCTTTCGGATGACCGATAAAGATGGGCGGGTGGTAACATCAACCCCGGTAATAATTCGGATAGACCAACCCTACCGCGTAGAAAGTTTTGTTTCCGAGGGAAACAGCTTCCAAAAAGTCACCGGGAGAATCAACACGGATTTGACCTTCACGAAAGATAAAAAATGGCTGATGGACAGCGTGGTAAGCGTCAGCGAAGGGGCCACTTTAACCATTGAGGCAGGTACCACGGTTTACTTTAGAACGTTTTCCAACAGTGACAAACTGAGCCGATTGGTCATTACGCGGGGTGCCCGAATCATAGCCGATGGCACACGCGACCAGCCCATCGTGTTTACCAGTGACCAGGTACTCAGTGGCAAAGCTACCAGGGGCGATTGGGGCGGACTCTCCATTTTTGGAAGTGCTGCCACCAATGCCGGAAGCACGGTCGTGTTAAATGGTTTCCGTTATGGCGGCACGTTAAATTCGGAAAACTCGGGAACCTTGCGTTTCGTTCGCGTGGAGTACTCCGGAAAAGGAGGCTTGCACTCGTTGGAGTTATCGGGCGTGGGTGGCGGCACGAAGGTTGAATATTACCAATCGTTTGAATCGTACAACAACGCCGTTCGCGTACGCGGCGGACGTGTTTCCCTGAAGTATATAGCCGGTATCCAGCACGGGGGATACGGCATTTGGGCAGATGAGGGCTGGCAAGGCAACGGGCAGTTCTGGCTGTTCCATACCGGGATCAAAGCTACCCTGTTACCCCTTAACTACTGGAACCAAGCACGTTCTATAGAGTTTAGGAATGACCCCAATTTTTTCGAGAAACAACCACAAACCACTTTCAAGGTAAGCAATGTAACGCTCATCGGGAACGGGTATGCCGAAGGATCCGACTTTGGCACCCGACGCGGTATCCGCGTACGAAGAGGGGCAAAGGGCTTTATGTACAATGCCATTATCACGGAGTTCCCGAGTGATGCCGTGCGTGTTGAAGACCTCCCGATAGAATCGCTCGGTCAAACAACCATTATCAATCATATGCACTCCTACCATAACTTTGCTAACTGGGAGCAGGAAGCAAAGGATGTTTTCTTTGAAAGTGGAAATTACAACTTGAAAGAGACCGCGGTATCGGGTGTGAACAGGGAAAATTTCGTCGGCACTACAGCCAGTCCATACAATCCCACCGCGATGGGTAGCTGGTTTAGCAACGCACCGTTTATCGGGGCGGTTCCCGCGGACAACGACTGGACATCCGGTGGTAGTTGGTTTAGAAACAAGGACGGTACATTGAGGAAATAACATCACATTTAAAACAATTTCATTATGCAACGAATCAGCTTTTTTCTAGGAGTTTTGCTCACGATAGCCTTTATTGGCGTATCCTGTGACAAAGAAGAGCCTCAGTATGACACACCCCAAATATCGGTCGTGGGGGAAAGCCTCATCGACTTGAAACCGGGTAGCACGGTAAATGTAAAACTTCAACTGAATGGCGACGGAGGTGCCAAATCGGTTGTGGTCACGAAGAATGGCGGTTTCCTTAAAGAATTTACCGTACCGCCAACTTCCACCGAGTTTATCTACACCACGGAGCCTTTAGAGAAAGGATTGGCGGAAGGTGATGAGGTAACTTACGGTTTTGTTCTCTCCAACCTGAACAATGTGGATAGCCAGGAGGCACCTTTTACCATTAAAGTGGCCCTGTACGACAAAGTTACCATCGGCACTACCGAATTGTACAGCCTTGCCATCGGGGTTGACGGTATCGTGGCCTCGGGAACGGAAACCAAACTGATCACCGGCAGGGATTACTATCTACCTCACTACCTCACGTTTGAACCCGGCTCCAAGCTTACCATCGAGGAGGGTGTTCACCTCTACATGAACGCCGATGCTGACCCCGCGGCGCTGGCGGGTATCGATATACAGGGTGAAGCCGCTGTCATGGGAACCGCCACGGCTCCCATCGTGCTAACAAGTTCCAACGTGTTGAAAGCCGACAAAACGCCCGCCCCTGGTGATTGGGCAGAATTTAAGATATCGGGTGACGGGGCTAGCTCCAATAACGGTACGGTAAACTACCTGCGCTTGGAATATGGCGGCAACAGGATGTTCCGTCTTTCCAATGTGGGTAGCGCGACAAGCATCTCCCACGTTCAAGCGTTTAAATCGGCTGGCGAAGGCGTGATGGTTACCGACGGCAATGTCAACTTGAAATACATCGTGGCAACCGACTGCGAGGGAGGCTCTTACCGACTTGGCGATAAATACCAGGGAAAGATGCAGTTCCTTATCTCCGTCAATTCCATCTACTTTAAGGACAATGATGATTTCACCATTCGGGAAGACGCGGCACCTGTCATTGCAAACGCTACCGTGTTGGGCGCAGGTGCTGATCTTACAAGCAACACGCACGGGATGCGGTTCCGTGCCAACGCGGCTCCGAAAGTGTACAACACCATTATAGCCGGATTTCCGCGTCGCGGCTTACGCGCGGGTGACAATGTAACCATTACCGACATGAACGGTGCGGCCGTATTTGCCTATTCACACGTGTTTAACGTTCCGCGCGACCCGTATCGTGAGAAGGCTACCGCCTTTGCCAGTGGCTTTCATAACTCAGAGGCAGAGATCCCTGGGATCGGTGTGGCCGCTTTCGTGCCAAGCGCGGTACAAGCAAGCGCGTTTAATCCCAGCTCGTTGGGCAGCTTCTTTGAAAGCGCACCTTTCGTGGGAGCGGTAAAGGATGCCGCGGGCGACTGGACAAAAGGTTGGGTGAAAAACCCCGATGGAAAAGTACGATAAATCGCGTAGGCTACCTGCTGGCTGGTAGCAGGTAGCCTATTTTAATCGCTCCAACGATGAAAGTTAAGAGAATAGCCGCTTTCGTTGTCTTTATTTTTTCTGTTCAGCTCTCTTTTTCACAGGTTTCACCGGAATTACAGGAGAAATGGAACAAAGAGAGTTCTGAACCCGAAAACCCGCTACTGCGCTATCAACCTTCGCGTTTGCCCGACAGGGTAATCATCACACCGCTCGAATCGGATAACCATTCGCTGGCCATTACCTGGCGTAGCGACACGACCGTGAGGGAAGGGAGCGTGGAAATTATCGAGGGCGATGCTTACCGGTTCCCGAAAGATAACCGAGAGCGGGTAAAATCTACCCACCAGGTGGTGACATATAAAGACTACCCGATGCATTATCATACCGCGACCATCAAGGATTTAAAGCCGAACAAAACCTACAAGTACAGGGTTGGGAAATCTCCTTTCTGGAGCCCGTGGTACACGTACACGCACCAAACGGTTAGCGACACGCTAAGCATACTATACTTTGGTGATGTGCAAAACGGTATCTTTGGCCACTCGAGCCGGATTTTTTCCGACGCAGTGAAAAAGTTCCATGCTGCTCACCTTGCCCTGTACGTGGGGGACCTGATCAACCACGCCGATAACGACTACGAGTGGTCGGAGTGGCACACGGCTACGCAGGCTATCAACTCGTCCATACCGGTTATCGCCACGCCGGGTAACCACGAGTATATGAAGAACCTGAAGGGGAGTAAAGTGCAACTATCTGCTTATTGGATGTCCACCTTTCCATATCCCTATACATGGGACGCGGGGCAGTTTTACCTGGACTACGGGTTTGTACGATTGATCGTGATGAACTCCAACGACAAGATTTATGAGCAGGGAAAATGGTTGGAGCAGGTTTTATCCGAAACAGAGAAGGAGTGGGTCATTATCCTATCGCACCACCCTGTTTTCTCAGGAGCTAAGGACCGCGTAAACAAAGGGTTACAAGAGAACTGGCTGCCGGTTATCAAGCAACACCAAAACAAGATAGGACTGGTGTTGCAGGGACATGATCATACCTATGCACGCGGGGGATTGGATGATAGGGGTGGGACCAAAGAAAACCCCACTCATCCGGTTTTCACGGTAGCGGTTGTCGGCGATAAATATTACGAGTTGGAGGAACAAGAATGGATGGATGCAAGCTTCAACCAGGTAAGTAGCTATCAGCATATCCAGGTAACCAAAGACAGGATTTCCTACCAAGCTTTCAGTGAGACCAACACGCTGATAGACGAATTCGTAATCACTAAATAACATGAGACATAGCAGAAGAAGTTTACTGTTCCTTTGTTGTTTCATTTTTTCGAATGGGCTGTTTTCTCAGAAAAGTCCTTTTCAATGGATTGAAGAGAATAAGCTGGTTATTCATGACGGGATAAGTGAACAAACCTATTCGGTAGAGAACAGCCAATACAGTTCCAGGAATCTTATTCGGGTAGAAGCGTCAGAGCGGGTTTCAGCCTACACGCAGCTCGACTTAACGCTACAAACCGATAGCTTCGAACTGGTTCGGAGCATTCGCGTGTATGATGACTGCCCCGGTATCGAATGGCGACTGAAAATGCGTGGGAAGAACACCCTTTTCCCTACTCCATCGGAGCCTACGGCTGACCTGATCGAAGACCCTGAGATGCTGAGCGGCAATGCACCGCACTATTTTACCATGCCGTTGTCGTCACCCCATTTCACCACCAAAATCATCTCGTTCAAAGAGGCAACCGACCATCATAGCAACATCGCCCATGAACAAACGGAACTCCCGTATAAAAAGCCGCAATATTACAGGGGAAACATGCTTATCGCGAACGATAACGGCGAAGAGATCACTCACCTTATCGTGAAGCTATCGCCTTTGGGTTTCGCGCAATCGGCCTACGCGGGGTTCGATTTCAGCACCGATTTTGGAGGGATAAAAGTGCACTCTCCCGGATTTGAGTTTGACGGTGATGATACCGAATGGCAAGAAGCCTACCCGGTTTATTCGCTGATGTACGCTCCCGACGAAGTGACCGCGTTAAATTTTTATAAAAAATATGAGTTAAGCAAGCACAAGTACCTCCCAGAAAAAGACAACACCTTCACCATGAACACCTGGGGAGACAGGAACCGCGACAGCCGTGTGAACGAGGAGTTTATCTTGAACGAACTGGATGCCGCTTCGCGGTTGGGTGTTACACACTACCAGATTGACGATGGCTGGCAACAGGGATTGTCGCAAAACTCTTCCTCCAGGGCTGGAATTTTATGGGACGACTGGTCGTCAGACGACTGGAAAGTGAACAGGAATCGCTTCCCTAACGGGATGGAACCGATTGCAGAAAAGGCACAATCACTCGGCATACAACTTGGCTTGTGGTTTAACCCTTCAAAAAAAGATGATTATGCCGCCTGGGAAAGAGATAAGTCCATTTTGTTGGAACTACATAAGAAGCATGGCGTTTCGTGGATAAAAATCGATGGGCTGGACATTGGAAACAAGCGGTCGGAGAGTAACGTCCGCCAACTGTTGCTGGGTGCCATTGACGAGAGCGGGCAAAAACTTCAGTTTAATATGGACGTTACCGCCGGTAAACGGGGCGGGTATTTCTTTTAGAACGATGTGGGCAATATTTTCCTGGAAAACCGCTACACCGATTGGGGGAATTATTACCCGCACCTTACCTTACGAAACGTTTGGACACTGGCGAAATACACCCCCGTTCAACGCTTTCAGGTAGAGTGGCTTAACAAGTGGCGTAACGAAAAAGCTTATCTCAAAAACGACCCCCTTAAACCGATGCAGGTTCCGTTCGATTACATGTTTGCCATCACCATGGTAGGGCAACCGCTCGCGTGGATGGAAGCCACCGCGCTTCCTGAAGAAGCTTTTAAGGTCGTCTCGCTGATAAACAGCTGGAAACAAGAGCGAAGCGATATGCAAAAGGGCGTTATTCACCCGATAGGCGATGAGCCCAACGGTTATGGTTTCCCGGGATTTGTAAGTTATGCAGGAAACAGGGTTTATCTGCTTCTTTTTAGAGAAAACGCGAAAGAGCACAGTACGCGATACAGGTTACCATTTGGTGAAGCCATAGACAAACTGAAATTTACCCAACTGGCAGGCGAAGGAAAGCTCATCCATACAAAAGAGAGCACGCTTGAAGTAGATTTTTCTGCCCCCTTTCAGTTTCTATGGGGATATTTCGAGTAACGGCTTCTAATATCCATCGGCATATTTCTTAGGCGATATACCGAATTTTTTCTTAAAGCACTTGATAAAATAGTTGGCATCTTGAAAGCCTACCCTGTCGGCCACCTCCACGACACGTGTATCCTCTTTCGATAGAATCTCAGCCGCCCGGCTTAGGCGGTAATCACGTACGTACCTCGAGGGGGACACGTCCATAAGTTTTTTTAGCTTTCGGTAGAGATGCACGCGGCTCAACCCCACGTCGGCACTTAAATCCTCCACGGAGTATTGCGTATTGGCAAGGTTTTGTTCCACCAACTCATTGATACGTTTGATTAAGTCATTGTCGAATCGATTGAAGCGGGTCTCTTCTTTTTCGGGCAGCGCCTGTTGTTTATAGAGCTTTCGGAGCTGCTCTTGCCTGTTCAGAATATTCATCGCCCTGAGCCTTAGCTCTTTCTGGGAAAACGGCTTTACAATATAGTCATCCGCCCCGAGCCCGAGACTCTCCATTTTCACCTCTTCTTGCTGAATGGCCGTGAGTAAAACCACGGGAATATGGCTGGTAACGATATCCGATTTAATCTCCGCACAGAAATCTGTCCCACTGATACCGGGCAACATGATGTCTGATATCACCAAGTCAATATCCTCTTCTTGAAGGATATCCCTCCCCTCCTCAGCCGATGTAACCGCGTAAACATGGAATGATTTGCCCAGATTCTTGGACAGTGAATGCAGGAGTGAAACATTGTCTTCAACCAACAGGATGTTCTGTTTTTTTCGCGCGCCGCCTTGCACCAAAACAGGTTCTTCCTCCCTGTAGGGGTCTAACGTTAAAGTTAAGTCGGTAGAAAGCGTAAACTCCCGCGACGTTGCTTCACTTGTCGCGGTCTCATCCACCGCTCTATCCGGAATGGTTATGGAAAACTTACTGCCAACGCCTTTCTCACTTTCAACCGTTATTTCCCCGTTCATCAGGTCTTCCACGATGGTTTTTACCAAAGAAAGCCCGATGCCAGTTCCTTGAACTTTTTGATTGTCGCCCTTGTAAAAACGGTTGAAAATATGCGGTAAATCCTCCTTCTCAATCCCGATCCCGGTATCCGACACTTCAATGTACAGTGTATGCTTCCCGCTTTTATCGTTGTAGCCGGTAGAAGCTTTCAAGGTTACGCTTCCGCCTGGAGATGTATATTTGAAGGCATTCGATAACAAGTTAAGCACCGCTTTTTCAAGTTTATCTCTATCGATCACCAAGGCCTTTTCCGTAACCCCCGATGCATCCACACGCCAGTAAATTTGGTTGTTGCCCGCCATCGAGGAAAATGATTGGTTTACGTTATCGAAAAAGAACCTCAGGAAAACAGGTGTTTCATGCAGCTTCTCCTTTTTTAACTCTATCCGGTTAATTTCCAGCAGTTGATTAACCAGTTGAAGCAGGCTTTTACCGTGATACAGGATACGGGACATCTTTTTTCTATCCTTGGGTACCAAGGACGACTCCTCCAGCATCTCTTCCACCGGATTCAAGATGAGCATAAGCGGTGTCCGAATCTCGTGGCTGATATCGGTGAAGTATTTCACTTTCAGGTTGTGCATTTGCTCGATTTGCGCCCTTTCCAACTCCTTCAATTGAAAATCATGCCGCATTTCGGCTTTTTTCAGGGCATTATTTCTTATCAACAAGGCAATACCAAACAGCAAGAGCAGGTACACCAATCCCGCTTGCCACGTTAGCCATATAGGAGGCTTCACGGTAATGGGTACGGTCAACTGGTCACTCCACACCCCGTCATTGTTGCCCGCTTCTGCCTTAAACAGATACCTCCCCGGGGGTATTTTGCTGTATTCGGCACGACCATCGTGGGTAGAATAGCGCCAATTTTCTTCAAAACCTTCCAACATGTATCGATAGGTGTTGTTTTCGGGCATGATGTAGTTGGTTCCTGCAAAATGGAAGGTCAATGTTGTTTCATCATGTTTCAAAACGATTTTTTCGGGATGAAGGATATCGATATCGTTAAACCGGGGAATCGTGCTTATCGGTGCATTGTTTACTTTGATATCGGAAATAAAAATCGAAGATTTATACCTGTTTTTATATACATTTTCGGGTGCGAACGACACCCACGCGTTTTTACCCCCGAACAGAAGTCCGTTTTCCGTTTGCAGGTAAGCCCCTTCATTTATTTCCGACAGCGGGAATCCGTTAAACACCTGGTAGCTAACAAACCCCTCTTCCGGGGAATGAGAGGTGATTCCGTTTATCGAGTTTATCCACAACCGACCTTTTACCGACATCGTGTTGAAAACCGTGTTGTTCAGTAATCCATCCCAGGTGGTATAACTTCCGATAGGCTCCAGGTTTTTGTTTAACAGGATAATCCCGTTACCCGCGGTGCTTACATAGAGGGTGTCATGTTGGATAAGCGTGTGGTTTACATCGGTTATTTCAGGCAAAACGCGCTTCACCTTCCCGTTCGGCTTGTTCTCGAAGCAAATTAACCCCGACCCTACCGTGGAGAGAAGATAGGTATCGGTGTCAACCCTTAGAAGATGCTTGGCCCTGCTTTTCTTGACGACTTCATGTACCGCGTCAGACGTGTGAAAAGCCTCGATGCTCCTTGTGGCTATATTGTACAAGTTTATCCCGTTTCCGCGGTCAGAGAGCAGCCACAGTTTATTCTCCGACTCCCTGACGATGGCATTTATCACGCTTACATCGGCATGCCCCAACGCGTGAACTTGCCCGTTGCGCAACATGTAAAGTCCGTTTCGGAGCGTGCCTATCCATAGAACATCGTTCGTGGAATCATAATAAAGCGACTTGATAACCACGTTTTCATTGCTCTTGCCGTGCAAGGAGTATTGCTCTGTTACACGAAAATCTTTGTCATACACGATCACGTTTCCATTTTCGGAACCCACGATGAATCGGTCGTTCTTCTTGGTGAACGCGCTGACGATATTGTGTGAACCGAAACTCTCTTTTGAAGGAAGATAATGGATATTGAAACGAGAAAAATAGTCATCGTATAGCAGCAACCCATCATGATATGTGCCAATCCAGATCGATCCGTTATTGTCGCGCATCAGTGAACGAATAGAGGCGTTATCGATGCTGACGGAGCCATGCAGGATGTTCACATCGGTTATCACGCCTGTTTCGGGGTTTAAGATGCCCACGCCCTGAAAGCTGCCAATCCAAATATGCCCGTTGTTATCAATGGTAAGGGAGCGGATATTGTTGTAGATTGACCGATAGCTACCGGTACGTGAAGAAGACCATTGTCGCAGCGGTTTCCCCGACAAGTCACACTCGTATAGCCCATTGTTGTACGTTGCCACGTACATACAACCGTTGGGATGAAACAAAATGTCTTCAACCCGTTCTTTGGCTTCGAGCGTGATTCCACCAGAGTCAGAAGAGAGCTCTTTAATCACTTTTTCCTGTACGTTGCAGTATATTAGGCCTCTTGTGCTGCTCGCGATCCAATACTCGTGCTTGTTGGGCGACGGGACGATTTTAGCGACTGACGCATCGAGCAAATAGGCTTTTTTCACGTCAAATTCAGGTTTCACGAAAGCATCCTTTTCATGGTCATAGATGTAAACACCTTTCCAACCACTCGCGCAAACCTGTCCGTCGATAATTGAAATGGAACGTATCTCGTTGTTGGGAATCTGACCTACCTCGTAGTTTTTAAATGCACCTTTTTTTCGTTCATACAAGCTAATTCCCCTGTTATGGGCAATCCAAAGGTTATGATCACTACTGTTCTCAATGTCGTTAATCTGGTTCCCACCTAAACTCAGCGAATCGCCCAACACGTGCTTATATACCTTTACGGTATTCCCGCTATACTCATTGAGCCCATCACGCGTGCCAATCCAAATAAATCCCAGGCTATCCTGATGAATGGTCAATACCGAGCTCTGGCTCAATCCCTGCTCCGGCCCTAACGGTTGAACATGGATATTTTTTTGGGCGAATAGTCTTGTGCACCAAAGAGAAATCAGCAGTGCAGAAAAAAGAACGACGTACGGTTGTATTTGACGTAGCATAGATTTTCCCCCCATTTACAGGAAATTATTCCGAAACAGGATTTGAAGAGTATAGCGGAAAGGGGGTTTTACCTTGGGGATATATCTCGATTGGCTACGCTTTTTAACTACTCAATCGGGAAAATTTTCCGCATGGTATCGGCAAAGATGGCCCCCATCCGGCGTTGGATATATTGATCTTGTCCTTTATCGGCATGCCAACCGAAGGTTTCCCCGTCAATCTCTTGCTTGTCTCTCGAGAAAAGGCGACTCACCTGCTCCCCCGTGACCGGATGAAGGGTGTTCTTTGAAAACCCGATTAGCTTGTCGAACTCAACCAGCGGGAACCCCCACTTTTCGGCCAGTTGCCGCACCGTGGTGTTGTAGGTGACCCTCCCGTCGTGCCAGTCCGTGCAAAGGACTATCACAGCCGGCTTACCCCCCCGGGTGTTGTAGTACTTGGAGCTCTCGTTGAACTTCAGGTTATAACACTCCGTTAAGTAGCGTTTGATCACGTAGTCAAACGCGGCGGCATAATCCTCGCGGGGAATAGGTGTCTCGTAATCGCTGTACTTCTCTTTTAGGTTGGGCGAGTTAAAGACGTCCCTATCATGCACCTGCATGATTACCAGGGCATCCATCTCCTCCAGCTCCTCTTTGGAGTAGAGCGTTCCCTCTATCATCCGGTTGGCGGTGTTGGCAATCGCCTCACCCCCGATAGCGCGATTAATCGGTTTCGCGCCCACCAGCTCACACCCTACCTCGAACCACCCGTTGCTGGGTACGGCAAACGAGGCTCCCGTTAACAAAAAGGTGTACTCCTGATCACTTTGTTCGGGAACATCCACGGCTCCCTCCTGGGCATATAACATCGCCGCGAGGAGTAGCCAAGCCATCCATATCATATTTAATCGTCTCATAATCTTCAAATTAAACCACTCTATCTTCAAATTAAACCACTCTCTCTTAATTTCATCGCGATATATTCACGCATCTCTTCTTTTGAAACGTTGTATTTGGGTTCAAGCTGCCCCATCTTTTCATCGACTGAAAACCTTGCAGACATAAGCATTATTACCGCATTTTTTGTCTTTAACTTGTGTCGTGAATACTTTAACGCACTTTCAATCCCCGTGGATATATTATATCCCTCCTTCAAAATGGAATAAATATCATAATAGTCTCGCATTTGTATCCGGCGAAGCATCACTTCTATTTTCATCGCCAAGATAGCGGGTACATCAGCTAGACGAATATTACCCAAAAAAGAGACTGGCTCTGAAACGGGTGAATAGCTGTTACTCACGTAAAAAGAGAGGTTAACACCTGCGACCTTAAATTCAACTTGATCAAAACCGAGCATGTTAAAGTTCTCTATGGAACCAACTTTCTCTTTTAACTCCTTCTCGATTACCGGCCAATTAACTTCCGGTTTCTCACTTTTTGATTTGCGCCACATCATGAAGTCCAGATCTTCACTTTTCCTGTGGCCAAGCTGTATGGCAAGGGCAGTTCCTCCACTAAGGATATAGGGTTTGATGCTTTCCATGTCAGCCACTTTATCTATTATGGCGCTTATATTATCCGTCAATCCCTTACGCATAATCCGTTATTGTTTTAACATGCTTGCGTTCAAGCTGCTTAAGGTATTTTTCGGGCTGTTTTATACCAAAGTAGCAAATGGCAATCATCACGTTCAAGTCGAAAAGATAATCCCCCTGAATAACCATTTTTTCTTCCCAGACTCTACGAAGATAGCTTTTGGGATAAATCTCGAAAAGTGTGGCTATCTCCTTTAAATCTAAATAAATAAATGCTTTTTCTATTAACTCCTCGTCCGGAACAGTAGCTTCAGTAACATCAGCATAGGACCAAAAGGCGTTAAGTTCCAATAACGTCTTGATTAACTTTTTTTTAAGTTCCCTTTTATCTCCTCTTGATTGCATGGTACGACAAAAATAAAGGAAAAAGTGATTTTTCCCAAGCGGTACGTAAAATAAATTGCGAAAAGGTTTCTCCAAGAGGCAGGTAACGAGCCACGGGGTAACAAAAACGCCGCGAGTAGGTCGCGGCGCTTATGGTGAGAAGTTACTCCTCTTTTTTCTTAGGTTCCTCCTTGGCTGTTGCCTCGGGAGCGGTCTCCTCCGGCTTGGCAGGTTCTTCCACGGGAGGTTCGGCCGGTGCCTCATCAGCAGGCTCTTCAGCCGGAGCATCTGCAACCTCGGTGGTTTCCGGGGTCTCTGCTACCGGGGTAGCCTGGGCTTCCGCCACAGTGGTCTCCGGGGCCTTAACAGCCTCTTCTACTGCCGGAGCCTCTGCTACAGGGGTAGGGGTTTCCGTTGCCTGGGCCTCGCTCGCGGCATCGGCCTCCTTAGCCTTCGCTTCCGCGGCTTTTGCCTTGGGAGTTTCCGCGCCCGCGGCTACTGGAGCCGCCGCTGCAGCGGAAGACTTCCTGCGTGAACGGCGGGTTCTGGTCCTCTTGGCCTTGCCCTCGCTCAGCATGTTCTCGTTGAAGTCGACCAGCTCGATAAAACACATGGCCGCGTTATCCCCCAAACGGTAACCAGTCTTCAGGATACGGGTGTACCCGCCCGGACGGTCGCCCACCTTTGGCGAGACGTTCAGGAACAGCTCCTGCACGGCATACTTGTTCTGCAGCTTTTTAAACACCAGGCGCCTAGAATGGGTAGTATCTTCCTTGCTCTTGGTAATCAGGGGTTCCACGAACTTCCTTAGCTCTTTGGCTTTGGGTACGGTGGTAAAGATGCGCTTGTGCATGATCAGCGATGTGGCCATGTTGGACAACATCGCCTTGCGGTGCGCGGTCTTGCGGCCTAAATGATTGTTTTTTCTCTTATGTCTCATTGCGGTTGTTACTCTTTGTCTAATTTGTATTTCGTTATATCCATGCCAAACGTCAGGTTCAGCCCGCCCAGCAACTCCTCAAGCTCGGCCAGCGATTTCTTACCGAAGTTGCGGAACTTGAGCAGGTCGTTCCGGTTGTATACGACCAGTTGACCCAACGTCTCCACGTCGGCCGCCTTGAGACAGTTCAACGCGCGCACGGAGAGGTTCAGGTCGGACAACTTGCGTTTCAGCAGCTGACGCATGTGAAGTACCTCCTCATCGAACTCCTCGATGCTTTCTGAGTCGGAGGTATCCAGCATGATCTTGTTGTCGTCCGAGAACAACGCGAAGTGCTGGATCAAGATTTTCGCGGCCTCCTTGAGCGCCTCCTTGGGCTGGATAGAGCCATCGGTAGATATCTCGATAACCAGTTTCTCGTAGTCGGTTTTCTGCTCGATACGGTAGTCTTCAACGGCGTACTTCACGTTACGGATGGGGGTGTAGATGGAGTCGATGGCCAACACTTGCACATCGTCCGTCGCGAGCTCCTCCCGATTCTCATCGGCGGAGACATACCCGCGTCCCTTGTTGATAGTCAGCTCAAGGCGCAACTCTGCCTTCTTATTCATCCGGCAGATCTCCAGTTCAGGATTTAGCACTTCAAAACCGGTAAGCAACTTACCGATGTCCCCGGCTTTAAACAGTTCCGTTCCCGAAATAGCGACGCTCACCTTTTCTGTATCAAACTCCTCCACGATCCTTTTGAAACGAACTTTCTTCAGATTCAAAATGATCCCCGTTACATCTTCAATAACACCTGGTATGGAGGCGAACTCATGCTCCACGCCCTCTATTTTTACCGATGTAATCGCGAATCCTTCCAGCGAAGAGAGCAAGATACGGCGCAAGGCATTGCCTATCGTGATGCCATATCCAGGCTCAAGGGGACGGAACTCGAACGTGCCGTGGAACGCGTCCTCCTGCAACATGATTACCTTATCGGGTTTTTGGAATGCTAAAATTGCCATGAAACTATTATTTGGAATATAATTCTACGATGAGTTGTTCTTTAATGTTTTCAGGGATGTCGGCTCGTTCCGGCACGTGCAGGTACTTCCCGCTCATGCTGGCTTTATCCCATTCCAACCAGGGGTACTTGCCGTGGTTGAACCCGGTGAGGGAGTCCACGATCACTTCCATCGATTTCGCTTTTTCACGCACGCCCACCACGTCACCGGGTTTCACCGTGAAGGAGGGAATATTCACCACCTTCCCGTTCACCACGATGTGACGGTGCGATACCAATTGGCGGGCACCGGCGCGGGTGGGAGAGATACCCAAGCGGTAAACGATATTGTCAAGGCGTGATTCGAGCAGTTGCAACAGCACCTCACCCGTGATACCGCGGCTCCGTTCGGCTCTCTCGAATGTCAAGCGGAACTGCTTCTCGAGCACCCCGTAGGTGTACTTCGCACGCTGTTTCTCACGCAACTGGATACCGTACTCCGATGTTTTCCTCCGGCGTGAATTGCCATGTTGCCCCGGGGGATAATTCTTTTTGGTAAGCACTTTGTCGGGACCGAATATGGGCTCACCGAACTTACGGGCGATCTTTGATTTTGGACCAATATACCTTGCCATTTTCTACAATTTTCTACTGATTATACTTTCCTTGCTTTAGGTGGGCGGCAGCCGTTGTGCGGCAGCGGGGTAACATCCACGATCTCCATCACCTCGATTCCGGCGCCGTGGATGGTACGAATAGCCGATTCGCGCCCGTTACCGGGTCCTTTCACGAACACCTTCACTTTACGCAATCCCATATCGTACGCTACCTTAGCACAATCTTGCGCAACCATTTGAGCCGCGTACGGGGTATTTTTCTTGGAACTTCTAAAGCCCATTTTCCCGGCAGAGGACCAACTGATTACCTCACCGTTCTCGTTGGTCAACGAGACGATAATATTGTTAAACGATGAAGAGATATGGGCTTGCCCGATGGCACCCACCTTCACGTTTTTCTTCTTTACTGCAACTTTTCTTTTTGCCATGTTACCTGCCTATTATTTAGATGCTTTCTTCTTGTTAGCCACAGTCTTCCTTCTTCCCTTACGGGTACGGGCGTTGTTCTTGGTGCTTTGTCCGCGTACAGGTAAACCAATGCGGTGACGAATACCGCGATAACAACCAATGTCCATCAATCGCTTGATGTTCAACTGTACTTCGGTGCGAAGATCCCCCTCTACCTTGTACTCAGTAGAGATAATCTCACGAATCCGGGCCGCTTGATCGTCGGTCCAATCTTTCACTTTGATGTCTCGGTCAACTTCCGCCTTCTTCAGTATGGCGTTGGCAGAGCTTCGGCCAATACCGTAGATATAGGTAAGGGCTACCTCGCCTCTTTTGTTCTGGGGGATGTCGACTCCTACAATTCTTATAGCCATATATTTCTATTAATTATTTGATGTCAATGTACGCGATACGCTATCCCTGCCGTTGCTTGAACTTGGGGTTCTTCTTGTTAATGACGTATAATCGCCCTTTCCTCCTGACGATCTTGCAATCGGGCGTCCGCTTTTTCAATGATGCTCTTACTTTCATACTACTTGCTTACTTTTATATTTCTGTGTATGGAACCTTTGATGTTTAAAATAATCACTCCTAAATAATTAAATGATTATTTTCATCATGTCGCTTTCATACGATTACGATTTATCTTTTTTGTAACGTGGTTAACGAGACCTCTCTCTTCTCGCACGTTAGCGCTGTTTTATTTTCTATCCATGCACGGTCTCTCAACTACTTATACCTAAACGAAATGCGTCCCTTCGTGAGGTCGTAGGGCGACATCTCCACCCTCACCCTATCGCCCGGCAGGATACGGATGTAGTGCATCCTCATCTTCCCGGAGATGTGGGCGGTGATTTCATGCCCGTTCTCGAGCTCTACGCGGAACATAGCGTTCGATAAAGCTTCAATAATCGTGCCGTCTTGTTCTATTGCTGGTTGTTTAGCCATAAATCAAAGTCTCCTTTTTTTAGTTAATGATCTCTTGAATAAATTCAAAAGTAGATAAAATATCGGCCTTCCCGTTACGGATGGCAATCGTGTGCTCGAAGTGAGCCGATGGCTTACGGTCTTTCGTCCGTACCGTCCATCCGTCATCCTCGAAAACCACCCTTTTGCCTCCCATATTGATCATCGGCTCGATGGCGAGGCACATCCCATTTTGAATCAGGGGCCCAGTACCGCGCCGACCGTAGTTGGGCACTTCAGGGGGTTCGTGCATATTTCGCCCGATACCGTGTCCCACCAGTTCGCGTACTACCGAGTAGCCCCTCGACTCACAGTAAGATTGCACCGCGAAACCGATATCTCCCACCCGGTTGCCTTCCCTGGCCTGTTCGATGCCCTTGTAGAGCGACTCCTTGGTGGTTTGAAGCAGTTGCTTCACCTTTTCATCCACCTCCCCCACTTGGAAGGTGTAAGCCGAGTCACCACAAAAGCCATGCAGGCTGGTGCCACAATCGATGGAAACCACATCCCCATCTTGAAGCGGCCTGTCATTGGGAATGCCATGTACCACGTTCTCGTTCACGGAAGCACAAATGGAATTGGGAAAACCACCGTATCCTAAAAAGGTGGGAATAGCCCCGTGATCCCTGATAAACTCCTCGGCGATCTTATCCAGCTGCAGCGTGGTAACACCTGGCTTAACGTGGCGAGACAGCTCACCGAGCGTCTTGCCCACCAGGCGATTTGCCATGCGCATGAATTCAATCTCCTCGTCGGTTTTCAGTATGATCACGTTCCGTTTCATCAACTCATTAACTCCTTCAACTTATTAACGCCTTAATAAGCTGCCATGGAACCCGTACGCCCCTTTATCTTGGCCCCCGACTTCAGGAAGCCATCGTAGTGGCGCATGAGCAGGTGACTCTCTATCTGCTGCAACGTGTCAAGTACCACCCCCACGAGGATGAGCAACGAGGTACCTCCAAAGAACTGGGCGAACTGGGAGTTGATACCCATCAGCCCGGCAAAGGCCGGAAAGATGGCCACCAGAGCCAGGAAGAAAGAGCCGGGGAGCGTGATCCTCGACATGATGGTGTCGATATACTCCGCCGTCCTCTTACCCGGTTTCACACCCGGGATAAACCCATTGTTACGCTTTAAGTCTTCTGCCATCTGTACCGGGTTCACCGTCACTGCCGTGTAGAAGTAGGTGAACGCGATGATCAGCAGGGCGAAGATGAGGTTATACCAGAAGCTGGTGAAATCCATGAGCGAAGCCCAAAAACCACCTCCTTCCTTCACGGAAAACCGTGCGACGGTAACGGGAATAAACATGATGGCCTGGGCAAAGATAATGGGCATCACGTTGGCCGCGTTCACCTTTAACGGGATATACTGACGTACACCACCGTACTGACGGTTACCCACGACACGCTTCGCGTATTGCACCGGAACCTTGCGCACTCCCTGAACCAACATGATCGCCGCGGAGATAACCAACATCAGGAAGAGCAGTTCAAGCAACAAGAGGATAAGTCCCCCCGGTGCATTTACCAGTCGATCCCACTCGGCCACCAACGCGTGCGGCAGACGGGCGATAATACCAATGAGGATGATAAACGATATCCCGTTCCCCACACCCTTATCGGTAATGCGCTCACCAAGCCACAGCACGAACATGCTACCACCCGCTAAGATGATGGTGGAAGGCAAAACCCAATCCCAAAAACCACCCGGAATGGCACTGCCGACGGCCCCGTAGAGGTAAGCCGGCCCTTGTAGAATAAGGATAAAGACGGTGAGATACCGGGTATACTGGTTAATCTTGGTACGACCGCTTTCCCCCTCACGCTGCATCTTCTGGAACGCCGGCACGGCGATTCCCAGCAGCTGCATCACGATAGATGCCGAGATATAGGGCATGATCCCGAGGGCGAAAATGGAAGCATTCGCGAACGCCCCCCCGGAGAACATGTCCAGCAAACTCAATAAGCCGGTGCTGGCACTAGTCTGCAGGGCCACCAAGTGTTCCGGGTTAATGCCTGGCAATACCACGAACGAACCGAAGCGATAAATCGCCACGAAACCTATCGTGGTTAGGATCCTCGTCCGAAGGTCTTCAATCTTCCAAATATTCTTTACTGTCTGTACAAATCCCATCTCCCTAGAGTTTTACGATTGTCCCACCCGCGGAGGTGATGGCGGCTTCAGCCGATTTCGAGAAAGCATGTGCCTCGACCTCCAACTTCGCCGTCAACGTACCTCTGCCTAAAATTTTCACCAGGTGCTTGCGTGCCACCAAGCCCGCTTCCTGGAGTACCTCCGGTGTAATCTTGTCGATCTCACGCGTGGTGGCTAGCTCTTGCAGCGTATCCAGGTTAATCGCTTTATACTCGACCCGGTTCAACGGTTTAAAACCAAATTTCGGCACACGACGTTGCAACGGCATCTGTCCTCCTTCGAACCCGACTTTCCGTGCGTAGCCCGACCGCGATTTCTGCCCTTTGTGCCCTCTCGTGGAAGTACCTCCCCTTCCCGATCCTTCACCACGCCCGATTCTTTTGCGGGAGTGGGTAGAGCCTTTGGCCGGTTTTAAGTTCGATAAACTTGTCATTATAGTAATATTTTATCGTTTTACATGAATTTACTCGATCACCGTTACCAAATGATGCACCTTGCGGATAAGCCCCCGGATGGAGGGGGTGTCCTCGTGTTCAACCACGCGGTTCATCTTGGTAAGCCCCAAGGTGTCCAACGCCCTCTTCTGATCTTTTGGTGATCCGATTCTACTTTTCGTCTGTTTGATTTTTATCGTAGCCATATCAGCATCTTTTACCCGTTAAACACTTTGTCTATGCTCACCCCGCGAGCACGGGCCACCATGATGGGGTCCCTTAGCTCGCTCAGCGCGGTGATGGTGGCTTTCACCAGGTTATGGGGGTTAGAAGACCCCTTGGACTTGGCCAGGATGTCTGTCACGCCCACGCTCTCCAGCACAGCACGCATGGCACCCCCGGCCTTTACCCCGGTTCCAGTTACGGCCGGCTTGAGGAAAACCTCGGCACCACCGAAGCGAGCGGTCTGCTCGTGCGGTATGGTACCCTTGTACACGGGCACCTCGATGAGGTTCTTCTTGGCCGCCTCCACGCCTTTCGCGATGGCCGTGGTTACTTCACCGGCCTTGCCTAAACCCCAACCCACGATGCCGTCCTCGTTTCCTACCACTACCATCGCCGAGAAGGTAAAGGTACGTCCCCCCTTCGTGACTTTCGTGGTACGGTTGATAGCCACCAAACGATCTTTTAACTCGATATCGTTCGTTGTTTTTACTTTATTGCTTCTCACCATGATCGTTAAAATTTAAGCCCTCCCTTACGAGCGGCATCCGCCAATTCTTTCACTCTCCCGTGATAGAGGTAACCGTTCCGATCGAAGCGAACCGCCTCTATCCCAGCCTCTATCGCGTTTTTCGCGATCAGCTCACCTACTTTGGCGGCCATCTCCTTCTTGGGCAACTTCTCCTCCATTTTCAGGGAAGAGGCCGAAGCCAGGGTGGTGCCAGTCGTATCATCGATTACTTGCGCGTATATCTGTTTATTGCTCCTGAACACGGACAAGCGGGGCCTATCGGGCGTACCGTGAATTTTTCCGCGAACACGGGCTTTAATCCTTAACCTTCTTTGTTGTTTTGTTACCATTGCCATATCAGTTTACGTAAGTTACTTGCCTGCTGTCTTACCCGACTTGCGACGCACCTGCTCGCCCACGAAGCGTACCCCTTTTCCTTTGTAGGGTTCCGGCTTACGGAACGAACGAATCTTGGCACATACTTGTCCCAGTAGCTGCTTGTCGCATGACTCCAGCATGATGAGTGGGTTCTTGTTCCTCTCCATCTTGGTTTCCACCTTGATCTCGGATGGTAATTCCAAGAGAATGCTGTGGGTGAACCCAAGCGACAATTCTAACACTTGGCCGCTGTTGGATACGCGGTAACCTACCCCTACCAACTCCAGCTCTTTACGAAACCCTTCGGTAACACCTACTACCATGTTGTTCAACAAGGAGCGGTAGAGGCCGTGCATCGCGCGGTTCTCCTTCTCATCATTGGGCCGTGCAACGGTCAACTCACCGTCCTTCAGTTCCACCTTCATGGATGGAGCAACCTGCTGATGCAACTCTCCCTTGGGTCCCTTAACGGTTACCAGGTTATCATCCCCAATGGTTACGGTAACCCCCGCGGGAACCGTGATGGGTGTTTTTCCTATTCTTGACATACTATTTCTCCCTTCAAATTAATACACGTAACACAATACTTCGCCACCCACCTTCAGTTGACGGGCTTCCTTATCGGTCATTACTCCACTTGAAGTAGAGAGTATGGCAATGCCCAAGCCATTGAGCACACGGGGCAAATCTTTATGCCCCACGTACTTACGCAACCCGGGCGTGGAAACGCGCTGCAACTTCTTGATCGCGTTGACCTTGGTTTCCGGGTGGTACTTCAAGGCGATCATGATAGTGCCTTGGGGTCCATCGTCTACAAACTTGTAATTCAGTATGTAGCCCTTGTCAAAAAGAATCTTCGTGATGTCTTTTTTCAAATTCGACGCGGGAATCTCTACCACGCGATGGTTCGCCATGATGCCGTTCCGAATGCGCGTCAAATAGTCTGCTATTGGATCTGTCATATTATAAATGTTAAATTGATCCCGACTCCCGGGACAATATTTAAAAACTGCTACTTTCTACCAGCTCGCCTTCTTCACCCCCGGGATCAACCCTTGTGACGCCATCTCGCGGAACACGATACGGGAAACGCCAAACTGACGCATGTACCCTTTCGGTCGCCCGGAAATTTTGCAGCGGTTGTGCAAACGCACCGGTGAGGCGTTCTTCGGGATGGTTTGAAGTGCTTCGTAGTTACCCTCTGCCAGGTACTTCGCCCTTTTCTCGGCGTAGCGGGCAACCATCTTGGCCCTTTTAACCTCGCGGGCTTTCATCGATTCTTTTGCCATATTCTATTCGTTTTCTTGTTTCGTCCTAAACGGTATTCCAAATTCCCTCAAAAGAGCGTATCCCTCCTCATCGGTCTTGGCCGAGGTGACGAACGTGATGTTCATCCCCTGTATCCGGGTAACGTTATCAAGGTTAATCTCAGGAAAGATAATCTGTTCCTCGATCCCCATCGTGTAGTTCCCGCGGCCATCCAACTTGGCACCAACACCCCTGAAGTCGCGAATACGGGGCAATGCCACCCGTATCAACCGCTCCAGAAACTCGTACATCTTATCGTGACGTAACGTAACGCGTACACCAACCGGCATCTTCTTACGCAACTTGAAGTTCGAGATATCCTTACGGGAAACCGTTTGAACCGCCTTCTGCCCAGTAATGGCAGTCAGCTCGTTAATGCCCATTTCGATAATCTTCTTATCGGCCACGGCTGCTCCCAAACCTTGGTTTATCACGATCTTCTCGAGCCTGGGGGCCTGCATCACCGAGGTGTAGTTAAACTCCTTCATCAGCGCGGGCACGATACGCTCTTTATACTCTTTCTTTAAATTCACTTGGTACGTGGTACTCATACGATCTCCTCCCCAGATTTTTTAGCGTAACGAACTAATTTCCCTTTACTATTTAATCTCCTTCCAATGCGTGTAGGCTTGCCCGTTTTGGGATCCACCGGGTTCAACTTCGAGATATGAATGGGTGCCTCCTTCTTCTCGATCCCGCCATTCGGGAACTGCGCGTTGGGCTTGGTATGCTTGGAAACGATGTTCACGCCCTCGACCACCGCGCGGTTCTTCTTGACCATCACCGTCAGCACGCGGCCGGTCTTCCCCTTGTCTTCACCGGAGTTAACGTAAACCGTATCGCCTTTCTTTATGTGTAATTTACTCATTGCCTATGATTGCTTAATAGATTATAATACTTCCGGGGCCAACGATACAATCTTCATGTTCGTCGCGCGAAGCTCGCGGGCAACGGGCCCGAAAATACGGCTCCCCCTCAATTCACCCGCGTTGTTAAGCAGCACGCACGCGTTATCATCGAAGCGAATGTATGAGCCGTCGGCACGCCGTATCTCCTTTTTCGTGCGAACGATAATGGCCCGTGTGATGGTACCTTTCTTTATCTCGCTCGCGGGGATGGTACTCTTCACGGATACCACGATGATATCGCCCACCGACGCGTAACGCCTCCTGGTTCCCCCCAACACGCGGATGCAAAGAACCTCCCTGGCACCGCTGTTGTCCGTTACTTTTAACCTTGATTCTTGTTGTATCATCTTACTTGGCCCTTTCCATTACTTCAACCACCCTCCATCTCTTCGTCTTGCTCAAAGGACGGGTCTCCATTATACGTACTGTATCGCCTATGTTACAGTCGTTCTTCTCATCATGGGCGTGAAATTTCCTCGTTTTGTTAACGAATTTCCCATAAATAGGGTGTTTCTCTTTCCATCTCACAGCAACGGTAACGGTCTTATCCATCTTGTTGCTTGAAACGACCCCGATTCTTTCTTTCCTTAAATTTCTCGTTTCCATATCTAACGTTGTTGTGCAATATTCAACTCCCTCGCCCTAATCTCGGTACGGATGCGGGCGATGTGCCTCCGCTTCTCTTTTATCGAACTCGAGTTATCCAGGGGCGTGATAGCGTGGTTGATACGCAACTGGTTTAATTGCATCACCTCGGCTTCCAATCTCTCTTGTAAATCTTTATCGGTAAGCTCTTTTAATTCTTCTTGCTTCTTATTCATCACGATTTGTTCGCTAATGGTTTATTACTCGTTGGGTCGTGGGAGATTACTATTATTTACTGAAATCGTAATCCCTTCTAACGACGAACTTGGTGGTCACGGGCAACTTCTGTGCCGCCAGACGCAATGCCTCTTTGGCCACCTCGTATGAGACCCCCTCGATTTCAAAAAGGATGCGCCCGGGAGTAACGGGAGCCACGAACCCTTCTGGGTTACCCTTCCCCTTACCCATACGCACCTCCGCGGGTTTCTTGGTGATTGGCTTATCCGGGAAAATACGCACCCAGACCTGCCCTTGACGCTGCATGTAGCGGGTCACGGCCACACGGGCCGCCTCGATTTGGTTGCCGGTAATCCATTTAGATTGCAATGACTTGATACCGAACGAACCAAACGCCAGATCGTTACCCCGACCGGCAACACCTTTCATCCGGCCCTTCTGCTGTCTCCTAAACTTTGTCTTCTTTGGCTGTAACATATTCTCTTATCGATTAAGCGTTTCTACTCCTTCTGCGTCGACCACCCCTGCCGCCTTCCGGACGTCCACCGCGACCACCGCCGTGCGGGCGGCTGTCCTTGGCCGAAGCGAACGAGGGAGCCAAGTCTACCTTGCCGTAAATCTCTCCGCGACAGATCCACACCTTCACGCCAATCAGCCCCACCTTGGTGAGCGCTTCCGCTCGGGCGTAGTCGATGTCTGCCCGGAACGTGTGCAAAGGGGTACGCCCCTCTTTATACATCTCGGAACGTGCCATCTCGGCACCGTTGAGTCGACCCGAAACCTGAATCTTGATCCCTTCGGCCCCCATCCGCATGGTAGAGGCAATGGCCATCTTCACCGCGCGGCGGTAAGCGATCTTGCCTTCAATCTGGCGGGCCACGTTGTTGGCCACGATCACGGCATCCAGTTCAGGCTTCTTGATTTCAAAAATATTGATCTGTATATCTTTATCGGTGAGTTTCATCAACTCCTCCTTCAGCTTATCCACTTCCTGCCCACCTTTACCGATGATGATTCCCGGACGGGCGGTACATATGGTAATCGTTACCAACTTCAGGGTCCGCTCGATAATAATACGGGAGACGCTAGCCTTGGCAAGACGGGCGTTGAGGTAGTTACGAATCTTGCTGTCTTCCAGCAGCGTGTCGCCGTAATCGTTTCCGCCATACCAGTTAGAGTCCCATCCTTTGACGATCCCCAAACGATTTGCTATCGGATTTACTTTTTGTCCCATCTTATTTAGTTTTGTTCTTGTTCTTCGTTATCTATTCTGTCCAGCACGATGGTCACGTGATTGGAACGCTTGCGAATGCGGTGCCCGCGACCTTGCGGTGCCGGTCGAAGCCTCTTGAGCATGGTTCCCTCGTCAACGGTGATCGTCTTGATAAACAACTCGCCCGCTTCGGCTTTGCGCTCGTTCTTCTGCTCCCAGTTGGAGATGGCAGATAGCAACAACTTCTCTACCCTAGATGCGGCTTCCTTGTTGGCAAACTTCAAAACGCCCAACGCCTTGAACACCTCCATCCCGCGCACCATATCGGCTACGTAACGCATTTTCCGGGGAGATGTTGGCACGTCCCTTAGCATGGCGAAAGAGACCTTTTTTCTCGCTTCCTTTCTTTTTTCAGCTGATATTCTTTTTCTAGCACTCATGTCTTTTTCCTATTATTGTTTATCTCTTACGGTTGCCGGCGTGACCCCGGAATGTACGGGTAACGGCAAACTCGCCCAACTTGTGTCCCACCATATTCTCGGTAATATACACCGGGATAAACTTGTTGCCGTTATGAACGGCTATGGTATGCCCCACGAAATCGGGCGATATCATCGAGCCGCGCGCCCACGTCTTGATCACGGATTTCTTGCCGCTCTCGTTCATGGCGAGAATCTTTTTCTCTAACTTCAGGTTGATATACGGACCTTTTTTTAATGATCTGCTCATAGTCGTTACTTAATTAATCGGGTTACTTCCTCTTCCTCTTTTCCACGATGTACTTCGAAGAGTGCTTCTTGGGCGCCCTTGTCTTCATCCCCTTGGAGTAAAGACCCTTGGCCGACCTGGGGTGACCGCCCGAGGCCTTACCTTCACCACCACCCATCGGGTGATCCACCGGGTTTTTAACAACACCACGGGTACGAGGGCGACGCCCTAACCAACGTGAGCGACCTGCTTTACCTGACTGTTCCAGGGCATGGTCCGAATTACCTACGCTACCGATGGTAGCCTTGCATGCAGAGAGTACCTTGCGGACTTCGCCAGAGGGCATCTTGATGATCGCGTACTTATCTTCGCGCGATACCAACTGGGCGAACGTTCCGGCAGAACGTGCCATCTTGGCGCCTTGACCGGGACGTAACTCGATGTTATGAATCACCGTCCCGATAGGGATTACCGCCAAAGGCAGTGCATTTCCAATTTCGGGAACTGCCTGTGCACCCGACATCACCGTGTCTCCTACCTTTAACCCGTTCGGGGCCAAGATGTAGGTCTTGGCTCCATCGGCGTAAAAGAGCAACGCGATGCGCGCCGAGCGATTGGGATCGTACTCGATACTCTTTACAACGGCGGGTATCCCGTCTTTCGTTCTCTTGAAGTCAATGAAGCGGTAGCGTCTCTTGTGTCCGCCCCCAACGTTCGGAACGGTCATCCGTCCCTGGTGATTGCGGCCACCCCTCGCTGACTTACCAACTACGAGAGATTTTTCCGGCACGGTTGAGGTGATGTTGTCAAACGTGCCGATAATCTTGTGTCTTTGCCCGGGCGTGGTGGGCTTTAGTTTACGTATTGCCATTATACTGTTTTAGATATTGCTAAATAGATCAATTGTCTCCCCTTTTCTCAAGGTCACGATTGCTTTCTTGTACGAAGGTGTACGACCTTCCACCACGCCCGACTTGGTGTAGCGGCGGGTCTTCTTGCCATCGTACCTCATCGTGTTCACGCTCTCGACGTGCACGTTGTACAAGGCCTCCACGGCCTCCTTAACCTGCAACTTATTCGCGGAAGGAACCACGATGAAACCGTACCGGTTCTCATACTTCTCCGATATCTCGGTCTGCTTTTCAGTGATGATGGGTTTAACGATTACACTCATTTTGTACCTCCTTGCGCGTTAAAAAAGTTATTGATTACAGCCACGGACGACTCGGTAATCACCAGGTTGTTGCAATCCATGATCTTGTATGTATTTATGTCCGAAGCCGTTATGATATTCACTTCCCGTAAATTTCGGGCCGACAAATATACGTTTTTATTTTGATTCGGCAAAACGAAAAGTAGCTTTTTATCAGCCAGTTGCAAATTCTCCGTCAGCTTCACCATGCTCTTCGTGCTGGGTGCATCGAACTCGAAATCCTCGACCACCACGATCGCGTTGTTCTTAGCCTTGAGGGAAAGGGCCGACTTGCGGGCCAACACCTTTGTCTTCTTGTTCACCTTGAAGCCATAATCCCTGGGCTTGGGACCAAACGTACGGCCTCCACCTACCAACAGGGGCGATTTGATGTTACCGCGGCGAGCGCCACCGCTCCCCTTCTGACGAATGATCTTGCGGGAACTGCCCGTGACCTCACCCCTCTCTTTGGTCTTGTGCGTACCTTGACGCTGGTTGGCGAGATACTGCTTCACGTCTAACCAGATAACGTGCTCGTTGGGTTCAATCCCGAAAATGGAATCATCGAGCGTCACCTTTTTATCCGTTGCCTCACCGTTGATATTGTAAATAGTTAATTCCATTTCACTTTTTAATTATAACGATTGAACCATTCGCCCCGGGAACCGATCCTTTCAAAAGGAGTAGGTTGTGTTCCGGGATTACCTTCATTACCTGCAGGTTCTGAACGGTTACCCGTTCATTCCCCATCTGGCCAGCCATCTTCTTTCCCTTGAGAACCCTCGAAGGAGTAGACGACATACCAATGGACCCGGGAGAACGGGTTACCCCACCCTGCCCGTGCGATGTTTCGGCCGCGCCCGAAAAGCCATGGCGCTTGACCACCCCTTGGAATCCCTTCCCTTTAGAGGTGCCCACCACGTCCACGTACACCGTATCGCTGAAAATGTCGACGCCGATCTCAGCCCCAGCCTCGTACTCTTTCGTGAAACCTTTGAACTCGGCCAAGTGTCTCTTTGGCGTTACCCCGGCTTTCTTAAAGTGACCTTTCTCTGCTTTGGTGGTATGCTTCTCTTTCTTATCCACAAACCCAAGCTGAATGGCTTCGTAACCATCTTTCTCGATGGTCTTAACCTGAGTAACCACGCAAGGACCAGCTTCGATGACAGTGCATGGAATATTTTTTCCCTCGGCACTGAAAACGGATGTCATTCCGATTTTTTTCCCCAATAATCCTGGCATTTCTCTGTTGTTTAATTAATTACACCTTTATCTCTACTTCTACCCCGCTGGGCAACTCGAGCTTCATCAACGCGTCCACGGTCTTCGCGGTGGAACTGTAAATGTCGATGAGGCGCTTGAAAGAGGCCAACTCGAACTGCTCGCGTGACTTCTTGTTCACGAAGGTCGAGCGGTTCACGGTAAAAATACGCTTATGCGTGGGCAGGGGGATTGGACCGCTGACCACCGCACCCGTAGCTTTTACGGTTTTCACGATTTTCTCGGCTGACTTGTCAACCAGGCTATAATCGTACGATTTCAGTTTAATTCTGATTTTTTGGCTCATAGCTATCTCAAGTAAAATTTGTTACTTAATCAATTCCACACGACCGCCCACCTCTTCCAGCACCTCCCGGGCGATAGACGAGGATACCTCCTCGAAGTGGGAGAACACCATGGTTGAAGTGGCACGCCCCGAGGTGATAGTCCGCAGAGCGGTGACGTACCCAAACATCTCCGCGAGCGGCGTTCTGGCTTTCACCACGCGTGCCCCGGAACGGTTCGACTCCATCCCCTCTACCTGACCGCGACGCTTGTTAAGGTCGGAAATCACATCACCCATACTCTCCTCGGGCGTCACCACCTCTACCTTCATAATGGGCTCCAACAGGACGGGGCCAGCCTTCTCGGCGGCATTCTTGAACGCCTGCATGGCGCATATCTCGAACGATAGTTGATCGGAATCCACCGCGTGGTAAGACCCATCGATCACGGTCACTTTCAATGTATCCAAGGGGAAGCCGGCCAAAACACCGCTCCTCATCGCGCGTTCAAAGCCCTTCTGGATAGAGGGGATATACTCCTTGGGAATGTTGCCTCCCTTCACCTCATCCACGAACTGCAGCGTGCCCTCGAAATCCCTGTCGGCAGGCTCCACGCGCACGATAATATCGGCGTACTTACCGCGGCCACCGGTCTGTTTCTTGTAGGTTTCACGCAGCTCAACCGGCTTGGTGATAGCCTCCTTGTACGACACTTGCGGCCGCCCTTGATTCGCCTCCACCTTGAACTCACGCCTCAAACGGTCGATGATAATCTCCAGGTGCAGTTCCCCCATCCCTGAAATCACGGTCTGACCCGTTTCCTCATCGCTCCTAACGGTAAAGGTAGGATCCTCCTCTGCCAGCTTAGCCAGTCCCGTGGCAAGCCTATCCAGGTCTTTCTGGGTCTTCGGCTCTACCGCGATCCCGATCACCGGGTCCGGGAAGTCAATAGCTTCCAGGAGAATGGGATGATTTTCGTCGCACAGCGTATCGCCCGTGCGAATATCCTTGAATCCTACCCCGGCACCAATATCTCCCGTCCCGATGAACTCCCTGGGATTCTGCTTATTGGAGTGCATTTGAAAGAGGCGAGAGATACGCTCTTTCTTCCCCGAACGGGCGTTGTATATATAGGAACCTGCCTTCAACTCACCGGAGTAAACCCGGAAAAAGCAGAGACGTCCCACGTAGGGATCTGTCGCGATCTTAAACGCCAACGCGCACATCGGCTCCGATGGATCGGGACGACGCGTCAGCTCCTTGGAGGAATCCCTCGGATCGGTACCCGTGATCGCCTCCGTGTCTGCCGGGCTGGGCAGGTAAGCACACACCGCGTCAAGCAGCGTCTGCACCCCTTTGTTCTTAAACGAAGAGCCACAGATAATGGGGTTTAGCCGCATCGCCAACGTTCCTTTCCGTATGGCCCTCTTGATATCCTCCTCGGTAATCGTTGAGGGATCTTCAAAGAACTTCTCCATCAGCGCGTCATCGAACTCGGCAACCGTCTCTAACATCTTCTCACGCCACTCTTGAGCCTCTTCCAACAGGTCAGACGGTATTTCCGCCTCGTCGTAATCGGCCCCCATGGTCTCATCATGCCAGTAGTAGGCCTTCATCTTCACGAGGTCAACCACCCCTTTGAACTCCTCTTCAGCGCCGATGGGAATCTGGATGGGGCACGCGTTGGCACCCAACATCTCCCTTATCTGGCGAACCGCGTCGAAATAGTTGGCACCCGAGCGGTCCATCTTATTCACGTACCCTATCCTCGGCACGTTGTATTTATCGGCCTGGCGCCACACCGTTTCCGACTGCGGCTCCACGCCCCCCACGGCACAAAACGCGGCCACGGCCCCGTCCAGTACCCGTAACGAGCGCTCCACCTCCACGGTAAAGTCAACGTGCCCCGGGGTGTCAATTAAGTTTATCTTGTAGGTATCGCCATTGTATTTCCAACTCGTGGTGGTAGCAGCCGAAGTGATGGTTATCCCCCGCTCCTGCTCCTGCGCCATCCAGTCCATGGTCGCCGCGCCGTCATGCACCTCCCCGATCTTGTGCGTCAGTCCCGTGTAATAGAGAATACGCTCCGAGGTGGTCGTCTTGCCGGCATCGATATGCGCCATGATACCGATGTTACGAGTAAATTGCAATGCCTCTAGTAAACCCTTAGTCATCTTTTTACCTTGCTTTCTTTATCCTAGTTAAAACCTGAAGTGGGCAAAGGCGCGGTTGGCTTCGGCCATTCTGTGCATATCTTCTTTGCGTTTGAATGCACCTCCCTGGCTATTGTAAGCATCCACTATCTCAGCGGCCAGCTTATCAGCCATCGTCTTGCCCCCCCTTCTACGCGCGTAGAGGATGAGGTTTTTCATTGAAACGGATTCTTTTCTTTCGGGTCTTATTTCGGTTGGAACCTGGAACGTTGCCCCACCCACGCGGCGAGACTTCACTTCCACTTGAGGGGTGATGTTGTCCAGGGCTGCTTTCCATATTTCGAGAGCCGACTTCTCGTCGTTCGGCAGTTTAGCCTTTACTTTATCCAACGCGGTGTAGAAAATGTCGTACGAGAGACTCTTCTTACCGTCGTACATGAGGTGGTTAACAAACTTTGTTACCCTCACATCACCGTATACAGGATCTGGAAGAACCTGTCTTTTTTTAGGTTTTGTTTTTCTCATTGAAATAAAAATTTATGTTGTTTGGTTGCCGTTTGCATGTCTTCAACGAAACTCCACTGAGCTCATTTACTCAACCCTTCATCATTACATTAGCGTCGCGTATTCCATGCATGTTACTTCTTCGCGGGAGCTTTAGGCCGTTTCGCCCCATATTTTGAACGCCTCTGCGTGCGGCCACTTACACCGGCGGTATCCAACGTGCCGCGTACCACGTGGTAGCGCACGCCGGGCAGGTCCTTCACACGCCCCCCGCGTACCAGCACGATCGAGTGCTCTTGCAGGTTGTGTCCCTCTCCCGGGATGTAAGCGTTCACCTCTTTAGAGTTGGTCAAGCGCACGCGGGCCACTTTCCTCATGGCCGAGTTAGGCTTTTTGGGGGTCGTGGTGTAGACCCTCACGCAAACACCACGGCGTTGCGGACAAGAGTCCAACGCGGGCGACTTGCTTTTCTCCTTTTGCGTGCTGCGTCCCTTTCTTACTAATTGTTGAATTGTAGGCATTGTCTGCTTTCTTTTACCTGTTAGTACTTTATTATATTATCCGTTTCTTTATATCGACTATCTTTCACCCGCTACACGTGTAATCTGTTATTATCAAAACGTTACAATCAGAACACAATAATCATAACATGCTGATTATCATAACATAACCAATTATTACGAGTGAAAAACGGCACAAAATTACAAATAATCAATAGGATATGCAAGTTTTTCTGCATATTTTTTAAAAAAATGTGCGGCTTAGTGCAAGTTCTTCGGGTTTATCTCTCTTTTACTTTCAAGGTAAATAACAACGATAATACAACCGAATTGAATTACCGGGCGGTTGCCGGGTTGGTGGTTTGCTTGCCTGGCCGACTGCTGATGCGCTTGCCGGTTCGATGCCCTAATCGATTGCCGGCTCGATGCTTGAATTGGAGCGCCAGGAAGAGGGTATTTTTAAGGTACTCGAACTCCTGTTCAAAGCATTCCGAGAAGAGACCACTCTGCATGTTGTCTTCAATTTGAGCGAGGGTCCAGAGCTTGCCCCCGTCCAACGGCAAGCTGTTGAACATCTCCTCGTCGGTCACATGCGCGGCGTACAGGAAGATAAGCCGTTTGGTCGCCTCGTTTTCAAAGGTGTACTTGAGGAGAAAGCGGAGCGGTAAATCCCCCTCGCCACACACCACCCCGAGGCTATCGCGCACTGTTTCATCAATAGCGTGGTTAAACTGTAAGTATTTCTCAAACGGGTAGTCCAGCCTGCCCGGGCTCAACAGGCAAGAGGCATCGCGTTCCTTGAGGTAAATCTTCCCATCATGCAGCAACACCACCCGCACCACGGGGTGCATAAACCGGTTTTTTAGCTCCCTCGTGATCGACTTGGCCACCCGCCCGGTCACGTCCCCTTTCTCGGTCACCACCGGCAACCACTCTTCGCGGCACAGTTTTTTGCTTAAGATATGCAGGCGGGTAGTTTCAAGAAGCATAACCAGCAGTAAGATTACCTGACAGGCGATCACCACGAACGTAGTATGGGAGAGCAGGGATCCTTCGGTATTAAACAGAAAAAGGGCAAACAACAAGAGCAGGTGTAACAACAATCCATAACGGGTGATAAAGGCTACCCGAAACGCCCCCCTCAGTCCATTCTTCATCGTTAAGTCACGAAGCCGCACCACACGCTCCATGGCTCTTCCCCTTGATAGACGGGCAACAACGAGCAGCAGGACGAATATGACCTCCACGATCACGAAACGGTTCAGCAGCGGTAGCGAGGTAAAAAGGGTGAACGAGAGTGGTAGGGCCACCGCGAAAGTTATCAAGGATATCTCGTGTATCAGGCGAATCGGCCGCTTCACCACGAACAGGGACGGGATTGAGAGAAGCAACGCGGTTGAAACCGCGACAGGGGTATCCACTAGCAATACAAGGATAGAGAAGAGGAACAACGGCATTAATCCCAATGCCGGGTTCCTCGTTATCTTTTGCCATGTGGTCACCTCTACCATAAAACCTTCTCATTTAACTCGTGTACACCTAAAATAACAACGAAGCCTTTTTTTTGTTTAAAAGCGGCTAACGAAATACAAATAGCAGCCGCACGATATGGCGACCGCTACGCTATATTATAATTATAATAATGTGGTGTAATTTCCCGAGAAGCTTAGAGGTTCCGCTTAAAGTAGTCAATCACCTTTTCATACAGGTATTTCCGGGCGTTCCCCCCCCTGATAAAGTGATCCTTATCGGGGAAGAAGAACAGGTCGAAGTGCTTGTTCGCTTCAATCAGCGCACGGCTGTACTCGATGGTGTTCTGAACATGCACGTTGTCGTCCGCCGTCCCGTGGATCAACAACAGGTTGCCCTGCAATTGATCGGCAAGCGCAAGGGCGGACCCGCTCGTGTAACCCGAGGCGTTCTGCTGGGGTGTACGCATGAACCGCTCCGTGTATATGGTGTCGTAAAAGCGCCAGTCGGTGACCGGTGCGATGGCTACCCCCGCGCTAAAGATCCCGTTGCCGCGGCTCATGCTCATCAGCACGTTGTATCCCCCGTAGCTCCAGCCCCAGATGCCTATCGCCTTCTCATCGATATAGGGCAACGAAGCCATGTAGCGTGCGGCGGCTATCTGGTCGTCCGACTCGATGATACCTAGCTGACGGTAGGTGCAATGCCGAAACTCCGCCCCCCTTGCTCCCGTACCCCTTCCGTCCACGCACGCTACCACGATGCCCTCTTGAAGCAACGCGTAGTACCAATCCCTACCATACCTATCCAGCACCTGCTGCGAGTTGGGGCCGCTATACTGAACAAGGACGACCGGGTACTTCCGTCCCGGGTTGAAATCGCGGGGCTTTAACAGCCAACCATTCAGCGAGGTTAGGCCATCCGCCGCGGGCACGGTGATATATTCCTTGGCAGGGAAGCCGGCAGAGGCCACCTGCCCCCGGAGGGTCTGGTTCTCCTCCAATGTCCGTAACTGCTTACCATTGCCATCGTGCAGGGTAATCACCTGAGGGGTGTTGTCATCCGACCAGTGGTTGACGTAGAACTTTCCCTGCTCAGCAAAAGAGGCGCTGTTATAGCCGGGTTGGCTCGACAACTTCTCGGGAAGCCCTTTCTCCATGTGCACCCGGTAGAGCTCGCGCTGTAGGGGTGATTCAGCGGCTGCCTGATAGTAAACGAAAGCCCGCTGCTCATCCACCGCCAGGAGGGAGGTCACATCGTACTCGCCGCTGGTAAGCTGCCGCTGCAAGGTACCCGACAAACCGTACAGGTAGATATGATTGTAGCCATCCCGCTCCGACACGTAGGTAAACCGGTTCTTCGTGAAATGGATCGACTTCAGCCACTCCGAGTCGATATAGTGGTCGCTCTCCTCCCGCAACACCAGCTTGGCGACCGTGGAGCGGGGATTCGCGAAGTACATCTCGAAGCGATTCTGATCGCGATTCAACGTCATCACCGCCAGTTCATCGGAATTGGGCGTGAACTTGATCCGGGGAATATATCCATCGCCGTCCAGCGGCACGTTCAGCGTTCGGGTTGTCCGCGCCGAGACGTCGAACACCCGGCACTCCACCGCGGAGTTGTCCTCACCCGCTTTCGGGTACTTGAACCGGTAGTAATCGGGATATAGCTGTTGGTTAAACGTTTGGAACGAGAACTCCTTCACGGCCGACTCATCGGTGCGGACGAACGCCAACAGCTGGTTGTCGGGCGAGAACTCCATCAGTCGGGTCACCCCGAACTCCTCCTCGTACACCCAGTCGGTGACCCCGTTCATTACCTTTCCCGCCTCACCGTCTGTCGTCACCCGGCTCTCGGTATCAAAATCGAACTTGGTGAGCCAGATATCGTTATCAATCACGTACGCCACCATCTTCCCATCGGGCGAAAAAGTGGGGATCATCTGCTTACCGGGCTGGTCACTTAATCTCCTTACCAGGTTGCGCCGCACGTCGTAGTAGTAGTAGTCCGCCCTAAACGAGCGACGATAGAGCTGCTCCCTATCGCGGTACAGCAGCACCCGGTTCTCATCGGCGCTCACCAGGAAACCCTCGAACGAGTTGAACTGAGCGCCCCGGGCAGTGGCCAGGTTAAACAGGGTATCCACCGTCTCGCCTGTCGCGTAGGCGTACTTGATAACCGCCCTCTTCCGCGGGTCACTTTGATAGTAGTGCTGACCATCCGCGGATGAGACCATCTCGCTCACCCCACGCTGGCTAAACCTGCCGCTGGTCAAATCATCCAGCGTGTACTGCTGCGCGGTGGCCGTTACCAGTCCCACCATCAGCGGGAGGGTAATAAAGAGTCGTTTCATAATCTTTGTTTTTTCATCTTTTTCCCGTAACATTCCAGCCTGTTTATTGACAGCATATTTTCAAGTAAGCGTGTATCCATTCTCATGTCGGAAGTTATCATGTAACACACGTCAAGCAACAGCGGAAAAACGGAAATCTCCACAAAGTTACGAAAATAGGCGTACTCTTTCCCCTATTTTTTGTATTTTCGGCGAAATTTCGTGGAAGGAGCGCCAGTCGCCTTGTCGGCACCTCCCATGGAAGCGACGTGCGAAATCCACGTGAACACATTTAAAGACATACAAGAAATGGAATCTAACGAAAAGAGAATCACGGAATTACCCGAAAACGCGTACCGTGAATTAAAACCCGGTGAAGAGTACAAGCCGGTGCTACCTGCTGACCGGCCGGTAGCCGAGGCCACCCCCTGGGCAATTGGCATGGGGTTGCTCATGGCCGTTATCTTCTCTGCCGCGGCAGCCTACTCGGGACTAAAAATTGGCCAGGTCTTCGAGGCAGCCATCCCCATCTCCATCATCGCGGTGGGGGCGTCGGCCGCGTTCCGTAAGAAGAACGCGCTGGGGCAAAACGTGATCATCCAATCCATCGGGGCCTCATCAGGCGTTATCGTCGCCGGGGCGGTCTTCACCATCCCCGGGCTCTACATCCTTCAGGCCAAATACCCGGAGATACAGATCAACTTCTGGCAAATCTTCTTCTCGTCGCTGTTGGGCGGTTGCCTGGGTATCCTCTTCCTGATCCCTTTCCGCAAGTACTTCGTGAAGGATATGCACGGGAAGCTCCCCTTTCCCGAGGCTACTGCCACCACCGAGATATTGATGACCGGTGAGAAAGGCGGGAACAAGGCGAAGCTGCTTATCACGAGTGGGCTCATTGGTGGTCTGTTCGACTTCTGCTTCTCCTCCTTCCGACTGTGGAGCGAGGTGATCACCACCCGTATCATCCCTTTCGGTGCCACGCTGGCCGAGAAGTTCAAGATGGTGTTCAAGTTCAACGTGAGCGCCCTCATCTTCAGCTTCGGCTACCTCGTGGGATTACGTTTCGCCGTAATCATTACCGTCGGCTCGCTCGTCTCGTGGCTGGTACTGATCCCGCTGGTCAACGAGATTGGCGCGTTGGCTGCCGCGTCCGGCGGGGTGAACCCGTTCGCCGCCATGTCGGCCGAGGCTATCTTCGCCGAGTACGTGCGCCCCATCGGTATCGGTGCCATCGCCATGGCGGGTATCATCGGCATCATCAAGTCGTCCGGCGTTATTGGTAGCGCCTTCAAGTTGGCCGTCGGCAAGAAGGGCGGCGGTGGAGAGCAGGTGGCTGTCAAAAGGAGCGACCGCGACCTGAAAATGTCGTTCGTCACACTCTTCCTGTTCCTCACGCTTCTCGCCGTGTTCATCTTCCTGATTATCGGCGTGAAGATCACGCTCCTGCAGGCCATCGTGGCCCTGATCACCATCACCGTGATCGCCTTCCTCTTCACCACCGTGGCGGCCAACGCGATCGCCATCGTGGGTTCCAACCCTGTCTCGGGCATGACACTCATGACCCTGATCCTATCGTCCGTGGTCCTCGTCGCCGTGGGTCTCGACGGCTGGCAGGGGATGGTGAGCGGCCTGATCATCGGGGGGATCGTCTGTACCGCCCTGTCAATGGCCGGCGGCTTCATCACCGACCTCAAGATCGGGTACTGGATAGGGAGTACCCCCGCCACGCAGCAGTCCTACAAGTTCCTGGGAACGCTGGTCTCGGCGGCTACCGTGGGGGCAGTTATCTTCATCCTCAACGAGGCGTACGGCTTTGTCGCCACCGCCGAGCACCCCGATCCCATGGTGGCCCCCCAAGCCAATGCCATGGCAGCCATCATCGAGCCCCTCATGTCGGGGCAAGGCGTCAGCTGGATGTTGCTTGGCATCGGTGCGATCCTGGCCATCCTCATCAACTGGCTGGGAATCTCACCCCTGGCATTCGCGCTGGGTATGTTTATCCCCATCCAGCTCAACACCCCCCTCATCGTGGGTGGACTGCTCAACCACTGGATTAACAAGGCCAAGCCCGGTAAAGACAAGAAACTGGCCGGTGCAAGGCATCAACGGGCCATCCTCATCTCATCGGGATTCATTGCCGGTGCGGCCCTGTTCGGGGTACTGGGAGCACTTATCATCTTCCTGACCGACAACGCGAACGCGCTCAACCTCAACGTCTGGAGCGACCCTAGCGGAACGGGTGCGCAAATCACCGCGTTGATCGCCTTCAGCGCGCTCATCGCCTACTTTATCTGGGAAACCAAGCGCGCGAAGCGGGATGATTAACCACTATTTCGTTGCCGATTTAAAAACAAGCAAGGGCTGACAAACAATAAGAACATCATGCAAGAAAATGTAGCAACAACCATGCGAACAGCTGATAGGATGCCAGTGAAAACGATATCCGCATCGCTTGTAACGGCAACCGCAACGTTACCTTTAAGGTTTTTGGCGGCAATTGCGACATTCACACTGCTGTCAATGCTTGCTCTCCCTTTCACCGCCTGCAACAAGCAGGACGGTGGGGAGCCCGACTTTACACAATATGTGAACCCCTTCATCGGCACCGCCTTCACGGGCCACACCTTCCCGGGGGCTACCTACCCGCTGGGGATGATGCAACCTGGACCCGAAACCGGCAACTTCTCGTGGGAGTACTGCTCGGGGTACTTCTACGATGACGAGCGCATCAACGGCTTCTCGCAAAACCGGCTCAACGGCACGGGGTGCGTGGACCTGGGCGACCTGCTCCTGCAGCCCTTCTCGGGGGCGGCACGGGACGACCTAAGCAGCACGTTCGACAAGTCGACCGAAAAAGCCACCCCTGGCTACTACGCCGTGGAGCTAATCGACAACCACGTTGCCGTGGAGATCACCACCTCCCCACACGTGGCCTTCCACCGCTACACCTTCGCGGATGCCGGTAACGAAGCGTGTAACGTGCTGGCCGACTTCCAGAGCGGCCTGGTTTGGCAAGAGGAGGGGCTCTACACGCACGTGCTCGACAATGAGGTATACTTCGAGGGCGACCGGGTGATCACGGGGTATACCCGCCGCACCCAGTGGGTGGAGCGCACCTACTACTTCGTGATCGAGTTCGATAAACCCATCCTCTCCTCTGAGAAGCTCGAACAACGAGATCCCCGTGAGAAGGCACCACGCTACATCCTCACGTTTGATATGCAAGGCGATAAAACCCTGCAGGTGAAAGTCGCCATGTCTACCACGGGCATCGAGGGGGCCAAGGCCAACCTCGCGGCAGAGGTGCCCGAATGGGACTTCGGGGCAGTACACGTGGCAGCGAAAGACGCGTGGAACCGCCACCTCTCCCGTGTGGTGGTCGAAGGGACGGACGACCAGAAGCGCAACGTCTACACCTCGCTCTACCACCTCTACATCCAGCCCAACAACATCGCCGACGTGGATGGCCGTTACGTGGGCCCCAGCCGGGAGCCCTCCCTTTCATCAACGGGCAAGTACTACTCCACACTCTCGCAATGGGACACCTTCCGGGCCGCCTTCCCGATGTACACCATTCTTAGTCCGGAGATTATTTCCGACCTGGTCAACTCGATGGTCGACTACAACGAACAACAGGGTCACCTCCCCATCTGGGCACTGATGGGGCAAGAGACCTTTACCATGATCGGGAACCACTCCATCCCCATGATCGTGGATGCCTACCTGAAAGGGTTCGAAGGGTTTGACGCGGAGCGGGCATACAACGCGATAAAGCGCTCCGTCACCGAAAGCAAGCACCACAAGACTGACTGGGAGACTTACGACCGCTATGGCTATTACCCGTACGACCTCATCAAGCTGGAATCGGTATCGCGTACGCTGGAGTGCGGCTTCGATGATTACGCTGCCGCGCTGATGGCTGAAAAGCTGGGTAAAACCGATGATCACACGTTCTTCATGAAACGGGCCAATTACTACAAGAACCTGTTCGACCCGGAGACGCGCTCCATGCGGCCCAAAGACTCGAAAGGCGAATGGCTCACACCGTTCGACCCGTACGAGCTGGCACACGCCGACTCCCAGATCGGGGGGCACTACACGGAGGGAAATGCCTTGCAGTACACTTGGCACGTGCTGCACGATATCCCCGGCCTCGTGGAGCAGATGGGGGGCAAAGAGGAGGCAGGGAAAATACTCGACTACCTCTTCAACACCACCAGTGAAACACCTGGGAAGCTGGCCGACGTGACCGGGTTAATCGGGCAATACGCCCATGGCAACGAGCCCAGCCACCACGTGGCCTACCTCTACAGCTACCTGGATCGACCGGAAGAGACACAACGACTGGTACGGCGCATCTGCACCGACTTCTACCAGAACAAGCCCGGTGGGCTGATTGGCAACGACGATTGCGGTCAGATGTCGGCCTGGTACCTCTTCTCTGCCATGGGGTTCTACCCGGTCAACCCCGTGGGGGGTGAGATGGTGCTGGGTGCTCCCCAGCTGCCCAAGGTGAGCATTGACGTGGGTAACGGGAAGTATTTCACGATGGAAGCGATGAATCTCTCGGAAGCGAATCTCCACGTAGAAAAAATCGAATTGAACGGTCAGCCGTACGACAAGATGTTTATCACCTTCGAGGAGATCATGAACGGGGGAACGCTGCTGTTTTACATGACCGATAAACCCTAGTGCCTCACGGGGAAAGGCTCTTCAAGCAGCCATTGGATTGGCTCCATTCTTGAATTCAAGAAAACAAAATCTCATGAATTTATCCCTGTTTTTCATGGTTAAATAAACTAATTGTTATACCTTTGCAAGGTTTTACTTGTCCTATTGACAACAAATTGTGGAATAATTCCACAACTATGCGAAAGCCCCGTTAAATCACGAAGCATTACTTGACAAACAGGTTATCTCCGTGCGACTTTAATTAAAAAAAGTCGTCCAATCGGTTCTTTTCGTTGTAATTAATAAATCATTATTTTATAAACAGCATGAGTAAAAACATTCGCTACACATTATTTGCTTGTGTAACGCTACTGATGTGCGCGTTCACCGCCAACGCGCAAAAAGTCGCTTTCAAGAGTAACATCCCCTATTGGGGTGCGGGGGGTTCCCCCAATGCCGCTCTCGAGTTATCGTTGGGTAAGAAAACCACCCTCGAGTTGGGTAGTGGTTTTAACTTGTGGACGTTCGAGAACAACAAAAAGGTGAAACATTGGCTGGCGCAGCCCGAGTTGCGCTATTGGTTTTGCGAGTCGTTCAACGGTCACTTCATCGGTATTCACGCGCATGGTGCGCAATACAACGTGGGTGGCTGGGATATTCCACTAGGAAGGCTCAAAATTTTCAAAGAGCACCGCTACGAGGGTTACCTCTACGGTGCCGGTTTGAGCTACGGCTACCAGTGGGTACTCTCTCCTCGTTGGAACTTCGAGTTGAGTTTGGGAGGCGGTTTTGCCCGCATTCATTACGACAAGTACCCCTGCGTTACTTGTGGTACCAAGATTGACGAGGGTGACCACAACTACCTGGGCGTTACGAAAGCCGCCATTTCTCTTATTTACATGATTAAATAGAAGTCGGAAGACAGTAGACAGTAGACAGAAGTCGGAAGTCGGAAGACGGGAGACAGAAGTCGGAAGACGGGAGACAGAAGTCGGAAGACGAGAGACAGAAGTCGGAAGTCGGAAGTCGGAAGTCGGAAGTCAGAAGACAGAAGTCGGAAGTCGGAAGTTAAAAAATAGAAATCAGAATAATTTAACATGAAAAAGATACAGTTAATAGTTGCCTTGTCGCTCCTCACCTTTATGGCGAGCGCGCAAACTTCTTATATCCAGAACGTGGCATTCAACAACCTCACCCACCAAAAGTCCGGTAACGAGGTATTGGTGGATGCACAAATCATTACTGAAGGATTTGATATTCGTAAGAACGACATGCTCGTGCTTACTCCCGTGTTGTACTCCAACACGAGTGACGACAATTTTGAACTCGCCCCGGTAGTGGTATTAGGAAAAACCCGCGGCAAGGTAATCGAGCGCGGCAAGAGGTTAAACAACCCCACCCCGCTTCCCTCCAATGCGGCGACGGTAGTCGTGTACGATAAAAAATCGCCACAAGCGATTCGCTACAGCCAAAGGGTTCCGTTTCTCCCATGGATGAGCAACGCCCGCTTGAGCGTGAAGGGCGTAGTAAACGGTTGTGCTGATTGCTCCCAAGGAGTGGGAGACCTGTTGCTTTCGGAGCGCGTGATCAAGGAACCCTACCAGCCGATCTACAAGCTCACCTACATCGTTCCCGATGCAGAACCGGTAAAGGCCCGTTCCGACCGTCACTCGGCTTCGTTCAACTACCGGGTGGGCAAGCATGAGTTGCTGCGTGACTTCCAAAACAACGCCGCGGAGCTCAACCGCGTGGATCGGGTGATCAACGAGGTGAAAAGCAACAAGGACCTGGAGATAACCGAGTTCACCGTGACCGGTTACGCCTCGCCCGAGGGGAACTTCGAGTCCAACCGCGCCCTCTCCGACCGTCGTGCCAACTCTTTCGCCGACTACCTAAGCAGCACCCACGGGGTTGCCCGCGACCGTTTCAGGGTATCCGGTCTCGGCGAGGATTGGAACGGTTTGAAAGAGGCGGTGGAGAAGTCATCACTGGCAGACAAGAACGAAATTATCCGTGTAATCAATAACGTGTCGAACCCCGACGCCCGCGACGCGGAACTGAAGAAGCTCTCCGGCGGGCAGACCTACCGCTCGCTTTTGGACATCTATTACCCGCCACTGCGTAGGACGGACTACACCATCGCCTACACCGTGCGCGCTTTCAGCGTGGAGGAGGCTAAAGGAGTCATCAAGACCAATCCCAAACTATTGAGTTTAAACGAGATGTTCCTGGTAGCGCAGACCTACGCCCCGGCCAGTAGCGAATTTAAGGAGGTGTTCGATATCGCCACCCGCCTCTACCCCGATGAGCCGATCGCCATCTTGAACAGCGCGGCGGCCGATATCGAGGGGGGCAACAATCGGGCGGCCATTGATAGGCTGAACCGGATAGAAAGCGACCCCCGCGCATGGAACAACCTGGGTGTAGCATACGTTCGCCTGGGCGATACCGCCAAGGCTAAGGAGTACTTCCAGAGAGCGGCCTTACGCGGCGATGAGGATGCAAAACACAACTTGGAAGAGTTAGGGAAAACAATGAAGAATTAAAAATGGCACAATAGTAGAGTCATAAGTTTTCAAAAACCAAGAACTGCAACTCGAAACAAAGCAAACAACATATATAAACAATAACAAATTCACTTATTTACTAATCATTTAAAAAAGCAAGAAAATGAAAAAAGTAACTAGTCTTTTAATGGTCGCCGCCATAGCCTTCGGCTTCGCGGCGTGTAACAGCGAAGATGTACCTGATGTATCGAAAGGTACTACATATGCAGGATTAATTGTTTCCACTGATGGTGGTGGTACAAAAACAAGGGCTTTGACTGACACGCAAGAAGATGATCCGGGATATGAGGGCGAGATTGCTTTAGCTACCCTTGATTTAATTTCTACTTCTGATAATAAAAGTTGGGCTCCATCCTCGCAAGGTGGCGAAGGCTTTTGGCAAGTAGGAAGTACCAACAACTACACGGTTGACGCGTGGAAAACCACTGTAGGTACTCACACAATGGCATTAATCCTGAACAAGGGATCAATTACATCAAGCATTGGAACCGCAGCCGCGCAAGTATATGGACCTACCACGGATGCTAAAGCCGATATTGCCGGCTTAACCGCTCCCGCAGGCTTTACCATGACATCCGCCACTGCCTCAATCAACGTATCGGCAAACATTACAAAAGAAGCAGCTAACACAGGAAGCGACGCTAGCGCTAATGTTTTCATTTTCGAGGTAGAAAGAGTGGTCGCGAAAGGAGTTGTGCGTAAAGGAGCAGGCTTAACGGGTTCATCTATCGCGACTCAAGATACAAAAGGAACCATTAGCTTGAGTGGAGCCACAGATTTAACTTTCTCGGCCGTGAACGGGGCTACCAAAACTTATCTTTTTGGCAATAATGCGGGTGCGAGAGAATTAGCTGTAGCTGATCCCAACCAATACGTTGGCTTCGAATCTGCCATTCATTCCATTACTCCTAAGAAAGATCCTAACGATGCTAAAACAGCTGGATTGATTCGCTTAGGTAATATAAGTAATGGTAATGCCCTACCTACTCCCGGCACTAATGCTGATTTAGGAGGGTACCAAGCAAAAGCAGTTAACGCCAATGGAACTGAATTGAGTGCTGCCAACGGTATCTATTTTATGGAAAACAGTGGTGATGTAAATACAGCAGCAATTGGCGGAGACCCTAAAGAATATGGCTTCTACCGTTTTGCTTACGCTAAAATATATGCCACTTACACTCCCAATAAAATCTATCAGCTTGTAAATACTGGAGATCCTTCTCAAGGGGTTGTTGAAGTTGATTACACAGATGCTGATCAAAAAGCAGACGACGGCACTTTTTACAAGGGCGAAACAGACCATTTATTATACGTGTCTAAAGAGGCAGCCGCCGCCAGTGCTATTGCCCCGAATCAAAAAGCTTTTACGTATAACAAAGGACGCTGCGGATACCGTGCACTTTGGAACCGTCAAATTAAAGATGATAGTACCCCTAACATCGTAAACAACGCGAGCACGCGACGCAACAACACCTATCTGCTGGATATTAACGGTTTTGTTGGTCTTGGATTTCCTTGGGATTCTTCTGACCCCAATGATCCTAATTTGCCTAAAAAAGATACAGATACAACAACTGATCCTGATGACCCCAATATCGAAAAACAAGACACCTATATGCGTGTAGTAGCAACGGTTCTTAAGTGGAATGTTGTAAATCGCGGTGTTATTCTTGAATAAGAGTTGTTAAAATCTTTCCTATAAACGGGAAGCAACTAAGAACAGGGCGGTAGTCCTTTGTTGGGCTACCGCTCACAAAAGCTCCCCATCAATCCCACGAAAGGGAGGAAAAAAGCTTGGGGAGAAAAGGGGGGGAGGAGTAGTGCATAATTGATATTGGAGAATGGGTAACAGCAAAAAACCAATAGCCAATTAAAGCGAAGCGGAAATCCTGCTATAGCGGGACAACCAACAGCCGATTTGTTGCTGAAAAGATGAAAGTGTTTAAAAAGTTACATACGTTATTTATCGCCGTGCTGCTACTGGTAGCGGGACAAGGGTGCGACACGATGATTTACGACGACCTGAGCGAGTGTCCGCAAGGGGTAGATTTTCATTTCTACAGCCAAACACCGTGCGAAACAACCCGCGACTACCCGACGCAGCTCAAACAAATACGCCTGTTCGCGTTCGATGAAAACGAGGTGTTGGTGGGAGAGTACCCATTCAACGACCTGACCCTATCTGCCGAGAATCTGCAACGCACGTTCTTCTACCGATTAGGCACGTTCACGTTTGTAGCTTGGGGTAGCGACGATTTGTCGGCTTACGAGATTTCCTGTTTCAAAGTGGGTGAAACCACCAAACAAGAGATGGAACTCTCGCTGGTGCAACAAACCGAGAAGCCCCACGCCACATCGCTCTACTACGGTGTTTCCGCTCCGCTTACCATTGCTGACCGCTCACAGTTGGGCACCATATTCGATCGTGTGGATATCAATATGATAGAGTTCACCAACCGGGTTTACTTAACCGTGCACGGGTTACCTGCCAATGGCTCGTTCTCCATCTCGGTAGTGGAAAACAACGGTGCATTCCTGTTTAACGGCGATTACGCCAAAAGCACGGGGTGGGTATATCAGTTGCCACTCAAGAACGAGGGCAATCTGTTTAAAGCGGATATATTAACGCTCTTGAAGTTGGCGGAAAATCGCGGCACAAAACTTACCGTTATCGACAATAAGACGAATCAGCCAATTTACGAAGCAGATTTGGTGAACGATTTGATTTTGAATCGCGAGCAGGCTACTCCCCCACCATACAACTTGGAGTGCGAAAGAGACTTTCACATCGATATTTTTTTAGAACACGCTATCGATCCCGAAACCACTTGGATGATTGTTAGAGCCATCATCAACAATTGGAACCTCGTTTATCGGAATGTTATACTGGGAAATTAATGCTTATGGAGGGCTGATAATAGGTTTTTGTTTCAGATGAGCAAAGTGCGCACATATGGTATTGTTTTCTTAGCGCTGCTTCTGGTGTGGCTCACCGCCTGCATCAGAGACGCCGTTATGGAGGATGACCTAAAACCCGCGCATGTAAGGGTACAAACAACCGTGAAAATCGGGTTTGTACAACCGGCTACACGTGCGTCGGGAGACGTGGAAGAGGTAGCAGGAAGCTACACTGAAACCACCGATAAAGGCGATCCTTTCGACAGCAAAATAGCCTCTATGCGCGTATTGGCATTTAGCGAAGGTGTGTTGAAGATAAATAAATTATATAGTAGTGGCGTGAATTACAATGAGGGTAGCACCTACTATGAAGATCAGTTTGGCAAAGAAACAGTGGGAACGGATACTACCTACTATATGGATATGGAGCTTATGCCGGGGCAATACCAATTGTATTTAATAGCAAATGAAAATAATGCTTGGACATCGGGGTTAAGTGCATTACAACTTGAAACCGCTACCCTAAATGACATATTTGCCATTCCATCCATGCAAGCAACCGACAATAATATTTTTACCGCGTATTGGTACAGGTATTTGCCCGAACAATATTTTATCGATGCGGGCTTACCAGTTCCTACCGTAGAACCAAAAGGTATCCCTATGGTGGGTGTCGCGGAAAATTTAAATATAGTACCCGGTGCTACCTATGATAATCCCACGCCCATCTATCCATCTATTGAGTTAAAACGCACGTTGGCGAAATTGGAAGTGTATCTTAAAAATACCGATAACAATGGCGACCTTCATCCCAACGCTGCACGTTATCAATTCAAAGATGTGGAGTTGAGTGGATTTAACAGGGCATATAATGTCTTTTACGGATACAATCCAAGCGCGACAATGCCTATCGGTTCAAGCAATTTATCCATATCCATTCCCGTACATACGTATGACGAGGGCACCGGTGATTATACCTATCATCAGGTAGGTGAGCCTTATCACAAGGCAGGTGATTCAAAGTTAGCAAATAGAGCCTTTTATTCCTATCTGGCTGAATATCAATATCCACTGAACTTCTTAGTGCATGCAGAAAAGTTGGGCGAAACAATTTCATATGAAATACCTATTTATCAATACGTAAACTCTGAGAAAGATTACACCATTAGGCGCAATCACCTCTACCGGATATATTGTACTTTACAGGGTTCGGGAGTTATTCAGGTAAAATACGCCGTGGGCGACTGGGAATTTAAGAATTTAGAAACCGTGTTAGGCTACGGCTTTCAACTGGTGTTGGACGGCAATCAGTTGAACATTACCAACACTATGCAAGCGTGCGACCCGCATACGATTAAATTACAACCGCTTGGAGAAACAACTTTAACTATAGGCGGGGTAACATATAAAGAAACAGATCCTACTAATAAATATGCCGTTTTCAACAAAACTGAAAACGGGGCTACCGACACATACACGCTTGCGAATATTCCCGCGAGTGGTGACTATTTAAAAGTATATTATAACGACAACGTTGAACCAATTAAAACATTTACAAAATAAACGACCGGGTTACACCTATTGCTAACCACAGGTCAACTGCAACAGTCCCCATCAGTTAAAACAACCCTGTATGCTACACAAATATCTATTTACCATAACGGGCATTGCCTTGATTCTTCTCTCCTCCTGCGTGAAAGAAGATTTTTCGCACTGTCCTACCGAAATCACTATAGCATATCATCTATTGGAGTTTACGCCCAAAGACGGATTTTCGTTGAGAGCAGCTCCAACACCTCCTTATGCCACTACCGAAGAAAACGTCGTCGAGAATTTATACCTGTTTCTTTTCCCGACAACGATGGGACAAACCGTTAAAAAATATTTCTTAAGTTCTCCCACCTTGTCCGGAATAGGGTTTGTGGGTACTTTTGAAAATCTTGAGGGAAACATTACGCTCTCTCTTTCGCCCGCTACAGCTGGAGTGCGCGATGTATATTTGGTTGCCAACTGCGATGCCGATTTGAAAACAGCACTTGATGCGGTTGAAACCGTTGAGGCACTAAAAGCCGTTAGGCGGGAAAACACTACAGCCCCGTGGACGATGACCACTCCTCTTTTAATGTCTGGAAAAAGCTTAGCACATGATTTTGCAACAACTCCCACGTTGAATAAAGTAACGCTTACCCGTGCCGTTGCCAAATTGCAAATAGAGGTAACGTTGGGCGCGGCACACCAAAGTGCCACGTATTCCGATTACGGCTATAAATACTTGAACTTCGGTACAAAAACGTATGTTTTACCTAAACCGAGTGAGCAAACTAACACGGCAGGGCATACTGATTGGCAAACTTTCACTTTCATTCCCGAAAATTTAGGCGCGGGTGACAAGGTAAATTCATTTACGCTTACAACCTATATCAACGAGTATGCTGAAGGGCAAACTCCAGAAATTCCGGCGGCTAAGGTCCAATTTAAGTTTCCGTATAACCCTGACGGTATGCCGCCACCCGAGTTCGGCGACGATATATACACCATTCAGTTACCTGCTGGTGTGGAGCGAAATATGTTGTTTTATTATAATGTGAGCGTACAATAAGCCCCCTTAATCCCCCCTAGAGGAAAAATGGGGGACTGGGTATTGAGTATAGAAAGATTATAATAAAAAATAGAAGAATGATAATGAAAAAAGTCATTTCATATAGATTATATTTAATAACAGTGCTTTTGCTACTGTTAGCACTATTTGCCGGTAGCTTAACAGCCCAAACTCCAACTAAATATTTCGTTTCATGGAATACAGGTAACGACCAAACCGGAGACGGCTTAACCTGGCAAACGGCTTTTAAAACGGTAGGTAAAGCCTGTGTTACCATAGGATTAGGTACTAACGACGGTAGAACCTATACCATATACATGGCAGAAGGCAGATACACCCCAAGTCAATCTATTGAACTTACAGGAAACAAAACAATCCGTTTTATTGGCGGATTCCCCACACCTAACGATTTTACAAGCACTACCGATACCTGTAATGTATGTACATATGCATATCCTACCATAATAGATATTGAGCCAACTGCTAATGCCAGCGTTATCAGAATTGGCCCAAGTGCCGTAGGAAGTCCAGTTGAAACTCAATCCACGAATGTATATTTTAGAGGCTTAACCTACGACAATACGACTACCGCGGGTGGTGCAGCCGATGGCACACTTTTAACCTGTACCATGTACTCAAACAATGCAACGATAACAATGGAGCACTGCTATGTAAAAAACTACAGGTCAAATGCAGCGTCATTCATTTATGTATACAGGTCGCATAACCATACCTTTAACTTTAAAAACGTATATGTTTCCGGTGGTGCTATGAGTGAGGATGTCGGAGTTACAACAGGCGGGGGATTTTTTAGAACATACAAGGGAGCCTTAGCTTCTCAAGTTTCCGAAAACATCACGCTTAATGTTGAAAACTGCACCTTTGTCAATAATACAACGACCCATTCGGATGCAGGAAACTTGTTTAGATTTGAACACGTTAATGCATCTAACGGGGCAAAAGCTGTTTTCAAAAACAATAAGTTTTGTACAAACAATCACAATGGCACAGGCTTAGGTACGATAATATTTGTACATGGTGCCGAAGTAACTTTCGAAAACAATACTTTTGGAAACAATAGTGGCCAGTCGTTGGTCTTTTTTAAAGAATGCTATGCCAAATCCATCAAAAACAACGTGTTTTACAAAAACATAACGGCGCGAAGAGGTGGAGCCGCGTACTCTTTTGAAGGGACGCATGACCTTGGTGGTTCCTATACTACAGATTATATTATTGATAATGATAAGTTTTATGGTAATTACACTTCAAGTGAACCGACTATAGTAGCAAATGGCGGTGCAATTTATGCTAATGAAGCTCCCTTGACGGTTCAAAACTGTACCTTTATAGAAAATAAAACCACACAGGCTACAAGTAAAGGGGGGGCAATTTTCACAGAAGACGGTAAATTCACAAGCAGCAACTGCAAATATATCAATAATGACGCCTACCATTCGGGGGGTGCTATAAATCATGAAGGTAACTTCAGTTTCAGCTCCACCAATGATACTTTCTATAATAATAAAGCCGGAATCAATGCCTCATCAGGTACACGAGGCGGTGGTGCTGTTTATTTTTACCAAAATTTGAGCAATATAGCATTCAATGGCTGTGAATTTCTAAACAACCAGTCGGGACGCTACGGAGGAGCTATAAATGTACAAGGAGCTTGGAATACAGATAGTGACTTAAACGTATTAAACAATTGTAAATTTTGGGGAAACATAGCTTCTACTCCTACAGGTTATGGCAATCAGGATGTATGGAGTGATAGCAGAGCCACTATTGGTACTACTTCAACTCCGATAACAAACTGCTATATGCAGCATGCACAAGGAGATTACCCGACGACAGGTAATAATAGATTTATTTTTGGAACCGGAAATAACTTTGGCGTTAATCCCAATATTCCGATACCATCCGAAACCATGCCGCCCGCATCTGACTTTACATGTCCTGAAGCGGCAACAACTTTTAACCCCCATATAGAAGCAACCATTGGAACCGATATAACCGCTCCGACAATTGCCGAAAGTAATATCTGCGTTAATGATGTGACTACTACACAGGTCACCTTCTTTTCAAACACGGGAGTAGCCCCTTTTACTTTTCAGTATCGTATCGATAAATTGGCACCCGGAATGACGGAATTCCAGATAGGTGAGACACAAACTCAAACCACCCAAGGCAGTTCGAACACCATAACAATTGATTTGCCAAATGAAAACGAGCTTGAGGGCGCAACCTATCGCTTTATAGGTATAAAAATAACCGATGCTGATAATAGAGTAAAAGATTATACTGATTGTGAAACAATCTTTGCTACAGTAAACGTAAACCCACAACCCAAAGTGGATGCAAGCACATCGTTTACTTGCCTCGGTCCGGCTGCTACGCTTAATGCAAGTTTTACACCAACCGAAACGGCAACACCCGCCATGGAATCTCTTGGTGCAGGGTGGAACAACTCCACCAACGTTACTTCTTGGCTATGGGAGGGAGCAAACGGTTACAGTTCAAACGAGCAAAACCCGACCATTACGAATTTTTCCGGTTCTGACTATGGCGACTATACGGTTACCATCACCGACAACAACGGATGTAGCACTAGTAAAACCGTGAACATACAGTTTGTCGATTCAGACGGCGACGGCATTCCCGATGTTTGCGACATTAATGCCGTAAACGACAACATTAAAATTCCTGTGAATACCAATGTTACAGACAATGTAATGGAAAATGATGATTATGATAAAACCGACACCAATATTAAAGTTACCGGTGCAGAATATCATAACAGCGCAGGAGTTTTTACGCCCTTAACGATTGATGAGACTACCCCTACTCCAATCTATACTGAAAGCGGTACACTAGCCGGTACAATCACTCTCAAAAATAACGGCGAATATACTTTCAATTCCCAAACCGATTTTACCGGGCGGGTAGTGGTAGAATATACAATTTCCAATACTGTTTATGGTGCAACAAGCTCCGCTCTGCTTATCATCAACGTACTTCCTGAAGGCAGCATAGTTACTGAACTTTGCGATAGTGCCCCTATACAGCCTCTGTTCAACCAAAGCACTAATACTTTCAGTGTGCTAAACGGGGTGAAAGTTACTCGAACATTGACAAGTAGTTTGTTTTCAAGCTCGAACTCCGAAAGTTGTGGCAGAACTTACTCTGCAGGCTATGCCTGGCTAAGAGCAGAAACTTCAGGTAAAGAAGAAGCTGTAACTTATACTTTTAGTGACCCGCAAACTTCGGTGCAGGTTTTTCTACTTCTTTTAGGGAATACATATTGGACTAATGCTACAGATGAAGCTGTTTTTACAATAAAAGCGGGAGAAACTGTATTGCCCCTAACTTTAACTAAAAACCCGACCAATATAGATTGCAAAGGCAAGGTAACGATTTCTAATTCTTCGGTTACATACAATCAAAATGATGGAACGTTGACTGATGCTGCCATTGTGGTAACTTCTGATACGCCGTTCACTTCTCTAACCATAACTAATCCAAGGGTTTCAGGGAATGGTTATGGTTATTATGTAGAATTATGCGAAACTTCGCTTACTCCGCCCGATTCAGACGGTGATGGCATACCTGATATTCTTGACTTAGATGATGATAACGATGGTATATTGGATACAGATGAAATGAATTGCATTGCTGTAGGTAAGTCGCCCCTTTATGAAGAAAGCGGATATACAAATAATACTTATAGCAATGCTATAGACGGCTCGCTTAACACTTATGCTACATTGCAGGATTCCTACACTAACTACTATAATTATTCTTATATAACTGTTGATTTAGATAATGCAGAAAAACCCGAAGGTACATATATTGATGTGTATTATTACAAAGAGGATCCTGCCCCAAGATTTGAATATTCTTCATCTCCAAGTAGTGGCTTTAAAACTTTAGAACCATATTTTAACCCAGCTACAATAGGAGAAGCCGGCAGAAAAGCAACATGTATATTGCCGGAAGCTGCACGTTACTTTAAAGTTACTAACACAAGCACTTATAATGACATACGTGTGTATGAAATTAACTATACTTCATGCTCCGATATAGATGCCGATAGCGACGGTATTCCCGATCGCTTAGACCTTGACTCCGATGGCGATGATTGCCCCGATGCTTTTGAAGGAGATGAAAATGTAACTCCCGAACATCTTAATGCTGACGGCAGTATTAATATAGTTAGCTATGGCGATGTGAATGCCGACGGAGTGCCTAATTTAGTTAACCCGGGTGGTGCTGCCGATATTGGCGGAGACGTAGGACAGGGTGTAGGTTATTCCAACAACCAAGATATAAATCTATGTACCGATACAGATGGTGACGGTGTTTACGATATTTACGACCTTGACTGTGATAACGACGGAATACTTGACGTTGACGAGCTTTACTGCAATAACCCTAATTTGCCTGTAGCTACGACCACCGGAAAAGGTAAATACAAAACACAACTCGGGTTCTTCGATTTTACCGGTCTCACTTGGGATCATATAGGACATGAACATACTGTAACAGCTACCTACAACGGTGTTACATATGAAGCCAAAGTCACGTATATAGATATATATAACAAGCAAATTCCAAGTAATACTACAACCGACCTTACATTGCTGCCCGACAATCCTAATGTGCCTATATTTATCGGTTACGATATGAATACGTGGAATGTTGATAATCAACCACAAATGATAAAAAACTACTACAATATAAACGGCACTAACTTTAAAGAGGCAATCTTTTATGATAATACCGCGGGAGGAAATAGACAACTGTACGGCGAAGCAAGCTTTCAGATAGATGTGAAAGCTTATAAAGAAAATCATCCTGAGGAACCTGTACCCTTCCAATTGGTAGTATTTGATGCAGAAGGTTCAGGGTTGAAACTTTTCAACAATTGGCCCGGGCAAGTAACATTTACCGACCTGCAAGGACAAGGTTTTCAATCGCTTGAAAAAACAGGAACAGCCAATTACGACGATATTGTAACCGCAACTCATCACACTTTTACTCGTACTGTAAAAAAAGTTGACTTAAGTCCCGATAATCGAATCCTCTACTATAACCATACTGCCAATATACCTGAACTGACAAGTAACGTGAACGGTCTGTTTGAAACCATCAACTACACATCGTCGAGCCACTCTGTCAGAGTTGATTTGAAAGCACGTAGTGGTGCTCAAGCATTTGGTTTTGCCGTGCGTACGCTATGCGATAGCGATAGCGACGGCATTCCTAACTTCTTAGATTTAGACTCCGATGGCGATGGTTGCCACGATGCCATTGAAGGCGATGAAAATGTAACATCTGATTATCTAAATAATGATGGAAGTATCAATATAACCGCTAGTGGCGGTGTTAATGCCGATGGTGTTCCCAACTTGGTTAACCCGGGTGGTGGTGCCGATGTGGGCGGAGATGTAGGACAAGGTGCGGGCTATTCAAAAAATCCCCTTGTAAATGCTTGCACAGATACAGATGGTGACGGTGTTCTTGACATCTACGACCTGGATAAAGACAACGACGGGATATTAGATGCCGATGAGCTTTATTGCAACAATCCCGACCTGCCGATTGCAGCAACTGTAGGTAGAGGTCAGTACAAAACACAACTCGGTTTCTTCGATTTTACCGATGCCGTGTGGAACGCGATTGGCGATAAAGTTACCCGCTCAGCTACCTACAACGGCATTACTTACACCGCCGAAGTTACCTATATTGATATATATAACAAGTCAATTCCAAGCGGCAACACTACAACAGACCTCAGAGATTTAAACGACAGTGGTTTAGTGCCTAAGTTTGAAGGATGGGACATGAATACTTGGAATGTCGATACCCAACCGCAAATGATAAAAAATTACTACAATGTAAACGGCACTAACTTTAAAGAAGCAATATATTATGATAAAAATGCCACAGGAGCAAAACCACTGCACGGCGAGGCAAGTTTTAAAATTGATGTAAAAGCTCATATAGAAGGACAACCGGATAATCCTGTACCCTTCCAATTGGTAGTATTTGACGCGGAAGGTTCAGGAGTAGAGGCTTTAAACAATTGGTACGGACAAGTAAAATTTACCGACTTGCAAGGAAAAGGTTTCCAATCGCTTGAAAAAACAGGAACAGCCAATTACGACGATGTGGTAACCGTGACTCACGGGGATTTTACGCGTACTGCAAAAAAAGTTGAATTAAGTCCCGATAATCGTATCCTTGACTTCAACCATACTGCCAACTTAACGGGATTGCCTAGCAACGTGAACGGTCTGTTTGAAACCATCGACTTTACCTCATCAAATCACATAGTTAGAGTTGATGTAAAAGCTCGTAGTGGCTGTCAAGGATTCGGTTTTGCTGTGCGTACGCTCTGCGATGCCGACTCAGACGGAATTCCTAACTTCTTAGATTTGGAGTCTGATGGAGACGGCTGCTACGATGCTATTGAAGGCGATGAAAAGGTAACCGACGAACATCTGAATACAGATGGAAGTATAAATATAGCCTCTAATGGAGGCGTAAATGCCGACGGAGTTCCTAACTTAGTAAACGCCGGCGGTGCTGCCGATGTGGGCGGTGACGTTGGACAAGGCGCCGGCTATTCAAAAAATCCTCTTGTAAATGCTTGTACCGACAGCGATGGCGATGGAGTTCCCGATATTTACGACCTGGATAACGATAACGATGGAATACTCGATGTTGATGAGCTTCACTGTGGCAACCCCGATTTGCCGGTTGCAACAACCACTGGAGACGGTGAATTTAAAAACCAACTCGGTTTTTTCAATTTATCGGGTCTTACTTGGGATCAGATAGGACAAACACATACTGCAACAGCTACATACAACGGAGTTACGTATACCGCAGAAATTACCTATTATGATGTGGATAATAGAACAAATATTGGAGGTACTGCCGATTTTATAACGGCACCTGTAAGTTCAGATGTGCCATCTTTTGTTGGACACGATATAGATACATGGAGTGCGGGTCCTGCTCAGATGATACATCGCTATTACAATGTTAATGGTGAAGGATTTAAAGAAGCAATAAGTATTCATAATAAATCACTAGTAGGAGAAGCTAAATTTTGGATAAAAGTTAAAGCCCATAAAGAAGGAGACCCGAATAAGCCCGTACCATTTAAATTGGTGGTATTTGATGCCGAGGCAACCAGTTTAAAGATAACTAATAACTTTACGGAAGATATAAACTTTATAGATTTCGGTAAAGGTTTCCAACTGCTTGAAAAAACCGGCACCGGCGATTACACCCAACAGGTTACTGCAACAGCTGATGGAGGCTACAGCATTACGGTTCCGAAAATCAGACTTAGTACCGACAAGCGTAACATTACTTATTATTACACCGATAATAACGTGTCGGGTACACCAAGCAATGTAAATGCTCTGTTTGAAACCATAGACCACACCTTGAGCGAACACAAAATAGAGGTAAGAATAAAGGCACGCGCCGGTGGCGGTGCATTTGGCTTTGCCGTACGCACACTTTGCAGCTCCAATAGCGACGGCACACCTAACTATTTAAATGTTGACAGCGATGGCGACGGTTGCCCCGATGCCGTGGAAGGCAGTGAAAAGGTTCTTCTGAAACAGGTACATCCATTAACACACCCGGACTATCCCGGACAGATAAAGGTAAAAGCAGACGGTACAACAGAAGGTACACCCGCGGAGATTGTTAGTAAGCATACAGAAGCTTACGGTGTACCGGAACTGGTAAACCCCGCAACTGCCAACACTTCAGGCATAGCGGGTACAGCCGATGCAACCGACGCCGATAGCAGTAGCGACATCGGTCAAGGGGTGGGAGAATCGAAAGACGCGACTATCCACAGCCAATGCAATAACTACTGGATGGGCAACACCACCGCTACAAACCCGACCAATTGGGACACTCCTACAAACTGGACGCAACATGTCATTCCTGACCCGGGTGAAGACGTGGAGTTTGCCACGACAACCAACAACCTTGGCTCCCCCGCGGTAAACCACCTCTATTTGGCACAAACCGGGGAGATGAAAGAGAGAACTATCGGCGACCTGATTAACGATTCCGACAAAGATTTGGTTATTACTACAGGAAGCATGCTTACCATTGGTGGCACAGTACAAGACGAGAACACCACCGCCGGCACCATTGTCATACAATCGGCCCCCGGTGCGCCCACCGGCACGTTGAAATTCACCAATCCTGCTCAAAACCAAAACGTAAGTGCCACCGTGCAATTCTACAACAAAGGTTACGAGTGCAAAGATTGTGGTATATACAAAAGAAGCTGGCAATACTTCGGTATCCCGGTAAAATCGGCCAACTTTCCTTATAACAATGTCGCGGGCAACGAAATCGTGAACAGGTGGGATGAATTCGTAAATGGGAACAAATGGGTTACTGCCGCCAACCCGTTGAAAGCGTTCGAGGGGTACGAGATTACCCGCGAAAGCACGGATGCTCCCGGAAGTTTAGACCCCAACCTTTACAACTTTGAAGGCGAACTGGTCACGGGCAATACCACCATTAATTTCGGCAGCAATACAATGCCATCCACTCCCAGAACGTTAACATTCACCAGTAACGTGAATTACCCGGGAATGAACCTGGTGGGCAACAGCTACACGGCAGCTATCGATATAAAGAATGGACTTACCTTCACGGGAAAGGACGACGGAACCATAGAGGCAACGGTTTACCTGTTCAATACCGGTACGCGCGATGAGTGGCGTAAGCTCAACGGTTCCGCTGCATCGGGATTGGCCTCGGGGCAATACCTCTCCGTACCTCAAAACTTGGCGGGACAAACAGCTGAAGATGGCACTGACATTCTCTTGCCGGCTATTATTCCCTCTATGCACGCGTTTTTCGTGAAGGTTAAGGGAGCATCCCCCACCCCATCGCTTACCATTGATTATGCCAAACTAGGGAGGAATGCAAAGGTAATTGGCACTGATAACCAACAGGTTGCTTGGCGCTCAACCACTTCCCCAGAGGGAGAGAAAGACTCTCCCCCCGAAGCAACGCCGCTCCCCAACGTGGTTATCGATGTGCTGGGCACGGAATCGGCGGATAGGGTATGGCTATTCCAACAACCGGGCACCACGCAAGGGTTCGACAACGGTTGGGACGGTGAGAAAATCATCGAGACCGGGCTGGCACAAATCTACGTTGCCGGCTCAGACGGTAACAGCTACCAGGTAGCCACCGTGGGGGACTTGATAGATACGTACTTTGGCTTTACCGCCGAAATGGACGGGAAGTACACACTTGAATTTTCGGTTTCACCGGATATCGCGGCCCGCAACCTATCGCTCGTGGATACCCAAACAGGTGCACGCGTAACGCTAAAGAGCGGGGCGGAATACTCCTTTACCGCGAAAGAGGGAGATAACGGACAACGATTCAAGATCGTGACCTCGGAGACGAACATCTCCTCGGTAATCGACAAGGAGCCTATCGAAAATGAACATTTTATAAAAATATACAGCCATCGTTACGAAGGGGTGAAGGTAATCAACCAATCGGGTGAGGATTGTATGATAGAGGTGTATGACGTGACCGGCAAACAGGTGTTGAAAACAAAAATCAAATACAACAGCATGGAAACGGTACTTAACTCGGGGTCACTCCACCGGGGCATTTACATCGTGAAAGTGCAAGGGCCTACCCAACGAGAGGTGAAACGGGTATTGATACATTAGGGTTGCGCCACACTATTTTTTAACCTCTAAACGTGTCAAAAGTATTTTTTCTGTAATTTTGTATTAAATGAACCCACAAATGCTATGTCATTATGCTTACTGACAATAAATTACGTGAACATCTGCATCAATAAATAGACGCTATGCCTGATGAAAACCTACGTGCTGCAAAATGCTTTATTGATGCGCTCAAACAAACTTCATCGAAGTGGGAAGAGTGGGTGAAGAATGCTCAAGAGTTCCTGGCACGGATTAGCCCTAAAATAACCTTTGGAGCCGATACATTGTTTGACAGCTTAATCTGCGAATAATTATTGGTCATTAAGGTTATATTTCGTACTTTAGCCACGTAAGAGCGATTGATCATGATTAAACATCAAGACATAAGGTGGTTGCAACGCTATAGCAGTTATGCCAAGGCGCTGAATAAGATACTCGAGGTAGTTGAATCGGAGAGGAGCTTTGCTGACTTATCCGACTTAGAAAAGGAGGGATTAATTCAGCGATTCGAATACACGTTTGAGCTTGCCTGGAAAACTTTGCAGGATCTATTAATTTACATGGGGTATAATATTACCCCTGGACCCAATTCCGTTTTGAGAAAGTCGTTTGAAATAGGTTTAATTACCAATCACGATGGCTGGAGAAAAATGGCAAAGGCTCGAAATATTACAGCGCATACCTATAACGAAAAAGATTCACTAAGAATCGCGGAAAGCATCTACACAGATTATGCCGGTTTGTTGAAAGATTTGGATGTCGTGTTTCGAAAGCAGGAGGACTTTAAATTACCTGGATAGCATGTTTGGGTTAAGCGACGAAGTTATAGCCGATTTGTGTGCCGTTTTTAGACAATATCCCAACGTTCAGGAAGTGCTTATTTTTGGTTCGAGGGCGAAAGGGGATTATCGAAACGGTTCGGATATCGATTTGGCTATAAAGGGTGATAATACAACCTTCGGCGATCTTATGGATATTTCTTGCGATATAGATGATTTAGGATTGCTATATAAAGTAGACCTGCTTCTTTACGCGCAAGAAAAAGAGACTCCTGTTGGTCAACAGATAGATACGACAGGTAAGCTGTTTTACCGGAAAGGGTATTACTAAGAGGGGTATTATTAAGAGAGCTCTTACTAAGACCATTATTGCTGATCCGGTAATGATGCTATGGATGAAACAATACCTCTTTAATAACTAAAATTTCTTGTCCAATTTTTGAAGCCGGCACACAACTTTCAACCGCCCACGCTACATTTAATGAGCAAACATTTTGAGAATCCGTTTGAAAACAATATCTTTGTGGCTGAATGAACGAGGGAAGCAGGAAAGACCGCTTCCCTTTTTGTTCATAACAGTAGCTAATCGCCACTTTTATGATAGATAAAGAGACGATCATCAACCTGACGGAAACGTACCTGCAAGGTTCGTCCAGCTACCTGGTGGACGTGCTAATGGGTGTGGGCAACATGATCACAGTGGAGATCGATAACGACGAGGGGGTGGATATCGACCAGTGCGCGGCGTTGAGCCGTCACCTGGAGTCGAGCCTGGACCGAAACGTGGAAGATTTTGAACTAACCGTCACCTCGGTGGGACTCACCTCACCCTTCAAAACATTACGGCAGTACAAGAAGTTCGAGGGTGAAGAGGTGGAGGTGCTCACCAAAAAGGGGGAAAAGCTCACCGGAACACTAGAATCGTCGGACCCGGAAGGGTTCACGATCGCCGTGACAAAGAAGGTGAAACCCGAAGGCGCGAAACGGAAAGTGGAGGTGCTCGAGAATATTCGCTTCGCGTTCAACGAAGTCAAGCATACAAAATATCTAATCAGATTCAAATAACATATGGGCAAGAAAAAAGAAACCATCAGTCTCATAGACACGTTTTCGGAATTTAACGAGTTGAAAAACATCGATAAGGCCACCCTCATCAGCGTGCTCGAAGAGGCCTTCCGAAACGTGATCGCGAAAGCCAACGGGACCGACGAGAATTACGACATCATCATTAACCCCGACAGGGGCGACCTGGAGATATGGCGTAACCGGGTGATCGTGGAGGATGATGAACTGGAAGATCCCAACTTGCAAATCACCCTCTCGGAAGCACTGACAATCGACGATGATTTTGAGATAGGGGAAGAGGTGACGGACGCGGTGTCACTGGACCGCTTCGGCCGACGCACCATCCTGAACCTCCGACAAACGCTGGCCTCGAAAATACTGGAGCTGGAGAAAGACAACCTCTTTAACAAGTACAAGGAGAAGGTGGGCGAGATCGTGTCGGGAGAGGTGTACCAGGTATGGAAAAAGGAGATCCTCTTACTGGACGACGAGCACAACGAGCTCATTTTGCCCAAAACGGAACAGATACCCAGCGACTTCTTCCGCAAGGGAGAGCACGTGCGCGCGGTGGTGGCACGAGTGGAGAACAAGAACAACAACCCGAGGATCATCCTCTCGCGCACGTCGCCCGTCTTCCTGGAACGACTGTTCGAGCACGAGATACCGGAGATCGCCGATGGCCTCATCACCATCAAAGCGATCGCCCGCATCCCCGGCGAACGGGCAAAGGTAGCGGTAGAAGCGTACGATGATCGGATCGACCCGGTGGGGGCATGCGTGGGGATGAAGGGGTTCCGCATCCACGGGATCGTGCGGGAGCTGCGCAACGAGAATATCGACGTTATCAATTACACCAACAATACCACGCTCTTTATCCAGCGCGCGTTGAACCCCGCTCGGATCAACTCCATCACGGTGAAAGAGGAGGAGATGCGGGCAGAGGTGTTCCTCAACCCCGAGGAGGTATCGCTGGCCATCGGTAAAGGAGGAGCCAACATCAAACTGGCCTCCATGCTTACCGGGTACAACATCGAGGTGTTCCGCGATATCGACGAGGTGGACGAGGAGGACATCTACCTGGATGAGTTCCGCGATGAAATTGATGGCTGGGTAATTGACCAACTCAAGAAAATTGGGTGTTCAACCGCCAAAAACGTGCTGAACATGAACAGGGAACGAATCATACGGGAGGCGGACCTCGAAGAGAGCACCGTGGACGAAGTGCTGGCTATCCTGCGCTACGAGTTCGAGGATGATGATGACGACGAAGCGTATGATGGAGGGTACGTTGAAGAGGACGAGATTGATGCGACCGGTGAAAAAACGGAAGAGGTTGAAGAGAACGAGGAAGTAGAAGAGAACGCCTGATTGAACGTGGGCAAATAACATCAAGGAGTAAAGGATAAATAAAGATATATGTCTATAAGACTAATCAAAGTATCGAAAAATTTGAATGTGGGAATCAGCAGCCTCGTTGAATTCCTGCATAAGAAGGGTATTGAAGTAGAAGCAAATCCCAACGCCAAAATCGAGGATGAACATTACGATATACTTCTTAAGGAGTTCGGTAAGCACAAAGATATTCGCCAAGAGGCGATCGAGACAAGGGAGAAGTTGCAGCGGCGCGATGACAAGCGCGAAATCGTTGCTATAGAGGGGTACGAGCTACCCGAAGATCAACCTGCCAAGAAACGGGCGAAGCGGGAAACCACCATCGAGACGAGGGTGCCGGAAGAGATGAAGCCTCAGTTTAACGTGGTGGGCAGCATCGACCTGGACGCCTTGACGGAAAAGAAAAGTGCTCCTAAAAAAGAGGAGCCCGCGAAGCCGGAACCCGAAGCCGCGAAACCGGCAAGCAAGGCAGAAGTGCACGTGATCAAGGAAGAAAAGATCCCGACGAAAGAAAAAAAGGAAAGCATTACCGTGGAGACGGTCAAACAGGGACAGAAGCCGGTAACAACCGAGCAGCCCCCGAAAACCGCCGAAGCGCATGAACCGGTAGAAGTGAAAGCTCCGTCTGACAAGAAGGCGGAGAAGGCGGAGAAGGTAGAGAAGGTAGAGAAAACGGCCGAACCCACGCCGAAACGGGAGTCCCCGGTAAAAGTGGAAAAGAAAAAAACCGAGAAGAGAAAACCCGCGAAACCAAAAGTAGAGAAACCGAAGGCCGACGCGGCGGGCGAACAACCGACAACCGAGGAAGCAGAAGACGAAGTATTCCGCCTGCGTTCCAGCCTCCCGGAACCCAACATCGTGGTGAAAGGCACCATCGACCTCAGCGCGATCAACGACCGCACGCGGCCGGCCCGTAAATCCAGGTCACAACGCCGCAAAGAACGCCTCGAAAGAGAACAACGGGCGGCCGGCAAGAAGGGCAGAGACGAAAGCGTTAAACAGTTGAAGAAAGAGTCCATTGACGATGACAGAAGGTCAGACGCGGATTCTGACAGCAGGAAGAAAAAACGTCGCCGTATACGCTCCAGCAAGGTGAATATCGATAAACCGGGTAGTTACACACAGTCGACGAGGGGCGACCGAAGGGGTTCGCTCAGGAGACCACTGAAGACGGAGGTGAGTGACGAGGACGTGCAAAAACAGATTAAGGAGACGCTGGCACGCCTCACCGAACGAAGAAGCAAGAGGGCGGGTGCCAGGTACCGACGCGAAAAGAGGGAGGCAACCGCCAACAGGCAAAGGGAGGAACTCAAGCAACAAGAAAGAGAAAGCAAGGTGTTGCAGTTGACCGAGTTCGTAACGGTCAACGACCTGGCCAACATGATGGACGTACCAGTCACCGACGTCATCTCTACCCTCATGAGCATTGGGGTGATGGTGGCCATCAACCAGCGACTGGACGCGGAGACGATCAATATCGTGGCCGACGAGTATGGCTTCCAAACCGAGTTCGTGAGTACCGACGTGATCGAGGCGATCGCCGAAGAGGAGGACAAGCCAGAAGACCTGCTGCCGCGACCGCCCATCGTGACCGTGATGGGGCACGTGGACCACGGAAAAACGTCGCTGCTCGACAGCATACGAAGTACCAACGTGATCGCGGGCGAAGCCGGCGGCATTACCCAACATATTGGTGCCTATAACGTCACGCTCCCCAGCGGGCGCAAGATCACCTTCCTGGACACACCTGGGCACGAGGCGTTTACCGCCATGCGTGCCCGCGGTGCCAAGGTGACCGACGTGGCTATCATCATCGTGGCGGCAGACGACAACGTGATGCCCCAAACCGTGGAGGCAATTAACCACGCGGGTGCGGCGGGAGTCCCCATCGTGTTCGCCATCAACAAGATCGACAAGCCGGGCGCCAACCCCGAAAAGATAAAAGAGAAGCTGGCCGAGATGAACTACCTGGTGGAGGATTGGGGAGGAAAGTACCAATCGCAAGATATCTCCGCCAAGAAGGGCACGGGCGTTCGGGAGCTGCTCGAGAAGGTGTTGCTGGAGGCAGATTTGCTCGAGCTGAAAGCCAACCCGAACCGACGGGCATCCGGCTCCATCATCGAGTCATCACTCGATAGAGGCCGTGGCTACGTCGCAACTGTCCTGATCGAGAACGGCACGTTGCGCCAAGGGGACATCGTGCTGGCCGGTTCCTACTTTGGCCGTATAAAGGCCATGTTCAACGAGCGAAACCAACGGATCGAAGAGGCACGACCCGCTGAGCCGGTCGTGATCCTTGGACTTAACGGCGCTCCACAGGCGGGCGACACGTTCAACGTGATGGAGACCGAGCAGGAGGCACGCTCCATCGCCAACCGCCGCGAGCAACTGCAACGAGAGCAATCGATACGTACGCAAAAAATGCTCACGCTCGATGATATCGGTCGCCGCATCGCGATAGGCAACTTCCAACAACTGAATATCATCGTGAAAGGCGACGTAGACGGTTCGGTAGAAGCGCTATCCGACTCACTCATCCAACTCTCTACCCAAGAGATCGAGGTGAACGTGATCCATAAGGCCGTGGGACAGATTTCAGAGTCGGACATCACCTTGGCGGCCGCGTCAGACGCGATTATCATTGGCTTCCAGGTACGTCCTTCCCTGGGCGCCCGAAAAGAGGCCGAGAAAGAGGGGGTTGAAATCAGGCTCTACTCCATCATTTACGACGCCATCGAAGAGGTGACCGCCGCGATGGAAGGGATGCTCTCCCCCGACATCAAGGAGGAGATCACCGGCAACGTGGAGGTGCTCGAGGTATTCAAGGTATCGAAAGTGGGTACCGTAGCGGGCTGTATGGTACGCGACGGGAAGATCAAACGCTCAAGCCGCGTGCGCCTCATCCGCGACGGGATCGTGATCTTCACGGGCGAAATCGACTCGCTAAAGCGATTCAAGGACGACGTGAGAGAGGTTACCTCAGGGTACGAATGCGGTATCTCGATACGCAACTTCAACGACATCAAAGTGGGCGACGTGATCGAATCGTTCGAAGAGATAGAAGTAAAGAAAACCCTCTAAAAGCAAGAAGCTATTCACGCTATAAAATAAAAGATGAGTATGGTAAAAAAAGCGTTATTAAGTCTTAGTGTAACTGTTTTATTGGCAAGCGCACCCGCTTTGGCGCAACAGGTAATACCACAGGAACCGTTACAAACACCACAACAGGCATTCCAACAGGCGTCACAACAAAAGGTGACCGTCGCGTACGTGAACACGATGGAGTTACTAAACGCGTTCCCGGAACGGGAGGCTGCTACCCAGCACCTGATCACCTTAAGCCAAAACTATAAAGAGGAACTGGAGCTGATGCAGAGCGAATACAACAAGAAGTACTCCGATTACATCACCTACCAATCCTCGCTCGCTGAAAACATCAAGCTGCGCCGCATGCAAGAGCTCACGGAACTGGAAAAAAAGATGCAACAGTTTATGGACCTGGCACAAAAAGATATTGAAACACAAGAAGCCAGCCTGCTGGAACCGCTAAAAGGGCAGATTAACGAGGCCATCCGACAGGTGGGAATCGAAAAGGGATTCACCGTGATCTACGACCTGGACTGCCCGGGAATCGCGTTCGTAACACCTGATGCCGTGGATGCCAACCCCTTCGTGAAGGAAAAGCTGGGCATCCAGTAAGCAGGTGGATTCCAGGAAAAAATGACAAGGAAAACCGGATATCGGACGAATAGCCGATATCGGGTGTAACGATTCACAAATGAAAGCGGGTGCCATTGGGATTTTTGATTCCGGGTACGGCGGGCTAACCGTCTTGTCGGAGATTCGGGCACGGATGTCCGGATACGACTACCTCTACCTCGGAGACAATGCCCGGGCACCGTACGGGAACCGCTCCTACGAGCGGGTGTACCAGTTCACCCTCGAAGCGGTGAAGTGGTTTTTCGACAAGGGGTGCCACCTGGTCATCCTGGCGTGCAACACCGCGTCGGCAAAGGCGCTCCGCACTATTCAGCAGGTGGACCTGCCTAAGCTGGATCCCGGCAGAAGGGTGCTGGGGGTGATTCGGCCGACGGCAGAGCGGGTGGCTCGCTTCACGCGAAGTGGGCACGTTGGCGTCCTGGGAACCGACGGGACCATCCTATCGCGCTCCTACGAACTGGAGATCGATAAACTGCATCCCGGGCTGACAGTCACCGGCGAGGCGTGTCCCATGTGGGTGCCGCTGGTGGAAAACAGGGAGCACGACAAGCCGGGTGCCGACTACTTCGTGAAACAACACCTCGACCGACTGCTCCAACAAGATCCCGACATCGATGCCATCATCCTGGGGTGTACGCACTACCCGCTGCTCATCGAAAAGATAGTGGATTTCTTGCCGGATAAGGTAACCGTCATCCCGCAAGGGAAAGAGGTGGCCGATAGCCTGCTAGACTACCTGCACCGGCACCCGGAAATGGAGGCTAAATGTACCAAAGGGGGAACCGTGCAGTATTACACAACCGATTCACCCGAAAAATTCAACCAGATGGCATCGCTCTTCATGAACGAGCCAGTCGATGCCCGAAAAACATCACTCGATATAACGAAATGAACGCGTTTGATATCCTTATATTAATCTTGCTGCTGCTCGCCTTCGTACATGGTTACCGGAAAGGGTTAATCATGCAGCTGGTAGGGTTGGCCACCATCATCCTGGCCGCCATCTTTGGCGGTAAACTGGCGGCGATAATCCTACCGGAGCTCGTGCGGCTGATCAAACTCACTCCCGAGGTAGCGAAAGTGATCTCCTACATACTCGCTTTCGCGGGTATCGCGATCGTGATCGCCCTGATAGGTAGACTCGTGCAGCGGTTTTTCGACGTGGTTTTCCTGAGCTTCGTCAACCGCCTCGCGGGTGCGCTGGTGGCGATAGGTACACTGATGGTACTTGTGAGCGTCCTTCTTAACCTGGTGTTGATGTTGGACAGGAACGAGACTCTCTTCAAACCCGAACTGAAGGAGGATTCGTTCTTCTTCGAGCGGGTAGAGGCGGTGGTACCCGCGATCGTGCCCTACCTGAACCGGGAGTTCTGGAAAGAGCACGTGCCGGAAAAATACCGGGAAGAGGTGGAAACGAAAACGGATGGACTACACCATCCTAAACCAACCTCCATTACTGTTGACTCGCTCTTTCAACAACGCCACTTTAACGTGGATTGATGCTGAGGAAGACAGAAGACGGAAGACGGAAGACGGGAGATGGTAGACGGAAGACGGGAGATCGTGAACGAAAGATGAACGAGAATTAATGCTGCAATTCATTCACAAAGAGGGAAAAGCCGCTCTGGCGAAGGTATTTGTCGTGCTGTTGATACTCAACGGCGTGCTGTTCCTATGCCTGCCCAACCACTGGTTCCCGATTACCGTCCTCGTTATATCAATCGTGCTGTTCGCGTTTACCCTCTGCTTCTACCGGAAACCGCGTCGGGTATACAAGGGAAAGCTGCACGGGCTGGTGAACGTACCCACCGATGGCAAGGTGGTGGTGATAGAAAAGGTGTTCGAGAGGCAGTTCTTCAACGAAGAGCGCATCCAGGTCTCCATCTTCATGTCGCTCTTCAACGCGCACGCCAACTGGGTGCCGGTGAGCGGCAAGATTACCCACCTATCGCACGTGTCGGGGAATTTTTGGGCGGCCTACCTCCCCAAATCAAGCCACGAGAACGAGCACACCAACATCGTGATCGAGACCCCCAACCACGGCACCATCCTAACGAAACAGATTGCCGGGGCAGTCGCCCGTAGGATTGTCACCTACGTGCACGAGGACGACGAGGTGCTTATCGGCTCCCCACTGGGGTTCATCAAGCTGGGCTCCCGAATGGATATCTTCCTGCCGGTCGATAGTGAAATAATGGTGAAGCTGGGCGAACAAGTCTGGGCCAACGTCACTATCCTGGCTCGATTACCCGAAATGAAGTCGCCCGAAATGAAGTCGCCCGAAACCAAGTCGCCCGAAACCAAGTCGCCCGAAACCAAGTCGCCTATAATGAAACAATAAACCAGTATGCGCAAACATATACCTAACCTGCTCACGCTCCTCAACCTCCTGTCGGGCTGCATCGCGATCACGCTGGCTTTCCAAGGTCGCTTTACCGGTATGGCCATCGCCGTGCTGGTCTCTGCCCTGTTCGACTTCCTGGATGGCATGGTAGCCAGGCTCCTGAACGCCTACTCGCCCCTGGGCAAGGAGCTGGACTCCCTGGCCGACGTGGTAAGTTTTGGGGTAGCACCCGCTTCGGCACTTTTCGTCTTCTTAAGGGATGGTCTTTTGCGCCCCGGTGGAGCGCTATCCACGGATGGCACGCTGTTACCAGGTGACTCACTGCTCCCGGGTAACCCTCAACTACTTGAAAGTACACTGCTCCCCACACCCCTTCTGACCATTATCCCTTACCTGGCATTCTTGATCCCGCTTTTCTCGGCCTACCGACTCGCCAAATTCAATATCGACAAGCGGCAAACCCGCTCGTTCCTGGGTCTGCCCACGCCGGCCAACGGCCTGTTCTGGGTCGGCTATTGCCAAGGTATCCACACCCTGCTACCGATTGGGGGGCAAGCGCTGCTGTACATCACCCTCGGATTCCTTATCCTGCTCACCCCCCTGATGGTCACCGAGTTGCCCATGTTTTCCCTGAAGATGGATCGGTTCGCGGTAAAAGGTAACGAACGACAACTGCTGCTCGCGGTGCTGGTTATCGCCTTCGTCGCCCTGTGGGGATTCGTCGGCATCGCCATGGGGGTACTCGCCTACATCCTACTCTCGCTTATTCCGCACCCCAACGCCAAACAGTAATGCCGCACCCCAACGCCAAACAGTAATACCGCACCCTAACGGCCAACATTGCCCCCACGCACTGCACTGCAACACCGCATTCCAATCCTTCCCCACTGTCTACCTCCAGCCGCGAAATCGTTAAATAATACAAACCGGTTAGAGAAGCTAACGGGAAGGTTGTATCTTTACCTTCTAAACAAACTAGTTGCCATTTATGGGGGTCATCATTAAGTTTTTCCTGTTTTTTCTCGTTACCTATCTTATTTTAAGGTCGATAGGGAGGCTACTGTTTGGTATACGCTACAAACAGAACACCCGCCGCTACGGGACTCCCCGCGATAAACAACCCCGTCGGGAACCACCCAAACAGCCTGAAACACAACAAGACAGGATTATCGGCTATCAAAAGAAAAACTTTGAATCGACCGAGGTGGAGGATGCCGAATTCGTGGAGATCAAGGAGAAGTAAATTCTCCAGGAGAAGATAAAAATTTTATTATCAGCCTTTTTTGGTTATTTTTGCAAGGTAATCATTGAGGAAATCATTTACATCATATAAGAATCAGTATGACAGACATTTTTGATCGGCTAAAAAGTGCCGAAGGTCCGCTTGAGCAGTATCGCAAGAAGGCGGAGGGGTACTTCATGTTCCCTGAGTTGGAGGGGGAGATCGCCCCTAGGATGAAATTCCTCGGCAGGGAAGTAATCACCTGGAGTTTAAATAATTACCTGGGACTGGCCAACCACCCGGAGGTACGTGAGGCAGACGCCAAGGCCGCGGCCGATTGGGGTATGGCCTACCCCATGGGTGCCCGGATGATGTCGGGCCAAACCAAACTGCACCGGGAACTTGAAGAGAAGCTCGCCCGGTTCGAGAAGAAAGAGTCGGCCTACCTCCTCAACTACGGCTACCAGGGCATGGTCTCCATCATCGACTCCCTGGCCACACGGAACGATGTAATCGTGTACGATTCCGAGTCACATGCCTGCATCATGGACGGTATCTTCCTCCACAAGGCCAAGGGAGGCAAAAGCTACGTCTACCCGCATAACGACATGGAGCGGTGCGACAGGATGCTGGGCTTCGCCACCCGCCAAGCCAAAGAGAACAACGGCGGCATCCTGCTCATCACCGAAGGGGTATTTGGCATGTCGGGCGACTTGGGCGACCTCCCGGGGATTCTCAAACTGAGGGAGAAGTACGATTTCAGGCTGATGATCGATGACGCCCACGGCTTTGGCACCATGGGAGCAACCGGGGCGGGTGTCAGCGAGCATTTCGGGGTGATGGACGAGGTGGACATCTACTTCGCGACCTTTGCCAAGTCAATGGCCGGTATCGGGGCGTTCGTCGCGTCTGATAAAGCGATCGTGGACTCGCTCAAGTACAACATGCGGTCGCAAATCTTCGCGAAATCCCTACCCATGCCGATGGTCGTGGGCGCACTCAAGCGGCTGGAGATGCTCCAAACGCAACCCCAGCACAGAGAGAACCTCTGGAAGGTGGCCAAGGTGCTGCAAGAGGGACTGGTCGCCGAAGGGTTTAACATCGGCAACACCCAATCGCCTGTCACGCCGGTCTACCTGAGCGGCACCGTGGCGGAAGGCACCAACGTGGTGATCGACCTACGCGAGAACCACCACGTGTTCTGCTCCATCGTGGTCTACCCGGTGGTTCCCAGGGATGTGATCATGCTCCGGCTGATACCCACCGCGTCACACACCAAGAGGGAGGTGGAGGAGACCATTGAAGTATTCAAGAAGATCAAGGCAAACCTGGATGCCGGAAAGTATAAAGCAGACGAGGTGCAGTCGATGGCGGTCTCGTGATTTGTCACCCCCAAAAAGCATCAAAAGCACGAATGACTAACTCAACTCGCGCCTATCAATTTTAAAACCTAACACCATGCTTCGAGTAAAAATTCAAAACAAGTACACCTTAACCTGTACCCAATGCAGGACGGAAACCCCCAATTTCTGGACCTGGTTCGATCAGGGGCAGCAATGCCCCAAGTGCGGGAGCAAACACTCCGAAGTTTCGTATAACCGTAGGTATCAACGGTTGCCCCGCATCATCAAGCGCACGCCCAACAGTTTCTGGCACTACTTCCCCTTCCTGCCGCTGTTGCGCAGGCGTCACATCGTGAGCAAGGGGGAAGGAGCCATCCCCTTGGAAAGGTGGACCTTCCTGGAAGAGTTCGCGAAGAGGGAGCACGGGCTAAACATTCAGGTGCACGTCTATCGAAACGACCTGAACGGGGGCACCGGGACCTTCAAGGACATCGCCGCCTCGTTGGCTGCCAGCCTCTTCAAGGAGATCGGCATCGATCAGTACTGCATCGCCTCCACCGGTAACTCGGCGACAGCTTACGCCATGTACCTCTCCATGGCCGGTGTCAACTGTTCCGTCTTCATGCCGGAAGACGCCCTCAAAGCCTCTGAAGCCACCATCAGCTCCTACGGGCAGCAGGTCTTCCGGGTGATGGGCGACTACGCCAAGGCAAAGGAGATCGCCGCGGGATACGCCGCCGCCCACAACATACCTATTTCGGCAGGTAACATCGACCCGATACGGGTGGAAGCCAAAAAGACGATGGTCTTCGAGTGGCTCCGCCAGATAGACCGGATACCCGATGTCTATATTCAGGCGGTGAGCGGCGGCACGGGTCCCATCGCCGTCGATAAGGGGATTCGTGAGATCAAGCCCATCTACCCCGAGTTGAAGAACCCCCGCTTCCTGCTGGTACAGACCGACAAGTGCGATCCCATGGTTCAAGCGTGGGAGGCGGCGGAAGCGGCCGGGTTCCCCGAGGGGTTCGAGAAGAACTACCCCATCATCGACAACCCCCAGACCGAGGTTCCCACCCTGGCTACCGGCAACCCGGGTACCTACCCCATCGTGGCGAAGCTGGTGAAAGAGTCGGGTGGCAGCTTCCTGAGGATGCGGGAGGAGAAACTCCTACCCGTCGGCAAGCTGATGGCCTACGAGAAGAAGGTGATTCCGGGCCCCGCCTCGGCGGTCTGTATGGCCGGCTTCTTTATCGCCCTTAGGAAAAACCTGATTAAAGATGGGGAGACGGTGCTCGTGAATATCGGTGAGGGAGCCAACCGCGCACCCTACTTCTTGGAGCAGATGATCTACACCACGCGTAAAGTGAAAAAAGTAGAAGAATGTTCACCGCACGTCATCGACGACTTCCGCGAACAGCTCTGGAAGGAAGTGCTGGAGGAAGATGAATGAAGAACGGTAAAACGATATGGATCACGGGGGCGTCATCAGGCATTGGCGAGGCGTGTGCTTACCTGTGGGCCAAGGAGAAGGCCAACCTCATCCTCACCGCAACCCGCGTGGAGCGGCTGATAGAGGTGCAAGAAGCATGCACCCGGCTGGGGGCCCGGTGCGAGGTGTTACCCTATGACCTCTCCGACTTAACGGGCATCGACGGGTTGACCAACCAAGCGATCGCTCTCTTTGGAAGCATCGACATCGTGTTCCTCAACGCCGGCATCAGCCAGCGTGCCCGCGCCCTGGATACCTCGTACAGCGTGGACAAGAAGATCATGGACGTCAACTTCTTCGCCCCGGTAAAGATCGCGAAGCGGCTCCTGCCCGCGATGATCGCCAACGGGGGCGGCACGGTAGCGGTCACCACCAGTATCTCGGGTAGGTTTGGCTTCCCGCTGCGCTCGGCCTACGCATCGTCAAAGTTCGCGTTGTACGGCTTTTTTGAAACCGTTCACGCTGAATATTACGACCAGAACATCCGGGTGGTAATGGTTTGCCCCGGCCGGGTAAAGACCCACATCTCCTACAACTCGCTGAAAGGCGATGGACAAAAGCATGGCCGGATGGACGAGGGACAGGCCGGTGGCATCTCATCGGAAAAGGCAGCACGAAAAATCGTGCAGGCCATCCACCGCCAAAAGCCGGAGGTGCTGGTAGGCGGTAAAGAGCTGCTGATGGTGTACATCAAGCGGTTCCTGCCGGGAGTGGCAAGGAAAATAGTGAGAAAAATCAAGGCGACGTGATTGAATGCCTTTCACGGAAAAGGCAAAATGCAAATCAACAACCAATCCACGCCCAACGAAAAACGACCAAGTCAATCAACGAATAAACAAACAAGCAACCATGAGTAGCGATAAGGGATTTATTATTTCGGGAATTCAACAAGTAGGTATTGGCGTGGAAAACCTCTACGAGGCGTGGAGCTACTACATCGACCTGTTCAACATGGACATCCGCATCCTGGAGGACGACAAGACGGCGGAACTGATGCTCCCCTACACCGGGGGCAAGCCGCAGCGGCGTCACGCCTGCATCACCGTGAACATGCAGGGCGGCGGCGGCTTCGAGGTGTGGCAATACGCTGAACGTAAGCCCCAGCCCATCGGCTTCGAGTTGAACATGGGCGACCTGGGGGTGTTGGTCTGCAAGATCAAAAGCCGCGACGTGATGGCCGCCTACGAGCAGTTCTCGAAAAACCCCAAGGCAAACCTCATTGGAGAGGTGAATCAAGGCATCGACGGGCACTCCACCTTCTACATGAAGGATCCATACGGCAACCTGTTTCAAGTAGTTCAGGACGATTATATCTTCAAGGATGAGAAAAAGCTGACCGCCGGCGTTGCGGGTGCTACCATAGGTGTCACCGAAATCGACCGGGCAATGACCGTTTACCGCGATATCCTGGGCTACGACACCATCGTGGCCGATGAGACCGGTATCTTCGCCGACTTCAAGGCCCTCCCCGCGGGAACGCGTGCCTACCGCCGGCGACTGCTTACCCATTCGCAACCGAGGAAAGGGAGCTTCAGCCAACTCTTCGGCTCCTCCTCCATCGAACTGGTACAGGCACTGGATCGAACCCCTAAGAAACTGTACGAAGGACGCTTCTGGGGCGACCCGGGCTTCATTCAGGTCTGTTTCGATATTCGCAACATGGAGGCACTGGGGAAATTCTGCGCGGAGAAAGGCCACCCCTTCACTGTCGATAGCAGCCAACGGTTCAAAGAGGGTGACTCGTTCAACATGGGCGATGCCGCCGGCCAGTTTGCCTATATCGAGGATCCCGACGGCACGCTAATAGAGTTCGTGGAGACCCACAAGGTTCCTATCGCCAAGAAGCTGGGGCTGAGCCTCAACCTCAAAAACAGGCACCCCGAGAAACCCTTGCCCAAGTGGATGCTCAAGGCGATTAGCTTGATGCGGGTGAAGTCGGAGGATCTGCTCAACAAGTAGCGCTAGCAACCTCGGCCAACAAACCTAATGATATCGGCTAATAAACAATAAATTATGAAAAAACTGACAAATATTTTTCTCGTAGCCTTTCTAATGCTTTTTCATTTGCCCTGTTCTGCACGAAAGCATGTGGGCAATAAGGAGAAAGGAGAAGCACTTAAAGAGGAGATCCTTCCTATAGGTAGTTTGATATTCGACTCAGGAGTCTTCCCCATGCATAGGGCCGAAGAGGTAACAAAATGGGAAAAAGCCAGAGGTGCCGAAGTGGACGTCATATCGGTTTTTCCAAGTCGTGAATCATGGACAAGCCTGTTAAGCAGCTGGTTCATGGATGACAAGAGGATTCCCGCCGGCTTTCAAGGAACGCTCAATATCGGTATGCCTCTATACCCGCGAGACGGAAATTTAGAAGAGGCCTCCAAGGGCAGTTATAATGCCGAATGGGAAAAGTTCGGGAGAATGGTGGCAGCCAAGTACCCCACCGCGTATATCCGGGTGGGGTGGGAAATGAACCTGAACGACTGGTATTACAAAGCCACTCCCCACAACGCGGCGCGATGGATTGCATCGTACCGGCATGCCGTTACTTCGCTGAAGAAAGGGTCATCCACATTTCGTTTTATATTTAATCCCAACATCGGTCCCGGTCAGACAGGAACGGAAGATGCCACGGACTTTTATCCCGGCGATGCGTACGTGGATTTAATCGGCGTTGACGCTTACGATTGGTGGCCTCCCTACACGACGGAGGAAAACATCGCCTACCACCGCGAAAGGAAATATGGTTGGGACTGGTGGTTGGAGTTCGCGAAATCGCGTAACAAAAAGTTCTGCCTGCCTGAATGGGGAGTAGCCACTGCCAATAATAATAGCGGTGGAGATAATCCCGCGTATATCAACTTTGTATATTCCTGGCTAAAAGAGAACAGGAAATGGGTTGCCATGGAGTGCTATTTCCATGAAGCGGATGCCTATATCCGCTCCGACCTGTTTACCGGGTATAACCCTGAAGCATCTGCGGCCTACAAAAGCTGGATGCAATTATTGAAAAAATAATCAAGGATAAGTGGCGAAAAATGGGTAAATTTGCACTCCAATAATGGAAAACAAAAAACGCTATATAAAAATGAGGAAAAAAGCATTACTGATGATTTTGGACGGTTGGGGCATTGGCGACCAATCCGAGGCAGATTTAATCTACAACACTCCTACCCCATACTGGGATGAGCTCTTGTCTACTTACCCGAACGCGTACTTGCTAGCATCCGGCGAGAACGTGGGTTTGCCTGATGGTCAAATGGGTAACTCCGAAGTCGGACACTTGAATATCGGCGCGGGACGGGTGGTTTACCAGGATTTGGTGAAAATAAACCGTGCTTGTCGCGATAACAGCATCCTTGACAATCCCAAAATCATTAAAGCCTATTCATATGCACGTGATCATAAGAAAAAAATCCACCTGCTCGGGCTGGTTTCCGACGGTGGCGTACACAGCTCATTAGAGCATCTGTTCAAGCTGATTGATATCGCGAAAGAGTACGGCGTTGAAGAGACCTACGTTCATGCCTTTATGGACGGACGTGACACCGACCCAAAAAGCGGGAAAGGCTTTATCGAACAACTTCAAAACCACTTGGATAAAACAACGGGAAAAATCGCTTCCATCGTCGGCCGTTACTACGCGATGGACCGCGACAAACGCTGGGAGCGTATAAAAGAGGCGTACGACCTGTTGGTCAGCGGTGTGGGAACTCCTGCAACCGATATGGTTCAAGCCATGCAAGACTCCTACGACGATGGCGTTACCGATGAATTCATCAAGCCGATCGTTCACGTGGATACCGATGGCAATCCTGTGGCTACCATCGAAGAGAACGATGTGGTGATCTTCTTTAACTTCCGCAACGACCGCGCGAAGGAGATGACCATCGTTCTCACGCAGGAAAACATGCACGAGCACGGTATGCACACCATCCCGTTGCAGTATTTCACGATGACGCCTTACGACAGCACGTTTAAAGGGTTGCATGTACTTTTTGATAAAGACAACGTGGAAAACACGATGGGTGAATACGTTTCCAACCTTGGTTTGAAGCAGTTGCGTATCGCGGAAACCGAGAAGTTCGCCCACGTCACCTTCTTCTTCTCGGGCGGGCGCGAAGCGGAATTCCCGGGGGAAGAACGCATCCTTGTTCCTTCACCCAAAGTGCCTACGTACGATTTGAAACCGGAGATGAGCGCGCCCGAAGTAGCCGAGGAGATGGTGAAAGCACTTGATTCTCAAAAATACGACTTTATCGTGTTGAACTTTGCCAACGGCGATATGGTGGGACATACCGGTGTGAAAGAAGCGATTATTGAAGCGGTTAAGGTAATCGATAAGTGTGTGGAGAAAGTGATTGAAGCGGTAAAGGCGAATGACTACGAAGCCATTATCATTGCCGACCACGGGAATGCCGACAATGCCATCAACCCCGATGGTTCACCCAACACGGCCCACTCGCTGAACCCGGTGCCACTGATTTATGTAACGAAAGACAAAAACGCGACCGTTGAACCCGGTATTTTGGCCGATGTATCACCCACGCTTTGTCAGGTGATGGGCCTTGATGTTCCGAAAGAGATGACGGGGAAACAGTTGATTACCTTTTAAACTACCTTCTTTTCACGCCCAAGAAAAAGAGACTCCTGTTGGTCAACATATAGACGTGACGGGGAAACAGTTGATTACCTTTTAAACTACCTTCTTTTCACGCCCAAGAAAAAGAGACTCCTGTTGGTCAACATATAGACGTGACGGGGAAGCTGTTTTACCGAAAAGGCAAATCTAATACCAACAAGGTTGCTACTAAGAAAACTGTTAGTAAGGATGTACTTACTAAGAGGAATATTGCAAAGAAGATTATTACTAAGAAAGTTGCTACTAAGAAGATTGTTTCTGATCCGGTAATGACGCTATGGATGAAACAGTACCTCTTTAACAACTGAAAATCCTGTCCACTTTTTCGAGCTGGTACAAAACTAATAATGAAACGTGTCAAAAACGAACAGCAAAATACATCAAAAACAAACAGCGAAACACATCAAAAACGAACAACGCCCTTGTTTCATTAAAATAATAAACGTAACTTTGTGGTGATTTAAAGCAACTTAGTTATGAATTACCTGAAACGAATAGCCGATGAGCAGCTCAGGTTACGACTTGAAGCTTTTGGAGCGGTTCAGATAAAGGGACCCAAATGGTGCGGTAAAACTACAACCGCGGAGATGCAGGCGAAGAGTGCTATAAAGATGCAGGATCCGGATAACCGCGAAGCTTACCTTGCCACGGCGCGCACCAAGCCTTCTCTTTTGCTTAAGGGCGACACGCCAAGGTTGATCGATGAATGGCAGGTGGCACCGGTGCTTTGGGATGCCGTACGACACGCGGTTGACGAAAGGCGTTTAAGGGGGCAATTTATATTGACCGGATCAACAGTAGTGGACGATGAGGAGATTATGCATACCGGAACCGGTCGTATTTCCACCATGTCGATGTACCCCATGAGTCTGTATGAGTCGGAAGAGTCCAACGGGAAGATTTCCCTTAAAGAGCTGTTCGATGATAAGGATTTGGATATTGACGGTATTACATCGGATCTCACGATAGAGGAGCTGATTTTTGCCGCTTGTCGGGGCGGATGGCCCGCTTCTCTTGACAGTATGAGCGATGAAGCTAAATTGTTAATTGCAAAAGACTACGTGCGGATTATCTGCGACCAGGATGTTTCCAAGGTAGACAAGGTTGACCGTGATCCCGCACTGGCAAGGTTAATCTTGCGCTCATACGCGCGAAACCTTTGCACTCTGGCTAAGAAAACAAACATGTTGGCGGATGTATCCGTTGAAATGGAGGGTACTTCAATGACAACGTTTAACAGTTACGTGAGGGCGTTAGAAAAACTGTTCGTTATCGAAGACATAGAGGCGTGGTCGCCTGCCATTCGTTCAAAAACGGTTATCAGAACCGGAAAAAAGCGCTGCTTCACCGACCCCTCGATAGCCGTGGTCGCCTTGGGTGCCTCTCCACGTAGCCTGGAGCTTGACTTGAAAACGTTTGGCTTTATTTACGAATGTCTCTGTATGCGAGACCTGAAAATATACTCACAATCGTTGGGCGGGAGATTATCATATTATCACGATAAATATGGGTTGGAAGCTGACGCGGTTCTTCATCTCGATGACGGCAGGTACGCGCTGATTGAGTGCAAGCTTGGCAGCAGGGACATAGATGCCGGGGCTAACAATTTGCTGAAGTTGAAAGAGCTTGTAACCGAAAGAAATAGCAGAGATAAACAGGTATCGATGAGGCTGCCCGATCTGCTAATAGTATTGACCGGAGGAAAAATTGCCTACACGAGAGAAGATGGCGTAAAAGTGATTCCACTGGGTTGTTTGAAAGATTAGGCAAAAAAACGTTGTTGCCAAACCTCATCAGGGTACCCCTACAATAAACCAAGAAATAGCCAATTTTACCCCTACAATGAACCAAAAAATATCCAATTTTACCCCTGCAATGAAACATTTTGCTTATATTTGCATTGAAAATCAAAATATTAACTCAAGCAGCCGTCATCCGTTATATCCTGGAGGAGGGATGGACTTTTTCGGGACAAACCATAACCTTGGGTGGATTTGCCGGATCGCCATACAGAGCGCGTGAAACCAGTGAAGCATTTCGCACGCTCAACAAAGCCATGTTGTTGGAATTAGTCTACCCCACTACCAATATAGGAAAGTGTTTCAGGTTGATTAACCTACCGTTTTACCTGATTTCAAAACTACCTGAAATATTGGAGGGAACAATCTAAATATTTGAAGTTCAACAATATTCACAACCCCAAAGTACAACGCAACGGAAAGGAAGTACCCCGTAAACCGTATGAGTACTTAAACTTTTAATTTTCAAACGCTTACTGGGATGACTTCTTAAAGTTTCCTGTATATAATATCAAACAAAAAAAGACTGTTGTTTAAGAAAGGATTATTGTAGCTGTTTACATAGTTTCGAGACTCTTCTATACTTCTTTTTAGAAATTGAACATCAGTTTCATTTTCTAACTGATCAATATACCAATTATCATTGGTCCAATCGATCTCATCATTGTCTTTTACGTAGAAAACATCACCCCCTAATACTGGAATCTCCAAGTTATAAAATAGCTCAAGTGCCTCAAGGGCTTCCCGTTTATCAAGGGCCCTATTTATTACATCGTCTTCACTATATCCCTTGATCTTTTTCAGATCACGTCCTTTATCCTGATAGAATATTTTTATTTTCTCAATATCACTCATATACCATCAACCACTTATCCAATGTGTAAAGTCAAAATTAACCTTCTCATTGCCAATGCCTTGAATTTCTAAAATTGATCTTGCAAGAGATCGTATAGTATCCCAATCAGCATCCTTTTTTAATGATTCTATATTCCACTTGGTTAAATCATTGGACATATTATCAAGTAAATCATTCATCTTGGTAAGCAAATTCACGCTATCTAAGGACAATTTGTTGTCTTGATACATTTGGCTCGTATCCCTGTATATATCATCAAACAATAAAGCTATCTCATCCGGGATAACAACAAAAGGTGGGAAAACACGAATTTGCTCATCAAAAGAAGATGCCATTAATGCAATAACTTGAAAGAATGTACTAGTTTTTCCAGTATCCATAAATAAACGGTTTTAAAAGACAACTCTTAAGCTATAGAATCAAAATCTATTTTGTGCACGATTAATAAAACAGGTGAAGCCTTCCAAAGCAACCTTATCCATTGGTATGGCTTCTCCCAATGATAATCACGGCAAATGTAGTAAAACCTGATTAATATAAAAACCCGAATAGCCATAGAGGAATTTTGTCCCTAAAACCAAGCTCTATATCATCAGCGGCAATGTACGCGTGTTCGAGCCCCATGATCTGTTCCCGCCCCTTGTTTCGTCCCCCGACTTCGAAAAAGTAGGTGTGATCGACTTTGAAATCGGTAATATCGGAGGAAGAGACCTCGGCGACTCGTTTCAACTGGTTGCAAAAAAAGGTTTCCCGCATGGTTCCCTTATCTGCTAATTGTCTTCCGACAAACGCCACGATGTAATTGGGGTGGTTCAGGTAAATTTTTTCCGGCTTTGTTAGCCTCCCCAACTTTCCCTTGTTTGGCTTCAACGTCTGGATAACCTGTGCGCTCTCCAAATAACGCAGGTAGGCGAGCAGGCTATTCCTCGACACCCCTATTTTCTCACTCAACTGACTAATATTGGGAGTAAATGGAACCATCTGGGCAATGATGTAAAGTAACTGCTTTATCTTGTCGAGGGAAGCGTAATCGATACCCTTCACCGCCGGTAAATCCACTTCCAACACGGTGTTGATTGTCTGGAGTAAGCGCTGGTGATACGTTTTTACATCCTCCTTGTAATAGGGAAAATACCCATGGCTAAGGTAATCGGAAAAGGCGGGAAGAATTTTCACGCTTTTCGTGATCTCCGAACATACCGCAACATGATTCTCCAAAAGCTCTCCCAATGAAATTGGCTCTATCGTCAACAGGTTCTCGAACGATAAAAACTCCCGAAATGACAACCCGGGTAATGAGTAGTGAACTGCCCTTCTGCTCAAATCGGCTTCTCCCCTGTAAATCTCTAAGATCGAGGAGCCCGTGATCACAATGTTGAGTTCGGGAAAGGCATCGTAAAGATTCTTCACTTCACGCGACCAATCGTGATACTTGTGTACCTCGTCTAAAAAAAGATACCGACCTCCCTGCAATACGAAATCCATCCCTAAATCGTAAAGGGTGTTGGCAGAAAACCAAATATGATCCAAACTCACATACAATACATCCCGCGGCGTTTCACCGAACTCCTTCAATATGTGCTGCAATAACAGCGTGGTCTTCCCGCTCCCCCTGGGTCCCGAAATGAAAATCAAACGGTTCGACCAATCAATCGTATGGTGTAGGTACCTGAAAAAATTCATACCCACGCTCCTCAACTGCCGGACAAAAATAAAGTATAACGTTTCCATTTTTTCTAACATCATATAGTGTTGTTTACATACAACAATTTTCACCACATTTTGTTGTTTACAAACAACAGTTTTTTGATTTATTGTTGTCCGGAGACAACAGTCTTGTCTAAAACAGGTCTACAATGCTGTTCCAAGCGATAACCTTTCCTTCTCTCCTAACTTGAGGAGTTAAGCCGCCATAAATAAGGTAGGGCACTGCCTGAGCGTTCAGTTTACCGTAGTAGTTGAGTCCCTTAAAAAAATCGGAAGAGATAGTCGAAGAAGATTTTATCTCTATACTTTTCACTTGAAGTCCCGAATCAATCAGACAATCCACCTCGTTACCGGTAGAATCGCGCCAGTAATATAACGGGGGAACGATAGCCCTGTTGTAATGATACTTCATTAAATCAGAAACAACCATGTTCTCAAAGAGAGGCCCCCTGGCCCAATGGGTAGCCAACTCGCGCTCATCGCGTATGCCCAACAGGCTGCAAGCGAGACCGGTATCATAAAAGTAAAGCTTGGGAGTTTTCAAGATCCTCTTCGAGAAATTTTGGAAATGGGGCCGAAGCACAAACGTTATAAAACTGGTCTCTAAAATGGAAAACCAGGACTTCACCGTCTTCAAATCTACGCCCAACTCATTGGCAATATGGCTATAGTTTAGCAACTGGCCTATCCTTCCCGCGGCCAAACGCATGAACCGTTGAAACTGGTGCAGGTTACCCACGTTGACTATCTGCCTTACATCACGTTCGACATAGGTTTGAATATAGGATGGGTAAAAAAGCGTGGGGTGGATGTCGGCATCGTGTAAACGAGGATAAAATCCCTGAAAGATGCTTTTTTCAAAGTTGTCAACTGCTTGCCCCGACTCCCTTAATTCAGCAATACTCAAAGGTAACAGGTGCGTGATAAAAACCCTGCCTGCCAGCGATTGGGAGATCTTTTCTAAAAGCAGGAAGTTCAGAGAACCGGTTAAGATATATTTACCCGGCCTGTTTGCCTCATCGCTCGCGGTTTGAATATAGGAAAAGAGATCGGGATAGCGTTGCGCTTCGTCAATAATTACCCCCGATTGAAATTGAGACAAGAACAGACGAGGGTCTGATACTGCCGCTTCAAGCGTATCGGGATTTTCTAAGTTCACGTACTCGTAATCGGGAAAAGTGAGCCGGGCAAGGGTAGTTTTACCCGACTGTCGGGGGCCGGTTATCGAAATAATGGGCATCTTTGACGCCATATCCCGCAATAGTTGGCTAAGTTCTCGTTGTATCATACTGCAAATATAATCTCTCTGCCTTAACGTTTAACTTCGTGCAGGCCGTGTTCTCATTGTATCATACTGCAAATATAATACTCCCTATTGAATTTTGCAAATCTGGAATTGAATTCCAGATCTGCAAAGAAAATGAACCAAACCTGCCAAAAACCTAGGGAAGCACGCAATTTTTCCGCCATTTTGCAGTTATAGGTAGTGATGAAAAGATGGCCATTCTTTCGTATGCGAGGGAAGCTCACTGACGAGTCGCTACATGCGGTAAAGACGAAGCAACGATTCATAGGGTTACTCTTCCCGTTCTTCTGTTGCGCATTCACCGTGCAGGCGCAATGGGATGCCTCGTGTAACCAGTACTGGGCGACACGCGGCTTCTCCAACCCATCGTTTGCCGGGGAGACGGAAACTGTTCGGGCAACGGCATTCTACCGCAAGCCGTGGAGCGGCCTGTCAATCGATATGCCTTTCGAGTTCCTGGGAAGGCGTCATGGTATAGGGCTAATCACCCAGGTGGAGAAGGCTGAAACGGCTGGAACAAGCGACATGATCGGAACGACCGGCAAGAGCGGAGGGCTCGGAACATCTCGCCGGACGGGTGCACCCCGCAACACCTTGATGGCCGCACAGTACAGTTTCAAGCAGAAAGTGGGCAAGGGATTCCTTAACGTGGGCCTTCAAGCCGGGCTCTACGAGGTGGCGTTTATCTCGGGCGACCGCACGGGTATCTCCACCTCCCTCTCATCGATCCAGGGGGTTGACCAGTCGGCATGGGGCGACAAAAAACTGTTCGACGCGGGAGCCGGTGCTTCTTGGACAGCACCCTCGTTCTTCATCGGTTTTTCACTCTTGCATATCAACCAACCCAAGCTCCAAACATACAACCAGGAAGTCACTCCCGGAAGCGCAAGCGACCTACCACAACCATCAGACCTCAATCAACCCTCAGATCTTCCTCAACCATCGTCAGAAGCCAACGACTCCCCCGTTTCACGCATCCCCCGCACCTATAATTTAATGGCGGGGTACAATATTCAATGGCTTCAACCGTTAGAAATACAACCGATGGTGTGGTTGCGAAACAGCTCGGGCAAAACGACGGTAGATGCCACGCTCCGGCTGGAGTACGTCAAGAAGTTCTCGGCAGGTGCCTCCTGGCGTATAGACCAGGGGTACGTGATTTTCGCCGGCATCACCATTAAAGGGGTAGAGGTAGGGTATGCCTACGGGCGGTACACCAAGGGGCTGGAGAATGATAACCGGGGGAGCACGGGGCTCGAAGGGAAGACGGGAATCAACGTGGGAACAGGAAGCGAAGGGATCACGGAAAACCTAACAAAAGGCACGGGCAACAAGGGCAACCACGAGCTGTACCTCCGGTACCACTTCCCGCTGGAAGCCTTCAAGCCGAAACGGCAACCCCATAAAAGCATTCGGTTACTGTAAGACGAAGACAGGTTCAAATGAAATATCACTTATCAATGAACAGATACACTTTATTCGCTCTGTTGCTGTTGCTCACGGTCGCCTCCTGCGGGAGAAGGGGCATCGGGAGCAGCGTCGGGGGCGAACTCACCGGGGTACCGGTCGGCAAGGTATGGAGCGAACCTACCCCCTACAACATGGTGCTGGTATCGAGGGGCTCCTACACGATGGGGGCAGGTCAGCTCGATTCCCTCTGGGGCATCACCATCCCCTCCCGCGGGGTATCGGTGGACGATTTCTGGATGGACGAGACCGAGATTACCAACTCGCAATACAAGCAGTTCGTTTACTGGGTACGCGACTCCATCATCCGAGAGCGGCTGGCAGACCCGGCCTACGCGGGCGATGATTTTTACAAGATAACTGAGGACGAGTACGGCGAACCGATTACCCCCCGCCTCAACTGGTCGCTCCCCATCCCCTGGAAACTCAACACCGAGGAGGAAGAGGCGGCTATCAAGAGCCTCTACACCACCCATCCCATTACCGGTAAAACCATGCTGGACGTCCGCCAACTGAACTACCGCTACGAGTGGTTCGATGCAACGGAGGCAGCACGGGAGCAGTACGGGCTTGGCCCGACGGGATTGGCTCCCAACAGAGGACAAGCGGATAACCGAACCGAGACCGTGATGATCACGAAAGACACGGCCTATATCGCCCCAGATGGCCGCATCGTGAACGAGGCCATCACCCGCCCATTTAGCGGACTACACGACTTCGTGCATACCCGCATCGTGAACATCTACCCAGACACTACCTGCTGGGTGAACGACTTCCCCGAGGCGGACAACGAGCGCTACCTGCGCCACTACTTTTCACATCCCGCCTACGCGCACCACCCCGTCGTGGGTGTTTCGTGGGAACAAGCCACCGCCTTTTGCGAGTGGCGCACCCTCTTCCTCCGCCGAGGTATCAACCGCGAAAACGTATTCGTAGAGCGGTACCGACTACCAACGGAGGCCGAATGGGAGATGGCGGCCCAAGACAGTGAGATCATCAACGAGAGTGGCTGCTTTCAGGCCAACTTCAAATCGGGCGACGGGGGATACGCCGCGGACAACCACCTGATCACCGCCAAGGTGAGGAGCTTCAAGCCCAACCTGTACGGGCTGTACGATATGGTGGGAAACGTGGCAGAGTGGACCGCCACCGATTATACCGAAGCGGGCAACAAGCTAATGGGCGATATGAACCCACAGTACCGCCGTAACCCATCGGGAGACGACTTCCACCCGACCCACCGAAAAGTGGTAAAAGGAGGATCGTGGAAAGATATTTACCCCTTTATCCGCCCTGACCTGCGCGATAGCGAACAGCCTAACCAAGGGCGATCCTATATCGGCTTCCGTTGCGTCCGCACGCGGGTAAGCACGGGAGATTAATCGAAAACCACGGCAAAAATCAAACAATAAGCAAACCTATGAACGCCTATAGCAAATACAAGAACCGACTGGAACAGTTTCTCCAGACCGAACGGGGAAAACGGTTTATCCACTTCGCCTACAGCATCGGCGCCGCCATCGTCATCCTCGGCGCCATGTTCAAAATCCTCCACCTCCCCTTTGGCAACGAAATGCTCTTTATCGGGATGACGACCGAGGTGATCGTTTTCATCCTGTCGGCATTCGACCGACCGGTGCAGGATTACGCGTGGGAGGAGGTCTTCCCGGTACTGAGCGGGAAAGGGGCGATTACCGGGGAACCAGTCAGCAAACAGCCATTTCCCGTGGAGCAAATGAGTAGAGAAGCGGCGGCAAGAGATCCGATTACTGGAGACACGATCACCAAAGAACCTATTGCCAGGGGGCCAATTACCAGAGGCTCAATCGTAAGAGAACCAGTCTCCGGAAAACCGTTTACCGAAGAGCCGTCCAGCGAAAGGGCAGCCTCAAGAGAACCCGTTACTAGAGAGCCCGTTACCAGAGAGCCGTTTGCCTCAGGTAGCGTTCCGTCCGAATCGGACCCCTACGGAACCTACCCCAATGACTATGAACCTCTTCTAGGCAACCTCTCTTCAACCAGCGAAGAGTATGGTCGACAGATGGAGAGCCTGAATCGCACGCTATCGGGTCTCAACTCCCTCTACGAGGTACAGCTCAAGAACATCAGCGGCCAACTCGGCACCATCGAACAGATCAACGCGGGACTGAACCGCCTCCGCTCGGTGTACAGCGATGCCCTGCCCGATGGGACCTCCATCAAGGAGGAGACGGACAAGATGGCACGGCAACTCAAGGAGTTAAACGATGTCTACGGACGTATGCTGCACGCCATGACGGTACACGGTGGGAACTATCCCGCCAGTCGCGATGATTATTTTACGCGCAACAACGAGAACCGGGATGACCACCGTTCTCAACGCGGCGACGACCACACGTACCGTAACGACATCCCTTCATTTAACCGTCCATAAACCACCCGATCCATGGCAGTAAACAGTCCCCACTCCCCCCGTCAGAAAATGATTAACGTGATGTACCTGGTGTTCATCGCGATGCTGGCATTGAACGTATCGGTGGAGGTACTGGACGGGTTCAAAACGGTGGACGATAGCCTGGGCGACTCCTCGGCCACGCTGAAAGAAAGAAACGGGTTGATCATGGATGAGCTGACCGCGTACAACGTGCAGAACCCTGAAAAAGCGGGTGAATGGCACAAAAAAGGGATACAGGTGTGTGCCATGAGCGATTCAATCGTTGATTACATTCAATTACTCAAGCTTCGGATGGTACAGGAAGCGGATGGAAAAAAGGGAAACCTCGATAAGATCAAGCACATGGACGACATAAGCGCCGCCTCCGTGGTCATGCTGTCGCCCATCAACGGGGAGGGCGCCAAGCTAAGGGCGTCGATCGACCGCTACCGGGAAACGGTCATCGGCTACGTAACCGACCCCGCCCGAAAGGCAATCATCAACAAAAACCTGAGTACCGAATCGAGTGCAGCCCCCAAAAGCTGGGAAGAAGCCCTCTTCGAGCAGATGCCCCTGGCAGCCGCCATCACCATGCTCACGAAGATAGAGAACGACATTCGCTCGTCGGAAGGGGAAGCGTTGACCCACCTCCTCAACAACGTGGACGAGGGGGACGTGCGGGTAAACCGACTGAACGCGTACCTGATCCCCGAATCGGACATCGTGATGCAAGGAGCCAGCTATAACGCCCGGGTCATCCTCGCGGCGGAAGACACCACCCGATCACCCACCCTCTTCGTGGGGGGCGTTGCTCTGACCGGTGGAGAACAGGAGCGCTTTTCAATACCGACCTCGCGCACGGGCACATTCCCGGTGGATGGGTACGTGGAGATGAAAGACGATAACGGGACAGTAACACGCCACCCGTTCAGCAGCAACTACACCGTGATCGAGCCTATGGCCTCCATCGCACCCACGTTGACCAACGTGCTCTACGCGGGCATCGACAACGAGATAAGCATCTCGGTACCCGGTATTGCCCCCGGCAACGTCCAGGCAACCATGGATAACGGCACGCTCACCCGCCGGGGTAACTACTGGGTGGCCCGCCCCGCGACGGTGGGACAGAACACGGCCATCACCGTCACCGCGCAAACCTCCGATGGAACACCGCGCCGCGTGGCGGTACAGGAGTTCAGGGTACGCCCCCTCCCCGACCCTACCCCCTACATCGCGTACGCCGATGCCGAGGGTCACCCCGCCACCTTCAAGGGCGGTTCCTTGTCGAAGGCGATACTGATGAACAGCCAAGGCATCAATGCCGCCATCGATGATGGCATCCTGAACGTGCCGTTCCAAGTGAAGAGCTTCCGGGCCGTCTTCTTCGACTCGATGGGGAACGCCATCCCGGAAGTCTCTAACGGCGACCGCTTCTCCGACAGGCAGAAGGAGCAGATCCGCCGACTATCGAGGGGAAGCTACTTTTACATCTCGGGCGTGCACGCGGTAGGGCCTGACGGCACGGAACGGGAGATCGCCGTGATGGAGGTAAGGGTACAGTAAATCATTCAAACAAAAACAGCATGCAAGCAAAAGTACGACTCATATGGATTCTTGTCATGGTGGCTATCGCCCCGCTATTCCCCCAGGAAAACGCACGATGGTCCCGCATGATTTACCGCCAGCTTGACCTCACCCAAGAGGCCAACGCCCCGCTCAATCACGTGGCTACGGCTAACGATGACACACCCGCTGAAGGGCAATCCGGCGAAGGACACTCCAGCCTATTCACCAAGCTCTTCCGGCTGCTTCAAGAGGGCACCATCCCCGCGTACGAGTACTTAGACGGACAGGAACGGTTCACCGACGAGTACCGAATTGACTTTAAAGAGTTCCTGAATCGATTTAGCATCTACTACCAAGAGGATAACGGGAAGATCACGGTGGACGATGCCGATATACCGAGCCACGAGGTGCTGGCCTACTTCGTGAAGGAGGTGTACTACTTCGATTCCCGCAGCTCAAACTTCATGGTGCGCCCCTTGGCCATCTGCCCCGTCCTCCTTCGCCGTGACGACCTCGACAACGTGGCCACCCGGTATCCCCTCTTCTGGGTACCTTACGATGAGCTGGAACCACACACCCGTAAGATGCCGGTGATGGCCTCTACCCTCAACAACAGCATGAACGGAACCGTGGACGACTTCTTCCGACTAAGGAAATACGATGGTGAAATCTACAAGGCACAGAGCCCAAGAAACCTGGCCATCGCCCAATACACCTCCACCCCCGAGGAGATGAAAGCCGAGCAAGAGCGCATCGAAAAGGAGTTGAAAGATTTCGAAAAAGGGTTGTGGATAGACGAGGATGAACTTATCCCCGCCGAACCATCTGCCAACCGCCCCGACCGCCGCAACACGAAAACAGGGGTATCACGCCGCGATCGACGACCCGGGAGCAACCCTTCCGGCAGTTCATCAGTCACCATGCGCGACCGCAGGTATTAACAACAAGAGTGTCGTGTGTTTTTTCATAACGTCCGTACATCAACCCCGTAGTGTTTATCCAAACGATTATATATTTCATTGCAACAGCTCCAAAAAGTGGACGTTAACGATAATTTTGAGTTGCGATTAATCTTTTAAACAAGCAAGCGGGATGACCTTAACGCCATCGGGACGTGAGTACGCGATGGGGCCTCCGGTGATAACTATTAACAAATCAGGTTCGCGTAATCTCATTTGACCGGCTGACCCGTTGGCCTCTTTGACCAATCGTTTTACTTCTAAAAGGTGCGAGGCGCCCTTTTCAATCTCTTTGCCACCTAACTTGAATTCGATTAAAGCGTACCGACCATCCGGCAGATGCATTACTGCATCGGCTTCTAAGTCGTAGCGGTCATGGTAATAAGATATAGTACTTCCAAGGGCTTGAGAATAGGCTTTTAAATCGCGTATGCCCATGCACTCGAAGATAAAGCCAAACGTCTTCAAGTCCACTTGTAGTTTCTCGGGGGTCAGTCCCAGCGCGACAACCGCGATGGATGGGTCTACCAATCCTCGCTTGGGGCTGCTTCGCATGGCCGTTGCCGACCGTATGGCAGGGTTCCACGCGTCAATATCTTGTATCACAAATAGTTTTTTTAATGCTCCCACGTAGCTGTCGAACGTGTTTTCCGCCAATGTTTCTATTTTTGATCGTATATCTTTAAGCATGCTCGATTTTTTAGCGAGGGTAGAGATATTGCGGGCATAGGTACGAAGAATTAATCGCACCAAGGTTTCATCCCTTTGGATGTTGTCAACGGTAGACACCTCGATGCTGCAAACGCTGTTCACGTAATCCCTGGCTATTAATAGGCGCGCATTGTCCATGACCGGTTTTAAGGAAGCGGGCCATCCACCGCGACACGCGGCATATATCAACCCTTCAATACTCAAATCGGAAGTAATGCCATCTATCTCTAAATCAGGGTTGTTAAACAGTTCGGATAGCGAGATGGCGCCGTTAGATTCTCCGGATTCGTACAAGCTCATCGGCAACATTTGCATTCGGGTAATTCTACCTATACCGGAGTGCATAATCGCGGATTCATCAACAGTATTAGATCCGGTAAGAATGAATTGTCCCGGTTCACCTCTTCTGTCCACCATAACCCTTACAGCGTCCCACAGTACGGGAGCCATTTGCCACTCATCTATTAATCTCGGGGTATCGCCTGCTAAAAGTAATGAAGGCCGTATAGCGGCCGTGGCCAAATACCCCTCCCGTGTATCCGGATCCTGCAACTGCAAAACGCTTTTGGCTTTTTGCATAGCAGTAGTGGTTTTACCGCACCATTTGGGTCCCTCAATCAATACCGCTCCGAAAGCTTCTAATCTCTCTTCAAGCAACCCATCTGCCATTCTCGATAAATACTCCATATGGATTAAGTTTATTGTTTGATGCAAAAGTATTGAAAATATTTGAATTAACCATAATCGTTGAGGCTTTTTGTGGTGTTTCGTTGAGGCTTTTTGTGGCAGTTCGTTGAGGCTTTTTGTGGCAGTTCGTTGAGGCTTTTTGTGGTGTTTCGTTGAGGTTTTTTGTGGTGTTTCGTTGAGGTTTTTTGTGGCAGTTCGTTGAGGCTTTTTGTGATTTCAGAGGCAACAAACACGACTTCCCCATTTTTTCCACCCCTCCGTGTCCACTTTTTTAGTAGCAACAACCCTAAGAGTCAACTTGGAGGCATACTGTGTACTAGAGAAATATTTGCACATGCCGAAACAAGTACTTATATTTGTACGTAAAACGTACAAAAAATGAAAACAGCCAATTATACGGAGTTGCGTAACAACATGAAGTCTTACCTTGACAGCGTGGTAAACGACAATGAACCTCTATTGATTTATCGCTCTAATAACAAGAGCGTTGTGGTAATATCGCTGGAAGAGTATAACGCCATAAAAGAGACCGAATATATCATGAAGTCTCCTAAAATGATGGAACTATTGCGTGAAGGGGACGTGGAGATTGAACAGGGAGGTGGTACATCCATCGAAATTGACGATTTATGGAAATAATATTCCTTTCACAAGCCCTTAAAGACCGAGACTATTGGAAAGCGACCGGCAACAAAGCCATCATGAGAAGAATTAGCGCGTTACTGTCTGATATAAAAGCACATCCCTACACCGGTATTGGTAAACCGGAAGCCCTAAAATTTGACCTACAGGGAAAGTGGTCAAGGAGGATTAACTCGGAACATAGAATCATTTACTCCGTGCGTGAAGATGAAGAGGGCATGGTGGTATACATCTATTCCATGCGGTACCATTATCGGAAATAAAATCTGTTTGGCACGTTCGGTAGAAATAGTTATTTTTGTATGTAGACGAACAACATGAGAGTCATCCATTATAATAGAACGTAAAACAAAAATACCCATCATGAGAAAAATTATCAAGTTAGCGTGCGTAGGACTTATCCTTTCCCTCTCTTCCCTCCTGTTTACCGTGAACGCGGAGGTGAAAATGCCGGCCATTTTTGGCGACAACATGGTACTGCAACAACAGTCGGACGTGGCGATTTGGGGTTGGGCCAAAGCGAACAGCCAGGTGCGGGTCGTCACCTCCTGGAACAAGAAAAGCTACTCGACAAGAAGCGACGGGCAAGGTTATTGGAAGCTGACGGTAAAGACACCGGCAGCCGGTTTCACCCCCTACACCATAACCGTGAGCGACGGGCAGTCAATCACGCTCGACAACGTGTTAATCGGGGAGGTATGGGTCTGCTCCGGGCAGTCCAACATGGAGATGCCCATGAAAGGATTTACCGATCAACCCATCGAGGGAGGTCCGGAAGCGATAGCGACCTCCACGAACCCCGGGATTCGCCACTTCACTGTAAAAAAAGCCTCTAAGGCGGCTCCGCAAGAGGATTGTGAAGGTATTTGGGAAATCGCCGGGCCGGGAACAACACCCAATTTCACGGCGACCGGCTACTTCTTTGGTCGACTGCTGAACCAGGCGCTTAACGTACCCGTGGGCTTGATCCACACGAGCTGGGGCGGCTCCCGCATAGAAGCGTGGATGACTTCCTCTTCCATCAAAAGTGTGATCGCCGACGTGGAGATACCCGCCACCGACGCGGAGATTAAATCGCAGAACGGCTCTCCCACCGTGCTGTATAACGGCATGTTGCACCCCATCGTGGGGTACGGCATACGCGGTGCCATCTGGTACCAGGGAGAATCCAACCGGGGCGAACCCGCCAGGTACGTGGAGCTCTTTGACAAGATGGTGCGTGAATGGCGTGCGATATGGGAGGTGGGTGAATTCCCGTTCTACTATTGCCAAATCGCCCCCTTTAATTACGGGGGAGGACTTAACTCGGGATACATACGCGAAGCACAAGCCAAGGGGATGAAGACGACTCCCAACACGGGAATGGCCGTGTTGATGGACTCCGATAGCCCCGGCTGCATCCACCCGCCCAAAAAGAGAGAAGCCGGCGAGCGTATGGCCCTTTGGGCATTGGCAGAAACATACGGTGTAGAAGGCATACACTACCGGAGCCCGGAGGTTGAATCCCTTACGATTGAAGGACGGGTGGCCATTATCACGATGGACCTGCCTGCCCACCCGGGATTGACCACGCACGGGAAAGAGATTTACCAGTTTCAAATCGCGGGTGAAAACAAGAGTTTCTACCCTGCAAAGGCCGCTCTTGTCAGGAATCAGATTTTCGTCTTCTCACCCCACGTGAAAAATCCGGTGGCCGTTCGTTACTGTTTTAACGACACGGCAGACACGGAGATATTCACCGTAGAGGGGAACCTCCCGGTTTCCTCGTTCCGCACTGACGATTGGTAATCCCTGTTCCGACGTCTGGAATCTATTCCAATAAAAGACCAATGACCTTTCACGTCAAGGCTGACGTGAAAGGTCATTGGTTATATAGGCCAGAACAAACGGGAACCGTTTTTCTTTTCGTGTTTAAGTCTCGAAAGATCTGTTTTAGCGTATCACCTACCTCTGCCCAATCCCGCTGTAGTCAAAGCCATGAGAAGCCAGCTCTTCGCGGTTGTAGATATTGCGGCCGTCAATCACCAGCCGGGTGTTCATGATTTTCGAAAGGATGGACCAGTTGGGTAGCCGGAACTCTTTCCACTCCGTCGGCACGATCAGGGCATCGGCACCGTTCGCCGCGTCGTAGATATCGGTAGCGTAATAGATGGTATCGCCCAGGGAGCGGCGAGCCTCCTCCATGGCGGCGGGATCGTATGCCCGCACGGCCACGCCCGCCTTCAGCAGGGCACGTATTAGCGTCAGCGAGGGAGCCTCGCGCACGTCGTCAGTTTCCGGTTTAAACGAAAGTCCCCAAACGGCGACCGTTTTGCCTTTCAGGTTCCCCTCGAAGTGGTTGCTTAGCTTATCGAACAGCACCTCTTTTTGTCGGTCGTTCACCTCCTCCACCGCTTTAATCACCCGCATTTCGTAGCCGTAATCCTCCGCCGTCTTGATGAGTGCCCGGATATCTTTCGGGAAGCAGCTGCCCCCGTACCCGCAGCCGGGATAGAGGAAGCTTCTGCCGATGCGCGAATCGCTCCCCATCCCACGGCGCACCATGTTCACGTCGGCACCCACCCGCTCACACAGGTTGGCAACGTCGTTCATGAAGCTGATGCGGGTGGCCAGCATCGCATTGGAGGCGTACTTGGTCATCTCGGCAGAAAGGATATCCATGAAGATCACCCGGAAGTTATTCAGCAGGAAAGGACGGTAAAGCCGGGTCATCAGCTCCTTAGCACGCTTGGTCTCCACCCCCACCACCACCCGGTCGGGGCTCATGAAATCACTCACGGCTGCCCCCTCCTTCAAGAACTCGGGGTTAGAGGCCACGTCGAAGGTCAAGTCGTTCATTCCCCGCTCATCCAGCCGTCTCCTGATCAGATCCCTCACCTTGAACGAAGTACCCACCGGGACGGTGCTTTTCGTCACGATGAGCAGGGGGGTCGTCATATGGTCGGCAATGGTCTGCGCCACTGTCAACACCTGCGAGAGGTCGGCCGTGCCATCATCCTCCGAAGGAGTGCCCACCGCGATAAAAACCATATCCATATCGTTCAATACCGATGGCAGGTCCGTCGTGAAGTGAAGCCGGTTCGCCTCGTGATTCCGCACCACCAGGTTTTTCAGTCCCGGCTCGTAAATGGGGATCACCCCTTTCTTAAGTCCTTCGATCTTTTCCCTATCGATATCCACGCAGGTCACCTCCACCCCCATCTCGGCAAAACAAGCGCCGGAGACCAACCCCACGTATCCCGTTCCTACAACTGCTATCTTCATATGATTATTTTATATAAAACGTATGAAACCATTGATAAGTACGCAAACACCTATCGGCTTCAAACCATGTTACTATTTACATTCAACTTCTTCCGTAAGTTATTGACCGGGTAGAGCACCGTCAGCATGCTGATAAGGCTCACCGAGACAAAGACGACCAAGATATCCGAGAACTTGACGATCACCGGGTAAGCATCAATGATGTAAGCACCAGGCACATCGCTCAAGCGAAGAATACCGAAGTGTTGCTGCAACAAGCAGAGAACCAATCCAAGCACTATTCCTGCCACGATACCGATAAAGGTGATCAGCCACCCCTCGTACAGGAAAATACGGGAAACCAGGTCGTTGGAAGCACCCATATGCTGCAGGCTCCGGATATCTTCCTTTTTTTCGACAATTAGCATCGACAGGGAACCCACCACGTTAAACACGGCGATAAGCAGGATAAAGGACAGGATCAGGAAAGTCACCCACTTCTCGATTTGCAGCATGCGGTACGACTCCTTCTGTTGCTCGAAGCGGTCCTCCACGAGGAAGGCATCTCCCAGCGCCTCCTGCATCTCCCGTTTAACCCGCTTCACCGAAGCGTTTGGCGCCAACTTGATATCGAGTGAGGTCACCTCGTTGGTATAGTGAAACAGCTCCCGGGCCAAGGTGATGGGAACAATCACCATCTGGTCGTCATAATCCGGCGAGTTGAGGGTAAACACCCCTCCTATCTGCAGGTAACCCCGGTTGAACGCCGCCGCGGGGTTGGCGAGGTTCACCCGCTCATCCCGCTTGGGAGCGTACACCTCGATCGCGTTGATAAAGCCGGGCCGTGCACCCAAGGTCACCGCCACCCCGCTTCCCAGCGTGGCGTAATCCACCACGTCCTCCCGCAACCGGAACGAACCATCAATCACCAGCTTGTCCATATCGGTCATCAGCCGGAACTCCTCCGAAACCCCCTTCATCAGGACCGGTGACTGGTTGTCATCGAACACGAAAAGGGCATTCTCCTCGAGCGACTCAGATACCATCTGAACGCCGCTCACCCCCAACGCTTTCTCGAACTCAGGGGTATGCCAATCGAACACCTTCCCCTCTTTGACGCTAATCTTCAGATCGGGATCGAACGCGTTAAACATCCCCTCCACGATGCCTCCAAAGCCGTTAAAGACCGACAAGACGCACACCATCGCCATGGTAGCGATGGCGATACCACACACCGAAATCATGGAGATCACGTTGATGGCGTTGTGCGACTTCTTGGAGAAGAGGTAGCGGCGCGCTATAAAAAGGGAAACGTTCATCCTGTTACTGATCCTTCAAGAGCTGCTGGCTTTCAAGGGGTACTTACTTTCAATAACCGCTAACCAACTCATGTTGTTGCCCTCACGGTAGTTACTAATTCATAAACAACGACTGGTTCACTAACAGCTATTGCTTACCAACAGTTGCTTACTCATTCTTCAACAGCCGATCGATGTTCTCAATATAGTCGAGCGAATCGTCCACGTGAAACACCAGCTCGGGAATCACGCGAAGCTGGTTCCTAAGTCGCTTACCCAGGTTGTAACGCACCGTTTTCACGTTCTCGTTGATGTTGTCCACCAGCTCTTTCGCTTTTTCCGATGGGAAGACGCTCAGGTACGCGTGCGCAATTCCCAGATCGGCCGTGGTACGCACGGTGGTCACCGAAATCAGTACTCCCGACATCTTTTTGGTCTCAAGTAGAAAAATCTCGCCCAGCTCTTTCTGGATGAGCCGATTTATCTTTAGTAGTCTGTTCGATTCCATAATTGCCCTATTATTAACGTACAAAGATCAGTTGTAACACCCCTGCGGCCTTGACGAACCCAGTGTTCAACTTTCAAGACACGTGCAGCCTATTTTTTACGTATAAAGGTCAGCCCATCGCGCAGCGGGAGGATCACCTTCTCCACCCGGTTATCCTTTGCCAGTCTCTCATTAAATTGGCGAACGGCACAAGTGGCACGGTCGTCGCTCTTCATCTCGCCAGCCACCTTACCGTACCAGAGCGTGTTATCCACCAGCATCACGCCCCCTTTCCGAACCTTTGGAAGGGTCACCTCGTAATGCATCCAGTAATCATCCTTACCGCCATCCAGGAAGGCCAGATCAAAACTCCCGTCAGGAAGCGACGGGACGATATCGACCGCATCACCGATGTGAAGCGTCACCTTGTGCCCATGCTCCGATGCATCGAGGTGCGTCCGAATGGTATCTTCCAGCTCGTCGTTCACCTCGATGGTATGCACCTCGCCGCATTCATTGAGTCCCTCTGCGAAACAAAGTGCCGAGTAGCCGATGAAGGTCCCGATCTCCAACACGCGGGTAGCCCCAATCACCTTGGTCATCATCGCAAGGAGGCGACCCTGCAGGTGCCCCGAATTCATGGCGGGGTACAACATCTTCACGTGCGTCTCCCGATCAATTTGCTTCAGCAAATCGGGTTCGGGGTCGATGCAGGTGAGGATATACTCCTCGAGGGTTTCTATCTCTTTCTGGTTTTCCGGGCTCATCCTCAGCTTCTTCACCCTCATCTGGTATAGTCCGGCAGGTTGTAGCGCTCTTTCGCCTCCAGCACTTGCCACGCGTTCACGATCTCCAGATAGGTGGTACCCCCAGTCTGCCCTAGGCTACCCCCAAGGTAGGCCACCCGGTCTTGCGGCTCAATCATCTTCTTATCGATCAAGCGCCGAATCGCCTCGCTAAAGTATGCCCGACGGCTCTCCTTGGTGTTGCCATCGCCCTTCCCCTCTTGAAACTCCGCCCAAATACCATAAGACAGGGCTAGTTCGCGAGCCAGCCGCTTACTGGTGGCAATCGCGTAAACAGGGTTCTTTCCCCTGAACGCGGCCATCACCCGGGCAGTCCGACCCGTGTGGCTATCCGTCACGATCGCCCTCACATTGAGCCGCTTTTGCGACTTCACCGCCTGCTTGGCAAGGAACTCCGTCACCTCCCGGTCATCGCCCTTGTAAGGCACCCGAATATCGTTTTCGCCCAGCTTGGTCTTTTCCGCCTCATAGGCCGTCTTCGCCATGGTTCGCACCGCCTCTACCGGGTACTTCCCGTTGGCAGTTTCGCCACTAAGCATCACCGCATCGGTTCGGTAGTAGATCGCGTTGGCAATATCGGTAATCTCGGCGCGGGTAGGTCTTGGGTGCTCAATCATGGAGTGCAGCATCTGCGTGGCAACGATCACCGGTTTCTTGTGATGGATGGCCTTGCGGATAAGTACGCGTTGGATCCCCGGGATCTTCTCCTGGGGCACCTCAATCCCGAGGTCACCGCGAGCGATCATGATGCCGTACGCCACCTCCAGTATCTCATCTACCTTATCCACGCCCTCCTGGTTCTCAATCTTGGCGATGATCTTCATGGGGCTTCCCAACTGGTCAAGTACCTCTTGCACCGCCAGCACATCCTCCTTGGTACGAACAAACGAGTGGGCGATAAAGTCGAGTCCCAGCTCCTCGGCCAGGGCGATAAAGCGCTTATCCCTATCCGTAATGGGAGGCAGATTGATACGCACCCCGGGGATGTTCACGCTTTTCCGGCTCCCCACTACACCCTGGTTGGTAGCCACGCAAATCAGTTGATCACCGTCCACCGCCTCCACCTTCAGCTCGATCTCCCCGTCATCGATCAGGATACCATCGCCCACCTGTATCTCCTCCATGATGTTAGGGCAGGAGAGATAGATAGTCTCGCGACACGAGATCCCCTCAGGGTTACTCACGATGTTCACCCGGTCGCCCGTCTTCAACTGGATAGGACTTTCGGTAACGGTGGTACGTATCTCCGGTCCTTTCGTATCGACCAAAAGGGCAATCCGGTCGGACACCTCCCGCACGTTATGCACGATTTGCCGAATACCCTTCTCATCCAGGTGGGCGGAGTTCAACCTCACCACGTTCATACCCTCGTTGAAGAGCTCTTGGAGGAACGGCACATCGCACTGTTTATCGGATATGGTGGCAACGATCTTGGTATGTTTCTTCATTTTCATCGTTATCGCTCTCCCTCTTTTTTAACGGATAGGATGGCCTCCACCGCCAACCGGTAGGAGTCGAGGCCAAACCCAGCAATCACGCCGAGACAGACGGCCGACAACAAAGATTGATGCCGGAACGCCTCCCTCGCGTGCACGTTGGAGATATGAACCTCGACCACCGGAGCGGGGATTGCCTTGATCGCATCACGGATGGCCACGGAGGTGTGGGTATACCCCCCCGCGTTCAGGATGATGCCATCGCTGCTAAACCCCGCCTCCTGAATCGCGTTGATCAGCTCCCCCTCGACGTTCGACTGAAAGTAGTCGAACCCGATACCGGGGTAAGCCTCTTTGAGGCGATTCAGGTAGTCGCTGAAAGCCACCCCACCATATACAGCGGGCTCCCTCAACCCAAGCAGGTTGAGGTTAGGCCCGTTGATAATATAGATCATCATTCTTGCTCAAACGACGCTTGCGTCATCCGCACGTAGGAGCGGTAACGCCACTGCGCGTTCTCTTTCGCCGCCTCGAACAGCTCTTCGGCCTCATCCGGGAACGACTTCAGGAGTTGGGTATAGCGTACCTCGCCCATGAGGAAGTCGCGGAACTTATCCCATTGTGGCTCCTTGCTGTCGAGCTGGAACGGGTTTTCACCCTGAGCCTCCAGGCGCGGGTCGTAGCGCCACAGGTGCCAGTAACCGCTCTCAACGGCCTCTTTCTGCTCGAACTGGGAACGTCCCATTCCCCTTCTCAGCCCGTGACTGATACAGGGCGAGTAGGCGATCACGAGGGAAGGCCCGTTATACGACTCGGCCTCTCTCAATGCCCGCAGCGTCTGTCCCTGGTTCGCGCCCATGGCCACTTGCGCTACGTAGACGTAGCCGTACGTGGTGGCGATCATGCCCAAATCCTTCTTACGGATCCGCTTACCCGCGGCAGCAAACTTGGCCACGGCGGCCATCGGAGTCGCCTTGGACGACTGCCCACCGGTATTGGAGTATACCTCGGTATCGAGCACCAGGATGTTGATGTCCTGGCCGCTGGCGATCACGTGGTCGAGCCCGCCAAAACCGATGTCGTATGCCCATCCGTCACCACCGAACACCCATATCGAGCGCTTCACGAAGTACTTCTCAAGCGAAAGGATCTCCTTGGCGATGGGTTGATCGGAACCGGCCAGCACCTTCAGCAACTCTGCCGAGGTAGCTTTCGACGCGTCCGCATCATCCTTGCCTTCGATCCATGCACGGAAGGCTGCCTTCTGCTCCTCGGTGAAGTCGTCTGACGCGAGCGCTTGCCCCATCAGGTTCACCAGGCGGTCGCGCATGCTATCTTGCGCGATCGCGAACCCGTAACCAAACTCGGCGTTATCCTCGAATAGCGAGTTGGCCCATGCCGGCCCCTTCCCCTCCTCGTTCTTGGTGTAGGGGGTAGACGGTGCGGAAGCCCCGTAGATGGACGAGCAACCGGTCGCGTTCGCGATCATCATCCGGTCGCCAAACAGCTGTGTAATCAGCTTCACGTAAGGTGTTTCCCCGCATCCGGAGCATGCCCCCGAGAACTCGAAGAGCGGCGTCGCGAATTGCGAGTTCTTCACGTTCGATTTCACGTCGACCAAGTGCTGTTTGCTGGTCACGTTTTCTATCATGTAGTCCCAGTTCTTCTGGTTTTCAAACTGCGTTTCGATGGGCACCATCTCGAGCGCCTTCGCTCCCCTCATACCGGGGCACACATCAACGCAGTTGCCGCAACCCAAGCAGTCAAGCACGTCCACCTGCATGCGGAACGCCATGCCAGCAAATTGCCTGCCTGTCGCCTTGAGAAGATCCACCCCTTCGCCCACGCCCTTTTGCTCCTCTTCATCGAGCAGGAACGGGCGGATGGTCGCGTGCGGACAGACGTACGCGCACTGGTTACACTGGATACAGGTCTCGGGGTTCCAAACCGGAACGAAGGCCGCTACGCCCCTCTTCTCGTAGGCGGCGGTACCCATTTCCCACGTGCCGTCCTCACGGCCCTTAAAGGCCGATACCGGCAGGTCGTACCCGCGCTGCGCGTTCATGGGGCGCACCACCTTCTGGATGAACTCGGGCGCGTTGTCCGGGGCTTCGTCCTTCACCTCGATATTCGCCCACTCCTTGGGTACCTCCACCTCGATCACATTTCCACCACGCTCTACGGCGACATAGTTCATGTTCACCACCGCTTCCCCTCTCCTTCCATAGGAGGTCACGATGAATTTCTTCATCTGCTCCACGGCCAAGTCATACGGGATCACGTTGGATATCTTGAAGAATGCCGACTGCAAGATGGTGTTGGTGCGATTGCCCAACCCTATCTCGCTAGCAATCTGGGTAGCGTTGATGATGTAGAGGCGGATGTTGTTTTTCGCTAAGTAACGCTTCACCCTGTCGGGCAGATGGTTACCCACCTCCTCTTTGGGCCAGACCGAGTTGAGCAGGAACGTCCCGTTCTTCTTCAGCCCCTTGGTCACGTCGTACAAGTGCAGGTATGCCGGCACGTGGCACGCCACGAAGTTCGGGGTATTCACCAGGTATGTCGAGCGAATGGGGTTATCCCCAAAGCGCAGGTGCGAACTGGTAAAACCGCCCGATTTCTTGGAGTCGTACGCGAAGTAGGCCTGCACGTACTTATCGGTGTTGTCCCCGATAATCTTGATGGAGTTTTTATTGGCCCCCACCGTGCCATCAGAGCCAAGCCCGTAGAACTTAGCCTCGTAGGTGGTATCGTCCATGGCGATCTCCTCCTTGACGGGGAGCGACTTAAAGGTCACGTCGTCCACGATACCGATGGTAAAGTCGTTCTTGGGCATCTTCATCGACAAGTTTTCGTACACCGAGAGGATCTGTCCAGGAGTGGTGTCTTTCGACGACAGCCCGTAGATACCGCCCACGATTTCAGGAGCGTTCTCCTTGCCGTAGTAGCTATCCTTCACGTCCAGGTAAAGCGGCTGCCCCGTGGAGCCGGGCTCCTTGGTACGGTCCAGCACGGCGATACGCTTAACGCTCTTCGGGATAACAGAGAGTAGCGCGTCTGCCTTGAACGGGCGGTAGAGGTGCACTGCCACCAGCCCCACCTTCTCGCCTTTCGACGTTAAGTAGTCAACCACCTCGCGTGCGGTCTCGGTCACCGATCCCATGGCGATCACGATCCTTTCGGCTTCGGAGTGGCCATAGTAGTCGAACAGGCCGTACTTGCGGCCGGTCACCGCGGCCAACTTCTCCAGGTACTTCTCCACGATATCCGGCACCGCGTCGTAGAACGGGTTAGACGCCTCACGCGCCTGGAAGTAGATATCGTCGTTCTGGGCGGTACCGCGTGTTACCGGGTTATCCGGGGTAAGTGCCCTGTCGCGGAACGCCTTCAACGCCTCCTGGTTGACCAGCGGCGCGAGATCTTCATTTGACAACGCCTCAATCTTCTGTATCTCGTGCGATGTACGGAAGCCATCAAAGAAGTGTAGGAAGGGAATGCGGCTCTCGATAGCGGCCAGGTGCGCCACCGCTGCCAAGTCCATCACCTCCTGCACCGAGCCGGTGGCGAACAGGGCCACGCCGGTGGGACGAGCGGCCATCACATCCTGATGGTCACCGAGAATAGAGAGCGCTTGAGCCGCTATTGCCCGTGCCGACACGTGAAACACGCCGGGCAGCAATTCGCCCGACATCTTGTACATGTTGGGCAGCATCAACAGCAATCCTTGCGAGGCCGTGAAGGTGGACGTGAGGGCACCCGCTTGCAGCGATCCGTGCATGGCTCCCGCCGCTCCTGCCTCAGACTGCATCTCCTTAACCAGTACCGGTTGGCCGAAAATATTCTTTCTACCGGCAGCCGCCCATTCGTCAATATACTCCGCCATGGTGGAAGAGGGTGTGATCGGGTAGATAGCTGCCACTTCGCTAAACATGTAAGCGATATGCGCTGCGGCCTGGTTACCGTCGATGGTCAAATACTTTTTTTTCTTTGTCATAAACAGTGATGATTTGAGTGTATGTTTTGAATTTAGTTAATTTTATCGTCGTCAATTCTCTATAAGTTTCAACCCTTCCAATCTAAACCACGAAATTAGCACAAAAAAGTGGAAGCGGCAAGCGAAGCCGCCACTTTAACCTACTATGTCGCATTGCAATGATTGCACGGAAGTGAGCGTGATGAAATAAACACGCCCAAACAGTATCGTTATGAGCGAAACGTTATCAACAAACAGGGGGTAACAACTCAACGCGATGGCGAGAGCATAATCGCGTTAGGAGGGTAGACCAACGGTTATTTCGCCCCGGAGGGAGGTCTCCATCAAGCGGCACACCTCTTGGGAAGATTTTCCTGAACCCAGCAGGATCATCAGCTTCGCGAGCGCCGCCTCGGTGGTGATGTCATACCCACTAATCACGCCCAGCTTTTGCAACTGCTGCCCGTTTTTGTAACGGTGCATCTCCACACGGCCGTAGAGGCACTGGGTGACGTTCACAACGACCAGGCCGCGGTCAATCGCGTTTTTCAACCGTTCGGTAAACCACGGGGTGATGGGCGAGTTCCCGCTCCCGTAGGTCTCCAGGACGAGCCCCCGCAGGCCGGGGATGTCCAGGTGCGCGCTCACCACCTCCTCGGAGATACCCGGGAAGAGCTTCAGCACGGCCACGTGCGAGTCCATCTCGTAATGGAATCGCACCGGTAGGTCGTAATCGGGCGACAGGATAAACTTGTCGTTGTAGCGAATATTCAGTCCCGCCTCAGCCAGATTCGGGTAGTTGGGACTGGTGAACGCGCTGAAGTTATCCGCGTTCACCTTGGTCGTCCGGTTGCCCCGCATCAGCAGGTTCTGCATGTAGACCGTCAGCTCTGGCACGGCAGGCCTGCCAGAGGCGTCCTTATCCGCGGCGATCTCCAGCGCCGTGATCAGGTTCTCCTTCCCGTCGGTCCTCAGCTTCCCGATGGGCAGCTGCGAGCCGGTAAAGATCACCGGCTTGGTCAGGTTCTCCAGCATCAACCCCAGCGCCGAGGCGGTGTAGGCCATGGTATCGGTCCCGTGGAGAATAACGAAACCATCATAGGTGTCGTACCGCTCCTCGATCACCTTCACCATCTGTTGCCAAATAGCAAGGGAGACGTCTGACGAGTCGATAGGCGGGTCGAACAGGTAGCTGTCCACGTTGAACTTCAGCCGTTGGATCTCCGGCATATTCGAACGCAGGTGGCTAAACTTAAAGGGCTCCAACGCCCCGGTCACCACATTTTCCACCATACCGATGGTCCCACCGGTATAGATAAGCAACACGTTGGCATTGCTATCGATCATGGTTCTCTTGTTATACATAAAGCTCGCTGAAAACCTTCGCTTTGAAAGCAAATAACAACAATAATGTTACATCACACGAAATCCGCATGCAAATATAACAATTTGCAATCAATATCTTGTCATTTTGCTGAACCACTTTGTTTTATTCGTGGTTTTCGGGGAGTACGCTTCAATTCAACCTTATGCGAACCAAGAGTGCAACTTACCAACACACAAGAAAGCGTTTGACAAATGTTTTGCCAAACGCTTTCCCCATCATCTCGATATTATTTCATTCTTAAAAGAGCGTAAATAATCGTGATACATAATAAGGCAACAATAACTGTCATCCAAGTAGTATCACGAAACCCTGTTATTCTTGAAACATACAACAAAAAAGGTATGACAAGGCCGGTTATTACGAGTAATAACACTATTTTTAGAATTTTAGATTTATTGGATTGTTTCATTGTCCGCTATCTCTCGTTCGGATAAGCTTCCTTGATTTTCCTGTGCATCTCGAACGCTTGCCTCGAAGCCTCTTTGGAAGGAACCGGGTTCTTCGCCCACTCTTCCATCTCTTTCAGGCAACGCTCCGTCGACTCCTTGTGAAATTGATTCAGGTATTTCATCGGCTCGTTCATTTCCGTTACTCTCTACAAAGTTAGCATTATTACTTAAATTCGCAAGCTTGTCTTCAGGCAATTCCTCTTCGAAAGTCATAATATTATTCCAATTCTTATTATACAATCTCCAGATATTCTTCTTCCGGTAAAGTTAGGAAACTTTTCCGGTAAATGAGGGAAATAGATTGAGTCTTGGAAAAACCATGTGCTTGTTTCTAGTAGGCAGTAAAACCGTCAACAACTCACTATATTTATACTTCCTTCCATACTTTTGAGAAAGTATCAATTTCCTTTCACTCTTTGCACTTCTTAGTAGAACTCACGCTTGACTCTACAAGCGGAATTGAAAGCCGGTAAAATTTGATTTATTTAGGGAAAGTGCTACATTTGCAGTGTCATTAATTGCTTTTTGGTGTGCAATAGCGACCATCAATAATCACGTTTTGGTGTAATAAATGGCATTCTAATAATTACGTTTTGGTGATCTACAATTATGAAACGCAAGATATACAAAGACTTACTTGACTGGAAAAATTCTCGCTCATTCAGAGAAGCCCTGTTGATAGATGGAGCCCGTCGAGTCGGAAAAAGTTATATCGTGGAGGAGTTTGCCAAATCGGAGTATAAATCATACATATTAGTCAATTTTGCCCAAATGACGGATGAGGTCAGGGAGATTTTTGACAATTACCTCGCGACTCCGAATGATTTTTTTACGAGACTGCAATTGTGGTCCGGCAAGAGGCTCTATGAACGCGAATCTCTTATAATATTTGATGAGGTACAGCGCTATCCTAAGGCAAGAGAAGCCATAAAGTGGCTAGTGGCTGATGGCAGGTATAGTTATATTGAGACGGGGTCACTTGTGAGTATAAGGAAAAGTGTAGAGGGTATAACACTCCCTTCGGAAGAGGCACATGTAGATATGTTTCCCATGGATTTTGAGGAGTTCCTTTGGGCAATGGGTGAAGATATGCTGATGCCATATATTAGAGAATGCGCTCACAATCTCGAGCCAATGGGAGCAGCATTGCACCGCAAGGCGATGGACTACTTACGGTTGTATATGATAGTAGGCGGCATGCCTCAAGCGATCCAAGCCTTTGTTGATACCCAAGACTTTACCGAAGTAGATCGCGTTAAGCGTAATATACTTAACTTATACCGCAATGATATCTACCAGTATGCCGGTACCGATGCTCCAAAGGTCGTTCAGATCTTTGATTCAATCCCATCCCAGTTGCAACGACGTGAAAAGCGATTTCGTATAGGTAAAGTGAAAAAAGGCGCGAGGACAAGGGAGTTTGCAAATGCTTTTTTTTGGCTTGATGAATCTCGTGTTGTTAATATTTGTTATGCCGCAACAGAGCCAAGCATTGGACTGAAACTACATCGCGATGATTCTCGATATAAACTATATTTCGGTGACACCGGTTTGTTGATTTCACACTCGTTTGATGAAGCGGAGATACAAAGTGATGAACTCTATCGAAAGCTTATGTTGGGCAAGTTGGAGATAAATAAGGGTATGTTTGTAGAAAATATCGTTGCTCAAATGTTTAGGGCCAATCGAAAGCAGTTGTACTACTACTCAAATGTTGATAACAAGGACTCAAAAAACAATATGGAAATTGACTTTCTGATACGTAAGCCGGTTATCACGAGTCGTCATAATATCTGTCCCGTAGAAGTTAAATCTACCAAACGATATACAACTTCATCTTTGGATAAGTTCAGGAAGAAATATGCTAACTACCTTCACACTTCGTATACACTTCACAGCTCGGATGTTAGAGTGACCAACGAGGTAACCTATTTGCCGCTCTACATGGCAGCCACACTGTAGTCTAAGTCTATATCCTATTGAAGTTAACTTTTAGATTGCTAAAGAAATAACTATCTTTGAACTCTTCAAAACTCAAAGTTATGAGCACAGATAGCCTCGACATTATAAAAGACTTAATTTATGATGACCGAGTAGAGGTGACAAATAGTGGCACTTTTCCTGCCGATATGACCATTGAACGTTTGTTGAGTACGCACGACTCGGAGCCTCAAAATCCGATTATCGCCAACGTACTTTATAAAAGTAAAATCTTAGAAAGCTGGGGACGCGGAATAGCTTTAATGGTAAACGAGTGTCAGCGTGTAGGGCTTCCTGCACCTGAATTTCACACGGACGGGGCTTTCGTGTGGGTTATCTTCCGCTATGCGACAAGTACCCGACAAGTACCCGACAAGTAGAAATGCTTATTCAATTAATTGGCGAAAACACTTTTTCCGTGAAGGAAATGATGGCACGTATGCATTTAAAAAACAGGGAAAGTTTCATGAACACATATCTTAATCCAGCCATGGAGATGAAATTGGAAGAACAACTTTATCCGGAACAACCAAATCACCCAAGGCAAAAATACAGATTAACTGATAAAGGAAAGGAGTTATTGAAATATGAATGATAGATACTGTTCCAAAAAGTGTGTAAATCCTATCCTTATAGGCACCGAATATTTACACTAGCTTTATCCCTTCATGGCATCTGCTATCTCTCGTTCGGATAAGCTTCCTTGATTCTCCTGTGCATCTTGAACGCTTGCCTCGAAGCCTCTTTGGAAGGAACCGGATTCTTCGTCCACTCTTCCATCTCTTTCAGGCAACGCTCCGTCGACTCCTTGTTAAATTGTTAACGTATTAAACCGTTATGTTGCTTGATTGTTGGAGCGACTGATTTCCTTAAAGAGATTCAGAACTTACAAAAGAGTGATGAAATTTCCCGAATAATTCATATATTTACAAAACTTTACCGCACGTGATAAAAAAATGACGTATCAATCACACCATTCATTCTTAACCCTGCGAAAGGCCATTATAAGTATCGGCCATGAGTGGCAGGAAAAAGATTTTTATTTCTATCATGGTGTACTTCCTATAATCGATAACGCGATCACCGATACGAAAGATTACGTTGGCATCTTGTTGTGTACCGATGGTGATATCGATATTAGCATCAATCAAGTAGATTACAATATAACGTCATCCACCTTGCTTATCGCCTACCCGTCGTCTATTATACAGGTTATTCGTTCAAAAGGGGAGTATCACGGAATACTTCTGTTTGTATCACGCGATTTTTTAGCTAAACACATCTTAAACACCCAACTGGTAAAACCTTTTCGCCAAATCACCAATCATCAATACACACTTGCTCACATCACTAGAGAAGAACAGCAGGTCCTTATCGATATTTACAAATTGATTCACAGGAAAAGTAACACCAAAAACTCCCTGTTTCAGTTAGAAACATTACGGAATCTATTTTTGGTGTTTGTTTGCGAAGTAGCTGAAATTTTCTTGAAAAGCAAAAAAGTGGAGACTCACTCCACGAGGAACGAGGAGATAACCGATGCTTTTTTAAATTTGCTTACACAGCCGATAAAAGCAAGCCACAAAACAGCCTATTTTGCCAACAAGTTGCATATTTCCCCAAAGCACTTGATTAAAGCGATAAAAACTACCACCGGAAATTCTCCGGGTATTTTTATCAATAAGCAGCTAATAGACAATGCCAAGTTGTTGTTGACTGACAATCAACTTACTATTGCCCAAGTTTCAAGAGAACTCGGGTTTTCAGAAACAGCATCATTTAGCAGCTTTTTTAAAAAACAGACAGGACAAACACCCACCCAATACAGAAACTTAAAGCCAAAATAGAGAACTTCAAACAATAAAAAGCGAATGTCAATTAATTTCAATAGCTAGCTTCTTGTTTAACTTTGCAATTTTTAATCAAGAGATTATGGCTATGAAATTACCTATCTATCCTTATAACCTGGGATATGCACTAAGTGGGGGTGGCGCACGCGGGTACGCTCATTTAGGCGTGCTGAGTGTATTGGAAGCTCATGGTGTAAAACCCCAAATGATTGCCGGAACAAGCGCGGGTTCGCTTGTTGGGGTTCTTTATGCCGACGGATATTCGCCCGAAGAGATTTTTGAAATATCCGAAAACCTGAATTTCAAGCAGTTGGTAGAAATAACCAAACCCACATCGGGTTTTTTTAAAACCAGCGGCATCACCAATTTTCTACGTAAACACTTGCGGGCAAAATCATTCGAAGAACTCAAAATCCCTTTTGTGGCGGTAGTTGCCGATATGCATCATTCTATAACGCACACGTTCTCCCAAGGGAACCATTTAATAGAAGCAGTAGTGGCATCATGCAGCGTTCCCATTCTTTTTGAACCCCAAGTAATAGACGGCAAATATTATTCCGATGGCGGGATTTTTAAAAATTTACCCGTCTCTGTCATTCGCGACAAATGCCGATACATTATTGCAAGTAATGTATCACTTATGTCGGAACTAACCGAACCGTTAACGATGAAATCGGTAGCCGAGCATACCTTTAAAATGATGTCTAACGCTAACGTGTTGGAAGATAGCGAGCTTTGCGACATACTTATCGAAGTTCACGGGCTGAAGCAAACGCAAATGTTTGATTTAGACAAAAAACAAGAATTGGTGGAAAAAGGTAAATCTGCTGCTACCATCAAATTAAATGATACAGGTGCCCTGAAAATTCTATCAAATTGCAAGAAACATGATAAGCTGATGGGCAAAATCAGAAAATCATAATAATTGAATAAGCAGACTTACAGGTAAAGGCTACAGCAGGGTTACTGCCCTCCCATTAGTCTTCAGCCGTTTGCCGGAATAGAATAGTTAAATGTTGAGTCCACTCCGAAAAGTCGGGGAAAACGTTTCGTGATTTATTAACACTCAATATTAAATTATTGTTTTCATAGGGGAAGTCGTAGCTTATAAAAAAAATGTAACTTTGGTAAGTCGTTTCTTGCAGATGTACTGATAAGAGATTTTGATGGCGCGATGGAGTTTTACATTGTCTTAAACTGTTTGGGAGTCAAAATATCTATTGTCAGAGCAATAATTGTAGGGATGTGTGAGATACTTTGCACAACACATAAATATCCTCCAGCGATTGGTGGAATGGAGAGACAGAGCTATGAACTCACCAACGGCCTCAAACAATATTATGAGACGCATGTAATCGCGTATGATGACAACAGCAACAAGACCCTCTGGTTTGCCAAATTGAGGAGAAGGGTGAAGAGGTTTCTGAAAGAGCATCCAAACATCAAGCTTATTCACCTTAACGATGGCGGTATGGGCGTAGCCTGCCTCTGGTTGCAAAAATTAACCCACATACCGGTTATTGTAACCTATCACGGTTTAGATATCACTTTCCCATTGGGAGTATATCAGCAAAAAATTGTTCCAAAACTGGTTGAATTTGCCGGTGCCATCTGTGTCAGTAACTTTACCAGAAATGAGTGCATAAAGCGCAATTTTAGCGAACATACCACATTTACTGTACCGAATGGTGTGGATACATCGTTAAAAGATATTCCTTTTAACAGAGAGGAGACGATAGATCGCCTAAAAAACGTTTATGGAGTAGATGTCGAGGGGAAACATATCGTGATGTCATCCGGCAGACCGGCCTTACGCAAAGGGTTTTCATGGTTTATCAGAAATGTTATGCCAAAACTAAACAGTGATGTGATATTTCTGATGACCGGACCCATGGAAGATGATCGGCCGTTTATCAGCAACTGTATATCACTTCTACCTGAAAAAAGCAAACATAAAGTAGAACTCTTTTTGGGAGCTGCCAGCGACACGAAAAACATACAGAAACTGCTCAAAACGACACCCAATATTTACCATTTGGGTGGCGTACCCTACAACGACCTTATGCAGGTATTCTCATTGGCTGATCTGTTTGTAATGCCCAATATACATGTCGAAGGAGATGAAGAGGGATTTGGTTTGGTTGCCCTCGAAGCAAGCATACGAGGCACATACGTGTTGGCTTCAAACATGGAGGGCATTACCGAAGCCGTTATAGATGGCAAAAATGGTTCCTTGATGCCATCCGAAGATGCTGAGGCATGGGCCAATAAAATAGAGAAGTTACTGAGCGATAAACCAAAGCTGGAAGCTATGGCAAAAGAGGGTCAGAAATTTACTGACGAAAACTTTTGCTGGAACAAAATGGTACTAGGCTATAAAGCGGTTTTCGACAAAACAATACATTCACCAAAAGAATAGATAGCGTGTCACACAAGATTAAAGTTGCATTTTTTGCAGATGTGCTGATTAGAGATTTTGATGGCGCGATCAAGACCGTCTATCAGCTTATTGACAGGTTGCCTACCGACAGGTTTGAATATCTCTTTTTCACCGGCATGCCTCCGAAGCATGATTTCCCGTATAAGGTTGTAAAAGTTCCATCGTTGATCATACCATTTAATACAACCTACAAGATATCGCTTCCCCGACTCGCGCATGCCAAAATATTGAAAGAGTTGCATCGGTTTAAGCCCGATGTGATCCATGTTACAACCCCATCACTACTCGGTTTTTTCGCGAAACGATATGCTGTAAAGAACGATATACCCATTGTGAGTATCTACCACACCCACTTTATCTCTTACATGCAGTACTACTTTAAAGGGGTTCCCTTTATGATTCGCTTTGCTGAAAACCTTACTGTAAAGGTGTACCAGAAATTTTACAACCGTTGCGAGCTGATATATGTTCCAACAGATTTTATGATTGATAAACTGGTAGAGTACGGGGTGGAGCGAAAAAGGCTTAAGCAGTGGCATAGGGGGCTCGATACCGAACTGTTCAATCCTGACAGGAAAGACAAGGATTACATTCGGGGTCTTACGAATAATAATAAGCCATGTCTGCTCTATGCTTCCCGCATAGTGTACGAGAAAAACGTGGAGCTGCTGTTTAAAATTTATGACGAGGTTGAGGCAGAAGGTATTGACGTGAATTTTATAGTTGCCGGAGATGGAGTGGCCGAGCAAGAGGCGCGGGAGAGAATGCCCAACGCCATTTTCATGGGCTACGTAGATCAGCATGAATTGGGCAGACTGTACGCCTCTACAGATATTTTTATATTCCCATCCATATCGGAGACCTATGGTAATGTAGTCATGGAGGCGATGGTGTGCGGGTGCATCCCGGTAATCGCGCGGGGTGGCGGTTCGCAGGCTCTTGTTGAAGATGGGGTAAATGGATTTTTATGCGACCCCAATGACTCCTCCCACTTTATTGAAAAAATCAAATTACTTTTAAACGACGCTTCGATAAGGAAAAAAATGAGGAAGGCAGGGACAAAATATCTACCTCTATTGAATTGGAACAACCTTGCATCGATTTATTTCTCCGACATCGAGAAACTGGGATGTCATGAAAAAGCTAACCACACTGCATCGAAAAATAGTTGACAGCTCTTTTTACCGATAAGTCTACCTCGAAAAGTCGAGGCAGACTTTTGGGAGTGGACTCAAGGATACAATTTCCTTTCACTCTTTGCACTTCTTAGTAGAACTCACACTTGACTCTGTCTAAGTCAATATCCTATTGAAGTTAACTTTTAGATTACTAAAGAAATAACTATCTTTGAACTCTTCAAAACTCAACATTATGAGCACAGATAGCCTCGACATTATAAATGACTTAATTTCTGGAACCGAAACTGCACAAATCGAATTTAAAGAAACTACCGGACAATTAGAGCGCGGTATGGAAACACTTTGTGCTTTTCTGAATGGCACTGGGGGAAAAGTTGTGTTTGGTGTTACCGATAAAGGAAGGCTTATCGGACAAGAAGTAAGCGATAAAACCAAGCGGGACATCGTGGAGGCTATTGGTAGAATTGAACCTTTGATAAACGTTGAAGTTTCCTATATCCCGATACCCGATACAAACAAACAAGTTATTATACTTCACGTTGACCCACAATTGTATGCACGCCCATTTACCTATAAAGGGAGACCTTATCAGAGAATGGAAAGTGTAACATCTGTAATGACGCAAACTAGTTACAATCATTTTCTGATGCAACGTGGTGGAAAATATGCATGGGAGGCGATGTATAACGAAGACCTGAAAGTAGAACACCTTGACAAAAACACTATTCTCGGTGCAGTACGTGCCGGAGTCGAGAGTGGACGTTTACCTGAAACTACAATGCGTGAAGACATTCCCGTTATTCTCGGGAAGTTTAATCTTTCCTCCGATGAAGGTAAGTTAAAAAATGCGGCAGCCGTTTTATTTGGTAAAGAATTGCCCGATTACCCCCAATGTCTGTTGCGAATGGCACGCTTTAAGGGAGTTGACAAAGAAGAGTTTATCGACAACCAACGGGAATATGGCAACATTTTCAAGTTATTGGATATTGCCATGTCATTCTTTTTTAAACACCTTTCTTTGTCGGGGAAAATAAACAGCCTGTATCGAGAAGAAGAGTTAACCATACCCTACAAAGCCTTAAGAGAATGCTGTATCAACGCCCTTGCACACCGTGTCTATCATAAGCCCGGGAGTTCTGTTAGCATTGCCATTTATGATGACCGAATAGAGGTGACAAATAGTGGCACTTTTCCTGCCGATATGACCATTGAACGTTTGTTGAGTACGCACGACTCGGAGCCTCAAAATCCGATTATTGCCAACGTACTTTATAAAAGTAAAATCTTAGAAAGCTGGGGACGCGGAATAGCTTTAATGGTAAACGAGTGTCAGCGTGTAGGGCTTCCTGCACCTGAATTTCACACGGACGGAGCTTTCGTGTGGGTTATCTTCCGCTATGCGACAAGTACCCGACAAGTACCCGACAAGTACCCGACAAGTACCCGACAAGTAGAAGTGCTTATTCAATTAATTGGCGAAAACACTTTTTCCGTGAAGGAAATGATGGCACGTATGCATTTAAAAAACAGGGAAAGTTTCATGAACACATATCTTAATCCAGCCATGGAGGTGAAATTGGTAGAACAACTCTATCCGGAACAACCAAATCACCCAAGGCAAAAATACAGATTAACTGATAAAGGGAAGGAGTTATTGAAATATGAATGAAAGATATTGTTCCAAAAAGTGTGTCTGAGTTAGTAAAAAAAGAGCGTATTTTTTAGTACCTTCGCGATCAGGTTTATCCATCGAACCCAAACAACCACGATACAACATTAAAATTAACAGATAGAATTATGCAAACAATGGACTCGTTTAATTTTGCCGGTAAAAAGGCATTCGTGCGCGTGGACTTTAACGTGCCGCTGAATGAAGCATTCCAAATCACGGACGACACGCGCATTCGCGCGGCCATCCCCACCCTCAAGAAGATACTGGGCGACGGGGGTAGCGTCATCATCGGATCGCACCTGGGAAGACCCACAGGGCCGTCCGACAAGTTTTCACTGAAACATATCCTTGGCCGTGTATCGGAACTGCTGGGCACGGAGGTGCAGTTTGCCAACGACTGCGTTGGTGAAGAGGCGAAAGAGAAAGCGGCCGCGCTGAAACCGGGCGAGGCACTGCTGCTTGAGAACCTGCGGTTTTACGCCGAAGAGGAGGGCAAAGCACGCGGGCTGAAGGAAGATGCTACCAAAGAGGAGATCGATAGCGCGAACAAGGCTACCAAAGAGTCCCAAAAAGCATTTACCAAAAAGTTGGCCTCCTATGCCGACGTATACGTGAACGACGCGTTTGGTACCGCCCACCGGGCACACGCCTCCACCGCGCTCATCGCGGACCACTTCGACGCGGAGCACAAGCTGTTTGGCTACCTGCTGCAAAACGAGATCAACGCCGTGGAAAAGGTGATGAAAGATACCCAACGGCCCTTCACGGCCATCATGGGTGGCTCCAAGGTGTCCTCGAAGATCGATATCATCCGGAACCTGCTGGACAAGGTGGATAACCTGATCCTCGCGGGGGGCATGACCTACACGTTCGCCAAGGCAGACGGGGGCAAGATCGGCAACTCCATCGTGGAAGACGATAAGCTTGACCTCGCGAGAGAACTCGTGGCACTGGCCAAGGAGAAGGGGGTAAACCTCGTGCTGGCTACCGATACGAAGATAGCCGACAGCTTTAGCAACGATGCCAAAACCGGCTTCTGCCCGGTGAACGAGATACCTGACGGGTGGGAAGGGCTAGATATCGGTCCCGAATCCGCGGAAATATTCTCGGAGGTGATCAAGGGTTCGAAAACCATCCTGTGGAACGGGCCGGTCGGCGTGTTCGAGTTTGACAACTTCGCCGTGGGATCGAAAGCGGTATCCGACGCCATCGTGGAAGCTACCCAAAACGGGGCCTTCTCCCTGGTGGGTGGGGGCGACTCGGTGGCCTGTGTCAACAAGTTTGGCCACGCCGAAAAGGTCTCCTACGTTTCTACCGGGGGTGGTGCGCTGCTGGAGATGATCGAAGGCAAGGTACTCCCGGGCGTGAAGGCCATCCGCGGCTTTTGATATACTACCTAACGTTCCGATTTTTTAGTTTTTCGCCTTTTTGAAGCGGACCTCCGCTTCAAAAGGCGTTTCGGCTTTCAAAGTAAGTTCACATGATTATATCCTACAATTGGCTCAAAGAGTACCTGCAATTTGACCTCACCCCGCGAGAGACCGCGGATGCCCTCACCGACATCGGCATCGAGGCGGAAGGCGTGGAAGAGGTGCAATCCATCAAAGGGGGACTGGAAGGCCTGGTCATCGGTAAAGTGCTGACCTGCACCCGCCACCCCAACTCCGACCACCTGCACCTGACCACCGTGGATATCGGTGACGGGGCAGAACCGTTAAACATCGTGTGCGGCGCACCCAACGTGGCGGCCGGGCAGAAGGTGGTGGTGGCACCCATCGGCACCAAGCTGTACGACGACGATAAGGTGTTCACCATCAAGCGCACCAAGATACGGGGCGAGGAGTCGCTGGGCATGATCTGCTCGGAGAGGGAAATCGGCACCGGCACCTCGCACGAGGGCATCATCGTGCTGCCCGATGACGCGCGGGTGGGTACCCACGCCAAGGAGTACTACAACGTGCAGAGCAACTACCGGATAGAGGTCGACATCACTCCCAACCGGGTGGATGCGGCATCACACTTCGGAGTGGCACGCGACCTGGCTGCCTACCTCAAGCAGGCGGGCAAACCCTTCGAGCTCAAGAAGCCCTCAGTCGACACGTTCGCCGTGGACAGCGAAGAGGGGGGTATCGAGGTGGTAGTAGATAATCATACTGCCTGCCCCCGTTACTCGGGGTTGACCATCCGGGGGGTGACGGTGAAAGAGAGTCCCGACTGGCTGAAGAACCACTTGACCACCATCGGGCTGCGCCCCATCAACAACGTGGTGGACATCACCAACTTCGTGCTGCACGAGACGGGACACCCGCTCCACGCGTTCGACGCGGGCTACATCACGGGAGACGAGGTGGTGGTGCGTACGCTGCCTAATAAAACGAAATTCATCACGCTCGACGAGCAGGAACGGGAACTGGACGAGAACGACCTGATGATATGCAACGCCGAAGAGGGGATGTGTATCGCCGGCGTGTTCGGGGGACTTCAATCCGGGGTGACCGAGGAGACGAAAGATGTTTTCCTGGAGTCGGCCTACTTCCACCCCACCTGGGTACGAAAGACCGCGAGGCGCCACGGGTTGAATACCGACTCGTCGTTCCGCTTTGAACGGGGGGCCGACCCAAACAACACGGTCTACGTGCTCAAGCGGGCCGCCATGCTCATTAAGGAGGTGGCCGGCGGAACCATCGAGGGAACCATACGGGACATCTACCCCAAGCCCATCGAGCGGCCGAAGGTAACCCTCTCCTACCCCAAGATGACCGCGCTCATCGGGAAGGCGATTCCCAAGGAGGAGGTACGAAGCATCCTCCAGAGCCTGGAGATAGAGATCGAAGCGGAGAAAGGGGAAGAGCTCCTGCTGCGCGTACCCACCTACCGGGTAGACGTGACCCGCGACGTGGATGTGGTCGAGGATATCCTCAGGATATATGGTTACAACAACGTGGAGGTCTCCCATGCCCTAAGGGGCAGCCTGTCGTTCCAAACGGCGACCGACCGAAAGCATAAGCTACAGACGCTCATCTCGGAACAGCTCACGGCAAACGGGTTCCACGAGATCATGAACAACTCGCTTACGAAGCGTAGCTACTACGAATCGAGCGAGATGCACCCCATCAAAAACAGCGTGACGCTGCTGAACCCGTTGAGCAACGACCTGGGAGTCATGCGGCAAACGCTCCTCTACGGGGGACTCGAAAGCATCGCCTACAACCGCAACCGGAAGCACCCGGACCTCCGCTTCTACGAGTTTGGGAACTGCTACTTCTACAACCCGGAACGGAAGAGGGAAGAGGATCCGGTGGCCGAGTTCTCGGAGGAGTACCGCGTGGGACTATGGATATGCGGGAAACGGACCCACAAGAACTGGGCTGTCAAAGAGGAGCAGAGCTCGGTATACGAGCTGAAGGCACACGTGGAGAATATCCTGAAGAGATTGGGCATTAGCGAGAAAGCCCTCCGCTTCGAGCCGATCGAGAACGAGGTGCTCTCCAGCGGCGTGAGCATCGCCACCCACAAGCATCCCATCGGTAGTTACGGCATCGTGTCGCCACGCCTCCTCAAAGCGTTCGATATCGACACTGAGGTGTTCTACGCGGAGATGAGCTGGGACCGACTGATGATCGAGACCGAAAGGCAATCGGTACGCTTCTCGGAAATTTCCAAGTTCCCCGCCGTGAGCCGGGACCTGGCGCTGCTGATCGACCAACAGATCCCCTTCTCGCGGATCAAGGAGATCGCGCTCGCGTCGGAGAAGAAGCTACTCAAAGAGGTGACGCTGTTCGACGTGTACGAGGGCAAGAACCTGCCGCAGGGGAAGAAGTCGTACGCGGTGAACTTCGTCCTGCAGGACGAGGAGAAAACGCTGACCGACCAGCGAATCGACGAGGTGATGAAGCGGATACACCGCAACTTGGAGAAGGAGTTGGGCGCTCAATTGAGGTGATACTGGAATCAACTGAACCAAAACGGGAATCGATTTCACCGGAAGTGAGCGACTCCGGGTTGGGCAGCAGGGTTGAAGTCAGCTATAATCAACCAAAGTAAATATAAAACAACCACCCGGACTTTCTAGTGAAAGTGCCGGGAAAAGTGGATAAATATGGGAAGAGCATTTGAATACCGCAAGGCGCGCAAGCTGAAGCGATGGGGTAACATGGCCCGCGTTTTCACCAAGCTGGGAAAAGAGATCACGATGGCCGTGAAGGCCGGTGGTCCCGACCCGGATACCAACCCCAGGCTGCGGGTGCTGGTGCAGCAGGCCAAGAAGGAGAACATGCCCAAGGATAACGTGGAGCGAGCCATCAAGAAGGCGACCGACAAGGATTTCTCCGATTACAAGGAGGTGGTTTACGAGGGGTATGGCCCCTACGGCATCGCCATCGTGGTAGAGACGGCCACTGACAACACCACCCGCACCGTGGCTAACGTGCGTAGCTATTTCAACAAGCACGGGGGCTCGCTGGGGACGACCGGCAGCCTCGAGTTCCTGTTCGACCACAAGTGCGTCTTCAAGATAGCCCCCAAGGAGGGGGTTAGCCTCGAAGAGCTGGAGCTGGAACTGATCGACTACGGGGTGGACGAGCTGGAGGTGGAGGAAGAGGATATCCTGCTCTACGGCGACTTCACATCCTACGCCGAGATACAGAACTACCTCGAAGGAAACGGGTTCGAGATCCACTCGGCCGAATTCGAACGCATCCCGCACGATACCAAGACCCTAAACGACGAGGAGCGGGCACAGATCGAGAAGCTGCTGGAGAAGTTCGAAGAGGATGAGGACGTGCAAAACGTCTTCCACAACATGGCGGTTGAGGAGTAAGGCCATAGCAGTGTAAACAGGATGAAGGAGTAACAAATAGAGGGCTTGCACCAGACAAAAAAAACACTACGTTAACCGAATAAGGGTCTGGGTGATCTCATCGCTCAACTCTTTCGGCATGGAGGGATTCTCGCGGAGTTCCTCCAGTGCGTTTATGATTTGCTCCTTCTTCACGCTCCAGCGAAACCAGCCTAACGCCTCTGCCAATACCACCCGCACCTCGGTGTCATCGCTATTATCCGCTAAAATCTCCAAAAGCTCGGGTACCTGCAAATGGTTGTTATTATTTCGCAGGAAGCGGATAGCGGAGATTCGCTCTGATGCCTTCGCGGTCTTGTCTTGCATCACCGTCAGGTAATTGCCGTACCGCTCTTTTTGTGAAGCGAAATAGGAGATCACCCGTTCGGCCGTGTTCGTGGCGTCCGGTAGATGGGAACCGACAGCTTGACGCGATAACTCTCCTTGCACCTTCTCGAAATCAAACATCTCCAGGGAGTTTTGTGCCGCGTACTGCACCCGCTGACTCTCGTTGGAAAAGAGGAGCGTATGCACCAATGGCGCTATCAACCGCTCGTCTCCCGAGTAGCCCGCGAACCTCGCCGCGTTCCGACGGATCAGCTCGTACGGGTCTTCCAAGCCGATAAGCAGGGCTTCCGTGAGGTGCTCACCGGAAGAGTAGAGAGTCCGCTGCAACGCCTGCATCCTCACCGAGGCATAGGGGCTCTCCTGCAGGGTTTGCAACAGGAGCTCGGGGTAGTTGGCGGGGGGATTATACGACAGCATCTTCAAGGCGATGGACTGGTAGTTGGGGTTATCGCTCTCTAAGTAGGGCAACCAGGCTTCACGATGGTTCCTCTCCAGTGCCAGTTTCCTGTTCAACGCATTCGACTGCTGGATGCCATCTCTATCATTGCCATCGGACATCGCCAAGTGGGCGGGGGTGCCGCAGTTGCCTGGATTCGTTTCCGCGGAAAAACCTCCGGAAATTGATTGGTGGGCAGGGTTACTGAAATCGCTCGGGTTCGTTCCCGCCGAAATGCCACCGGGAATCAACCGGTAGGTGGGATCACCGATAAGGTGCGACTCCAGCGTCTGGATCTCTTTTTGCCAGAAGCCAATCCTGGCCCCCTCCGCGAGCATCCCGATCAACTCCATCGACCATTTGTCTTGCAGCACGTTGACCGTGTTGCCTTGCGTCACCACCGTTCCCCCATCGGCAAAGATATGGTAACCGGCCACGTACCCGGGCTTGTGGAACGACCCGTTATAGCAGGCATCGAAGATGGTGATACGGGGCTGGGGCTTGAGGTCCCGCAAATCTGACAGAACGATGTTGATATCGGCAGCGAACGTGGAATCGGCTACCCGGGTGCTATCCAGCAGCTCCGAAGCGAAAAAGTCGGGAGTAAGGTGGTACTCCTTAACGCTTTTCTCGACGAACGCTTCCAACCGCTCCCCGCTAAGCGCACGATAGCGGTTACGCAGGGAGATGGAGAGCGCCTCCATGGGACCAATCGTCCCCTGGCTGCTCATCCCGAGCATATTTGGCGCCGGGTAGCCCCCGTTGATGTACTGGGTATCGAAAGCGCCATGCTCGTGAAAAACGAAGAGATCGGTTTCGGGCGACTGCAGCCGCTCGAAGAGGTGATATTTCATGAACGGGTCTTGCCGGAAATTGTAAAACGCATTGCCGCGGGAGGAGCGAAACGCTTCGGGAAACTGCTCCCGGAGGACGAACTGCTGGTTCTGCCACACAGTGAGGCAATCGTAATTGTAACCGTGCCCGTTAAAAAACTTGACGTTGTCTGCCCAATTCACCTCCCGGTGCGCCTCTACCACCTTGCGAAGGTAACGCCTAAGCAGGTCGTGAGTATCGACCCCCATATCCGAGGGAGGCATCATCCGGGCCGAATAGAAATCGCTCGCGATTACCTGGGGGGACTCCTCCTTGAGCTTATAATAGAAGTGACGGGGGTTGTTCTCATCCACCTGTAAGAACTCGAACTCCAGGTCGAGATCATCGTAGAAGCGGTCGCTCGTGACCGAGGACTCCTCGATGGGAAACGCCTTTTCGTTCATCTTGAAGGCAGTGGTGGCATGCTGGAAATTCCTGATGCGCGCCACGGGGATATCCCCCATGAAGACCGCCCCTTCCATCACGGGAGCCTCCCGGTACACCTTGATGATCTCCTCCTTTACCTCGTCCGGGGTGGTCCATGTACCGACAAGTACCACCACTCCCAATCCCTCTGTTTCCAGCACCTGCTTGTAGGCCATCACCTCCGGGGCTACCTGATCGAAGCTCAGGGAGTCGATCACCACCAGCAAACGGGTAGCGAACCGGCCTCCCTCGGGAATCAGACGTGGTTGCGAACGAAAGGATTCAAGGAACGGCATGTTGCACGTGCCATCGTCAGAAATTACACGTTCCTCTGCCGAAAAACAACACTCAAGATTCACCCGTTCCACTACCGAAAGGGCGAAAGGTGCGTTTGAAAGCAAAGGGGCGTTCAGGGACAAAACTCCATTCGCGAGTAAAGGGCTATTCTGAAATAAAAATGCGTTCAGAAATAGTATCAGGGATATAAGAGTCAATCTCTTCATAACCTTATGCCGTTTTATCGTGTAAACACCTTGAGCCGCGCCAAGGATTTCAGCAACTCGTTTCTCAGCTTCCCGGAGGTCTCGGGGTTGTCCGCGACCTCCTGAAAGGTGGCCGCGATCGCGTCTCTTTGGTAGGATAACGTGAACCAACCCAACGCTTCGGCCAGCGCGATGCGCAGGGCCTCCTCTTCGCCCGGGTCGGCAATCACCTCGAGGTAGTCGGGCACATGGCGATGATAGGCGTAGTTGCGCAACATCCGGGTTGCCGACAGCCTCGCTTTCAGTGGTTTCTCCTTATCGGTCACGGCATCGGCCATGGACGCGATACGCCCTCTGGAATCGATCAGCCCTTTGAACTTGTTCCAAACAGCCTCCTTGTCCGGGAAGGAGTTGTTCTCCTCCAGTTGCCGCTTCACCTCGGCTTTCAGCTTCTGCGCGTCGACCAGATCGAACGTGAAGGTGGAGTTAAAATGAACCCGTTCGTCTAAGTAATCATTCAGGTAAACCGATACAATACCCGGGATAAAGCGGTTGTCACCCACCCTCCCCATCGAGTAGACCGCTTTCCGCCGGATAAACTCGTACGGATCATGAATGGCCTGTTCCAACACGTCGGCAAACGCATCGCCCCGGTAGTGTTGCAACAGGTGAAACGCTTGCCACCTCACCGCGTAGGAGGGGGAGGTTTGGTAGGCGTCGACAAGCAACTTCGGCAGGGCATCATGCTCCAGGTAGAATAGCTTGTTCAGCGCCAACCCTTTGAGGTCGGGGTGCTGTTCGTTATCGTATAATGACAACCAGTAGTCGCCCCGGGTGGTATTGAGGTCGATACGCGATGCCCCTTCTCCCGAAAAACGGAACGTGGGATCGCCAATGATGTGCGACTCCAAGATATTTATCTCCCGGGTCCACTCCCCCACGCTAAAGCCCATCGCTAACATCCCCAGCAGGTCGGTAGAGTTTTTATCCTGCAGCACGTTCACGCTATTGCCGAAAGTCACCAGGGTGTTCCCCCCGGCAAAGATGTACTCCCCAGCAATAAAGCGATCCTCACGGAAGTCGCCGTTGTAGCACGCGTCGAAGATCACCACCCGCGCGTTAGGGGCGATCAGCGGGATATCCTCCAGGACGATGCCCGTGCGCAGCGCTTCCAACGAATCTTTCTCCAGTTGTTCCGGTGTCAACGCACCCTCGAACCATAACGAGTCGACCCGGTAGTGTTGCATCCACTCTTCCACGCGCTGTTGCCGCTCTTCCGGGCTTTTCAACCGTTTGAGCTGCTGGCGGAAGAGAAGGCGGGCGGCGTCGCGGTACTCATCCGTCGACTTGCCTTTAGGCATGGCGGTCAGGTACTGCCTATCGGGTGTACCATGCTCGTGAAAAAGCATCAGGTCCATCTCCGGTCGCCGCAACTCCTCGATCACCAACTCCTTCATAAAAGGATACATATCGTAAAAGAGGAACTTGACCGCGTTCTTATCGGTAAAGGCGTCCCGGAAATGCTCGCTCATCAGGAAACATTGGTCTCGCCAGGCGGTCAGGCTGTTCGAAAACGACCCCTCACCGGTGTAGGTCGTGATCACATCCAACCGGTTTTCACGCGCCCGCTCCCGCAGCAACTTCGCGAAGTAGTCGTTAATCTGACGATACCCCTCCTCACCCTCGCGGGTCGGTTTCAACCTGCCGGTATAGATATCGCTCTTGATGAACTGGGGGGAGTCGTAACGAAGCGAGTAGTAGTGAAACAGCGGCTCCTTTTCATCCTGACCCAGGTAGTCGAAAGCCAGGTCGAAGTCGTCGTAAAACCTATCGGACGGGACGGAAGAGTCTCTGAAGGGGAACTGCTCCTGGTTCATCTTGAAGGCCGACGTGAGGTGCTGTGCATCCCGTACCATCGGGATGGGGATATCACCAATAAAGATGGCTCCCTCCAGCCCGTCGTTCCGGTACATCTCCAGCAGCACCTCCCGGATGACTTCTGGTCTATCCCACGTTTGAGCCAGGGTAGCCACGGTGAACCCCTCGCTTGTCAACAACCCCCCGTACGCGTCGATTGCCGACTGACAGGCGGCGTAGGTCGCACTGTCCACGATCACGGCGAACCCTTTTTGGGCTTTCACCGTGACGTTAACACAAAAGAGGGACAGAGCAGTAAAGAGGAAAAAGAGTCGCCGCATCATACTGCCCTATCGTTCAAAAGGTGAAGCCCAACCCCATGGTGACCGTGAACCGGTGGTCATCCCCATCGACCGGCTTGTAGTAGTCGGCCAAGAGACTCATGTAGAGACCTGTCCTGCCCGCTATGCCAGTAAAGAGGGTCGCACTGCCCCCGATCTTGTAATAATCTTGTTTCAGGTAGGCCACATCGGGTATCATGAACTCCGTGATAACAATCGACTCCGGATCGGCACCGCCATACAGGTACTCGCCGTTCAGGTTCTTTTTGTAAAGGAAGTCGGCTCCCAGCACCACGCGAGCTAAACAATCCGGTGCTATGTTCACCTTTCCGTTGACCCCAAGGTAGAGGTTTTGGATTTTCAAGCTCGATGCCGGCATGATGTAGCGGTCGTCATTAGACCGGTAGTTAGCCATCACCCCCGCTTTCCAACGGTACTCGTGGGCTGCACCCCGGTAAAAGTCGTAGCTAAACGCATAGTCGTCCCGGACGTAGGTGGAACGCACGCTGCTGTATAGATCGACCCACTGTTGCACCTCGTACGTCTGATCCAGCACCTGTACGTACTCGATCCCGCTTTGGTTGTCTTTCCTATAGGAGAGGGTTACCCGGTGCATATCGGCCCCCTCGATTACGGCAGCCAGGTTGGCGTAGAGCGATTCGTCACGGAACGTACCCTCTTTCCTGGGCTTGCTGATATCGCGTATCGCGTCTTCCACCCGGAAGGTGTATCCCCCATTGAGCAGGAGATTCAACCCCGAAAGGCGGAGGCCATATTGCAACTCGCCCCCCAGCTTATTCGAGGTGTACTGGAAAGCACCCAGCGACTGCAAGCCCCCGATCACGGCGGTGTAATGGTTCCCCAGTCCCTTCATCACGAACACGTCCTGGTGTAACTGGCTGTTGCTGTTGGTATGTCTCCCCTCCTGTATCGCGTTCTCGTACTCCATGTTGACGCCCACCCGATGGTTCCCGAAAGAGGCAGCGATACCCGGCTTCACGTTCACCGAGTAATAGGTCGGCTCCGAACGGGGGTCCACCTGCTTGGCCCCGGTATGGGTCCGGTATTCCGCTTGAATACCGAGGAGGTACCTGCCGAAAAGCGGTTTTGAGGCAGCCTTCATCCGGAGATCGTAATGCTGCATCTTCCAGTCGCTCACGTTTGGATCTACCGGGAAGAAGGGCACCCCCCTGAAGGGGTTAAGCATCGCGGTATTATAACGGGTCTCCCTGTCGGTCACGTTATTGTACCCGAACTCGCCCCAGGCATACCCTTCACCAAGCTTTACCCCCCCTTCGGTGGATATGCCCAGGTGGCTCACCTTGACACCCTCCTGAACCCTTTTAAAGGGACCGGTCGTATGGTTATAGGCGGCATTCAACGAACCGAAGTTCTCCAACTGATCGAGCGTGAGCCCGGCACCGTTCCCACTGTGGAACCAAAGTGCCCGTGCTTTCAACAACTCGATGGATGCAGGCGTCGAGGTCTCCCCCTTCTCCCCGGCTACCGCGAAAGCGGCGACCTGCAGGGCCAGCACGATCGCCATCGCTCCTTTCATGTATCTAACTATTTTCATTTTCATCATTTTAACCTGTTCGCACTATTTCCAACTGTTCCATGAGGGAGCCTTTGCCCCGTAGCGCCTGATCATCGGGGTATCCATCACCTCGAAGTCATTGGTGCTGTTATTGGTATCGTATAGAATCACCCTACCATCGGGTAGCGTCTCTTTCACCTTGCGGGCAACGCTTTTGGCCTGATAGGTCCCGTTCACGGTGGCCGCGCCGGCGTCAAGCACCGCGGGCATCCGCTTGAGCTCCATCTGGTTCGGGTTACCCACGTTCTCCAGGGCATCCACCACGTTCTCGATCGGGATACGGTAGTTTTTGCTTGTCTGACCCACGGGGCTCACCACCTCGGTGGGGCTATTGGGGTCGATGGGCTCGGTAGGGAAGAAGAGCACGAACGCCCCCCCGAACACGGTCGTCAGCCACTGAGGCGTGGGTCGGGGCCAGAATGCCATGGTCATGTTGATGGCCGGGTTGTCTTGTATCAGCGAGGTGGTTCTTACCAGCGTCTCAAACTCGGCGCTTAACAGGTTCACCGGCGAGTTGGGGTTCAGGTTCGGCTTCTGATGATCATCCGCCATCTGCGCGATGATGATCGACTCCCCGGGGCGTAGCGGGAAGTCGGTAGTATCGGGCACCTGCCACATGGAAATAGCGTAGACGTACTTATCCGCGTCAGGCTCCGGCCATACCGGCAGGTTGGCCGTGGCCGTCATGGGGTTGATCATGGCGATACAGAGTCCCCGCACGTTTTGGACGGCATCGCCGTTGTTGTAAATCTCGTAGAACTGATCCCGGAAGTAGGATCCTCCCGAGGGGGTACGCGACCCGCAATAGTAGACCTCTTTAAAGAGGAGGTCACTGGAACGGGATACGGCCACATCCACCTGCAGCTTTTTGTTATCGGTCACGATATCGATGTTCACGGCATTACCGGCGTAGATGTAGGTAAACCCGTCCGCGTTCTCCTCGCCGCTCACGGTAACGGTGTATATGCCAGGGAGGATCCCATCCACGGTGACGCTCTTATCGGGCGACATGGTCGTGGTCAGCTCATACCGTTCGGCAAAGTTCACCAGCCGCACGTTCAAGCTGCTCGGCATGGGGTTATCCCCCAGGTTGAGGGTTACCCCTATGGTAACGCTCAACGGCTCTATCTCCTTGATCCCCGATGCGTTCTGGAACTGCTCGCAAGCGGTGGCAAGCAATAGCAGGAGCGAAAGGAGACTATAATTGATTAACCTTGTTTTCTTCATTTTATCACAACTATTTATTTTCAACACCTTTTATAGATTTGTTTTTTTTCATCCTGAGCCCTTTTCAAGGCGGGGTACCAGCGGCAACCAAGCGAAATCCAATCAACATCCAAGTGGAATCCAATTGGCTCGCCCCTGGATTCCATACGGCTACAACTTCAGCACCAACTCAAACCCGAACGTGATAGGAAAGTTGAGGCGTGTAAACGAGCCGGGCGACCTTTTGCTCTCGTACATCGGACGGCTGTTAAACATGTTGTTCGCGTAGAACGATGCCCTAACGTTCTCCCCGATCTCTTTGGTGAGATGGAAGTTGATCAGCAGCACGGGAGGGAACGACTCCGCGATAAAGCGGGTTGGGCTCTTGGATTCAAACAGGTACTTGAACTCATCGTCATCCTTCATCGATTCGTTAAACGGCTTTACCTTCCCGTCGACCCGCGAGATGTAGGAGACGAAGGTAGTATCATTCCCGTAGTTGGTCCAGGACTTGTTGATCCAGCTCACCTGGGCGGTACCCGTCACGACGAAACCGATGGAAGGGATATTGTGGGTAGCCCGCAGCGTGGTGACTAGCCGCTCCCGCTCATATTTAGCTGTTCCCGGCTCGTAAACCCCCACGTTCCGCTCCAGCTGGTTGAGGTTCTTCTCGTTACTGAAGGAGTGTCCATCGCTCCAGTCGGTAGAGCGCATGTAGGCACCGTTCATCACGAACGCGGTGCGGATAGCGTTGATCCTTCCAAAATCAAAGTCGTACTCTATTCCCCGGTTGTGCGACCTCACATCGTTGGTGGGGGTAGCGTAGGAGACGAAGATATTGTGCCGCTCCTTCTCTTTGAGCGTAGGTATCGCACCCGGGGTCGGGGTCGCCTCCTCGTAAATGGTATAGTTCAACAAGTGGTAGGTATCCAGGGTGGTTGCCAAGCCATACCCGTTTTTCATCTCTTCGTTGTAGGCAGTCACCGAGAAGCGCATCCGATTGACCCTGACGTCGAAGCCCACCTCTTGCTTGTTATTGGTAGCTATTTTCAAATCCCCGTTCTCGGTGTTAAACACCCGGGTGGAGGAGAGAAAGAGCTGCTCTGCCTCGGGAACGTTCGACATGTTAAGCGTGTTGAAGTGGACGAAATCGAAATAGGCGTTCTCGGGATAGAGGTAGAGCGTGGTGGGTGCCTTCGCCGTGATGCCCGCGCCTCCCCTCAGCCACAATCTTTCGGGCAGGAGCTCGAACGAGAGGTTAGAGCGGGGCGAGAAGGCATTCTTCCCGTTGATGTTATCGTACCGAACACCCGCCTGAACGATGAGCTCCCGCCTGTTCAGTCGCCACGACAAGTTCTCCTCGGCGTAGAGCGATAGTTGGTTGATAAACGGGATGGAGGAGTATTTCCTGGGGCGGGGTGAAGAGTTCTCGGAAGACAACACCCTGTAGGGAGGATTCTCCAAGTCGTACACCTTCCCGTCGCCCAGGTTTCCGTCCGTTTTAAAGTTAACTCCCAACAGGATACGGTTTGTCAGGTTACTCGTCGTTTTCAACAGGGAGGCGTTCAGGTTGGCAAACAGGTTCATCTCCTTGCCGTAGATATCGTATCGGCTAAAGTACTCGTTGGGAAGGTAGGTAGCGTAGAGGCTACTTTCTCCCGCGGGGATATTGGTCAACTCTTTACCGTTGCTATCGTACACCTTTTGCCCGGGCCGGTTACTCAGGACAGCCCCATCGGTGTTCGACATGGAGTAGGCGGAAAACGCGTTGCCGAGAAGCTGCTGCGAGAAGGAGTGCTTATCCCGGTAGCTCCCCGAAACAGCGTATTTCACATCGCTCAGCCACCCCTTGTTGATGTTCCACGTGCCGTTGGTATTGAACCGCAACGCCACATCCTTCGCCCCGGTAGCCAGCTGGGTTCGCTGGTCGTCGGGGTTCATCTCCCGGGTGTCCTTGCCCAAGGAGAAGTCAAGGGCGCTGGTACTCGACAGGTTGCCAAACAGGTTGGAATACATGGCGCGGGCGGTCGCGCGCTGGTAGTAGGCGTATGACTCGGTGACGTCTTTGACGCTGTACGCGTAGTCGCCGCTCACGTTCAGGTTTCCCTTTCGTTCACCCAGGTTCACCCCCTTGCCTACCGATGCTTGATAGATCTGGGGATCCGTTTTAAAGCGGATGGTCAACGGCTCGCGCCCCGCCTTGGATTTTATCAGCACCGCGCCCGACGTGAGGTCACCATGCTCTACCGAGGGAATCCCGCGGATTACCTCTACCGATTCGATGTTATCGGTGGAGATGGCACGCACGTCAAGTCCAGAGTTGGGCGAAGAGCCACCACCCACTACCGCTCCCCCGCCGCTGATGGCTGGTGACAGGGTCTGCAGGTTGGCGTTGTTCGAGAGGGGTGTCCCATCGACCACGATGGCGGTACCCATACTGTTTATTCGGCTATCCCCCAAGCTCCTGATGGATAACGTCTTGGCACTGGAAAGACCGCTACCGCCAGAGGTCACCCCACCCGGTAGCAGCTGCATGATGTCATGCAACGAACTGGTTTGAAGGTGGTCCATCGCCTGCCTTGACACGATGGAGGAGGTAGCCCTTCCTGCCCTGCCCTCTTGCGCCACCACGGTGACCTCCACGAGCCTGAAGGTGCTCTCCTGCATCCTGAACACCATTTCGTTATGGCTTCCCGGTGCCAGGGTAAAGGTGGTATCGATCGGCTCCATTCCCAAGAAGTCGACCTTCACGTTGACGCGCCCCGGTGCCAACCGGTCGAACGTGAACTCCCCCTTGCTATTGGTGACCACACCCACCGCCTGGGGCAAAACCTGCACGGTGGCAAACTCAATCGGCTTGCTTTCATCCACAGCCTCTACTACCCTCCCCGTTAACGTCGCGGGGGCAGACTGGGCATGGAGGTGGGTACACCCCACAACCAGCAGGATCAATAAACACAATCCCCTGGTTAACGGGCGACCCGTTCTTCTTTTTAAATACACGGTTCTCATCATATGCATCATTTTATTCTCGTTTTTCTCGTTTTTGAACTTTCGCATGTAACTGTTTCAACTTACTGCCTTTTCTGTCGTCGCTCGGCAAAGCTTGAACAAGTTCAGCTCTGCTCTCGCTCCTAAGAAAATTTATCGCTTTCAGGCTTGACTTGGCAGTTAAGCGGTCAAGCGGCTAATCGGTTAACCGCCTCACGGTGCGCGATAATTCATTTCTCACTGCCTCATCACTCTCCACGGCTGCGCGAGCCCGGCAGAAGGCGACAATCTCGTCCCGTTTCCAGGAGTGGGTAAACCATCCAAACGCCTCGGCAAGGTATAGTTTCAACCCGGTATCGTTGGACTCGCTCATAAAACGAAACAGGTGATCCAGGTAAGCCACGTTATTGGAGTTGCGAAGCCCCGTGATGGTTAAACGCTTCTCACGCGACTTCACCTCAGGATCGAACAGGTTCTCGAAATCCCTCTCTCTCCTTTCAAGCGTGGCCTCCAGCCTGGCCCTCTCCTTGGCTTTCTCCTCGTACCACACCCCCTCTATCCCTTCCAGGGCCGCATCAAAGGCACGCAGGGCCTCTTGGCGAGGGTACACCTCGCTCGTCTCCCTAAGCTGGAATTCCACCCGCTTGGTAGTAGCTGGTGCTACCCGACCCTTCATCACCACCTCCAACAGGAGGGGCGACTGATTACGGCCCGCCTCTATCGCGGCGAAGCGGCGTATCAGCTCGTAGCTATCATACAGCCCTGCCAGGATGGAGGGCACCGCCATCTCGTTAGGCTTTTTATGAATCAGGTGAAATGCCATCAGCCTCACGGTCGATACAGGATCAGCTACCTGAATATGGTAGAGCTCCTCCAGCGACAATACCCCGTGGGCGTAGAGCACCTTCATCGCCAACGCCTTCACCTCGGGGTTATCGTCTTTCAACAGCTTTTTCCAACGCTTCACGTCGTTGCGCCGATGTGCTATCGTGTAGTTGAGGTCACTCAGGTCGCCACGCTGACAACCGTAGCGGTAAGTGGGGTCACCTATCAGGTGCGACTCCAGGGTAAAGAGCTCCTTAGCCCAGTTACCAACGCTCACCCCGAGATCCAACAGCCCCAAAAGCTGGTGAGGCCATATATCCTGCAGCGAGTTGACCGAGTTGGCTTTCACCACCACCGTGTGCCCCGGGTTGAAGATATAGTGCCCGCTGAGGTAGTCATCCAGGTGGAACGACCCGTTGAAGCAGGCGTCCAACATAACGAACCGGGCTCCCGGCTCGTATCCCTTCAGATCCTCAATATGGATATCCAACGAGGCGTCCAACAGGCTGTCCTGTAGCACGACCTCGGGATTGAACACGTTGGCCACCCACGATTCGGGGATATTGTAGTTATCGATGTAGTACTGCTTTGAAGCGATGGAATCTTCTGCACTCCTGATTTTTCCCCGGAAAAACTTTCGGGCCATCTCCAGCCAGATGCTGGCCGTACTGGTATTGGGAATCCCGTTTAGGAGCTGCGTTTCGGGTCCCCCGTGGTGATGCAGGATGGCCAGATCCAGCTCCTCCCTCCCCACTTCGGCCATCAGCCTCGACTTCACGTAATCGTCCTGACTATGGTCGATGTAGTTCAGCATTCCCTTGCCGTTGGCCAGGGTCATGAACTGACCGGTAAGGGCCATTCGTTCATCTTGCCGGGCCACCAGGCAGCCGGAGTTGTAGCCATGCCCCGCAAAGAAGGTGACGTTCGAGATGGTTCTCGCCGACTGTTTCTCCCGAACCGCCTTGTTCAGGAAGTCGTCAATCAGCTCGAACCTCGTTTTACCGTCCCGTTTGGGCGGCTTGATCCGGGCCGAGTAAATCTCACTTTGCACCGACTGGGCGCCCTCGGGCGAGAGGTTGTAATAATGATAGAGCGTGTTGAGGCTGTCCCTCTTCAGGTACTCGAACCGCAGATCAAAATCGTCGTAAAACCGATCGGATGGCACAGAGGAGCGATTCCAAGCCCTTGCTTGATCCATTTTAAACGCCGTGGTGAGGTGCTGCCCGTTTCTAATCATCGGCACGGGAATATCGCCCACGAATACAGCACCCTCGAGGTTCTGGGTCAGATATAAACCGTGCAACACCTCGCGGATGGAATCCGGAACGCCCCACCGATCCACGATGACCATCGTCTTCAGCCCATCGGCCTCTACCGACGCGGCGTATTGATCAATGGAAGCCTTGCAGCGCTCCATTACCTCCTGGTCGACGACGATAGCAAAACTCCCCGCCTTTTTAGCCGCGGTAGTTGAACCACCCAATAGGATGACAAGCAGCGACAGGATTAAAACCTTACGGATTTTCATTCGATTGTTTGATTTTATATTTCTGTGTATGGAACCTTTTCAGACGACCCATCTGTTTGCATATCCCGCAAGGAGAACACTCATAGGATAGTATAAACAAACCCAACCCTCTCTTACGGCACCGTAAAACACAGAACGCGCATAAAACAGTTTAAAAAGGAAATTATCAACCCCGAACACAGACAACCTGCCGAAGATAAATGCGCATTGAAACATTTAAAAAACAAAAATAGATGAAAAACCCCTTTTTTCAACCATTTTGCCGAAAAATCGGGGGAATTATATAGAGAATAGTTACAAGAAGAGCAAACTTAATGACATAACAGCCATCCCGCCTATCAACCCATAGATGGCGTGGTGGTGCTTCCCGTACTCTTCGGCCGCGGGCAGCAGCTCATCAAACGAGATGTAGACCATGATCCCGGCGATCATCCCGAACAGTACCCCCAACATCGCCTCCGTGAGGAACGGGGCCAGCACTAGGTAGCCCACGATAGCACCCAGTGGCTCAGACAACCCCGAAAGCAGCGACAACCAGAAAGCCTTTTTTCTGTTGCCTGTAGCGTAATAAATGGGAACCGAAACGGAGATTCCTTCCGGGATGTTGTGGATGGCGATAGCGATGGCGATAGGGATGGCTATCTTTATATCCTTTAAACCGGAGAGGAAGGTCACCATACCCTCGGGAAAATTATGAATCGCTATCACCAACGCAGTAATCAGTCCTATACGCAACATCTTGTGGTCGACTACCCGCTTATCTTCCGTACCTTTAATGGCTCCCTGCGGCATCTCTTTTACCTTAGCCCTCTTCTTAGTGATGCATTCGATCTCCTCCACCGAGTGCATCTCGTGGGGATTGGCACGCTCCGGTACCAGCCGGTCGATAATCGCTATCAGGAAAATGCCACCGAAGAAGGAGAGGATGGCGTAAAACTCGCCCGTCATACCACCGTATATTTCGCTCAAGGTGGCAAACGAGTCGGATAAAAGTTCCACGAAAGAAACGTAAATCATGATGCCGGCAGAGAGCCCCAGTGATACCGAAAGGAACGTCTTGTTGGTCCGCTTCGCGAAAAACGCGATGGCCCCGCCCACGCCGGTCGAGAGACCAGCGAAAAGGGTGATTAAAAAAGCGATGAGCACCTGATTTTGTGCCACTGCAATCGTTTCCATGTTGAATGAATCTATTTTACGAACCGCGAAGTTGGCACAATTATCGCGAACAAACAATCGCTATTTGTTGGTATTTTTCAGGTAAAGCCATTTTTTGAAAAGGTACAGGGGGGGATTTAACCGAAAGCCCTACTCCTGAGGTATCTCATCCGCCGTAACGATATCGTTGAAAAGCGCGTACATCAACAGTCCCGAAACAGTTTTAATACCCGTTTTATGGACGATATTTTTTCGATGTGAGATCACCGTGTGGATAGATATACACAATTTTTCACCAATCTCTTTGTTGGTCAACCCCTTCACCACGTAAGCCAAGATCTCCTTTTCGCGCTTCGTTAACTCCTGCTTGTCGATATTCTGGCAATCCAGCCGTTTCGCGGCGGTGGCCACAGCGTCACGCAGCTTCTCGATGATGGTGGTAGGCGCATCGTCTATACCAATGGTCGCATCAAATTCAAGCAGGAGTTCCGGGGGGATGTAGCTGTAGAGCATGGCCACAAGTGATGAGCAGGCATCGGGAAAGAGACCGTTCAGTGGCTGGGATGGGTGTGTCCCAAGCAGCACGGGGTTAAGCAACACGATGTCTACACGCTTCTCCTCCGGCAAGGCCGCCTCCCACTGGTTAAAATCGTCAACAGTTTCAAACTGCCTCACCACACGAAAGTCGCTGTCGTGCAAAATCGCACTAAGTCCCTCGCTAACAATCCGCGACGGTTCAATGATGGCCACGCTATACTGTTCTCTTACACTCATCTCAATCCTTTTTCAATCGCACTCACCAAGGCCACCAGTATCTCATCCTCTATCACGTGATGCTTGTTGAGGTCCTCCTCCAAGAGGAACAGCTCGGAGATCGCCTTTCTCTTTTTCTCGAAATCCACCTCCCGCGGGGCATACTTGATCAGCAAGTTTTTCAAGTCATTCAGGCTCTCCTGTATATTGGTGTGATTGGCTTGAAACTCCTTAATATTGTACCGCTCCGTCTTCTCACCCTTCAGCAGGGCGTTGATGTAAGGGAACAGCACCTCCTCCTCGTACGCGAAATGATTATCAGTATCCTCCTTGTATTTTTGCAAGAATGCTTTAAAGTGGCTGCTGTAAGAAGAACGGGTAATGTCGATAATACTGTTTGTAACGCTTGGTACCCTGTTCTCAATGTAATCGGTGTGGGAGTTGTGCAGGTAGCCCAACAGTTGATCGACAGGGATACTGTCCACCGTCGCTTGGCTGATGGTGTAGTTTTCGAGGCTGTATACCTTGCATACCATCAGGAAGAGGGGGATAGAGATGTTTCGCTCCTCGCAAACCTGTTTGACGGTACTTTCGCCGACACCGACATCGATTTTAAAGCGGGGCAGGATATGCATCAGCTTGATGTTGGCCAGCAGCAGGTCGGCCAGTTGGCTATTCTCGTTAAAAAGTTGTCTTCTCATCATTGTAATCTTACATCGTTTTAGACGGGCCGGTTCATCATTTTTTAGGAAACGAGTGGCGGGCAAAGTAGGTGTCGAGTGCTTCCCGGGCGGCGACGAACGAGCTTTTGCGCGATTGCAGCACCTCCTCTTCGAGTTGAACGAGCAACCGGGCTATCTCGGGATCGTTGTAGAAGCTGCCGCGGAGCCGCTCGTTAATGGTTTCGAACATCCAGTACTTCGACTGCTCCTTTCGCTTACGGGTAAAGTAACCGTTTTGCTTCACGAAATCGATGTAACGATGCACCATATCCCACACCTCTACTATCCCCAACCCGTAGTAACCGGAGTAGGTGAGCACCTCGGGGCTCCACCCCGATTCGGGCAGCGGGAAGAGGTGCAACGCGTTGCTATAATGGCGTTGGGCCATCTTTGCCTTCGGGATGTTGTCGCCGTCCGCCTTGTTGATCACGATGCCGTCAGCCATCTCCATGATACCCCGCTTGATGCCTTGCAGCTCATCACCCGTCCCGGCCAACTGGATCAGGAGGAAAAAATCGACCATGGAGTGAACCGCCGTCTCGGACTGCCCCACCCCCACGGTCTCGACAAAAACGTAGTCAAACCCGGCCGCCTCGCATAGCACGATGGTCTCCCGGGTTTTACGGGCAACCCCACCGAGCGACCCCGCCGAAGGAGAGGGACGGATAAACGCGTTGGGCTCGTTGGATAACCGCTCCATGCGTGTTTTGTCGCCCAAAATGCTCCCTTTCGATAGTTCGCTGGAGGGGTCAATGGCCAGCACCGCCAGCTGATGTCCTTTTTCCAGGAGGTGCATGCCAAAGGTATCGATGGAGGTACTTTTCCCCGCGCCCGGCACGCCTGTTATCCCGACCCGGATGGAGTTTCCCGCGTGCGGCAAGCACTTCTCGATGATAGCCTGCGCCTTTTCGAAGTGCGACGGTAGGGAGCTCTCCACCAGGGTAACCGCCTGGCTCAGGATCACCCGGTCGCCCGACAGGATGCCCTCCACGTACTCGTCCACCGTACGCTTTACCCCCTTGGGACGCCTTTTGAGGTAGGGATTCACAGTTGGTGGCTGGGCCACCCCCTTGTTAACGCTTATTCCCACGTATTTGGGATCATTCTCAGGATGTTTCATTGGGTTACTTTGTCTAACGAACTCAACCTTACCGTGTAAACCGTTGTTGCTTTCAGGGCAAAACAGCGCCTTAACCACCTACGAAAGTTGAATTCCCTGTACGATAAAAGCCGAATGAAGGTCACTAAGATACTCCATCCGGCTTATATATCCATTCAGTAACGTTTACTTCTTGGGGATCACGCTCCCCTTGATGGTCAGCACGTACACCGTATCAGGAACGTTGGTATAGGCCCGTATGCTCTTGTTAAAACCTCCAGGGCGGTGCACGGTGGAATAACTGACGGAGATACTACCGTTTTTACCCGGTAAGATGGGCTCCTTGGTATAGGAAGGCGTGGTACACCCACAGGATGTTGACACCCTGTGAATAATCAGGGGGCTATCACCCTTATTGGTGAACTCGAACTTGGTAGTCACCTCACCAACCTCCTCCTTGATCTTACCAAAATTATGTTCCGTTTTCTTGAATTCTGCCTCCGGCTTCTTCTGTGCGAGCGTGACCCCGCCGCACAAAAGCAGGCACAGGAACAGTACACTTACCTTCTTCATATGATGATTAATTCTAATATGTTATGATTTCGTTGGCTTCTTTTTATCTGATACAAAGGTAATCATTTAGTTTAACCCATGCTTATTCTTTAACATTTATTCGCTCACCCGCCGTCCGCGAAGTAAATTCCGGGGCGTACATGCATTGCACCACGGCCATCCCGTTCGAATAACTACCCACCCGATTCACGCGAACCGCGTATTCAAAAACATAGGTACCCTTGGGCAGCACGTTGAAGTAGAAGTCCGTGGACGCGTCTTTCGGGGTCTTGTAGTAAAGGACTCCATCCTGCCACTCGCAGCCGGAGAGCTGGTTGATCGGCTCGAAGCAGACCGCACGCGTATCCTTCAAGTGCACGTACTCCATATCCCGGTCGCTCCGCAACGTGAGCCGTATCACCACCTTATCCCCCACCTTCAAGGGGCGTTCCTCGGTGATCCTTACCAACCGGATGCCGGAGGGAACTGTCTCCTCAACGAACAGTTGCTTCTCGATATCGAGCGCACCATCTGTTTTAACGATTCGGTCTATCTCCTCGAAATACTGCCAGTAAAGCGCTCCCCAAGCAGGTGTATCACCATGGTGTGTCACGGTGGCCCGGCCCATCTCCGGTTGTATCTCCGTCCCGCTCCACGACTGCTTGACGTATCCCGTTCCCAGCTCCTTGGAAGCCTCGACCGGCTGGTCGCCCAGCTGAATGACCGTCTCGCCGGTAGACGCGAACCAGTCGCTCCCGGTGCTTAACAGCGCGTACACGGCATCCATCGTGGCGTGCGTTGACTCCCATAACTGGGTCTGCTTCTGCTTCAGCAACCACCGTTTCATCTCGTCCATCTCATCGGTTTCGGCACCTGCCTCCCGGAAAGCGTCCATGATAAAGGTGTGCACCGTAACGGCCGAGCTCGACATGAAGACCCAAGCACGGTTATTGGCCCAATACATCCCTAACTCATCCGATCGGGTCGCGTGCTCGCGGAACGAATCGACGATGGTCCTGGCTGCACCGGCATCGCCTTCCCGACTCATCAGCAATGAGATAAGCGCCCGCTCGTACAACCCGTACCGGGTCCAGTTCTCCTTAAGCAGCGACCGGTAGAAGTCGGCCATCTCACGCACCTCGTCGTCCTGGGGATACTCCCCGTAGGCCGAACGGACAAAGAGATACTCTAAATCGACCCTGGAAATTGTTTTTATCTTCTCCCACTCCTTGTTGTACTGCTTCAACAGGTTAAAGCGACGGAGTGCCTCCGCGTCGATATAGTCGACTGCCCGTCCCTGCATCAAGCCGACATCGTCCGTGAGCTCACCAACCCCCAAGCCCTTGAGTTGCTGGAAGCCGTACAAGATATAGTGGGTGATGCCCACGCTCGGCGGGAACCCTTTAAACCAGCTCCACCCGCCCTGGTTGCTTTGCAGCTCCTGCAGCCGGTCCACGGCCGTTCTTGTCAGGTAGCGTCCCCGGTTCACGTCGAACAGCCACGCCAGTTTCTCTTTCTGCTCGCTTTCGTTCCGTGCCTCCAACACCCAGGGTGTCTCTTCCAGCAGCACGCTCTTCAGCTCCTGGTTCTTTTCGAGGTTGGAGAGGAGGGTTCCCTCATCGCCTCCCTGTTTCTTCCACGCCTCTACCATGGCCGTCACCTTGGGATAAGCCTGTGCGATACGCGCACCCATCGATGCGCCGTAGTAGGAGGCGAACCAGGCGATCGCGCTCTCGTTGTTGGGCTCTTGTAGCACAGGCAGCGCCTGCACCGCGTACCACGCGGGGTTAGACGCGAACTCCAGCGTCAACCTGTAGTCCTGCCGGGTGGGTGATGCCCCCTGGAGCAACCGCTCCATGGTGAACGTCTTGGTTTCGCCACCTCTCACGTCCATCCGCGTTGTTTCGGTGGTCAACGTCCGGTTGGGCAGCAGCGCCAACGCGTGCTGCTCGCCGTCGCTAAACCGTTCGCTCTTTGCAATAATTCGTATGCCCAGAAGATCCCTGTCGTTCGGCACGTTGAACCTCCACGAGGCATCGGTGGAAGCGTTAGGGGCGAGGGAGAAGGGTAGCGAAGCCGTTGTTAGCGAGGCGATCTCCACCGCCTCACCGGTCGCCGGGTCGAAAAACTCCAGCGTCACGCTCCCCTGCAGGGTGCTATCAGAGAGGTTGGTGATCTTGGTCACTATGGAGGTTTGATCGCCATGCCTCAAGAACCGCGGCATATTGGGCGTAACCATCAGCTCCTTACGGGAGACGACAAACGCCTCCGCGCTACCGCTATTCACCCGCTTATCGTGCGCCAGCACCCGGAATCGCCAGCGGGTATTGCTTTCGGGAACCGTGAAGGCGATTACCGCATCCCCCTCTTCGTTGGTCCGTAGCGTGGGATAGAAGAACGCCGTCTCGTTAAAGTCACGGCGCACCTGAGGAGTGTCATCACCCGTGTCGCTGCCTGCTTCCTTCTCTCGCGGAGTGGGGGCAGGAGAGGTTTCACGCTTACTCGCTCCAAACGCGACTACAGACGCCTCATCCAGGGCAACGTTACCTGCTGGCATGGCTTCCACCCCAACAACCTTGTTAGCTTGTAGCTCCTGAACATCCGCTGCCTGAGCTCTTAAATTCTCCGGATTAACGCTACTAACGGCGCCACGAACCCAAAACCCCGCACGAGGCAGCGAGTAGCCAAACCAGTTCAACCGGTCGTAATTGAACTGGGGTGGCTGCTTGTAGGTAAACCTCCGATAGCCCATGGACTGCGTTCGGTTACGGGCATAGTCGCTCATCAGTCCCATTATGAAGTGGTACGGGTCACCCGATACATGGAAAAAGTCCCAGGGCGACGTTGTGTAGATGTTATCCAATGAGAAATCGTACATCGAAGCCAACAGTTCCGCCACCGCGGGGTTCTCATTGGCGTCCGTCACCGTTACGCGCCACTCCTCCTGTGCGCCGGGGCGGATCTTGTCGCGGAACACGGAAAGCTTCACGTTCAACTTCTTGCTCTCTTTTACCGGGCGAAGGTCGGATTGGTGGGTGTAAAACTTCTCGTCTTTATAGTAGGTAAGCATCAGGGTAACCCCCTCCTTGTACTCCTCCTTATAGGGCAGTTCAAAGCGCTTGTTCTCGTTGTTCAGTTCTATCCACCTCCTGTCGAGCAGCTCATTCTCCTGCCACAGCTCGTACAACACGTGCAGCCGGGAGGTCGCCCCAAGGATCACCTCGGCCGGTTTACCCGGGGCAAAATCACGGTTCTTCTCCACGAACCAGTTATCGGTTTTTATCGGGGGGCGTTTATCGGAGTACGCGAAGAGGATCGCATCTTTCTCCGCCTCCACATGATTGCCTTGTTGGTCCTTCGCCTCCAGTTTCAGCCGGTACTTCCCGGAAGGCAGGGCCGCCAACCTCGTGGCCAACTCCGGCTGTTCACCGGTCTTGAAGAGGCCTTCGGCCACCAGCTGGTGTAGGGAGTCGTTCTCGTGCAAAGAGTAGACCCGGTAGCTACCCGTTGCGGCTATCTCGTTCCCATCTAAGTTCTTGGCGGTGATCAGCACCTTCTCCCCGCTCCCCTTCTCCCAGCAACCGCTCATTTCTAGCGACAAGTGGAACATGGCATCGCCCACCGGTACCGTGTAGGAAGCCGTTCGCGTCTCGCCATTCAGGTCGGTTACGCTCACCTCCACAACGAACGCGCAAAACGCGCGAACGGAGAGGCGGTTATCCGGCCTCCGAGGGGTAAAGGAGATTTCGAAGCGGCCCTCCTCATCGGTCTGCACAGCCCCTTCGGCGAACAGTTCCAAACTGCCTCCCATGATCCACCACGAGAATGGCCGTCGGTTCACCCGGTAGGTTACCGTCGCGTTTTGCAGTTTGATCCCCGAGAAGCTTTCTACCTTCCCTTTCAGCGTGACCGGTTGGTTGAACGCGTAAGTTTCATCGATCTTGTCGAACAACACCTCGAACGTGGGTCGTTTGTACTCCTCTACCTTGAAATGAACGCTCCCCGTTTTCGACTCAATCTTGTAGAAGCCTGGGAGCAGTCCCCGCGGTAATGTGAACTCGCCCGAAACCGACCCGTACTCGTTGGTCGTCGCCTGCTGCTTCGATAGCTCCCTGTTATTCGCGTCATACAGTATCGATTCGATCAGCTGCCCGCTCATCACATGAATACCCTTCTCATCCTCCCGTGTCAGTACGGCTTTGTAGAAGACCGTCTGACCCGGCCGGTAGATTCCCCGATCGGTGAAAACAGAGGTGGTGAGTCGTTCACCCTCCTCCTCGCCACGATGCCATTGGTGGGTGTAAGGAAGGCGATGCAGGGGCAAGCCGTTATCTTTCCCCGATATGGCGTGGTAAAAGAGGTCGTTGTTGGGTGCCTCCTTGTTATAGACGGTAAACCCCAGCTTATTCACCGGCAGGGAAGCCTCCCGGGTCAAGGTTGAGTTGCGCCAGTTACCGGGAAGCTTGTAAATCACGACCTGTGCATCGGTCACGGGCTCCCCGGTCACCCGGTTCACCACGAAGAAGTCGTACCGATCCTCTCCCGATGCCCGGGAAAAGAGCGCCAAATCCGACAAAGAGAAAAAGTACTCCGACAGGGGTGTATTCACTGTTTCGGGCGAAGTATCGAAGGTCAACACGTAGCTCCCCGGCTCCTTAAGGTTAAACCGGATGGAGACCTTCTTCTCGGCGTAGGGCGCACTTTCCGGCAGGTGTACCGGGATATCTTTCACGAAACGGCGTTGCCCCTCGAACTTTTTATAATTAGCTTGCTGCATCATCAATGCCTCCTTGGGGGAGTCAACGCGATACAGTTTCGCGGTCATCGAACGAAGGTTTTTGAAGGTTACGTCCAGCTTGATTTCACTACCGAGATGGAACGTTCGATTGCCTGTAACGGTGAACCGAGATTGGGTAAGTGATGCCAACTGATCCTGCAAGATCGTGATTCGTTTATAGTCGGGGTACGCCTGTACCGCCTCTTGCAGCATCTCGTACAGCTCCCCGATTTTTTGTTCACGCCCCGCGCTATCCAGTTCATCCATCCGTAACACCACATTCGGGTAGAAATTCGCGATTCTATCGATGAGCTCCACGCTCATCTCATCGCCCTCCCACTTATCGAACAACCGCCAGAGCGAAGCGAACGCGTACATATTGTAGTATCGATAGAATCGAGAGAGATAGTCAAGCTTCTCCAGCTCCGTCAGCAATGCCGATGCCTCCATCCCCCTCTCCAGGAGCGAAGCCAGGTGCTGCCGGTACATCTCCAGCGCCCACACCTCGTACTCCCCCGGTAGCGGTTCAAAAGGTAGCGTTACGAACTGCTCGGCAGGTAGGAACAGCTCCTCCATGGTAATCCCTTTCCCCGCCAACAAGCGACTTATATCCTCGTTGCCCCACATCTGTTGGCAACATTCGAGACTCCTCCTCATGAGGAAATCGTACATCGTGGGAAAGAACTGCCGCGAATCACTACCCAGTTCAACAACCGCGGCGAAAGAGAAGACGGTGGTTGTCAGCAGCTCATCTTTCGGAGCGAGGGAGGCGTTGAGGTGCTCTATTACCTTGTTCAACAGGATACCCCGCGTCCACTCCTTCATATCTTCAGGCACGTAGTCGCCCAGCTCGGTGCGTCGATCAATGTTCCAGCGATCATTCTGGTAATACTGCATGTAGAGCTCGCCCAACATGGAGTGCAAGAACGCACGTTCCACCGCATCGCGGCTCCGTGCCAACATCTCGTTGAGGTTATGGAAGATCAACGTGTTATTTTCGGTATCCAGGGCCAGGTCGTACTTCCCTTGGTGAATCACCGCCTTGATCACCTGCGGGCTGTTCTTTTCCATGACGGCCAGGCGCAAGATCTCGTTTACCTTATCGGAGGCCGACTTGGGAAGGGATTTCTGTTCAAACTCGGCCACCGCCTCCCAGAGCTTCTCGTAGGAATCGTATTGCAAGGGGCGATTGAGTTGTGGGAAAATGGCAAGTGTAAGCATAGAGAGGAGCAGGGTAAGGGTTATCTTCTTCATCATAAGGCTTTTTATGGGGTTTACTGGAATTATCAGGTTCATTGGTTCGGGTTACTTTACGGTCACCTATTATTTAACAATTTCAAGAACGATTTGTTTTCCGTCGGGAATCCTTCTATTTTTGTAATTTTGCATCCGCTTTAGCGAAGCTGAAATTTTAATGTAGATAGATATCAATCCGAAAAGATTAAAATGATCATATGAAAAAATCAACCCTATTTCTCTCGATAGGTGCCCTGCTCGCGGGGCTTGGAGTGCTGCTGTTCGCGTTATCATCGTTGAATAGCCTCGAGAAGGTGGAGTCAGATCGGCCGTTGGTACTCTCCATGACCGCCTCCGTGGCGATACCCGAAAAGATGGAGTTCGCGGGTGAGAAAATCGTGTTTGACCGTTTCGACCGGCGAGAGCGGATGGACCGGGAGCTGAACAGCTTCACCTACTTCCACTCCACCACCCTGCTCCTATTTAAGCGGGCCAACCGGATGTTCCCGGTGATAGAGCCCATCCTCGCGAAGGAGGGGATACCCGATGATTTTAAATACCTCGCGGTCATCGAAAGCAGCCTGGACCCGCGGGCGGTCTCCCCTGCCCGTGCAGCAGGACTATGGCAGTTCCTCCAAACCACGGCAAAGGAGTATGGGCTTGAGGTGAGCGCCACGGTAGACGAGCGTTACCACGTCGAGAAATCGACCGAAGCTGCCGCGAAGTTCCTGAAGGATGCTTACAAGAAGTACGGTTCCTGGAGTGCAGCCGCGCTCTCCTATAACGGGGGGCAGGCCCGGATCAGCAACGAGCTGAGTAACCAGCAAACGAGCGAAGCGTTGGACCTCTGGCTGGTGGAGGAAACTACCCGCTACTACTACCGGCTATTGGCGATCAAGCAGATCTTTGAGCAGCCGCGCCGGTACGGGTTCGTGATTCAACCCGAGCACCTCCACAAGCCAATGGAATTCAAAGAGGTGGAGGTATCGACGTCCATCACCGACCTGGCCGATTTCGCCCGGCAGCACGAGGTTACCTACGCCCAGTTGAAGGAGTTCAACTCGTGGCTGCGCAACCGGAAGCTGACCAACAGCAGCGGCAAAACCTACACGATTTTGATCCCCACGCGTGATGCGCTCTATTACAAGAAGGGTGAAAAGCCCAAGGTGCATAGTGCAGCATGGGTTAAGTAGATGGGTCGCAAAATTCGCCTTGCAGATATTTGCTATGTTCGGCAAAGTCAAAGCAAGCTTTGCATTTGCTCTCACTTGTCGCAAATAGTTTACGCCAGCCAAGCCTGAAAGCAAAAGTAGTCAAATGCGAAGGTTTAGAAACAGACGAAGCTATTAACATGGAACAGATAGAGGTGTACGGTGCCAGGGTGCACAACTTGAAGAATATCAACGTGACGATCCCGCGTGACGCGCTGACCGTGATCACCGGCTTGAGTGGTAGTGGGAAGTCGTCGCTCGCCTTCGACACCCTCTTCGCGGAGGGGCAGCGGAGGTACATCGAGACCTTCTCGGCCTACGCCCGCGGCTTCCTGGGGAAACTGGAGCGACCCGACGTGGACAAGATCACTGGGTTGAGCCCCGTCATCTCCATCGAACAGAAGACCACCAACAAGAACCCGCGATCGACCGTTGGCACGGCCACGGAGGTGTATGACTTCCTGCGCCTTCTTTACGCTCGTGCCGGCGAAGCCTACTCCTACCTTACCGGGGAGAAGATGGTGAAGTACACCGACGAGCAGATACTGGAGCTGATCCTGGAGAACTACATCGGCAAGAAGATCTACATCCTGGCACCCGTGGTGCGCAACCGAAAGGGGCATTACCGGGAGCTGTTCGAGCAGATACGGAAAAAGGGGTACCTCTACGTGCGGGTGGATGGCGAGATCCGGGAGATCCTTCCCGGGATGAAGGTAGACAGGTACAAGAACCACAGCATCGAGATACTGATCGACAAGCTCGCGGTCTCCAACCGGTTTGCCGACAAGCTGAAAGGCAGCGTCCGCACGGCAATGAGGCAGGGGGCGGGTTTAATTCTCATACAGGACGTGGAGGCCAACGAGATACGTTACTACAGCCGAAGCCTGATGTGCCCTACCACCGGCCTCTCGTACAGCGAGCCGGCTCCCCACAACTTCTCGTTCAACTCCCCCCAGGGGGCGTGCCCCCGCTGCAAAGGGATTGGCACGGTGGACCAGGTGGACGTGGAGAAGGTGATCCCCGACCCCTCGTTAAGCATCGCGAGGGGGGGCATCGCCCCACTCGGCAAGGAGCGGAGCGGCCTGATATTCTGGCAGATCGCGGCGCTTTGCGAAAAACATGGGGTCACCCTCAAAACCCCCATCAAGGATATCCCTAATGAGGCCATCGACGAGATCCTGTACGGTACTGGCGAGCGGTTGAGGATAAAGAACGAGGCGCTGGGCAACTACAACTACATGGTGTCGTACGACGGGGTGGTGAAGTACATCGAAATGCAGCAGGATGAAGACGCCTCGGCCACCGCGCAAAAGTGGGCGGGGCAGTTCATCACCACCTCCGTCTGCCCCGAGTGCAACGGGCAACGCCTCAACAGGGAGGCTCTCCACTTCCGGATCAACGGCAAGAACATTGCCGAGCTGGCCGCGATGGACATCCAGGAGCTGTACGACTGGTTCCTTACCTCCGAAGCGGAGGTGACCGAGCGGCAGCGGCTCATCGCCTCCGAGATCATGAAAGAGATCCTCTCCAGGCTTCAGTTCCTGCTGGACGTGGGGTTGGGGTACCTCTCGTTAGCACGCGCCTCGGCTTCCCTGTCGGGGGGCGAAAGCCAGCGCATCCGCCTCGCCACCCAAATCGGTTCCCGGCTGGTGAACGTGCTGTACATCCTGGACGAGCCCAGCATCGGCCTACACCAGAGGGACAACCACCGGCTTATCCGATCGCTCAAGCAGTTGAGGGACACGGGCAACTCGGTGGTGGTGGTGGAACACGACAAGGAGATGATGCTGGCCTCGGACTACATCGTGGACATGGGCCCCTTTGCCGGGCAGAAGGGAGGGGACGTGGTATTCGAGGGGGCTCCCGCCGAGATGCTGGAGAAGAACACCCTCACGTCGAACTACCTGAACGGAAAGCTGGAGATACCGGTTCCGAAGGAGCGTCGCACGGGCAACGGGGAACAATTGGTCATCGAGGGAGCAACGGGGAACAACCTGAAGGAGGTGACCGTCGCCTTTCCCCTGGGTACCTTCATATGCGTGACAGGTGTATCCGGAAGTGGGAAGTCGACCCTGATCAACGAGACTTTGCAACCCATCCTCAGCCAAAAATTCTACCGCTCGCTCAAAGACCCGCTGCCCTACTCCTCCGTGGAGGGGACGGAGCATATCGATAAGGTGGTGAGCGTCGACCAGTCGCCCATCGGCCGCAGCCCCCGCTCCAACCCGGCCACCTATACCGGCGTATTCGCCGATATACGCAACCTCTTCGCAGGGATGCCGGAGGCAAAGGTACGCGGTTACAAGCCGGGCCGATTCTCGTTTAACGTGAAGGGGGGGCGCTGCGAAACGTGCAAGGGGAACGGCTACAAGACCATCGAGATGAACTTTCTGCCCGATGTAATGGTGCCCTGCGAGGTTTGCCACGGGAAGCGGTACAACCGCGAGACGCTGGAAGTGCGGTTCAAGGGGAAAACGATTGCCGACGTGCTGGACATGACCGTGAACAACGCGGTGGAGTTCTTTGAAAACGTGCCGACCATCCTCCACAAGATAAAGGTACTGCAAGAGGTGGGGCTGGGCTACATCACGCTGGGACAACCCTCTACCACGCTTTCGGGCGGCGAGAGCCAGCGCGTGAAACTGGCCACCGAGCTGGCACGGGTAGAGACGGGCAACACGCTCTACGTGCTGGATGAGCCCACCACGGGGCTTCACTTCGAGGATATCCGGGTGCTACTTGGTGTCCTTAACAAGCTGGTGGATAGAGGGAACACGGTAATCGTGATTGAACACAACCTCGATATCATCAAGTGCGCCGACTATATCATCGACCTGGGGCCGGAGGGGGGTGATAAAGGAGGCTACATCCTGTCAACCGGCACGCCGGAAGAGCTGATTCAAGTTGAGAAAAGCTACACCGCCAAATACCTTCGTAAAGAGCTGGACAGGTAAGGTATACTTAACGCGGGATTAGACCCCAACAAAAAAAAGAAACAGGATTTTCAGAAAGAAATCAAGAATGCATACAGGGGCTTTGGGCGGCCAAAACGTTAAAAATCAACCTGGCATGAACATTTACAGTGTCCCGTTGTTTTAAATGCATGAACAAAGGATTGAGTGATATGCACGGAACAGATGCCTGATATTGCACGGGATCAAGTTACCGTGTTACGGTTCACTCGATCATGTAGTTTGTTTCATGAAGATTGTGTTAAGTAGAGAGGTCTGCGAAGTGATTCGCGGACTTTTCGCTTTTTACCCGGCACCTCTTTTATTCTCGCTTTCTTTTTCATACATTTGCATTTGATTTCTCAAGTGGAAACAGGATGACTACATAACCTGGAAAGAGTGATGACGGTACTAACTTAAAAATAGGGGTGAAAATACGAGCCTACAAGCACAGTGATCACTCACGCCCCAAAAAGTAAAATAACGGGCAGAGAAAAGGAGACTATGGCAAAAAGGAAAAGAAGGAAAACCGCCGCTTCTCAAAAAAAGGGGAAGGCGTTGGCCCAGTTTTTACGTAACGAGCGCGTGCACTTCATCTTTGGAGTGATCGTGGCTTTTACCGGCATATTCATCCTGCTGGCCATTATCTCTTTCCTTTTCACCGGTGCCTCGGATCAAAGCCAGGTGTTGAACCGTTCATTCTGGGAGGTGGTTCGTTCCAATGCGCCCGAGATACAGAATTGGACGGGCGCCGGTGGGGCATACATAGCCGAGAGACTCGTGAACGAGGGCTTCGGCATCGCTTCGGTTATCATCCCGCTCTTCCTGGTCTACGTGGGACTACGGATCATGAAAGTATCCAAGTTCCCCGTTATGAAGGCCCTTTTTATTGGTGCTTTCAGCCTTATCGGCCTCTCCATCGCGAACGCGCTCATCCTGGACAAGATCTTCCCCAGCACGCACGTGAAATGGGGTGGTAGCCACGGGTTACAGATTGAACAGCTCCTGAGCAACAGTGTTGGCAAGCCCGGTATAGTGCTGATTCTCCTCCTTATCGGGGTAATCATCGCGGTCATCGTCCGCAAAAGCTCCATGCGAAAAATCCAGGAGACATTAATCCACAACACACCTTCATTCTCCACGAAGGAGGAGGAGAGCGGGCCCATTGATCTCAATAGAACAGAAAGGGTACAACGGGCGGAAGGGCTAGATGAGCCCTCGAGCACAGGCAGATCCCGAAAAACCGGTCTCCTGCATCGGCTGGCAAGTGGCCTCAAGAGGATTGTCGCCGAGTTGAAAGAGGAGGAGGGTACAGAGAGTGAAACGAAGGCCGCTACATCGGTCGATGACACCAAGGTTCCAGGCAGATCACCTTCAGGTAGCCCCCTTTCAGGTGGTCGGTCCACCAAACCAGGAGGGGAAACGGCGAAGACCTCCGCGCCTGTGGGAGCGTCGGATGACTTCGAGGTCATCGTCCCGAAGGACGAGGATGCGGTCCTTGCCCTCCACCCTGAAGAGAAGCCGACAAGCAGCGGATTGCCTCACGATATGGAGGAGTACGACCCCAGGAAAGACCTCTCCTCCTTCCGCTTCCCCACCAGCCAGTTGTTAAAGGTGTACGACACCAGCGACAAGGCGGTAGACATGGAGGAACAGAACGAAAACAAAGACAAGATCATCAACACCTTGCGCAATTACGGGATTGAAATCACCTCCATCAAAGCCACCGTGGGGCCTACCATCACCCTCTACGAGATCGTTCCGGAGCCGGGCGTTCGTATCTCAAGGATACGCAACCTGGAGGATGATATCGCCCTCAGCCTATCCGCGTTGGGTATCCGTATCATCGCCCCGATGCCCGGGAAAGGGACCGTCGGCATCGAAGTACCCAACAAAGAGCCACAAATCGTCTCGATGCACTCGGTGATTACCTCCAAGCGATTCCAGGAGTGCACGTACGAGCTACCGGTCGCACTGGGTAAAACCATCACGAACGAAGTGTTTATCTTCGACCTTACCAAGATGCCGCACCTCCTGGTGGCTGGTGCCACGGGGCAAGGTAAATCGGTGGGACTCAACGCCATCATCACCTCGCTGCTCTTTAAGAAGCACCCCGCGGAGATGAAGCTGGTACTAATCGACCCAAAAATGGTGGAGTTCAACATCTACTCCGCCATCGAGAACCACTACCTGGCCAAGCTACCCGACGAGGAGAAAGCAATTATTACAGACGTGAGCAAGGTAACGCAAACGCTCAACTCGTTAACCAAGGAGATGGACGACCGTTACGAGCTGCTGATGCGTGCACGCACGCGCTCCATCAAGGAGTATAACCAGAAGTTCGTCCAACGGCGCCTCAACCCCAACAACGGGCACAAGTACATGCCGTATATCGTGGTAGTGATCGACGAGTTTGGCGACCTAATCATGACGGCCGGCAAGGAGATCGAGATGCCGATTGCCCGCATCGCCCAGAAGGCGCGGGCCGTGGGCATGCACATGGTCATCGCGACGCAGCGCCCCACCACCAACATCATCACGGGTACCATCAAGGCCAACTTCCCGGCGCGGATGGCATTCCGGGTGACCTCCCAAATCGACTCCCGCACCATCCTCGACATGAGCGGGGCCAACCAGTTGATCGGCCGGGGCGACATGCTCTTCTCGCAAGGAAGCAACCTGATACGCATTCAATGTGCGTTCGTGGATACCCCGGAGGTGGAGCGGATCTCCCTTCACATCGGCAAGCAACGGGGATACGAATGTGCATACCCACTTCCGGAAGTGGTGACAGAGGGGGACAATGTACCGGGCGCGGTGGACCTGAACGACCGGGATGTGCTCTTCGAGGAGGCCGCACGGCTTATCGTGGTGCACCAGCAAGGCTCCACCTCATTGATACAGCGCAAGTTTTCCATTGGCTACAACCGGGCAGGCAGGTTGATGGACCAGCTGGAGGCTGCCGGGATCGTGGGCGCCACACAAGGGAGTAAACCGCGTGAGGTGTTTATCGCCGACGAGTACTCGCTGGAGAAACTGCTCGACTCGCTCAATTAAACCCAACCCCCCACTTTTAGTCCTACCTATAGCCAGTTAATCCCATCATTAACTGACTTAACCCAATAAATAGAAACGATATGCGGACACGAATGCTGCTCATATTGGTATCCATGCTCACCCTCACGCTCTCCCCGGCACAGGAGGGAAATCAGTCGAAGGCCATCCTCGATAAAGCGTACACCACTTTCGAGACCTCGAAGGGGATACACCTCACCTTCACCCTCTCCACCTTCGATATCTCCAATACCCCGATTGATGTCCAAACGGGGGAAGGCTACGCGAAGGGGAACAAGTTCAAGCTTGACACGGAAACGATGGCCATATGGTTCGACGGCGAAACACAGTGGGTGCTCATGAAAGAGGTCAACGAGGTGAACATCAGCCAACCTACCGAGCAAGAGGTTGCCTCCATCAACCCGCTCGCGTTATTGGGAATCTACAAGGAGGGCTACACGCTCTCACCCCCCGTTACCACCACGATAAACGGCAAAAGAGCCTACCGAATCGATATGGCGCCCACGTCAAACCGAGGCGATTTTCAATCGGTCTCCGTCACGATCGACCCAAGCAATCATGCCTTAGCACGGATAATCCTCACGGGGCACGACGGGATGAAGACGCGTATCGATATCACTGAATACAACGCCTCCCGGCACTACACAGATTCCCATTTTGTCTTCAACGCTTCAGCCTACCCGGGCGTGGAGATCGTGGACTTGCGGTGATGATCAATCCCATTTACCGCGAATAGAAAATTGCGATATTTGTTTCAAGTCTTTCAGATTAATCGTACCTTTGTTCTCATCCTAATTACTTTGCGCCTTAGGGTTATTTTGCCTTCAAAGTGAAGACCTTCGCTTTGAAGGCAAAATGGGTAATATTATGCTAAATTTCAACAAAACATAAACTATATGGAGAATAAAGTGCGTTGCCTGATCTTGGGATCGGGCCCGGCGGGATACACCGCCGCCATCTACGCGGCACGCGCCAACCTGGAGCCGGTGCTTTACGAGGGATTACAGCCGGGAGGGCAGTTGACAACCACCACCGACGTGGAGAATTTCCCGGGTTACCCCGACGGGGTTATGGGACCCGAGATGATGATCGACTTCAAAAAACAGGCCGAAAGGTTTGGGGCGACCATACTTCCCGGGAGAGCCACCGCGGTGGATTTCTCCACCCGCCCGCTGAAGGTGACCATCGACAACGAGAAGGTCGTTGAGGCCGACACCGTGATCATCTCCACGGGTGCGACGGCAAAATACCTGGGATTGCCCGATGAGACGAAGTACGCGGGCCAAGGCGTTTCTGCTTGCGCTACCTGCGACGGCTTCTTCTACCGCCGCAAAAAGGTGGCCGTGGTAGGCGGTGGCGACACCGCGTGCGAAGATGCCACCTACCTATCGGGGCTGGCAGACAAGGTCTACATGATCGTGCGCAAGCCCTACCTCCGCGCCTCCCAAATCATGCAGGAGCGGGTGATGAACAACCCTAAGATCGAAATCCTCTTCGAACACAACGCGGTAGGCCTCTTCGGTGAGAACGGCGTAGAGGGTGCACACCTGATCAAGCGGATGGGTGAACCCGATGAAGAGAAGGTAGATATCGCCATTGATGGCTTCTTCCTTGCCATTGGCCACACGCCCAACAGCGAGATCTTCAAGGAGTACATCGAGCTGGACGAGATAGGGTTCATTAAAACCGGCCACCCCTCCACCAAAACGAACGTGGCGGGCGTGTTCGCCTGCGGCGACGTGGCTGATCCCCTGTACAAACAGGCCATCACCGCTGCCGGGACCGGTTGCCGCGCCGCCATAGACGCGGAGCGCTACCTTGCTGAAAAGGGAATATAAAACGGAGGATTAAAAACAGGTAGCAGCTAAGGTTATCAAGGAGAAAATAAAGGTTTTCTCCTTTCCTTGCAAAACAATTGCCTATATTATAAATAAATAAGCTTAAAGCCGAGATTATCTCGGCTTTTTTTATCTATATAAGAAATATTAATAAAATTATTTTTTGAAATAGTTTCGTATTATAAAATAATACATTATCTTTGGGGATGTTTTTTAACCACTTTCCGTAATAACAAGGTATTATTGCGTGTTAAGGAGTAGAAAAACTCAGTATAAACCTTTTAAAAATGATCCGGAGAATGAAAAGAAAATCATTTGGATTAAAAGGTCTATTGACCCTACTCATGGGGTTAATAGCCTTTTCCATTTCCGCTCAGACCATTGAAGTGAGCGGTATCATTACAGACGATACGGGCCTTGAAGTGATCGGGGCAACCGTTATCGTGCAAGGAGACGCGAGTCACGGTACTATCACGGACCTCGACGGGAAGTACACGTTAAGCAACGTGCCTGCCGATGGGTCATTGCAGATAAGCTACGTGGGTATGGTTACCCAAGTGATTCCCGTGAATGGCAGAACTACCATCAACGTTGTATTGGCTGCAGACAGTGAAATGCTTGATGAGATAGTGGTAACCGGTTATGGTGGCGTTCAAAAAGCCAAAACCATGACCGCCTCGGCCTCTGTTGTGGATGTGGCCGAGATAACCCGCCTACCGGTCACCTCAATCGCTGAGGGGCTTGGCGGACGTGTCACGGGGGTAATTACCCAGCAAAGCTCGGGTGCTCCCGGTGAAAACGTGAAGATTTGGATCCGTGGGGGTTCGAACATCTTGTACGTGATTGACAACGTGGTGATGGAGCCCGCCCAGGGGAACGAGTTTTTTAACCGGTTGCGCCCGGATGACATCTCCTCGATGTCGATCCTGAAGGACGCTTCAGCTACAGCCGTCTACGGCCCCAGGGCCGCGAACGGGGTAGTAGTTATCGCGACGAAGCGGGGACAGGAGGGTGCGCCTGTCATCACCTTTAACCAAAAGGTTTCCATCATGACACCGGCCTACCGGGCCAAGGGGTTAAGCGCCTACGAGTTCGTACAAGCCCGCAACGAGGTGGAATTCGCCAGCTTTCAGGAAAGTCCCACCTTCAACAACACGCAACTGTCGAGGTATTACATGGGAGACCTTTGGCAAAAGGGCCACAGCTTCGACGATATCCTCAGGCTGGTTAACGAAAGATACAACATGGGATACAAGATGAGCGATATCAACGACCTGTTCGACCCCTACAAGTCGCAAGGATTCAACATTCAAGACTACTACTGCACGTACGACCCATGGAAGATGTTCGACCACGTGCAGCCGATGTACCAAACCAACGTGAGCTTGCGGGGCGGTAGCGACCGCGTAAACTACTACTCCAGCTTGGGGTACCTGGATCAACAGGGGGTTAGCGATAATTACAAGTACAACCAGGTAAACATCGTCCTTAACACCGACGCCTATCTATTGCACGATAAAAGCCTTAAGTTCACGTTCAACCTGAACGGTAACACGAGCAACCAGCAGAGGCCGGCCGCGGGGGAGTCTGTTTTCAATAATGCCATGTACGGCGACTGGATGCCCAAGAGACCCGCGCAGTGGAGCACGGGACTTCCCAGGAAGCACTCTGTAAGTTCGCTCTTGAACACCGGGTTTAACGATACGGAGGCGTACCGGTTCCAGATGAACAGCGAGTTGAAGTATTACATCCCGTGGGTGGAAGGCCTTTCTGCACAAGCCAGCATAAACTTCACCACTACCTACAACACGAACCGGGTATTTAACCACGACCAGGAGAACGTGTACGACAATCCGTACGCAACCAGTTTCTCCAGCTATAACCCTGTTAACGCGAACATGTACCAATACTGGTACAAGTACAAGCTGACAACCGGCATCTTCCAGTTGGACTACAACCGCTCTTTCGGGAAGCACAACGTGACGGCCATGGTGAACTACCAGAGCCAGAAGCGTTACGAGAACTGGACGTCGGCAAGGAGAAGGGGATACCCCACCACGCTCGCTCCCCAGGTTGACTTAGGGGCAGAGATGACAGGTAGCAATGGTAACGCCACCGAATGGGGATCGGCCTCCTACATCGGCCGTTTCACCTACGATTATGACGACAAGTACCTATTCCAGTATAGCGCCAACTACAACGGATCGTTGAGCTATAGCCCAGAGAAACGTTGGGGGTATTTCCAAGCCTTCTCCCTGGGATGGGTGGCCACGGAAGAGGAGTGGTTCAGGGAGCTGGTGAACCCGAGCATCCTCAGCATGCTTAAGCTACGCGGGGGGTTGGGGCTGGTAGGGAACGAGGTAGGCAAACCCTTCTCATTCTTAACGCAATACGCGCAAAGCGGTAACCGGGTGTTGTTTGGTGACAACATGAACCCCAACGTGGGCTGGTACGTGAGCTCTATCGCCAGCAACCTTCGCTGGTCGAGCAGTACGCAGTACGGTGTCGGTATAGACTACGGCCTATTTAGGGATCGACTGACGGGAGCAATCGACCTGTTCCTCTACTCGAACAAGGGCGACGAGATGAACATGACCCCCGACATGATCCGTACCGACATCCTGGGGATGCCCAACATCCCGAAGATCAACGCACCCTACACCACCTCCCGCAAAGGGGGATTCGAGATGTCGCTGAACTGGGAAGATAAAATCGACCAGGTAGGGTATCGCGTGGGGTTGAACTACTCCTACTGGGATGAAAGACAAACCCGCCATACGAATCAAAGCGCCGACTGGTGGTCGCCCACGTTTGACAGCATCGGGAAGCGCTGGATGCACCCCGTTTATAGGCTTGGCCTCAAAACCGACGGTAAATTCGGTGACTGGAACGACATGTACAACTCCTTCATAAACGCTACGCGGAACCATACGCTGGGAACCGTGAGGCTGGTCGACTTGAACGGCGACGGTAGGGTGAACGACTACTACGTGTTCAACGTGCCGGGTACCACCCCGCTCACCCAATTCGGGGTCACCTTGGGAGCCGACTGGAAGGGGTTCGATTTTGAACTGTTCCTGCAAGGGGCCACCCATGTTTCTGGTGCCATGCCATCGCCCCTTCGTAGCCAGCAGAGCTGGATGTGGAACTACGGCCAGTACGCATTCCAACACGCCTACACGCCGAGCAACCCTGACGTGAACGCCCCGCTACCCATTCCCGTAGCTGATGGAAGAGGCTGGGGATACAGCTACATTGACACCTGGGCGTTTGACGCTTCCTACCTGAAGCTGAAAAACGTAAGCCTGCGCTACGACCTGAAGAGGGACGTCCTGAAAAACGTTTCACAAATTCAAGGTTTTGACGTAAGCTTCGTGGTCACCAACGCGTTCACGTGGACCAAGAGGTCCTACCCGTTGAAAGGGTTGCAAGACCCCGAGTTTATCACCACGGGTGCGTCCATCTACAACAATAATGGAACGTTAGGTAGCTATCCTACGCAGCGTTCGTATACTTTAGGGTTTACAGTAACATTATAATAAAAGGGTTTGTTAATTATGAAACAGAAAATATATACGTTTTTAATAGCCGGGGTACTCCTTGGAGGCGTGATGGGTATCTCCACCGCGTGTGACCCCCTGGGAATTGAACCAACGACATCGGTCGACGAGGCCCGATTCTGGTTGAATCCTCAATTGGCACGTGCTTACGTGAACAACTTTTACTTCTGGACACCGGCGGCTACCGGTGACACGTTCCAATCGGAACAGTGGTCGGACAACCTGCAGGGCAATTACGAGCAGGACTGGAACACCTACCGTCAGACCTCGTTCACGCAACGGCTGTACGATGAAAACAGCGGTATCGTCGGATTCTCCGCACCGTGGAGCGACGCGTACCAGAAAGTGTACAGCGTGAACCTCGGGATCCAGAAAATTGAATCCTCTCCGGCCCTGTCCGAAACACTCAAGAATCAACTGCTGGCAGAATGCCACTTCTTTCGCGCCTTCGTCTACTTCGACATGATCAAGTACTGGGGTGCGGTTCCCTACGTGGACAGGCCCCTTACCATCGATGATGACACCTACCTGCCTCAGAACAAGCGGGAGGAGATCTTCGACAACATCCTCGCCGATTTGGACGAATCAATCAAACTCTTCGAAGCGTTTGGTGGTAAGACCGAAACAGGGATGATCAACAAGGATGTCTCTACCGCTTTCATCTCACGCGTGGCACTCTACGCGGCCAACGCTGCCGACGCCTCCGCCAAAAACCTCTACAAAGATGACCCGGCCGGTCTCTTCAAGTTTGAGAAGAACGCGCAACACTACTACCAAATAGCCTACGACGCGGCCAAAAGCTTGATTGGCAAGTACAGCCTGGAGCCGGAATACGAGGACCTGTTCACCAGCACCACCGCGCACACGAGTCCCGAGTCCATCTGGCCCGTGATGTTCAAGGAGAATCAACGTTCCGGGTTTAACCCCACGGCCAAGAACGGGCCCGACCACCTCTATTACGGTGGCACGGAAGACGCGTCCTACAGCTGGAACTTCCGTTCAGGACTATTCCCCACGCAAGACCTGGTGGACAGCTACTTGCAAAAGGACAACCAGGATGGCAAGTGGAAAAAGTGGTGGGAAACCTCACAATCCAGAGCGATAGGATTCAAAATGAACGCTGAGGGGGAGATCGAGGGTTCCAGTGCCGACTACCGCGACATCTACAAGGATAGGGACAAGCGGTTTTACGCGACCGTTACCTACGACGGTTCGTACATGGGACCGGAAGAGGAGCGCTACATGATACAGACCTGGATCGATAACACCGAGCCCAAGACATCACTAAAGTATAGCGCCCTGCATACCGGGTACCGTAGCTTGGACAACATGACCTCCGCGCCCATCAACCGCCCCTCGGCCCAAACCATCACGGGGTATTACTCGAGGAAATACTCGCAATTTAATCAATACAATAACGATGGCACCTTCAACTGGGGTACCCAACGCGAAACCTGCTACTTCAACATCCGGTACGCCGAAGTGCTGTTGAACTGCGCCGAGGCGGGCATCAAGCTGAACAAGCCGGATGCCAGGGGCTACATCAACGAGATCCGTGCACGGGCAGGGTTGTCTGAATACACGGGCAACGATCTCTACGAAGAGATGAAGTTACAACGTCGCCTGGAGTTCGCGCTCGAAGTTCCCGGGTTCCGTTACCACGACCTGCTGCGCTGGAGTGAAGCCGAAGGCAAATCGACCATCGAGGAGCTGAACCAGGCTTCCCGCGGGATCTGGATTTTCCGCAAAGGTGTTGAAAGCACCAAGGTAGGTGAAAACGGCTACCCGGTTAAACCGGGTGAAGAGGGATACTTTACCCCCAAGATCGAAACGTTTAGAATGCCCTACTCCATGTACGACAGGAAGTTTGACCATAGCCGGTACTACTTTGTTCCGTTCTCCGCGTCCACCCTAAAGGATTACACGCAACTGCAACAGAATCCGGGATGGGCCAACTACACGTATAACTAATGAATAAAAAATTACAACCATGTTGAAAGATAAATTACTGAAGAAAATAGGTGCCGGGGCAATCCTGTTTTGCGCGGTCTGGACCTTGGCCAGTTGTGAAAGGGGACTGGTCTTTGAAGAGGCACCCGAATCGACCTACACACAGGTAGAAGCTACACGGTTTGACGTGAAGGCGAGGGAGCTGTTCGAGAACAAGATATTTGCCGTCAACTGGAACCAATGGGTGGATAACTACATGAACACCCAGACAATCGGCACCTCGGCCGAAACTTGGAAGAATGAAACCGACAAGGCGGTCACGCTCAGCAACGGGCAAGTGGTTAAGCCCGGCGAATCGGTTTCGGGTTCCATCAAAGAGGAGAGCGACTCCAAAGCTCCCGGTGGGAAGGTCTACGTGATAACCGTGTACGTGAAGGATCGCGCTACCTACAACAGCCCCAACAAGGGCTTCCTGTTTGACGGGAGCAAGTTCACGGGCGATTTCAAACTGGTAAATCCGGAAAACAACCGTTCAGAGCAAGTAAACCTACCCGTTAGGAAAAACGAAGTGATCGGGGAGCTTGTCCTCGTGAACCCCTGGGACTGTGTTGTTGAAAGGATAGATGGTGCCACTGAGTTGGGGAAACCGGGTGACTTCAGTCAGCCGCAACGTTACCTCGTGAAGAATATCGCGTACCTCCCCGAAGGGGTTTCTCAACACACTCGCTTGTACGAGGTCAGGGTAGTATTCTACCCGGGATAGGTAACGCTACGATCTGTTGTAACGTTCAAGACCAAATCTAACCAGGGTAGGTATTACCTTCTACCCTGGTTAGAGAACGTTGAATAACTTCTAAACAATGGAGGGAGGGTTGGCAACAAGTCCACCCTCCATTGTTTTAGACTGACACCTCTTCTCAAGGGGCAACCTCAAACTACCAAGTGTTTAGTGTCAAGTGATGACAGGGGGTTTTAAAAAAGATTAGCACAATCGCAGCTGAAAGCCCGGTGATTTGGCCTATATTTGATGAACAAATTATCCGATGCAAATGTGCCCCATGTTTTTACTCGATAATGGAATGATTTTTTGATAAAATAACCGAAAGATGAAACCGCGTTTATCACTTTTTCTCGCTTTTTGTATACTTTGGGCAGCGCATACGACCTACGCTTCCGCTCAAACGGAATCATCCGCCCCGCGTTACCTGTTCGAAGAGTTCCAGGATGGTACCGTCTTTTACAGCGACGGCAGGCAATTCGCCGTGCCATTGAATTTCAACCTCGTTACCGGCCAGTACGTCTTCATCGATCCTTCCGATCAGTTGGAGAAAGAGTTCTCTGAGCCGGGACTCGTCGTGGCGTTGCATTTTGGGGAGAGGATATTCCTGCCATCAGCAGGCAAAGCGATTGAAATCATCCAGGCAGAGCCTAAGTTCCACGTCCATTACTCGGCCCAAAAAAGGAAGGCGCCCGATAAAATCACGTACGGTGGCACGACAGAAACGGCGTCGGTGGCCAGCTATTCCGGAATCCCCGGCCAAGGCGTTATCAGCCGGGCACAAGCGAAAAGCAGCGTTGTAACAAGGGTCGACAAGACCTATGAAGTGAAGGTTGGAAAAAGGAGCCGAAGTTTCTACAACCAACGCAGCTTTTTAAAAGCCTTTCCCAAGACCATGAGGTCAAGCCTCGAATCGTATATACAGGAACAGGAGATCGACTTCGATTCGGTGGATGAGGTGTTGCAACTCTATAACTACGCGATCCAGCAGTGATGCATAATGAACGCTTGAGCATGACATTGTCACTAATAGGTGCCTCTACCGGGTAGCCTTTTAACGTTTCACCTTTCCCCGTGATGGAAATTAGTGGTACATTTGTGGATAAACTTGTTATCGTCATGCAAAAAAATCTGTTATCGGCCTCCGTGCCATTATTGGTATCCATACCGTTGTTGCTCTCCATGCTGTTTTCCGGAACACCCGTGGCTGCCCAAACGTTGAGCGGCACCTACACGAACGGTACCGATTCGCTGGTATTTCAAGGAGATCAGGTCATGTTCCGGGTCAGCGATTTCGGGGGACTCTCCTCGGTACAAACGGGAATGGGCACGTACGAAAGGGAGGGAAACTTCTTATTGGTGCACACCACGGGGTATCCCGGTGCAAAAGCCACGTTTCAGGAACTGAAAGGTTCTCGCGAGGATACGTGCGTCGTAAAGGTGGTGGGAATGAACAACTACCCGATTCGGGGAATCCTGGTAGAACCCGATAAGGTATCGCGCAAAGAGCCGGGGGGACATGTCACGGGAAACAACGGCATGATTTACTTGCCGAATATCGCGAAGCTGGGAACCATAACCGTTTCAGGAATGGGTTACAACACGGTCACAATCGATTACAACCCGGGGTACGACTACCTGGTGAGGTTAGCCGACTACGAAGTGATCGAAGAGAAAACCGTGGTCTTTGAATTCAAGGAGATTGACGATGAGACGCTCTCCGTCATCTTGCTGACGACCGAGTTTAACAACGATAAGAAAAGGGATAGCGAACTCAAAAAGCTCGAAAGAAGGGCGAGAAAAAACAACCTGATCGACAAGCGGTTCAAGAAAGAACGTGAACCGTACGTGAGGCAAACACACACGGGTAGATAGTGGGCTACAGGTACTCCACCACCAAGACCATAAAGATGCAAAATTGTCGTAAACGGGTAGTCAACCGTTCGCGGCATCATCAGCCGAACAGGGTCATGGGTCGCCGTGGCGTCTCCGCCTGATAGGCACGGGGGTTAAAGTCACGCTCCCGCTTGAACACGGGGGTCTTCTCCAGTGCTTCCAATATTTTATCGTCGTCCAACTCTTCCAGCGTCAACACGAACGGCTCCTGCCGGTAGTTATGCGCCTCAAGCGACTCCAGGCCGGCTTTACCGTAGTACTTCTCGATAAGTTCTTTCTCTTTTTTCTCCTGTTCGCGCCGAGCTTCCTCCTCAGCTTGACGCTCTTTCTTTTCTTCTTCACTTTCCAAAGCCCACTGCTCCTCGATGCCGGGCACGCTGGTAATCGAGAAACCGGTAGCGAGGATGGTCACCTTGACCTCTTCACCCATCGAGTTGTCGACCGCCGCGCCCCAGATCACCTCGATCTCGCTGCGGAATTTCGACATGAAATCGTGCAGGGAGTTCATCTCCTCCATCATCAGCTCATGCTCCTCGCCAAACGTGAGGTTGATAAGGATCTTCTTGGCGCTAAAGACATCGTTGTTGTTCAGCAAGGGCGAGTGCAACGCGTTGTGTATGGCTTCGTTTACACGGTCATCACCTTTTCCCAGCCCGCTGCTCATGATCGCGACCCCACCATCCTTGAGCGTAGTATTCACATCGGCAAAGTCGAGGTTCACATGCCCATGTACCGTGATGATCTCGGCGATACTTTTAGCGGCTGTCGCCAAGGTATCATCGGCCTTCGCGAACGCGTTCATCATCGTGAGATCGCTGTAAATATCCCGCAACCGTTCATTGTTGATCACCAGTAAAGCGTCCACGTTCTTCGCGATCTCCTCCACCCCTTTGAGGGCTTGAACGATCTTTCTATTCCCCTCGAACACGAAGGGAATGGTGACGATGCCCACGGTGAGTATTCCCATCCCTTTCGCCACGCCGGCCACCACGGGAGCAGCCCCTGTCCCGGTACCACCGCCCATACCCGCGGTAATAAAAGCCATGCGCGTACCATCTTGCAGGAGCTCCTCGATCAGGTGGATGCTCTCTTCCGCGGCCTTTCGCGCGATTTCCGGTTGGTTACCCGCGCCCAGTCCACCGGTGGTGTTCTGTCCCAGCTGCACTTTCACCGGAACCGGAGACTGCATCAACGCCTGGTTATCGGTATTGCAAAGGGCAAAGGAGACATCGTGTATTCCCCCCTCGTACATGTGGTTGACCGCGTTTCCCCCTCCGCCACCCACTCCAATCACCTTGATGATGGCACCGGTATGGCTATCTATTTGAAAATCCAATATATCATTATCCATTCAATTGATCCTTTACCTGTTCAACATTATCCTCCTACTCATCCTCTTCTGAAAACATGTTCCCGAAAAAGTTCTCCATGCTTGAAAAAAATCCACCCCCCTCTTTCTCTTTATCCTTCTGGTTTTTAGGCTTCTTCGTTTTTTCACCGCGCCCCCAAGGGGTTCGTGTGGTTCGAGGAGATCGTGTTTCTTGTTCCTTCTCCTCTTCGTACTCCTCGTACTCCCTGGGGGTTTCCACCTCTTTATACTCGCAATCCTCATCTCCCAGCAGCAACATGCCCAACACCCGCGTGTAGGCTGGGTCATTAACCAATTCAGGAGCGTTGTTGACCAGCGTTTTTTTCACGGTAGCACGTCGTACCGACATTTTCAGCTTCTGTTCCAGGTAGTCATCCAGGTTTTCCAGTTGGGAGGCACCACCTGTAATGATCAAGCCGGCCCCCAGGCTCTCCCCTTCGTAGCCCGAAAGCTTGATTTGCTCTTTAAGGTTGGCCGTGATCTCGTCGAGCCTCATCTCTATCACCCGGTTTAATTGCGACATATCCACATCGGGTTTCTCCGAGAAGGGGGATGCCAAAAAGGGAGTCTCTTGCTTCTTCATAACCTTCCCATACTTGATCTTCAACTGCTCCGCATCGCTCTCGGTGAAGTTCAGCGCACGTATGTCTCTCGTGATGCTCTTGCCACCAAAGGGGATTACCACCATCGAACGCAAGATGCCCCCCTTGTAAACCGACAAGGTGGTAGTTCCCGCCCCGAAATCCACCAAGGCGCACCCCAGCTCTTTCTCCTCATCGCTTAACGTGGCCGCGGCGGTAGCCAAAGCCCCCACGATATATCGTGCGATGGGCAACTCCGCTTTCCCGGTGATACTTTTCTCCACGTTCCCCAACAGGTTAGGGCGACCCGTGACAAGCTTGAAGTTGGCCTCTACACGGTAACCGGTAACCCCAACAGGCTTCCGTTCCGGTTTGCCATCGACAAAATACTCCACGTCGGCCACCGCGTAAGCCCGCGCCAGTTCCGGCACGAATTGCTCGGCCAATTCGTGTAACCCCTCGATCATCTCTTCAAAGACCATCTCGCCAGGTGACAGCTCGATGGATTTCGTGAACTCCATGGAGCGGAGCGATTGTCCCCCCAGCGCCACGTACACCTTCCCGATCTTCCGTCCCATGCTGTTCTCCAACATCGTGATCAGCCTTCTGACGTTGGCACCGGTCTCCTCTATATTGTACACCATCCCGCGACGGATGCAGTTGCTCGAGGGTTGTTCACCGCTCGCGATAATCGAGACCACGTTGTTCTCGTTCTTGCGACCCACTACCCCCTTAATAGAGTGGGTTCCCAAATCTATCGCGGCTATAAATCCTGATTGCGTCATACTATTATTGTCGATATAGTTTGATTTCATTTTTTCGTGCAAACCACCTGGTTATCGTACTTCAAATTGATTTCCGAATAGCGATTCCACCCCACCACGTTCAGACCCTCGTCCACGAAACGGGCCAGCTTTGCGAGCTTGGCGGGATAGTCGTGAAGGCTCCCCATTACCACCTGAAAATCACCTGCCCGGGGAATCAACACCACGTCACCGTTACCCCTCACCGAGATATGCTCGATCCAGGCGTTCCAGTAAGCATCTCGATGCAAGAACATCGCGAAGTCGTAGAGCTCGTTCTTGGCCATCTCCTCCCCGATGGCACCCGTGGCGAGCGGCACGTAAACGGTAAAAGCCGGTGAAACCGGCATAATCTGCCGATCGTCATCCACGTAGAAGCTCCCCTTGGTATCGGATATAACCCTCAGCACCGGTTCACGTTGACGGATACTGGCCACCACGGAACCGCTCGACGTGGTATAGACATCGACCGACTCCACCAGTCGGTTCGCCATGATCGTATCCCGAATGGCCAACGTGTTCACCTCCGAAAACGGCTTCCCAACGGGATAGAGACCATGCTTCTTCACCAGTGCCTCAATTTCATGGGCACGCACGAATGCCGTTCGCACGCTGTCTTTCACTACCACTTCGAAGCGTTCGCACAAGCGGTTTTTCGACGATTCACGAAAGTGGTTCGCCGAGAAAAACAGGTACCCTATCACCGCGAGCGCGGCCAACATGAGCAGGAATCTCTTCATCCATCCGGTTCTTTGGTAAGGCAGCTACGCCATATGCAAAGATACGCAAAGTTTGCGTACCCTGCTTACATACCCTCCCCGTATTTTTCCCTTAACAAACGCTCGATATCGGGCAACATCTCGCTGATATCACCGGCCCCGAAAGTTACCAGCACCTCCACGGGTATATCGCGAAGCCGATCCGGCAATTCCTCCTTACCGCAGAGCATCTTTCGTGCAGAGCGTATCTTGTTAAAGATAATGTCACTGGAAACCCCTGCTATCGGCTCCTCCCGGGCCGGGTAAATATCGAGCAGAATCACCTCATCGGGTAGCGAAAGGCTCTCCGCGAACTGGTCGGCAAAATCCCGGGTACGGGAATAGAGGTGGGGTTGAAAGATGGCGGTCAGCTTCTTGTCGGGGTAGAGCGCTTGTATCGACCGGATAGCGGCCGACAGCTCGTTGGGGTGATGCGCGTAGTCATCGATGAAAACCAGCCTGTCTGTCTTGATCCGAACGTCGAAGCGTCGCTCCGCCCCTTTAAACGACTGCATGGCCGCCCGTGCCTCGTCGGGGATAACCCCGCACAGCTCTGCCGCGGCCATAGCCGCCACCCCGTTTTCCACGTTGATCCTTACCGGTACACCCAGCGACATGTCACGGATCCTCCCTTTCGGGGAGACGAAGTCGAAAATGATCTCCCCCTGGCCTACCCGTATATTCTCCGCGTGGTAATCGCCCTCCGATTCGGAGTAACTCCACACCTTCACGCCACGGCCAACACGGGGGGTGACTGGCGCACCCTTCTTCAGTAAGAGGTGCCCATCGGGGCGCACCAGCGAAGTGAACTTCTCGAAGCTCTCCCTGTACGCTTCGGCAGTACCGTAAATGTCCAGGTGATCGGGATCTGCCGAGGTGATGATCGCGATCCAGGGGTTCAGCCAGTGAAACGACCGGTCGTACTCATCCGCCTCCACCACCGTGATGGGGCTGACGTCAGACAACAGTAAGTTGCTGTCGTAATTTTTCAGCACCCCTCCCAGAAAGGCGCTGCAGTCGACTTTGGACTGCTTGAGCAGGTGGGCGATCATGCTCGACACGGTGGTCTTCCCATGCGTGCCCGCCACGCACACCGCATCGCTAGCCCGAGTCACCTCGCCCAGCAGTTGTGCCCGCTTGAGAACGGTGAACCCCTCGCGCCGGAAAAAGGTGAGTTCACGGTGCGATGCTGGCACGGCCGGGGTATACACCACCAACGTCTGTTTTTTATCGGTAAACGCGGCGGGAATCGCCCCCGGGTCGTCCACGTGATGAATAAATGCCCCCTCTTGTTGCAGTTGGCGCGTGAGATTCGTCTCCACCCGGTCGTACCCCCCCACCCGTTTTCCCTTGGAAAGGAAGTAACGGGCCAGGTTGCTCATCCCAATCCCCCCTATACCTATAAAATAGATCGCACTGTATTCCATTTTCGCGTAACAGTTTAACTTCCCGTGCCCGTTTTGTACCCTCGCCCCCCTCCAAATCGTTATTTCTTACTCGTCATCCTTCATCGTGTAGCGATCGTTTAAGAGTTTCTCAATCTCATCCACGATCTGTTCCGCCGAATCGTGCCGCGCCAGTCGCGCTATATTCTCGCTCAGCCGTTGTCGCTGCTCATCGTCCCTCAGCAACGCCAGTGCCGTCTCGTACAGGGTATCGGGCGCCAAGTGGTCCGTCACCATCACCGCGGCATCCTTATCGACCAACGCCCGCGCGTTCATCGTCTGGTGGTCTTCCGCCACGTTGGGCGAAGGCACCAGAATCACCGCCTTTTCCAGCAGGCTGAACTCCGAGATGGAGCCCGCCCCCGCACGGGAAATCACCAGATCGGCCACCGAGTAGGCGTAGTCCATCCTCGTCACAAAGTCGAGCAGCCGCACGTTGCCAGGTACCTTTCCTTCCGCCTGCAGTTGTTGCATATCATCGTAATAGTACTTACCACATTGCCAGATGACCTGCACATCGGGGTTTTCCGCCAACAGCGGGAATGCCTTGACGATGCTCTCGTTCAACGTTCGAGCACCTAAGCTGCCGCCCACCATCAAGATCGTCTTTTTGTTAGGATCAAGACCAAAGAATGTATAGCCTTTCTGGCGGTTCTCGTCAGAGATCACCAGGTCTTGCCGGCAGGGGTTACCGGTCAGCACGATCTTCTCCTCCGGGAAGAACTTCTCCATCCCCTCGTACGCCACACAGATGGTGTTCGCCTTCTTCGCCAGCATCCGGTTGGTTACCCCGGCATAGGAATTTTGCTCCTGTATGAGCGTGGGCACCCCTTTCGCGGCCGCCGCCTTCAGGGTGGGACCGCTGGCGTACCCTCCTACCCCCACAGCTATGTCCGGTTTGAAGTCGTTCACAATCGCCCGGGCTCTCCGCAGGCTTCGCAATAGCTTCACCATCACCGAGAGGTTCTTCAACGGCCGTTTGCGGTCGAACCCCGCCACCGGTAACCCCTCGATGGGGTACCCTGCCGCGGGCACCCGCTCCATCTCCATACGGTCTTCCGCTCCCACGAAGAGGATGTCGCTCTTTGGCCACCGTCTCCTTATCGCGTTCGCGATTGAAATAGCCGGGAAGATATGCCCTCCCGTGCCCCCGCCGCTAACGATCACGCGGGGTGCTTCTACCCTTCTCTCTATCGTAAGTTTCTCTTTCGCCTCCATTTCTCCAAACTACCAGTTTTATCGTTCGCGAAAATTGCGATACGGTCATTTTTTGATGAATTTTCCATGTAAAAGAACTGCGCACGGGGTGAACTGTTTCACTGATGAACGCGGTACAAAAATAGCAAAAAAAACGCATTTACCGTAACGGTTCGGCTGTGAAGCAAGGGGGTAATCAAATAACCTTATGATATCGATAGGTGTTATTTCTTTGTGTATCTTTGTCGTGTGAAAGTGGAAGAGAAAGATATGAACCATATAATGAACAGTAAAAAAAGCTTATTTATCATCGCGTCTGTTCTCATGGCTGTCATACTTGGCGGATGCGAAGAGAAAACCGAGCCTCCCTTTTTGACCATTGACATCCAATCCGTCAACTTTAACCCTGATCCATCCTCTCGCAACATCAGCGTGAAAACGAACGTGGAAGATTGGAGTGCCACCGTGCAACCATCCGCCCAATCATGGATTAACGCGAAACCCGACGGCTCCCTGCTCAGAATAACGGTGGAAGAGAACCGGGAGGCGGGTACCCGCCGGGGAGAGATAAAAGTGATTGCCGCCACCCTTGCCGAAACGATTATCGTGGAGCAACTTGGCAAAGAGCCGGCCATCCTGCTTTCGGCTGAATCTTTCACCGTGCCGGTCGACGGGGGTGAGCTCCAACTGGAGGTAACCTCCAACATCGAATACGATATCGTGATACCCTCCGAAACTGACTGGGTGAGCGTGAAGCCGGCTACCCGTTCAACGGACATGGTAAAGAAAGCGTACCTGATCGATGTGGCATGGAACAGCAGCGATGAAGCACGACAAGCCGAACTGGCTATCAAACAGCGGGGTGGCACCCTCGAGAGGAAAGTATTCATCACCCAAAAAGCGCAGGAGGGATATACCGGCAGCTCAACGGGCGATATCAAGGACGACATCAAGGTCACGATTAAAGGTGGGAAAGCCAGCTCATATCAGGGGGGCGGAGAGATTGAGAAATCGTTTGATAACGATTTTTCCACCATATACCACTCCAACTGGAACAATAGCGGAGCCGACTACTTCCCCATTACCCTGGAATACTACTTCGAGGATCAGGAGAGCATTGACTACCTGGTTTACCACCCCAGGCCGGCCGGGCATATAAACGGCAACTTCAAAGAGGTGGAGATATGGGTTGCCACCGAGACGGAACCCACGTTGAAAAAGCGGATGGAGTTTGACTTCAAAGGATCGGGTTCCGCCACGAGGGTCACCTTCGAAGAACCCCTGTTGAGACCCAAAACCGTGCGGTTTATCGTGAAGTCGGGCGCGGGCGATGGACAAGGGTTTGCCAGCTGCTCGGAGATGGAGTTTTATCGAAAGAACCCGGAGAACTTCGACCCCTCCCTGATTTTCTCCGACCTGACCTGCTCGAAACTCAAACCGGGCATCGATATGAATGACATCAAGGATATTCCCAACAAGCTCTACCGGGATATCGCGCTCTACCTGTTCAAAGGTCAATACCCAAGTGAATTTAGGATTCAGGAGTACCAGCCTTGGCCACATCCTGACGTTTGGGCCAGAGAAAACAAAACCTCGACCCTCAGCCTGCTGGACAACCCCACGGGAATAAGCATTCCTCAAGGGGAAGATTTGATTATTTTCGTGGGTGATACGCGTGGCTATTCGCTGAGCCTCAAGGTCCAGGACCTCGACAAGCCCGAGGGTGACGGCTACAACAACGCGTCGTTCTACCCCCTTTCGCCTGGCGTGAACAAGCTGAAGCCGAGGAGCAAGGGGTTGGGGTATATCTTCTACCATACCCCCGATTACCAGGCGGCCCCGCTCGTGAAGATCCATTTCGCCACCGGAGAGGTGAACGGCTACTTCGACTCCCAGAAGCATGATACCTCGGAGTGGAGTCGGCTGCTGAATGGCGCGGTAAACAAACACTTCGACCTGCTGGGCAAGTACGCGCACCTCACCTTCGAAACGGAGGCACTCAAAACGCACGCCAAGAACAGCGGCCCCCAACTTATTGACAGGTATGATGACCTGGTACGCTTGGAGCAGGAGTTCATGGGGTTGATGAAGTATAACCGCCCCACCGTGAACCGGGCATACTTCCACGTGATGTACACCTCCTACATGTACGCCACCTCATACCGAACCGCGTACAACGCGAGCACGCAATCCACCATCCTCCATCCCGAGACGCTGAAAAAGAGTCCCTGGGGTCCCGCACACGAAATGGGACACACGCTGCAGACGCGTCCCGGGTTCCTTTGGCACGGGATGACCGAGGTGACCAACAACGTGCATTCGCTCTACGTGCAAACCCAATGGGGCAACCCGTCGCGCATTGAATCGGAAGATATGGGGCGCTACAACAACCGGTACGAGAAGGCGTATCACAACTCGTTCGTCAAAAACACGCCCCATCCGGGCGAGGGCGATGTATTCTGCAAATTGGTGTCACTTTGGCAGCTGCAGCTCTACTTCGCCAACGCGAAAGGGTTTACCGACATCTACAAAGATTTTTACGAGAGGGTTCGCACATCGCCCAATCAACCGACTCCCGGTGAGCAGCAGCTCGATTTCGTGCGGGCTATTTGCGACATCACCGAGACCGACCTGATCCGCTTCTTTACCCGCTGGGGCTACCTCTCTCCTTTCGACGACGAATTAGATGATTACGGTAAGCGACGCTTTACCGTAACACGAAAGCAGGTTGATGACCTGATAGCAGAGATAGGGGCGAAAAACTACACACCCGTAACGGAGGCTATCGAGTACATCTGCGACTCCAACTGGCAGCTGTTCCGGGACAAGTTACCGGTACAAAAGGGAACGGCAACGATAAACGGTGCTAAGATCACCACGAGCGGCTGGAAAAACGTGGTGGCCTACGAGGTGTATGAAGGTGACGAACTTATTTTCGTATCCAACAGGAACACGTTCACGTTGGATAGCCCAACGACAAGCCACACCAAGGTGTATGCCGTGGCCTATAACGGGGATAAAACGGAAGTGCATTTTTAAAGCGCTAAATGGCAACAAGGTTTATGAGAAGATCGATCACGTTCATCGGGCTGCTGCTAATCGCATCGCTGGTGACTGCCTCAGATTTCGTGGTAAACGGCATCCCTTACAAAATCATTTCACCCACGGAGGTGCAGGTAACAAAACGAGAGGAACCCTTTTCGGGCGTAGTACAGATACCGGCATCGGTGATGCACGCCTCCCTGTCATACACGGTTTCGGAGATCGGGGAAAAGGCGTTTTTCTCTTCCACCGGGATGACCGAAGTCCGTTTGCCCCATACCCTTAAAAAAATCGGTGACAACGCGTTTGCCTTGTGCTTTTCGCTGAGAAGGATCACCATTCCAGAATCGGTTGAACATATTGGCACCGGAGCATTTCAATCCTGCAATGGCCCCGACACGCTACATATCCCGGCAACCGTGACCCATATCGGCCAAAACGCGTTTGGGGCAATGAAAAACTTGAAATGGCTTGAAGTAGCCCCCGCCAACCCAAACTACACCACGGTAGACGGGGTGCTGTTTAACCGGTCTCAAACGGAAATCATCTCGTTCCCGGCGGGTCGAGAGGGGCATTACAATATTCCCGCCACCCTTACCCACATCGCGGATGACCTGTTTAGTAAAGCCAAGCTCACCTCGGTGAACATACCGTATGGCGTGGTATCCGTTGAAACTGAACGGGTACGTGTTTTCAGAAGTTGACAAGAGCCGGTGCAAAGTGTTGGTGCCTGCCAACAGCGTGCAACAGTACCGGGAGGCAACCGAATGGAAAGAGTTTACCCACTTCGTGCCGATGAATTACCGGTTCACCCTCTCTTTTTCGCAGCCGGAAAACGGCACGTTGCAGCTACTGAACGATTCAACGCCCGTGCAGGATGGCGCGGAGTTCGCGCAAAGCACCCTGTTCAAGCTCTCCCTGCATTGCAATGAGGGGTACGAGTTCGACAAGCTGATTATCAACGGGGTAAATTTTGACTTTTGGGTGCATGAATTTTTATTGATGGACAACACGAAGATCGAGGTGAAGCTGAAACCGATTCAAGGCCCCCGGAAGGAGAGGTTAAGCAGACCGCTCTTAAGCTATTTCGACACCAGCCAATGCTTTGAAACGTTGCGCGAAAAATATCAGCGGTAAGGAATCTACTCATATAAAATCATTGGCTATTCGTTCAACAAGAGATGGGCTTATATTCAGTCGGACGGCCTGTTTCCTAAATTTTGAAAGTGAAGCCTTCACGTTATCAATCAGCGCACTGTAGTCCGAGATGTCATTATTCTTCGCGACGATTTCCAAATCCTCCCGGGTTATATGTTCGTTTTTACCATTCACCGTTAACGATTGCCTGTTCACGTAGGCAGGAGCGGCTAAGTCTACACTAAAAGTAATATCATAGGCGGGAGACAACCGCCAAACCCCATCGCGGTTCATACAAAACGACACGTTTTTGGAATGATCGTCCACGTTACGGGCCAACACGTTGAACACCATCCGCAGATATTGCTGACGACTATCTTCGTAGGGCAGATTTAGTCGCCGGATTACCGCGAAAATATCTTCGTAGCTGGTACTTAATGGCGACATGGCCGCCAACGTCTGGGTATGTATTTTCTCGTTGCCGATACGATCGAAACGACGGGTAAGGAAGTGTGTCGCCCCCTCGTAGGTTCTCAAATCGGACGGCATCATCACGATTCCCGCGTCAACCGCCATCCTGTAATAAACGTACTCCAGCTTGGCATAAGGGTAGACCGAACTATCATCGTACTTTAAGATGTAATGAAGAAAACCTTCTGGGATGGCTCCCTGCCCGGAGATTACTTCGCCCGTATCATCGTTCAGTGCCACGATCGCTTTAGGACGCTTTCCGCCGGGTGATGAACTTATCTTCACCAAATCTTGCCACAAGATGGAGTTCTCCTGACTTAACACGGTGGACTCCCTTTCGTTTAAAACCTGCTCCGCGAAATGGTACAACTTTTGAACATCAACCGAAAAAGGTGTATCATCTCCCAGTTGTTGAGCAGGCTCATATTCCAACGCACCCATTGCCCGGCTACCGATAAACGAAAGATGATCAATGGGGGTTATGTTTCTCGTTGAAATCTTGTTGTCGCGCAACCACGAGTTAAAGAGCGAGTTACCCCATTTATCGGGCAGCGAATCTGCAATCATGGGGGGAAGCCCCCGGTACAGTTTTCCCTCGTTGCCTAACCAGGGCATCTGTTTTTGGCTGCGAGGCGAGTGAATTGACATCGTGAGTGGTGCTATATCCCATCCACGATCAAGGAAAGAGGAATCGTATTCAAAAACGGCTACACCCTTTCTCTTATCCCAAGAAAGATACCCCACATTCACTCCCCATAGCACAACTTTAACAACATTTGTTTCCATACACTACTTTTTTTGCAGCTTGTTAAACAACGCCCGCGGGCTCTCCGGCAATTCAGGCAGCAGCTTTTCGATCTCTTCCAGGCTATCAATCGCCCGAAGCAATTTGATAAACGACGCCATTGTTATTCCCGTTGAAGAACCATTCTCAAATGAGCTTATGGTAAACAGGCTCAAACCGGATTTCGAGGCTACATCCCGTTGTGTAAAGCCCATCCGCTTGCGGTAACCGGCATATCGCTTCCCCAGTTCCCGTATGATATCACTTCCTGATTTTTCGTACAAATCGCCATACATATCAACTTGAAGTTAAATAATAAGCATAGATATATCTATATTATTGCGCAAATATACATATAATTATTGATATATCTATACTGTATTATATACATTTGTTTCGGGCCTATGTTTTTTCAAGAAACAACCAACTCTTCATGGTGATGTTTTTAATGACAGGCAACTTGAAGCTTGTACTTTACTTGTTCCGAATAATAAAAAAGAACGGTATAAATCGGAACGGGTTGGGGGAAATTTTCGACAATCAAAAAAATGTAAAAGGAGGTATAAGAAAGGGTGCAAATCACATAATTAGTGACTTGCACCCTTTATCGCGGAGGGAGAGGGATTCGAACCCCCGGAGGCTCTCACCTCAACGGTTTTCAAGACCGCCGCAATCGACCACTCTGCCATCCCTCCAAGGTCGGATGAGAGGAAATATTTTAGTCGTTGATTTAACTCAATCGACCACTCTGCCATCTCTCCAAGGCGCCACGAAAGCGAGTGCAAAGGTAAAACTATTTTCTTGAAAGAAAAAACAATATCCCACCCTCCCTCACGGAAAAATCATTTTTTCGTCGTATCTTTGTACCTTATCGCTTTATACAAAAAGTCAACTATAGATGCTATTTACTGAACTCCCCCTTTGTGATTCTATACTTGAAGGCTTAGAGGCCATGAACTTCAAAAAGGCCACGCCCGTCCAAGAACAGGCCATCCCGGTTATCCTCGACAAGAAAGATGTAATCGCTTGCGCCCAAACCGGAACGGGGAAGACCGCTGCCTTCTTGCTGCCGCTTTTGGACAACCTGAAAAATGATAACCACGACGTAAACAAGGTGAACTCGATCATCATGGCTCCCACGCGGGAGCTGGCTCAGCAGATTGATCAAATGATGGAGGGTTTCTCCTACTTCACGCCCTTCTCCTCGGTAGCGGTGTACGGTGGGAACGACGCCGAGGCATGGGATGTTCAAAAACGGGGGTTGCTAAGCGGTGCCGATGTGGTCATCGCCACACCGGGGAGGCTGCTCTCGCACATCAACTTGTATAACATTGACTTTTCGGGTGTCAAGTACTTCATCCTCGATGAGGCGGACCGCATGCTCGACATGGGGTTCTACGACGATATCATGAAGATAGAGAAGCTGCTGCCTAAGGAGCGACAAACCATCATGTTCTCGGCCACCATGCCACCCAAGATCCAGCAGTTGGCCAAAACCATCCTTCGCGACCCTAAAGAGATCACCATCGCGATTGCACGTCCACCTGAAACAATCCTGCAGTCGGCTTACATCTGCCACGAAGCACAAAAAATAGGGATTGTCAAGCAGCTCTTCAAGGAGAAGAAACCCAACAAGGTGCTGCTCTTCTCGGGGTCGAAAATGAAGGTGAAGGAGATCACCAAGGTCCTCAGGAGAATGGGAATTAATGCTGATGAGATGCATTCGGACCTCGACCAATCGCAACGGGAACACGTGATGCACGAGTTTCGGAACGAACGGGTGAACATCCTCGTGGCGACCGATATCGTGGCTCGGGGAATCGATATTGACGATATCTCGCTGGTGATCAATTTTGATGTCCCATACGACGCGGAGGATTACGTCCACCGGATTGGCCGCACGGCACGTGCCGGCGACTCGGGCATGGCCATCACCTTTGTCTCACCGGACGAGCAGTACCGTTTCTCGCTCATCGAGAAATTCCTTGAGAAAAAGATCTACCAGATACCGGTACCCGCGGAGCTGGGCGAAGCACCCGAGTACAACCCGGTACGCGATAGAAGGAGAAGAGGCGCTGCCATCCGATCGAAAAGCACGGGGAGGAAAGGGAAAGGTAGGGCCGCGGAAAGAACGGAAGGCCTTGAAAGAAAAGAGAGGCCGGAAAGGGGTGAACGGACTGGACAGGGTAAACGAGATAGGCAGGGTGAACGGGATAGGCAGGGTGAACGGGATAGGCAGGGTGAACGGGATAGGCAGGGTGAACGGGATAGGCAGGGTGAACGGGATAGGCAGGGTGAACGAGATAGGCAGGGTGAACGAGCTGGACAAGGTAAACGGCAAAAAAGAAAAAAACGGGAAGGGACGGAAAACCCTGAAAGAAGAGACAACAAGCAAGGTGTAGAAAGAGCCGTAAAGGGCGATCCAACAAAACAGGAACGACCCAGACAGGAGCAGCCAAAACGACAACGACCCGAACAGGAGTCACAAACACGGGATCGGGCAAGGCAGAGACAACAGAGACAAGGGCAACCAAGACAAGAGCGTCAAAAACAACAACGCCCTAAACAAGAACAGCCTCAACAGGGAACTCAAACAGAGGAGCGGCCTAAGAAAAAACGGTCAGGGCAAGAGCAATCCAAAAGGAAACAAACGGGGCAGGAACGGTCTAGGAGGGAGCAAGGAGGGCAAGAACGGGCCAAACAGAACCAGCCAAGACAAGAGCGACAAAGAGAGGAACAACGACAAGACCAGCCGAGACAAAAGAGACAAAGAGAGGAACAACGACAAGACCAGCCGAGACAAGAGAGACAAAGAGAGGGACAGAGACAGAGACAGAAACAACGACAAGGACAAACAAGAGAAGAGCGTTCAAGACAAGAGCGACCAAGGAAGGAGAAAACAGGGCAGGAACAACCCAAAGGATCCAAAAAAGACCAACGCTCCAGGGAGCATGAACGTTCCAAAACTCCCGATAAGCCCAGGAGTTCCAAAGGTCAACAGACCCAACAGGGCCAACGTGAACGAAACGATAACGACAAGGCACTTGCAAGGGAAACCAAGAAAGCTAAGAAATGGAGCTGGTGGCCTTTCGGCAAAAAATAACGGAGACGAACTGGTAACATCCAGACCGTCCCCGTATCACATATACCATCCCGCCGCGTAGACGATTACACGTGCAACTACGCTTGAGCGGCTTTTGCTTTACGCCAAGGATACTTCTGATTTACGCTGGGGTGACTTTCGCTTTTTGCTCCTGCTCAATAATCTCCATACCCCGCAAGATGGCCTTCTCGTTCATGGGTAATAGCCCGTGGTGCCGCTCGGGAAGCGACTCCTTCAGCCCCTTCATCACGTTCTCCAGGGAGACCATGGGCACGATCTTGAGCAGCCCGCCCAGCACGATCATGTTGAACACCCGGGCGTTATCCATCTTCGTCGATTCGTCCATGGCATTCACGCGGTACACGTTGATGTCGCCGCGCTTCACTTTCCTACGGATACCATACCCGTCATAAATAAGGATACCTCCTGGCTTCACCCGCCCTTCGAACTTATCCAACGAGGGTTGGTTGAGGACGATGGCAATATCGTACTGATTGAGTACGGGGGAGCTGATGGGCTCATCGGAGATAATCACCGTGACGTTCGCGGTACCCCCGCGCTGCTCCGGCCCGTAGGCGGGAAACCACGACACCTCCTTATCTTCCATCATGCCCGAGTAGGCAAGTATTTTCCCCATGGACAACACCCCTTGTCCCCCGAATCCAGAAATCACTATCTCTTGTAACATGCTTAATTGTTTTAGTACGATGGGTTAGATATTCTTCAAGTCGCCAATCGGGTAGACCGGGAACATGTTCTCCACCATCCAGTCGTTCGCCTGGGCAGGCGTCATCTTCCACCCCGCGTTGCAGGTCGATACCACCTCCACGATGGATGTACCCTTCCCGGCCATCGCGTTTTCAAAGGCAAGCTTGATCATGCGCCTCGTCTTCTTCACCGCCGCGGCCGTATGTACGCTCACGCGTGTAGCAAGGCAAACGCCATCGAGGAGGGCCAGCAGGTCCAATATCTTGAGGGGATTCCCCATGGTTTCCACGTTGCGCCCCTCGGGGCTCGTAGACGTCTTCATTCCCTTCAAGGTGGTCGGTGCCATCTGTCCACCGGTCATCCCGTAGATACCGTTATTAATAAAGACGATGGCGATGTTCTCGCCCCGGTTGGCCGCGTGAATGGTCTCGGCCGTACCGATGGCCGCCAGGTCACCATCCCCCTGGTAGGTGAACACCATTTTGTCGGGGAGCAACCGTTTCACGGCGGTCGCCAAGGCCGGGGCCCGGCCATGAGCAGCCTCCTGCCAGTCGATATCCAGGTACTTGTACGCGAATACCCCACACCCCACGGGCGCGATGCCGATGGTCTTCTCTTGCCACCCCAACTCCTCGATCACCTCCGCAATGAGCTTGTGCACCACCCCGTGCGAGCATCCCGGGCAGTAGTGCATATGGGTATCGTTCATCAGTTCCGGTCTGGCATACACCAAGTTCTCAGGAGTAGCTATAGTATTAACATCCATGTTCATCTATTTTATATCCATTTTCTTTTTCAACGCCTCCAGCACTTCGTCGGGGGTAGGTACGATACCCCCCAGTCGACCGTAATGCTCCACGGGAACCTTCCCGTTAACCGCCAGCCGCACATCCTCTACCATCTGCCCCGCGTTGAGCTCCACGGTGAGCATCCCCTTCACCTTATCGGCATAGCCATGCAGCAGCTTCGTCGGGAATGGCCACAAGGTGATGGGGCGTACCATACCCACCTTGATCCCCTCTTCCCGTGCCAGCTGTATGGTTTTCAGGCAAATGCGGGCTGCCGATCCGAAGGCTACCAACAGGTACTCAGCATCGTCACACTGTATCTCTTCGTACCGCACCTCTTTCTCCTCGATAACGCGGTATTTCGCCTGGAAGCGTTTGTTGTTCTCCTCCATCTCCGCGGAACCAAGCTCCAGAGAGGTAATGATATTGGGACCCCGATCGGCCGTTTTACCAAGGGTAGCCCAGGGGCATTGCTCCCGGATCTCCCCCTCCGTTCTACGGCGACGGTACTCGGGCAGTTTCACCTTCTCCATCATCTGCCCAATTACCCCATCGGTGAGGATCATGGCCGGGTTGCGATACTTGAAAGCCAAATCAAACCCGAGCGCAACGAAATCGGCCATCTCCTGCACGGAGTTGGGAGCCAGCGTGATCAACTTGTAATCGCCGTGTCCCCCGCCCTTCACCGTCTGGAAGTAGTCGGCCTGTGAGGGCTGGATGGTGCCCAGCCCGGGACCGCCCCGTTGCACATTCACGATGAGGCAGGGCAATTCAGCCCCCGCCATGTAGGAGATACCCTCCTGCTTTAAACTGATGCCCGGGCTCGAGGAGCTGGTCATCACGTACTTGCCGCAAGCCGCCCCGCCATACACCATGTTAATAGCGGATACCTCACTCTCGGCTTGTAGAACCACCATGCCCGTGGTTTTCCACGGGGCGGCCTCCATCAAGACCTCGATCACTTCCGATTGCGGGGTAATGGGGTACCCGAAGTAACCATCCACCCCGTAACGAATAGCCGCGTGGGCGATGGCGTCGTTGCCTTTCATCAAAGATATTGCTTCTGCCATTATGCTTATTTTTCTGCTTGTTTCACATCCATAACCCAAGGATAGTTATCCCACTTTCATCCGGTAGATAGTTAAACAACCATCGGGACATACGTACCCGCAATTCGCGCAACCGATGCACTCGTCGGGGTGCTTCAGGTAGACGAAATGATACCCTCGATCATTCACCTCTCGCGGTTCTAACTCCAGCGCACCCGTGGGACAGGCGACCACGCATAGGTCGCACCCTTTGCAGCGACTAGTATTTACCTCGACGTAACCCTTAATTTTTGCCATTTCTATGGAGTATTTTTTCTTTCAGAGAATTGTTTTTACAAATATAACCTTTGTTTTTGAATGAAAGCAAGTATCAAGCGTTAATTTTTCACCGGTAGCATTACATTTTGTAAATCACGTTAACTATTGCTGAACCAACTTTAGCCCTACCTTCTCCACCCCTTTCAAGGGGTTATCATCCATGTAATGAGCGACCGTCACGCGGTAGCCCGTCGTGGAGTCACGGGTGGTTGGTCGCACAACGTGAGGGTAGGCTATCGACAACTGGTGCAACCCGCCCACCCCAGTGCCTAGCCACCTGCCACGCTCATCAGCCACCTTTACGTGCAATGTATCAGCGTGAAATGGGGAAGTGGTCAAGTTATGCTCCACCAGCAACCAAAGGTCTTGATAGGGATAGGCGTTGTTGAAGGATAGCTCGATGGAGAGGCCATAAGGCCTGCCCGGTTGGAGCGCCACGGGATCGATGGCGAACAGGAGCGATGAGTCCCGGTGCCATTTCCCATGCTGAACATGATGATACCGGTAGTACATCTCCCCTTTGGAGCACGATGCCAACGTGAACAATAGTAGCGTTAGGCACGCCATCGAGACCCGCCTAATCATCTTGGGCCGGGGATTTCTTTTCACCCGTCGCGGACTTCTTCCCGCCCCTCGCGGATCTCCGGTCGCCTTCCGCGGGTCCAGAAGACTTTTTGGGGGAGGCTTCACGGTCGCCCGAAGACCTCCTTGCGCCTGACGAAGACCTTTCGGACCTTCTACGAGATGCTCCACGATTGCCTTGAGACTGCCTTTCACCTGAAGTTTTCCTTTCATTAGAGGCTCTCCTTTCACCTGAAGCCCTTCGTCCTCCCGTTTGCCTCCGATCTCCCGAAGGGCTGTTTTCACCCTGCGACCTCCTTCTGTTGGATGGCCTGTTTCTGCGTTGTCCCCGTTTTTCCGTTCGTGGTGCGCTGTTTAAATTTCCTTCTGTTCGTACCGAGTCATTTGAGTTTGATCCCGTTGGCATCGCATCACTTGGGGCCGCCTCCGCTCTCGCGGATGCGTTATCACCCCTTCCCGTTCGCTCGGATACGTTTGAACGTCGCTTTCGTGGTTTCCTTTTTCGTTTCGAAGGGCTGCCAAGCTGTGTGTCAAAGCGGGTAATACTCTCCTCTTCCAACAGGTCCTTGCCGTTAAAGTCGCCCCTGCCCCTTGTCCCTGTCTCAAGCTGAGCGGCAAGGGTGAGAGGTTTCTTCCCTTGCTTGTTCATCGAGATGACCTCGAACGCACGTGCTTTTGGGATTGTCACCAAGTTGGCACCGTTGCTCTTATCGGTGGAGTAGGTAACCTTCCCGGCGAGAACATCCGCCTTAAAGTGATAGTAGTCGGTATCCCTCGTCTCCAGCACAATTTCACGCGAAGGAAGATCACGCTGCGCCTCAATGTAGGTATCCACCTCGTAGTTCATGCAACACTTCAGCTTGCCACACTGACCGGCCAACTTCTGGGGATTTATCGCGATGTCCTGGGCACGGGCCGCCGACGTGGATACCGATACGAAGCTCGACATCCAGCTGCTGCAACACAACTGTCCCCCGCAGGGGCCAATACCGCCAATACGACCGGCCTCCTGCCGTGCGCCAATCTGCTTCATCTCTATCTTCACGCGGAACTCGCTCGCCAACACCTTGATGAGCTGGCGAAAGTCAACCCTCTCGTCGGCTATATAATAGAAGATCGCCTTGTTCCCATCTCCCTGGTACTCCACGTCGCCAATCTTCATTTGAAGGCCCAACTCCTCGGCGATCTGCCTCGACCGGATCATGGTCGATTGCTCCCTTGCCTTGGCCTGCTCGTACTTCTCGATATCCGCGGGGCGGGCTACCCGGTAGACCCGCTTCACCCCACCATTGGGGTCTGGGCGGTAGTGGGTTTTCTTCATCTGGTACTCCACCAGCTTGCCGGTAAGCGTGACCGTTCCAACGTCATGCCCGGGTGTTGCCTCCACGGCAACCAAGTCACCCTGCTCCAACTCAAGGTTGTTACTATTCACGTAATACCCTTTCCGGGTATTTTTAAATTGCACCTCCACCATGTTGCTTAGCTTCTGGAACTCGGGAGAGTCGTGAAGCCAATCGTACGTGTGAAGCTTATTCGTGTGCGGCATGTACCCGCGACAGCTCTTCCCATTTCGCACGGTTACCGCTTTTAAAGGTGCGGAAGCCGCCAACTTATCTGCCAATTGTTCTTTGTCCATATATCAATTCGCCCCCGGAAGCGGTGGGCGAGACTTTTTGAAATGATGTAAACCGTTAGGGTACGCAAGTTACAAAATTATTTCCTTAAAAGCAGGGTAACCTGCAAACAAAGATCGAGAAAGACGATCTTCGCGTTCCCGTTTTGCTCAATTTGACGGTAGGCCAACGAGAACTCGTCATAAAGTCCCTGGATGTTCCTCTCGTTGACGAAAGGGGCGAAACGCTCTCCAAATTGACGCTCCTCCTTGTTGAGATAAACCATCTGAGGCTCGCTGAGGTTACTGATGAAATACTCCCTGAAAAGACGCAACGAGTTGAGGAGAAAGCTCTTTTGCATCTCCCGGCCAATACCCGCTATCTCGTTTGCCACCCCCTTTATTTTCTTAACGTCGCGCGAAAAAGAGGCCCGCGTCATCTCCTTGAACAGGTCAAAGAAAAAGCTATTCTCATCAGACGCCTCGATCAATTCTACCGCCCTCAGGTAGCTGCCCCGAGCAATGTGGGCCGCCATCTCTGCCCACTCATCATCCAACGCGTAAGTCCGCTGCAGGGCCTCAACCATATCCTTCCGGTCGATACCACCCACATGGAGGGGCTGACAGCGCGACCAGATGGTCTGCAACACGTTTTCGGCATCCTCCGTGACGAGGAGAAAGACAGTGTTGGGCGGCGGCTCCTCGATCATCTTCAGCAACTTGTTCGAGCAGGCAAGGTGCATCTTCTCGGGTAACCAGACGATCATCACCTTGTAAGGTGCCTCGTACACCTTGAGGTTCAACTTGCGGATGATCTCGCCGCTCTCCTTCTCGTAAATCAGCCCCTGCGCGTTCTGCGCGTCAATGAATTGCAGCCACTGATTCAGGTTGAAGTAGGCCCTGCCGGATAGCATCTCTCGCCACTCGGGCAGGTAGTCGTCACTCACCTTCGACTTAACTACCGGGAAGACGAAATGGAGGTCGGGGTGCGCCAGCTTATCGAACTTGTGGCAAGAGGGACACCTGCCACAAGCATCATCCGAATCACGTTGGCCACAATTAAGGTAGCGGGCATACGCGATGGCGAGGGGTAGCTTCCCCACCCCTTCAGGGCCATGGAAAATACGCGCATGCGGTACGAGACCCTGTCCCACCGAGTGAATCAGGTGTTGCTTGATCTCATGATGCCCTATGATATCGCGAAAATACATCCTCCTCGTTATCGCTACCGTTATCCGTTCTGCCTCCCTATCCCCTTGCCATTATCGCTACCCCTTAATAAATCTCTTTCGCGACCCGGTAAACGCTCTCCGTGGCCATCAGCGCGTAGAAGTGGATGCTTGGCACGCCACTCTGCACCAGTTCTTTACACTGCTTGATACACCACTCCACACCCACCTCTTTGGCCGCCTCGTCGTCCTTACACTTGCGGAGCTCAGATGCCAATTCCTCCGGGATATCGGTTCGAAAAATCCGGGGTAAAACGGTCAGTTGGTTCATCAGGTGAATGGGTTTGATGCCTGGTATGATCGGGACGGTGATACCCGCTTCCCTGCATCGCTCCACGAACTCGAAGTACTTGCGGTTATCGAAAAACATCTGGGTGACCAGGTAATCGGCCCCGTTGTCCACCTTCATCTTCGTGTAATAAATCTCCGACTCCATGTTGGGTGACTCCTCATGCTTCTCCGGGTAGCAAGCCATCCCGTACGAAAAGGGCACCTCGGGTGCGGTGAATGAGGCACCATCGTACCCGATCCCCTCGTTAAAGTTGTTCACCTGCTCTTGTAGACCCGTGGCGTACATATGGCTATCCATGGCCCGCTGCTCTGCATCCAGGTTTTTGGCATCGCCCCTTAACAACAGCAAATCGGTCAACCCTAAAAACGATAGGTCGATTAGCGCGTACTCGGTCTCCTCCTTGGAGAAGCCCCTGGAGATGATGTGCGGTATGGCCCGTATCCCGTAACGATACTGGATGGTGGCCGCGATGGCCACCGTGCCGGGGCGCCTCCGCACGTTTACCTTACGGTAACCCCCTGTTTCGTCTTCCTGGTACACATTCTCGCTGTGATGCGTGGTAATATTGATGTACTTGGGATCGAACTCCTTGAGTCGATCAATCGCGTTAAAGACCTGCTGAATGCTATTGCCCTTCAGCGGGGGCAACAACTCGAACGAAAACGCCGTCTTTTTTGCCGCGTTCACTAATTCCGAAACTTTCATATTCATTCTCCTTATATCTTGCTCAACTTTCTTTTTGATTGTTCTGCTTTCAGTCTCAACATATGCAAATTTCATACAAAAGATATTTGCTACGTTCGGCAAAGTCAAAACAAGCTTTGCACCTAATTAAATATCGCCCTCACGATATCCATGCCGTTGGCATACAAAACCAGTCCCAACAGGAAAAGCATCCCCGCCACCTGCGCGTACTCCATGAACTTCTCGTTGGGTTTCCTCCTCACGATCACCTCGTAGATAAGGAACAGCACGTGCCCCCCATCTAATGCCGGGATGGGCAAGATATTCATGAACGCGAGGATAACCGAGAGGAAGGCGGTCATCAACCAAAACGCCTGCCAGTTCCACCGCGCGGGAAAAAGGCTGCCGATGGCACCGAATCCACCCAACGAGGAGGCCCCCTCCTTGGTGAAGACGTACTTGAATTGCGCCACGTAGTCCCTCAACGTCTGGACACCCATCTTGATACCGGCAGGGAACGACTCGAAAAAGCCATACGAAAGCGTTACCATCTGATATATCTGACCCGCGCCCATCGCGTAGAAACCCAACGTACCCGCCGAATCGACATGCGCGGTGGTGCTTTCCAGTACCCCAGAACGGTAATAGTCCAGCTGAACCTCCTCACCGCGGTGGGCATCGAGGTGCGCGCGGAGGTCACCAAACACCAGGATGGCTTCGCCATTGACGGCAACGATGCTATCGCCATGCATCAGACCTGCACGTTCAGCCGCGCTCCCCTCCATGGTCTCCTGTACCATAGCGGGAATACGGTAAGCGGCAAACCCTTCCTTATCGGCCAACAACCGCTGCATCAACCCTTCTTGCATGGTCAACACCACCTCTTCACCCCCTCTTAGCACGGTTACTTCATCGGCGTCGGCCACGTCCAGCAGGGTACGTACACCAAACCGCTCCAACGTCTTGTCGTCCGCTTTCAGCAAAATGTCGCCATCGCGGAAGCCCGCCTGTCGAGCAGCCTTACTAAACTCCATCCCTTGCGTCACGTTGCGCAGGGGGAGATAGGTATCATTCCACGTGAACAGCACCATGGCGTAGATAACGAATGCCAGCAGCAGGTTAAACAGCACCCCCGCCACCATCACCAGCAGCCGTTGCCAAGCCGGCTTCGAGCGAAACTCCCACGGTTGGGGTGGTTGCGCCATCTGCTCCTTGTCCATCGACTCGTCAATCATACCGGCTATTTTGACGTACCCTCCCAGGGGCAACCACCCTATCCCGTATTCGGTGTGGCTGTTCTTGGGCTTATACCTGAACAGCGCGAACCAGGGGTCAAAGAAAAGGTAAAACTTCTCCACCCTTATCTTGAACATCCGGGCAAAGATAAAATGGCCAAACTCGTGGACCAGCACCAAAATCGAAAGGCTCAGTATCAACTGAAGCGCCTTCATCAAAAATGTTTCCATCTACTCTAAAAAAATGTACGCGTTGTTAACGCGCGTATGCATACGCGATTCTCCTCGCTTCCTTGTCGCTCTCCAGGTAATCATTCAGCGATGGCTTGGGGATAAACGACGCCTTCTGCAAGGTTTTCTCGATCAACTGGCTCATCCGCGTGAACCCGATGCACTCGAGCAAAAAAAGCTCGACCGCCACCTCATTTGCCGCGTTCAGCACGCAGGGCATATTGCCCCCCACCCGAATCGCCTCGTACGCGTAACCCAGGTTCGGGAAGCGCTCCGTGTCGGGCTGCTCGAACGTTAAGCACGACAGCTTGGAAAAGTCGACCGGCTCGATGGGCAAGGGCAGCCGCTCGGGGTAGGCGAAGGCGTACTGTATGGGCACCCGCATATCAGGTTGCCCCAGTTGCGCCATCACGGAGGTATCCCGGAACTGCACCATCGAATGGACGATGGACTGCGGGTGTACCAGCACCTCTATCCGAGACGGATCTACACCAAATAACCATTTCGCCTCGATGACCTCGAAGCCCTTGTTGATGAGCGTAGAGGAGTCGATGGTCACCTTCTGCCCCATGCTCCAGTTGGGGTGCTCCAACGCTTGCGCTTTCGTGACATGTTGCAGCTGCTCCTTGGAGCAGGTGCGAAAAGGGCCACCCGACGCAGTGAGCCAAATTTTCTCGATCTCGTTATCCCCCTCGCCATTCAAACATTGAAAGATAGCCGAATGTTCGGAATCGACCGGCAACAAGGGGGTCTTATGTTTTAGGGCCAGCTCAGTGATCAACTCGCCGGCCACGACCAACGTCTCCTTATTCGCCAAGGCGATGGCCTTCCCGGCGGTAATCGCTTGAATCGTGGGGGTGAGCCCGGCGAAACCGACCGTCGCCACGAGTACCATATCCACCTCCGCGGCTTGAACTGCCGCCTCCACCCCATCGCTCCCGCACCACACCTTGATAGGCAAGTCGCTTAAAGCTTTTTTCAGCTGCTCGTACTTCGCCTCATTGGCAGTCACCACGATTTCGGGTTGAAACCTGCGTGCTTGCTCGATCAACAGTTCTACACTGTTATTCGCGATCAAGGCGTATGCCTCGAACCGTTCGGGGTAGCGTGCGATCACGTCCAACGCCTGCGTACCGATGGAACCGGTAGAACCTAAGATAGCAATATTCCGTTTCCTAACCTTCATATTCTGTTTCGCTTCATCCGTCCAGCAAACCTTCCGGGAGGCTCATCCTGATCGTCCCCTTTTTCTCATCGATAGAGAGGATAAAATCTTCGGTGGCCGGGATGAGCCGCTCCTCTTCATCAAGGACAACCACGAACAGCACGTTGATAGTAGCATCATCCACCTCCCGAATCGTGCCCAGCAGCTTACCGTGTTGGTCCTCCACCTCGAAGCCGATGAAGTAGCTCCAGCCGACCTCTTCCTGCACCAACAAGGGCTTGACTATCTCACGTGGCAACCATACCCGCTTGTTGACCAAGCGGGCGGCAGCTATCTCATCCTCCACGTCCATAAACTTCACGCGGGCCGTGGTATCAGATGCCCCGGTAAACTCCTCCACGAAAAAGGGAACCGGTATCCCATCCATTTCAAGGAAGTAAAAATCCACGTCCAGGTCAGCGTACACCGGCTTATGGAAGAGAAACATGATCTCCCCCCTTATCCCGAACGGTTTCCGCGTACGTCCTACCGGAACGATATCCTTCTCGTGGATCATCCGGTTACCTCCTCCTTCTCTGGTAGCGGATATTTTTTAACCTGCCGCGGGTGGGCGTGACCTTCACTTCGGGAATGGTGAACTGCTCTTCGTTCACCTTTATCTTCCCCCCCGACAACTCCTGCAGGTCATGAAAGATCTTCGCGTCATCCACCTCCTTGTTCCACTGCGCGTACGATTTTTTCATCTGGATGAGCAGCAGTTTCACCAGGTACTTCCTCTTGTCGCCCTCCTCCATATCGGCCGCGATCCGGATCATCCGTTCCAGGATCTTCCCGTAATGGCGGTACTTCATGGTGGGGCGGCTATATTCTATCTTCTCGGGTACGGAATAAAGTTCCTCCTTGCTGATCACTTCGTAGGGATAATCGATCTCCAGTTGGAAATCAGACATGATGGCCAGGTGATCCCACAGGATATGTTTAAAGTTGTTCACATCCCTCAGGTGCGGGAACATGTTCCCCATGACATCGATGATCGTGTACGCGCATTTGGTGCGCTCCTCGCGGTTCTCGATACCCATGCAGTGATCCACCATGTTTTGGATGTTGCGCCCGTACTCGGGCAGGATCAGTTTCTCTTTCTGTGTATTGTATTGCATATCGTTATAATTGCTAATTGTTCATTCGCTAATGCGCCTTTTTTGTCGTCGCTTGGCAAAGCTTGAACAGGTTCAGCTCTGCTCTCGCTCCTAAAAAAATTGCTAATTGCTAATTGCTAATTGCTAATTACTAATTGCTAATTGCGATTACCTAAGCTTCAGTACATCACCCTCCTCCGGGATATACCCGTAGCTTTTCTTATTCAGCCTGTACAGGTTCCGCAAGCGGATACCGTACAGTTGCGAGATGCTATGCATCGATTCTCCCACCTGCACCGTGTGCTCGAGGTACGGCTTGTCGGCTCTCGCCTTCTTCTTCTGGAAGTAGACGATATCCCCCTCGCTCAATGGGAAATCTTCGGGCACCTCGTTAAACCTCAACAGGTCCTTCTCTCTGAAGCCGAATTCATTGGCAATGCTGAGAAAGGAGTCACCCCCCACCGCGATCACGTACACCAGTCCATGGGTGATGTAGGGCTGGTGTGTCCAGGAGACCCTCGATGTCTCTTGATTCCGCATCGCCCTGCGTTGTTTCCGGCTTACCCCCCCGCGGTACTTCGGGTCGTCATACCGGTAGAGCTCGTAATCCTCGATGAGCTTTATCAGCTTGTTGGCATAAGCCCGATCGGTCGCGTATCCCGACTTCTGCAATCCCTTAGCCCACCCCTTGTAGTCGGTAATCGACAAATTGAATAGGGAGCGATACCGCGCCCCGTTCACCAGAAAGTCGGAGTGATCGCGATACGACTCTTCCACCCGCGCGTATTTACGAAAGCAGTCGTTCTGACCATCATCTGCCGCGTACACCTTCGGGCCGTTCCACTCCCGATGGCATTTGATGCCAAAATGGTTGTTTGACTGTCGCGCCAGCTCACTCAACCCGCCTCCCGACTCCAAGATGGCCTGTGCCAGCTTGATCGACGCGGGAATGCGATACCTATCCATATGTTCCCTTGCCAAATCGCCATAACGTTCCGCGTACTCTTCATAGGCTTTTACGCGGGGCTGTCCCCAAACGGGAATCGTGAAAAACAGCAACGTTAAAACCAAAAAGAGCGAGAAAATATATGTATATTCGCGAAACAACTTACTCATGATGATCGTATGCAAGAAATCAATTTAACCACAAAGATAGCTGTTTATCCGTTAGAGGAGTGCTCCGAGGTTGAAAAAAAACTTATCGACCGGGCTAAACAGGCTACGCGGGGCTCGTACGCGCCCTACTCCAACTTCCGGGTGGGTGCGGCCGTCTTGTTGGAAAACGGCGAGATCATCGCCGGCAATAACCAGGAGAACGCGGCATACCCGTCTGGTCTCTGTGCCGAGCGAACGACCGTATTCTTCGCGCACGCGGCTTACCCCGATCAGAAGATCATAGCCATCGCCGTGGCGGCATGGAACAACGGCACGTTCACGAGCAACGCCATCACTCCCTGCGGGGCCTGCAGGCAGGTGCTGTTGGAGAGCGAAAACCGTTTCCAGTCTCCCGTGCGGGTACTCATGTACGGTGAACAGGGAGTCTACGTGGTAGATAGCGTCAAGCAGCTTCTCCCCCTCAGCTTTGGCGATGAGATGTTAAAAAGTTAGAACGAGGCTTCGCAGAGCGTTACCAGGTACCACCGATTATCGATGAGTTCGAAGTAGTAATCGGCGTAGATACCGTTGTCGATACCCCGTATCTCCACCACGGCCGTGTCGTTCCTAAAACGCACCACCTGGTGGTATTGGTCATACGGGCGGGTCAGGAAAGTGCTGTCGTAGGTAAAATCTAACATCTCCCACTCGTACCTACCGATGGTCTCCTCTATCGGTGCCATCCCTTCATCATCCGTGTCGGGAACAGTCACGTTAATCGGAAATTTGACGCGGTTCAGTTGGAACGACCGCTGCTCACTGAATTTCTGAAGGAAGAGGTCAAACTCCTCCTCGGTATCAACATCAATGTCAGACGTGTCCTCCACGCGTAGGGTCGACTCGCTATTCGCTTTATCTCCCGCGGATTTCGCCCGGCCATCCCTCTCGCTTTGACCGCAGGAGAGAATCAGCAGGAAGAAAAGGAGTGGGAAGAAAAAACGGTTTAGTTTCATATTTAACTAGCAATAGATATTCGCTTCACGACATACGCGATGCAAAGGTATAAAAAATAGCGGTAACCAAAGAGCCGGTAGATGCTTTTTTGAAAGAAAATATCGTTATCTTTGTTTATAAAAACAAAAACCATGGATGCAGTAGACAAATTAGCCAGCTGGGTGGAGGGCGATGCCGACTTCAAACAACCCCTTCACGCGTTGGTCTGTTTTTCCGAAACGGAGACCGGGAAGAGGCTCGGCGTCCTCGCCGCGCATTTCACGCTATCGCGGATCGACAAGTCGTCCATCACGTTCCTGCAGCTACTAAGGCCGCTGGGACCCGATCAACAGGAAGAGGAACCAGGGACCATGGCTAACGACGTTTACCAAAACAGGCTCTTCACCAGCATCATCGAGAAGCGGGAGAAGAGCCGGGTCACCATCCGTGCCTTCGTGAAACGCTCAGACGACTGGTTATCCGAAATCCTGAACCTATCGAAGGAGCAGGAGTGCAACATGGTGCTGCTTGGGATAGGTAGCCATCGGTTACATCCCGGCTTATGCCAGAAGTACTTCCGGTTAAAAAACGATCCCACCCGTTCTGAACACCATATCTTGAGCCAATTCCAACCTTCCGAGGCGCATATCTTGAGCAACATCAGCTCGTTCATGAACCGTAACCCCGTGGCAAGCGGTCTCTTCCTGAATCAAGACTTGGACAGCTTAAATAAAATCTTTGTTCCCATACTGTGCCCTGCCGATATTCAGGTGCTGCCTTACGTTCTCTTCCGATATGCCGAAAAAGAGCCCATCGAGGTGATGGTATGGGATGCGATCGGCATCCTTGCGTCCGACCCGAAGATACAGAAGCTCTACCAGCAAATCGGCAAGAAAATCGAGGGAAAGATGATGCAGTGGGATGGTGACCGGAAGATCGACCGGGCGTTCATTAAATGCCAAGACCTGGTGATCGTGGGTGCCGGCGGGTGGACCAAGTTGCTGACCGCGGGATTGCCGTGGATCGATGCACTTCCATCCGTGCTCATCATCAAGGACAATATACTTTAAATAGCATGACAAATCCAACAAGCATAAGAAAACAGGTAGTGGCCATTCGTGCTCACCTATGGAAAAAAGAGCTAAAAAAGGCCATCGATCAACTCGAGGAGCTAATCGCCATTGAGGGCAACTGGATGTACACGGAAAGGCTCACGGAACTGCGGACCCACTATCAATACATGCTGCACTACTTCGTGGAGGGTCAGCAAGACCCCAAGCAACAAGCCATTTACCAAAAGATAACCCGCGATATTTATACCCTTGCCGATGATGCATCCAACCGGCTGCTCACCCGAAACTGCCCCTCGTTCTTTTACGAACAGACGAGGAAGATGAACCGCCATGAGACCACCACACTTGACGAGTATGCTGATATCTTTTCGAAACAGGCCGACACTTTTTCCTTTATCGGCCTGCTGGAGGAGGGCGAGGAGAAGAAAGAGCGCCTCAACCGGAACCAATTATCGTACGAGAACAAGATGCAGGAGATGTTTTACACCGTGTACACCTCCTCCCCTACCAGGGGTACGAACGGCATGATCGACTCCATGCAACGGTTCATGGAGAACCAGCTGGTACCGGTACCGGCCAAGGGCATATTCCTAACTGCACTCACCCTAAACACCTTACATCGGTTCGACGCGGGTAAAATTAACCTGCTCCTCGACACCTGTCGCCGCCCCGAACCGGAACTCTTCGCGAGGGCTATCGTTGGTTTGATCCCCATCTTCCAGACCTACCGATCGCTCTGGCCCCTCTATCCTGAATGCAGCGACCGGCTCAAACTCCTGTCTGACGACCCAACGTTCAACCGCCGCTTTATCACCGGCATCACCGGTTTCATCCAAGCGCACGAGACCGAGAAAATCGCGAAGAGGCTTAAGGAGGAGATCCTCCCCGAGATGATGAAGTTGAGCCCGATGATCGGCAAAAAGATCAAGCTGGACGAATGGATGGGGGAGACAGGGTTCGAGGAGAAGAACCCGGAGTGGCAGAAGATTATCGACGAGAGTGGTTTAAGCGACAAGCTACAAGAGCTCACCGAGCTACAGATGGAGGGTGCCGACGTGTTCCACTCCACCTTCTCGAACCTGAAGTCGCATCCCTTCTTCCTGGAGATGAGCAACTGGCACCTCCCGTTCGACCCGGGGCACAGCTCCCTGGAGTCACTTTTCGGTGATCAGTCCCGCGGCAACTCCATGATCGACATCATGCTGGAGTCGTCCCTTATTTGTGATTCAGACAAGTACTCATTTTGCCTGAGCATCCTGGTGATGCCGGAGCGTTACCAAAAGATGATGATCGGGCAGTTGGGAGCCGAGGGGACAGAGATCAAGAAGATGCAGGAGGAGGAACAGGTACTTAACCCGCACCAAAAGGAGGAGGGTATCATCAAGCAGCAGATCCAGAACCTGTATCGTTTCTTCAAGTTACACCCTCGGCGGGCAGAGTTCAACGACATCTTCGAGCTCCCGCTCGACTACCACCGGGTGGTTCCCTTTTACCCGATCGTCAGGCAGTCTAACCACCTGGAACAGATCGCTCTCCACTATTTCGAGAAGAACAATTTCAAGGAGGCGATCGAGGCCTACACCCTATTGGCGACAGAGCGGGGCGACCAAAGCGAAACGTGGCAGAAAATTGGCTACTCGAAGCAGATGCTGGGTGATATAGAGGGAGCGCTGGAAGCGTACCTGCACGCCGACCTGGTGGAGGAGAACAACACCTGGATACTCAACCGGGTAGCGTACTGCTACCGGGTATTGAAAGAGGCTGTCACCGCGTTGGAGTTTTACCGCAGGGTGGAGCAGTTTAGACCCGACGATATGGCGGTTCAACTCAATATCGGCCATTGTTACCTGGAGTTGAAGCAGTACGACGAAGCACTGAACTACTACTTTAAAGTGGAGTTGCTGGGGAATGCCGGCTCCCGGGCGTGGCGGCCCATCGCCTGGTGCGCCTTCCTCTCCCGGAAGTATGACGTGGCACGGGACTACTACGCCCGCGTATTGGAGAAAAAACCCTCCGCTCACGATTACCTCAACGCCGGGCACGTGGAGGTGTGTGTCGGCAACATGAAGCGCGGGGTGGAGCTTTACCTGCTATCGAAGCAAAAAGCGGGCGACATGGAGGCATTTCAAACCATGTTGTACGACGACGAGAAGGAGCTGCAAGAGGCCGGGGTGGATACTGCCATCCTGCCCATCATTCTTGACGCGATGCGGTACGAAGAGGAGAAGAACAATAGAGCTCCCGCTCAAGGATAAATGCATACACCCCGGGAGGGAGGAACGCCCGCATGTTCTTCCCCTGTTTCAGGCTCTCCCGGATAAAGGTAGAGGATATCTCTACCAAAGGTGCGTTCACCACCTGCACGCTATCCCGGTACTCGGGCGGGACGTTCACCGCTTCGCCTTTCCGTGGGTAGATTAAAACCCCATATTGTTGTAGAATGCGCTTATGCTCGTACCAGCGGTCGAAAATAGCCCAGTTGTCCCCCCCGATAATGAGGTGAAACTCCGTCCCCGGGTACTCTTTGTCTAACGCGGCGAGCGTTTCCACGGTATAGGAAGGGCGCGGCAAACGAAACTCGATGTCGGAAACATGCAGTCCCTCATACTCTTTAAGCGCAAGGCGCACCATCTCCAGCCTCAGCTGGTCGTCCAACAGCTCCTCCTGTCGCTTTAGCGGGTTGTGCGGCGTGACCACGAACCACACCTCGTCGAGGGAAGTGAACTCCAGCATGTAGTTGGCCACGACAAGGTGCCCCACGTGAATGGGGTTAAACGACCCGGAAAAAATACCCACCTTCATGCTCTTTGAATGTTAGCTAACCCCCATGATATCCGTTCAACATACTTAACGATTAACGCAATAAACAACGAAATAGTTTAAAAAACGAGAACAGATCAACTCATCCGATGCTTGTAATCCTCGTAACCAAACTCGCGGTAGAGCTCGAATCGACCATCCTTGGTCCACAAGCCGATAGAGGGATGCGAAACCCCGTTAAACATGGTGGTCTTCACGGTGGTGTAGTGCATCATATCCTCGAACACCAGCCGGTCACCCACCCTCAACGGCTCATCAAACGACCAGTCGCCCATGAAGTCACCGCTCAAACAACTATTGCCTCCCAGTCGGTAAGTAGGTTTTCCCGGAACCGGCTCATGGTATGCCCCCCGCACACGCGGCTTGTAGGGCATCTCCAGGCAGTCCGGCATATGACAGGCGAACGACACGTTGAGCATCGCGGTCTTTACCCCGCCGTTCTCCACGATATCGGCCACGGTCGACACCAGCACGCCCGTCTCCCAAGCGAAGGCGCTGCCCGGCTCCAGTATCACATCCAGGTGCGGGTACCGCCGTTTCAGGCTTGTCAGCACGCTTACAAGGTGATCCACATCGTAACCCTTGTGCGTCATCAGGTGCCCTCCCCCAAGGTTGAGCCACCGGATCTGCCCGAAGAGGTGTCCAAACTTCTCCTCCACCACCGCCAACGTTTTCTCCAGGTCGTAGGAGTTGTTCTCGCAGAGGTTGTGCATATGCAATCCCGTGATTCCCTTGGGGAGCCGCTCCCCTATCCTACCCGCGGTAACCCCCAACCGCGACCCGGGCGCACTGGGATTGTAAAGGTCGGTATCCACCACCGAGTACTCGGGATTGATCCGCACCCCGCACTCGACCGCCCTTTCAAACGCCTTGACCTGGGGATAGAACCGCTCGAACTGCGACAGGGAGTTAAAGGTGATATGGCTGCTGTACTTCAGGAAGAGCGGAAAGTCGTAGTCGGTATAGGCCGGAGCGTAAGTGTGCGCGAGGCTCCCCATCTCCTCGTAAGCCAGCCGGGCCTCCGCCACGGAGCTAGCCGTAGAATGCCCCACGTACTCCTTGATAATAGGGAACGACTTCCATAGGGCAAACGCCTTAAAGGCCAGTATAATCTCCACCCCCACCCGCTCCTTTACCGAACGAATCAGCCGGAGGTTCTCGCGAAGCCTCTCCTCCTCCATCACGAAGCAGGGAGAAGGGATTTTTGAGAAATTAATCATGCGATTCAATTTTATCACTCAACCTTTGTAGATACATTGTGTGCTCGTGAATAGGTGAAAAACGCACCCTTGTGTAATTCCGATACAATGATACGAAAAAATACGTTGCCCCCGAAAAAAAATCATTGCCGAAGAGAAAGGGTGGACGGTCTACAGGTAAAACGTTTGCAAATAACAACGGTTTCACTTACCTTTGTATTGAAAATAAACGCGTAAATACGCGAAAATTCTCAATAGATGGGTGTGAGTTATGATTGCAAGAGATAACCTTTTACAACAGTTGATTAGTCGCAAGCACAACGGCATGATCAAGGTCATTACCGGGCTTAGGCGATCCGGGAAATCGTTTCTACTCTTTGAACTATTTAAGGGACACCTTAAAAGTGAGGGTATAGACGACAGAAACATAATTTGTGTTGACCTTGAAGACAGACGAAACAGGGAGCTTCGGGATCCGGACGCGCTCCTGAAACATATCGACAGTAGAATAAGCAATTCCGGAATGCACTACATCCTCCTTGACGAGATACAACATGTCAGGGAGTTTGAGGATGTACTTAACAGCTACCTCAAGGTGCGAAACGCTGATCTGTACGTTACCGGAAGTAACGCCCGTTTCTTATCGCGCGATGTGCTGACTAGTTTCAGGGGGCGCGGCGATGAAATCAGGGTTTACCCGTTAAGTTTCTTTGAATACTTTTCGGCATTGCCAAAGGGCGTGAGCAAAGAGGAGGCATTTCGAGAATACATGATCTACGGGGGATTGCCTCAAGTGGCCAAAATGGAACGGAGGGAGCAAAAAGAGCAATACCTGAAGAATCTCTTCACGCACACCTACCTTACAGACATCAAGGAGAGGTACCGCATAAGGGGTGATGATGACCTGTCGGAGCTAGTGGATATTATCGCTTCCAACATAGGCGGTTTAACCAATCCCTACAAAATCCACAAAACCTTTAAAAGCGTTAAGGGGAGCTCTATATCAGCTAACACGATTAAGTCCTATTTAGAATACCTGCAAGATGCTTTCCTGATAGAGAAGGCCACGCGATATGATATCAAGGGGAGAAAGTATATAAACACCCCTGCCAAATACTACTTTACCGATGTGGGATTGAGGAATGCCCGACTCAACTTCAGACAAGGGGAACCCACGCATCTTATGGAGAACATAATATACAACGAGCTGAGAAGCAGAGGCATATCGGTGGATGTGGGTAGGGTAACAATTAACGGTAAAGACGGTGATAAAAAGAGTGTTCGAACCACGCTGGAGGTGGACTTCGTCTGCAATATGGGTTTTAAAAGGTGTTATATTCAGTCTGCTCTGACCATACCATCTCCGGAGAAAAAAGACCAGGAACTCCGCTCCTTGCGTATGTTGAATGATGAGTTTAAGAAAATCATTATCGTGGGAAGCGTTTCACCCACCTATCAGAATGAAGATGGGATCATCTTCCTCAACATCTTCGATTTTTTGCTGAACAGAGAGAATAATCTGATTATGTAACATTTCGTCCATATGTCATTACCTTGTAAGGCCGACTTTTACCCTTGTTCACCCTAGAAACCTTCCAAAACCACCCATCAACCTACCATGAAGTATTCATAAAAAAATCGTATATTTGTAGTCAATTGGTTGTTTCCCGTTCATGCAAACGGCTTTCAAAAGTGCAAACATATTCAGAGCCATGCTTTTTACCTCTCTCTTCGCGTTGATGCCCATGTTCGTCTGCCTCTTCTGGGGCATACTGCTACTTGCAGACAAACGGCGCAACTTGCCGAAAAGCTACCTGGCTTTTTTCATGTTCGTGACGCTTGTTAATTACTTCACGCACGCCGCCTTCTTTTTGCACGAGATAAAACTGTTTGCCTTTATGGACAACGTCTGGGTATTCACCTCGTTGGCCAGCTACCCGCTCTATTACTATTACATACGGCTGCTTACACGCGACACCAAAGTCAACTGGAAGTGGCTTGTAATCCTGCTGCCCGCGTTCCTAACATCGCTTTTCTCTTTCACCCTCTACTTTATGATGTCACAGGAAGAGCTGGAGCTGTTCATTTACCAATCGATGTACCATCAGCCCGCCCTGACAACGGAAGTGCCACTACTGGTACGCCTGCAAGTGATGCGAACCAACATCTTTAAATGGATCTTCGCCATACAGGTGGTGCTCGTGCTCATCTACGGAACCCGACTCATTTCATTATACAACAAGAAACTGACCGATTTCTATTCAAACAAGACCGGACGCGATCTCTCTATATTCAAGATGCTCCTGCTGGCACTCTTTTTTTCGTCACTCATTTCCGGGATATCCAACCTTTTAGGAAAGGACTTCTTCATCAACAGGAAATTGCCGTTCGCGGTCATCTCCTTGCTACACTCCACCTTCTTGTTCTGGATTGGTTACGTGGGTTCCTATCAAAACCTTACCATAAGCGACTTCAAGAGAGACGTGGCGAAATACAAAAAACAGATGAAACTAGGTGGCCCGGTGCAAAAGAAAGAGTCGGGCCTAATGGAGGATTTGAACGCGTTGGTGAAAGGTAACCAGCTCTTCACGAACCCTGACCTGCAGGTATCCGACCTGGCCCTACGATTAAAGACGAACCGCTCCTACATCTCACGAACGATTAACCAGGATATGGATACCAACTTTTGTGACTGGATCAACGCTTTCCGTGTAAATCACGCGAAGGAGCTAATGAAATCATCTGCACCTGAACTTACCATGGAATCCATCGCCGAACAGTCGGGCTTCTCGAATATCTCCACTTTTTACCGGGTGTTTAAAAAGCATGAGAAGTGCACCCCCGGGAAATACATGTCGCTGGCATCTAAACATGGGGTAGAACAAGAAGCAGACTCAACGTTAACTCGATAAACAAACCGTGTCGTTCAAGCTGACCTCTGGCAGGACACGAACCGGTAGTCACGTAAATGGGTCACCAATATCAGCACCAACTTTTGTACAAAACAAACGCGGGCTATACAACATGTCACGTTCCCATTTCTTGGCACTTTTTACACGAATCGAGAATGCAATTTACGATTTGCGAATAAAATTTACGATTTGTAAACCATTATTTCCATGTATAATCATATATTTGCAAATATAGGCTTGACGTGAAACCGACATGTTTGAAATAATCATGAAACACCGTTTGGGAACTATTAATGAATCATCATTTTAAACATCAAATGTACCATACACAGAACAATAAAATTAAATAATCGTATGAAACCGACATGATTAAAGGTTCCATACCCTGAAATGTAAAAGAATAAAATAATCGTATGAAAAATAGAATACCATTATCATTGTGGTGGCTAACCGCCATAACGCTGGCGTTACTTATATTTCAAGGCTGCGATCGCAATGGAGTAGAGAAGGATTTAGGGAATACCTCCGACACGGGCTACGAGGGCTTCCAATCTGACGTGGAACTCTACTACGAGTTCGTGTACCGCAAAGAGTCACTGTTGCTCAACTACCTGAATTACATTACAGACGGCTTTACCAAGGAGCTGTTCAAGGGAGAGATTACCTATGAGGACTACGACAAGTTTTTCCATGAACTGGCAATGTTGAACGCCGACTCGCCCAAGTATAAAGCCGCGATACAGCGCCTCGAGAGTTCTGGAGTATTACAGAGTCCTACCCGGACGAGGGGGCTATTCGGCACGGGCATGTTTTCCTGGATGGGCGGTTCGAAGAAACGTGCTAGAAAAAGGGTGCTCACGGTGGTATCGAACCTTACCCCGGAGGAGCGAACCACCCTTTACAAAGACTTAAGACCCGAGTGGAAGAGACAATCGAGCAGCGAAGCCGATTTCTGGAGGCAGCTGGAGAACGGCTCTTACGACAACATGGCCGCGCAAATGCACAATGATTTTTTTCATAATGGAAACACCAATTACGAAGAGCTCTCCTATGATAAAGGGCTTTCAATACAAAAGATTTTTGAAGCCGAAGGTGCCGCTGGAGTGAAGGCGGGGGTGGAAGACATGATAGACACCTCCGCCAAGTTTATACCGGGAATCGACACCGGGGCCAACCTTGCCAAGATGGCGGACAACGTAGACAAGATTAACAACGGCAAAGACCTGTACGAGAAGGCGACCAATGCCCTGGAGCTCCTGGAGACGTTAGAGGATATGGCTGGTGGCGATAGCGGCCTGCTCGACGAGATATTAGACGAGCTAAACCCTGTCCCCACGAAGTACGACGTGGCAAAGTCGTTAGCGACCAAGATGGATCACTACCTCAAGAGCGATATCAAGCCCGGGGATAAGGAGGAAACCTTTGGCAAGGTAACCGTTATCGACAAAAACAAGGAGAAGCCTACCCAGTACGTCATCGTCCAGAAAAAAGAGGGCACGACGACAGACGACAACACCCCCTCGATCTACATAACCGGTAAGAACTACATGCAGAAAGGGATAGATATGCTGGTGAAGGCGGGTAATTGGCTGGTTACCGCGATAGGCGAGAATGGACGCCGCGAAACGGTAGAGGTAGAGGTGAAGCCGGGAAAAGTGACCGTCACCGAGGTAAATACCGCGGAACCGGAAGAAACAGAGGATCCCGATGAACCGCTTCCTGATGAGGATGTTATCATTCTCACCATATCTGAGCTTGACGGTAAAAGCGAAATAGGTTTTGAGGTTGAATTTTTACCGGGCACGAAAGAAAAACTTTGGATAGACCTGAATGGCAACAACAAAAAAGATAAAGGTGAAGAGATACAGTACAATGTCCGTTATTGGTTAGAAGGAATACCTACCGTTCAAACCGTGAAAATACACGGCGCAAGTTTTATCACGTACCTTGGGGCCAGTTACAAAGAAGTCACATCGATAGATGTTCGTAAATGCAAAGCGTTGAAGGAGCTGAGTATTTTTAAATTGCCACTCACATCGCTTATGGTTGACGGCTGTACAGCGCTGGAAAATCTTTCCTGCCATTATACTCAGATAACCAGCCTTAATCTAACCGGATGCAAGGCGTTGAAGGAGATATACTGCTATGACAACAAAGAACTAGCCGAACTAAACATTTCAGAATGTAAGGCGTTGAAGGAGTTTACAATTATCATGAGCAAGCTGACCAGCCTAAATTTGTCAGGATTCACGTCGCTGGAAGAAATTCGTTGTAATGCGAATAACCTAACCAAACTGAATGTTTCCGGTTGCACGGCTTTGAAACAACTTCAGTGTCAAGACAATCAGCTAACCAGCCTGGATGTTTCAGACTGCACGGCTTTGAAACACCTTCAGTGTGGGAACAACGGGCTATTAGGCATAATCCCCCCCTACTTTAAAAACATTGAGACGTTTTTACACGATGTCCGGTACAAGTACGAGTATGATTGGGAACAAAGAAAATACGTGATGATAGAGGATACCAAACGCGGGTGGTGGTACGAGCACGAGCCGGAAGGCGGTTGCCATGAACCGGAGCCATGTAACAAGTGATGAACAGCACGGGGTTTGGTTTGCCAACCAAACCCCGTGCTTGCAGAAATATATTATTAAAATAATCGTATGAAAAAAATAATACCATTATCATTGTGGTGGCTAACCTCCATAACGCTGGCGCTACTAATACTGCAGGGCTGTGAGCGCAATGGAATAGAGAAAGATATCGATTTTACCTCCGACACGGGTTACGAAGGCTTCCAGTCTGACGTGGAGCTATTCTACGAGTTCGCGTACCTCAAGGAGGCCATGATACTGGAGTTCTTAAACTACACCTCCGACGGGTTCACGAAAGGTCCGCTCGAGGGTACCTTGAGCATGGAAGAGTGCAGACGGCTGGTCGGCTACGTGGCCAACATAAGCGAAAAAAAGGAGCAATACGAGGCGGCCGCTCAAAGGCTGGAGCAGTCGGGCGTACTGCTATCGCCCACCAGGACTAGGGGATTATTTGGTTCCGTGACAAAATTCTTCAGAAAGGTGTCCGGGATAGACAAAAGAAACAGGCAGCGTTTCATGGTGGTGTTCACCAACGTGGAGAGAAAAGATGCCCGCACAGACCTGTACAAGAGCGCCCTGTGGTGTTGGGACAACCAGGGCTGGCCTGCTAAACCGAGCAGTGAGCAGGAATTCTACCATAAGATGAACGACGGGTCGTACGATGAGCACGGGACCACGCTGATGGGGGTCCTGCTGGCTTCGGACAACGCGGACGTGATCACCACGCTCCAGGAAAAGGGGCTGACCCTGCAAGACCTGACGAAAGATTACGGGGAAATAGTGGTGGGCGGAGCCGAGATCGCGCTCGACGGCTTCGCCACAGTGGTACCCGGAGCAGGAATCGGTATGGAGGCTGTCAAAGTCACTGACAATATGGATCGACTCGCGAACGCCAAGGACTTCAATGAAAAGGCGAAGGCGAAGGAGGACATGAAGAAATACATCAGGGAGAAGATCTTCGGGGAGGATGTCACAGAGGTTACGGACTTCGTGTGTGAGGAGCTGGCTGAACATATAGAAAGGGTGTCACAAGAAGCAACGCGGGAGATTGACAAGAAGACGCAGGGGCAAATCGTCGTGAAGGACAAGAACGAGGAGCAACCGGCAAAAATCGTCATCTCGCAGAAAAAGGAAAGCACACCTTCCGACGACGGACCATCGATCTTCGTGACCGGGAGAAAGTGGGTCAAAGAGGGCATCGACCAGGTGCTGGCCGTTGGAAAATGGCTGGTCACCGCCATCAACGAGCAAGGTCGCCGCGAAACGGTGGAGATCAATGTGGAGCCGGGGAAGATAACCGTTACCGAGGTGAATACCGCGGAACCAGAAGAAGAAGAAGAAGAGGAGGAGGAGGAAGATGATCAGCCGGGCGGGAAAACGTACTACCTGTTAGGAGATATCCATTTTTTTACAGTGCCGGATGCAGCTACCGCTCGAGAAGTAGACTTGACTGTTTACCATGACTCCTGGCATATTAATTTCAGGGGCTCAAGAGGTCTTTGGTTAAACGAATTCTCATACTGCACGGAACCCACCGACTTTTTCGCGCTCAAGCAAAACCGGTCGGATAAAAAACAGTTCTCCGGGAAAAATAACGTTTCATTTGACAAAACAATATCTGCACTCGGCAGAAACCACATTACCAGTGTCAATGATATTATTGAAATGGAACTCACGCTGGATAAAGCGGAAAAGCCCACCAAGATAACAAAGCTTACCCTTAACTATTCATTCTACCAAGAGGGACGTTATGCAGACGAGACGGATATATACGTGTTTGATGAGAAATCTTCAGTTTCCTTCAAGGATATTCCCATCTCCCTGTTAACGAAATACACGAAAAAGGTTGAAGTTCCGGCCAAATGGATGAAAAGTGCCACGTACGTGTACAATACGACGGGGGGCATTGGCTATGTTAAAGGGTCAGACTTAAGCCCTTACCTCGTATCGGCTACAGGAACCAAAAAAGATGAACCTTCCAAAAAACTTTTTGCGAAGAACACCATCATCACGTTCTACTACGTGGAGAAAAAATGAATGAATTTATTAAGGATAAATAGGAAAAGAAGTTAGGCATGAAATCGACATGATTAAAATAGTCATAAAAGGTTCTATGTAACTAAATAATAAAACATTAAATAAAAGGAGAAACATACTATGAAACAGTTAAAAAAATTTTACAACTATTTATGGCACTCATGATGGGTATGGTGCTGTTTATCTCGTGCGATGAGATATTCCCAGACGATCCCGATAATCCCGATAAGCCGGGTAAACTAACGAAAATGACCTTTATAGGTACAACCGGAAATAACCCATGCTTTATTACCTGGGAAAAAGGCGAACAACCCACTATAGAGCCTATTGAGGGAATAAAATTGGAATCAAGTGATCATCCCAACAAATCGGGACAAGCCGGAAAATATATGCTGGTCTGTTCCAGCAGATTTGATGTGAGAGGTGAATACTATAAAAAAGGCAGCTGGCGTGGAGGCGAATCTGTGCCTTACCTTATTGATCTTGAGACTCTTGAATGGGAATACCTGCCACATGTCAAAGGCAATAATGATTTAGGCTTTGTTCCCAATATAAGGGCTTTCTTTGTATCGCCGGATGGGAAGAAAGCTTGTTATTCATATCAGCGCGTTAATGCCTTTGCAGATGGTCAAACTTATGAGAACCGGGGGGAAGATGGAATGGCTATTTACGATTTCGATTCGGGAAAGACCGAAGTGATTGAATTGGGAGGACTTTTAAACGCGGTTGGATTTAAGGGTGCTGAACATTTTGGCTGGTTTATATATATTAATTGCTTTACACCTGATAGCAAAACAATTATTGGAACAATCAACTATAATGCCACCTATGGAGGGTCTGCCGGCTGGCAGGGCGGATCTCATAAATTATTCCGCTACGATATAGCTAAAAATGAGTTTGATTTGATAATTGGTGAAAGCGAAGGCTCCCCCTCATTTAGAACTATTTTGAATGATAACGAAACCCTCTACTTCTGGAATGTTGGCTACGGCTTTAGCTTCCACTTTAAATACAACCTCAAAAGCAGAAAAGTAACCAGTCTGCCGGAAGGTTTTGAAGGTATGCCCAGTTTGTCCATGAACAATCATATAAGACTTGGCAATAAAGGAAACCTTGAAGCTTATTTTGGAGGCAACTATAAGAAAGAAGTGAATGGTAAAGTGGAAGGGGTGAAGTTCAAAAATCTCCCCGAGAACAGTTTACAGTTTAATAAATCGCGAACAAAAGCGTACGGTCTTATCACAACTAAGGAGAGGAACTATTATGTAGAGCTGCAGAGTGTTGAAGCCGATGCCGATGCCCCTGTAGATACCCTGTTTACACTTCCTCCTAACGTGAGCAACCTGATGCAGATATGGTAAAGAGTAAAACAAATCTTTTTATTTCAGGAATATGAAACCGAGGAAAAACAAAATCACCCCATTGCTATTTGGCATTGCGATCTCGGGTGTGGCAATGCTGGGAGTATTCTCGTGCGATCCGAGCGAATTTTTTGATGCCGAAGAGGAAAGTGCAAGTAAAAGCAACTATATTAAAATCACAACGGAAAGCCTCGTGAATGTGGAACTTGTCGCGATTGGAGTGGAAAAAGGCAGTTGGATTGATTTAAACGGTAACGGCAAGAAAGATAAAGGCGAAGATTTCAACGGATTAGACACCTATGAGGTAGAGGGCACGGTGGCTGTTTATGGTAAAATAGACGATTTTAACTGCCCCGATAACCAGATTACAAAGCTGGAAATAAATAACCAGTCGCTATCAAGGTTAGATTGCAGTGATAATAAACTAACAGTGTTGGACCTGACTAAAGCGCCAAAGCTGAATGTTTTGGACTGTAAAAATAATCAGATAGAAAACCTGCAGTTGGTAAAACAGAAGTTCATTAGGCTCGACTGTTCAAATAACCGGTTGACATCGTTATCGATATTCGTGGAAACCAAATACACGGGGGGCGTGGCTATTTTTTGCAACGACAACCAGATAGAGAAACTGTCGCTTAATGGCGGACTGCCCACCTATATCTATTGTCACCATAACCGTATCCATGGGGAGAACTTCAACAAGTTTCTCGATAGCCTCGGAAAACACAGTTCATCTGGCGAAGATTTTAGGTATTGTGCATTTGTAAGCGAAAGCGCTAAGGAGGAAAATTTTGCTACAGAAGGTCAGGTTGCCGCGGCGAAGAATAAAGGGTGGCAACTGGTCTATAATTGCGTCGGATACGCGGGCAATTGTCCCGTGTACAAAGGGCGTAAATAACACCTGGGAGACAAAGAAGCCAGTACCAACCCCGATAGGCCGACAAGCCAAGTGTTTACACGATAGGCAACTCCACGGGCCATTGCCCCACCCCACCAGGGGGTGACCCGGTAAAACGCGAACGAGCCCGCTCCCATCATGAGGCGAGCTCGTTATACGCTTACCTGTTGTTAGTTTCCAAGCCCGATAAGAGGCAACTTGGGTAGTTTACGCCCGTGAGCCTTGCGGTTCATGCTCACCCTTCCCAGCAACAGCAACGTGTAGTAGGCCTCCTTGCTCACGCTGTCACCGCATCGGGTGGGTATGAAATAGGCGTCGATCATGCGGAACACGCGGTTCGATCATTCGCTTGTCCCCGAAAACCTTGCGACCGCGGAAGCCGTTACTGTAATCTCCAACGTTGCTCTTGAAAATCTCGCGTTCCGATCTCATCAGGGCTTCAAGGCTTAACTACAAAATCGTGTTTAATCCGTCTTCTTTTTGTAGAATATTTTCCAATAATTTACTAACTTGCGGCTGTGTAAAGTGCATGATAATCTTTAATTTTTTAGTTTACAGTTCAAAAATCAAAGATAGAAAAAATGCGCTTTACACACTTTTTAAGACAGTATCAACTATAAAAACAAAACAGACTTATGAAAAAGAGAAAACATGTTTACGGGATGGTTGTACTGCTACTTACAGCCATACTCTTCCATGGCTGCCCCCCCGAGGAGATAGAGGTACCGAAGGAGGAAAAGAGGGCAGAGATACTCAATGAGAAGCTAGAGACAGCGGTCACTTTGGAGGCGGTAGCAACGCTCAAAAAGTTCGGCATGCCCATTTACAACGGCGTTCAGCCGCCCAACATCGAGGGATCCTACCTGGCGGACGACATCACACTGAAGGTGTGCAAAAACTTCGAGGACTGTAGCCCTGTCGGCACCAAGTACGTCCGTGAGAAGTGGACGCTTAAGAACCAGGACAACGAGCGCTTCTCGGTGAACCTGCTGGTGGAGAACGAGGATGATGACATGCCCGACTCCTACAACATGATCATCAGCGGCGAAGGAAACAAGTTCACCCTTTACAACGGTAAAACCGGGTTGTCAAGTGAGGGCAACGCCTACCGGATAATCGACGTCTACTCCGGAACGATGACGGAGAATGGACTCACCAACGTGCATTTCGCCACGCTCTGGATCGAGGAGGGCTTCCAAGACGCGGCGATGATATACCACGAGCAGGACGGCATGGCCAAAAAGTTCGACGGCCCGCTCGAACCTGAAAAGCCGGAGCCTGAAGTGGGCGAGAAGGCGGGGAGCGTGAAGCTGCCCCAGGGTGCCAAGGTGAACTTCGAGAAATACAGCGTGGTCTCCTTCTCCGATAAGCAGAAGATGACCAAGAAGGGCGACTTCGTGGTGGGTATCGACGAGTCGGAACAACTGCAGCAGACGGTGTTCATGGCGGATGATAATAACAAGGTGCTAATGCTCGCCTACCTGAACGTGGGCGAGGAGGAGATAGAGCTAAGCGCCGAGAGCAGCGCCATTGGCATGTTCATGATGATCACCGGCGCCCGTTCGCAACTGGACAAGGAGCAGTGGACCCGAGCGGAAGAGCTGCTGAAAAAAACGCCCAAGTTCGCCCCGGTGCTGGCCGAGGTGGAACGGTTGATCAAGGAGGAGGCCGATCTACTCTCCGAAGATAACACGCGGCTGATATCACTGTATGGCGAGCTGTTCGAATCGATGATAGTTACGCCAGAGGGGGCAACCACTAAAGATACGCGGGCAACACAAGAGACTTCAGGGACGACTTCACAACCGTTCACCCAAACACCCCCACGAGAGGTAACTCGATCGACCCCGGTGGGGACACACCAACCGCTCACCCAATCGACCTTACAAGGGGTTAGTCAATCAGTACCCCAAACCCGGGCCGATGACGATAAAAAAGACGTCTCTATGCCGCCCTTGGTGATTACCAACGAGGGAAGCAGCATCATCATCGGCAGCAACGGTACGGGACCCGCCTATCGCATCATCATAGAGGAAGAAAAAGAGAATGGCCAACGCCTAGAGGTATTACGAGAGGACCTGGGTGTCTCCAAGGCGGCAAACTTCGGTATAACCGATATCCTCCTATTGAAGGCGGGCTTGTGCCAGCCACCGGAGGAAGTGAAGTACACCATGAAAACCAACACCAACTACTATATATCGGCCAATTCGGGCCTGGGCGAGTGGACATCTGGCTCTTTCCTAAACATTGTGGCGCCCACGCTCTACCTGGCCGACGGCCTGGGATGGCCAGTGGGAACGGCGTGCGTGAAGGCGTTCGCCGAGCAGAGCTACGGCTACATTAAGTACATTTTCGACTTGTATAAGGCCAAAGGTATCGGAGAGGCCATGAAGGCGTTCGCCGACCGAATGATAGGGCTTTTAGGAAGCGGGACAATGGTCGAGTGCGAGCTTGGCAAGGGAGTTGGCGAGCTGGGATCGAAAGCGGCGAAGTTCGTGCTTAACGGCATGGACTTCCTGGGTAAGGCCGACGCTTACACTTCCCTATTCGGGCATTTTGTCTTCTGGTTCGAGAACGAGTCCATCATTGACTTCTGTCGTTCCACCGACGGGATGGACCTGAACGAGTGTGGTGTACCATACCTCACGGTTACTACTCCCCTATCGATAGGTACCAGGGTACGCCTCAAATGCGATCGTCACGCCTGTGTATACCCCGCCTGGATCGACCTCAACGGCAACGACAAGAAGGACCCGGGCGAAGAGCTGGAGGATGGCTACAACGAGCTTAACATCCGATCAGTGGAAATGAAGATTCACGGTGACTTCGCCGGGTTGTATTTCGAGGAGATGGAGCTGACGACTCTACAGCTCAATCCAAATAGCGAGGTGACATTGATCTCCACCGACAAGCTCAAGATATTCCTGGGCGGGGAGTGCGAACAGCTCAAGTCGCTTTTCACCGGGAAAAACCTCGAGAAAGTAGACGTGCGAAAGTGCAAGGGTCTTAAAACCTTTCAAACGAGGAGCAAGCTCACGGAGCTGGACCTGACCGGTTGCGAGGCACTGGAAAAGTTGGACTGCTATAAAAACGAGCTCCACACGCTAGACCTGCAGGGGTTGAAGGCACTTAAAGAGGTGGATTGCTACAGCAATCGCTTAACGAAGGTCCAAGTGGGCGATAACGACTCGCTGGTGAAGGTCGACCTGCGACACAACCGCCTCGACTCGATGAACATCGCCGGGATCGTGAAGAACCTGCCAAAACGGGCAAAGAAAGACGGGGCCATCATCAAGCTGGACGGCAACACCGCTATCCCCTCGGGCAACGACTACACGTCGGCCAACCTTAAGAACTGGAAGATGACTCCCGCGGCGGGCAAGATTACCTTCACCACCTCCAAGCAGGCCGGCAGCACGATACGGCTCAAGGTGACCGCGCAGGAGACCAACCCCGACGATGTATGGGTGGACCTCAACGGCAACGGTGAGTTGGACGAAGGGGAAAGCTTTTCGGCGTACGGCACCGCCCAGGAGTTCAAGGTAGCCCGCGATACCGTGACCATCTACGGGGGATTGCTGAAGGTGGACTGCAGCAACAACGAGATTACCTGGCTGGAGGTAAACGGGTGTCCCACCCTACAGGAGCTAAGGTGCAACAAGAACCGGATCGAAACGTTATCTATCCATATATACATAGAGAAGCTTAAGCTGTTGGATTGCAGTGATAACCTGCTGAAAGACCTCTACGTTAGCTCCTCCGAGCTTACCGAGGTACATTGCAAGAACAACCCCCTAACCGAGTTGGAAATCACGGGACGTAAAAAGCTGCAGGTGTTGGACTTGACCAACTGCGCCAGCCTGACCATGCTGAAGTGTAGCGAGAACAACCTGAAGACGCTTACCTTGACCGGCTGTAACGCCCTTAAGACGCTGAACTGTTATAACAACTCGCTCACCGCTCTCAACGTGAGCGGCAAGACTAATCTCTCCAAGCTGGATTGCCGTAATAACCTGCTCGACGCAAGCGCCATCACAAAGGTAATCACCGACCTGCCACAACGCGCCGAGGGCGATAAAGCCTTCGCTAATTTCGAGGGGAACCAGGCAGTGCCCACGGCACAAGATGCCAAAACGGCCAAGACCAAGAACTGGACCATCATACCCATGCCGGAAGGAGAGGGGCCAGATAACCCAGATGACCCCGACAATCCCCTTCCCAATGGGGACGTCATAGTTTTCACCATAGACAAATTAGATGGCACGGTAGTTTTGATAAATTCTTTACCGGGTACGGAAAAGAACATTTGGATAGACTGGAACGACAGCGGTATACAAGATGTAGGGGAAGGGCTATTCTTTAATAGTGTAGGAACGTACCCTTATCACTGGATGATGGCTGGAATACCTTCCGTTAAATCGTTAAAAATTCACGGTGCCAGCTTTATTACCGGTCTTATGATCATGGTCGAGAAGGGGGTAAACATCGTATCGATTGACATCCGAAAAGGCATGGCGTTAAGGGAATTTGCGCACGTGGGCTCGCTTGAGACGCTTCACGTTAAAGGGAACACGGTACTGCAAGATATCACTGTCCATAACAGCCAGCTCACATCACTTGATTTAACCGGATGCACGGCGTTAAGAAGTGTGTCCGTTTCTAACAATGGTGGTCTAACGTCACTTAATCTAACAGGATGCACGGCACTGGAAAGCCTTAGGGTTACGGACAACAACCTACTGACATCGATTAAACTAACCGATTGCAAAGCGCTGAACGTTTTCGACATTGACAAAATCAACGAGATGGTATCGCTCGATTTAACCGACTGCGCGGCGTTATCAAAACTCAATTGTTCACATTGCAAAATAGACTATCTGAACGCGAGTGGCTTAAAAAAATTAGAGACAATTACATTTTATCATTACGATGACACCGCTCCTGTTCAAAACAGCATAGGTGCGTTCAACCTGTCCAATTGTACGTCGTTAGAAAATATCTTCTTTGATGACATCCAACTTGCCTATTTAGATGTTTCAGGTTGCACGGCCTTGAAATACCTCGATATACGTAATAATTATTTAACTGACCTGGATCTTTCCACATGCAATCAACTAGAATCGCTCAGTTGTGGCGATAATGAACTGAATAGCCTGGATCTTTCCACATGTAATCAACTATCAGTTCTCGGTTGTGGCCATAATGAACTGACCAGCTTGGATCTTTCCAACTGCCCGAAGTTAGAGTATGTATCCTGTGATAGTAATAGGATATCTAGCCTAAAACTTTCCGGGTACAAGACGCTGAAATGGTTGTCTTGTGAAGATAATAAACTAACCAGCCTGAATCTTTCAGAATACACGGCATTGGAAAAGGTGTTTTGTGTCAATAATCAACTGACCTCGTTGTTGGTTTCCGGTAACGACAGGGAAGAGTTTGATATTGCATGCTGGTCCAACAGGATACATGGAAATGGCATGGAGGCGCTGATCAACAGTTTGCCAAATGTTAAAGAAGGTGTCCTGGGAATCATCGATTTATCGGATTCAAACGAAGCAAACGTTTGTACCAAGAATCAAGTGCAAACAGCAAAAAGTAAAGGGTGGAGAGTAATTGACGAAAAGCAAAATGACTATCCGGGAAGTTAGCAGGGAAAAAGGCAGTTAGATTGCTTTAAACGGCAACGGCATAAATAACACCCTCACTTGGTCACGACTGTTCTTTAATAGTTTTATCTTTTTTTAAAGAAATCATCGATCATGAAATAAATTTGTTGTTATTTTTGTAAGGTATTCGTGATACGTTTCGCTTAATTTAGTAACTTTATGGCCTGTAATCATAGCGGAATTATTAGCAATCGCTTATGTGTCATAGTTTTAAAATTACTATTTTTCGCTATACCCGTAATGTTCAAGTGATTTTTTTATATCGAATTCACGTTAACTAACATGAAATAAAACCTGAATAACTAACACTTAAAAAGAGAAAATGATGAAGACTACAAAAAACGTTTTTCAACTGTTTATAGCACTCTTCTTGGGCATGGTGCTATCTGTTTCTTGCGATCCTATTGACCCGGACAATCCCCTTGATCCGGACGATCCTAATAAACCGGGCAACTCAACGGTTATGACCTTTATAGGTACGGCCGGAGCAGATCCAAATGGTGATGCAGGTCAATATACGCAAACTCCCTGCTTTATAACCTGGGAAAAAGGTAAACAACCCACTATAGAGCTTATAGAGGGAATAATATTAGGATATGGCGATCATCCCAACAAATCGGGACAAGCTGGAAAGTATATGCTGGTTTACTCCAATAAGGAGTCGGTAAGATTTGATTACCATAAAAAAGGTACCTGGACCGGTGGAACTGTTCCTTTTCTTATCGACCTTGAGACACTTGAATGGACATACTTGCCACATATTACAGGTAATAAATCGGAAAGGCTTTATATTGCTTTTGGAGATTTCTTTGTTACGCCTGATGGCAAGAAGGTCTTTTATGCATTTAGTCGTTGTTTTGCCAATAGCGAGGGGGGGCCTGAAGATAATAATGCACAAGATGGAATAGTGGTGTATGATGTAGATTCAAAAGAGACAGCGGAGGTAAACTTGCAAGGGCTTTTGGATGCTGTAGAATTCAAGCCCACCTATAAAGATCCGTATGGTATGGACAAGCCATATGGTTGGTATTTATCGATTAACTGTATAACTCCGGATAGCAAAACATTGATAGGAACTATCAGATACCATCTTGCTTATGCTGGATTTGGCGGCTGGCAGGGTGGAAGTACAAAACTATTCCGTTATGATATTCCAACAGACAAGTTCGATCTGATAGTAGGTGACAGCGAAGGAACGCCATCCTTTATATCTATATTGAATGATAATGAAACTCTTTACTTCTGTAATTTTGGCTATGGCTTCAGTCATAACTTTAAGTACAATCTCAAGACCAGAAAAGTAACAAGCCTGTCAAAGGAATATGGTGGAATGACCAGTTTAGCTATTAAAAACCATATGAGAATTGGTAATGACGGTAATTTACAGGGTGGAACAAGTAATAATAACTTTTACTACAAAGATAATGGTAATAAGGTGGAAGTTGTTGAATTTAAAAATCTTCCATATTGGCATCAAAACAGCTTGCAATTGAATAAATCGAGAACAAAAGTATACGCTCTTATCACAACTAAGAAGGAAAATTATTATGTTGAGTTGCAAAGTATCGATGCCGAAGCTCCTGTAGATACTCTGTTTACACTTCCAAGCAATGTGGGCAACCTAATGCAGATATGGTGAGGAAGCCCGTACCAAAGCCGACAAGCAAAGTGTCTACACGATAAGCAACTCCACGGGCCATTACCCCATCCCACTAGGGGATGACCCGGTAAAACGCGAACGAGCCCGCTCCCATCGTGGGGGGCGGGCTCGTTGTACGCTTAGCTATTTGCAGTGGGTAAGCCTAATGGACGGGCTATGGCCACGCGTTCAATCTGGCTAATAAGGGCAATTACTTGTACAACACCTTATTTGTAATATGTCACCCTATCCGCACGCGATCCATCAACCGGGTCAATTACTTATACAACGCCTTGTCAACCTTCTCCTTGGAGAGCTTCTTGGTGCAGAGGTACCAGTCGTGGCAATGCATATCCTTGTCGTCACCCTTCATGCGCTTCTTGGCCACGCCGCAAGAACCGGCGGGAGGAACGATCACGTCGTCACCTGGCTCCCAGTCGGCGGGGAGGGCAACACCAAACTCGTCGGACACTTGTAGCCCCTTCAGCACGCGCAACAGTTCATCGAAGTTGCGGCCCATGGAGCCGGGGTAGTAGATGATGGTGCGGATGATGTTCTCGGGATCGATGAAGAAGACCGCGCGTACGGCCTTGGTATCGCTCTCTCCCGGCTGGATCATACCGTACTTGTTGGCCACCTCCATCTTGATGTCTTCGATAAGAGGGAAGGTCACCTCCACGTTCTTCATCCCTTTATACTCCAGGGTCTGGATGTTGCGCAACCAGGCGATATGGCTGAAAAGCCCGTCGACCGAAAGGCCAATAAGCTGGCAGTTGAGCGCCTCGAACTCCTTCTGGCGGGTAGCGAACGTCATGAACTCCGTGGTACAGACAGGGGTAAAGTCGGCCGGGTGGCTGAACAAAATCTTCCACTTACCGCTGTAATCCTCCGGGAAGTTGATCTCGCCCTGCGTGGTCACGGCGCGGAAAGCCGGTGCCTTCTCGCCAATACGGGGCATGGTGTACTCCTTCTCTTTGCAATCGACGTTGCCTTGCTTGTTGTCTAAATCCTTGCTCATTGTTGTTACTGTTTTAATGTTAAATGATTATTTTTCTTTGTCTCTTTTACCATTGGCTCCTTTAAAAGGAGAGCTTTCAACTACGAGGATATTTCCCAGGAAACCCTTTTCTTGATTAGATTCATCCTTAATGGGCTCCTCCCTTGATAAAATCAGTTCCTCATCATTGACAATGCAAATATAACCCAATTAACCTATAGAAAAAAATGATATAATAATTTTCAATATAGGATAAATTTATGCTATAACCGTATCAGAGAACAGATACGTTATTGCTACCACTTCCCGGTAAGCCAAACAGGCTGCCTTGTATTACCCGTTTTAATTACCCCCGTTTGTTCTTGCCGCCGTGCATTGAGATAAAAGTTGAAAAAACAGCGCTTAACCCTCTCCTTTCACTTAATATCTCTTTCAGTTCTTTGCCCCTTCGTCGCGATACCGGCAGCTCAGTATTGTCGGTAAGGGTAATTGTAAGCGTCTGGTGGTTGTATCGCTTCACGTACTCCCTGTTAAGCAAAATGCGGTTGCTGAGCGGGATAAAGTCGTGTTCAAGCATGAGGAGGTCCTTGTAATACCCTAAATTCCTATTCACCGTGATGGTTTCTCCACTTTTCAGGTACACTTTCGATACCACGCCATCGGCCTCCAGGTATTTTAGCTCATCAACGGGTATCATTTGCAATATTCCACTATGTAGGTGAAACGCTATTTTGTTGGATTTCACCGCGGGCCGCTCGTCCATCCGCTGTAACAGCAACTTAATCTGGTGGCTGAGATCCTGAGTTTCACGTTTACCCAGCGCCCTGTTCACCGCCACCACGAGCTCACCGTCATCCAATGGCTTATACAAAAAGTCGATGGCCGAAAACTTGATAGCCCTCAACACGTGCTCCTTGTCGCTTTCACCGGTAATAAAAATGATTTCGAAGTCGATAGCCCCCCTATCCGACAACCGTTTCAACAAATCGAAACTGGTGCCGGTCTGCATCTGGATATCGAGAAAAACGATGTCGTAACGGTAGCTTTCGATGAACTCTTCGGCCTCGCTTAAGGTTAGTGCCTGGTCGATTTTCGCGATGGCAGGGCAAAGCATCGAAACTCGCTGATAAATATAGTCGGAGGTCTCTTTTACATCCTCCACGATAAGCGCGCTGTATTTCTCCATAACGTGTTCATTTTGAATGGTAATGATAACGATTGTGCCCGAAACAGCCCAGGGGGTTCTTCAACGTCCTCCGTTAATGTTGAATGGTGATGATAACAACTGTGCCTCCCGACTCGGGGTCTTCGAAATCGATGTTTATGGTATAATTGAGCTCGTTAAGCAGCTGTACACGCTGCATGATCAACTGCAGGCCCCTCGATTTGTGTGGCTTAAGGGATTTTTCCCTGATTTGAGCCGACCGTTCCCGTCCAATGCCATCGTCCATGATTTTACAAACCAGCGCGGGACCATCCTGCTCAAACCTAACAGTGACGTTCCCCGCCCCCTCTTTGGGCAGGATGCCATGTTTGATGGCGTTTTCCACGAATGGCTGCAAGAGCATCGGTGGAATGGAGCAATCCAATAGCGAATCGGACTCCAACTCAACCTCGAATGTAATTTTCCCGTCGGGGTACTTCATTTTCTCCAACTCCACGTACGTCTTCAGCATATCAATCTCCTCGTTGATGCTGTTTTCATTGTCTAAAATCGACCGCCCAAGCAACATCGACGACTTAATAGATGATTCCATGTAGGCGCGAATCAAACGGGAGAACTTCATCAAGTAATCGTTGGCAATTTCAGGCTTTTTTTGACCGATAAGGCTTTGAATGGACGACAAAAAGTTAAAAATGAAGTGCGGGCTTAATTGCGCTTGCAGGGTGGCCACCTCCAAGAGTTTTATGTGTCGTTCACGCGCCTGAACTGCCATTCGGTTTTTATAATTCCGCCATATAAAGAACGCCACGATAAGCGTCAGCAGGGCGAAAGCGAAAAAGGCATACTTGAAGAAATCGGGTTCTTTAAAGAAAGGCAGGTCGATAATGATCTCCACCGAACTCTCTTTCTCTTCGTAGGGTGCGAGCTTATCCCCATTTTTAGCGACGACACGAAAAGTGTACTTTCCAGAACCTAAGCCCGAGTAATGTGCGCTACCGGCTTGTGTCCACTCGTTCCAATCCTTCTCTTTTCCCTCCAGCTTGTACTTGAAAACAGCATAGGTGGGCAACCCGAACCCCACTGTCTCGTAATGAATCGTCAGCCTGTTATTGCCCTTTCCGGCATAAAATGGCTGAAGTCCAACCTGCTCCTCATCGCTCAACCCGGTTTCGTTGATGGAAGTTACAAACAGGTTAAAGTAATCTGGCGTAAACGATATCCCCTTGTAATACAACTCACTGGTGGTGGTGGACGAAGGGATGAACACCCTATCGCCATCCAGAAGGAACCCGTTTTGCGCCACCTCTTCACTGAAAAACCCGTTGCGGTGATTGAACATTTTAAATTCAATCGTTCCATCCCGATAAAACTTGTCTAACCTCATCGCGAATACCTCACGCGATGTTCCGACCAGCAACAGCGTGGAGTCGGGAGAGATAAGGCTAAGAATTTTCGTGTTGAAGTAATCTTTCCCGACACGCGTGAAACTATCTTTTTGCCCGTTGTAAAGCCAAAGCTCAGAGTTTCCACCCATCCATACGTTACCTTCGCGGTCTTTTGCCATCGAAATCAACTGTTGGTTAGGGTATACGTCGTAATGCAACTTCGACACGTGCTTCAGTTGCTTGCTCGCCTTGTCGAAAAGCACCAATCCCGAGCGGTTCCCAATCCAGACATTGCCGTTGGATGTGAACTCCAGGGCCGACGGGTAAAAGGAAAGAATTTCACCCGTGCTGTCCGTGAAAGCCTCAATTTTCTCGTCTCCATCAATGAAACCGATGCCAAGACCATGGCCAAATAGAATCTTATCTTCGTACGGGTCGTATCTTGATATCATCGAAATGCCGATGTCAAAACATTTCGCTTTCTTGTAGTCATATTTTACCAACCCAAAATGCGTGGGAAAATAGAGGTTCCCTTGCCTGTCCATCGACGAACCGTAATAGAAATCCTTATTATACGTGCCACCCGCTCCCTTCACCATGATCTCCCGCTTTTCTTGCCTGGCCAGATCCAACCGGAACAACCCGACCTTGTATTGCCCGCCATAATAGTTACCATCCTTACCCCGTATCATCGTCCAAAAATTGTTCATGAACGTGCGCGGGTAGGCGCGGAACGACTTGTTGTTCAATTGATATAATCCATTGTCGGTTCCCAGCCAACAGTTGTCGTCTTTGTCTATGATAAAGGGATAGACCTCTTCCTCGAACGGTAACTCAATGGGTTGCACACTGTTTGTCGCGCTATCAAGCAACAGGTATTGCCTTATATTAAACTTGTATAACAGATGCTGTCGGACGGGAAGCTTGTGAATCTCAACGTCGTGAATACGCGTATCATCCTTGTACCGTAATAACACTTCCCGGCTTTCGGGATCGATGTAGATATTCTCCGTTGCCGAGAGGAGGAGGTGGTAATAGATATAGCCGTTTGAAAACGAAGAAACCGTTACTTTCGAATCAAATGCAGACAATTCTTTTATCTCTCTGTCCTTTAGAGCATAAACCCTATTTGTCGAGGTGGAAAACAAAAGGCGGTCGTTTTCACGATCATACGTGATGCCCGTGAATGTTCCTTCAAAGCCGATGCCGCTTTGTAGGGTCTGGTAGAGCGTGTCTGCCCTAAACTCTTTCATTTCGCTGTTCGTGTAGACCCAATAGCTATCCCTGCCCGTGATAAGATGCATCTGTTCGTTAAGCGAGGCCACATGTTTCATTGTTCCTCTTTCTTGCTTGTATACATTATAGAGCGTTATGAAATAGAGCTCCCCGTCCAAGGTTTCTCCTATCCCGTATATATATTCGTTGTGAAGAAACTGTTGGAAAGTGGAACCGTTAAATTTTGCCAAACCCCCTTTCGTGCCTACCCAAATATACCCTTTACTATCCTGGTACAACCTCTGCACCTGTATCTGTGGCAAACCATTGTGCGTGTTGTAGTTAATGAAAGGCAAATGCTGTGCACCCGCCTTATAAGGTAGAAAGGCGAGACAAACAAGGCAAGTTAGCCAAGTGAGCCAAACGAGGCACACCTGTTTATCGTGGGCAGGCATTTCAACCACTGTTCGTTACCGTGAAAACAAGCACGCTATAAAATTAATAATTAAACGGCAGTTATCATCAAAATATTTTCATTTAATTCTGACCAGTTATTTCCTCAATCAACCAGTGGTTACGTAAATCGTACCAGTCATTAAAAAAAGGAGGTGACTATCCTCAGTTTTGATTAGCTTTGTTAGTAAATCAAACAGACCGGACATGAAAAAATTCAGTTACCTTGTCTTAGCGGTATCCATCCTGCTGCTTACCGCCTGTCCCGGGGAGGTCATTGACCCCGATGACCCCAAAGACCCCAAGGAGGCCCTTTTGAAACAGAAGATAGAGGCCTTGGTTTCACCCGACCTGATGAAAGCCATCAAGGGAATGGGCATGCCCATTCACGACGGCACAAACCCGCCCAATATCGAGGGAAAATACCTGGCAGATGACCAGACGATGAAAAAAACGAACTTGGAAGAGGACGACCCTCCCGGGACGAAGTACGAGGACGAGGTGCTAACCATCAGCGGGCAAAACAACGACAACTTCACCGTGACGCTGAAATCGGAAACCGCCTCCTATTCACAAACCTTTTCGATGGTCATCAGTGGCAACGGCGATAGGTTCACCCTGTACGCGCCGATCGACATTCCCATTGACGACAACACCCGGGTAAAAGCCGTCTTGCTCTACTCCGGCAAGATAAAAGAAGGGGAACTGCACGATCTCTACAGCGGCACGTTCATCAGCGACAAGGCATATTTTGGATTGGGGCAGGTTTTTTACGAGGCCGACGGGGTGGCGAAGAAAACCGACGGGAATACAAGCGAAGTAATCGAAGCGACAGGTGAAACGGCGACAGGAAGCTACAAGGGAAAAGATATGGTAATGAAATTCCCCTCTAACCTTCAAATTTCTATAAAGGCGGCAAAAAACCAGGATGCTCCCCATGAGGAAATCACCATTACCGAACGCGAGGAGATGGAGATGTTCAATTTGGGGAAACATATTATACTCGATTTCTCGAAAATGAGATCGGCTTACACTATAGACGTGGAAACGGTGGTTGACAAAGGCCTTAACGCGGAAGAGGATATCGATTGCAGCCTATTCACGACCGACCGGCAAGCGGTTGAAGCGGCAAAAGGGCGAATTTACAAGAAGGTTGATTTTTCCTACAACAAGACAACGGGGAAACTAACCCTCTCTTTACAAGCCAATGCCCCTTTTAACCCCACGAGATCGGGCACGACGCCAGAAAGTGGCAAGTACGGTTACCTCGCCATTTCCCTGACTCCCGATTATAATTTCGAAACGGAAACTGTTACCATGAAGGCGCCCTACATGGAGCAGGCAGGCAGCACCTGTTGGGCAGCTTGCGCCGTGATGTTCGTGCGGTCGTACAAGGATTTGCCTGCCGATCAAGACAATAGCCTGTTCAGGCTCGTGAAAGAGATTGGACACTCCACGCTTGACGAAGGGTGGAATACAAACTTCATCACCTTTTCGAGTTATGATACCGGAAGTATCGTAAAAGCCATACAAGAAAGGATTGGCGGGGGTATTACCATCTCCTCGTCATCGTTCCGCAGGACAAAAAGCGCGGCGACCGAAATGGTAAAGCTTCTCCGTAAAAAACACCCGGTAATCCTTAATCACGGGACGCACGTGCTGTACGTTATCGGGTACCGAAAAGGAGAAAACGCCAGTACCACTTCATTCCTGGTCCACGACCCGCAAGGGATGACCGGCGACATGTACAAATGGATAGTGTGGGATCAATACTTGAAGCAGGTGAATTTTAACGAGGCTTGGTTTCGGGGCGATGCCATTTACATTCTTTATGCCGATAAACCCATGTTAGATAATCCTGTACTGCAAACTATGGCCATACCGGCAGCAGATACCCAAAATAAAATGTCTCCCGATGGCACCAACTTAACGTTCACGATGCAAGCCTACGGGAAAGGACGTAAGGTATTCCCGAAATACGATCAAAAAGAGTTCACGGGAATCGGCTGGGGAAAATTAGGGTATGACGCGGAAAACACCAAGAACGACACCCTTTACTCGCCCACGAAATTAAACGTGGAAATGAAAGTGTATAATGCCGACGATAAGGCAACATCCATGCTGCTAAGCATGGACCTCGGCGGCGGCGCGTTTAAACACTATTCTGCTGAATTTACTTGTCCGGCCAAAGGGTTTTACACGGTAAAGGGAAGCGATTTTAAAGACACGTCAGCCAAGCAGTTTGACCCTTCGTTGGTCGATTTTTTCAAAGTACCCGGCGACAAAAACCTTCGCTTGGAGTTTGCACTGAAAAACGTTTGGGGAAAGGGGAACATTGAAGAGTTCGATTATCATGGGCTGGTAGTTAAAACTGTAAAATCTATCTCCCTTACCACCGCCAAGGCCGTAGGGGAAACCATAGAGTTATCTATAGCTACATCCGTTCACAATGATACGTGGATAGACCTAAACAACAATGGCCAAAGAGACGAGGGAGAAAACATTAGAGACGGAAAACCATATACCTTAGGCGCGCAAACCATCCGGATTTACGGTCCGGTAACTGCCCTGACTTGCCAAAACAACCAACTCACCTCGTTAGATGCAAGCAGTTGCAACACGTTAAAAAGGTTACACTGTCAAAACAACCTACTTACCTCGTCAACGTTAAACGTGAGCGGGTGCACGGCATTGGAGGGTTTACACTGCAGCGACAACCAGCTTACCTCGCTAAATGTAAGCGGATACACCGCTTTGGATTATTTAAACTGCGCGAACAACCAGCTTACCTCGTTAAACGTGAGCGGATGTACGGCACTGAGTCATTTTTTCTGCAACGACAATCAGCTCTCCTCGTTAAACGTGAGTGGGTTGATATCATTACGACATTTCTCCTTCTATAACAACCCGCTCGTTTCGTTAGATGCAAGTGGTTGTACAGGGTTAGCAACCGTTAGATATTCCCAAGGAAAGCTTACCTCGTTAAACGTGAGCGGGTGCACGGCATTGAAATGGTTATACTGCGATCGGAACCAACTCGCCTCGTTAAACGTGAGCGGGTGCACGGCATTACAAGAATTAGACTGCTCCAACAACCTGCTCACCTCGCTAAATGTAAACGAGTTCACGGCATTAAAAAAATTATACTGTGACAACAACAACATGTGTGAGGTAAGACCCGCTATTTTTGACAGCATTACGTATCTCTCGTATGATATTCGATACAGATACCAGTGGGATTCTAAACAACAGAAATATGTCGTAAAAGAAGACCGCGGCAAAGGATATTGGTACGCCCACGAGCCGGAAGGCGGGTGTCATCGTCCCAATCCGTGCAACAATTAATAGACACATCTTTGAGAGTTTTTAATTTGAGAAGTTTTAAACCGTGACAAAGGTTTTCAAACTCAAGTAGCGGTGTACAGGTATTTGAATTAAAAAACAGGGGCAAGGATGAGGCGAAAAAGAAAAAAAAGAATAATTTTGCAGCAAGGCTTATAGAGAATTTAGATTAGAGACACGCTAAATATATCCTACCTATGAAAAAGTTTAACTACCTTTCATTGGCGGTATCTATTCTGTTGCTTACCTCCTGTCCCGGGGAGGTGATTGTTGACCCCGATGACCCCAAAGACCCCAAGGAGGCCCTTTTAAAACAGAAGATTGAGGCCTTGGTCTCACCAGACCTGATGAAAGCCATCAAGGGACTGGGCATGCCCATCCACGACGGCACAAACCCGCCCAATATCGAGGGAAAATACCTGGCCGACGACCAGACCATGAAAAAAACGAACTTCGAAGAGGATGACCCACCCGGGACGAAGTACGAGGACGAGGTATTGACCATCAGCGGGCAAAACAACGACAACTTCAGCGTGACGCTGAAATCGGAAACCGACACCTATACACAAACCTTCTCGATGATCATCAGCGGCAGCGGCGACAGGTTTACCCTCTACGCGCCAATGGACATTCAACTGGATGACAACACCCGGGTAAAAGCGGTGCTACTCTACTCCGGCAAGATGAAAGAGGGCGAACTGCACGATCTTTACAGTGGCACGTTCATCAGCGACAAGTCATACTTTGGATTGGGGCAGATTTTTTACGAGGCCGATGGGGTGGCGAAGAAAACCGACGGGAATACAAGCGAAGTAATCGAAGCGACAGGTGAAACGGCGACAGGAAGCTACAAGGGGAAAGATATGGTATTGAAATTCCCTTCTAACCTTCAAATCTCCATAAAGGCGGCAAAAAACAAGGATGCCCCTCACGAGGAGATTAGCATCACCGAACGTGAAGAGATGGAGATGTTCAATTTGGGGAAACAGATCATCCTCGATTTCTCGAAAATGACGTCAGCTTACACCATCGACGTGGAAACGGTGGTGGATAAAGGGCTCAACGCGGAAGAAGATATCGATTGCAGCCTGTTCACGACAGACCGGCAAGCGGTTGAAGCGGCAAATGGGCGAATTTACAAGAAGGTCGATTTTACCTACAACAAGACAACGGGAAAACTAACCCTCTCTCTCCAGGCAAACGCACCTTTTAACCCGACGAAATCGGGCACCTCATCGCAAGGTGGCAAGTACGGTTACCTCGCCATCGCCACAACTCCCGATTATAATTTCGAAACGGAAACCGTTACCATGAAGGCACCCTACGTGGAACAAGTAAGCGAAACCTGCTGGGCCGCCTGCGCGATGATGTTCGTGCGCTCGTACAAGAATTTGGATCCTAAACAAGACAACAGCCTGTTCAAGCTGGTGAAAGAGGTCGGGCACACGACGCTTGACGAGGGATGGGGCACCAACTTCATCACCTTCTGGAGTTACGACACCAAAAGTATCGTCAAAGCCATACGGGAAAGGATTGGCGGGGATGTTAATATCTCCTGTTCATCGTTCCGCAGGACGAAAAGCGCGGCAGTCGAAATGGTAAAGCTTCTCCGTAAAAGGCACCCGGTAATCCTTAATCACGGGACGCACGTGCTATACGTTATCGGGTACCGAAAAGGAGAAAACGCTGGTGCCACTTCATTCTTGGTTCACGACCCGCAAGGGATGAGCGGCGACATGTACAAATGGATAGTATGGGACCAATATCTAAAGCAGGTTAAATTTAACGAGGCTTGGGTGCAGGGCGATGCTATTTACATTATTTATGCCGATAAGCCCATGTTGGCCAACCCCGTACTGCAAACCATGGCAATACCGGCGGCAGACACCCAAAACAAAATGTGTCCCACGGGTGCTGACTTGACCTTCACGATGAAGGCCTACGGAAAAGGGCGTAAGGTTTTCCCGAAATACGATCACGAAGAATTCACGGGAATAGGTTGGGGAAAATCCGGGTATGGCGAACAAAACGCAGACAACGACACCCTTTACTCGCCCACGCAATTAAACGTGGAGATGAGGGTGTATAACGCCGACGACAATCCGTCATCCATGCAGCTCGATATGGATATTGGCGGCGGAACGTTTAAGTATTATTCTGCTTCATTCACCTGTCCTGCCAAAGGGGTGTACACGGTAAAGGGGAGCCATTTTGAAGACTCGTCCGGGAAGCAGTTTGACCCTTCGTTATCCGATTTTTTCAAAGTACCCGGCGATAAAGACCTCTATTTGGAATTCTCACTGAGAAACGTTTGGGGGGATGAAAATATTGAAGAGTTTGATTATTATGGATTGGTGACGAAATCGCAACCCGGGAAAGGGATTGTCCTTACCACAGCCAAAACCGTGGGAGAAACCATAGAGTTACAGATAATTACATCCGATCTCTCTCAGGCGTGGATAGACCTAAACAACAACGGCAAAAAAGACGCGGGAGAGGAGACGTCAGGTAGCAAAAAAACTTACACCTTGGGTGCCCAAACCATTCGGATTCACGGTGCAGTAGCTTATTTGTATTGCGCTAACAATCAGCTCACCTCGTTAGACGCGAGCGATTGTACAACATTGGGAGTTTTATGGTGTAACGACAATCAACTTACCTCGTTAAATGTAAATGGATGTACGGCGCTGGAATCTTTAAGGTGCGATAATAACCGGTTTACATCGTTAGACGTGAGCGGGTGTACGGCTTTGAAAGAATTATCCTACTGCGAGCAGAACCAGCTCACCTCCTTAAACGTAAGTGGATGTACGGCATTGCAAAGCTTATCCTGCCACAGAAACCAAATCAGCTCCTTAAACGTAAGCGGGTGTACGGCATTGCAAAGCTTATCCTGCCACAATAACAAAATCACCTCGTTAGATGTAAGCGAGTTCAAGGCATTGCAAAATTTATCCTGCTACAATAACCAGATCACCTCGTTAGACGTGAGCGGGTTCAAGGCATTGCAAAGGTTATCCTGCTACAATAACCAGCTCACCTCGTTAAACGTGAACGGGTGTACCGCGTTGAAAGACTTATCCTGCTCAAGTAATCGACTCACCTCACTAAACGTGAGCGGATGTACCGCCTTACAAGAATTATACTGCAACGGGAACCAGCTCACCTCGTTAAGTGTACAAAACTGCACGAAGTTAAACTCTCTTTATTGTGGTGAAAACAAACTTACCTCCTTAAATGTAAGCGGGTTGAAGTTGCTGGAGTTACTAACCATCAAGCAGAGTTCACTGCTCACCTCGTTAGATGCAAGTGGATGTATCGCGTTGAGGAGTTTTGATTGTTCCGGCGAAAATCTCACTTCGTTAAATGTGAGCGGATGTACAACATTGAAAGAATTAAAATGTTCCAAAAACAAGCTCACCTCGTTAAATATAAGCGGGTGCACGGCATTGGAAATATTATACTGTAACCGGAACCAGCTCACCTCGATAAATGTAGGCGGGTCTAAAGCGTTGAGACAATTAGACTGCTACAGCAACCAACTCACCTCACTAAACATGAGCGGGTTTACGGCGTTAGAACTTTTAGACTGCTATGACAACCGGCTCACCTCCTTGAACGTGAGCGGGTGTACGGCATTGAGAACATTATACTGTAGCTCCAACAACATTTGTGAGGTAAGACCCGCTATTTTTGATAATATCGAAACCCTCAGCTACGATATTCGATACAAATACAAGTGGGATTATGACCAAAAAAAATATGTCGTGGACATAGACCACGGTAAAGGGTATTGGTATGCCCACGAGCCGGGAGGCGGGTGTCATCGTCCCGATCCGTGCAACAAGTAAATGCCACATACCCTAATCACAAACTGATGGCTGCTATCTTAAACAGGTTGTTTCAATCGGAATCAAGCCATTTCAATGATAACCAGGTCATTTCAATCGTGAGAAAAGTCGAAACTTTTTTTTATTTTTCCTGAAAAAGTGTATATTTGCGTTATATCTAATAAAAGGCTGACTGTTATCAAACAGCCCATGTATAACTCACTAACTATAATTCGTATGAGAAAAGTTCTTATTTTCACGGTATTCATGATTTTCTCCAGCGTTTTCCTGTTTTCTCAAAACGTTACACGAGATGTGGTTCACTTGAAAAATGGTTCAGTAATTAAAGGAAATATTACCGAACAGGTACCAGGTCAAAGCATTACCATTGAAACAGCGGATGGAAATGTTTTCGTTTTATCTATAGAGGACGTTTCAAAAATAACAAAGGAAACGGAAGCAACAAAAGCAGTAAAAGTTGGAAAATCCCCTGCTGAAGGTAAAAACAGGTACAGTTACTTCAGCTTGAACCTGGGGGTGGCAACTGATTTCGATCATGTGGGACTGGGGTTAAACTTACTTGAGCTCAACCTGGCTACCCAAAGGGGATTGGGAGGCACGCTCAAATGGGGCGCCAACTCCTACCTCGTCGATGAGGTGAGTTATGGAACAGGCTATTTACTGGTTGGCCCCTCATACTCTCATCTCATAAACATGCTCAACATCAAAGCTACCTATAGAGCACTTGTGGGGTACGCGGTGCCCTCTGTCACGTACGATGGTAAAAAAACAACAGGCGATGGCTTACTTGCCTTCAACTTAGGAGCCACTTTACGGTTTGCTGCACATAAAAGGTTCAACTTTGTACTAGCTCCCGATGTTCTGCTGATTGATGGTGAGCCAGCCCTAAACGTAAACGCGGGCTTCGCTTTTAGCTGGTAAAAGAGTTTTTTGGTAAAACCTCTCCCAGTCAACCAGTATTTTTACTGGTAAATCACCTTTTTCAACGGGCGACATCCATGTCGCCCTTAGTTGTAAATTGATAATCGTATGAAACGCTTCACTTTCGTTCTATGTTCACTGTTTACCATCTGCTTACTTTCCTTTGGTCAGGAAAGAGCGATTAACGTGGTGTTCATAGGAGCACACCCTGATGATGCGGATGTGTTAGCGGGCGGAACGGCCATTAAGTTTTCACAACTTGGTCACAATGTGCTGTTTGTTTCTTTGACAAATGGTGATGCCGGTCATTATTCCATGGGTGGGGGTGCCCTGGCTAAAAGACGTCGTGCTGAGGCAGAAGAGGCAGGGAAACGATTTGGTGTCGCCTATAAAGTGCTGGAATACCATGATGCCGAATTGATGCCCACGCTTGACGTGCGAAAAGAGGTGATAAGAATTATTCGGGAGTGGGACGCGGATGTGGTTATCGGCCACAGGCCATACGATTATCATCCCGATCATCGAAACGCGGCTATTGCTTTGCAGGACGCGGCTTACCTGGTGATTGTCCCAAACGTGGTATCCGACACCCCACCATTGAAAAAAAACCCCCTGTTCCTTTACGCGCAAGACCGATTCCAAAAACCTTACCCCTTTACTCCCGACATAACGATCGATATATCAGATGTGTTCGACCAGAAAATTTATGGTATGGCCGCGCACGAGTCACAGTACTTTGAATGGTTGCCGTGGACCGCATCAAAAGAAGCTCCGCGAAGTCAGGAAGAGAGGCTTGAATGGCTTAAAACGAACCGTAAAAGACCCGTTACACCCGCCATGAGAGAGTCGTTAGTAAAATGGTATGGGGAGGAAAAAGCTAAAAAAGTAACCGATGCCGAAGCCTTTGAAATATGTGAGTATGGCTATCAGCCCAACGACGAAGAGATAAGAGAACTATTCCCAATGCTTAAATGAGGCCTAACATCAAAGGTGAATCAAATGCGTCCATTAATTTATCTAATTCTTATCATTTGCTCATTTGCAACTGATCTGTTTTCTCAAATACCCGCGGCACCACTTTACAGGGATCCTATTTATGATGGTGCAGCTGACCCCATTGTACGATGGAATAATGTAGAACGTAATTGGTGGATGTTGTATACCGCGCGACACGCCAATCAAAACACTCCCGGGGTTGCCTATTGTTATGGTACAAATATTGGAATTGCCTCATCAGACGATAATGGTAAAACGTGGAGGTACAGAGGTGAGTTGAATTTGGATTTCGAAGAAGGGAAAAATACATTTTGGGCACCCGAACTCATTTTCAACAATGGAACATATCATCTTTTCGTTACGTACATAAGAGGCGTTTCCAGTAAATGGAGCGGTAAAGCATCCATCCATCATTATACAAGTACCGACATGTGGCGATGGAAACATCATGGTGCTCTCAATTTATCCGGAGGGAGCGTCATAGATGCAACTGTTTTTCAAAAAAAGCCAGATGACTATTATATGTGGTACAAAGATGGGAAAGGTCAAATCAGATTAGCAAAAAGTACAAACTTATTTGATTGGGATGATCCTGAGAACATAGTTTTCTCCGGGAAACAGGAAGGCCCGGTAGTTTTCGAATTTGAAGGATTTTACTGGATGCTCACAGATGAGTGGAAAGGAATGCGGGTATATAAATCAGCCGATCTGGTTAATTGGGAAAAGCAGGGTTTGGTACTAAGTGATCAAGGTACACGAAAAGACGATTATCCAACTGGAGCTCACGGAGATGTTGTCGTTATCGATGATAAAGCATTTCTTTTCTATTTTACACATCCGGGAAGAAAAACGCATCTCGATGAAATTTATGACGAACACGGTGTTATTCCTTACTCTCATAAACGTTCGTCAATACAGGTTGCGCGGTTACACGTTATAAATGGAGAACTCAAAAGTGACAGAACGGATAAGTTTGATGATTTCTACTTAAACGACAAATAAAAGAGAAAAATATACATTCTGATATTAGTACTGCGTAGATTCAAATTTTAAAGGCAACCCGTTTCGGCAATTATTTATTACCTTTATTTTTCTGGTTGGAAACCTTAAAAACAATATTGGAGTAGCCATGGGCAAGATAAAAAGATACTGTCCCAAAATTAATTGATTAAAACTCAAGTGCGTGGCATCTTGAAGATATACTGAATCAGTGAACTTTAAGCACGTTTTTCGCGCTTTATTTGGCACGAACATGTATCAACATGTAACAACCCGGAATGTATGAAACGTTCCGCACCCCCGTAAACAAAGGAAAGCCGCTGACTTTCAACGACTTTCTCGCGGTATGGACGGGACTCGAACCCGCGACCCCCGGCGTGACAGGCCGGTATTCTAACCAACTGAACTACCACACCATGTTAAAATAGCTACATCATCACTGTAGCGGCTGCAAATGTAGCTATTTTTTTATTACCAAAAAAATATATCGGCTGTTTTCTGCAAAATATTTCCCTCCGTTGGTTTTTCAACCCTTTGACGTGAGAATTTCAACCGTTATTCACTTCAACCCTTGAGCAGGTCTTCCACAAGCGTACCTATTTACTTCAACCACTCGTCGAACCAGCGGAAGAACTCACGCTGGAAGAGGATACCGTTCTGCGGCTTGAGTATCCAGTGGTTCTCGTCGGGGAAGATGAGCAGCCGCGACGGGATACCCCTCAACTGGGCGGCGTTAAACGCCATCATACCCTGCGAGGCTAAGATGCGGTAGTCGTACTCCCCATGTGATATCATGATGGGGGTATCCCACCTATCCACGAAGCGGTGCGGCGAATTTTGGTAGCTGCGTTGCGCCGTCGCGTTCGACTTGTCCCAGTAGGGTCCACCTATATCCCAGTTGGCGAAGAACATCTCCTCGGTCTCCAGGTATTGCGCCTCCTGATTGAAGATACCCGCGTGCGCGAAGAAAGCCTTGAAGCGCTTGTTATGATTCCCGGCGAGCCAGAAGACGGAAAAACCGCCGTAGCTGGCACCGGTACACCCTAATCGCTCCTCATCCACGTAGGGCTCCTTGGCCAACGCGTCGATGGCCGACAGGTAATCTCTCATGTTTTGCCCCCCGTAATCGCCACTAATCTGCTCCAGCCACTCCTGCCCGAAGCCAGGTACCCCGCGGCGGTTGGGAGCCACCACGATATAGCCGTTGGCCGCCATCATCTGAAAATTCCAGCGGTAGGACCAAAACTGACCCAACGTGTTTTGTGGCCCTCCCTGACAATAGAGCAGGGCAGGATATTTTTTAGAAGCATCAAAATGGGGCGGGTAGATCACCCAGGTGAGCATCTGCTTCCCATCGGTGGTAGCGATCCACCGCTCCTCCACCTCGCCCATGGTGAGCTGGTCTAAAATAGGCTTGTTCTCGAACGATAACTCGGTCACCTCGCCCGAGGTCAGGTCCACCCGGTAGATCTCGGCAGGTTGAGACATCGACTGCCGCTTGGCGATTAACGCGCCATCGACCAGGTCCACCGAAAGGTAGTCATGCTTTCCGCTAGCGATCTCCTTGATTTCACGGCTGACCGCGTCGACCGAGAAGAGGCGGTTGGTCCCCTGGTAGGGCGAGACCATGTAGAGGGTGCGGTTGTCGTCACCCCACTCGATGGCCTCGGCGTTGTAGTCGAACGACTCGGTAACGTAGCTCTTCTGGCCTGTTGCCAGCTCCATCACGAAAAGCCGGTTCTTGTCCGCTTCGTAGCCATCCCGCTCCATGCTCAGCCAGGCTAATTTCGCACCGTCGGGGGAAAAGCTCGGGTTCACGTCGTACCCCATCATCCCTTCGGTCATATTACGTGTCTCGCCGCTCTCGAGATCGTAAAAGTAGATATCGGAATTGGTCGACTCCGCGTACTCCTTCCCCGTCTTCTTGCGGCAGGTGTAAGCGATAGTCTTGCCGTCGGGGCTCCATGCCAGCTGCTCGATTCCCCCAAAGGGAACCATGGGCGATTCATAGGGCTCACCCTCCATGATGTCGCGGACGTTGACGAGCTTCCCGTCAGACAAATCAGCCACGAAAGGATGGGGAACGCTCTCCACCCAGTGATCCCAATGCTTATACATCAGGTCGTCCACGATTCGTCCTGACGCTTCAGGCAGGTCGGCGTACCTATCCGGGGCGGTCTGCACCGTCTTCACGCTCATCACGAACAGCAGCTTCGTCTCGTCGGACGAGAAGATAAAGCCATCCATCCCCCCTTCCACGTCCGACAGCTGCTTCTTGTCGCTACCATCGGGCTTCATAGTCCAGAGTTGTGACGAGCCGCTCTCGTTGCTAAGAAAGGCGATCCGCTCGCCGTTCTCAATCCAGCGGGGTTGGCTCTCCCGGAAGTTCGACGCGGTAAGCTGCTTTTTATCCGAGCCATCGCTATTCATCATGAACAACTCGGAGTTGGTGCGGTTATGGGGAATACTCACGTAGGTCACCTGGTAGACGATGCGTGAGCGGTCGGGCGATACCGACAGGTCGCCCACGCGCCCGAAGCTGTACAGTACTTCGGGAGTCATCACGCCGTTCTCGATCACGGGCGATGCCTTACCGATCAGTTCATCGGGCTCGTTCGCCCCCGCTCTCTCGTTGGAAGCCTCGCCGCAAGCGAGCAAGCTTCCGCCTATTGCCATTGCCATAAGTAGGATTTTAAACTTCATAGGTATCGTGTTTAATTGTATGTTACGATTTCACCGTCCAACATGTGGATGGTTCGGTCGGTAATCGACGCCAGTTGCTCATCGTGCGTAACGATGATAAACGTTTGATCGAGCTTGTCACGCAGCTCGAAGAAAAGCCGGTGCAGCTCCTCCTTGTTGTCGGAATCGAGGCTCCCCGAGGGCTCGTCGGCGAACACCACCAGCGGGTCGTTGACCAGGGCACGGGCCACCGCCACCCGCTGCTTTTCCCCACCCGACAGCTCGGCCGGCTTGTGTTCCGCGCGCTCCATGAGTCCCATGAGCCGAAGCAGCTCCTCTGCCCGCTTCTCGGCATCGGCATGCTTCGCCCGACCTATCAACGCGGGGATCATCACGTTCTCCAGCGCGGTGAACTCGGGCAGCAACTGGTGAAACTGGAAGACAAAGCCGATGTTCTGGTTGCGAAAGGCAGCCAGCTTCTTCTCGCCAAGGCTACTTAACTCGTGACCATCGATGATGACCTTGCCCGAATCGGCCTTCTCCAACGTGCCCATGATCATGAGCAGGGTGGTCTTACCCGCGCCGCTCGGCCCCACGATAGAGACGATCTCCCCCTTCTGCACCTGCAGGTCGATCCCCTTCAACACTTGAAGCGAACCGAAACTCTTATAAATTTTTTCCGCTCGTATCATCTCGCGCTATTCAAGCTTTACTGTGTATCAATATATTCCTCGGCACGGTGGCCACGAACTCTTTCAGGTAAAAAGGTTCGAAGTAGGCGGTGTCCTCGAAACGACCGGCACGAAACGCCTCCTCGGCCAACGGCACCATCGCCGAGGCGAGTGGGTGCACATCCTCCACGAACCGGGCATTAGGGTGCGTGATCATGGGGCGGCACTTGGTAGCACCATCACCAAAGAAGGTTACCCGCCGTTGATCCAACCAGTCGGTGTAGCTTCCCTCCTCCACGATATCGGCCGAAGTCTCCCGCAGCACGCTCAGCGAGCGGTCATACAAGGTGGCGTACACCTCCATCCGGCGGGCGTCAATCATCGGGCAGAGCCACTCCCCCTCGTCTACCCTGCCAGCCATCATCGAGGCCATGATCATCGGGGTGGGTATGGCGATGAGCGGCAGATCCAGCCCGTAGCTGAGCCCCTTGGCGGTCGAAACGCCAATCCTCAAGCCCGTATAGGAGCCGGGACCGCTACTCACTGCCACCGCGTCGAGTCGTAACCCCTCTCGCCGCGCATGCTCCATGTTCTCGTGAACGAATACCCCTAAGAGCGAGGCGTGCGACTGCCCTTCGTAGCTCTCCCTGTTCACCAGCACCTCGCCGCCCCGCGATAGGGCACAGGAGCAAACGGAGGTGGATGTCTCAATCGTGAGGAGCGTGCAACACATACGATTACTTTACTTTGAAACTTCGCGCGGTTCAAACGATCTACCTATTTTCATCGTTGATAAGGTTTCACCTTTACCGTCCGCGAACGTAAACTCTTCTCCGCGAAGATACAAAAAAAGCCGCATCGAACGATGCAGCTTTCCTGGTGAACCTATAAAGATTAGTACCTGTTCCTATCGCGGTGGCCGTAGCCTTCACCTTCTCTACGGAAGTTTCCCCTTGGACGATCTCCCTCAGGACGTGGGCGAGCGAGCGATACGGACAAAGTGCGCCCGTAGTATTCAGCGTCGTTCAGTTCGTCAATAGCACGCTGTCCCTCTTCTTCATTGGACATTTCTACGAATCCGTAGCCTTTGGAGCGACGGGTTTCGCGGTCGGTAATGATTTTCGCGGAGGAGACTTCGCCATACTCCTCGAAAAGTTCTCTTAAATCGGCCTCGGTAATCTGATAACTTAAGCCAGCTACAAAAATGTTCATGTAAAGTAATTAAAATGAAAAATAAATGATTTGCGCAGAAGTCCTTTAAATGAGGGGAGTTAATAAATAACTTAACAACGTGAAGAAACTAAATAACAGCCACTAAAAAAAACACTTATGCACCGCAAAGATAGAGATAAAATAATTGCGAAAAAACAAATCGACAGAATTTTTAAATAATAAAGTTGGAGAAAACAGAAGAAAACAAACGCACCAAAACTTTTTTATCAGGTTGAACGTTTTTTACTAAGAAGCACTACACAACTGCAACCTTTGAATAATAACATACGAAACCTACAAAACTGTTGAAACATGGCAACATCTACAGCAAGCAAGGGAAAAAGAACAACCAAGGCGACCAAAAAGAATTTCATCATCGACACGAACGTAATACTGCACGACTACAAGTGCCTCGACAACTTCGAGGAGAACGACATCTACATCCCGTTCGTGGTGCTGGAAGAGCTGGACAAGTTCAAAAAGGGGAGCGACCAGATTAACTTCAACGCCCGTGCCTTCGTGCGGGAACTGGACCTGATTACCGATGACGACCTGTTCACCAATGGGGCAGAGTTGGGCTTAGGTCGAGGAAAACTATATATCGTGAATGCCTCGTTTGATACCGGCAAAAAGATAGCGGAGGCCTTCCCCGAAAAAACAGCCGATAACCGTATCCTCTCCGTGGTGTGGGAAGTGGCGGAAAAGAACCGGGAAACGAGAACCATCCTGGTCTCCAAGGACATCAACCTTCGCATGAAAGCACGCTCTCTCGGATTAGTGGCAGAGGATTACATCAACGACAAAGTGGTCGACGTGGATCTGTTCGATCGCTCCGAAACGGCCATCGAAGGGGTCAACCCCGACCTGATCGATAAAATGTACACGCTACCGGAGGGGGTGGACCTGGATGAGTTCGAATTCAACATCAAGCTTGATCCCAACCAGTGCTTTATCCTCACCAGTGAGCGTAACAGCGTGCTGGCACGGTACAACCCCTTTACCCAAACCGTGCAGAAGGTAGAGAAGACGGGAAATTTCGGCATCCACCCGCGTAACGCGGAACAGACCTTTGCGCTGGAAATACTGAATGACCCCAAGATAAAGCTGGTGGGGCTCACGGGGAAAGCGGGCACGGGCAAGACGCTCCTCGCGCTAGCAGCCGCCCTGAAGCAGCACCGTACATACCAGCAGATACTACTGGCACGACCCATCGTATCGCTGTCCAACAAGGACCTGGGCTACTTGCCGGGAGACGAGAAGCAGAAGATCGCACCCTACATGCAACCACTATTCGATAACCTGAACGTGATTAAATCACAATTGGGGAAAAATAGCTCCGAGATTCAGCTGATAGACGAATTGCAAAAGTCGGGACGGTTAGAGATCGAAGCATTGGCCTTTATAAGGGGACGAAGCCTTACCAACACGTTCTGTATCATCGATGAAGCGCAAAACCTGACCCCACACGAGGTGAAAACCATCATCACCAGGGCGGGTGAAGGAACCAAAATGGTATTCACGGGCGACCTGCAACAGATCGACTCTCCCTACCTCGACACATGGTCGAACGGACTAGCCTACATGATCGACAAGATGAGGGGGCAAAACCTGTTCGCCCATGTGAACCTTGTGAAAGGGGAACGAAGCGAACTATCTGAGCTGGCAAGCAATCTGTTGTAGAACAACAAACCGATACAGGAAAACCCTGCAACGTTGGACCAAACAAGTTGGAGGCGCAGTCTGATCAATAGGCCGGCTCAAACAGGAGCCGGGCACGACATGCAGCACCCCGGTCACACGTAACGATCTGGAAAAGGTACTCATCGTCCGTTCGGGTTTCCCGGTACACCTTGCCCTCATCACCAAAAGTGAGCTCCTGAAGGAAATTTATCTCGAACCTGCGAATAAAGTGTGCCCGGTAAAAATCGGGCGAAAAGCAGTCTGAAATCCAACGGATATAATGCAGGCTGTTGGCGTGATCGTTCACGTCAATATCGCTGTACTTGATGGCAAAAGTGTTGGCTACCTCACCGTTAGCGCTCGGGATTCTCCCCGGTATGCCGATAGGCGTGCTTTCGAGAACGATAAAATCACGCATCGAAGGCAACGAATCGAGGCTAACGCTTCGGCGGGTATCCATATCGATCGCGGCCCACGTGGAGGCGGCATAACCAATTACCTCCCCCGAGGCATCGCTAAGCTTAAAGTTACGGGTCGTGAAAACGGTGCTCACGTGCTCAATCCAGGTCTCAACGGTTAACGTGTCACCCTCTGTCGGCATCCGCTTCATATCGATCACGAGCCGCGACAGTACCCACGTGTAGTTTCCCGTCTGCAATTCCAACAGGCCAAAACCGTTCTCGTTGGCATTCCTGCCCGCCGTGATCAGCACGAAATTGGTCAGTGAGGCAAGCGATACCCGCCGCCTGAAATCGATATCTTGCGCCTCAATCGTGTAGGTGTAAATTCCCCGTGCATTCATCTCCATTCTATTTTAAACCGCAAATTTACAAAACTATTTCGTTAAGTCAAATGAGCAGAGGACAAGCTTGCTTGGACTATGCCATGACGAGAAATAGTCTAAACACAGTGAACTATTCCGTTAAGTCAAATGAGCAGAGGACAAGCTTGCTTGGACTATGCCATGACGAGAAATAGTCTAACACAGTGAACTATTCCGTTAAGTCAAATGAGCAGAAGCCAAGTTTACTTGGATTATGCCATGACGAGAAATAGTCTAACGAAGTGAACTATTTCGTTAAGTCAAATGAGCAGAGGACAAGCTTGCTTGGACTATGCCATGGCGAGGAATAGTCTAACGAAGTGAACTATTCCGTTAAGTCAAATGAGCAGAAGCCAAGTTTACTTGGATTATGCCATGACGAGGAATAGTCTAACGAAGTGAACTATTCCGTTAAGTCAAATGAGCAGAAGCCAAGTTTACTTGGATTATGCCATGACGAGAAATAGTCTAACGAAGTGAACTATTCCGTTAAGTCAAATGAGCAGAGGACAAGCTTGCTTGGACATCAAACTTTATGATTATATTCGCGAAAGATAAAAAGCAAATCCATAACACCAAAACAAAAAAGATAAAATAACCGTATGAAGTCAATCAAAAAGTTGTACCGCATTGGCAACGGGCCATCGAGCAGCCACACCATGGGACCCAAGAAGGCCGCCACACTGTTCTCCGAGAAGTACCCCAACGCGAAACGATACGTTGTCACGCTCTACGGTAGCCTGGCTGCCACCGGTAAGGGACACTTGACCGACCAGGCGATTCTGAACGTGCTGGAACCCATCGCACCCACCACCATCGAGTGGTTGCCGAGCATCTTCCTGCCGTTTCATCCCAACGCGATGAAGTTCGAAGCGTACGATGCCAGCGACACGCTCCTGGAATCCCAAACCATCTACAGCGTGGGGGGAGGCAGCCTTTCCGATGGCAAGAAGACCATTGGCAGCTCCGATAACGAAGGGCAAACAGTTTACCCGATGAGCACCATGACCGAGGTGATGAGGTGGTGCGAACGAACGGGCAAAAGCTACTGGGAGTACGTGGAAGAGTGTGAGGGCAAAGAAATCTGGGACTACCTGGAGAAGGTTTGGGAGGCGATGAAAGATGCCGTGGAGAGGGGCCTCGATAACGAGGGAGTTCTGCCCGGGCCACTGAGCCTGCACCGAAAGGCTTACAGTTATCACATCAAGGCGAAGGGACACAACGCCTCGCTGAAGTCGAGGGGCTCGTGTTTGCCTACGCACTGGCGGTTGCGGAAGAGAACGCGGCGGGAGGCGTGATCGTGACCGCCCCCACCTGCGGCTCTTGCGGGGTGGTCCCCGCGGTGCTATACCACCTGGAGAGGACCCGCGATTTCAGCAAGAACCGGGTGCTCAGGGCGTTGGCTACGGCCGGGCTGGTGGGCAACTTCGTGAAGAAAAACGCCTCGATATCGGGCGCCGAGGTGGGTTGCCAAGGCGAAATAGGTACGGCATGCGCGATGGCGGCGGCCGCTGCCAGCCAACTCTTTGGCGGCAGCCCGGCCCAGATAGAGTACGCGGCCGAGATGGGATTGGAGCACCACCTGGGGATGACCTGCGACCCGGTATGCGGGCTGGTGCAGATACCTTGCATCGAGCGAAACGCCTACGCCGCCGCCCGGGCATTAGATGCAAACATCTACTCCTCCTTTACCGACGGTATCCACCGCGTGTCGTTCGACCGGGTGGTGCAGGTGATGAAGGAGACCGGGCACGACCTCCCCTCGCTCTACAAGGAGACCGGCGAAGGGGGATTGGCCAAAGGGCACGTCTTTACTTCAGACAAACAATAAATAAATTGTTATCTAACTGAACTTTCGCATGCTTAACCGAGTGTCCAACGTGAACCGTAACCCCAACTTTCTCAGCCGCTACATACTTTTTCGGGGTTTTCACCGTTATAGGTACGGTATCACGTAATCACCCTTACCCTCGTTTCCCGACTGGAGATACGGCTTGTCGGCAAACAAGTAACTGACTTAAGAAATATGATAGACTACATTAAAGGAGAGGTGGCGGAACTGAGCCCCACGTCGGTCACGCTGGAACAAAGCGGTATCGGCTACCAGTTGAACATCACGCTCAACACCTATGGTGCCCTCAGCAACCAGCCAACGGCCAAACTCTACGTCTACGAGTCGATTCGGGACGATGCGCACGTGCTATTCGGCTTCATGGACAAACATGAGCGGGAACTGTTCCTCATGCTGATCAGCGTCTCGGGCGTAGGTCCTGCCACGGCGCGTGTCATCCTCTCGTCGCTTAGCTCGAAAGAGCTGGAGAGCGTGATCGCGACCGAGAACGCGGCCGTACTGCAAACGGTGAAGGGTATCGGTGCGAAAACGGCCCAGCGCATCATCGTGGATCTTAAGGACAAGATCAAGCTGACCGACGAGAGCGGCGCCATTCAGTTAACCGACAAGACCGACCTGTCGGAAACGGGACACCAGGCCGTCGCGGCCCTGGTGATGCTGGGCTTCGTACAGACCGCTTCGCGAAAGGTCGTTTCAAAAATCATCAAGGAGTCGCCCACCCTACCAGTAGAGGGAATCATCAAAGAGGCGCTAAAGCGATTGTAACGCTTGAAAGCAAACAAGTAAACGGGTTGCGAGGCGAATATTCGCACGAAGCCGAACGCAAAGTCAACGAAGCAAGCCTACAAAAAACGCCAACACGAAAATCGAGAAATGAAACATCCAAAGAGTCAATAACAGGTGTGATTACGTGATACGGTGTCACCACGGGGAACCCGTATTAAGCTGTTGTTGCTCTGAAAAAGTCCCTACATACACACATCCTGCTGTTGCTCCTGTTCTCCCTACTGCCAGGGAACGGGAATAGGTTATTTGCAACTGTGAACGGTAACATGCAGTTTTTTCCCGTGAACAGACAAGAGTTGCCGCCCTCGGAACTTGAAGAACCACAAAACAGCCCCTCTGACGGCAAACCATCCCCCCGCGCCTTATCCCAAGAGCTCGGTGAACCGCGTTACGACCCGCTCTCCAACCGCTATCTCTTTGAAAAAAAGATCGGTGACAACGGGGTGATCGTCACGCTTACCATGACGCCGGAGGAGTACATGGCGTACCGCACCCGGCGATTACAAACCCGTTATTTCAGGTCACGCAACACCATCGGGCAAACCGACTCCCTCGCCCCGCGCAGCCTGTCCACCCTATCCACGCTTGGTGACAAGCGAAAACCCGAACGACCCACCGGAACCGTTTTCGGGGTTGGGGGAGTGCGGCTGACCACCCAAGGTGCGTTCGAGGTGTCGATGGGGGTCAAACACGATAGGACCGAAAACCCCACCCTCCCCCAGCGGGCAAGGCGGCGAACCACGTTCGACATGGGGCAGGATATCCGGGTCAACCTGAACGCGAAAGTGGGCGAGAAGATCGACTTCGACATCAACTACGATAGCCAGGAGGGGTTGGGATTCGACATGGAGGCCAGAAAGATAAAGCTGGCGTACAAAGGAGACGAGGATGAGATCATCCGGCACCTGGCGGCGGGGAACGTGAGCATGACCACCCGCAACTCGCTCATCGAGGCGGGCGAGGCGCTCTTCGGCGTCAAGGCCGACCTGCAGTTCGGGAAGCTCCGGGTGAACACGCTGCTATCCCAACAAGAGTCAGAAGTCCGCACGGTCAACAGCCAACGAGGCGCCCAGGCCATCCCGTTCGAGATAAGCGCTGACGCGTACGACGAGAACCGCCACTTCTTCCTTGGGCACCACTTCCGCGACACCTACAACAAAGCGCTAAGCCGACTCCCCTACGTCCAATCGCCCGTGCGGATCGAGCGAATCGAGGTATGGGTGACCAACCGAAGGGGGCAATACGACCAGTCGAGAGATATCGTGGCGTTCGCGGACTTGGGCGAGCGCCTTGTCATCCATAACCCGCTGTGGGAACCAAGCGGATTAAACACGTGGCCGGCTAACCGAGCCAACACCCTATACGATCAGCTGGTCACCCAATACGCGGGTGCACGAGAGCTATCCGAGAGCAACCAACTCCTCCCCGGGGAGCTGGTGGTAGGGAGCGACTACGAGAAACTGGGGAACGCGAGGCTGCTGGACCCCTCGGAGTACACGCTCCAACGGCAGTTAGGCTACATCACCCTGCGACTGCCGCTACAGCCCGACGAGGTGCTGGCAGTAGCCTACGAGTTCACAGTCGATGGGCAGGCGTACCAGGTCGGTGAGTTTGCCCGCGATGTGGAACAGGGTAAGGCGCTCTTCGTGAAGCTGCTGAAACCGGTCTCCTTCTCCCCCGCCTCCAGCACGTGGGACCTGATGATGAAAAACATCTACTCACTGGGACCCAGTGCCTATCAAGTGGAACGGGACCGCTTCCGACTCGACATCAGCTACCGAAGCGATAGCACGGGCACCTGGCTCGACTACCTGCCGGGGGTAACGACACGACCCAATGATGGTGACGGAGACGATGGAAGCGGCGAAGGCGGGGGCAGTGGAAGCGATGGAAGCGGAGGCAACACCTCCGAGCCGTTGCTCCGCGTAATGAACCTGGACCGTCTGAACGACCGTGGGGATCCCTACCCCGACGGACTGTTCGACTTTTTGGAAGGGTTGACCATCGACAGCGATAACGGCTGCATCATCTTCCCGGTCACCGAGCCGTTTGGGTCGCACCTGCGGGAAAGCTTGGGCGATAACGCTGCCGCGGAACGATTCCTGTTCCAGGAGCTGTACGACTCCACCCGCACCATCGCGCGGCAACACCCCGAGAAGAACAAGTTCCGCCTCACCGGGGAGTACCGGGGCAGCTCCGGAACGGAGATAAGCCTCAACGCCTACAGCGTGCCCCCTGGCTCGGTAAAGGTAATGGCGGGGGGCGTGCCCCTCACCGAGGGGATCGATTACATGGTGGACTACCTGTCGGGGACGGTGCGCATCATCAACCGCTCCATCCTCGACGCGGGAACGCCTATCCAGGTCACCCTGGAAGATCGGGCGGTAACCCGTAGGCAACGGAAGACGCTGGCGGGAATCGACCTGCAATACGACCTGTCGAAAAACCTCACCCTCGGGGCCACGCTCATGCACTACCGGGAGAAACCGCTGGTGGTGAAAACGGCGTACGACGACGAGTCGGCACGAAACACGCTGTGGGGTACGAACCTGGCCTACCGTAAAGAGTCGATCGCGCTGACCAACCTGCTGGACAAGCTCCCCTTCGTGGAAGCGACCCAGCCATCGGAGCTAACCACCCGCCTGGAGTTCGCGCAGATGATACCGGGCTACCGTAAAAGCGGGGAGCGCGGCGGCCACTCCTACCTGGACGACTTTGAAACCTCCATCTCGGGAATCGACCTGCGCTCGCCCTACGCGTGGTCGCTCGCCGCCACCCCCCACAACGACGGACCGGAGAGCCTCTTCCCGGAAGCGGCCCTATCCAACCACATCGATTACGGGAAAAACCGCGCGCTGCTCGCCTGGTTCTTTATCGATGGTATTTTCACGCGTACCAACTCGGGCCTCACCCCCACCCATATACGCAACGACCTGAAACAGCTATCTGACCACCGGGTGAGGGAAGTCCTGGAACGGGAGGTATTCCCCAACCGGCAGATGCACCACGGCCAACCGGCCACCATACCGGTGCTCAACATCTCCTACTACCCCGACGAACGAGGCCCTTACAACCTCGACACCAACGTCGACAGCGAAGGAAAACTCCTCAACCCGAAAAAACGGTGGGGAGGCATCACCCGACGCATGGATATCCGCGATTTCGAGGAGGCCAACATCGAGTACATCGAGTTCTGGCTGATGGACCCGTTCGCGCACGACACGCTGGGTACCGCGCGGGGGGGCGACCTCTACTTCAACCTGGGTACCATCTCGGAGGATATACTGAAAGATGGCAAAAAATTCTTCGAGAACGGGTTGCCGGTAGATGGCGACAGCGAGGCCGTGGGGTACAGCGTGTGGGGCAAATACCCCAAACGGCCATCCACCGTCTACGCGTTCGACCACTCGCTGGGCATGGAGTCACTGCGGATGCAGGATGTGGGATTGAACGGGCTAAGTACCCAAGAAGAGATGAGCTACCCCACCTACGTGGAGTATCTCGACCAGCTGCAAGCGAAGTTATCCGACGCAACCATCGCCCGCATGAACGAGGATCCCCAGTCGCCGCTCAACGACCCGGCAGGGGACAACTTCCGGCACTACCGCGGGGCGGAACAAGATCAACTAAAGATGAGCATCTTGGAGCGATACAAACACTACAACAACACCGAGGGGAACTCGATCGCCCAGGAGGAAGACCCCTACGCGAGTACCGCGAAGAGCGTACCCGACGTGGAGGATATCGATCACGACAACACGCTGAACGAGCAGGAGGCCTACTACCAGTACCGTATCTCGCTCCGCCCAGACGAGATGGAGGTAGGCCGCAACCACATCACCGACAAGCGGGAGGCGAGCGTGCGGCTGCGTGACGGCAGTGACGGTAAGGTGACCTGGTACCAGTTCAAGATCCCCATCCGGGAGTACCAGGGCAAGTCGGGCAACATACAGGGATTCAACAACATTCGCTTCATGCGAATGTTCCTGACCGACTTCGAGGAGCCCGCGTTCCTGCGCTTCGCAACGCTGGAGCTGGTGCGGGGAGAGTGGCGGGAGTACCAAAAGGACCTGACCACCGGGGGGGGAGTCACGGGAACGGGACAGCTCGACATATCGGCAGTAAACATCGAGGAGAACGGGAGCCGCTCGCCGGTGAACTACGTGCTACCACCGGGGGTCACCCGGGTGATCGACCCGGGCGAGCCGCAACTGAGGCAGGAGAACGAGCAGTCGCTCTCGCTGAAAGTAACCCGCCTGGAAGCGGGCGACGAGCGGGCAGTATACCGGAACCGGTCATACGACGCACGGCGACACAAGCGGCTACAGATGTTCGTGCACGCCGAAAAGGTAAAAGAGGAGGCCACCCCGTTGAACGATGGTGACCTGACCCTCTTCCTGCGGATGGGGTCGGACTTCCGCGACAACTATTACGAGTACGAGGTCCCGGTGCGCATTACGCCGGAGGGGCAGTACAGCACCTACAACACGAGCGACCGGGAGGCGGTCTGGCCGGAAGAGAACCGGCTGGACTTCCCGTTGGCGCTGCTCACGAACCTGAAGCTGGAGAGAGACACCGATCCCGACTTCACGCGCAACGCCACCATGCGTACCCCCTACTCCAAAACCGACCCGGAAAAACCCAACAACCGGGTAACCGTCATGGGGCACCCGTCGCTGGCCGAAGTGAGTGTCATCATGATCGGGATACGAAATCGCTCTGGAGGCCAACGCTCGGCCGAGGTGTGGGTGAACGAACTGCGGCTGAGCGAGTATGACGACAAGGGGGGTTGGGCAGCACGGGGTGAGGTGCAGTTAGCGCTATCAGACCTGGGCACGGTCCACCTTTCGGGACAGAAGGAGACGGCCGGCTTCGGGGCATTGAGCCAGCGGCTCATGCAGCGGCGCAACGACGATTTCCAGTCGTTCCACTTCACGCTAAACCTGGAGTTAGGACGCTTCCTCCCCAAGCAGGCGAAAATCAGCGCCCCGCTCTACTACAGCCTCTCTAACCAACTCTCCTCACCGCTTTACGACCCTTTAAACCAGGATGTCTTTTTTGCCGAGTCTATCGACCGCGTGGAGAACCTGCACCATCGCGACTCGCTGCGCCACCGCGCCACTACACGCACCCTCAGCCGAAGTGTGAGCCTGAGCAACGTGAAGGTCAACATCCAGAGTCGCAACCCCATGCCATACGACCCGGCGAACTTCAGTTTCACCTACGCGAACAGCTTGAACCAATTCCACGACCCAACGACGGAGTACGCCGCCAACAGGAGCCAACGGCTGGAAGCGCGGTACCTCTACGCGCCTGAAGTGCGCACCCTACAGCCTTTGAAAAAGGTGAACACGCTCATTTTTAGACCGCTGCCCAACCAGCTGCAACTGCGCTCCAACCTGATGCGCCAATATCAGGAGAAACAACTTCGCGACCTGACCCAACAAGCGGGCGGCGGGACAAACGCGGGCCAGCTGACATTCGGGAGTCACTTCGCATGGGACAGGGGATTCACCCTCGCGTGGGACATCACCCCACGGCTGAAAACCTCCTTTCGCTCGGGAACCCTAGCAGAGATCGAGGAGCCCTACCTGCAGGTAAACAAACGGATCAACCGAAGCGATTACGAGGTGTGGCGCGACTCGGTAGCCCAGAGCATCCGGAACCTGGGACTGCCCAACCGGTACGAGCAGAGCGCCGAAGCGACCTACACCTTCCCGTTCACCGCCATCGCCCCGTTGGACTGGATTCACGCGAGCAGCGCCTACAGCTCCGCCTACCGGTGGGAACGGGGCGCCCGCTTTGACGACAGGACGCTGAACATGGGAAACCACCTCCAAAACGAGCTCTCGCTTACCCTCAACGGCCAACTCGACCTGCTGTCGCTCTACAACAAGTCGCCCTTCCTCCGGGCAGCCAACGAGCGATTTAGCGGGGAGGGAGAAACCAGTTCAAGGGGAAGGGGAAGTAACAAGGGGGGTAGCGTGAGAGGTGGCGCAAGTTCGCCGACAGGCGACTTCGCCCTGTTCGTTGCACGGACCGCGATGATGGTGCGCTCGGTTGGCTTCAACTTCAGCCACAAAACGCGCACCGACATCCCGGGTTTCAAGCCGATGATTGGCGACCTCTTCGGGCAGCGAGGCGGCTCAAACGGGCTGGAACCGGGTCTGGGCTTCGCGTTTGGGTTGGACGGGGGAGAGCGATTTATCGAGCGGTCGCTCGCGAGGGGACAGCTGGTAATCGATGCGGGCAACGCACGGCGTGCCCTGTTTAACCAGACGAAGCAGCTCCAGCTAAATGCAAACGTGGAACCTTTCCGGGGCCTCAAAATCGAGTTGCATGGGATCTACGAAGACAATCGCCGCGCCGAATTCCAGTATAGAATCGGGGGAGCGAACAGCGGAATAAGCAATGGTCCGGTGAGTGGAGCAATGAACGGGACGGGGAGCGGTATCACCGGAGGAATGCCAAAAACGTTAGGCGGCAGCTTCGCGATCAGCACGGTATCCCTTGCCTCGCTGTTCGACGGCTCGAAAGCCGCGAACAACTACCGCACGCGCTCGTTCGAGCAGTTCCTGGCCAACCGGGAGACGATCGCCGCCCGCGTGCAAGAGCGATACGACATAGAAAGCGGGTCAGCCGGTATACCAAACCCCACCACTCGAACCGACGCGTCCAGTCGTTCTGCCGACGTGCTGATTCCTGCCTTCCTGTCGGCCTACACGGGAAGGGATGCCCGCGCCATCGCGCTCACCCCCTTCCCCAAGCTCACATCGCTACTACCCAACTGGAACCTATCCTACGACCTGCTGACGATGATACCCGTGCTACGGGATTACCTTCGGTCGCTCGACCTGATGCACGGGTATACGTCGCGCTTCCAAATCGGCTCATACGCGTCGTTCCAAAGCTGGGTGCCACTGCACGAGGGAAGCGACCTCGGCTTCATCAGCGACCCGGTAACGGGACAAAAGGTTCCCTCCTCACGGTTCGACATCTCCTCGGCGGCCATCGTGGAGAGCTTCAACCCGCTGGTAGAAGTCAACACCACGCTCAACAACAACCTGAACTTCGTGTTACGCCTGAACAGAACCCGGGCGTTGAACCTGAATGTTGGCTCCTACCAGATTGTGGAGACCAACGAGAACAATCTGACCGCAGGCATGGGATACCAAGTTTCCGAGTGGACGCTGCGCATAGACCTGTCACGCCAACAGACCCGTGCGCTCATCCGGAAGATCGAGGATGGATTTACCCAGGCCACCAGCGGCATCCGTTCAACTACCGTGCATTTTACCGCGGATTACGCGTTCAGTCGAAAGTTGACCCTGCAAGCCTATTACGACACCATCATCCATCGTCCGCTCGTGTCGTCCACCTCATACCCCACATCCGTAACCAACGGAGGCATCAGCCTGAAATTCAACCTATAAAAGCACAATGGCTTGAGAAGTTCTCGGGATGCTGCAAGGAGAAGCTGCTAATATTCAAACCATGAAACCGGGTGCCGAGAGCAAGGCGGGGTAAGAAAAACACCAGAATCTCCCCTAATTTCACCATTTTCCTTAATTTTAAGGGGAAATGTTAAACAAAAGAGGGGTTCAATTGTTAAATTGTTGGATTGGTAATCCTAAGAGACGCTCTTTGAAATAAACGCTTACCTTTCGTATATTGTCTATTATTTACATTCGCTTTGAACGCAATAGCAAATATAAACGCGAAAGTTGAGTAAATAGGGTAACAATTCATGAAAGAGTAGGAATAGGAAAAAGATAAAAAAATCGTATGAAAAAGTCGACAATCTGGTTGCTTGCCGCCGTGATGCTTACCGCCTTTCTCGCGCTGCTGTTCTTGCAGGTAAAATACATGAAGACAAGCTTGGACATGCGCACCCAACAGTTCGATGAGCTGGTGAAGAGAAGCTTGTACAACGTGATGAGGGACCTGGAGCAGGACCAAACGCGCGACTACCTGGAACAGGATATGATCGAATCAGAAAACCGGTACTCGAGGTATAACCAACCCGGAGGAACGCGTGACATAACGGGCGATAAAACCCCATCATCCATCATCTCTCCCGACGGAAGCCAACCTCTGCCGGATCTGAACACACGCGACCAATCGTTGCGTCCCAAGGATCAACCCGAACGGTTGTTCATGCAACCTAAGCAGAGGAGCAGCACCATCTCGAAGACACAGTACGATATGCAGCAATCCCTGTCGAAGCGGTACCTATACGAGCGGGCGTTGTTTGATGAAGTGATCTACAAGATCATGAGCCAAGCGAGCAGCAAACCGATCGAGGAGCGGGTTCATTTCAACCGGCTGGAGCAGTACATTCGATACGAGTTATCGTACAACGGTCTAAATGAACCATTTAGCTTTCAGGTGGTAAACTTTAACAACGTGGCGGTCTACTCCTCACCCGGGTTTACATCTAGGTACAAGGATGCGATATACACGCAAACCCTCTTCCCAAACGACCCACCAGCCAAGCTCAATCAGTTGAGGGTCTATTTCCCGACGAAGAGAAATTACGTCTACAGCGAGCTGAATTTTTTCGTTCCCTCGCTACTTTTCACGTTCATCCTCTTGGTTACGTTTATCTTCACGGTAGCCTCACTGTTCAGGCAAAAACGCCTGTCGGAGATGAAGAACGACTTCGTCAACAACATGACACACGAGCTGAAAACGCCCGTGTCGTCTATTTCCCTGGCATCACAGTTGCTGAGTGACCCCTCGATCAACAAGTCGCCCGCGACCCTCAACCACCTCACCAGCGTGATTCAAGACGAGACCAAACGACTGAGCTTCTTGGTAGAGAAGGTGTTGCACATGTCGCTCTTCGACAAGCAACGGACCACGCTCAAGCTGGAAGATATCGACGCGAACGACCTGGTGGCCAGCGTGGCCAACACGCTCCTCCTGAAGGTGGAGAAGCTCGAAGGGACACTCGATATCGATCTGCAGGCGGAAGAATCGACCATCCGTGTGGATGAGATGCACTTCACCAACGTGCTCTTCAACATCCTGGACAACGCGCTGAAGTACAGGAGAGAAAATGTCGCTCCGGAATTAATGATCCGGACGAAAAACGAAGGAAACAAAATCACGATCTCGATTGAAGACAACGGGATCGGGATGAAAAAGGAGGACGCCAAGAAAGTTTTCGAGCGTTTTTACCGTGTACCCACCGGCAACAGGCACGACGTCAAAGGGTTTGGCTTGGGGCTGGCGTACGTGAAGAAGGTGGTGACCGACCTCAACGGAACTATCCGCGCCGATAGCGAGTTGGGCAAGGGAACCAAGTTTATAATTAGCTTACCCGTAATAACACTAAAATGATATGGAAGAAAAATTGAGAATTTTTTTATGCGAAGATGATGAGAATCTTGGCATGTTGCTGAGAGAGTATCTCCAGGCAAAAGGATTTGAAACCGACCTGTTCCCTGATGGGGAAGCCGGTTACAAAGGGTTCGTGAAAACGAAGTACGACCTATGCATCGTCGACGTGATGATGCCCAAAAAGGATGGGATAACGCTGGTGAAAGAGATCCGGAGCATCAACTCTGAAGTTCCCGTTATCTTCCTCACCGCGAAGAACATGAAAGAGGATGTACTGGAAGGGTTCAAGGCCGGGGCTGACGACTACATCACCAAGCCGTTCAGCATGGAAGAGCTGGTATTCCGCATCGAAGCCATTATCCGCCGCGTAAGGGGCAAGAAGAGCAAAGAGCAGCTGGTGTACAACTTCGGTAACATGAGGTTCGACACCCAAAAGCAGCTCCTGACCATCAATGACGAGACCAAGAAGTTGACGACCAAGGAATCGGAATTGTTGTCGCTGCTCTGCGCTCACGCGAACGACATCCTAGAGCGGAACCATGCCTTGAAGCAGATCTGGGAAGAGGACACCTACTTCAACGCCCGCAGCATGGACGTGTATATCACTAAGTTGCGCAAGTTGTTGAGGCCAGAGCCCAACATCGAGATCATCAACATTCACGGCAAAGGTTACAAGCTCATCGTACCCACCGAAGAGAACGAAGGCGAGCAATAACATTGCTGCCCGATGAGAGGGTAAACACCCTTCCCTGTTACAAACGGGAGAGAGCCCAATGGCTTTCTCCCGTTTTTTATTGGAACAACATTTATTGAAACAGCATCGGCACGAACTCCGACAGGTATATCCGCCAATTCTTCCAGATATGCCCTTCACCGCTCTCCCGGTAGGTGTATTTGAAGCCGATCTCGTCCATCTTCTTCATGCTATCGATTACGCCCTGGTAGAGGAAGTCGGTATTGCCACATGCGATCCAGTAGAGTTTGAAGCCGTTCGCCTGCTGGACTTTCAGTTTATTGACGAATTCTTCTACCCGTTTGTCCGCCTCCTCATTGTTTCCGCCCCTCCAGATAGAGATGGGTGGTGCGGAGAAAATCCCCACGTAGTCGAACGTTTTGGTGTATTGGGCAGAGATGGCCGAAGAGTGCATTCCTCCCATCGATAGGCCGGCGATCGCCCGGTTGGCCTGATTTTTCTTCACCCGGTAGTTGCTCTCTACGAAAGCGATGATATCGCCGAAGCTATCCTCCATGCTAGCCACCGCCTGGCGTTGCCCCCCGCCCATCGCGGGCAGGTAGTGCCGGCTCGATTCACCCGGTGCCGCCGCGTTCTGCGTGTGCCCGTTGGGCATCACCACGATCATCGGCTTGGCCTTCCCTTGCGCGATCAGGTTATCCATAATCTGGGCGGTACGTCCCAGCGAGATCCACGCCTCCTCGTCTCCCCCCGACCCGTGTAGCAGGTAAAAAACGGGATAAGTCTGCTTGCTAGTCTCGTACCCGGGAGGGGTATAGATGGTAATCCGGCGCTGCTCTTTCAGCGTTGGGCTATCGTACCACCGCCGGGCCACCGTACCATGCGGCACGTCGTTCACGCTATAGAGGTCGCCCGGTTCACCCGGTATGATGAAGACGCTCGTGACCGACGCCACGTCGCGGATCATCATCACGTTGCTGGGGTCGTTCATCCGTATCCCGTCCACGGTAAAGGTATAGCTGTAGAGTTCCGAGGCCAGCGGCTCCGGGGTGGTGAACTCCCACACACCCTCTTGGTTCTCCCTCATCTCCCCCCTGCCCGGGGCCCAAAACTCCCCTTGTGGCGTTTCCACCTTGACCGGGGCCAAGAAGTCGCCCGTCACCTCCACCTTGATCGCCTTGGGCGCCCGCATCCGGAACGTCACCGTGTTGTCGTCATGAATCTCGGGGGAGACTATGGCCTGCCTTCCCCAGATGGCCTGTTGTGCCATCCCTGCCGTGACCATGAGTAGTACCACGGCTACCATCGTTAATCGTTTCATAATTGATGCTTTACTAAATACTGTCGTTTTTATCGGTTTGTTACTATTCTTTTTGTCACTATTCTTTATCACCCATTATCATTCGTTTTTCGTTACCTTACCGCTCATTACCCGGGATTCGCCAACTGGCTCTTCCAAGGTGAAATCGCCCCACGTTCAATCGTTGCTGGTTAACGAGGATCCGCCAACAGGACAACAAACGACCGGGCAACTTACCGACTGACCTGTCGCGGGTTGACGAGGTTACGCCAACAGACAATCGATCCGCGCCAGCTCCTCCTCGCTGAACGAGGTATTTTTCAACGCGTTGAGGTTCATCTGCAGCTGCTCCAAGGAGCTGGTTCCGACAATGACCGATGTCACCTTATCATCTTTCAACAACCATGCCAACGCCATCTCGGCGAGGGTCTGTCCCCTGTCGCGGGCCACCTTGGCCAAGGCGTTAAGCTTCGTCAACAGCTCTTTGGTCAGCACGTCGGGACGCAGGAAGTGCGCTCTCGACATACGGCTTCCCGCTGCTACCTGACCACTCAAGTAGCGGTCAGACAACAACCCTTGGGCTAGTGGAGAGAAGGCAACAAACCCGGCTCCCGCCTCTTGCGCCTGAGCAAGAATTCCCTCCCGTTCCACCGCCCTGTCCAGCAGGTTGTAACGCCCCTGGTACATTAGACACGGGACATCCCGCTGCCGCAAGTAGTTGTACGCGAGGCGGGCCGCCTCCGGCGGGTACTTAGAGATACCCACGTAGAGCGCCTTCCCCTGCCTCACGATATCCACCAGCGCCTGCAAGGTCTCCTCCAGCGGCGTATCGGGGTCGAACCGGTGCGAGTAAAAAACATCCACGTAATCCAGGTTCATCCGCTTCAAGCTCGCATCGAGGCTGTTCATCAGGTACTTCCGCGAACCCCACTCGCCATACGGTCCCGGCCACATCTCGTGCCCTGCCTTGGTGGCGATAAACAGTTCAGAGCGGTAGGGCATAAACGACGACTTCATCACCTTTCCAAAGTTCTCTTCCGCCGAGCCGTACGGGGGCCCGTAATTGTTGGCCAGGTCGAAATAGGTCACCCCCTTATCGAACGCGTAATGCAACATCCGCTTACTATTCTCAAAGGAGTCAACGCCCCCGAAGTTGTGCCAGAGTCCCAACGACAACTCGCTCAGCAATATCCCGCTCCTCCCGGAACGCCGGAACTTCATCGTGCCGTCGTAGCGGTTACCGTCGGCTTTGTATAGATCACTCATCATCATCCATTATCGTTTAATCATTTAACTACTTCAAGTAAAAAATATCCAGGGGGATTTTGGCCAGATATACCGAGGCCAGGGGTGTTTCATGGGTAGAGTAATAGCTCACCCACAGCTGATTCCCCTCCACGATGAAGCCCGGGTAGCTGGTATCGCCGCCCGAGGGGAGCACATACACCTCTTGAAACTTCTCGCTCCCTTTCCCGGTAAGCAGCACGGTTTTTGGAAAGGAGGTGTAGTGCGAACGGGTACCCATGACGATAAGCCCATCCTCCAGCAGGATAAAATCAGGGCCCCCCAGTCGCACATCCATCTCCTTCCAAGCCCACTCCGTGAAGGGTGCGCTGCTTCTCCCCCAGCAACCCTTTTGGCTCCCTTTCTCCCGTCTCACCATCATCAGCATATCCCCATTGACATCAAACCGGATGGTCGCCTCGTTCGGGAAATCAGGCATATCGTAAAACTGCGTGATCTGGTCATACGTCACCCCATCTCTCGTGGCAAGCAGGCATAAGGAAGCCTTATCCTCCCCGATAAGGGAGTACATCGCGGCGTACCCCACCTCACCCTTCCAGGTGACCCTCCAGATCCAGTCGGTACCAGTACCAGCCGATTCATCTATCCTCACTGGTGCCGGATCGGTAAAAACGTGCCCATCCTCGCTGAAGGAGACCTGGGGAATGCGACCGGTCAGCTTCCTATCTTCGTAAATGGAACCACCGATAATGACCATTAATTTTCCATTGGGGGTGATCGACAGTTTAGGATCCCTCAGGTCGTACCCGCTCTTGCTAAGCAAGGCAGCGCTCTCCCAGTGAACCCCGTCCGACGATTTGATAATCCTCACCTTGCCTTCCGCCTTCCCCTTCTTGTCGAAAACATGCGATTCACCCTCCCTGAAGGAACAGTAGTAGTCGCCCTTGAACTGGATTAACGAGGTGAAAGCCGAGTGGGAGCCGTTATCCCATATTTTGCTCACCTCCACGCGATGGGTCTGCGCAAACATGGAAGATGCGCAGAGCAAACTGATGGTTATTAGAAATTGTTTCATAACAGATGTAAAAGAGCGGATTCGCCAGACTTGTCCATATTGGTACGGCTAATTTAATAACTTTTTTGAAAACAAGCGCGAAAACCAGCACTTTCATTGGTTAATTTGAAAGCTGCTAACTGCCGATTTCGATTTGTTTCCCACCTTATCCGTTGTCACCACTTTCCAGAAGTAGGTTTTACCGCTCGT